>Ga0207695_10000027_pt1 | contig 612456 bp, 481 predicted proteins | sample KBSC54metaG_FD_184354 | JGI IMG/M metagenome (GOLD analysis project Ga0207695, IMG submission 184354) | Corn rhizosphere microbial communities from Kellogg Biological Station, Michigan, USA - KBS C5-4 metaG (SPAdes) (version 2) | ecosystem: Host-associated > Plants > Roots > Rhizosphere >... | reverse complement strand
CCGCCCCCCTTCCAATCCCCGTCATCCCCTTCCTGTCACCGCCCCCCTTTCAATCCCCGTCATCCCCTTCCTGTCACCGTCCCCCTTCCAGTCCCCGTCGTCCCCCTCCCGTTGACCATCCTCCCCCTCCACTTGGAAAAAACCCTCCCCAACCCTCCACCAGTGTGGAAGCTAGACCACACTTCCCTTCGGCAAACCCCAACCTCCGTCACAACAATATTCCACTTACCGATCGCAAACCCCGCCTGTGAACCGAAATTCCCTTTGTGCCTGAGCCACAATCCCTCCCAAAGATCAATTGGCCCAAAAATTGTTCATCCTGAACAAAAACTGTCTATGAAGAAGATCCTGATAGTCGAAAAACCCGCCCTCACGCAGGCCACAGTCCAACAACTGCTGAACTAAAAACCTTATTTCACGTTGCCCAACAAGACCTTTATCACACACTGACCCCCCTGACCCGCTTCATACGACGCTAACCAATTCCCACCGCTAACGATTTGCCAAGAGACTAATCATATTTTTTAATTACTTACTCGCAGGTAAGTAAACTGTGCAAAACCAATGGCAGTACATAACACAATACAGGGCGTCAGCACCAGAGACAAGATCATCAGGCTCGGAAGAGACTTTATCCAGAAGATGGGCTATCATTCTTTTAGGTATCAATTGATTGCGAAGGAACTGAACATCAAGAACGCCGCCGTCCACCACTATTTTCCCGCAAAAGAGGACCTGGGAGTGGCCGTCATAGAAAAAGACCGGTCAGACTTCCTCGACCTCATTGAGGCCGGAAAAGAACAGTCCGCCAAAGAAAAGACAGAGGTCCTCCTCACCATGTACGCCAACTATTGCCTGTCCGGCAAAAACCTCTGCATTATCGGCGCCTGCACCTCCATCTATTCGGAACTTCCTCCAAAAATGGAGAAGGCGGCCAACGAATACATCGACACCATCGAAAGCTGGCTGACCGACGTCCTCCGCGAAGGCCTCCAAAAGGGAGAATTTCGCTCCGAACAAACACCGGAGAACATCGCCGCCCTCTGGATATCCACCCTGCCCGGCGCACTCCAGGTCGCACAGGCGAAAGGAGCCGGCTTCTTCCGGGGCGTCCTCGAACAGCTGAGGCGAACGCTACGTTCCACATAGTCGGTTCCTCCACCCCAATTAGTCAACCTTCCCCGGCCCCCGACTAAAATCGCCATTTCGCGGGCCATTCCGCAATTCAGCGAAATATCGTCCTCCGGCCTCCACACCCTTTGCTGGGAGTCAACATCTTATCTTCTGGCATAGTATTTATACATATTATACGCACAAATTCAAAAACCAAAAACAATAAATGCCATGTCAAAGAATGGTACCCACGCCGTAGTAGACAAGATCGCAGACCTCCAAAAACGCGGATTCTCCTCAGACTTCGTCGTCATGGACAACCAGCTGTTCTGCACGCAACAGAAAATATTCCTCAGCAACGATGAATTTGACATCAACGAGGTCCACAGCTTCCCCCACACCAACTCCCGCCATGAAACCATTCTCATTGGCATCACCTCCCAACAGCACGCGATCAAAGGCATACTGCTGACACAGCCCGCATCGCACAACCCGGCCGTGCCCAACGTTCTCTTTAAGAAAATGGGAAAGTTCTGGCTGTAGACCGGGCGCCGGCTTACCCGCCAAATACCGCGATGGCCCGCGTCAGCTAAAATAAAGCGCCGCCTCGGCCTTCCGGCGCTGCAGCAACCCGTCACTCACGACGAGCTTTCCGTCGACATGTATCTTATCCCACATCTGAAAAGCATCGCTGATCGAAGGATCAGCAGGATTGGCCTTCACCAGCCTCAGCAGCGTGCTGCCATGCAACGCCCCCGTGCCCACATTGTAAGCAAAGTCTACCAGCGCGTCGAATTGATTTTGACTCAGCGCGGCAGGGACCATGGAATTCACCGCCACGACGGTATCCTGCAGATCATTGCGCAGATAGTTCTCGGCCTGCTGCTGCGTGATCGGACCGTCCTGCATGGTAACATGCTGGCCGCCCGGATATCGGGTAGTGCCATATCCTATTGTCGGAACGCTCGCCTGGTCGAGATAGGGGTGTAGTACACAGCCTTCCTGTGACTTGATAAGGTCGATACAATTGTCGGAGGGAGCCATAGAGGTTGTAGTTTTTAAGCGGGAATTTACAATATACCGGCCCACCGGAAGATACGATTTACCCAACTGCGGGAATATACCATTTACCGGGAAATCTCGTACTTTTACCCCCATGCTACAGGACTCTTTCCATATAGAAAGACTGGATAAAATAGATTTTTCAACCTCCCAACCCCACCGGCTAGACGACCACCAGATATTCCTGCTCACCAGCGGCACAGCCAAAACCCAAATAGACCACACCACCTACAACCTCACGCCCGGCAGCGTCCTAATGATATCCAAAGGGCAGGTCCATACATTCAAACCCACCCCCTCCAAATCTTCCCCGGTTTCCAGCAACCACCTCTCCGGTTTCCGCGTCCAGTTCGGAGACTGCTTCTGGCAACGCACACCCGCCAGCGCCAGCAACTGCAAAGCCGTCCTCTTCGACGACCCCGGCGCCAGCCGTCACTTTCAATCCGGCTGCGAAGACCTCGAATCTCTTCTCACCACCACTCTCGCAGAGTACGAAACTCCCGACTACTCCAACAAATCGGACGTCCTCGCCGCCTACCTCAAGATCATTATCATCAAGATCGCCAATATTCATTCCCTATTACAAAAAGATATCGCCACCTACGACGGACGCCTCTACCAGGACTTCCTCGCCCTCGTTCGCAACAATTATAACAATGCCCACGACGTCTCCTTCTTCGCACAAAAGCTCGGCGTTACCGCTCGCAAACTGTCCTCGACATGCAGGTCCCACGGCGCCAGCGCCAAAGAAGTGATCATCGAACAGTTGATATCCGAAGCCAAACGTTCCCTGCAATTCACCTCCCATAGCATCAAAGAGATAGCCGGCAACCTCGGCTTCTCAACTCCCTATCAGTTCAGCAGCTTCTTCAAAACCCATACACAACAGTCCCCCCTCGACTATCGCGAGCAGTCACTCACCACGTCGTCCGCCACGTCGCCCTCCACGTCGTCCGCCACGTCGCCCTCCACGTCGTCCGCCACGTCCACCTCCACGTCCACCTCCACGTCGACCTCCATGTCGACCTCCACGTCGTCCGCCGTCAATATTCACATCTGATTCGTCTTTTTTGACATTTCCCCTCACCCCCCTCCAACATAGCTTTGACAAAAAATCAAAAGCATGTCAGTACAACGTCCCACTTGTGTCGCCGGAGTGAAGATCCCCGATAGCAAAATAGCCAAACAAGCAACCGAACTATTACTCGAACACGGAACCGAATTCATCTACAACCACTCCATTCGCGTCTTCCTCTTTTCCTCTCTCAACGGCAGACACCGCGGCCTCGACTTCGACCCGGAGCTGCTCTACGTCAGCTCAGTCTTTCACGACCTCGGTCTCACGCCCCACTACAGCAGCCCCGACCTGCGCTTCGAGGTCGACGGCGCCAACGCCGCCCGCGACTTCCTCAAAGGCCATGGCCTGCCTCCTTCCACCCTCCAGCTGGTCTGGGACACCATTGCCCTTCACACCACCATCGGCATCGCCGAACACAAAGAGCCGGAGGTCGCGCTCATGTACTCCGGTGTGGGTCTTGACGTAATGGGCGAAGGCTACGACGACCTCTCCCCATCCAACCGCGAAGAGATCATCAGCTTCTTCCCCCGCACCGGCTTCAAGAAGAAGATCATCCCCACTTTCTTCAGCGGCTTCGAACACAAGACCGGAACAACATTCGGGAATATCAAGACCGATGTCTGCACCCACATGATCCCCGGCTTCCGCAGCAGGAACTTCTGCGATCTCATTCTTACATCCCCCTGGAGCGAATAATAGCCGTCGCTTCCACCTCTATTAGTACATCATCCCGATAGAGCTTTGCAACCTGGACCAGCGTACTGGCAGTCGGAGTCTTCGTATTCACAAACCGGTCCACCACCGCCGCCTGCGAATACCCCTTCGGCGCCGCCACCGTAGCCATTCCCCCAACCCATTTCCTCACACCAAACACCGTCCCTCACTCACGAAAAACACCCATCTCCCCATTGACCAAAATCTACCCCCCTCACGCGAAAAAATGGTCAATACAGAGCAAATACTTTCCAAAATCAACAACCCTCAAAAAACACATACCCACCCAATCTCCCAAACCACAGGCACGAACCACCACCACAACCATCCAAAATCCATCTACACCCCCCCACCTCCCGAGACCTACCCCTTCGGGCTCTGATTCCCCCCAACAACATCATATATTCTTTGCAGCTGCCACAAATGCCGCTTCGTATGATACACCTGAAAGCTGACCCACTCCATCCTCGTGAGCTTCCCCACCATCGGCATATCAAAATCGATACAGGTCTCGTTCATATCCAGCGTCTCCACCGCCTCGCCAAAACGTTCCCAGATCTGCCTCAGCTGCTCCACGATCTCCGTCTTGTCATGATACCCGTCTGACGGCACGATAAAATCCGGCGACTGCATCTTGATCGAAAAGTCCAGGAACATCCGCAACACCGGCAACTTCTCATCCGGCGGCCGCTGCGTCGCCTCCACCCTGCCATAGACGACATCCGCAACACCCCCCGACTTCACCAAATGCTCCCCCACCTGCCCCGCCGTCCATCCACCTTCATAGGGAACCTCATTAAGCCCCTCTTCGCTAAAACGATTCAAGCTTTCAACGACCGCCACCCCCGTCTTCCTCACCTCTTCCTTTAAATTTTCCATAGCTTTAATTTTTTATAAAGTTGAAAAATTCCCCGCCGACAACTGGGGGGCACACCTGACAATCCGGAGGGGCAATCCCGCCAACCTCGCCAAACCCTCCAAACCCACCCAACCCTCCATCCGCCAATTTCTTATCTTTAACACAACAATTCAACCAATGCACCGCACCATCGCACAGCTATCCCTCATCGTAAAAGACTACGACGAAGCCATCGACTTCTACGTCAACAAGCTGAACTTCCTCCTGCTGGAAGACACCCAACTAACACCGACCAAACGCTGGGTGGTCGTCGCTCCCGATCCCAAAGGCTGCCGCCTCCTCCTCGCAAAAGCCTCCGACGACGAACAGCTATCCCGCGTCGGCAACCAGACCGGCGGCCGCGTCTTCCTCTTCCTCCACACCGACGATATCCAGCGCGAGATCAGGAACTTCGAAGCCCACAACATAACAATAGTACGACCACCAAGCGTCCAGCCATACGGGACCGTCGCCGTCTTCGCAGACCTCTACGGCAATCTCTGGGACCTCATCCAACCCCCAACCACTGCCTGAGCCGCAGGGGAGCCTTCCCCCCTAATAACTGATCGTCAACCCGGCCCCATACCCCATATCACTATCATAGTGCGTTGAAAGTCCAAAATACTTCGTGATAATATACCTCGCACCCACCATATACTCCTTATCCGTATTCACCATAAAGTTGAACCTTAGCCTGCTCGTCACCGGTATATCCTCACGCCCCAGCTGCAACCGCACATACCCCTTCGAGTCGACCCGCCAGTCCGCCACCACCAGATAGGGTAATAAATACTGCACGCCAAAACAGAACACATTCCGGTGGTCCTTCGTATCGGTCTGCCCGAACAGGCTCTTCTCCCCCGCGTCTGAGATGCGGCGATACCGGAAATCCCAACCTACATACGGCATCCAGTACTGCATCTTCCCGAGATACCGCCCAATATGACTCTCCGTCTCATACCCCTTCCGCTCATCGGTCCCGACCCTCCACTCGGCTTGGAAACGATACCGCGTATTGGCCAGCATCACCTCCCCATCGCTCCCATTGCTCTCCAGCCCCACACTCGCCGCAGGCCTGATCTCCCGGTCATCCGCGTATATCTTCCGGAGCGCCCGCCGCGGGTCCGAAATACCGGGTATCGGAGAGAACGCCGACCCGCTGCTATCGGTATAGTGAAAGATCCGCCCCATCCCGCTCATCATATGGTAGAGGATATGGCAGTGGAAATACCAGTCCCCGCTCTCCGTCGCAGCGAACTCCAGCGTATCCGTCTCCATCGGCATGATGTCTACCACATTCTTCAGCGGCGAATAGTCCCCCTGTCCGTTCAACAGCCGGAAGAAATGACCATGCAGGTGCATCGGATGCCGCATCATCGTCCAGTTGGTCAGCACGATCCTCACTTTCTCTCCACGCCGGATCAGCACCTTATCCGTTTCTGAAACTGTCTTATTGTCTACCGTCCACACATACCTGTTCATATTCCCCGTCAGCGTCCATCGAAAGGTCCGCACCGGCCCATCCGGCAACACCGTCTTCTGCGGCGCCCGCAGCATTCCATAATTCAACGTCACCCCGGGGCCGGCAGAGTCCCCGCCCCCAATCACCTCCGGGTACATCACCGCATTCATATCCATCACCTGGTTGGTCATCGCCATCCCCATATCCTTCATATCCCCATTGCCCTTCATCATCTCATTCATCATCTTCATCCCCTCGAAATACTTCAGCGCCGGCATGGGCGCCAGTCCCACCTTCTCCCCATCTCCCAGCCACACCGAAGTCCGACCCGTCCTGTCCTCCGAAGTCGCCGAAAATTCATAGCTCCCCGGCCCCGGCAGCGTAACGATGATATCATAGGTCTCCGACACGCCGACGATCAGCCTGTCCACTTCCACCGGTACCACGTCCTGCCCGTCATTGGCCACGACCGTCATCTTTCCCCCGGCCCACCGCAGCCAGAAATAGGTAGACGAACTGCCGTTGATAACGCGCAGCCGCACCCGCTGACCCGCATGATACCCCGGAACAGTCTCCATAACCTTCCCATTCGCCAGCATCCGGTCATACGCCACATCGCTCACGTCCATAGCCAGCATTCGTTTGCGCTCATTCGTCAATTTCGTCCCCAGATGTCCCTCCTTAATAGCCGCCAGGTAGTCCTGTGCGCTCCCCTTCCGGATGCCATACCAGTCCGTAGCATAGTGAAGACTCCGCTGCACCTCATACGGCTTCTCATTGGTCCAGTCGCTCAGCAAAACCACATGCTCCGCCGTGTCGCCCGCCGCGGGCGCCGGGGGCGCCGACCCCCTCTTATGTATGATCAACGCCCCATATAACCCCACCTGCTCCTGCAGCATCGTATGCGAATGATACCAGTACGTCCCGCTCTGGACAATAGGGAACCTCGCCACATACTCACCCATCGGCGGTATCGGCGGCGACGTCAGATAAGAAACACCATCGTATTGATTGGGAACGATAAGTCCATGCCAGTGCACCGAGGTCTCCATCATCATCTCGTTGTGGATATGTATCTCGGCAGTATCCCCTTCCGTAAAATCCAGCTGCGGACCGGGCAACGAGCCATTCACTGCAATAGCAGGCCGCCGCTTCCCGGTATAGTTGACCGTGGTATCCGTAATACTTAAGTGATAAACCTTCACCATCTGGGCATAACCACTCCCCGCGCTGCCAGCCATCACGGCCAACAACACAAAAACATACCGCCGCATCATCTTAAGGTTTTAATGTCGCCGTTACCTTCCCGCAGGTAAGCATGCTGCTGCCATAATAAGGATTCCTGATCGACGAATCGCTGCTCAGCCAGTACGACTTCTTCATCGGGCAGTACTCCTGGTATACCGGTTCCGCCGACAAATGCGCCTGCTTCGCAAACGAGCTCATATTCGCAGACAAAGCCGCAAAATGCTCGCGCTGGTGTGCGATATCCGACGACTCGGAAATATGCCGGGCATCAAAAGCCAGCTTGTCCTTCAACGACATATAGGCCATATGATCCTTCATGGGAAGCGACTTCATATCCACGCCCTCCACAGCCTTCTTCATATCAGCCGCCTTGGCCGCAGCAGCCTTCGGGTCCCCGGCCACCAGCGCGTCCTTCACACCATAATAAGCATTAAGTATCGGAGAAAGGGAATTAGCCTGCTGTGCAATTACAGGCTGAGCAAACCCAAAACCAACCACAAAAAATAAGGGGAAAAAAATTTTTAACCAAAAATTATTTTTTTTCCCCAAACCATAATGTCTGCACACTTCGGCTTTGAGCCTCGGGTGCGAACCGGACTCCGTCCGGTTTAATGCAGCTAAAAAAATTATATGTTTCATTGTAAATGAATTGAGAGTTAATAAAACAAATACCACCAACCAGCAATACCGCGCATCAGGCAAAATGCCCCCGCGCAAATCCGGCCGGCTCAAACTTCAATCCATAAATCAAATGAGAAAACGGGAATACAATACCTGGAGATCGGGCGGACCGTATTTATAAACCCACCAGTCATTGCGACGAAAACCCTTTTCGACCGTCGCAACCGGGACCTCTACATAATCAAATGTTAAAAATATCACCGGCGGCTCACCAGGAGCAATAGGAGAAGCGACCTCCTTCTCGGCCAGATTGAACCGCACCGCCTGCATACCCTGGCAACCCGATTGCTTCGCCCCATGCGATTCCTTCTTCTCGCAACAACAATGACGCCCCGCAGCCTCCGCCCTCGCCGCACAATGGCAAAAGACGAGAAAGTTGGCGGCAAACACCACCAACATCAACACCGCCTTCCATCGTATCGTCCGGGATTCTTTCACCAGCCACAAAGTTATAGAAAATTTATTACCCCACCGCCTCCACAAACGCCTTCGCCCTGGTCTTTAACACTTCCAGATCCACCTCGCTGACACCCTGCGCAGAGGACACCAGCGCGCTCCCCACCCCAAATGCCACTACTCCCAGCTTCTTGAACTCTTTTATATTCTCCAGGTTCACCCCGCCCGTCGGCATCAAAGGTATCTGCGGCAAAGGTCCACGGATATCCCTGATATAAGAAGGCCCAACCGAAGCCGGAAAGACCTTTACAATATCCGCCCCACCACGCCAGGCCGTCAGTATCTCCGTCGCCGTGAAAGCCCCCGGAACACTCACCGCCCCCAGCGCCTTCGTCACCCTGATCACTTCCAGGTCCAGCGAAGGCGACAGCACAAACCGCGCACCCGCCCCAACAGCCTCCCTGGCCTCATCCTCCGTCAGCACCGTCCCTGCACCCACCACCATCTGATCCCCAAATCGGAGCGACACCGCCGCGATCGCTTCCAAAGCTCCAGGCGAATTCAGCGTTATCTCCAGCAGCCTCACCCCACCCTTGTATAACGCCATCGCAATATCCAGCACATGCGCAGGATCACACCCGCGCAGAATAGCCACAATCTTATGACGAAGTATCTCTTCTTCCGTAGTCATCAATTCTTTTTCTGGATTACAACAAAATCAATATTACAGCAGCTCCTGAGCGGCGCTCTCGTCATCCCCCACCTTATCCGGCGCCAGCCACCCATACTTGTCATCATCGCGACCACTCGAACGATAACGCATCATATACCGTCAATTTCCGCGACGTATCGGCACGCCCCTCCCCGCTCCCCCCATCGAGGCAGCCACCACCATCACCAGTATTATTATGTGTTTATCCATTTTGAAGAACGCCATCCAGAACATGCTTCAGCTGGTCGGCCCTTGCCACCCCGCTCTGCCGCCACTTCACCTGCCCATCCCTGAAAACGATCAGCGTGGGCACGCTCTGTATCTGATAGGCATTGGCCACAGCCGGATTCTTATCGATATCTAACTTTATGATCGTAACATTATCTCCCACCTTATCTTTCAATTCCTTTAAAATAGGCGGCATCATCTTACAAGGCCCACACCATTCTGCAGAAAAATCAACGAGGACAGGCTTGTGCCCCTTGATAAGGTCGCCAAAAGAAGGTTTTACGCTTGTTTCCATACATCTCCGATTTGTATAAAGTTACCAATTATCCCGGAAACCCTATTCCTTCACCCTGTCAAAAAACTCCTTCTGTAACTCAAGCGTCTTATTATCAGCCTTCACCGCCTTCAGCGCCTCCACCAGCTGCCCGATATAATGCTCATTCACCAGCTGTCCCTCCGCGCGCGTCGCCTTCGACCCGTCCCCCGCATAGTGGTTCGGATAGTCCGCATACCACCAGATCGCCGTATAGATATTCGGTATGTTCAGCCGGTGCTGATTGGCGCCCGACTGATTGTTCGCGCTGTCCATCTGTACCAGGTCAGGACGCAGATACAGCAAAGAGGACGTCTCCCGTTCCCCCGCATGCGCATCGTTCGCCGGATCGGACTTGTGCAGCGCGCTCAGCTGCTTCGTATAAGCGCTGTCGTTGTTCGGCTCAAAAAAGAAGACCGCATAGTCCCTCCTCTTCTCCAGCCGGGTCTGTATAAAATAACGGATCAGCTGCGGATTCCCGCCATGCCCGTTGATGATAACGATCTTCTTGAAACCATTCCTTCCGATCTCGTCGCAGGTCGCCTCCAGCAGGTCCCAAACCACCCGCTCAGGCAATGAGAACGTCCCCGGCTGATGCCGCGCCTCATTGATCTGCCCGTAAAAATAATCGGGGAATACCACCGCATACTCCTTCTTCGTGGCCCGCGCCGCCCATTCCCGCACCTGGATAAGATCCGACCCGATAGGCACATGCGGACCGTGCTTCTCCAATATCCCGATGGGCAGGATACAGGTCTGATCCGATTTCGCCAACGCCTTCGGCCAATCGCTCGCTGTCAGCTCATCCCAGCGCGAATGCAATTCCTGTCCCCGGGCCCCAAGGACCAGTCCCCCCAATAAAACCAGACAAAAAAGATTCTTTTTCATATGTCAATAAGTATTAGTCTTTCGCAAACTTCACCGCCAGCCCCACCACCTGCATACAGCTTCTCGCGGGCTTCTTCTCACCCGGAACGACCAACCGAAACGGTCCAACACCCGCCGGCAACGCCTTCCCTTCCATCTGGTCCGCCAGGATCACCACCCGGTCGGTATAACTGCTGTCCAGCTCAGCCAGCGAGAACACCACCTGGTAATTATCCGCACAGGTCACCTGCAGATACTTCGCCAGGTTCTCCCCCTTCAGCTGCTTCCCCGTCGTCACCCCCGCTTTATTCAAAATATCCGCGATCGCCACCCCACTGTAACCATGCAGCTCCCCATGCCTGTCCTTCACCGAAGCATTCGTCCTCGGCATCGCGCTCATATCTGCCGCAGTCAGCGTCAACGGAGTCGTCACCTCTCCCGTTACCTTCACACTATACGCTGCCCCACCCTGCGGGCTCCCACCCTGTGCAAACACCCCACTCCAAATTACCACACCCATCACCAATCCCAAAAACTTTTTCATATCATTATTTTATTAGTTCCCCAGCCCCCCGGCGGCGGCTCCCAGTCCCCCCCTTTACAAACGGATCCCCAAACCTCGTATCCCTCACAAACCCCGAGTCCGTCAACGTCCTCAAAAACTCCAGCAGATCACTCTTCTCCTCCTTCGTCAGCCTCAACCGCGTAGGCACATTCGCTATATCCTTCAACGTCGGGCTAAGTGTCTCGCTCGGCTCAATATGATCACTATAATGATCCACCACCTCCTCCAGCGTCTTAAACCTACCGTCATGCATATACGGCGCAGTCAGCGCTATATTCCTCAACGTCACCACCCGAAACCGTCCTTTATCATAATCCAACCCCGTCACATCATACCTTCCCGAGTCTTTAAAAATCCCCCTGTCCAGTCCATTATTATGATAGGTCTCGTCAAAGGTCTTCGGCCCCCCATGACAATTCCCGCAAACCGCTCGCCCAAAAAACAACTTTAACCCCCTCATCTCAGAAGAAGTCATCGTATACTCCCCCCTGATATATCGGTCATACGGCGCATCCGCCGAGATCAACGTCCGCTCGAACTGCGCCAGCGCCCGCACAATCCCATCCTGCGTCACCTCCGGCGACCCGAAAGCCGCCGCGAACAACGGTCCATACATCTCAACAGCCGAAAGCTTCACCACCAGACTATCCATTCTTTGCCCCATCTCATGAGCCTCGGTCAATGGCACCATCGCCTGCGCCTCCAGGCTAAAAGCCCTCCCGTCCCAGAAAAAATTCCTCACCCACAACAGATTCGCCAGCGACATCGAGCTCCGCCTGGTCAGCACGCTGTCAAACCCCACACTGAAACGTCGTCCATCCGTGAACGCCAGCGCCTGCTGATGACAGCTGCCGCAAGACACCGTTCCATTCCTCGACAGTCTTTTATCATAGAATAAATACCTTCCCAGTTTCACCCCCTCCTCTGTCAACGGATTGTCCTCCCTCAGATTCACCCTGTTCCCGAAATAAGCCGGATACACCAGCTTATAGGGGGTCGGCCCCGGTGCCACAAACAACACCATCACTACCAAACTCATATATACTGCGCGACGCCCCACCTGAGCTTCAACCCCAAAACAATTAATAAGTGGAAAAAATAATATGCAGATTTTTCTCACAAGAGGCCGTTGTATTTTCAAAGATATAACGAAAGCCCCCTATTTTCTCGCCCTTTCCGTCTCTTCGTCGAGAAATTTCTTAAACCGCAGCCTTAATTGTCGATAATATTCGATCAGCTCCCGCGCCTCATCGGAGATAGTAGAGCCTCCGCCTTTTTCTCCTCCCGTAGCCGTGATGACCAGCGGCCGGCGCGTGATAGAATTGAGATGGTTCACGATCTCCCAGGCCTTCTTATACGACATCTCCATCTTCTTCGCCGCCTGGTTGATGCTCCCCGTCAGCTCGATGTACTCCAGCAGCTCCACCGGCCCGGGCCCAAACCACCGTTTGCCATCCATCTCCAGCCATAGCTTCCCGCCAACAGAAAGCCCTATTGTATCGAGTATAGAAGAAATTGCAGCCATCACTCGGAAGTTAAAGCAAGCGACTGACGGGCATTACCCAATAAGGTGACCAGCCTGTCCAGCTTTCGGATATGCTCCTGCGAGAATTGCTGACGATGTACATCCGCATAAAGACTGTTCTTCACAAGTGGAACAGAATAAGGGATCACCCAGGCCCTCAGCGCCTTCGCCACAGCATCCATAGCATTGATCCCCTGCATCGCCTGCCCGCCATCCGCCCAACACACCAGTCCTACCACCTTGTCGGTCAGATAAGGCTTCTCATGCCTCGCCGTCAGCTCGAGCCAGTCCAGGCAGTTCTTCATCGCACCCGTCATGCCGCCATGATACAACGGCGTCAGCCATATCTGCAGATCGGATTGGATAAAGGCCTCGACCATCTTCTCCACCGCTTCCGGCGGATGTGGCTGCCTTAATTGAAAAAAGGGGATATGCCCCTCTGAAACATTTATTTGAATAACGGTATAGCCCATTGCGACCAGCTGCTGATGCAGATAAGCGGACAGCTTGCGACCGGTCGTTTCCGGCCCGTTGTCGCTGCAACCGTTGAAGAGTAGCACATTCATGTCATAAAAATACGAAAATTCCCCTTCACCGTCCCCCTCGTCAATGGTCCGCCAGCGCCACCACCGGCTTTTTCCCCCTTCCCTTCGAAGAAAGTAGCAACAACGGCAGACTCACCAGGAATATCGCCCCCAGCAACAAATACGCGTCGCTAAAACTCAATACGCTCGTCTGCCTCGCCACCCCCGCCTCCAAAAGCCCAAGGGCATGGTGCTGCGCATCCGCCACCCCAAAACCCTTACCCACAAAATAGTGCGTATACCCGGCCAGCCGCTCAGTCACCTGCAGATTCCCTGCAGTCACATTCGATACCAGGTCGGTCCGGTGTACCGCACTGCGCCGCGTCAGGTATGTATTAACGATCGCTATCCCGAACGAGCCCCCCAGCTGTCGCATCATATTGTTCAACGCCGTCCCCTGCGGAATATCCTTCAATTCAAGCCCGCTCACCGCCAGCGTAGACAAAGGCACAGTAATTATTGCGATCCCGATCGCCCTCCAGATCAGCGGAAGATAGAAATCACCCCTCCCCGCATCCAGGTCAAGCCTCGACATCAGCCAGGAGAAATAGATGAACAGCAGCATCCCCGTCGTGATCATCACCACCGGCGGTATCCCCCGCTGCAACAGCCTCGCCGTTATGATCAGCCCCCCGATCGCCACAAACGATCCCGGCAGATACATCAGCCCCGACTGCGTCGGCGTGAACCCCAACAACCGCTGCGCAAACACCGGCGTCAGATATACGCTGCTGAACAGCCCTATGCCCGACACAAACGTCAGCACCGCCGCTATGCTCAGATTCTTGCTCTTCAATACCCGAAGATTCACCACGGGGGCCTTCACCCTCAGCTCCCACCAGACGAACAGCACCAGCCCCAACACCGCGACCACCGTCAGCACGATGATATAGTTGGCCGCAAACCAGTCATCCGTCTCCCCTCGTTCAAGTACCGTCTGCAATGCCCCAACCCCCGCCATCAATAAGATGATCCCCGTCCAGTCGATCTTCCCCACCGTAGGCTTTATCGGCGGCTCACCCAGCAGCCGGCTACAAATGACGGCCACAACAATCCCGATCGGGAGATTGATATAAAATATCCAGGGCCAGCTAAAGTTCTCGGTTATGAACCCGCCCAGCGTCGGCCCGATGGTGGGGCCAACAAAGATCCCAACCCCAAACAAAGCGCTCGCCACATTCTGCTTCTCCTTCGGAAACAGCTCATAGACGATCGCTGCGCTCACCGACAGCAACGCACCCCCGCCCATCCCCTGAAAAAAGCGGCAGGCCACCAAGGTCCATATATTGGTAGCCTGGCCGCATAACAAGGAACAAACAGTAAACAGCACCACCGACCCGATATAATAATTCTTCCTCCCCAGCTTCCCGGAAAGAAAGCTCGTTATCGGGATGATGATCACGTTTGCGATCGCATAGGCCGTTATGACCCAGGACGTATCTTCCAGCGTCGCCCCCAGATTCCCGCTCATGTATGACAAAGCCACATTGACTATCGACGTATCGATCAATTCCATGATGGCGGCCGCTATGACCGTGATCATCAATACCGTTCGTTTCATCTTGTATTATCTTGCAGAGTTCAACGCTAAAAATGCCTGCTCCGGCGACTGCAGATACAGATGATAAATGTCAGCCGTATTGCCAACCAGCACGTCGTAACTGTCCGTCTCAAAAGCCTCCTTCAAGTCCGCAGCCACTACAGATGCGGGAATCCCATTCTCCAGCCCACCGATCTCCGACGAGAATTCCGTAGCCACCAGCGGCGGCCGCAGCTCAAAGACTTTCACCGCAGTACCATCCAGCGCATGCCTCAGCGACAGCGTATAAGAGTGCAGCGCCGCCTTGCTCGCTCCATAGGTCGACAACCGCGACCCGGGAACAATACTGACGATCGACGAAACATTCACGATCGCCGCTTCCTTCTGTTTGCGAAGCAAAGGCAGCAGCTTCTCATTCAGCCGTATCACCGACAGATAGTTCGTCAGCATCTCCTGCTGCGCCCTGTCAAACGCATTCACGCCCTCATCCGCCAGGCTATACACGCCAGCCGCCGCGCCCGCATTGTTGATCACCACATTCAGGTCAGTATGTTTCGCATTCAGCTGAGCAACCAGCTTGTCCACGTCTGTCGCATTCGAGACATCCCCCGCGATCGCCTCAACGGTAATTCCCAAAGCCGCCAATTTCTTAACAGCTTCTCCGAGGCGAGCCTCATTGCGACCCGTAATAATTACCTTGTTGTTAGCACCAAATAGCTTCGCGAGCTCATATCCGATACCGGCACTCCCGCCAGTGATCAGAATAGTGTTGTTTACCGTTTTCATTTTGTTCTTGTTTTTATATGTTTTATACCGATTGGTATATTTTTAAGCAAAAAAAATCACAGCCCTTTTATGAGAGTGTTCAGCGAATTCACGAGATGCTTACGGTAAGTAGACTTCCCCGTCGCCTTCACAAAAAGCACGATCCCTTCTAACAGCGCGATCATCGTAACCGCCGTTCCCTCCGCGTCGACATCAGCCTTGAATTCGCCCGCACTGATCCCTTCCGCGATCAGGCTCGTCAGCCTTTCCTTCCACCCCATCAACGCCTCAACCGCTTTCGCCTTCAGCTCCGGGTGCGTGTCATCCGCCTCCGTGATCGTATTCAGGATCGGACAGCCGCCTTCCAGGGATGAACCCAGCGCAGCAAAATTCCCGTAAACGTCGACATAGACCATCAGCTTCTCCCGGTAAGAGGACCTTTTCGCCATCTCCGCCCGGATCGTCACACCCATCAACGACGAATTATACGCAAACGCCGCCATCGCCACCTCATCCTTGTCCGCAAAATTCCCGTAAATGCTTCCCTTCGTCAAACCCGTCGCCTCGGTCATATCAGACAACGAAGTCCCGGCATACCCCTTCTTATTGAAGATCGGCGCCGTCTTCTGAATGATGAATTCCTTCGTTCGTTCTGCTTTGCTCATAGTTCCTCTTTTTCTGCGCTAATTTCTGCACACCCGGCAGAGCCTCGTGTGCGAATTAACCTCCGATTACTTTGTCAAAATTATACCAATCGGTATTATCCACCAAATTTTTCTTTTCCTTTCCTAAATTCGCTCAAAATCAGTCCCATGTACGAGGCCATCGACCGCTTTGTCGCAAAATACATCACCCTCACGGAGGAAGAGCTGGCCTTCTTCCATAGCCTCCTCAAACACCGCAAGCTGAAGAAAAAGTCTTTCCTCTTACAGGAAGGCGAGATCTGCGACTTCGAGGCCTTCGTCCTCAAAGGCTGTATACGTAGTTATTACATCGACAAGGAAGGCGTAGAGACCATCCTGCTCTTCGCCGTCGAAGACTGGTGGGTAAGCGACCTGACCAGCTTCTCGGAACAAAAGCCCTCCAACCTCTTCATCGAGACCATCGAGGACTGCGAGCTGCTGTCTATCGACTACAAGAACAAATCCCTTCTCTTCCAAAAGATACCCGCCTTCGAACGCATGTTCCGCCTCCTCGTCCAGCGCGCCCTCGGCGTCCTCCAGCAGCGCTTCTATGCTTCCGTTTCCCAGACGGCAGAAGAACGCTACCTGCAGTTCTTAGAAAAATACCCGCTGGTCGCCCAACGGGTACCTCAACACCAGATCGCCCGCTATATCGGCGTCTCACCCGAATTCCTTTCCAAGGTCCGGAGCACTATGTATAAAAAACACTAGTTGCCTCCACTAAAAACCCCTGCGCTCACGGCGTCATCGATCTCCTTCTGTGATATCGTATGCCCCATCCCGGGATACACCTTTACGTTCACATCCGCTCCCAATTCCTTCAACACCTTCTCCGTCTCTAATACCCGCTGCACCGGCACATGCGGATCAGGATCACTCGTCCCGATAAACACCTTCGTCCCACCAAAATTCCCCGCATACTTCTCCCGATATATCTTATCCCCGATCAATCCCCCCGTAAAAGCCGCCACTCCACCCCACTTCCCTGCATTCCGGGTAATATATTCCAGCGTCAGACATGCGCCCTGCGAAAAACCCGTAAACCATATCTTATCCTTCGGCAACCCTATCTCCTCCACGAGCTGCCCCACCACTTCCACCGCCGAAGACAACCACGGCTCATTCCTTTCCGGCGGCATCAGAAAAGAGTACGGATACCACGAATTGCTCACCGCCTTCGGCGCAAAAAGCGCAAACTCCTCAACCGGCAGGGCATCGGCCAGCGAAAGAATATCCTCCGCCGACCCTCCCCTCCCATGTATCATTATAAGTGCCTTACCGGTCTCCGCCACTGGCTTCCCGGCAGTTTCATATTGTAGCTTATGCATAATTAAAAGTTTAACGCCGGCAAATCCTTCTCTATCTCCTTCCTTTTGGATTCATACTGCACCGGCAGCTTCAAATGCGTCCCCAGTTCATTCAACGGTTCATCCACCGTAAACCCGGGATTATCCGTCGCGATCTCGAACAACACCCCACCCGGCTCCCGGAAATACAACGAGAAAAAGTAGTCCCGGTTGATCTTCGGCGTAATATGCATTCCCTTCTTCAATAGTTGTTCCCTGAACTCCATTTGTACATCTTCGTTCGGAACGCGGAAAGCCACATGGTGATTCGTCCCACCACCCTGATGCCCCCTCTGCCCGTCAGGCGCCTCTACCAGGTCGACAATGCTTGCCGTCGGAACCGCAGCAGTCACGAACCGATATCTGTTTCCTTCCTGCTCCCTCAGCTCATACCCGAACACATCGGTCAGGATGGTCGCCGTAGGCTTGATGCTATTCAATGTCAGCGTCACACTATGAAACCCCCGGGTACCAACCGTCGCTGCCACCTCAGGCGTAACCCATGGCTGACGCTCATCCCCATACTTGCTGGCGATCAGCTCCAGCTTCAGCCCATCCGGATCCTCGAAAGGCAGGACAACCTCACCAAGCCGTTCCGCTATCTCCCCCTGCCTGACATTCGTTTCCTTAAACCTGTTCACCCAAAACTCCAGGCTGTCTTTCGGTACAGAATAACCGATCTCCGTTGCCATACCTGTCCCCGCCTTTCCACCCACGATCCCCTCCCAGGGAAAGAAGGTCAGGATCGTACCCGGCGTTCCTGTCTCATTGCCATAATAAAAGTGGTAGGTTCCGGGATCATCAAAATTGACGGTCCGCTTGACCATCCGAAGCCCGAGAACTTTCGTATAAAAATCGTGGTTGCGCTGCGCATTGCCCGCAATCGCGGTGATATGATGTATGCCCTGTATCTTATTTTCCATAGCTGATGTTATTTAGAATTGATAATATTTCGTTTTCCAAAAGCCCGCTGCCGCCTCCAAAATGCCGGGCGACCACAACCCTGGGATATCGGTCACTTATTTTCCGCCGCAGCGCCGCTTCCTCTTCAGCCGTCACGCCCGCCCCGACGAACAATATCCTGAACTCCTTCTCACCCAGTGCAGCAAACGCCTCTTCCTCCGTTCCCACAACCGTAGCCTTCCACCCCTCGTGTGAATTGATCAGCCGTTCTACCACCTCGAGGATGGCCTTATCCCGGCCGAGTACCAGTATATGAATTGACATGGCTATTTGATTTTATTTTCCATAGGAACATCCATGATCAGGATCTCGGAATCCGGCGTCAGCGATCTCAGCTGTATCGGATCGGTCCCGGTGATCCCCAGGCCGTCCCGGCTTTCAAGCGTCTGTCCATCGACGAGGAACGACCCCTTGATCACGAAAAAGTAGACCCCATTCTCTGCCCTCTTCTTTCCATAGACCAATTCCTTATCCTTATCAAAACGCCCGCTGAAGAACCAGGCATCCTGGTAGATCCAGCTCCCTTCCTCGCTCATATGCGGCGATATCAGTTGCTGTAGTTGATTCTCTCCCTTCTCTATTTTAACCTGGTCATACCTCGGCGTCACATTCAGCTTGTTGGGGAACAACCATATCTGCAGGAACTTCACTGGCTTATCGGGTGAGTTATTATACTCACTATGAAAAACCCCGCTCCCCGTGCTCATCACCTGTATCTCGCCAGCGCTCACCACTTCCTTATGCCCCATATTGTCTTCATGTACCAGGCTTCCCTCCAGGGGAATGCTGATGATCTCCATATTGTCGTGCGGATGGGAGCCAAAACCCTTCCCGCCGGCGACGATATCGTCGTTGAGGACACGAAGGACTCCAAACTGTGTCCGCTCCGGATTATAATAATTAGCGAAAGAAAAAGAATGATAGCTATCCAGCCAGCCATGGGCCGCATGTCCCCGGGTAGCTGCTTTATGTAAGATGGTATTGCTCATAATATCCCTTTTTTTATACCACAAAGCTACTACCCCGCCAGGCCCCTATCCATTAACCTGGATTAAGATTTTGCACCCCCCATAACAGATAGATTTGCAACGAAAACCACCGTTTATACATTTTTTGCTGTGTTTTTCGACCGATATTTGTGGTTATGGGAAATGTATTAACTCTACTGACTGCCACCCTTTTAACGACCATCAATCTCCTCGCCCAGACAGGCGCAGACACTTCCATATATACCCTCAAGTCAAAAGTGGATATCCCCCTGATCGCCGCAGGCGCGGCATGGGACGTCTATGGCTTCTCGCAGATATCCAAAAAAGACGGCCTCACCGAGGCCGAAGTCCTCGCCAAGGACAAAAGCAGCATCAACTGGTTCGACCGCTGGGCCGTCCATCCCTATGACCATAGCATCGACAAGCTGAGCTATATCCCCTTCTATGTGGCGGTACCGCTTCCCCTTGCCGTCTTCGGCATCGATAGTAAAATGAGAAAAGATTTCTGGAAACTCACCTGCATGTACGGAGAATCCATGATCCTCACAGGCGTGCTATACACCTCGGCGGTGCACTATGTCAGAAGGAGCCGTCCGCTGGTCTATGAATCGGCCAGCCCCATGGACAAACGCCAGAGCTCCAACTCACAAAACTCGTTCTTCGCCGGCCACGTAGCCCTCGTAGGCACGTCCATGTTCTTCATCGCCCAGGCCTATGCCGACTATCACCCCGATTCCAGGTACAAATGGGCCTTCTACACCGGCGCCGGTGTCGTCACCGGCCTCACCGCCTGGTGGCGCAACAAGGCGGGAGAACACTTCCCCTCCGATATCGCCCTCGGCTCAGTCGTCGGCGTGGCATCCGGCCTCCTGACACCCATCCTCCACCGCACAAAGATCATCCGCAACAAAAAATTGAGCATCGTCCCCTTCACCAGCAACGGCCAGGGACTGGCGCTGCTCTATCATCTGTAACACCGTCGTTATATCTCCAACTCCGGGCGCCAGAATATCCTCCACCACCGTCCAACACTTCCTCAATGAGATCGAAAAGGCCGACGGCGTCATCATCTGCACCCCTGAATACATCTTCAGCCTCCCTGGCATCCTAAAGAACGCCATTGAGTGGTGCGTCGCCAGCACCGTATTCCAGGACAAGCCCCTGGCCATGACCGTCGCCTCCCTCTCCGGTCAGAAGGCATTCGAATCCCTCGACCTGGTCATGACAACAGTCGGAGCCAGGGCCACACCCGACACAAAGCTGATCATCTCCGGCGCATTCAGCAAGCTCGACAAAGCCACCAATACGCTGGACAAGCACACGATAACCCTTCTTGATAATTGGATGAATTCCTTCTTAGGCCTGCTTCTTCGGCGGTAGATCAAACGCCACAGCCTCATGCTCAAAATGTCCTTTGTGCGATCCGTCACAAAAAGGCTTGTTCTGCGAACGGCCACAGCGGCAGATGCTCACCACTTCCCGGCCCCCCAGTCCATAAGCCTTTCCATCCTTGTCTACGATCTCAAAATCCCCTTCTACCTTGATCGATCCATTGTTGTTGACAGTAATCTTTACCGCGGCCATAATAATCAGGTTTTTAAGCGGCAAAAGAACACAAAAAATCGTACTAATCGAAGAATCCTTCAAATTAGTCGAAAACTTTTCCCAACCCCGCCAACCCCGGCTATTTTTACCCAACGCACAACACTATGGAATACGACAACGACAGACCCCGTAAACGCCCACCGCAGCTGGAGATATTCTACTGGGTACTCCTGGCGCTCCTGACACCCCTGACCAACTGCGTCACCCTCTTCCCCAGGGACCCGCGCATCTGGCCCGTCCTGGTGCTGGTCGGTGGCCTTCTCCTTCCAACCTATATCATCTATTCCCGTGTCATGGGCTCGGCCCTGACCCGAAGCAACCGGACCATCCTTTCCTTCTGGCGAAACCCGGTCCCCTTTATCATACTGCTCTCCGTCCTGTTCTTCCTTATCATCCAGACCTTTCTGCAGGCCATCTACTCGGTCATCCTCAAATTCCCTCTCTCGGCAGGAGAACACTTCTATTTTGCCCTCCGTACCCCTACCATCGCCCGGGAATGCTGGTGGACCCTGATCAACATGGCCCTGTCCGTCGCCCTTTTCTATATCCGCAAGGCCGACGACGAAAAAGACCTGATCTACGCCATGCAGAAGGAGAACACCTTCTATCAGCTGCGCTACCTGCGCAGCCAGCTGAACCCCCATTTTCTCTTCAATACGCTCAATAGCATCTACTCCCTCACCCTGCAAAAATCCGACAAGGCCCCGGAGGTCGTCGTCCGCCTGGCCGACATCATGCGGTATCTGATCTATGAGTGCAACGAGGAGAAGATACCCCTGGACAAGGAGATAGAATTTATCCGCAACTATATCGAGATTGAAAAAATGCGGCACAATGCCGACATCCGCTTCACGGTAGACGGCCAGACCAGCGGAGTGCAGATCGAACCCTACATCTTCATCTCCTTTATCGAGAACGGTTTCAAGCACGCCATGGACCACAGCTTCGGCGACCCCTTCATCTATATCACGCTACGCGTGGGCGACGGCCAGCTGACCCTCAACGTCATTAACAGCTCCAGCGCAGACCTCGAAATGCAGGCCAAACGCATCAACGGTAAAGGAATTTCCCATAGCCGCAGCCTCCTCGAGCTGCTCTACCCCGCTTCCTACGACCTGGACATCATCCAGACCGAAAAGGACGAGACCCGGACCAGCGAGATCCGGCTCCGCAACGCCCGGGAAAGGCTGGAAAACCTCTATCCGGATTCTCACACCTTAGACGTAATTTTGAACAAAAGCACCTTCACCGTATCGTTAATCCTAAAAACCACCAAGGCTTGATAAAATGCATCATCGTCGAAGATGAGACCCTTGCCCAGGACGTCATACGCAATCATCTGGAGCACTTCGACCAGTTCGAGCTGGTTGGCGTCTGCCGCAACGCCCAGGAGGCCGCAGAAACCCTCAAACAACAGGACGTCGACCTGATGTTCCTGGACATCCGCATGCCGGGCATGAGCGGTCTCCACTTCCTCCGCAGCCTGACCGACCCGCCCCTCGTAGTCCTGACCACCGCTTATGCCGAATACGCCCTCGAAAGCTACGACTTCAACGTCATCGACTATCTCCTCAAACCCATCTCACTCGAACGCTTCTCCCGGGCCCTCAACAAGCTCCTCAACGGAAGGCTCTATCCCCTTACCAGCAAAGAGCCGCCCGCCGGCAGCGACCATATCTTCATAAGATCGAACAGCAAATTCTTCCGCGTCAACTTCTCCGAGATACTATACGTAGAGGGTATGAAAGACTACCTGAAGGTCCACACCCCGGAATACACCCTCATTACCCACCAGACGATGAACGAGCTGGAAAAGACCCTTCCAGCCCGTCAGTTCATCCGCGTCCACCGCAGCTATCTCGTAGCCGTCGGCCATATCAAGTCCATCTATGGTAATTCCATCGAGCTGGGCAAGACCACCATCCCGATCGGCATCAACTACAAAGAGTCGGTCATGAACCTCATCGGCCGCCGGTCATAGCCTTACGCCTCCTTCAACACATATGTCTGACTCCACTGATCATGCCATCCATCCCCCTTTCCCAGAAAGGAGAAAGGCTCAAACGGAACCAGCCGGCTGAACGTCCTCGATAATGCCTGATTAAAAAGGATCTTCTCCCCATAAAAATCCGCCACCCGCGTCCCCGTCAGAAACTTCCCCGGCGTTGCCTGATATACGGTCTCAAAGAAGAGGTAGTAGGATACCCTGAACAGAAGAAAGTAGAGGATCACCGCATTCCTTTCTCCAAGAATTTCCGACGCCTGGTCAAATAAAAGCAGCGACCATATCCGTCCCGCAAAAAGAAAATACACGCCGCAGACAACCATGTCGATCAGAAGATTCAAAAATCGGATACCCCTGGCGCCATGTATATATTCCCGTGCCGGCTCCCCCGATTCACCAATCACTTCCCGCATCGCCAGGCTCCTATGCAGCTGCGTTTTTCTCAATAACAAAACCGCGATCCCGCACCACATAAAGTTGCCGGCATACCTGATCCATAACCTGCCAGTAAGATATTTGAGCCAGTATCGGGGGCTGAACTGCAACATATCCAGCAGATCTGCCGACAGCATGCTCAGCAGCCCCAGCAGATGATCCAGCAACAAAACAGCGGCGACAAAACTAACCAGTTGACTGTTCCCTCCGTTCCTTGCCATCCGCACACAGCCGATCAGCAGCAACACACACAGGAGCAGACTGATGTACCGCAAAACCGGGTACATCCCGGGCGAAAAGCTGAAGGTCAGCAACACATAACCGATCGATTCGGCAAAGCCGCCCGGCATCGCCCGTCCAAACATAGGCGTCAGGAAAAAAGACAGACAACAACAAATGAGGGTAAACAAACTCAGAACAATAAGAAGGTGCTTCCCCGACAATACGCGGGATACATAGGATGATGGATTCATACCCCAATATAATACATCTACCGGTCAAATGCAAGCGCCTCCCTACAAAAAGAACAACGCCGCCATCCCGATCATCAGCGCGTCCTCCACAATAGTCACCGTGCTCATCGGCAGGTTAAAAACCGCTCCCAAACAAGCGCATTTGATCTTCCGCTTATTCAGCACACTTTGCAAAACCCCTATAATACTCACCGTCATCACCACCAACGTCACGAGGTTCACCCAAAACGGCGCCACATCCGTCGCAAACGCTACACCCAGCCCCAGCTCCACAAAAGCATAAACGTATCCCCATCCCCTCCACCGCCGGGCAACGATATCATACATCGAATAGCTGTCCGCAAACGCCGACAGGTTCAACAGCTTAAAAAACGAAAAGCTCAGAAAGAACCCGGCCATGAACACCCGCATAAATTGTCCCATTTCCCCCCGTCCCCCAATCGCCGCGACCAGTGTCACATAACCCAGGATCAATAGCACCGGCTTATACGTCGCCAGCCACGAACGTTTTTCTTCCTCCTCCGGCATCTCAACCATCGTCTCCGTCAACTGATACTTCGGATAATCCCCCAATGCCGCCTTCAAAATCCCCGTCCCCACATGCCTCGTCATCTCAACTGTCGCCGTTCCTTTCTTCAGATCGATCTCCACCGAACTCACCCCATCCACCTTCCCCAACAATCCCTTTACCTTCGCCTCACAACCCGTACAAGTCATCCCCGAAATAGCATATTCATGTGTCATATTATTTCTTTTGACACAAATTTACCTCCGGCCCGCGCCCTCACCGTTATGCAATTTTGAGAATGATTTACAAGATTTACAGGTCGCCTGCGGCGCCACCCGTCCTCTGCCCCCGGTCCACCCTACAGGTCCTCTATATTCTTCCTCTTATGGTCCTTCAACGATTTGAAATAAGTCGGCGTCAGTCCCGTCACCTTCTTGAACTGCGTCGACAACGCCGCCACACTACTATACCCCAATTGATCCGCGATCTCCGACAACGTCATCTCATCATACACCAGCAATTCCTTTACCTTCTCGATCTTCTGCGCGATAAAATACTTCTCGATCGTCGTCCCCTCCACCGCCGAGAACAGATTGCTCAGATAAGTATATTCATAATGGAGCTTGCCTGCGAGAAAATCCGACAAATTCACGTCCATCTCCCCCTTCCCCTGCACCAATTCGATAATACAGGTCTTTACCTTCTCTATAATCCTGCTCCGCTTATCGTCGATCAGCTCAAACCCCAGTTTCCGCAGGCTTTCGTCCAACGCGCCCAGCTGCTCCTTCGTCGGACTAACCCCAACCTCTACTTCCCCCAGCTCCACCGTCAGGGGATGCAGACCGGCTTTTTCCAGCTCCGCCTGCACCACCATTCGGCACCGGCTGCACACCATATTTTTGATATACAATCTCATTTCTTCAGGTATCGTTCCAAAAATTCAAATCCCACCGTCGATATCAGCAGCGAACTCTGCGCATTGTAAGCGGCGCCATGTGCCCCGGGAGGGTATATGCGCAATTCGGCGTCCTTTCCGGCATTGGTCAGCGCGGTCAGCAGCTGCATGGTATGCGCAGGGTGGACATTATCATCGCTCATAGAATGGATCAGCAATAAATGATCCTTCAGCGCTGCGGCGTGTGTGATGCTGGCGCTGTTGCGGTATCCATCCTGGTTCTCGGTCAGCGGAGCCATATAGCGCTCAGTATAGACGTCGTCATAGAGGCGCCAGTCGGTCACAGGCGAGTTGGCAATACCCACCTTGAAGACACCCGGGTGGGTCAGCAGGGTATAGGTCGTGCTATAGCCGCCATAGCTGGTGCCCATGATCGCCATATTGGCGCCATCGACATAGGGCAGCTTCGCGAGATAGTGTGCCGCCTCCACGAAATCATGGCTCTCCCATTTCCCCAGCTGCTTATAAACGATCTTCATGAATTTGCTGCCATAGTTCGCGATCCCCCGGTTGTTGATATTGACGACAATATACCCGTTCTGGGCCAGCCACTGCTGCCATCCGCTCGCAGCCCACCGGTCAAAAACGTCGTGCGACTCCGGTCCGCCATACACGGTCATGACCACGGGATACTTCTTCGTACTGTCGAAATCGAACGGCTTGATCATCCAGCCGTCGATACCCACCTCGTCGCTGGTCGTGAAATGGAACAGCTGCTGCGGCGCATAGGCATGCTTCGAGACAAAGTCGGTCACGGCCTGGTTGTTCTCGAGCTGGCGCAGCTGTTTGCCACTGCCATCGTAAAGGCCCACCTGCAGCGGGGTCTTCACATTGCTATATTCGTCGAGATAGAATCTGGTGTTGGTAGACATATCGATGTCGTGGTATCCTTCCACCTGGGTCAGCCGCTTCTTCCCTGCCCCATCCCAGCGGATGGAGTACAGCTGCTGTTCCAGCGGGGAAGCTTCTGCCGAGAGATAGTAGATCATCTTCTTCCTGGCGTCGATACCCGTTACCTTGATGAGGTCCCAGTTCCCCTTGGTAACGGCATTGATCAGCTTGCCGTCATAGCCGTAATGATAGATATGGTAGTAGCCGCTGCGATCGGAGACCCAGAAGAAATCCTTCGTTCCTTCTGGGAAATAGACCATATCGTTGACGTCGGTGTAGAAATTAAAGATCGCGACCCAGGTGCTGTTCTGCTCATCGAGGACGACGCGGTGTTCACCCGTTTTCACGTTGAAGAAATACAGCTTCATATGATTCTGTGCCCGGTTCAGCGTCATTACGGCCAGCTGATCGGGGTCGCTCGTCCAGTAGATGCGGGGGATATAAAAATCGCCGGTCTCGTCGGGGCTCAGCCATATCTTCTTCCCGGATTCTACATCGACGACACCGATCCGCACTTTTGGGTTGGCATCGCCTGGCTGCGGGATGGCGATCTTCACCTGCTCGTCATGAAAACCTTCGTAATTGGTCATTTGAAAGATGGGAACCTGGCTGTCGTCGAACTGCCAGTAGGCGATATAGCGGCTATCCTTCGACCAGCTCCAGGCCTGCGCCTGACCAAATTCCTCTTCATATACCCAGTCATAGTGTCCGTTGAAGATGCCGTTCTCGCTGGTAGAATCCGCCGTCAGCTGTACCTCTTTCCCGCTGCCAAAACTATACGCGAACAGATTCCCGTCCCTTTCAATGCCCACCTTCGTCCCGTCCGGCGACAGCTCGGCCGAGCGGGCGTCCTTCGCCGCCTGTTTGAGCTGGCGGCCCTCTACGTCATAGATATAATAATCGGAAATGCCGCTGTGGCGATAGATATGCCGGAAATTGCTGCGGAACACCAGGTGCTTCGAATCGTGTGACCACTGAAAAGAGAGGTAGTCAAACGGCTGACCGCCCTCCGGAAACTTCAATCCCCCCTTGCTAAAAACCGTCTTCTCCTGCAGCGTCGCGGGGTCCATCACATGGATATCATCACCCGCGATAAAAGAATACTGATCTCCCCCATTGATCCAGTTGACGCTCGCCGGCCCCGACTTCCCCCTCAGCTGCGCCCCACCCCTCAAAGCGTCCACCAAACTGCTATACCTCTGCTGCGCCCTCACCCCTCCCATCCCAACAAACAAAACAACCATTATTGCCAAGGATACTCTTACCATTTTACTTAATTAAGGGGCTAAAAGTATCAAATTACCCCAAAACGAAAAAACCCCCAAGAGTTAGTCAGGGGCCTTTCAAGAGAAATTGGAATTTGGTTGCTTTCTTTGAGCCGTTGAAAGCGTTGGTTTTTCTGGATTTTAGTTGGCGTTCATTGGTATTGGATAGGACAAAACTAAGTCACAATCAACTGTTAAAAAAGAGTGAATGCCCTCGATTTTTATCGTAAATCTACGATACCCCCCCCTTTTCTAATCGCATTCTAACCCCTGCTTTCTATTTTCCCTTTTAAATTTATACCAGCAAAATCCACTCAGCTTGAGAAAGTACCTTTTCGTCCTGGCCGCCGCACTGTCCACGACCACGCTTTCCGCCCAGGTCTCCAATCCATATCGAACCACCGATACCACCCGGGTCCCCGACACTACCCTGGCATCCGACAAAAATATCCGCAACAAGGTCCTCAACGATATCCAGGATAACCTCGACAAAAAGACAAAGAACATAGACCAAACCCTCTCCCGGCTGGACCACAAGGTAGACTCCCTCGACATCGAGATAGCCGCCTCCCGCGACGCCCGCGACAAGGCCGACAAGCTCCTCCTTCGCGTACAATCCCTCGAGAAAAAGCAACAGGCCATCGAAGAGAACGAACTCTACGTCTATCAGGCCAATTATCAGTCCGCCATCATCAACCTCGTTTCCATGGACAAGGAGATCAAACCACTCGTGCTCTTCAACTCCGCCAAGAGCTTCTTCTCCACCCTCAGCGAAACAGCCGACCCGATGAAATACCCCGGCTACCAGGACTGGTATAAGAAATTTTATGAGTATATCCAACGCGAAAAGGACCACGAACCGGCCCTAAACGTCCTCCACGACATGGTCCAGATAACAGGGAACCTCACAACCGCCGCCTCTATCACCGGCCCGATATCGCAGGCCCTCTTCCTCGGCATCAATTCATTTATCAACTCCCTGGGGAGCAAGAAAAAAGAGCTCCGCGACCAAAGCCAGAAAATGTTCCTGCTGACCGCCAAGCTCAGCCAGTTCGACTACGACAAAGACCTCGTCGAGCAGCAATGGGACCTCGTCACCAACGAGCTGGAAAAACTGCAGATACACTACGATACCATCCTCAACCAAAACCTGGCCCTCCTAAAGGTCTCCACGGGAGACTACAACCACCAGTTCTCAAAAGAGACCGACGCGGAGCGGCGCTACCAGTTCCTCACCGAGCTCCGCAAATCCGCCTCCCTCCTCGTCACCAACCGTAAGTCCGCCGACGTCAAGAACTGGAAACAACCCATCTACTACGAGCTCATGGACGTCCAGTCCCTCAAAATGCGCTTCGGCGAACTCACCTTCGATATCCGCGGCATCATCGGCCGCTACCAGGAGCTGGTAAAAAAATACCGCAACGATCCCGAGATCGGCATCAAGGTCCAGGGCCTCGAAGTAAAGCTCAACGCCCTCAGCGACACCTTCGACGGTGCCTTCGACCCCACCGAATACATCAACTCCGCCACCCGAATGTATCTCGTCAATTAACCCATCCCCCGTCAACCCCGGTCTCGCCTGCTAACCCATCTCCCCCGTCAACCCGTCAGTGGAGTAAAATATCTTTTTCTTATGCATTGAATTCTTATGTATATTAGTGTAAAATATACCTTCCATGCGAGCCTGCATCCAGTTCATTCTGCCACTTATCTCCCTTTGCACCACCCTGCAGAACGCTAGATCCCAACCACTCCCCCCGTCAATCACAAACAGGATCGACAGCCTTTTCAGCCAGTGGGAAAGATCGTCCACCCCCGGTTGCGCCATTGGCGTGGTGAGAAATGATTCACTGATCTTTTCAAAAGGCTACGGCATGGCCAACCTGGAATATGGCGTCCCCATCACGCCCCAAACCATCTTTCACATGGCGTCCGTATCCAAACAATTCACCGCCTATTCCGTCCTGCTGCTGGAAAGACAGGGTAGACTCAGCCTGGACGACGATATCCGCAAATACCTGAATTGGTTTCCCGATCTGAAGGAAAAGATCACGGTCAGAAACCTGATGAACCACACCAGTGGCATCCGCGACCAATGGGAATTGCTGGCCATCGCGGGTACCCGGCTGGATGACGTCATCACCCAGGATCACATCATCAAAGTACTCGCCAGGCAGAAGGCCCTTAACTTCAAACCCGGAACAGACTGGAGCTACTCCAACAGCAACTTTACCCTGCTTGCCGAAATTGTCAGGTCCGTCAGCGGACAGACCCTGCGAGAGTTCGCCGATTCGGCCATTTTCAGGCCGCTGAGCATGAAAAACACCCATTTTCATGACGACTATACGGAGATCGTGCCCAACCGCTCCTATTCGTATTTCATGCCAAAAAAAGACCAGTTTGTCAACGCAGCCCTCAACTATTCGAATGTCGGAGCGACCAGCCTTTTCACCAATATCGATGATATGAGCAAATGGATCATGAACTTCTATGGTCCGGCCGTCGGCGACCAAAAAGAAATTCAGGAATTGACAGAGCCGGTACTTGTCAACGGCTCGAAAGTTCGCAATTATGCCAAAGGGATCGTCGCGGATAGCATCTTCGGCCAACTGCGATATCAGCATGGGGGAGGCGATGCCGGCTATCAGACATTTATCAGCGTTTTCCCCCGGCTCAGAACGGGCTTCATCGTCTTCAGCAACCTTGGCAGCGTCAATGCCCAGCGCAAGAACGAGCAATTGGCCGCACTATTCATAAAAGACAGTTCGTCCAAAAAGGATAAATCATCCCGTCGGGACAGCGCCCGCGCGATCTGACCAATACAGCGAACCTCCGGAACTACACCGGCAACTATATTGCAGATGACGGCACCCGTTTTGCCTTCGTCGTAAAGGATAATAAACTCTACGCCATCCCTCCGGACCGCAAATACCATTTATTGATCATGGCCGCTCCCGATACTTACGAGGTATTCGCCGACACGACCTCACGTTTCATTTTTTCTGGTGGGGAAACCGGTCATCCCTTCGCCGAAGAATTCTGGCCCGTTGGAAATCATTTGCACTGGGAAAAATATGATACCACCGCGAAGACGGATCAGCAGCTGGCCGAATACACCGGTGACTATTATTGCCCCGAGCTTGATTGCACCTATCATATCGGTCTGAAAGACCATCGTTTGCTCCTAAGTAATGCCAAATACAACGATTCCCCCCTCACCCTGTATGGCAGCGACCACCTGATCAGCGATTTCTGGTGGATGAACCACATTCATATCCTCCGCAATGCCGAAAACCAGATCACGGGCTTCGAATTAAATGGCAACAGGGTGATGCACCTGAAATTTGCAAAAAAAGCCCCCTGAAAAATCCGCCTCCCTCCTCGTCTCCAACAGTGAAACCGCCGACGGCGCCTTCGCCCCCTGAAAAATCCGCCTCCCTCCTCGTCACCAAACTCCGCCACCCGAATGTATCTCACCAATTAATTCTGCCTATAAATAATTCCTGCAATTCCTGTTTCCCTGCAATATGCTTGCAGCGATTCATAGTTGTGATCAATTTTATTAACCAACAAAGTTTCTCAAAATGAAAAAAGCATATTTTTTCGCAGGCCCCCTGCTGTCCCTGGTACTAACCACCGGTTACCTTTACGCACAGGATAGCACTGCCCGGGCCGACCTGGTAGCCATCCAGCCAGCCAACCCTGTCTCATCGACCCAATTATCCTCAGCCGCAAGCGTTGCGCTCGGGAATGCCGCTACTAAGTTCACTGCACGGGCGTCTAAAGATCTCAGGTCGAGATTTACAAAAGTGGCGGGCGAACAGTGGTCATTTACAAAGAAGGGATTCTGCGCCTATTTCGCCACAAATGGCAGCCCCACCCGGGTCTATTATGATGCACGCGGCCGCTGGCAAGGATCCCTGAAATACTGCGACGAATTCCAGCTGCCCCACGCTATCCGCGACGTCGTGAAAAGGACCTATTATGACTTCGCGATCACCGTGGCAATCACAGTCGAAGTTCCCGGCCACATCGCCTATATTGTATATCTCGAAGACAAGAACACCTTAAAGATCGTTCGTGTAGGCGAAGACGGCGAAATGGATGTAATGGATGACTTTATCAAGTTGAAGTAACTCGCTCTCTACAGAAACAAATCTCCCCACAAAGCGCGCCCCTCTATATGGGGCGCTTTTTGGACATCGCCTGTTTCTACTTACTTAGCTTCGATCGGCTCCAACCATGTGGCTGGATGTTCTTCCACAACCTCAAAACAAAAAGCCCCCCGAAAAATCAGGGGGCTAACCAGAGCACGGATCGAAGATAAAACAAAACAAACTGCAGGCAGGCAGTGTCCCTACTTATGCTCAAGTAGTTTAAAGAATTGATCCAGCTGGGGCAGGATCACGATCCTCGTACGACGATTCTGCGCCCTTCCCTCGTCGGTATCATTGGTAGACACAGGCAGGTACTCTCCGCGACCCGCAGCAGCCATCTTCGCCGGCTCAAGCCCATACTTATTCTGCAGAATACGTATCACCGCAGTAGCCCTCTTCACGCTGAGATCCCAATTATCCAACAATACACCCCTGCGGAACGGCTTGTTGTCGGTATGACCTTCCACCATAAATTCAATATCCGGCTGAGCCTTCAACACCTTCGCGACCTTCCCCAATACCTCCTGGGCCTTCCGGGTAACGTCATACTTCCCGCTGGCAAAAAGCAGCTTGTCCGAAATATCGACATAGACCACACCCTTGTCCACCTTGATATTAATGTCCTTGTCGTTCAGGTCGCCTATCGCCCCCTTAAGATTGTTCACAAGCGCCATATTCAACGAATCCTTATGCGCCATTGCGCTCTGCAGGCTCTGGATATACGCATCCTTTGCCCCCAAATTGTCCAGCGACTTCTTGATGCTCTCCGCCTGTGAGCTCGAAATGACCGACATGTCCTCCAGCTGCTTCAAAGCCTGGGTGTTGTTGGCCTTCAAAAATTCCACTTGCTTCTGTAGTGCAGCCACCTTAGCGTCACAATCCGACTTGTCCTGCGTAAGACTCGCCGTCTTACCATTACAATTCTTGAGATCATTCTGCAAATCACCATACGACTTGCTCAGTGAATCATACTTCGACTGGAGGGCCTTGAACTTCTTGCTGCTGACGCAGGAGACGCACAATAGCGCCGGCAGCACACCGGCCAGCGCCAGGGTTTTGATACGCATAAAGATTATTTTAATTGAGACAACAAGGTTGAACACCCGAATTAGGCGAGGATTAAATAAGCATTAGAATTTGATTAGATTTTCGCCGGACGCGCCAGCCCCCACCACCCCCGGCCGAGCGCCGGTCCGCCTCCCCCCCACCTTTCACCTCGCCCCCGCCACTGGCAACGTTATATAAAAGGTCGACCCCACCCCCTGGGTCGACTCCACACTGATCCACCCCTTATGCAATTGTATGATCCTCCTCGACAACGACAACCCCAATCCAAATCCCGGGATCGTATGCCCCTCCTCCGTCCGATAGAAAGGCTGAAAGATCCGTTCCGTCTCCTCCGGCGCAATCCCCCTCCCCCTATCCTCCACAGAGATTCGGATCTCCCGCCCCTGCACCACCAGCCGCACCACCGCCCGATGATCATCGGAATACTTACACGCATTCACCACCACATTCCGGATCGCCGTAAACAACAATTCCTCATTGCCAAAAACCAACAATGACTCCTCCGCCTCCGGCAACCCATCAAAATCCAACCCCACCTCAAATCCAGCCCTTCCCCCGTCAGTTCCAACACCCCCCCCCGGCCCCCCGGCATCCCCACCCGGCCCGCCGGCAAAACCACCCGGCCCGCCGGCCCCGCCCGCCGCACCCCAGACCCCTGCCTTCCCAATCTCCCCCGGCAACCTTAACAACACCTCATCGATCCTGATCAGATCGATCTCCAGCCCCGCCGCCGTCCCCGATGCCCGCGCAAACTCCAACAAGGTCTGCGTCAGCTTGCTCAGCTGCCTCGCATCCTGGTACACCGACTGTATAACCTGCCGGTACTCCTCCAAAGACCTTACCCGCTGCAGCGCCACCTCCAGCTGACTCGAGATCGAGGTCAGCGGCGTCGACAGCTCATGCGACGCATTGGCAATAAAACGTCCCTGGATCTCAAAACTCTCCTGCAGTCGATTTAACAGCTGATTCAACGTCTCAGACAAATAATCCCATTCATCCCGGCTGTCCTCCCCACCCGTCGACCGGATCCGCCGCGCCAGATTCCGCGCCGAGATATCATTGACCTCATCGGCTATCCGCCTTATAGGATGCAAAAGACGAAGAGAAAACAAATACCCCCCGATCACCGAGATCAGTATCCCCCCGATAAAACTCAACGACAACACCAGTCGAAGATGCCGCATCTTCTCATTGCCCGGCTCATCATATGCCGCCGCAACGATCACCAGCCCACCGTCCTTATAGTCAACCCCAACCGCATCGCGGCGACCCTGTGTAAAATAGAGCACGCCATCCGACGCCTTCCTCACCCGGTCAACCAGCTCTCGCACAACCGACAACGTATCCTCCGGCCCGTCGCTGTACCAGTATACCTTCCTGTCCATCCGGTCATAAGCCTCCATTACTTTATCCTGCATCGCCATCGACGTCGAAGCGTCTATCTTCCGCAGCAACGCCTGGTCAAACACCCCGCCCTGGCTCAGCAGCCTGCCCGTAGTGATCGCCCGGTTCGTCAGACGCGTCCGGATATCAGCGATCCGGTTGGTATAGGAAAAATAGTAGACGGAGCCGCATACCAGCGTGAGTATCGCCACCACCAGGAGGGTAAACAACAACGTTATGCGGATCTTGACCGGCATCAGGCTCCGCCGGTTTTAAGAATATACCCCATGCCAACATGGGTCTGAATAAGTTTGTAGTCGAAATCCTTGTCCACCTTGTTGCGGACATAGCTGATATAGACGTCGATGACGTTGGTGTTGGTATTAAAATCGACGTCCCAAACGTTGATCGCCAGATCCGCCCGCGAGACCACCCTGTTCTTATTCCGCATCAGGTACTCCAGCAGCTGGAACTCCTTCGCCGTCAGCTTGATCCTCCGACCCGCCCGGTGCACTTCCTTATTGTCCAGGTTCATCTCCAGGTCCCCCGCCCGAAGCACATTCCCCACCGGCACCGACTGCCCCGGCGTACGCTTCAACAAGGCCCTGATCTTCAGCAACAGCTCCCGGAACTCAAAAGGCTTGACCATATAATCGTCGGCCCCCGCGTCATAGCCCTCCACCTTGTCGTCCAGCGAGCTCATCGAGGTAAGCATGATGACCAGCTTATCCGGGTCACGATAGCGGATGGCCTTACAGAGGTCATAGCCATTCATACCGGGAAGATTGATGTCCAGTATGATCAGGTCATACCGGTGCGTGACGATCAGCTGGTGACCGATCTTGCCGTCATAAGCCACCTCTACATAAAAACCATTCTCCTCCAACCCCAGCTTCAGGGTGTCGGCAATCTTCCGCTCATCCTCTACGATCAGTATCTTTCTTTCCTCTGCCATCCCATAAAATTACAAATTATCGCCGGCGCCTCGCAAGTCCTCAATTTCTCTAATCCAATTCTAATCCCAGTCTAATTAAATGTTAATACCCATTAACCAAATTGTACCATATGGCGATAGTCTTTACCAAGCTCCTTATTCCTGTCGACTTTACCCTCAATACGAAGATCGCGATAAAAAAAGCGATCAGCCTCATTGGGACAGATAAGGTCGTGCTCCACCTCCTGCACGTGACACACCCCCGTCGCCCGCTGTCGGCCCTGGCCGCCAGGACCCGGCTCGACCAGCTCGCGCTGCAAATAAAAAGCGACTACCCCGGACCGGAGATCAAAACACACGTCCTCAAAGGAGCCGTGCAAAAGATGATCATCGATTGCGCCAATATGCTCAGACCAGACATCATCATCATCGGCAAACAGAACCAACGCCGTCCCTGGTCTCCGGCCTGGGCGGTCAACCTCCTGACCGGCCATAGCACCAAAGTCTCCCCCGACACGCTGGCAAAAAAAACAAACAGCCCCGTCCTGACAGCCAAACCGGGATCCATCGATACCCGCACCAGGGTGATCGTCATCCCCATCCGGGACTTCCTGCCCCAGCGCAAACTCGAGTGGGCCATCCTCCTGGCCCGACGCTACCGGGCGCAGGTCCACCTGCTGGCCATACAGAAAGACGACCATAAAGAAGCGCTGCCCCAGGCCTTCCTCAAAGCCTATCACCAGCTGCGCGAAAGCCTCCACCATCCTATTGAATTTTCGGCCGTGACAAGACACGACCTCGCAAGAGCCACGCTCAGCTATGCCGAACTGATCATGGCCGACATGATCCTGCTCAACCCCGCGACAGAAAGCGGTATCGGCGGGTCCCGCCACATCAGCGACCTGCTCAGACGTGACTCCAGGATCCAGGTACTGGACGTAGAACCATATAAAAACAATTAAAATGAAGCGACACCTACTACTTTTCACAACACTCCTCTGCTTGATCATCTTCAACACAAAGGCCCAACAATCCACCGCTGACGCACGAAGACTCTTATACTACGAACGCTACGACGGCGCCGCCCGCGAACTTCAAACAATTCTAAATGCCGACCCCAACAATTCCGAAGCCTGGTGGCTCCTGACCGAGTCCTACCTCAACCGTCACCAGCCAGCGAATATCACCATCCCTCCCGCCGTAGCCGAACAACCCCTCGCCCTCTGCGCCAGAGGTTACCAACTCTTATACTCCCACAAAAAAGATAGCGCCGCCATCTTCTTCAGCAAGGCCCTGACAGCCACAAAGGAAAAAGACCCCATCGTCCTGCTGGCCGTCGCCCACGCCCACAGCGCTTCCGACTCCGGCGACGCTCACTACGCCATCGACCTCCTCACAAAGGCCATAAAGAAAGACAAGCACAACCCTGAGCTATACGTGGAAATGGGCGACTGCTACAGAAGGATCGAAGACGGCGGCAACGCCTTCAAAGCCTACCACGACGCCCTCGCCGAAGACGCCAGATATGCAAAGGCGATGTACAAATCGGGAAAGATATTCGTCACCCAGAATAACTCCGAACAATACCTGAAATACTTCAACGACGCCGTCACCGCCGACACCAGCTACGCCCCCGCCTGGTACGAGCTGTATTATCATTGGTACTTCCGCGACGTCAACAAGGCGATGGATGATCTCAGACACTATGTCGCGACAGACGACCCCGGCATCCGCAACGACTATCTGATCACCGACATGCTCTATTCCTCGGCCAGATACGCCGACGCCATACAAAAGGCCCAACAGCTGCTCACCAACCAATCCGGCGCCACCGAACCCCGCCTGTACAAGCTCATAGCCTATTCTTACAAGGAGCTGCACGACTCGACAAAAGCCCTCGCCTACATGACACAGTACTTCCAAAAACAGCAGGATACCAGCTTCGTCGAAAAGGACTATGAAACAATGGGCGACATCTACGCCTCCCTTAACCACCTTGACTCCGCCACCAAATACTACGCCCGGGCCGGCAACCTGCAAAAGGACACGGTCCAGCGCTACGCCTTCGCCAAAAAGCTCGCCGACCTGTACAAGAAACAAAAGGATTACGCCAACCAGGCCGTTTGGCTCGGGAAATACTACGACGGCAATACAAAAGCCACCAATCTCGACCTTTTCAACTGGGGCCTCGCCCACTACATGGCCAAAGACTACCCGATGGCCGACAGCATCTTCGGTATGTATGAAACAAAATATCCCGACCAGGACTTCGGCTACTACTGGCGTGCACGCGCCGACGTAGCCATCGACACGGCGATGACAACGGGCATGGCCATCCCACAGTATATGAAGCTGATCGACATCTGCACAAAGGATACCACCAACAAGACCAACCGCAAACACCTCATCGAATCCTACGGCTATATCGCCGCCTATCGCGCCAACGCGCAAAAGGACTACGCCGGGGCGATCGAATATTTTGGGAAGCTGCTGTCCCTCGACCCGTCCAACACCGACGCCGAACGCTATATCACCATCCTTAAAAAGAACCTGGAAAAATCCAAAACCACCACCTCCTCCACGTCCAGAACGGGCGCCGGCGGCGGAGCCGGCGGCAGATAGCCACCCCATCCCAAATAGTCACAAAAACAACCCATTTTATCACATTTAAAAATTTCCACCCTCCTTTTGGCCTAATCTTGTCAAAAAAACAAGATGCTGAGCCCTAAACATACAACAAGGTGGCGCGAACACGAATTCCTCCTCGCCACCCTCCTTTGCGCCATAGCCGTTGTCGGTAATTGCTGGCGCCTTTTTCAGCACTCGGCAGCGGCTCTGGCAGAGGGTTACGGCTGGGACTTCGTCCATAACGGCCTTCCCTTCAGTTATACCCAGAACGTCCTGCTGCCCGATATCGCCACCCCGTTACTGATCTATATCAGCTACGTCTCGATGAACCTCTTCATCCTGCCCCGGCTGCTCCAGACAGAAGGCGCCGCCATCGGCAGCTTCAGGCTCCAGGTCACCAACAACGCCAGCGCCCGGATTGAAATGTCCGGTCCCGGCGGCGAGTCACTAAAAAGATTCATCCTCGGACTGGGCCAAACCTTCCTCCTCATCCTCGGGCTGGGCACCGGATTAGGCATCGCATACTTTTACCGCCACCGGCCCTTCATGCCCCGCGACATCTCCAATATCATGATCATGGGCAGGGGCCTCCGCATGGCCATCAATCTCACGGTCGTCTATATCATCTATGCTATCATCCGCGAGACCACCCTAAAAAAGTTGGAGAGCCGCTCAGACGTCTACGCCAGCAGCATCCTGCTGATCAATCAGTGTACCGCCCTCATCACCTGCTACTTCACCCTCGGCGAGCTGCTCTATTACTTCGAGCTGATGGAAGGCCCCACCACCATCTGGTATTTTGGTATCATCCCCGCTCTCACCCTCTCCGGTCTCACTAATATTTATTGGATATTCCCCCGGAAGCCGGAAGCAAAGCTCCTCGACCGTGCGATCCTCCTTAGAGTCCTGGCGACCTCCCTGGCCTGGTGCATCCCCTTCGCCATGGCCACAGTCCCCGACGAGCACGCCGTCGCACCCGTCACGATCTCCCTCTGGATGGCGCAAACAGTGATCACCTACCCCCTCTCCCGTTACATCTTCCGGCAGCAAAAGGAAAGGATCATGCGGATACGAGGCCTCGAGACCGAGCTCGGCCAGTCAAAAGCAGACCTCCAGTTCCTTCGTTCACAGATCAACCCCCACTTCCTGTTCAATGTCCTCAACACCCTCTACGGCACCGCCCTGCACGAGCGCGCCAGCCGTACCGCAGGAGGCATCCAGCAGCTGGGCGACATGATGCGCTTCATGCTGCACGAGAACAACCTCGACCGCATCGCCATGGACAAGGAAATTGAATACGTGAAAAATTACATCGCGCTGCAGCAGCTACGCACCGAGACCTCCCCGGACATCATCATCGAGACCGACATCGACGAAGACTTCCCCGACTGCAACATTGCCCCCATGCTGCTGATCCCCTTCGTCGAGAATGCCTTCAAACACGGCATCAGCCTCCGTGAACCGTCCTGGATAAAGATCAACCTCCACCACGAAGGCAGCTCCCTAACCTTCGAAGTGCGGAATAGCATCCACATCCGCCAGGGCAACGACCCCGAAAAAGGCCGATCCGGCGTAGGCATGAAGAACGTCCTCCACCGGCTCAAGCTCATCTACCCCGAACAGCACGAATTCTTCATGCACCAGGACGAAAAGGAATTCTTTGTCCAGCTCGCGCTTCAATTGTAAATTCATCCGCGGAGTGCCCAAATTCATCATCCGCAGAGTACGTAATTTCATCCACCGGGTCACAAAAATCAACCGATTAGTCCCATGCTAAATGCTATTGCGATAGACGACGAACCCATGGCCCTCGAGGTGATAAAAAACCTTTCCGAAAAGATCCCCTTCATCCACCTCACCGGCACCTTCATCAACGCCTTCGAAGCAATGGACCATATGCGCACGCAGCGCCCCGACCTCCTGTTCCTGGACATAAAAATGCCGGACATCTCCGGCATAGAATTCCTCACCTCCCTGCAACAGCCGCCCATGGTCATCTTCACCACCGCCTACAGCGAACACGCCGTAAAAAGCTTCGAGCTCGACGCCATCGACTACCTCTTAAAACCGTTCTCGCAGTCCCGCTTTCTCAAAGCCTGCAACAAGGCCCTCGAGCAATTCGAGCTAAAGACCAACAAACCCGGCAACGGGGATATCTTTATCAAAAGCGGCTATGGCCAGGTGAGAGTGAATATAGGCGACATCCTATACGTGAAGAGTATTGGGAATTATATGCAGTTCGTACTGCCAGAAGAAAAGATACTGTCAAGACTGACCATGCAGGAGACGGAAGCCCTCCTGCCGGGGCATAGCTTCGCCCGCATCCACAGGAGTTATCTGGTCGCCATCAATAAAGTCAATCGGGTAGAAAAAGACACGATCCTGATTGGGGACAAAGAGCTGCCGGTCGGCGCAGGATACGCACGCGAACTCAGCCGCATAACCGGCAGAAAATAGCCACGAAGATCTTGATTACTTAATTCTCCTTAACGAGGATCTTATCGGAATAGACTTCGATAACGCCGGACCGCTTGTCAGCCAGCATCTGGTGATAAACCTTGTTTACGACACATTTATTTTGGAAACGCGCGAGATAGTCAACTTCATTGATCTGCAGCGGGTCGATAAAATTACCCTGTTCGTCGATGAGCCTGATCTTGATATTGCTGGGTAAATGACCCCAAAGTGCTGTTGTAGAAACGTTTAACATAGACATATAGGATTTAAAAAATACTAGGATTTCAAATATAAGGATTTAACTGTTAAAAAAATCTCAATATGGGAAAATATTTTATTTTTCTCCCGTAGTGCCTCCTGTAGTGGCAGCCGCTACCCCCTCTTTTTGGTGGACTATTATCTCCGCCCTACGGTTCAGCCACGCCTGGTTCGGGTCACTATTATCCGCAACCGGGTTGTCACTGCCATAAGCCTTGGCCTTCATCAGCTCGGTCGGAACACCCCTGCTGTTCATATAGTCCAGGACCATCTTAGCGCGCTTCCGCGAAAGCACATTGTTATAGGAATTGTTGCCCACGGAGTCGGTATACCCCTTGATCTCCACATTGAACTCATTGCTGCTTCTCTTCAGATGACTGATCACCTTGTCGATGGCGCCGAACGCCCTCGTGGTAAGACCATATTCATTGAATTCGAAATAGACCACAAATCGTAGCACAGGCTTCCCGTCCAGCGAATCGATCCGGTAGTCGCCCTCATCAAAATCATCCAGCCCCAGGTTGCGGAACGCCTTGTTCCGCCTGCCACGACCACCACGTCCACCAGCGCCGTCATCATCCCCATCACCTCCGTTGCGGATAGGATTGCCGTTCTCATCCAACAGCCCCTTCGACTTCAGCACAGAGTCCATATTGATGGTAATATAGATATTGTTGACAACATTGCCCTTGCTGGTGCTATCCTTCTTCTTGTCGTCCTTGCCCTTCCGGTTATAAGGCGACTTATCGTCCTGGTCCAGCTGTTTCTGCTTCTTGTTCTTCAGCGGAATGTAGATGCCTACAGAGTACATTGTGGTATTGGAAATGCTCTTGCTGACCGCGTACCCATAGGTCACCTGCCCCGTCACCATTACCTTGCGGGCGTTGAACTTGGCCCCGATCCCCATCGGCACACTGGCGTACGAGGCGTCATTGATGATATCATTTATCCCTACCGTCACATAAGGCTGCAGTCGGTAAGACGGCGCCAGCAGATGATAGTAAAATGCAGCATTCAGCAGATTATAGGTCTTCGACTGGGTCTGGCTGATCAGCACATTGTCATTCGTCACATGCCCAAAACTAAGTCCGATATCAGCGCTCACCGACAGCCGCTGCGTCAGATTCTTGTACGCCGACGCCGCGAACGATGCGTTGCCACGCCGTAAAAAAGGCAATGTATTGGCGTCGCTCAGGTACCCCTTCCTGTTCTTCTCCAACAAGGCAAAATCCTGGAACTGCCCTCTCAGCAGCGGCGAGATGAACCACCTCGTGTCCAGTTTCCGCGTAGTCTCCTCTTCCTTATCCTCCTTGGTAGCGGTATCCTTTGGCTCCACGGGCTTCACCGCAGCATCCTGGTTATCCTTCTTCGAAGAAGCATACATGGTAGTATCTTGTTTCGGTGCGGGATCATCAGTAAGCGAGATTACCGTATCCGTCACATGCACCGTGCTATCCCTGACCTGTATCGTCGTATCCCTCCCGGCAGGAGTTATCGTCACCTTTGGCTCCCCCCCTGTGGGAGTTATGGTTACCGTCGCACCATTCCCTACAGAGACCTTCGTCACCTTGGCATCATTCCCTGCTGAAGCAGTCGTCTTCCCATCACTTCCTGCAGGAGGAGTCGTCGCCTTAGCAGCCGGAGCCGCAGCAGCCGGAGCCGGAGCCGTACTGGCCGCCGTATCCTTTGCAACAGGCAAAGCAACCGTATCTCTCGAAATGACAGATCCTGCCGGCGTTTGTGCGGCTGTGTCCACCAGCGACAGGACCGAATCCTCTGCCGCCCTGGTCGTATCCGACGCAGCGGGACCCTGGGCCCTTAGGGTTGGGAGGGCCATCAGGAAACAACCAATCAAACAAATCATTACCTTCTTCATGGGGGGTTATTTTAAAAGTCTATGCGTAAAGCCAATTCCACGCCATTGCGCGCGATTCCTGCCGCACTGATCGTCGAAATATTTACATCGTATAAAATTGCTAATGACATCTTCTGATACCGCAGCTCCACATCGGGAACGATGGCGTCATTGTACCGGTAGCCAAGACCCAACCCTACTGCCGCACCACCCTGCACACCAGGAATAGCCTTGACATAGGAAAGGTTGTAATAGTGGCGATACGCCGGCCCCTGCCAGTTCATAGCCACATAAAACCCGACCTCGTCATCTGTCTTTGTTGTAAATCGGTATCCGCCCTGCACCCCTAGCCCCATCTTCAGCCGCGTAGAATCGGCCTTTATCTTATAGGAATAGGGCTGGTTGACCTGCATCCCCGATACCCCGATATACCACTTGTCATTCCGGCCATTGCTGAACAGCGATATCCCCGCATTGGCGTTGAAATGACCATAAGACCAGCCATTGGCCAGCCGGTCCGCGCTCGGCGCCCCCTCGATAGGGCCATAGTTATCATACTGGTCTCCAAAAGCATTCGACACACCCGCCAGATTCAGCGAGCTCCGGTAGTATTCACCCTGGAAACCCGCAGCCAGATAGGTCTCATGCCGCCCGATCGGGATGGCATAAGAGATACCCATCATACCCAGCGTATTGTTCAGTATCCCGTCATTGGTTTTATCGGAAGCAGCCCCGGCGCTAAAGGAGAAATAGCCGGAGTTCGATTTATTCTTCCCGTCCTTGGACAGCAGAGGCATATCAAACAATGCCGCAACACTGTTGTAGGCGATCTGCCCGCCATAACGGACGCTTCTGTAGTTAAGCTTAAGACTATTCTGTTTATCGGTTTTGAGGGACTGGTTGTACCATATGGTCATATCCTGCACCCGCGAAAAATTGATCTCCTGCCCACGGACAAGGCCCGTGACCGAAAAGAGGATCAATAGTATATAAATCTTCCTCATCAGGATATTGGATTTTACATTATTATTTGAATACGATCATTTCGTCATCCCTTAAAACCAACGCGCGGCCGCTCATCCCTATCTCACCAGCGACGTCATCCCCTTCGCCAGCACCCTCTTCCCTTCCACATCAATACCCTCGGCCATCCACAAATAGGTCTCTACCGGCTGCGCCACTCCCTTGAACGTCCCATCCCATCCGCGGTTCGGATCCTGCGTCGTAAAGATCAGGTTCCCCCACCGGTTATACACGCTGAAGTAATGGAAGGTCTGTATCCCCACCAGTATCGGCTTCAGTATGTCGTTAGTCCCGTCATTATTCGGAGTGAAAACTTTCGGTACATAGATATTGATCATCGCGAACTTCACCCTCGCCGGGCTGCCATAAGTTATCTGTAAGCCCTGTACCGTCGCCGTTATATTGGCATTCCCGGGTGTCTTGCTCGTAAAATAGATAATAGCATCCCCGTTGGCGTCCGTCATCACAGAATCCACACCACCCACAATGTCCGCGCTGCCCGAGTCTACCTTGAACTTCACATATATACCAGGCATCACATTGCCGTCCAGGTCCACGATATGCGCCTTCACCGCCGTCTGCTGCGAACCATCCGCAAGCGCCTCATAAATGACTACGCTCAGCCTGGTCTCCGGATTGTTGACATCCGGCTTGTTCGTAAAGGTTACTATCTGATAGCTGCCATCGATCAGCACGTTCTGCGAGAGCAGTATCGCACTGACGAAGACCGTTCCCGGCTTTGTGTTGACCAACGCGATCCGCGCCATACCCTGGTCATCGGTAACCACGTCCAGCGCACTGATCGTGAACTGTGCCGTAGCCGTCGCCGTACCCTGTGCCTGCGGAGCGGTCTGTATAAAGAATCTTATATGCTCTCCCTTTATCGGATGCTTATACGCGTCGGTGATATAGGCGATCACACTATCCTGCTCCGTACCATCGCCGAGCCGGTAGTCCTGCTTTACAAACAGCAGCGTAAATCTATTATTGTCGCTCGGCCCGGAATTATTGCCATTGCCACCGCCAGGATTCGATCCCGGACCACCCGTCCCTCCACCATTTCCATTACCCGGAGGAACACCGCCATTACCGGGGCTCGTACCACCCGATCCGCCGCCGCCGGGGTCACCGGGAACAGCCGTACTCACTACGAATTGGACGGTCACATAATTATTGGTAGGATTAGCCTGGTCATTCAGATAGGTCGGCACGCCGCCAATCGATACCTGCGCCTGCACCTGCACCGATCCCACAACCGTACTCGTAAAATAAGCCTTCGCTACACCACCCGACGTGACGCCTGTGGCGATGATCGTAGCCGAACCACTCTTGATCGTGAACGTAACAACCGTCCCATCCGGCACAGGTCCTAGAGCATTATTCACAACCGCATCTACCTCGTCCCGGCTCGTACCATCCGCCACAGTCGAGGTCGTGATCCCTACGATATAGCTCTGATTGAGAACCGGCGGCGGCACAGTGAACTGTATAGTCGTATAATTGTTACCCGTGATCTTATCATTCAGATACCCCGTCGACACCTGCGCCTGCACATCCACAGACCCCACAACCGTGCTCGTGAAATAGGCCTTCGCCACTCCACCCGACGTTACACCCGTAGCAATGATCGTCGCAGTTCCGCTCTTGATCGTGAACGTAACAACCGTCCCATCCGGCACAGGGCCCAAAGAATTGTTCACAACCGCATCTACTTCGTTCTGGCTGACACCATCCGCAGCCGTAGTTGTAGTGATCCCCGTGATATAGCTCAGCGCGATACTGGGCGGCGGGACCGTAAAGACGACAGTCGAATAATTATTACCCGTTGTCTGGTCATTCAGATAGGTTGGTGTACCACCGATCGACACCTGCGCCTGTACGTTGACCGACCCCGGAGTCGAGCTTGTGAAATAAGCCTTCGCGACACCACCAGACGTTACCCCCGTTGCAGTCATCGTCGCCGTCCCGCTCTGGATCGTGAACGTAACAACCGTCCCATCGGGCACTGGATTACCAAGAGAATTATTGACGACGGCATCCACCTCATCCTTGCTCGTACCATCCGCCGCAGTCGATGGAACAACCGCTACAATATAGCTCTGGGCGAGACTGGGCGGCGGGACGGTGAACTGTATCGGAACATAATTATTTGTCTGCGTCTGATCCTTGATATACTGCCATGTCCCCCCGACAAACACCTGGGCCTGCACGTTGACCGTTCCCGGAGTCGTGCTGGTGAAATCGGCAATAGCGACATTCCCTGAGCTCGTTGTCGCACCACCCGCCGGCAATATATTGGCCACGCCGCTCAGAATGGAAAAATTTACAGCAGTACCGCTCGCGCAGGGATTTCCATACTGATCGTAAAGAACGGCCTGCACCACATCCTGGCTCGTTCCATTGGCCGGCATCGTCGGCTGTACTGCCTGGATATAGCTCTTACTCGGATCAGGCGGCCCCGGAGCCGCAATAAAATTTACGACGACCGATCCCAGCGACACACCTCCGTTCAACACGTCGACCGTCACCGGACCTATGACCGAACTCGAAAAATATAATGTCGCCTGACCGGTAGTAGGATCAGTCCAAAGAATAGGCGTATAAGAGGATGAGCTGATATTAAACGTCAGCTGTATCGAAGGATTTGGAATAGGAGATACCTGAAACAGAATGATATCAGGATTACCGCTACCCGCCACCGAATAATCCTTTATAATGGAGTACGTGAGGGTATAGGCATTATGACCAGGCTTCGGACCTGCTGCAACGACGGGCTGACAGATCCCCAGGAAAGATCCCAGAGCTACCAGCAACATCAATAAACCGCGATTATTCAATTTAGGGGCCATAGAACACGGAAATTAAACCAGACCCAACCATCGGGCTACAGTTCGACAGGACAAACAATATCTATAGAGATGATACTACGGCAGCGTGGCCGAAATAGCGGACAGATATAGACGTGGCAGACTGGCGAACAGGTTGAAAAGGCGGCGTTAGCCGGCATTCAAATCATCGGCTACTGCCGAAGTAAATAGATGGTTGTGTAGGTTTGGGTTTCATAAATAATTGGGTTTTAATTCGGGTTTTCTCAGGTTATCGGATTAATACTAAGTACGCTAACCATTATAAATGGGTTAAAACCTATTTTATTGTATAAGGGTCTGTAATAATTTTTCCATAAACCATAATACTATTGCGTATGCTACTGATAGTCAACAACAATGTCTCATATAGCCAACCTGTCGCCTTTCTCATTATTCCAACTTATCTTTACCCTTTTTCACATGATCCTGACAGAAGCTAGCTTAGAGAAATTTACAGTCCATTATATCGGTAACAAGCAGAACAGCGGCGCCTTATTGCTGTCCAAACAAGAACAAAAACCCGAATCTGATGTCCGGGAAAAAATGCGCGAAGCCCTGCTCCAGCGCTTCGGCAACTGCCACGAACGCTACACCTTCCACCACCCCGAGTCCCTTGATTTCAACGAGGTATTTAATTATACCCGCCGCCTCTTCCAGGAACCCACGGAATTTTACGACGCCTCAGTCAAGATAGCCTCCCACCTCTTCGAGGCCTCCGTACACCCCAAGATCAAACCCGGCGAGCTCTATATCGCCCAATTCAGCAACATCCTCATCGATGACCGGGCCGTCGACGCCCTCGGCCTCTTCAAAGCCGAATCCAAGACCCTGTTCGCGGACCTCATCCCCACCTTCGACGACCTCGACCTCCAGCTCAAAGAAGGCGTCGAGCTTTCCCGTCTTGACAAAGGCTGCCTCATCCTCAACCAGGACGACGACAAGGGCTACGAGCTCCTCATCTTCGACTCCAACGGCAAGGGCGAAGAAGCGCAATACTGGAAAGACAAATTCCTCAGCGTCATGATCCGGCAGAACGCCTTCCTGCACACCCAGGACTTCCTCTCCATGACCAAGAACTACGTCACCCAGCACATGCCCGACGAGTTCGAAGTCTCCAGGACAGAACAGATCGACATCCTCAACAGGAGCATGGACTATTTCAAAACACACAGTAACTTCAATAAAGAGGAATTCGAGACCGAGGTCCTCCACCACGAAGACCTCATCAACTCGTTCCGGAACTACGACCAGCAACACCGGCAGTCCAACGAAATGGGCGACATGAATGAATTTGAGATATCAACCCACGCAGTGAAGAAGCAGGCGCGGGTATTCAAAAGCGTGATCAAGCTGGATAAGAACTTTCATATCTATATCCACGGCGACCGCCAGCTCATCGAAAAAGGCTACGACGACGGCCTGCAAAAACATTATTATAAAATATATTTCGACCAGGAAGCTTAAACCATATGAACACCACCAATCTGTCCACCCCCGCCAACCACCCAAACTCCCTCTTCGGCAAGGCCGCCATCGTCACCGGCGCAGGCCAGGGCATCGGCTTCGCGATCTGCCGTCACCTCATCACCCGCGGCGCAAAGGTCATCCTCAACGACGCCGACCCTACCCTTTCCAACCAGGCCGCCGCCTCCCTCGGTCCAAATTGTATATCCCTCCCCGGCAACGCCGCCGACATCCCATTCACCAGCCAGCTGGTCAACACCTGCGTCCAACATTTCGGCCAGCTCGATATCGTCATTGCCAACGCGGGCCTCACCCTCTTCGGCGACTTCTTCTCCTATACCCCGGAATCCTTCTCAAAAGTCATGCAGCTCAACCTGGCCGGCACCTTCTTCCTCGCACAGGCCGCCGCCCTCCAGATGCGGCGCCAACAACAGGGTGGAAGCCTCCTCTTCACCTCTTCCGTAACAGGCCACCAGGCCCACCGTCATCTCGCCGCCTATGGCATGAGCAAAGCCGCGCTCGAAATGCTCGCCCGCAACCTCGTCATCGACCTCTCCCCCTACGGCATCAATGTCAATACCGTCGCACCTGGAGCCACCCTGACCGAACGCACAGCCGGAGACCCTTCCTACGAGAAGACCTGGTCCACCCTTACCCCCATGGGCCGACCCGCCAGCGTCGACGACATCGCCGCCGCCATCCTCTTCCTCGTATCCCCCGAAGCACGACACATCACCGGCCAGACCCTCATCGTAGACGGCGGCTGGACCGCCATCAGCCCCGGCCCTGAATCCTAAACACTCAGCCTCACACACCCAAACTCCAACCGTCCCTGATCCCTTCACACCCCCAAACTCCAACCATCCCTATACGTACGTTTCACAAATTGATTCGCATCATCAAAATTGGTGATCTTCATATTCGCTCCATCCCACAACAGCTTTATATGTCTTCCGGGATAATCAAACTTCCCATCCGCACGCGGCTTGCGGATATCATAGCTGCGAATAGCCAGATTCCCCATCAATACCGTCTCCGTCAGTGGGCCCGCTATCGTAAAATTCGAGCTGAGCTCCTTCTCCTTAGCGCTGCCATAACCCGCCATACAGGCCTCCAGCCACGCATTATAGTGCCCCGTAATATCCCCTCCCGGCACCCGCGCAATGGTCTGCGGCACCGTTTCCACCCGTGAAGTAGGCAGCAGCTTGGGATCACGTCCATAAGTACCGCACATCATCTTGCCCTTTGTGCCGATGAACAGCGTGCCATTGTCCCCATCTCCAAAGATTTCCTGCGGCCCCAATTCCTCCGGCCGCTCCGGCTGTATCCCCCCATCCATCCAGTGAAGCTTCACATCAGGCTTACCCGCAGCCCCCTTGAAACGCAGGGTTATGTGTGACGAAGGAGGACAGCTGTCCGGGAAATACCCCTGCTTGAACTCGCCTACATACACGCTTCCCACGCTGCACTCGGCCTCTGTAGGATAACCCAATCCCAGCACCTGAAACGCAGGCGCGACGATATGGCACCCCATATCCCCCAACGCGCCGGTACCATAGTCCCACCATCCCCGCCAGTTGAACGGCACCAGGTTATCAACATAATCCTTGTATGGCGCCGTCCCCAGCCACAGATTCCAGTCCAGCTCTGACGGTACGGGAGCCTTCTGCGTTGGCCACTGGATACCCTGCGGCCACACCGGACGGTTCGTAAAACAGAACACCTCCGAGACATCGCCGATCACACCGGCGCGATACCAGTCCACCAGCTGCCGGACGCCGTCGCCCGACCCACCCTGGTTGCCCATCTGCGTCACGACCTTATACCGGGCCGCAGCCTGCGTCAGCATCCGCGTCTCGTAGATATCATGCGCCAGCGGTTTTTGGATGTATACGTGCTTTCCCAGCTGCATCGCCGCCATCCCGATGACAGCATGCATATGGTCAGGGGTGGAAATGCTCACGGCATCCAGGTGCTTGTGCTCCTTGTCCAGCATCTCCCGGTAGTCTTTATAATATTTTGCCGAAGGGAATTTCTTACGAATGTTGGCGGCCCTCCTGTCGTCTACATCACAGAGAACGCCCAGCTCGGCCTTGCCCGTCCCATAAAAGAAGTTGATATCGCTCTCCCCCTTCCCCCCAATTCCGATGGAGCCCAGGTTCACCTTATCGCTGGGAGCCGTAAACCCCTTTCCTCCCAATACATGCCGGGGTAAAATATAAATGCCGGCAGCAGCCAGCATTCCTTTCTTCAAAAAATTACGTCTTGAATCATTGTGGATAGATCTTGAGTCGTTGCGGATCGGTAGTTTTTTCATTCTGGCGGAAGACCCGCCTTTACACAGCAGGTCCCCTTAAAATTAGGGGATTTTTCTTCAACTCCGCCCCTAATTCACCCTCCTCGCTTGTTGCCGGCGAGGCGCCGATCCACGTCCCTCCCTAATTATGACTCGACGGAATAGCCAGATATTTCTTCCCCGCCAGTATCTGCCGCACGGCCCAGAGCAATTCATCCGGCGCCGCATCCTTCCCAAGATAACCCGAAGCCCCCGCCTGCAACGCCCGCAGCGCATAATGCTCCTTGGTATACAAGCTCAGTATCAGCACGGGTAAACCGGGAAAATCCTGTTTTATCTGCGCCAGCGTGTTCCAACCCCCTTTATCAGCGCTCGGAAGATCAGAGATGATCATGTCCCAGGGACTGCGCTTCAGCTTTTCCGTCCATTCCTCCCCCTCCTCGATCTCCTCTATTTCTGCATTGGGATACGCCTGGGTGAGTATTTGCCTGACCCCCTTCCTGATGATGGTAAAGTCATCAGCTAATAGAATCCTGATCATAATTTCTTGTCATTAAGTTATTGAATTACAGCAGAGACAGGTCAATATATAGGGCTGCTACAGGAGGGCCTTAGCCGGACAGGCTACAGAATGACAAGATATATGGAATTCTTTACAAAACACAATGGTCATATAAGCAAAAACACTTACTAAACTTAATTTTTGACAATAGTCAACGTAGGTTTACTTATTGATCGTCAGGCTTCTTCTTCGTTTCGGTCAGGCCCAAACGCAGGAAAAGACCATTCCCCTCATCCCCCACGATCACGCAAACGATCTCCTTCGAACCGTTCTTTTCGTCCTTCGTCAACAGCTGAAATCGCCCCTTCCCCTTCCGGACAGAACACATCTCCTCAAAATTCTCCTTTTTGATCTCCCGCGACAGACGGACCAGGTCCTCCCCATGCGCGGCGTCGATTGTCTGGCAGTTCAATGAGTTGAGCTTATGATTCACGTCGGTTTTTACTTCCTGCCCGCAAACACTCAATGCGGAAAACACCAGGATCGAACAAATAATGGTTTTCATTTTATTTATGTTTAGCGTTTTTCAGATCCTCCAATCTTCGTATGCCCATATCCGATGACAGCCGCGACAGCTTGTCCAGGTCGATATCGCCGACAAAACTCATCAGGGTAAAATCATCGTCATCCGCAGCGATCATCAGCAGCTCGTGCACGACGCCATTCTGCTCCTTGACCATGAACCGCACATTGTCCTTGCTGCTCCTGACCGTGATCAGCTCTTCATACTCCTTTCGGTCGATATGCGTCATCGCTTCTTTGTAGAAGGCCGCAGGCGTCGTAGATGTTGAAAGTATCCGCAGACTCGTGAGTCGGCTGACCGTTTGTTTCAGATCGGACGGAATAGAATCCCAGTTCACTTTCGACATCAGCCTGAACATCTTCGGACTGATCGAAACGACCGTAAATCTGCTGTCGTCTACATATCTCCCAAAGAACTTCCCGATGGCATCATCCTGCGCAAAGACGCCGGACCCTAAAAGCACCAACGGTAAAAAGAATATCCACTTATTTAAGTTGTTCATACGCGTTAAAATTATTATTGAGACGATTCATATTCTTCTCTGTCATCTTTTCTCCCTCATTCATGTGTTTGCTGGCCACCATCAGCGCGCGCTGTACCGCTGCCAGCGCCTTCTCCGGATCATCATAAGTGTCTATTATCTCATCTCCCCCGGACGTCTTCACCACCAAAAACAGACTGATGATACACACCAATATCGCCGCAGCCGCCGCATATCCAACCCGCAGCTGCCGAACCACATTCCCCTTACCAGCACCCAACCTCTCCAGCATCCTCTCCTCAAACCCCTCCGGCGCGACAACCGTCGTTTCCTCTTCGATATAGTCAAAAAAAGCGCGATAGGGCTCCAGGACAGGATCGACCTCCCCTCTCTGAAAATAGGCGGCGATCCTCTTCTCTTCTTCCAGCGTGGTCTCCGCGGCCCAGTACTTCTCCAGCAATGCTTTTATTTCTTCGTGCTCCATAGTCCCTCCCTTTCTATAATTAGTTTTTTGATGGCATTCCTCCCCCTGAACAGGTTGATCTTTACCTGGTCGAGCGTCATCTCCAATACTTCTGCTATTTCGTTATAGCTAAAACCTTCCATCTCCCGCAGCCGGATCACCTGCTGCTGATTCTCCGGCAGGGCGTCCATACACTGGCGGATCCGCTGTATCAATTGCTTGTCCATTATCTTCTCAAACGGGTTCTTATCCGGACTGCTCACCTCCGAGGCCCGGTCTTCGGCAACCGGCACGACACGGCGCCTGCGCAGCCGGTCCAGGCAGTTATTCCGCGTCGCCGTCATACAATAGGCCTCGATGCTCTTCCACTCTCCCCACTGCTCCCGCCTCGCCCATACACCCGCCATCACATCCTGCACCGAGTCTTCAGCCTCCTGTACATGCTGCAACAACCGGAAGGCCAGCCGGAAAAGCTTGTCCTTCATAGGTAATATTCGCTGTTTAAAAACTTCTATTGACATTCCCGAATGATGACGCCAGGAAAATAAGAATGTTACAGAATACTTCATTAATTTGAATGACCAAAACATTCCAATCACCATGTTCCTGAAAAATTACCTCCCGACCCTCGCCCTGCTCCTCCTGACCGGCCACAGCCTCCTCGCCCAGCCACAGAGCGGCCCTACCCCCTCCACCGCGGCCGCCACCCCTACCCCATCCAACACTACCGCCACCCCCAGCTCGTCCGACACCACGGCCACCCCTACCCCTGACTCCGTCCGCCTTACGCAGCTGGCAGGCGCCGAACAGCTCTTCGACCTCAGCTTCACCCCCGTCAAAAGGGACTCCATAATCACCGGCCTCAACTACAACCTGGGTATCTATCGATACCTCCACGGGCACTATCTGCGTAACGACGTCCCGCTGAGCCTCAACTTCGACCCGCTGATCCCCGGCACCCCCTACGAAAGCCAGCAGCGGCCTATTGCCTGGAACATCCCCGCCGAAACCGTCCTCCCCACCGACCCCAACGAGCTGGCCTTCTATTCCATCCCGGAGCTGGCCTCCCTCCTGAAAAGAAAAAAGATCAGCTCCGTCCAGCTGACCCAGCTATACCTGCAACGGCTGAAAAGCTTCGGCCCGGTCCTGCACTGCGTGATCGAGCTGACCGAAGACAGCGCCCTCGCCCAGGCCCGCAGGGCAGACGCCAATTTCGCAAAAGGGATCATCAAAAGCCCCCTCCAGGGTATACCCTACGGCATCAAGGACCTCTTTGCGGTAAAAGGCACCCACACCACCTGGGGTACCCCGCCTTATAAAGACCAGGTATTCGACTACAACTGTTACGTAGCACAACGCCTCTCCGATGCAGGGGCAGTACTCGTCGCCAAGCTGTCCCTCGGCGAGCTCGCCATGGACGACGTCTGGTTCGGCGGCCTCACCCGTAACCCCTGGAAACCCTCCACAGGCTCCGGCGGCAGCTCCGCCGGTTCAGCAGCAGCCACCGCGGCCGGCCTCGTCCCCTTCGCCATCGGCACCGAGACCTATGGCTCCATCGTCGACCCTTCCATGCGCTGTGGCGCCACCGGCCTGCGCCCCACTTTTGGCAGCATCGCCCGCACCGGCTGCATGGCCCTTTGCTGGAGTTCCGACAAAGTAGGCCCCATCTGCCGCAGCGCAGAGGACGCCGCTTATGTATTTGCATATATCCATGGCCGTGACAGCGCAGACGCCTCCTCCCGGACCATGCCCTTCAACTATACCGGAAAAACCAACCTCACCCAGCTGAGAGTCGCCTATACAGGTAATTATATCGACTCCCTCCCCAACGATAGCCCCGAAAAACAGGCCATCCAGATCCTGAGGAAACTGGGAACCCATATCAGTCCCATGAGCTTCCCCGAGAACCTCCGGGGCAACGACATCCTCGGCCTCATCATCGGCGTCGAGTCCGCAGCCGCCTTCGACATGCTGACCCGCACCGGCGAGGACGACCAGATGGTGCAGCAGAACAAAGACCGCTGGCCCAACACCTTCCGCACGTCCCGATTCATCCCCGCCGTCGAATACGTCAATGCCTGCCGCATGCGCAACACCATCCAGCATAACATCGCCGCCCTCTTCGAACGCTACGACATCATCATCGCGCCCCCCGAGACCGGCGACCAGCTGGCCATCACCAACCTCACCGGCCACCCCTCCGTCACCCTCCCCGTCGGCTACAAACCCGACGGCACCCCCGGAAGCATCACCTTCATCGGCCACCTCTATGCCGAAGCCCAGCTGCTGGCCTTCGCAAAAGCCTTCCAGGACGCCACGCCCTACAACAAACAACGACCAAAAGGATTTACAATTCCTTAATCCCAACCCCACCCCATCTCCCCTAATTTTGTCCAATATCCAACTACATATGAATCGTCGTGACCTTCTAAAAAACCTCAGCCTCCTCAGCCTTGCGCCCATCATCCCTGACCTGGCGTCAGCAATGCCCTTTGCAAACACCACAAAACAACGAACCCTCCGCTTCGCACACCTAACGGATATCCACATCCAGCCCGAGCTCCGCGCCGCCGAAGGCCTCGCCGCCTGCCTCCACCACCTGCAGGGCCAATCCGACGCCCCCTCCTTCATCCTCAATAGCGGCGACTGCGTATTCGACTCGCTCAAACAGACAAAAGACCGCGTCAACCTCCAATGGGACCTCTGGCACGAAGTCTTCAAAAAAGAGAACTCCCTGCCCATCGAATACTGCATCGGCAACCACGACATCTGGGGCATGGGCGAAAAAAGCGACCCACTCTACGCCAAAAAATTCGCGCTGGAAAAAATGCGGCTCGAACGCCCCTACCATAGCTATGACAAAGGCGGCTGGCACTTTATCATGCTCGACAGCGTTCAACCTAAATCCGACGGCAGCTGGTATACCATGAAGCTCGACGACGAACAGTTCAGCTGGCTCGAACAGGACCTCAAGTCAACACCAGCCACAACGCCTATAGTGATCGTCTCACATGTCCCCATCCTCTCCGCAGCCGTAATATCGATGGCCCAGTCAAAAGGCGAAGAAGGTTATATCGTCAGCGGCGGCCTCATGCACACAGACTCGGCAAAGATCGTATCCCTCCTCACCCGGTACAAGAACGTCAAGCTCTGCCTTAGCGGCCATATCCACCTCTACGAACAGATAAAATACGACGGCATCACCTTTATCAGTAACGGAGCGGTCAGCGGCAACTGGTGGAAAGGCATCCACGAACAGACAGGCAACGGGTACGCCATGATCAACCTCTATGACGACGGCAGCTTCGACAACGACTACTTCCTCTACGGCTGGAATTCGTAACCACGCGCGCGACACCGGCCAGCCCTGTATCATTAACGAACACCATCTGCCCGAAATCGCACCCCCAGCCCGCCACAATTTGCGGCAACCAGCTGCATGTCATATATTTATAGTATTGGCATACAACCGGCAATGCAAAGCACATGATCAAGAACTACTTCCTTATCGCCTGGCGCAACCTGCGGAAAAACAAGATATACTCGACCATCAACATCATCGGGCTGGCCATCGGCCTCGCCGTCTTCTGGCTCATGGCCCTCTACGTCGCCGACGAACTCAGCTATGACCGTTACTCAGCAAACGCCAATCGCATCTTCCGGATCACACACTCAGGCCAGGCCGGCGGGAGCAGCTTCAACCTGGCCATCACGCCGGCCTCCTTCGCCCCGACCCTGCTCAACGACTATCCCGACATCGAGGCCGCAGCCCGCATCGACGCCGAAGGCGGCGGAACCCTGGTGTACGGCGACAAGAAGATCCGCCGCAACGACATCCTCGCCGTAGACAACTCCCTGCTCAATATCTTCCGGTTTCCCTTCCTGTACGGCGACCCCCAAAACGCACTCTCCACCCCCGGCTCCATCGTGCTGACCCGGACCCTCGCCGAACAGCTGTTTGGCAAGGCGGAAGACGCCGTTAACAAAACCATCATCCTGGACAACGCCCTCCCTTCCCGTGTCACCGGCGTCATCCAGGATCTGCCGGCCAACTCACACCTATCCTTCAGCGCACTTCGCTGGCTGCAGCCGCCCACCGGCAACAGTCTTAATTCATATCTCTATACGTATATCCTTCTTAAAAAAGGCGCCAGTCCCGATAACCTGCAATCCCGCCTGCCGGAATTCTTCCAGCGACATCTCAAAGAGGCCATGGGCAGCGGCGCCCAATACAGGATGGACCTCCAGCCCCTGACATCCATCCACCTGCATTCCCATCTCGACTACGAGATCAGCCGCAACGGCGACATCCGCTATGTCTGGCTCTTCTCCGCTATCGCCCTGCTGGTGCTGATCATAGCCATCATCAACTACATCAATCTCGCAACAGCCAGGTCATCCCTCCGCCTCAAAGAAATAGGCGTACGCAAGGTCATCGGCTCCGACCGCCGGCAGCTGGCTGCCCTTTTCCTGACCGAATCCGTCGTCTTCACGGCGCTGGCCGCCGCAATCGCCACGGTGATGGCTACCCTCCTGATGCCCGCATTCAATACGTTATCCGGCAAAGAGCTTGTCCTCTGGCAGTTCGGCGCCACCAGGACCATAACGATCCTGATAGTCTTTACCGGCATCACAGGCCTGCTCGGCGGCGCCTATCCCGCCGCATTCCTCTCAGGGTTCCGCACCCTTCCTTCCCTCAAAGGGCAGCAGGGCGACGTCTCCGCAACGATCCTGTTTCGTAAGTCATTGGTCACTTTCCAGTTTGTCGTCACGATATTTCTGATCGCCGGCTCGGCAGTCATCTATCTCCAGCTTCGATACATGCAGCACAAAGACCTCGGCTTCAACAAAGACCAGGTCCTGACATTTCATATTTCCAATCACGACGTCCGCGAACACATCGAAGACTTCAAACAGGAGCTCCTTAAAAACCCTTCGATACAAGCCGCAGCCGCTGCAGGCAACCCCATCGGCAACAACGATATCGGCACTACAGCCATCACCGTCAACTCCACCTCCCTCAAGGCCCAAACCTACTACGTCGACGCCGACTATCTGCCCACGCTCCAGATAGGCCTCACCGCAGGCCGCAATTTCTCAACGACCCAGCTCACCGACCAGTTCAATTCCGTGCTCATCAACGAGACACTCGTCCACCGCCTCGGCTGGACCAACCCCATCGGCCAGAAGGTCCAGTGGCCGAACAACGGCGGTGAGCAACAATTTGCCACCGTCATCGGAGTAGTAAAAGACTTCAACACCTATAGCCTGCAGCACAGCATCCAGCCCCTCCTGCTCCGGATGCCACCCAATCGGAGAGAAGAAGACAATCTCTGCGTCCGCCTCAGCAGTAACAGCATTACACACGGTCTGCAATACATCGAATCCATATACAAGAAATGGGATGCGACCAACCCCTTCGAATACCATTTCCTCGACGAGAACTTCGGGCGCCAGTACGCCGCCGAAAGACGACAGGGTAGCCTCCTGCTGACCTTCTCCGCCCTCGCCATCCTCATCGCATGCCTGGGTCTCTTCGGACTGGTCACCTTCAGCGTAGGGCAAAGGACCAAGGAAATAGGCGTCCGAAAGGTCCTCGGCGCCAATGTAACCCGGATCGTGCTATTGGTATCAAAAGACCTGATCAAGCCTGTCCTCCTCGCCATCGCGATCAGCATTCCGCTGGCCTGGTACGCGACAAGCCGCTGGCTGCAGGGTTTCGCCTATCATATATCCCTCAATATCGGAGTGTTCTTAGCCGCAGGCCTCCTGGCAGCCCTGATCGCCATGATCACCGTCGGCTGGCAGGCCACGCGCGCCGCCAGGGCCAACCCCGCCAAAAGCCTGCGAACGGAATAACCCCTGGCAAATAACCACCCAACACCCGTCCTCCCACCCAACAAAAAATCTTCCCCATCCCCCACCCAACAAAGAAACTTCCCCGTCCCCCTACCCCACAAAAAAACGGGCAGGATGATCCTGCCCGCCATAATCAAAGGTTTTCACGGTGCTGGTATTTGAGAACTACATCTTCTTCATCATCTTGTGGCATTTCTCCGCCTCATCCAGATGATGACGTAACACGTGCAGCGTACTGTCAGCAAAACCACGGATATCAGCGTCCGAGCCATTCTTCGACTCGTCTTCGAATGCGCTGATCACCTTCTTGTGGTCAGAGATCATCATGTCGATATATGCTTTATCAAAATCTTTGCCTTCTTTCTTGGAAAGATCATCCAGGTTCTTCTGCATATCCGAAGACACCGTCGCAGGCAGGGTCAAATTCTTGGAGGCAGCGATCATCTTCAGTTTATCCGCAGCAGCAGTGTGGTCCTTGACCATCATGGCGCCATAATCCTTCACATCCTTTGCCATCCCTTTCTGCTCCGCCATCTGCCCGGCCTGTATTTCGGTCATACCCGCATTAGCCGTATTAACGGCAAAATCCTGGTCCCCCTTGCTGACCGAAGGCGGGATCGCCGGCGTCGCGCTCGTCGTGCTGTTCCCCGAATCCATCTTCGCATTATTGGAGTCTTTCGCCTCCTTCGTGCTGTCGTTTGAGCTACCACCGCAGCTGTAACAAAGGACCGCCAAAGACCCGATAAGTGTAAACTTCGCTAGATTTTTCATAAATGGCTGTTTTTCAGTTGGAAACTTTTAAAGTTAAAAACTCAAAAGCTATGCCACGGCACTAACCCTCAAGCCGGACGCGGGCAAGGATGAGACACAAACACAATCGATAGGCTAACCCACGAGCCGACACGGGAGAATCAACGATACTGTGGATATTGGGGAGGGTAGTAATTCAAAGGAAGGAAGACAGAACGTGGTTCCGGGTAGGAATAAAAAAGGGCTTAGGCCACGGGGCGATAAGAGAACATCGACATCGAAGCATCGGAAAGATGGTAGGGGCGATAACCACGGCGGGTATTGAACATCCACGAGTGCAGCTGATCCAGCAGATCTCTCCACCATCCCATATGCCGCTGCGGATCAGGAGTCTCGAAATAATCAGCTTTCGACATCCTCACCTTTATAAGGACCAGATGATTCGCCGCCAGCTCACGGATATCATCATGGACAAGATTGTTGACCTCTTCGGGATCGTCAACGATAAACGCCTTACCCAGCACATGAAGGAAGAATTGTCTCCCTTTCCGGAAAAACTCCAGCTTGACGGGGAACTCCCGGTCAAATTCGTGCAAAGCCTGCTGCGGCTTGGGTACAAAGAACCACATTTGTCCCAATTCGTCCACTTTCAGGACAGTGACAATAGTAGTGGCCATTCTCAGAAGCGAAGTGCTTTGGCTAAAAAAAAGCGCATTCTTTAGATCCTGAATTTTTTCCTGTAAAAAATTCATATCGGATGGATTCGGCATAAGGATTCATTTTAACAGTTTTTTTTCAAATTCGATACCAGTTGATATCAGCCGAACCCGCCCGCACCGAAAACGTACAAACCAGCCGTCTGTGATCTTTCATTATCAAGGGAAACCACCAGTTGAAAAAGCACAACAGATGATTTCATCTGTTTAAGGTAGCGCCAAACGCTGAGGAAATTATTACACAATAGAAAAAATGAGATAACCCTAACTGGCACAGTTTTTTAATACCCTATCCTGTCAATAAACCTGAAAGAATAAGATCAAGGACCCTGTTTCTACGGGGTCCTGTTTACTTTAAAAGTCAATCGGGGCCTCCGCCAACACCCGCCGGGCCACCCCCTAAATCCCCAACCACTTTCACTAACCGTTCATGCGCCCGCTCCAAAGACCACAGCTGCCCCTCCACCAGGTGATGCAGCCCCTTCGGCAACGCCCCACAATCCAGCGCATGCCGGTATATCAGCTGCACCAGCTCCTCGCCGTGCACACAGGCGGCGCCCAGGCTGGCCAGCGTCTCTCCATCAAAATTGACCTTACCATTCAACCAGTGCAGGTATAACGCACCGGCAATCGTCGACTGCGTGACAGGCGCACCGCCAAGCCGGATCACCTCCGCATGCAGGTCATTCACATAGGACCTGCTCTCCGTCGCAAGCCGGTAAAATGTATCCCTGATCTCCAGACCAGAGCTCTTCTCCTCGTGAGCAGCCTTTTCATAGGCCGTAATCCGATCGATATTTACACGGATAAGATCGTCTAACAGACTTAAGATCCTATGATGCTGCCCGGAGGTTTTCGCAGTAGACCCCAATGAAGCCCCCTGCCCAGGTAGTTTAGCTTTCATAACACTCGCTTTTGGTTCTCAGGTAAGCCCGGCACGCAGATGCCGGGCTCTAAGGAACAGATCGTTAAACAGGGTCCCAGCAAGCAAGCCGTCAGGGCCACTGCTGATCAGTAGCTGGGAATAGGTATGAAAAAAATATGCCATACCGCTATCCGTCCCCGCAGCCGGACACCCCTTCCCCACCTTCAAACCTCGTGGAAAACTTTCCCAAATTGTAGAAGCCACACATCAGAACGGATACCCAATCGCCAGATTCAAAACCATATTCGATATATCCGTCACCGCATGAAAATTCCACTTCTTATCCCCCTGCACCCACGGAAACCGCACCGGCGCCGCCACATCCACCCTCAACACCAATATGCTCAGGTCAAACCGCAACCCCGTCCCCACCCCCACAGCAATATCATTCAAAAAATGACTCGAGAACTGCGCCCCCGGCCTCGAACTATCCGCATTCCGCGTCCACACATTCCCCATATCCGTAAACACCGCCCACCGCACCAGCGAGAACAGCTTACACCGATACTCAAAATTCATCTCGAGCTTGACATCCCCCGGCTGATCCGGCAACAAGGGTATCTGATTCGGATTCCCCGCATAATAGCTCCCCGGCCCCAACGCCCTCGACCGGAACGCCCGGATATCATTCGTCCCACCCGCAAAGAACTGCTTGATAAACGGCATTGTCGAACTATTCCCATACGCGATCCCGATCCCCCCCGTGATCCGCGAGACGAACTGACTATACTGTCCCAATCGCAAATAATGCCGGAAGTCCGCCTCCAACCGAACAAACTGTGCCAGCGGCACATTAAAGAGCTCCCGCACCCTCCCCTTGTCGACATTCGCCCCCGATAATATACCAATCAGATTATTCGAAAGGTCCACCGTCCCATTAAAATAAAAATTATTCAGCCGGCGATTTGTTCTCGTCTGCGTATTCCAGTTGAAATTGTACGACGGCCCGATAATGAACTGCTTCTCGATCGCCCTCGCCAGCATAATATTCGAATCCAGTCTCTTCTGATACAACGGATCGATATGGGTAGGCCGGACATAGTTGATCCCCAAAATAGTCAGCTGATTCTCCGAATTCAGCCGGTTCTTAAAGATATAGCCAAAACTTCCCCGCGCCGACCGCAGCGTATACTCCGAACTCCGATCAAATATATCATAGGCCAGATTGATCCTCGTCTTCGGCACAAAAGCGCTGCTCGTATTCAGATCGAATGGCGAGATGATCCTCGGCACATAGAGATTGAGGTCCACCCCGGCGCGTTTGGTACTGACCTTCTGTCCCAATCCGATGAACTGCTCCTCCAGTCCGCCATAGAGACTGGCCGTAAACAGTTCCGCCCCCCTGAAAATATTCCTGTGCCGCCACGACAACGCCGCCTCCGTACCCGTCGTATTATCGGAACGCGTCAGCCCCGAAACCTCCAGCCGGATCGACTTCTTCGCGCCCGGCGTCAGGTAATAATAGGCATTCAGCACGCTGTTCGTATCCGCCTGCGACGCAGGCTGGAATCGGGCTTTGACGAACTTGAACACGCCCAGACTCACCAGCCTGCTCAGCGATAGATTGTGATCATCCCGCTTGTACAGATCACCCGGCTTGAACACCAGGGTCTTCTGAAACACCAGCGCCCGCAGGTAGTGCGCGGTGTCGATAATATGATAACCTTCCGGAGTCGTATAAGCGCGTTTAAGACTCGTGTCCGACCGGATATCATAGTTCGCAAAGACGACCACATTCCCGATATGATAGGCATTGAACGCCGCATCCGGCGTCTCATCCTTAAGATCCAGACGCAGGTCCACCTGGTGCTTGCCCACCGTAGTATCCGCATTCACGATAATATCATCCGGGTTAAAGAAAAAGAACCCGCGGTTCTTCAGCCGGCGGTCGATCCGCTCCCGCTCCTGCCTGATCACTGCCAGATCATAAAAATCCCCCGGCTTCAGCAGCGACCGCCGACGAGTCGTATCATTCTGACGCCTGCGGCGCGTAGAAAACGCCCCCCGCCACACGCTGTCGATAGTCCTCCCCAGCAGATCCGTCGAATCCGTCGGAAAACTCACATTCCGGATAACATATCGGGGTCCGACCTGCGCAGTATACGTAGCCGTCAGATGCTTGTCCTTTACCTTTGTATCGGTAACCACCGTGTCATGAAACCAACCTTTGTTCTCGAGGTGGTTCTGCAGGACATCCGCATTCTTCTTGATCAGCGACTCCGAAGCCAATACCGGCGGCTCGCCGACCTTATACTTCAGCCAGTGCTTGAAGCCCTTGTCCTTCTTCGGCGTACCGGCAATATTGTATATCCACAGCTTCATGCGCCAGCCCAGGAACTTGCCGTTCAGCTTAGGCCGCAAAAGATCGCCTAATTCATCCCGCATCCCCTTCTTCTCCTTCTTCTTCATCGGGACCGACGACTCGATCTTCACCACATTGCCCGTATACAAGGTCTGCCCCGCACTTAAATATTTGGATTCATGACAGGCTGACAAACTCATCACCAGACACAACCCGGCCACCCCTGATTTCATGCCTTTCATTTTCATTGATTTGAAGCCGCGTTTTTTGGTGGTTTACTGATCGTCCTTTCCTGTAATTTCTCATCCCTGGTCTTCCCGAACAGCTCGCGGAGACGATTATAGTCAAACGTCAGGATAAAGCTTACCCCCGTCTCCACTACCTGCCCCTCTATGACAGCCTCATACTGGTTCTTCCGGTAAGCCCGCACCATATAGCGGCCGTCCTTGGTGAGCTTGTAGTCCACCGCCACATCCCCCGCAATATTCGACGCGCTCTGCCCCGAAGCGCCCGCCCCCTGCACGTCAAAATTGCTGCCCACGCTGACCTGTACCCGCTCATTGAATAGCCGCTTGCTCACCGAGACGTTCAGCTCGGTATAGTCCTGCTCGGTCCCCGTGCTATAATCCTGCTGATTGTTCAGATCGAAATTGATATCCACCCCCTTGATGAGACTGGCCGCCAATTGATTCAGCTGGTTGGTGAGTATCTGGCTCGCGCTCTGAAAGGCCATATTGCCCAGGGTGCTCCCACCCCCCGCCTGGCTCTGCAACGGATCATCCCCGACAAAACGGTTCAGCAGCAACAGCGCGAACACCTGCTTGTCCAGCTCAGACTCCTGCGTCCTTATCTGCTGCAGCTTCTGGTCAACATCCGGCCACAACGACAAATAATTCGTCGGCAGCGTAATATCAAACGTGATCTTCGGCTTCAGCAGCTCGCCCTCCATCTTCAGGGTCACCAGAAAAGGCAGCTTCTGCTTGAATTTATTAATATCCGTCTGACTCCTCCCCGCGATCTCATTGGCGATAAGATCGATGGAAGGCGTATTGGCGGTATAGGTAGCGTTCAGGTCGATCACGGCCGAATACGGATCACCGGTCCAGGTGATCGTGCTGCCCCGCACAATATCGAACTTCCGTTTGAGCGCCTGCAGCGAAAGATTGTAAGCGCCACTTTCAACCTCATAGGTCCCCGTTAGATCCATCTTCCCGCTCTTGTCCATCCCAAACACCAGGTTCGACCGCCCTCTCGCCGTCAGCTGATCCCCGGTCCGCTCATCCACCACCATCGTAAAGACGGCGCTGCTGTCTGTCGATAAATTCATGCTCAGGTCCATACCCGTCACGGCACGCCGCACATGCACAGCCTTCGTCACCAGCGTATCCCCACGGTAGTTGACAAATCTGACGACGCCCTGCCTGTCCACCAGCTCAGGATCACTCCCCGGCAGCACAAAAAAGAAATTGGTCTCCTTGTTGACCCGCAGGTCCCCATCCACCTTCGGCGACGCCATATCCCCCCCCAGGTTGATCGCCGCATCGATATTGAGCTTGCCATAAAATTCCTGGTTACCCGACTGCGGCGCATTCACCAGCCGGAAATTCGCCGCATTAAGAGAAATATCAAAACCATATTTGCGATAGTCCTTGGTATATACGTTGCCGTCGATCGTCAGCTTGTTCCCCGCCGAATCCTGCATCCGGAACTTGCTGAAGTTGAACCCGTCCTCGTCGAACTCGATCCGGTCCTCCGACAGCACCAGCGGCTCCCCGCTGATCACCGGCGTTAGCCTCGCGCTGTCAAAATTCAGATTGCCCCGCAACAGCGGCTTGTCCATCGTCCCCGACAAAGCCAGCTGCCCCTTCAGATACCCCCGCATCCCCTGCACCTGGTCCGCCGCCGGCCCGTTCAGACTCGCCAGGTTCAGCTGATTCAGCAGCACCTTCAGATCCATCCTTCCCTCTCCCGTATAATAGTCCCCCTTTATCTTGACATCGTTCTTGTTCCCCGTAAGGGCAATGTCAGCAGAGAACGCATTTCCCTTCAGGTTATTGACCTTTACCGCGATATCCCCAACGGTATCCGCCCTGTACGTAAGCCCCCCGATATGCAGGTCCGTCGTAAATACAGGGTTGCTCATCACATTCTTCACCTCCGCATGCCCATTCAATGTTCCATCGACCAATAAGGAATCCTGGTTAGCCATACGCGTCAGCGTCCCCAGCTTGAAATTCGCAAAATGCACATCGATCGGCGAGTTCGGAGAAGGCGGATTGCTGTTCACGGCCAGCGAATCGCCATTATTTGAGATACCGAACTCATGCACGACTATTCCCGAAGAGTCATACAAAAAATAATTCGCGGTATTCACCTGCCAGCGGGCATAATTCAGCATCAGGCTGTCAGGATTGAGCACGAACTTCAGTCCGTCGTCTAATTTATCCAGCTGCCCCGCCAGCCGGTACCGCTCCTTGTCCTTCTTATCCCTTAGCACCAGTGAACTGACGAGGTGGTTATCCTTCAGATATCCTCCCAGCGAGGTCCGGTAAAAATCGAGACCGCTGCCATTCCCGTCCGTGATCGAGACCCCATAGTTCAGCTGCCCATCGGCGGTAGTAACACCCAGCCCAACATTATGGAACCGCTGCCCGCCAACCACCACCCTTGGCGTCCGCAGATCAAGATGCAGGTCGTTCCGATCGCTGTTAAAGACCATTACTCCTCCAAGACTATCCGTATTCTTCAGGGAGGGCATCATCGCCAGCACCAGCGGCGAAAAGCGAAAATGCATCCTCATCGTCCAGTCCTGCGCCGCAAACGCCGTGTCTTTAAACCCATTGATGCGGTAATACTGATTGATCACATGCTGCAAAGCCACACCCGTCTCTGTCAATTTATATTTCCCCTTCCAGTCGATATCCGCCATCTCGGACCGGAAAAGAATATCCTGTACATCATTCTCCCGGCTCGCCACCAGCGACACCGTGTCCGTCGACAAATGGCGGACGCCGTAAGTCATCCCCACCCCATACAGCTTCAGATCCCCCTGCAGAGAATCCGGATTGGTGTCGGCAAAGTCCGCATTCACATGTCCACTGAACGCCATCGTATCCTTCATCAGATGCAAAGCGAACAGGTCCACCGTATCGACCTGCCAGTCCAGCTTCAGCGCCGGGAACTTCCGGGAAAGGTCAGCCGACGCAGTAAGATCGAAATGTACCGCAGTAGAATTAATTGAAGACCGAAGCGTCGCATGCTGATCAGCCAGAGTCCCGTCGATCCCAAACCCCTCATAGGTATACCCCCGATAAACCGCCGATTGCACCCTCCCGCTAAAATTCGCATTGGCGGTATGCTGATCATACCCCTTCCCCTTCACCGTAAAATGAGCGGTAACAGGTCCATAGGCACTATCCTTCAATATCCGCTGAAGCTCCAATCCCCTGGTATCGAGAACAAGATCATAGCTCGCATTGACCGAAGACCTGAATTGCCGCACATACCCCTTCAGCCGCACCATCCCCGATGACGTATTCAGCACGAGGTCCGACTGGCAACCTTCCATACCCCCCGCCACCTTCCCGCGAAGGTCGAACCGCGCAGGGATCTCGATATTCGAAGGCAACACCCCCTTCGGCAACAACCCAACCAGCGCATCCCCGCTGCCCGAAAACTCCCGGATAGTCAGATCAGCCATGATCCTGCTCGTATCCATCGGATGCAACAGCTTCCCCGCAACATCCAGCCGCAGGTCCAGGATACCACTGAACAGCAGTCGTTGTATATTCAACGCATCCAGCGTACCCGTCGTCCGGGCATCGATCGACCACACCGCATTCGGATTGGCAAAGGCCGGCTGCGACGCCAGAAAAGGCGCGAAATAAAGGATATCCCGAACCTGCACCCGGCTATCCACCAGGTCAATATCCAATTTGGTCCGCGCCGGATGCTTAACGATCCCCATCACCGAGTCATACTCCATCGCCGCCGCACGCCGCAAAAAGCTCCCCGGCGTCCGCACCAACAGGTCTTTCAACCATGCTCTCCGATCGGAATAAAAGAACTGCGTCTGTAGTTGCGTCAGCCGGAAACCCGACTGCTCGCTCAGCTGCCCCCTGCTGATATGACCGCTGATGGAATCCGCACTATAGGTAAAATTATCCGCACTCAACGCCAGCCCCTTCACCGCCAGATGCGCATAGTCCATCCCCTTCTTCTGTCTCTTCTGACTATCGTCGTCATATCGCAGGTCCGTGCTATCCGCCTCCAGCCTGCTCACGGCAAAAGTCATATTTCCCAGATCAACCTGCTTCACATTAGCCGCCAACTCCCCAACCCTTACCTCCGCTCGCACCTTATTGTAACTTCCATACTCCAAATAACTATCCTTCACCCCAATATTCCCCAATCTCAACACCAAAGGCGGCGAAGCCGCCGTATCCGAAACAACCCCCTTCACCAACGGCCTCCCCTGATAAACCCTCGCATTCAACCCCGTCACCACGATCGAAGGCACCCCATATTTCCCACCAACGGGGTCCAGCTGATCCATTTTAGTCTCATTATGTCCCAAAAACACCTCCACATCATTCCCCGTAACCGTATCCTTATACACCATCCTTATCCTGTCCATCACCAGATCACGCAACGCCATCTTCATCGGCGTCGATGCCGTAGTATCAGCCTTCTTCGTAGCCCCCCCGCCTACAAATGCATCCACGATAAACTGGAAATTAAATGCCGTATCCGGCAGCTGCCGCTTCACCTTGACCGTAACATCCCCCAATTCCACCTTTTTGATATCCAAATTATTATGCAAAAGCCCCAGCACATAAAGATTCACGTCGATCAATCCCGCCGCGAGCAGCGTATCCCGCTGACGGTCCGCAATGAATACATCCTTTAGCGTCACCGAATGCAGAAAATTGATCCGCAGTCCCCCAATACGGACCGCCGTATTCAGCTTCCGGGACAAATAGCTCTGCGCCTTCGCCCGGACAATATTCTGCACCCAGGGCGTCTGCACCAGCAACAGTATGATCACCAGAACTATAACTATCGTCAAGAGGGTTTTCCCAACAATTCTTACCAACCGGCGGGGCAGTGACCTCGGACTTGCGGTTTGGCGTGTACCCATAGATAATGATTCTGAATAATATTTAAGATAGGCTAATTGTGGGACAAAAAATTTTGACCAAAATAATTTTTTGCCCCCAACCATAATGTCTGCACAGAACTTCGTCGGAGCTGCTTCGCCACACTCCTCCTTGTTCGTTCCCTTCGAACTTCGAAAAGCTTCTTTCCTCGCTTTTCTCGTTCATTCCCTTCGCTTCGCTCGGGAACACTCGGGAATGTGTGCGAACCGGCCTCCGGCCGGTTATACCTGAACCTGACAAAATACAGACCACAAAAGCCGTGCTCACCCCAACTAGGTGGATACCTATAGAAGCCATTGTCATTCAATTGATTTGTAACCTTTTTTCCACAAGGGCGTATCCGAATTTCCACAGGCGCCGCCCGTGGGGCCGCGCTTGTGCCCTTGAACCCAGCCACTTAGATTTTTGGTCCCTCATTTGTCGTCCCTTCACTACCTCAAAAGGCCCTTCTCCGACACATATTCTAAAACCTGAATTAAAAAATCTGGGTATATGCTGAAGCAAGTACAGACTCAAAAACAGCAACACACCATCCTGCCGCAGCAGATCGAATTGCTGAATCTCTTCCATCTGAATACCCTCGAGCTCGAACAAAGGATACAGGACGAACTCAGCGAAAACCCCGCCCTGGAAGAGCTCGGCTCCGGCGACGAGGCGGGCGGCGACAAGTTCTCCAAAGACTCCGTCCAGGACTTTCAGAACTACGAGGAATATTGCTACGACGACATCCCTGACTACAAAACAGAGTATAACAATTATATCAACACCGAAAAGGTCCCCGAAAAGCCCATCGCCGAAGTTCCCGACTTCCGCGAAGAGCTCAAGAAACAATGCCGGTTTCTCGAGGTGCCGGAGGATAAATATTACCTCTACGACTTCCTTATCGACTCCATCAATGAGAACGGCTTCCTCGAACAGGACCTCGACGAACTCGCCTCCGAACTATCCTTCAAACGCAAGGTCTGGATCGAATCCGACGAGCTCGAAGGCGCCCTCCACCTGATCCGCGAGCTTGAGCCCCTGGGAGCCGGCTGCCGCAGCCTGCAGGAATACATGCTCCTCCAACTCACCAGGATGAATACAAAACGGCCGGACGTCAAAATGGCCATCAATCTGCTCGAACACCATTTCCAGGACCTCCGCAGCTGCAACCTCGACAAGCTTCGCAAACAGCTGGGGCTCGAAGAGGACGAGATCCGCATCGTCCTCGAGCTGCTGGCCCACCTCCGCACCCGGCCATTCAACCCCGAGACCAGCGCCATGCAGGCCAACCCATCCATCCTCCCGGACTTCGTGATCCTCGACCAGGGCGACAGCCTCGAGCTGGCCCTCTACCGCCAGCGCAGTGCCAATCTTCATATCAGCCAGTCCTGGATGGAAATGGTGCAGCAGACCGCACAGAACGCCACAGCCGATAAATCGACCAAACAATACCTGCGTAGCAAGCTCTCCTCTGCCCAATGGTTCATCAACGCCATCCAGCAGCGCGAATCCAACATGCTCAAGATCATGCAGGCCATCGTAGACATGCAATTCGACTATTTTAAATACGGCGACATCCTCATGCTCAAACCGATGAAACTAAAGGACATCGCCGACAAGGTCAAAGTCGACATCTCCACCGTATCCCGCCTCACCTGCAACAAATATGCAGAGACACCCTTTGGCACCATCCTCCTCAAAGACCTCTTCACCGAAGGCATCGTCAACCAGGAAGGCACCAACATCAGCAACAAGGTCATACAAAATATCATCGGTGAGGTCATACAGACAGAAGACAAAAAAACACCATACACGGACCGGCAGCTCGTCGCCATCCTCGCAGAAAAAGGCTACAACATTGCACGACGCACCGTCGCCAAATACCGGGAACTCATGAACATACCCGTCGCTCAGGTGCGAGGCCTCTGGAACTGACTCTCCTGGCGCGTCGGAGACGCGCCGCCCGAAGGACAAACATTAAATAAAGACCCCGCGTCAGCGGGGTTTTAGTAACTTTAATTAAAAAGAAAGTTATGAGATCGATATGGACCGGGGCTATCGGCTTTGGCCTGGTAAACATCCCCATCAAAATGTACAGCGCCGTACAAGGCAGCGAGCTTGACCTCGACATGCTCGACAAAAAAGACCACTCCAACATCCGGTTCAAACGTGTCAATGAGAATACCGGCAAAGAAGTCGCCTGGGAGAATATCATCAAAGGCTACAAGCTCAACGACCAGTACGTCGTCCTCACCGACGAAGACTTCGCCAAAGCCAGCCCCGAAAAATCGAAGATCATCGAGATCAACGAATTTGTAGAAGAGACCGCGATCGACAGCATCTACTACGAGACCCCCTACTACCTCGAACCGGAAAAGTCCGGAACAAAAGCCTATGCCCTTCTCCGTGAGGCCCTCCACAAGACCGGCAAGGTCGGCTTCGGCAGCTTTGTCTTTCGTAATAAAGAAGGCCTCTGCCTCATCAAGCCCATGGAAAACATCCTCGTCCTCTGCCGCATCCGCTGGGCACAGGAGATCAGGGGCACCGACGAACTCAACGTCCCGGCCGGCACCCCCAAACCCGCCGAGATGAAAATGGCGGTCGAGCTCATCAACCAGCTCTCCGGCCCTTTCGACATCGCCAATTACAAGGATACCTATACGGACGAACTGCTAAAGATCATAAAGGCAAAAGCAAAAGGAAAGAAGCTGCCGGAACCCAAGCTCAAGGTGGTGCACAAACAGAGCGACGACCTGCTCTCCCAGCTGAAAGCCAGCCTAAAGGGACGCAAAGCCAGCTAGATCAGCTCCCTGGATTCTTTCTTCAGTATGAACACAGCCTGCGACGACGGCCGTATCCCATACCCGTTCTCCAGGGCATAGGCCTTCGTGAACTCCGCTCCAAAATAGAGGATGATGCTGGAGTAGTATACCCACGTCAGGATCAGGATGATGGAAGCCGCAGCCCCATACATCAGACCGATATTCGAATGGCCGAGATACAGCCCGATGCCCGCCTTCCCCAGCATAAAGAACAACGCAGTAAATACCGCCCCGATAAAAGCATCCTTCCACCGTATCGTAGCGTCCGGCAGGACCCGGAAGATGATCATAAACAGAAGGACGAATACCGCCAGCGTCAGCCCCAGGTTAACCCAATAAAAGAACAGGACCGTGAACTGCGAGAAATAATGCTGCAGCCACTCGCTAAGCAGGTCCATCAGCGAATTGATAAGCAGCGACACCATGGAGACAAACCCAAACCCGATGATTAGCGAAAAAGACATCAGCCGGTTGACGATCAGCTTCAGCCACCCCTTCTTCGGCTTGGCCTGCACCGACCACATATAATTGATCGAGCTCTGTATCTCGGTGAACACCCCCGTGGCGCCGATCACCAGCACGATCCCCCCAAATACCGCCCCCGCCACTGTATGCTTCGACCGCAGGGTATACCTGATGATCTCCTGTATCTGCGACGCGGCTGCGCTCCCCACCAGCCCCTTGATCTGCTCATACACCCGCCCCTGTACCGCGTCATGCCCCCAGACTATCCCCACCAGCGAAATAACGAGTATGACCAGCGGCCCCATCGCAAAGATCATCGAATACGACAGCGAAGCCGCCAGCTTGAACCCATTGTCGTTATTGAAGTCTACAGCGCCCTTTTTTATCGCAGCCCAGACATGCGAGATTTTGAACTTCTTCTTCATACACTAAGAATTAGCAAGATTGAGACCATAGCGGCACAGCCAAATGTAGACTTTATTCCCCAAAACAGGCCCCTGAAGCCATTTTCAGCCGCCTAAAATAACTGGCAAGCATTTTTCACTACTCCCGTAGAAAGACATCAAAATTCCTTACTTACTTAAATCATTTATTTATGAGCGGACTCCTTTATCTGATAGCGGTAATACTCATAATAGGGTGGCTATTGGGCGTATTTGTTTATAGCGTAGGTGGCCTCATCCATGTACTGATCGTATTGGCGATCATCTCCCTGATACTCGGTATCATCCGGAGAGCCTGAACAAAAGCCGGTCGCCAATGGCCGGCCGGCTTTTGTATTTATATTATCACTGTACATTATTTGGACACAACTTGGACCAGCTCAAATTCGCTTCACCGTTACGCATAGCCTCGATCCTGATCATCCTGGTCATCTGCTTCGTCATCCTGTCATGGGCAGCTGACGTCATCGTACCCCTGCTTTTCTCCCTGATCTTTTCGTCCATGCTCTTCCCCATCTGTTTCCGGCTCGAAAAATGGGGTTGCCACAAAGGCCTCTCTGCCTTCGTCTCCATCCTCGTGGCCGGCATCATAACCGCCCTCTTCCTCGGCGTCGTCATCACACAGCTGATACACCTCGTAGAACAGGCTCCCCAGTTCATCCGCCGGATATCCGACCTCATCGACAAAGCCGAATCCTACGTCGCCCAGCGCTATCATATCGAGAAGTCCGCCCAGGCCGACCATATCCACACTCAGCTGAAAAAGCTGCTCGACAATAGCAGCAACTACTTCTCGTCTACCATGACCTTTACGACCAACCTGCTCACAAACTTCGTGCTGATCCTCCTGTTCAGCTTCTTCCTTCTGTACCTCCGGGCCTTCTTCCTCGAGTTCTTCTACAAGGTCTTCTCCTCCTCGGAAAAATCATTGATCGACGAGACGCTGCAGAAGATATACGAAGTAATTCAGAACTATCTCCTCGGCCTGCTCAAGGTCATCTGCATCATCGGCACCCTCAACTCGATCGGCCTCTGGCTGCTCGGCATCGAGTCCCCCCTCTTCTTCGGCTTCCTGGGCGGACTCCTCGTCATCATTCCCTATATCGGCATCCTCATCGGATCAGCCCTCCCCATTATCGTCGCCCTGGTCACAAAAGACTCCTACTGGTACGCCGTCGGCGTTTTCGGCGTATTCATGTTCGTTCACATCCTCGAGGGCAACCTGATCACTCCCTATGTCGTCGGCTCCAAGGTCAGCATAAATCCCCTCGTGGCTGTCTTCGCTCTCCTGCTCTTCGGCAAGCTCTGGGGCCTCGCCGGCCTCATCCTCGCCCTGCCGGTCACCGCCATCTGTAAGATCATTTTCGACACCCTCCCCGGCTTCAAAGCCGTCGGCTTCCTCCTTGGCAAACCCCAGAAATACCACTTCAAGCGACACTCCATCCTTTATACAAAGCTCAAAAGCCGCAGCAATGGCGGCAACGCCATCACGCCAACGGACTGACCCGGATATACTGGTTGACCATCCCGCTTATTGTGCAGCGTTATATCCTGACCTACGTCCTTCTTTCCCTGGAAAGAGAAAACCAGCTTATCCCCGCTGATCGCTGCATGCTTATCCTTTAGCGTCGTCAGGCCATATGCCCCGTTAGCCTTCTCAGCTCTTTTTGCCGCATGTCCCCAAACTAAAAGCCATCCCGGAGAACCGGGATGGCATCCATTAACCTAAACCTCTATCGCACAAATTCTTATTTTACAATCTCATTAATTTATCCACCGAAAAAGCCGTGCCAGCCCCCCTTTCCCCATCCAATACCGCCCGTCCCCGGCAGCAAACCCGCCATCCCTCACCATATCACACCCTCAACCACCCATAACCAGCCATTCCTCACCCCCTTAACCACCCATAACCCGCCATCCCTCACCATATCACCCCCTCAACCACCCATAACCCGCCGTCGGCGTACCGACCGTACAGACCGTACCGACTGACTTTGGCTCAAAGCTTGTAACTTACAGCCAACACCAAGTATCCCGGCTTATGCCTGACCAGTTTCTAGATCAATTCGACCACCTCCCCGACCTCTTGTGGGACATCATCCTGGCAGTGGTGGCCGTCGTCATCGGCCTGATCGTAAAATTCATGCTCGCCCTGCTGATCCGGAAAAAACCCAAAGAAGTCCCGGCCTGGTCCGTGACCAGATCGATCCTTTCCCGCCTGGGCAAACCCTTCAGCTACTTCCTCCCCCTGCTGGCCTTCAACTTCCTCCTCCCCGCCATGCGGATGAAGTCGACGATCTACCCGGTCATCAACAAGGTCACAGAGATACTCCTCGCCATCTCCTTCGCCAACGTGCTGATCGGCACCATCAAGGTCTTCGAAGATTATATCTACCACCACTTCGACATCCAGAAAGCCGACAACCTTAAAGAAAGGAAAATAAGGACACAGCTGCAGTTCATCCGGCGCATCGCTATAGGCCTGATCATCATCCTGACGGTCTGCGCCATCCTGCTAAGCTTCAACAATCTGAGGAAAATTGGCACCGGCCTCCTCACCGGCGTAGGCGTAGGCGGCATCATCATCGGCTTCGCCGCCCAGAAATCGCTGGGCAACCTCCTGGCTGGCTTCCAGCTGGCGTTTACTCAGCCGCTACGCATCGACGACGTACTGGTGGTAGAAGGGGAATGGGGGCGTGTGGAAGAGATCACGCTTACGTACGTGGTGCTCAATATCTGGGATCAGCGCCGCCTCATCCTGCCGATCAATTATTTTGTGGAAAAACCGTTTCAGAACTGGACCCGCAACTCCGCGGATATCCTCGGGACCGTCTTCCTCTACCTCGACTACGCCACCCCCATCGACCCGCTCCGCCAGGAATTTACCCGCCTCCTCGAAAGCAACCCCCTCTGGGACAAAAGAGTCAAGGTCATGCAGGTCACCAATACCTCCGAACGCACGATAGAGGTCCGCGCTCTGATGAGCGCCAGCAGCTCAGGCAACGCCTTCGACCTCCGCTGCGACGTCCGCGAAGGCCTCCTCAAATACCTTCAGCAGCACTACCCGAACTGCTTCCCTGTCACCCGGGCCCTCATCGAAAAAGAAGACCGCCCCATCCTTCGTTCAGGCCCCGCCAGTTCCCATCCATCCGAAAAAGGCGAACGGGTCGGCGAACCAGGCCTCACCAAATGATCATTTCTTCCCGCAATCGTCGCATACAATGATAATATTCTGCGCAAACCGCGCGCTGATGCTCACCACCTTCTTATTCACCTCTATCTCCATCTGCCCGTCATAGGCATGGCGCGCAACTACCTTTAGCTTATTGTTGATCCCCAGGCCGATCCGCGACACATATTGTAAGAACGGAGCAGAGTTATCCTTCACCGCCACCATCGTACAATGGTGCCCCACCACCTCTTCCAGGAGCGTCTTCTTATGCACCGCCGGCATCTCCCCCTTCGCATTCGGGATCACATCCCCATGAGGGTCATAGGCGGGATAGTTCAGGAACTCATCCAATTTATCCACCAGCTTGGCGCTCTGGATATGCTCCAGCTGCTCGGCCACCTCATGCACCTCATCCCAGGTGAAATCGAACGTCGAATACAAGAAGGTCTCCCACAGCCGATGCTTCCGCACCACCTCGATGGCCTTCTTCCTCCCCTCCGCCGTCAGCGAGATCTTTCCATACTTCTCATAGTCAACCAGCTTCTTCTCCTTCAGCTTCTTCAGCATATCGTTCACCGACGCCGGCTTCACCCCCAGATACGCCGCCAGCTCGTTGGTCCCAACCTCTTTCTCGCCTCCTCCCACATTAAACAGGTTCTTCAGATAGTTCTCTTCTGTCTGTGATAACATGAAGTAAAAATAATAAAATCCTTGAACAATATTTGTTCGACTAGCCTAACTTTATTTATTTTACAGCCAAAACACGCCAAAATGTCCACCTTAACCATATCGATCCTCCTCTCCTTCACCTTCCCTACACAAGACACCCTCCCCAAAATCGATTCCCTCACCCCCCTTACCGTCACCGGCGTCCGCGGCGCCGTCCTCCTCCGCGAGACCCCCATCGCCATCACAACCGTCCCAACAAAAAAGCTCGCCTCCACCATCGAACCCAACATCATCGACGCCCTCGTCCAGCACGTCCCGGGCCTCAACGCCGTAAAGACCGGCCCCAACATCTCAAAACCCTTTATCCGCGGACTCGGCTACCATCGGGTCCTGACCCTCTACGACGGCATCAGACAGGAAGGTCAGCAATGGGGCGACGAACACGGCATCGAGGTCGACGCCTATGGCATCGAAAGAGCCGAAGTCATCAAAGGCCCGGCCAGTCTCCTCTATGGCTCGGACGCCCTCGGCGGCGTAGTCAGCCTCTTCCCCTTCCTGCCCACCGAAAAGGACGGCCACCTGCACGGCCGCTGGCTACAGGAATACCAAAGCAACAACGGCCTCATCGGCAGCGCCCTCCGCCTTCACTATAGCGACACAAAATGGTGGTGGGCCGCCAAAACATCCTACCGCATCGCCACCAATTACTCCAACCCCATCGACGGCCGCGTCTACAACACCGGCTTCCGGGAGACCAACGCCACCCTCGAAGGCGGCCGCGAGCTGACCAACGGCTTCCTCCGCCTCCACACCACCCTGTACGACAACTTACAGGGCATCCCCGACGGCAGCCGCGACTCCCTTACCCGCCGTTTTACCCGGCAGATATACGAAGCCGGCCAGGACACCCTGAGCCTTCGCCCCATCGTTCCCGCAGCAGAGCTCAGCAGCTACGCCCTCAGCCCTCTCCACCAGCACATCCAGCATTATCGTCTGTATACCACAATAAAAAAAGGCCGCACAGAAACCCTGCTCGGCCTGCAGCAAAATATCCGCAGAGAATACAACCACCCCACCCAACCCCAACAGGCAGGCCTATACGTAAGACTCAACACGTTCAACTACAGCTTCAAATACATGGCGCCTCAATGGCGCAACCTCGATATCACCGCAGGTGTCAACGGCATGTACCAGGCCAACAACAACCTGGACGGCACCGACTTCCCCATCCCCGACTACCGGCTCGCCGACGCCGGCGCCTACAGCTATGCCAAATGGAAACACCAGTCCCTCAGCATATCCGGCGGCCTGCGCTATGACATTCGCCACCTCTCCATCCCCACTAACCACCAGTTCACTTCCTTCGAAAAGACCTACACCGGCCTCTCTTCCAGCCTGGGCCTCACCTGGCAGGCTACCACCACACTCACGGTCAGGGCCAACCTATCCAGCGGCTACCGCAGCCCCAACATCACCGAGATAGCCTCCAACGGCCTCGACCCCGGCGCTCATATTATCTATCTCGGCAACCGCAGCTTCGTCCCCGAGCTCAGCTGGCAGCAGGACCTCGGCGCTGACCACAGGTCCCCCGACTGGGACCTCTCCCTCAGCCTCTTCAACAACCATATCCAACACTATATCTACCTCGCCCAGCTCGCCGACCCCGCCGGCAACCCCGTCATCGACGCCCAGGGCAACAAGACCTTCCAGTACCAGCAATCCGCTGCCCACCTCTACGGACTGGAAGCCTCCACCACCCTGCATCCCGAAAGCCTCAAAAACCTCAGCTTCACGAGCACGCTCGCCCTCGTCTATGGCGTCAACGACGCGGAGCGATATGCGCACACCGGCATCCACGGCGAATACCTCCCCTTCATCCCGCCGCTGCGCTGGACAGGCCATTTCGAATGGACAGTATCCCCCGCGATCACCCTACTGGCCGGCTTCGAATACAACGCCGTCCAGCACCGCTACCTCGCCCTCTACAATACCGAAACACCAACGCCATCGTATACACTCCTGAACACAGGCGCTAACACCAGCATCCGCCTCTCAAAAACCCTCACCATCCAATGGCTCATACAAATAGAAAACCTGCTGAACATCGCCTATCAAAGCAATCTCAGCAGGTTAAAATATTTTGAATACTATACCCAAAGTCCCAACGGACATCTCGGCATCTACAACATGGGCAGATCCCTCAACACCCGCATCACCATCCCGTTCTGATCCGGCCGCGCCCCGCCTTCCGCCGGGCGAACCTAGTCTTCTTCTCTTCCCGTACCATAATCCTCCCTTTCCTCATGATCATCTTCATCACTGAGGCTATAGTCATTATTCTCCTCATCTTCTTCCCCTATCTCTTCATCAGCGTCATCCTCATCCGCGCCAGGTACGTCCAGGTCTTCCCCGTCAAGCTCCTTGTCATCTTCATTCAGCGGGTCGCCGTCATCATCATATTCATCCAGCGCGCTTTCCCGCAACACATCATCCTCGCTGTCCGCCCGCCGCCTGTCGATATTCGCAAGCGTCGACCTTTCGTCCGCAGTCACGTCGGCCTCATTACCCATCACCAGATCATCATCCTCGTCGGACTGGTTAAACACATCGTCCCCCTCCTCATCCGCAGAAGACGCCGTATTGTCCGCCAGTTCCCCCAGTCGGGGCGCCCTCACATGCTCCTGACCAGGAATATCGCTGACATCCGGCAGGTCGATCGTATTCTTATTTTTCTTTGCCATAAGATTATATTTTAGACCCGTAATTTAAACCAATTTTGCGTCCTCCAGCCCCACCCCGGACGTTAATAAATTGTACTTTTTATCGCTTCTCTTCCCCCGTTTCACCAGCCAACCGGGGCCCTGAATCCAACCCCATTTCTCCTCCCCACCATCGATCCCAAATCCTTCTATCCAACCTCCCCACCTTCGGTCCCAAATCCTTCCATCCAACCTCCCCCGCGGTCTGTCCTTCCAATCCAATCTCCCCCATCACCCCTCCCCCGGAGTCCCAAAATCCTCCTTTCCAACCTCCCCGAGCAACCCCTTCCCCACCTCTTGCAATAAAAATGCCCCTCAGAAATACCCCACGAAGTCGCAAACCATGGACAAAATGCCTTCCTGGGTGGACGGGGTACCCTGCAGGGCGATAGAAACTTTTTCCGCTAAAGCGTTTTATCAATTACAAATTAAAAAAAAACCTACTCTTTAGTTACAATTTTTAAAAACTATAAAGAAAACATATAAAAATCAATCAATTCTCTATATTCTATAAGAGTTATATTTAGAACTTTTTTAATTTAGCAGCAGGATAAGGTCTAAATTCGAGTCGACTCACTACCCGGTATGTTCATACCGGGTTTTCTTTTTTTACCCCCTACCAGGGGTCCCCCTACTCACTATAAACCGCAGCCCCCGCCGGCTGAAAATTAAAATACTGCCGCGCATTATAATAACAAATATCCCTCACTACCTTCCCAACCCACTCCATATCATTCGGCATCTCCCCATTCGTAATATCCTCCCCAAAAAGATTACACAATATCCTCCTGAAGTACTCATGCCGCGGGAAAGATAAAAAGCTCCGGCTGTCCGTCAACATCCCCACAAACCGACTCAACAGCCCCATATTCGACAACGCATTCATCTGCCTGATCATCCCATCCTTCTGATCCAGGAACCACCAGCCCGAACCAAACTGCACCTTGCCCGCAACAGAGCCATCATTGAAATTCCCGATCATCGTCGCCATCAGCTCGTTATCCGCCGGATTCAGATTGTACAATATCGTCTTCGCCAGCTTGTCCTCCCTGTCCAGCCGGTCCAGGAACTTCGCCAGCACACGCCCCTGCGAGAAATCACCGATCGAGTCCCAACCTGTATCAGGCCCCAGCTTCTGCATCATCCGGCTGTTATTATTTCGCAGCGCGCCCAGATGGTACTGCTGCACCCAGCCCTTCTCCCAATCCCACTCGGCAAAATGCACCAGCATCGCAGACCGGAACTTGCGGCGCTCCCCTTCATTCAGCTCCTTCCCCGCACGCACCTTGTTGAAGATCGCCTCCACTTCCCATCCCGTAAACTCATCCACACAGATCTCTTCCAGCCCATGGTCCGATACCGTACAGCCCATCGAAGCAAAAAAGTCATGCCTGTTCTCCAGCGCAAACAAATAGTCGTTAAAACTGGATATGGCAACATTCGTCGCCCCCTCCAGCTTCTTGATATATGCATTGAACTTCTCCGGCGAATCCACATTCATCGCATTGTCAGGACGAAATGCCGGAAGTATAGGTATCTCAAATCCATCCTGCTTCAGCTGCGCATGAAATTCCAGCGTATCCACCGGATCATCCGTGGTACAAACTGTCCTGACGTTCATCTTCCTCAGCAGGTTCCGCACCGAATAAGCCGGCGTCTGCAGCTTCGCCGAACAGGCCTCATAAACACCGCGCGCAGTACGGCTGCCCAGTATCTCATTCACGTCAAAATAGCGCTGCAGCTCCAGGTGCGTCCAGTGATACAGGGGGTTCCGTAAGGTATAGGGAACCGTCTCCGCCCACTTCTGGAACTTCTCCCAGTCCGACCCGTCACCGGTACAATATTTCTCGTCTACTCCATTCGTCCGCATAGCCCTCCACTTATAGTGATCTCCATACAGCCAGGCCTGCGTCAGGTTTTCGAACTGATGGTCCGCCGCGATCTGCTGCGGCGGCAAATGACAATGGTAGTCGATCACCGGCATGTCCTTCGCATACTCATGATACAGCTGCTGCGCCGCCTTCGAATTGAGGAGAAAATTTTCGTCAAGAAAGTTCTTCATAACCTGCATTATTTGGTGTTAGTCTGCTTAATCAACCACTGGGTCACATCCCTCGCGGCATTATAATTCTCAAAATCCGCCGGAAGCTTCCTTCCATCGGTGTATTCATTGTAAAACCAGGGATCACCCACGGCAAATACCGTCCCTTTCCCAACCTTTGCCGTCGCAATGATCACATTCCCATTATCGGTAAAATGCGCCTTCGCCGGTCCGCTCAGCTTCAGGGTACTCAGCTCTTTTATGTAAAATTTATTAGTCGATGTGAAAATATAACGATTGGTCGGGAATGTCGCATCCTGTCCCATCATGGCAAAGGCCCCCATCTCGTATTGGTTGCCGGTTACTTTATGATAATCGTCAAAATTAAATTGTATCCCAAAGCGCGCCGCCAGCCGGTTAAAATGCGTGAACTCCATATTCGCGGAATCATTGCCCATCAGCACCAATACCCCCCCGGCCTTCACCCAGGCCTCTATCGCGTCGATATCCTTGTCTTGTATGAAATTAGGCGCCGGAGACTCCTTCTCGTTATCCGGGTCTACAATGATATAAACGGATGCCTTCTTAAGCCCGGCCGCCGTCGGCGCCACAGCCAGGGAATCAGTCACCATCCCGTACTGTCGGAACAAATGCCCCCAAAGGGAATAGCCATTGTTGTCCATTTCTTCCCAGATATAGTGGAAACGTATCGGCATCCCGGTAACGTCCTTATGATGCTCGCTGTTGAAATAGTAGTCCAGCATCACAGTCTTCCCCTTCCCTAACCCGCGGACGGACAGAACATCCATCTCCCCCGCAGCCAGCAAAAAGGCGCCAACCCCCTTCGGATCGTTCTGAACCACCTTCTCGCCGATATAATAAGCATAGCTCCCGTCCCGGTAAGGATTACCGCCAAGCCCGCTGACGCTCACCGTTCCCTCCAGATTCGTAGCCCCATCGGTCCCCGTCACCAAAAATTTCTTGACCACCCCATCATACCCTTTCTTCGCGACCGAAAGATACGTCTCCGGCAGATAACCCAGCCGGACGCCCTTCGCCAGGGTGTATACAAACATCGAGCTCGCCGATGCCTCAAGATAATTCCCCTGCGCTCCTGGCTTATCCAGTATATCCCACCAGCAACCGCTCGCGGGGTCCTGAACCTTCACCACCGCCGCCGCAAACCGGCCCAGTATCCCCACCAATTCCTTCCGCCCCGGATCCCCCGCCGGATACTGCTCCAACGCATCCACCAATGCCATCCCATACCAGCCCATGGCCCTTGCCCAGAAATTGGGGGAATGCCCCGTCGCCTTGTCCGCCCATTTCTCGCTTTTCGATTCATCCCATCCATGATACAACAGACCCGTCTTCCCATCCCTCGCATGCTTCTCTATCGCCACGAACTGCCGGGTGATATCGGCAAACACCGAGTCCTCATGGAACAACGCAGCATATTCTGCAAAGAAGGGCTGAGCCATATACAGCCCATCCAGCCATACCTGCGAAACATACTTCTGCTTATGCCAAAAGCTACCCTCCGAGGTCCGCGGCTGCGAACGCAGCTGTTCGCGCAGATGCCCCGCAGCTTTATAATATTTCTCCTGACCCGTCACTTTATACAGCATCAGCAACACCCTCCCGCAAAGCACATTGTCCAGATTGTAGTCCTCCAGCTTATAGGTCCGGATTTCCCCCTCCTTATTTACAAGCCGGTCCATCTGATGCTGCACGTACTTATACCAGCGGGCATCCCCCGTATTCAGCCAGAGACCCTCCATCCCCATCCAGACCACCCCCTCATCATAGGTCCACCTGGCCTTCGAAGAATCGCTCGTCTCAGGCCACAGCTTCACCGCCGTAGCCGCCAGCCGTTCTCCCGGCGAACCCGGTGTCTGCGCGCGAACCATCCCCACACCAACAACCCCGATTAACAACAAAAAAAATTTCTTCATATAACAGGCTTCTTAGTTTTATACTCCACCATGATACCCCCCTGCTCTTCCAGCCACGCCGGATAATCCTTTTCCAGCAGCTGCTTCGGCCACGCCGGAGAGCACATTCAGCGCATTGATCATCGCGTTATCATTGTAGGTGATCTCCCTCCGGTAAAGACAAACTCCGGCCAGGTACCGGATCTCCTTCGTAGTCGCATTGCGGTCGATCATCGCCTCGCTTCCCCGGCCTCCCTGAGCATAAGCCCCCACTCCCACCATAAGGCAAGTCAATCCAATTAGAACTTTTATATGCCTACAAATCTAAATTGCAATATCCGGAAAACATCCCGGCGGGAAGACGTTATTTACGCAAACGTTATCGAAAACGCACTAGCCCCCGCCACCCCGGCAAATTACCGGAACGGCACTATCTTCTTCTCTTTGAGACTCTCATAAGCTTTCTCAATGACCCTTATAATCAGCGCCCCCTGCTCGGCCGTCACCGGCAAAGGCGCCCCACCGCGAATCGCATTAGCAACACCCTTAAAATATTCCCTCGCATCCCCCCTCTCCGTCGGCACCAGCTCCCGCACCACCTTCCCCTCGATCTCCGTATGCAACAGCCCCCGCTCACTCTCCGGCTCAACACCCCAATCCGGGCCTTCAGGCATCTTCCCCGCTAACAAATTCTTCTCCTGCACATCCGCCCTGCTCTTCAAAAAAGTCCCATTGTGTCCAAAAACGCTATACGCCGGTATCGCCTCCCGCACCAGATAGCTCGACTTCAGCCGCACCCGCAACCCCGGATAGAACAGCAGCACCTCCATATAATCATCCACCAGCGAATGATCCCGTATAATAAAAAGATCAGCGAAAACAAATTGTGGCTCACCCCACAGCTGCAACACCTGGTCGATCAGATGCGAACCCAGATCATACAGCAACCCACGCCCCGGCCCGGGCGTCTCCTTATGCACCTTCGGACTCAACGCGGGGCTGTAACGATCATAGTGGATCTCCGCCTCCACGATCTTCCCCAGCACCCCCGACTCCACAACCCGGCGAACCGTCTTGAAATCACTGTCAAACCGCCGGCTCTGATACGAAGACAGCTTCAGCCCCTTCATCGCCGCCAGCGCGATCAGCTCATCAGCCTCCGCAGACGTGACTGTAAAAGGCTTCTCCACAATAACATGCTTGCCGGCCTCCAAAGCCTGCTTCGCATAGGCATAATGGGTATAGTTGGGGGTATTGACGATGACCAGCTCCACCGCAGGGTCCGCCAGCAGCTCTTCCAGCGATCGGCAGACACGCACCGACGGATAGAGCTCGGAAGCCAGATTCTTGCTCCTCTCCCAAACCGAATAGAATTCGAACTCCGGTAATACATGTAGAAAGGGCGCCTGGAAGGTACGGCCCGACATACCAAACGAACATACTGCTGTCTTGACAGGTATCATAAGCTTATTTTGTTTCCATGACCTGGCGATCGGCCCCATAGTTAAAGGCCGCATCATGGACAGCTTTCGATGCATCAGTACCCGTAACCCGGATATCAGAACACTTCTTCCCATTGACACTGAACAGCAACCCGGCGCCGTTATTGAACTTCAACCCGTCAAAACTCAGCTTGCTGCTGTTCTCGATATACACCACTGGCGAATCCGTCTTCGTCACAAGCCGGATATTCTTCAACGAGATTCCCTGCGCTTCCGCAATAGAGGCTCCCTTTTCCGCCTTCAACACCATGTCCGATAGGTATATATCCCTGATATTCATCTCCGGCAGTCCACGCACAAATATACCCTCTTCAGCCCCATCGCAGACAATATTGCTGATATGAATATCCCGGAATTGCGGGGTCGCCTCCGTAACAGCAGGAATATCCACCTTCGCGGCAGCCGAATAAACATCCGCGATCGACGGCGGTTTAGCAAAATAATACATGTCCAGAAACACCGCCTGGTGCACAATATCCCGCATGACAATATCCTTGATATATATTTTTTCTACTATACCACCCCGCCCGCGAACGGTCTTGAACCTTAACCCGATATCCGTCCCGATAAAACTACAGTTGTACACAAAGATATTCCTCGCCCCCCCGGACATCTCGCTCCCTACCACAAACCCGCCATGCGCCCGATAGACGATATTGTTCCGCACGATCATATTCTCCGTAGGCCGCCCCCGCTTGCGCCCATCCTCATCCCGGCCCGACTTGACACAGATACCATCATCCCCCGCATCAAAAGTATTCCCGTCCAGCAACACATTCCTGCAGGACTCCACATCGATCCCATCCCCATTGGCCGCATTCCAGGGATTGCGGACATGTACGTCATGCAGCGTCAAATGCTCGCACAACAGCACATGCAGACACCAGGCAGGCGAATTCTGAAAGGTCGGCCCGTCCAGCAATACCTTTTTGCAGTTGGTCAGCACCAGCAGATTGGGCCGCAGAAAATCCCGGATGTCCTCGAACTGGCTCGGCACCATCCCCGGCTTCAATACCCCGGCCTCCTTGCTCCTGTACCCCTTCATCGACTTCTCCGAAGGGAACCATGTCTTGCCATCCTCCGTCACCACACCGCCCGATGCCACCTTCTGCTTCCACTCGCTCTCCGTAAGCCTGTCCTTCGCGATCCACCGCCACGCATCCCCATTCCCATCCACGATCCCACCACCAGTGATGGCAATATTCTCGGCATCAGTGGCAGAAACAGGCGACTGACAACGCGCCGCCGGATGCCCCTCCCAGTTGCCCGCGACTATCGGATACTGATTCTTATCATCCGTGAACTGTAATATCGCAGCCCTGTCAACATGCAGATTCACATTCGACAAAAGAACCACCGGCCCCGTCAGCCACAACCCCGCAGGCACCAGCACCACACCTCCTCCTTTCTTATTACAATCGACAATAGCCGCATTGATCGCACCCGTATTCAGCGTAATGCCATCCGCCACAGCACCATACTTCACGATAGAGAACGTATCTTTCTTAAAGGAAGGACGCTCTATCACAGGCAAATGACTCCACGAATACTCCTGCGCAAAACCTCCGATACCCCATGCCAAAAAAGCAATCACCAACGCAATACGGATATTTTTCATTAACTGTATTTTTTACATTTAAATTTCTAAAGGTAAGCCGCAACATCCCAATCCCCAAATACGGCTTGCGGCGTAATACTACCCGCTTCCTTCTCAGACAGCTGCTTTGACCATCCTACCCGTCCACCAGCCGCACCACCGGGTCCGTAGTCTGCATATTCCGCATACCGGGCCGTCTTCCAGTTATCTGTCTTGTTCCACCCCGACCAGCCCTCCGGCAATATATGCGCCCCGAGATAACAATGCATATAGATCACATCCGCATAGGGCTTCCACGGACGCCCCAAAAACACCCGGTCCAGCCCCGGATCCGCCGTCAGCGAACAGTCATAAAACACAAAACCATAGGGGTGATCCATCGGCGTTGAAGCCGCCGTTACATAAGAATTTTTCTTGCTGTGAATATGACAGCCCGCGAACCAGGCCGTAGCCGACCCAAAAATAAAATCCGTCGTCCCCTCGATATAACAATCCTTATAAACCTGACGGCTCCTCACACTGTTCAGATAAAGTATATCCTGGTTCCCTACGATCCGGCAACCCTCGAACACCAGCCTGTCCCCACGCGCCTCCACACCCACCGCCTGCCCGGCGCTAAAACCCGCGTCATTCCGGAAACAAATATTCCGCGCACAAAAATCATCCGCGCTGATCCGGCAGCTATACGAGTTGCGCGTGTTCACACTATCCCCCTGCGGATTCACCATCCCCGGATGATCGTCATAGGTCAGTATCGTCCCAAACCTCGACTCCCCCAATAACGTAACCCACCGCTTCGTCGAATCCAGGTGCAACTTCTCCCGATAGACCCCGTCACGAACATAGATCGTCACCGGCCGCTGGTTATTTAAAGGCACCGCGTCAAATGCCGCCTGCACCGTAGTAAAATCACCGCTCCCATCCCTGGCCACCGTTATTCTTTTCCCTTCCCTATTATTTGCCCCCATATGAGTCTCTAATCCCACCTTCAAATTTTTCAGGTCCCTGACCACGATCTCCGCCATCTTCCTCGCCCCCAGCTCACTAAAATGCGTATCATCCTGTCTCCCCGCCGGGTAATTCGGATGTTCTCCGGGCTCCAGGTAATTGAATAACGCCTTCGACCCCTCCGGCCCCAGCTTCTGCAACAGCTCGAGACTCTCTTTATCGAGATCGATTAGCGCCACCCCGTGCTCAGCAGCCACCCTGCGAACAATAGCTGCATACTCCGCATGCGTCTCCTGGATAACCCCCGCAGCATCGAATTTCCGACGCGCCACTGGCGTAATCAGCACCGGCACCACCTTCCGGACGCGCGCGGCGGAAACGAACCGTATCAGATTCGCCTCAAAATCCGCCGGCGGCGTATAGCTGCCCTTCGTCGGCACCTCGTCGTTGTGCCCAAACTGTATCAGCACATAATCCCCTTCCTTCATCCCCTTCTCCACCGCATCCCACCGGCCCTCCTGAATAAAAGACCCGGTGCTTCGGCCATTCTTCGCCGTATTCACCACCTTCACCGTCGAATCGAAAAAATAAGCGAAAGGCATACCCCAGCCAGTCTCGGGGTACGCCTTGATCTCTTTGTCCGCCATGGTCGAATCTCCAACCAGCCAGACCGTTATATATGCCATCAGGATCGTCCTAATAACCATAGTCCTGTTTTAAATTATAGTTCGCATCCAGCGCAGGCTGCGGTATCGGCAGCAGCTCGCTGTGATTAGCCTTGAAATAAAAGGCATAGCCATTCGAAGACCCCGAAGAGTTCAGCACATTCGCGATACTCTTGGAAACCCAAAGGATCATCGAGTCACCCGTCGCAGGCAATAACCCTCCGCGAGGCGCAAACAGCGAATTCCTCAACACCAACCCAGTCGGCGAGGTCGAAGCCTTGCTGTAAACCATCGAATCAGGCAGCTTGGAAAAATCCAGCGCATTGTTGGCATAGACCCCGGAAAAAGTCCCGCTGCGTTTCGACATCGCCGTAAGATCTGCCTTCGCCTCGGTCAGCCGCTGCCCCAGCAGATTCCACCGGATCAGATCGAACTTCCGGATACCCTCGCCCCCAAATTCCAGCGACCTCTCTTTCACGATCGCCCGGAAGAACCCGTCATGATCCGTCGGCGTCGTCCCGATCGCAGCCGAATTCTTGCCATATCCGCGCTTACGAACCTCCTCGAATGCACTCACAGCCGCGGCCGATGCCCCCCCGTTCAGCTCGTTGTCAGTCTCTGCAAACATCAGAAGAATATCTGAAAAACGCTGTATCGGCCAGTTGATCCCATAATACTGAGCCGTCGACGTCATCTGGGTAGGATTGGTGATCCAGTCCCTCCTGAACTTCGCCTCCACCAGTGTCGTAGGCTGATGCATCGCCAGTGTCGTCAGATCCTTATTGACCTCATAAGCCGCACACGTCACATCCCGCCGCGTATCCGTCGAATCAAAAAGATAATAATAAGTCGCCAGCACCCCGATCGCAGAATTACCCGTCAGCGAAGCATTCACCTTTACCCCGTCATAATAACCCAGCTTGCTGTCATACGTACCCGCACCACCGGCCATCGCCACCTGGAACATAACCTCCCCGGCCTTATCTATCGCATGCGCATCCAGCGCATCCTTGAAGACGCTCTGAAAGGTCGCGTTCAGCGTATGCTGGTCCCGGTGGGTCATCAGATCGGCGCACTCGTCATGCGCGATCTTATAATAAGCCAGATAATCATTAGGCCGCGCCATCACCTGCCCATACGAGCTCGAAGCGCGACGCAGGGAATACCCTCCCCTGTAAAGCGCGATCCTCGCCCTCAGCCCCTTCACAGCGCCCTTCGTGATCCGCTCATCCGCCGGATCTCCCAACGCCGCGACTTCCGTCCTCCAGGGCACCAGGTCTTCCGCCGCCAGCAGATCATTCAGCAGATGATTGTAGATCGAATCCCTGTCCGTCTTGGCCTGAAATACATTGTCCATCATCGCAGAGGGCACCCACTGCACCGGGACATCCCCCCAGTTCCTGACCAGCTCGAGATAGTACTGCGCCCTCAGCGTCAGCGACTCCCCATATAGCCTCTTCAGCTCGCCGGCCTGCTGCGCCGAACCACCAGTATACATGGCCATTTTGGGGATATAATAGATACAGATATTGGCCCTTTCGATGCCCTGGTACAGCTGGGTCCATGGCGAATTCAGCTGGCCATTGCCGGCATTGGCATTGTAGTGCGCGATATCCCCGCGATCATTGTCCCCTATCTGGTGGATCCCCATCATCTCGTCATTGTCATACGGGAAATACATGCTGATACGGATCCCATACCCGTTGTCACCGGCCAGGTCCTGGTAGACACCCAGCACGGCCTTCTGCGCATTCGGCACATTGCTGAAGACATAATCGGGACTGAATGACGATACGGGCGCAGGTTCAAGGTATTTTTTACAAGCCACCACCAGCAGCAGCACGGCGGGGACCATCCAATATATTTTGCTATATATGCTTTTCATAATAATCTCTTTAAAATGTTACGTTAAGACCAGCAATAAAACTACGGCTCCTCGGATAGGCCGAATAGTCGACACCCGGCGTCACCGGCGTATCCCGCCGCGTATTCACCTCGGGGTCATAGCCGCTGTATCCCGTAATGACAGCAACATTGTTGACCGTTCCGTATACCCGCAGACGCGAGATCTTCATCTTCCTGACCAGGCTTGCAGGCAGCGTATACCCCAGCGTAATATTGTTGATCCGGATAAATGAGGCATCTTCCACCGCCCAGGACTGCGGCGTAAAAGAAGTGCTGCTCGATCCCACCAGCGGTATCCAATACTTGGCTCCCTTGTTCAGCGCATTCAGCGAATCCGGAGAGGCGCCTACCACCTGACCCGCAGAGTTCAGCTGCTCGAGCACATTGCCATTTCCGTCTACCGTATGCCAGCGATCCTTCATAAATCCCATCAGCGAAGCCCCGGGCGTATACCCGCTGCTGAATTCCAGCTTATTGTAGTTGTAAACCTTGTTCCCGTACTGGAAATTGATAAAGACGCTCAGGTCAAACCCACCATAGCTGACCTGCTGCATCAGGCCGCCAAAGAATTTCGGCTGCGCATTCCCGATGATCTGCCGGTCCGACGCAGTAATAACTGAGTCCTTCCCGATCCCCTTATATTTCAGCGAACCCGGCATCGGCGTAGAGGCCGTGATCGAAGCGTCATTCGGCTGCCCCGCCTTCAGCGTATAGACACGCGTCGCAGGATTGTAGTCAAAATCGCTCGTCTTATAGAACCCGTCCGTAACAAGACCGTACATCGAACCCACCGGCTGGCCCACCGCTACGATAAAGTCCGCCGGGTTGCCGCTACCCGCCCAGCCGGAATTCTGCAGATAGGACTGCTGAAGCCCAAGGTTGGTAACTTTGTTCTGATTGAATGAGATATTAAAGCTGCCCGTCCAGTTGAACTTCCGGTTCTGCAGGATCGTCCCGGTCACCTGGACCTCCACCCCCTTGTTGGTTGTCGAACCCACATTCTGCAGCTGCGTCGAATAGCCCGCACTGCTCGGTATAGGCGTATTGACCAGCAGGTTCTTCGTCCTGTTGCTGTACAGGTCTACCGTAAGACCAAGCCGGTTATTGAACAGCGTTGCGTCCAGCCCGATATTGCGCGAGATCGTAGTCTCCCACTTCAGATTTGGATTGTTGAAGGACGCCGGCGCAAACCCCGTCACCAGCTGATCGAGCAGTCCATACTGGCTATTGGTATTGAACTGCGGCGAATACAGATAGGGGTTGATCCGATTGTTCCCCGCCGAGCCATAGGACAGCCGCAGCTTGAGATCGTTCACCCAGGTGGTGTTCTGCATAAAGTTCTCCTGCGATATCCGCCAGGCCGCCGTCGCCGACGGGAAATATCCCCACCGGTTGTTCGGTGCAAACAGCGACGAGGCATCCGCCCGGAAGGACAGATAAGCCAGGTATTTCCGGTCATAGCCATAGGTCAGCCGCGAGAACAGCGAGAACAACGTAGTGCTGACATCCGTCGTTGTCGGTTTGGGCTCGATCAGACTCGCATTCGGCGGCGTTCCAAGGTTCATATTCCCCAGCGCCGCAGTCGACGTCGTTCCGATCGGGAAGTATCTTGTCTCGATATAGCTCCCCTTCGCATGGGTCTGATAGGTCTCCTCCCCCGCGATCAGCGTGATAGCATGCTTCCGACTGAAAGCCCCCGGTATACCACTATTGGTAAACGTAAATACATTGGAGTTATCGATGGTCGTATTGATGGTAGACGTGATATCCGCTATCGGCAGGCTGGCTCCGTTGATCTTGGAGTTATAGGTCAGCGTGTCGTCGAACGCATCCATCCGCATATTGTTGTAGTCATAGCCGAACGTACTCCGGAAAGACAACCATTTGGTGAAGGTATAGTTGGCATACGCGTTCAGATCGAGGATATCGTTATAATTCCTGCGATAGGTCGCATTGTTCAGCAGCACAGGATTGACCAGCGAAAGGCTGTTCGCATTGGTCTCGGTATAGTAGGTAGCATCAAAAGTATTGTCCGTCTGACCCGGCAGTATAAAAGGCCGGTAGCGGACTACCTGACGAAGAAAGTTCAGCGCAGATGAGCCGGCATTCGAAGTCCCGGCCCCGTTGACGACCGTATTGTTATATCGCACATTGAACCCGACCTTCAGATTGGAGCTCGCATTGTGGTCGAACCGGAAAGCCACCAGCTTCCGGTCATAGTCCGAGTTCAGCATCACGCCGTCCTGCCGGTTATCCGTCAGGCTGAGATTGTACTGCGTCTGTTCTGTGCCACCAGACATGCTCACATTATGCGTCTGCTGGAAAGCATGACGGCCCAGCACCTTCTTCTGCCAGTCATAAGGCGATACATTCCTATACTTCACCACCGAATCCCATTTGTATCCATACGGCACGATGGCGCTGCTATCCCCCGTCTGCTTAGCCCTTTCATACTGATAGTACATATAGTCGTAGGGCGACTGCACCGGCAGCTCCTTCTCGAGCACGTTCACCCCAAAAAGGCCCGTGTACGAGATGGTCGTCTTGCCGCCCGTATTGCGGCCACCCTTTGTCGTGATGATCACTACCCCGTTCGCGCCCCGGGCCCCATAGATAGAGGTCGAAGCAGCATCCTTCAGGACATCGATGGACTCGATATCCTGCGGCGATATCGTCGACAGAGCATTGTCCAGCTGGATCCCGTCGACTACATAAAGAGGTGAGTTGTCCTGCGTGATTGACCCGCCCCCGCGGACCCGGATCAGTACCTGCGCATTCGGTGACCCCTCGGAACCCGTCACCTGCACCCCCGCCAGCCGCCCGGCCAGGGACTCCTCCGCGGAGTTAAGGGGGATATCCCTAAGCTGGCGGCTACTGATAGACGATACGGAAGCCAATACGTCCCTTCTGCGAACGGACTGATAACCAATAACGACTACGTCCTCCAGCGCCCGGGAGACGCGCTTCAGCCGTAGACTCAGCGGCTCGATAGCGGCCGTGACCGGCACCGTTAGTGGCTCATAACCTGAATGAGAAATTAAAAGACTGTGTTTTCTTCCATCTGTCGGAATAGAGAGAGAAAAAGAGCCATCTAAGGCGGTAGTAGTACCCCTCGAGGTACCAGAGATGGCTATTGTGACGTCCGACAGGGCGGTATTAGTGCTGTCGTCTATGACCCTGCCCCTGATCGTCCCCTGAGCGCTAGCCCCGATCCTGATCAAAAGCAGCAGGCCAATAAAGAACATGACTTTCTTCATATGGCAGTTGAGTTTTAATGGCAAATCATCGCAATCGAAACTCAATGCTAGTGAGAATTGAGGGAACAGCAGCACTTTACCATTTCTTTATTTACGCATTCGTTGCCGGGAACGATTGCGTAAACGCATTCGCACCTCCCTGGCAATCCCTTTGCATATAAAACCAAAAAACTTCATGTACCAAGCCCCCCTTTCCCCAATCTGGTTCGGCACCAGCGGCCTGGTCCTTCCAGTCCCGAACAAACAATCCTTTCCAAAAGAATATCAGTCCGGCTCCCGCCTCACCTACTACGCCTCGCTCTTCAACAGCCTAGAGATCAATAGCAGCTTCTACAAGATCCCCCAACCCGCCACATTCACCAAATGGACACGCGAAGTACCCGACAACTTCCGCTTCACGGTCAAACTATGGCGAGGCATCACACATGTCCCCGACCTCGCCTTCATTCCGATCGACGTCAACAAGTTCATGCACGCCGCAGACCACCTCTTCGAAAAAAAAGGATGCCTGCTCATCCAATTCCCACCCTCACTAAAAGCTTACAGACTCCCCCAGCTGCAACGTCTGCTGGAAAGACTGCTCCAGTCAGACCCGCAACGCTCCTGGAAGATCGCCGTGGAATTTCGCAACAAGACCTGGTACAAAAAAGAAGTGGAAGACCTTCTCGATAGCTTCCACGCCACGAGAGTCCTCCACGACATGCCCGACTCCAGGATAACAGAGCCGTCCAATAGTCCATTCGTCTACCTTCGCTTCCACGGCCCCGCCGGGGACTACAAAGGTGGCTACGGCCAAAAAGCCCTCCAGCCCCATGCAGACAATATCCGCAAATGGCAGAAAGAAGGAAAAGAAGTCTTTGTTTATTTTAATAATACTGCCGGCGAGGCCATCGCCGACCTCATCACCCTGCGGTCCATGTCCACCGGCCTCACTCCCCGCCTCACAGCGGATGTCCATAAATAGACCCTTCCCTCAGTCGCAGCGACGCACCATTCCTCCCCGAGAAATGGCTCCTCACCTCCGCCAGTATCGATAGCGCGATCTCCTCCGGAGTAGCCGCGCCAATATCCAGTCCCGCCGGGGCATATATCCGCCGCCGCTCAGCCTCCCCCAGCAAATATCCCTCCGCCGCCATCGCATCAAATATTTTATCAGCCCTCTTACGCGGCCCCAGCATTCCAATGTACGACGCCGGAGAAGGCAATACTTTCTTCAGATTTTCCATATCCGTCCGGTAATCATGCGACATCAGCAATACCGCCGTATACTCGTCGATGGCAGGCAGCCCCGGCGCCTTATTGTCCATCACCCGCGACGCAACCCGGGTCAGCGACTTGTCCGCACGAGAAGTGTTCAGCACAACAGTCGAATCCCACCCCAGTTCCCTCGCCTGCTGCAAGAGCGTCCGCATATCGTAGTTGCCGCCATAGGCCACTACATGAATGGCCGGCAGGATCACTTCTATAAATAATTTGTATTCCCCATATTCCACCGGCCGCGAAACCCGCTCGTCCAGACAGGATCGGATGTCCGCAGCAACCCCCTCAAACCCATCTCCCCCGACAATCGTCCTCCCCAACCCCTCCTCACCCGGCGCACCAGTCACCGTCACAACCACCTCCGGCCGCCGTATATCCGTCAACCCCGATAAAATATCCACCGGATTCCCCTTCTCTCCCGGCCGCAATGGCGTGAACAGCACATCGATGATCCCCTGACAGCCCAGGCCCACCCCTATCTGGTAGTCGTCGTCCTGCGTCGTATCGTATGTGATTACCGACGACCTGCCCAGCGCAATCCCCTTCTGAGCCCGGCGAAGCGCATCCCCCTCCAGACAGCCACCGCTGATCCCCCCAAGATAAGTCCCGTCATCCAATACCAGCATACGCGCACCCGCCCGCCGATAGGAAGACCCCTCCACCCGCACAACAGTCGCCAGCGCGGCCTGCGTCCGGGAAAAGTCAATACTCTTATAGGCTTCGACAATTGTCCTGATTTCCTTCACCCCCACAATTTACGACTTCCAGTCCTTCAACAGACGCCGCACAATGATAATCTCCCCCGTGTGATAGCTGGTATGATCCGCTATCAGCAACGCCTCCCTGAACAACGATTGCCCATGCCCATGCGCAAAAGGCACATAGATCCCCTCCCCCGCCGCACGCAAAAGCGCGGTGAACTCCTCCCTGTCAGACACTATCCGTTCCACAGACATTTCAAGATCGCCCGGATGCGCCGGCGCCGCCGCCGTTGGCCAATACCCCGCTGGCCAGGCCGGACTCTCATACTTCGGATTCCGCGAGAACTCCAAAATATCCCACTGCGTTATCCGGATATGCTCCACCAGTTGCCAGAGACTATACGGCAGTCCGTCCGGGACAGTCCCTACGATCGCAGGGGACACCCCCTCCACCGCATCCTCAAAAGAGACATGCGCATTCCCCTTCCGGATCAATTCCTCCAGCTCTTCGATCACGAATTGAGTAGTTGTTTTTTTCATACCCCTAAACGCCACAAATCCAATACCAAACCCTCTCCCACACCCCGGGCACAATAATCGCATTCATACCCAAAAAAGCAGATCATGAAAAAGCATAGCCTCACCAAACAAAAAGAAGTCACCGAAGACAAACCGACCCGCGCCACCTACCACCACGGCTCTACCACCCAGGCCGGCTCCGACTACGGCCAGGGCTCCAACGATATCGGCAGAAAGGACGCCAACCGTCAGGGCAGCGAATCCAACAGCGGCTCCAACTACGGCAACGAGAAAAAGAACTGGGTCAACGAAGCCCTCCGCCGCAAAGACTTCACCCAAAACCGGCAAGGTCGCTAACCAGACAAAAACATGTCGCCGGCTCTATGGCACTGGAATTGCGTGGTCCCAACGGCCATTGCTACCGCACAACAATTTCTCCCCCTTGAAGAACAAGGGCCTCCCAGGCCGCCAGCCGGTACCCACCCCACTCCTGTCTATTACCGCTGAAGTTCAACACGACCATCCATTCCTCACCACCATATACCCTCTTGTAGGCATATACATGTGGATGCGACGGCCCCAATTCGTCATATACACCATAGACCAGCGCCGGACTGGACTTCCTCAGCCGTAGCAGCCACCGGACATAGTTCAGCACAGAGCCCCCATCCCCCTCCTCCGCCTCCCTGTTGACGAATTCAACATTCGCGTTTACCGCAATCCATGGTTCTCCATTCGTAAAGCCCGCCGCGCGACCCCCGCTCCACTGAAAAGGCGTTCTTCCATTGTCCCTCCCGGTTAGTTGCTGGTCCGTTAAGAAGCCGGCCACGTCGCCTCCCTGTCGCTGCAGGTTCTCGTACATCCGGTGCGTCTCCACATCCCTATAGTCGGAAATAGCGCTGAAACGTATATTCGTCATCCCCAGCTCGTCCCCATAGTAGATAAAAGGCACCCCCCGCATCGTCAGCAGCCAGGTAAACAGCAGCTTTGCCGAAGCAGCGCTGTCATCCCCCCATCTCGACACCATCCTCGGCTGATCATGATTTCCCAAATACAGTGCACCAAACACACCGTCACCCAGCACGGCATCCCACCGCCTGTATACCTCCTTCCAGTCCTCCATCCGGTACCCCGCCGGATCGATCTTCTTGAACTCCCCCGGCATATACCCAAGCTGTATCCCGTCGAAATGATACAGCAGATCCAGCTCTCCCTTAAATCGCTGCGCATCTTCAACGCCTACACCCGCCACCTCACCAATGACCACGACGTCGTAGCTGGAGAATACCGCCGATCGCATCTCCTTCAGGTATTCGTGCAGCCTCGGACCTGCCGCATAAAAATGCCCCCAGTCACCATGATACTCATTCCGCAGCAGATCCGGAAATACGTCCGGCCAGCCCACATCCTTTGATATAAAACAGATCGCATCCAGCCTCACGCCATCCACCCCCTTGTCCAGCCACCATCGCAACATCGAATAAAGTTCCGACCGCACCCGCGGATTTTCCCAGTTCAGGTCCGGCTGCTGCGGCGCAAAATAATGCAGATAATATGAGTCGGTCGCGGCATTGTACTCCCACCCTCTTCCGGAAGCATCGAAAAACCCACAACGGTGCGGCGGTTCACCCCTCTCAGCCGGCCACCAGTGATAAAAAGAATAATAAGGGTTCGACCTCGACGAACGGGCCTCCCTGAACCAAATATGCTGATCACTCGTATGATTCAGCACCATATCCATTATAAGCCTGACACCCCTCCCATGCAGCCCGTTGATCAGCCGCTGCATATCCTCCATCGTCCCATACTGCGGATCGATCGCCGTAAAATCGCTGATGTCATATCCGTTGTCAAAACCCGGCGAAAGATAGACAGGATTCAACCACACCGCATCCACACCCAGGGACGCAATATAATCCAGCTCGCCGATCAGACCGGGTAGATCACCCACCCCATCTCCATTGCTGTCCTTAAAGCTTCGGGGATAAACCTGGTAAATAACCGCATTTTCCCACCACCTTGTTTTTTTATCCATACCATTATATTCAGGCAATCGCCGTGGCATTTTGATTGCTATTCATTAAACATGCCAAACGAACATCAAAAACAATACCTATGGTGGCAGGACGGTATCATCTACCAGGTCTACCCCCGGTCCTTCCAGGATAGCAACAACGACGGCATAGGCGACATCCGCGGCATCATTCAACGCCTGGACTACCTGAAATGGCTGGGCGTCAAAGCGATCTGGATATCTCCCATCTATCCGTCCCCGATGGCTGATTTTGGCTACGACATCTCCGACTACCGGAATATCTGGCCGCCCTTCGGCAGCCTCGCCGACTTCGACGACCTCACGCAGCGGGCTCACTCCGCCGGAATGAAGATCATCCTCGACCTCGTCCCTAACCATTCCTCTGACGAACACCCCTGGTTCGTCGAATCCCGTAGCTCGCGCGACAATCCCAAACGGGACTGGTATATCTGGAAAGATGCCAAACCCGATGGCAGCCCACCCAACAACTGGCTCAGCGTCTTCGGCGGCAGCGCCTGGCAATGGGACGAGACGACCCGGCAATACTACTACCACGCCTTCCTCGTCAAACAACCCGACCTCAACTGGCGCAACCCGGAGGTCATAAACGCAATGCTCGACATCATGCGCTTCTGGCTCGACAGAGGCGTCGACGGCTTCCGCGTGGACGCCATGTGGCACATGATAAAAGACAGCCAATGGCGCGACAACCCACACAACCCCGAATACAAGGATACAATGGCGACCTATGAAAAGCTCCTGCCCGTCTACTCCACCGACCAGCCCGAAATGCACGAAATAGCAGCCCGGATGCGAAAGGTCCTGGATGAATACGACGAGCGCTTGATGATTGCCGAGATATACCTTCCCGTTCACCGCCTCGTCACCTACTACGGCACCCACGACAAGGAAGCCCACCTTCCTTTCAACTTCATGCTCATCTCGCTCCCCTGGGACCCCCGCCTCATCGCAGCAGGCATCGACGAATATGAAGCAGCTCTTCCACAGGGAGACTGGCCCAACTGGGTCATCGGCAACCACGACCAGCCCCGCATCACCAGCCGCGTCGGCGCACAGCAGGCTAAGATCGCAGCCATCCTCCTCCTCACCCTTCGTGGCACACCGACCATGTACTATGGCGACGAGATCAGCATGCGCGACGTACCCATACCCGAAGAAGAAGTTCAGGACCCGCAGGGCCTCAACATGCCCGGCAAGAACCTCAGCCGCGACCCCGAACGCACCCCCATGCTCTGGGACGGCTCGACCAACGCCGGCTTCACCAACGCAAAACCCTGGCTCCGCATCGACCCCGCCTTCCATCGCCGCAACATACAGATACAAAAACTCAATCCCATATCCGCACTGACCCTTTACAAATCATTGATCGACCTACGGCAACAAGAACCTTCCCTGATGACGGGTGACTACAAACCGGTCTGCTCCGACCACCAGCTGATCTCGTATATCCGACAAAAAGAAGGCCATCCCGCATTCCTGATCGTACTCAACCTGACGCACCGTCCCTGTTACTTCAAACCCGGAAACGTCCTCTTCAAAGGCACGATCGTGATCGATACCGTTCCCGAACAGCTGAATGCAAAAGTCCGCGACAAAATAGACCTCAGCGGCGACGAAGGATTGGTAGTCAGGCTGGACGAATGGCGGTCTGTATCCTCAAATCCCTCAACATGATCTACCAAACAATCCATAAGGACGGTTGTCTCTTCCGGGTCTGGGCTCCTGAAAAAAAGGAGATGACGCTCGTGATCAACGACCGGCAGTTCCCCCTCCAACCCGACGACACCGGTTACTTCCAGGCCGACATCCCCGGCGTCAAAGCAGGCGATCACTACTATTACATCCCCGACAACGCCGGCAAGTTCCCCGACCCTGCCTCGGCCTATCAGCCACAGGGCATTCACGGCCCCTCTGCCATAGTCGACCACGCCCGGTTCCAATGGCAGGACAACGACTGGAAAGGTTTACCGTTCCCCAGCCTCATCTTTTATGAACTCCACGTCGGAACCTTCACCCCCGAAGGCACCTTCGACGCCATCATCCCCCGCCTCCACGACCTCGCCGCCCTCGGCATCAACGCCATCGAGCTCATGCCCATCGCCCAATGCCCCGGCAAACGCAACTGGGGTTACGACGAAGTCTTTCTATATGCCGTACAGGACAGCTACGGCGGTCCCGATGGGCTCCGACGCCTTGTCCATGCCTGCCATCGACACGGCATCGCCATTTTCCTCGACGTCATCTATAACCACGTCGGCGGCGAAGGCAATGTCCTCGAGCAATTCGCTCCGTATTTCTCAGATAAATATCATACCCCCTGGGGAAAAGCATTCAACTACGACGGCGCATGGTCCGACGGCGTAAAAGAGTTTATCGTAAACAACGCCCTCTACTGGGCGGAATATTATCATATCGACGGCCTCCGTCTCGACGCCATCCACGAGATATTCGACCGCAACGCCGTCACCATCTGGGACGACCTCCGACAGGCCATCGACACCCGGACAACCACCAGCGGCCGCCCCTTCTACCTCGTCGCAGAGAGCGACCTCAACAGCCCACGCGTTATAAAGCACACCGCCCAGGGAGGACTTGGGTTCAACGCCCAGTGGCTCGACGACTTCCACCACGCACTATACGTCCTGCTCGATCCCGACGGCATCCATCACTATCGCGACTTCGGTCGCCTCGAACAGCTGGCCAAAGCCTATACGGAAGGCTTCGTCCACAGCAACGAACACGTCCGATTCCGCCACCGCCGCCATGGCGCCTCATCCGCAGGCATACCCGGAGATCGTTTCATCGTCTTCAATCAGAACCATGACCTCCCCGGCAACCGCCCCGACGGCCAACGGCTATCCACACTGGTAGACCTCCCCCGGCTCAAGCTCGCCGCCGCCGCCATCCTGCTCAGTCCCTATATACCCCTGCTCTTCATGGGAGAGGAATACGGCGAGACCACCCCCTTTTATTTCTTCTCTGACTACAGCGATCCCCGGCTATTCTCCGGCCTCAAAGACGCCCGCAAACGACAATTCAAAGACTTTGGCTGGGACGCAGAATCCAACGACCCACAGTCCGAAGAGACCTTCATCCGATCACAGCTCAGCTGGAACCACCGCATCACCGGCAATCATGCCATCCTCCTCGACTGGCACCAACGGCTGATCAGCCTCCGCCGCACCCATCCCCTGCTCTCCAACCTCGACAAGAACAATTTCCGCGCAGACCTCATCGGCAACCAGGGGATCGCCCTCTCGCGTCACTCCGCCGACCAGCGACAGCACTTGTACTGTCTCTTCAACTTCTCAAACAACGACCTCTCCTGTCCCGGCTACCCCATCACCGACCCACTACCCCCCTGGGGCGTTTCAGTGTTCGACCTCCACCCGCTGACCGGGCAGCTGCAACCTCGATTGTAACACGATCATCGACCGGTCCCCCGCCTTAACCTTTGCCCCGGCTGCATATTCCTTCTTCTCACCCGGACAGGCCGTATCGAAGACGACATTCCACTTCTTTCCATATTGCTCCGCCGGCAGCGCGAACTCCAGCGTCTCATAGTGCGCATTAAAAATGATATAAAAACTATCGTCGACCATAGGATTGTTCAGCGGGTCGACCGTATGCAGCCCCCCACCATACAGGAAAACGCCCAGCGACTTCGCAAACCCGCTTTTCCAGTCCTCATCCCCCATATCGCTCCCGTCCGGCCTGAACCAGGCAATATCCGTCAAACCCTTGCTCCGCACCGGCCTTCCCTTGAACCACTGCTTCCTCGAAAAGACAGGGTGACTACGCCGGAAGGCGATCAGGTCCGATGTAAAACCGATCAGATCCTTGTCCCCCTTCTCCCAGTCGAGCCAGGAGATATCGTTGTCCTGGCAATAGGCATTGTTGTTCCCCTTCTGGCTATGCCCCATCTCATCTCCCGCCAGCAGCATCGGCACCCCCTGCGACAACAGCATCGTAGCCAGAAAATTTCGCTTTTGCCGGTCACGCAGCTTGATGATATATGGATCATCGGTCGGCCCTTCCGCTCCACAGTTCCAGCTACGATTGTCATCAGACCCATCTTTATTATCCTCCTCATTCGCCTCATTATGCCGATCGTTGTAGCTCACCAGGTCATTCAGCGTGAACCCATCATGCGCCGTGATAAAATTGATGCTCGCCGTCGGATTCCGGTTGTCTTCCTTATACAGGTCCGAGCTGCCCGTAAATCGTTCGGCAAATTCCGCCAGCACGCTGTCCGCTCCCCTCCAGTAATCCCGCATACAATCCCTGTACTTCCCATTCCACTCTGCCCAGCCGGGCGGGAACTGCCCCACCTGGTAACCACCCTCTCCCACATCCCAGGGCTCAGCGATCAGCTTCACCTGCGAGATCACCGGGTCCTGGTAGATAATGCTGAAGAAGGCGCTCAGCCGGTTGACCTCCTGCAGCTCACGCGCAAGAGCAGCCGCAAGATCGAACCGGAATCCGTCCACGTGCATCTCCTGCACCCAATACCGGAGACTGTCCATGATCATCATCAAAACATTAGGCAACCGCGCATTCAGCGTATTGCCGGTACCGGTATAGTCATAGTAGTAGCGCTTGTCTTCCGCCAGCCGGTAATATTCCATATTGTCGATACCCCGGTAGCAAAGCGTCGGCCCCATCTGGTTCCCCTCGGCCGTGTGATTGTAGACCACATCGAGAAAGACCTCTATCCCGGCTTTGTGCAGCTCTTTGACCATATTCTTGAACTCCATCACCTGTCCACCGGGATCATCCCCGCTGTAGAACCGGATACCCGGCGCAAAAAAACCTATGGTGTTATAGCCCCAGTAATTCGTCAGCCCCTTCTCGACAAGATGCCGTTCGGCAACGCTCTGATGCACCGGCATCAGTTCCACTGCCGTTATACCCAGCCCCTTCAGATGCGCGATCACATCGGGATGCGCCAGCGCAGCATAGGTTCCGCGGATCTCATCCGGTATGCCCGGGAACAGCTTCGTTAGCCCCTTTACATGCGCCTCATATATAACAGTATTGTGATAGGCGACTTTCGGCGGCTTGTCATCCCCCCAGTCAAAATGGTGATCGATCACAATAGACTTCGGCGCCACCTCCGCGTTGTCACGCTCGTCTTTCGAGAGATCGTCCTTGCCGATCTCGTATCCGAACAAAGTGTCATCCCAGTCCTCCATCGTACAAATAGCCCTCGCATAGGGGTCCAGCAGGACCTTGGAAGGATTATAGCGATGGCCGGCGGAAGGCTCATAAGGCCCCTCCACCCGGTAACCGTATAGCTGACCTGGCTTGCAGTCCCCTACATAGATATGCCAGACATCATGCGATCGCTCGGTCAAATTGATCCGCTGTATTTCCTTCTCCCCCTTAGGCGCGTTGAAAAGACATAATTCTACTGCAGTAGCATTGTGAGAGTATAGTGCGAAATTGACACCCTTCCCATCCCAGAAAGACCCGAGAGGATAAGGGTTACCCGGATAGATCGTCATATTAAAGGTTTATTGTAGAATTTGCGGGACACCGCGTACTGCCATCCACACCTCCTTCCCTTACAGCTCAAAAGGCATCTGTTGGTCGTGTCCGGCCTCCGGTATCCGCCGGATAAAATTATCATACCCCTCCTCATCTTCATGGCTGCTGTATGCGCCATAGGCATCCAGGCTATAACCCATCGTCCCGTCCTTTGCACGGATAACATAAAGTATTTCCATATAAGCGGGATCGCTTACCCCCTCAAACCGGAAAACCTTCAATATTACCAGGTCCTCCGGCTGATACGTCTTACCCTTTCCCACCGTAAAACCCTCTGGCGTCCAGCGGAACTCCTTGTCTACCTTGTGCTGACGCAACGTATCCATCACCTGCGAGGAAGTGCTCATGCTTTCTGGCGTATTCGCATTGATCATAAGTGGCAGTTTCCCGGTAACTAGGCAAATTGTATACCCCGGATACCAGGAATTTCGGCCTGCCTTTTGCGGCATTTTTCATGTTTAAAGCCCAAAAGCATGCCTTCCCCGTCGCCAGACCTCATAAACCCCAAACAACAGTGGGTCGGTCCCTCCGACACTACCGCCGACATCATCGTAGAAAAGCTTACCGATTGGAAAGTAGAGGTGATATTCGGCCTCATTTCAGACCAGGACAATCCGCTCGTCCAGGCGCTCAACAAAAAAAAGAACAGCATCCGTTATATCGCCGTGCACCACGAAAAGTCGGCAGCCGGCATGGCCGCCAGCTACGCCAGATGCAGCGGAAATCTGGGCGTCTGCATCGCCACTACACCCCCCACGGCCACACAGCTCCTCAACGGCCTGGCAGACGCCACCCGGCAAGCAGCCCCCGTCCTCGCCATCACCAGCGTCATCGACCAGGATCCTCCCGGCGCGCCATTTATCGTTTTTGAGCAGAACATTACCTGCCCCATCCACGCCCTCACTGTCGTAGACCTCGCCTGCCGGTCTGCCCTCAACACCCCCGGTATCGCACATATTACAGCCGCCCTCGACACCCGGCAACGGGCACACTTCTCCATCTGGCCCCAATACCTTGCCGCCGCAATTTGCCACCAGGTGAAAGACGATGCCATCCTGGCCGCCGACCCCAGGGCCCGGACGATCTTCTCCACCCAGCACTGGCATACCAGAACCGGTCGCCCGCTCGTCATCGCCAACGCTGCAGCAACACCCGGCTTCCCCTATGCTCTCGCAGCCCAGCTAGCCTGGCCCAATCGGCAATGCGTCGCCCTTATCAACGAGGACAACGCCGTGACGCTCCTGGACGACCTCTCCACCGCCATTCACTATCACCTGCCGGTAAAGGTCATCGTCATCAAAGACAGCCTTTTTTCAATTGATTTTATAAAGCTCGCCGCCAGCTACGGCATGGACACCTACTCCTGCAAACAACCGGGTGAGCTGCAGTCGGTCATCCACCAGGCCCTCACCTCACCGTCTCCCACCCTCATAGAAGTAGAGCTCGAGACCTCCCCGGCATAACCCCTGACCCGTCTCCACACCCATGCGGCCCAGCCCCATTGGCATAATTTTTTCGGCAACCTCTCCCGAAGCGCTTCACTTATTGGTTCTTTAAATTTTTTCATCAAAAAACTTTGAGGTATGGCAACGAGAAATTCAGATAGACGCGGATTCGCGTCGATGGATCCGGACGAACGTCGTCAGATAGCGCGCCGCGGCGGTCAGGCATCGCACGGCGGGTATGGCAACCAGTACCAGCAGGAGGAAGACTACGACGAGGATTACGATGAAGACTATGACGAGGACGAACCTTCCGCCATGTACGGCGAATACGAAGAGGATGACGACTACGACGACTATGACGAGGACTATGACGAGGACGAAGACGAGAACGACTACAACCAGCCGTATTCCCGCTACGAAGAAGACGACCGCGATTACAACCGCCAGGGCCGTGACGAAGGCGGACGCGACTACGACCGGGACTACGACCGCAATCAAGGCCGCGGCTCCTCCCGCGACTACGAAGACCGCGGACGCCGCTCTCAAGGCCGGGAATACGAGAACAGAGGCTCTCAATACGGCGGTTATCAGAACAGTGGCTCGCAGAATAGAGGATCCCAGAATAGGGGCTCTCAGAACAGAGGCTCCCAGGGCCGCGGCTCCGGCTCCAGCCGCCGCGGCTTCGCATCCATGGACCGCGACCAGGTCAGACGCGTCGGCAGCGAAGGCGGACGCGCCTACCACGAACAACGCGGCAGATATGGCCACGACGAAGGCGGTGGACGGGGTCGCTCTTCCTCCAATCAGGGGCGCGGCCGCTCATCACAGAGCGCCGACAACAGAAACCATGGCTATTCCGGTTCAAATTCCGGCCGCAGCCACTCCGGCTCCGGCTCGCGCAGCCACCAGGGCAATTCAGGTCAGTCACGCAACTCCCGCGGTCAGTTCACCAGCCGCAGCGGCCGCTCAGGCTATGGCAGCAGGTCCTCCGGCAGCCGCAGCTCGCGCAGCCGTTAACCACCGGCCACACCCGACAATTACAACAAACAAATAGGGTTGACAAAGGCTCTATTTGTTTGTCCCCCGGATTATCAACCGGCCCTTTCCGGCCAGGATTAAATCTCAATAAAAAAATTTTGTCATTATGAAACAATCAAGAAATGCTACAAAGACAAGGAAGACCACTGCCTCAAACGACAGATCCTCCAACTCACAACACCGATCGGGCAGCCGCCAGGCCGGCTCTGACAACCGCCAGACAGGCTCCTCCGGCAGCAAACAGGCCGATACCTCCGCCAGCCGCCGCACAAACACCGGCAAAGAAGACAACCCACGCGCCAACAACCGCTCAGCTGGCAGAAGCAGACAGACTTCTTCTGCTCAGGAAGATACTGAGCACCAGGGCTCCTTCCAGGGAGACACACCCCTCGAAAAATTCTTCCTGAATATGCTGCAGGACATCTATTACGCCGAGAATAAGATCATCCAGTCCCTTCCCAAAATGCGGGAAGCCGCCACCACGGAAGAGCTGAAAGAGGCCTTCGAAGACCATCTCCATCAAACCCAGCGCCACGTCCGTCGCCTCGAAAAAGTATTCGCTACGATCGACCAGAAAGCCGAAGGTAAAAAATGCGAGGCCATCGAAGGCATCGCCCGCGAAGTGGAGTCCATTATCAACGAGACCGAAGAAGGTACCATGACCCGCGACGCCGCACTCATCATCGCTGCTCAGAAAGTAGAGCACTACGAGATCGCTACCTATGGCGGCCTGGTACAGCTCGCCATTACCATGCAGCTCCACGACGCCGCAGATCTTCTCGACAAGACCCTCGTGGAAGAAGAGGATACCGACGCCCACTTGACCGAGATCGCTGAGAGCTCGATCAACCTGCGCGCCGAACACGAAGGCTCCATCCAGCCAACCCACTCTTCTCCCATCGAATAACCAATGATCCTGCCTGTCCGCCTGGGCCGGCAGGATCATTCAACTTTACCACCATGCCAACTACAAAAAAACAACCACGCAAAACCTCTAAAAAATGGTCCTCCAACGTCACCAAACATTCCAACGCGCTTGACCTCGACAAAGGTGTCTTCAAATCCAAAAACCCCAACAAAATAGCCCGCTCCCTCGAAAACTCCGCCGAAAAAAGCACCCGCAAAAAAGGCAGCTCCTACCAGTCCGCCATGTCCATGCTCAACTTCTACATCAACCGCGCCGGTAAAAACCTCCCCGCCAAACAAAAAGCCATCCTCACCGAAGCAAAAGACAAGCTGAAAGCCCTCCACGAAAAAGACTCTCACCACCGGCCCAACCATAAATAGGACGACCCGCCTACGGCGGGTCGATCCAATATTCCTCATGTGACCCGAAAAACATAATAAAATTAACCTACCCGCTATACACCAACCTGTTAATAGAATTTAAATCTATTTTACTAAAATCTAGAATTGAAACCAGATCAATGCAACTGCGGCTGCAGTCATCAGAATAAGCGTGAGAAAACCAAGTATATTGGAAAGAGCGCTGTTGGTATTCTCCCCCATGATCGTTTTATTATTACCAATATGTAGTATAACGGCTACCATCACGGGAGAGGTAACTCCGTATAAGATCGCAGTATATAATAACGCCTTCACCGGCGACAGACCGAACAGCTGCATGCAAAGCCCGCCAAGCAGGCTGACGATGACCACCGCATAGAAAGGCCTCGCCTGGTTGAACTTCTTGTCCAGCCCCATGGGGAAATTAAAGGTCTCCGCAAGAATATAGGAGAGACAGCCCGCCAGCACCGGTATCGCCAGGAACCCGGTCCCGATCACCCCGACGGCAAACAGCGTATAGCTCAGATTACCCGCCAGCGGCCTCAGCGCCTTCGCAGCCTGCTCCACTGTGTCGATATTTTTCACACCTCCGTTGAATAACACCGTCCCCGCCGTAAGGATAACAAAGAACATCACCAGGTTCGAAAAGAACATCCCCGTATTGACGTCACTCCGCATATTGTACAATACCCGCTTGTCCACAACGATCGTCCTGGACGTTTTCTTTGATTTAAGATGCTGCTGGTCCTCGGCCTCCATCGTCGCCTGCCAGAAAAATAGATAGGGCGAGATCGTCGTCCCCAGTATGGCAACGATAATGCTCATAAAATCCTTATCCAGATGAATAACAGGCACAAAAGTGAACCGCGCCACCGCCCCCCAGTCCGGATGGACGAGAAAAGGAACGATCAGGTAAAGCAAAAGACCCAGACACAGCCACTTCAACAATGCAGCCATCCGCTGGTAAGAGTACTGAATAATGATATACATCAGCAGCCCGGTAAAAAAGATACTGAAGGCAAACGCCGGTATTCCCGGAAACAGCAGGTTGGCGACAGCCCCCATACTCTGAATATCCGCGCCGATATTCATTATGACCGCAGGAAAAGAAAAAAGGATCATGCTGTAGAGCACCCATTTCGGATAATACGTTCTCAACGTCCCGGACAGCCCCTTGGAAGTGACCAGTCCAATGCGCGCAGCCATTCCCTGCATAGCAGCCATCAGCGGAAAGGTCAGCAGTGCCGTCCACAATGTAACAAGGCCGAACTGGGCCCCGGCCTGACTATAGGTTACTATCCCCGAGGGATCGTCATCGCTCGCCCCGGTAACAAGACCAGGACCAAGCGCCTTCATAAATTTCTTAACACCGGTAGGAGGTTTCTTGGCAGTACGTTTCAAGGTTTAGATTTCGTCTAAATTTATATTCTTGTTTCTGTTATCATTGAACTGTTTGTCCAGATTATATGCCGCACTGATCAGCGCCATATGAGTAAAGGCTTGCGGAAAATTCCCCAGATGCTCCCCCTCGTATCCCAACTGCTCGGCATACAGCCCCAGGTGATTCGCATACCCCAGCATCTTCTCGAAATAAAAACGGGCCTTGTCCAGCTCGCCGGCCCGGGAAAGACATTCCACATACCAGAAACTACACATCGAAAAGGTCCCCTCCTTGCTGCTGAACCCATCCGGGGCCGCCACCTCCGGTCGATACCGATAGACCAGCGAATCGGTCACCAGGTCCTCATCGATCTTCTTCAGCGTCGACAGCCAGCGCGGGTCCTTAGGACTTATAAAACGGAACAGCGGCATCAGCAGACTCGACGCATCCACCGTCTTCGCACCCGGAAACTGCATAAAAGCCTGCTGCTTCTCATCCCAGAACTCCTCAAAGATCTGCTCGTATATCTTATCCCGCTGCTTCTTCCAGCGGCCATTTATCGGGAAGCTCCGCATCTTCGCGATCTTCACCGCCCTATCCAGCGCCACCCAGCAGGCCAACCGGGAATAGAGAAAATTATGCGCTCCTCCCCTAACCTCCCAGATGCTGTCGTCCTTCTGGTCCCAGTTATCGCTAAGCCAGTCCATCTGCCGCGCCAGGTCCTTCCAGAAATCATAGGAGATGGGCTCGCCGTATTTATTGTATAAATATACTGAATCCATCAGCTCGCCGTATATATCCAGCTGCAGCTGACTGTAAGCGTCATTCCCGATGCGGACGGGATGCGAACCTTTATAACCCTCCAGACTATCCAGCAGGTGTTCCTCCAGCTGTCGCTTGCCGTCGATGGAATACATAATGCCCAGCCGCTCGTCCTCCTTCATGTTCCTGCAGATACCCTCGATCCATTTCATGAACGAGCCCGCCTCCTTGGTATAACCCAGGCGGATAAAAGAATACACGGTAAAAGATGCATCCCTGATCCACGTATAGCGATAGTCCCAGTTGCGTTTGCCCCCGACAGTTTCCGGCAAACCGAATGTCGGGGCCGCGATGATCGACCCGTACTGACTGGAGGTCAGCAGCTTCAGCACCAGCGCGCTCCTGTTCACAACCTCCATCCACCTCCCGGAATACGTCGAACGGCTGATCCAGTCCTTCCAGTAAGCGATCGTTTCAAAAAGACTCGACGTCAGCGCCTTGGAAAATGCGTCGGCGGCAATCTCCTCGTTTTCCGCATTCTCGATCATAAAATCCGCCACTTCCCCTGCCTTCAGCGTGAACTCCGCTATAGCGTCGGAGCTATCTATCTGCAGGGCAACACTCGCTTGCAACCTGACCTGCAGGCCATCATGACCGTTGGAGTGAAAGATAATTTCATTTTCTCCCTGTTGCTTTACGCGATGCTTGCTCTTCCCATAATTGAAACGCGGACGGCAGGCCAGCTTGAACTTCACCTCCCCACGCACCATCGTCATCCGCCGGATCAGCCTCCTCACGACCTGCTGCCCCACCGGCATAAAATCAGTGATCTCTCCCACCCCCTCCGAAGAAAGAAATCGCGTAAGCAGCACATTGGTGTCCGGCAGATAAAGCTGCTTGGTCTTCATCTCCTTAAATCCGGGATTAATGGAAAAATATCCTCCCTTCTTATCATCCAGAAGCCGCCCAAACACACTCGGAGAATCGAATTGAGGAAAGCACATAAAATCGATGGACCCGTCGAGCCCCACCAGCGCAACGGTGTTGAGATTGCCTATAATGCCATAATTCTCTATGGGTTGATAGCTCATGCTGCCAGCTAAATTGCAAAAACCAGGCCGCCACGCCCCCACTCACCCCAGCGCCTGCGCAAACTGCATCCCCGACAACACGACCTTATTGAGTCCTTTCCGTTGAATAAGCACCTTGAACTTCCTTCCCATTTCCAGTAGCAGGGTCCTCAGCTGCCAGAGACGCTGTTGCCGTTCGACAGGGTCTCTCCCCTCCAACCCTGCCGCCTCTATCTTCTGTAAATGGTTGGTGATCCCCAGTCCCTGGAGAAAATGGGTCTGGGTAGTGTAGCCGCAGCACTCGAGTCCGTTCATCTTCCCCCAATAATCGAGCGCACTGAAATTGACATGGCTGGTTATATCCTGCTCGCCGATAAGATCGTAGGGATTATGATTGATGCGATGACCGTGATAGCACAGCAGAGTTCCGTCTTTCTTGCTGTACAGAACAGAAGAGGGATATCCATAGTCGATGGTAAGGATAAACCCCTTTTGCAGAGCCGCCGATATCTCCTTTATCCATGCCGTGGCCTCCAGATTGATCTCGGTTCGGTATCCCCTCGGCAACACCACTCCCAACTGGTGAAGATAATTTCGCAGCTCCTCATTCGCAGGCCGCAGCATCTCGCGAAAACCATCGGCGTATTCCACAAACACCTCCATCAGCTCGTCGGCCATGACGACCTGGTGTATGGAAAAATTGTCCAGCAGCTCGTTGGAGAGGACGATACCCGTGACGGGAGCGATCTCCGCAATCGAAGCCACCCACTCCACCTTATCGGGCAACAATTGTCTTTCCCGTTGCCGCATGGCCTCGCTCTTCTCGATGATATAGTATCGCAAGGACTCATACAATTCGAAGTTAGCCCTAAGCCGGTGTAAAATATCCCGGCACAGCAGTCCCGTCCCCGCACCGTATTCTATGACCGTCAAAGGCTGACGCCCCAAAGCCTGCCACATCTCTTCCAGCTGCCCTGCCAGCATCTCCCCGAAAAGACTGGTAAGGTAGGGGCTGGTATAATAGTCGCCTCCATGCCCCAGCCGCTCACCCTCAGACATATAGTATCCCTGACCAGGGTAGTACAAGGCCATTTCCATAAAATCATGGAAAGATAACGGTCCTTCTTTTCGAATCTTTTCGACGACGATATCGGATAATGACATAACTTTATTTTATCAGATCGCTTCAATTGGCATGCCGCCCCTGACCTCCCCCTCACCCGTTCACGTGGCATCACCCTTACCCGCGCCCACTGGCATAATTTTTTTTCAAACTATAAGTCAACCATCTCCATTATGGCACACTCAACTATGCAACCAGCGCCCGAAGCAAAGACCAAAGACCTCGAACAGCTATGTATCAATACAGTCCGCGTCCTCTCCGCCGACGCCGTACAGAAAGCCAACTCCGGCCACCCCGGCACACCCATGGCTACTGCGCCAATGGGACACGTGCTCTGGTCAAAGATCATGCACTACAATCCTCAGCACTCCGGCTGGCCCAACCGGGACCGGTTTGTACTGTCCGCCGGCCATGCCTGCATGCTCCAGTATAGCTATCTGTACCTCACCGGTTACGACCTGAGCCTCGACGATATCCGCCAGTTCAGACAGCTGCACAGCAAGACCCCCGGGCATCCGGAATACGGCCTCACCCCCGGCATAGAAGTGACCACCGGCCCGCTGGGACAGGGATTCGCAAACGGTATCGGCCTCGCCATCGGCCAGCGACAGCTGGCAGCCCGCTACAATAAACCAGGCTTCGACCTCTTCAATTATCATATCTACGCCATCTGCAGCGACGGCGACATGATGGAAGGCATCAGCTCCGAAGCCGCCTCCATGGCCGGCTATCTCGGATTGGGCAACGTCATCTATCTCTATGACGACAACCACATTACCATCGAAGGGAATACCAACATCACGTTCAACGAAGACACCGCCATGCGCTTCGAAGCCTACGGCTGGCACGTACAAGTGCTCGACGACGGCAATGACATCGGCGCCATCGAAGAGGCTATACAGCGCGCCCAGCGCGAAACGACCCGTCCATCTCTCATCAAGGTCAGGACCCATATCGCCTATGGCAGTCCCAATAAGGTAGACACCGCCGGTGCACATGGCGCTCCCCTGGGCGCAGACGAGGTCAGGCTGGTAAAAAAATTCTTTGGCTTCGATCCCGAAGAGTCTTTCGTGGTGCCGGGTCAGGTGCTGGAATACTATCGCAACGCAGGCTCGAAAGGCATGCAGCTGGAGGCCGAATGGAACCGGCTATTCGAAGCCTACAGAGAAAAATATCCCGACCTGGCCACGGAATACGAGCTCGGACTCCAGGGCAAGCTCCCGGCCGGCTGGGAGAAAAAACTGCCCGCCAGCTACCAGCCAACCGATGGAAAAGAAGGCAAGCTCTCCACCCGCGTAGCCTCAGGCAAGGTCCTCAACAAGATCGCAGCCTCCCTGCCCCTGCTCATCGGCGGCGCAGCCGATCTGGCGCCATCTACCGAGACCAACCTCAATGACTATCCTTCCTTCTCCCCCCAGGACCCCGGTGGCCGTAATTTTCACTTCGGCATCCGCGAACACGCCATGGGAGCAATACTCAACGGCCTCGCCCTGACAAAGGGCATCACCCCCTTCGGCGCCACCTTCCTCATCTTCTCCGACTATATGCGTCCCCCCATACGCCTGGCCGCCATCATGAAGATCAGGCCGATATTCATATATACGCACGACAGCATCGGCCTCGGAGAGGACGGCACGACGCACCAGCCGGTAGAACAGCTCGCCTGCCTGCGCAGCATCTCCAATATGACCGTCATCCGACCCGCAGACGCCAACGAGACGACCCTCGCCTGGAAAGCAGCCCTGCAGCACCAGGACGGCCCGGTAGCCCTCGTCCTCACCCGCCAGAACGTGGCCATCATCGAAATGGATAAATACAAAAGGACAGGAGACCTCAGCAATGGCGCCTATATCCTCTCAGAACCCGACCGCACGCCGGAGCTCATTCTCATCGCCACCGGCTCGGAAGTCGAGCTCGTCCTCCAGGCGCAGCAAAGGCTGAAGGAGAACGGTATCGCCGCCCGCGTGGTCAGCATGCCCTCATGGGAGCTCTTTGAAAAACAGGAAGAAAGCTACAAACAAAAGGTCCTTCCAAAAGGAATAAAGAAAAGGCTGGCCGTAGAAGCCGCCTCACCCATGGGTTGGGGAAAGTACACGACTGACGAAGGAGACATGATCGGCATGACCCGTTTTGGCGAGTCCGCCCCGGCCACAGGCCTGTTCAAGGAATTTGGCTTTACAGTAGACAATATCGTCAACCGGGCCAAGCAATTGCTGCGGGGTTAACGACCCAACCAGCCACAATCTTATTACCCAAGGGTCCCCGGCCCCGCAGGGGGCCTCTTCTATTTCGCCCCCCAGTTCTCCCGGATGATATCCCAATACTCCTTCCCGTACCCGACAAACAGCTCACTGCCGGCAGGGATATTCTTCATCGAGACGATATAGACCCGCTTGCCCTCGATATTGTAAGTGCAGTTGTTCTTTAGCCCCTCTGCCTTCACCAACCCCTTGGCGTCATTGGCATAACGCGCCAGAGCTTCCGTTGTCTCGGCAGCATCTATGACATGGTGCCTGTTGACATAATAGATATAGCCATTCATGCCGTCCCGGGAATCCACTTCCTTCCAGGTGGTGATCTTTCCTTTGTACTCAACGATCTTCTTTCCTCTGGGGATATCCCTGGTTGTAAAGAGCCCCTTACCGGCCCCTTTCAGTGTCGAACGCTTGACGACAAGATGCTTTTCCAATAACGGCATGTATATAAAAAATTAGAGACCGCGCAAATATAGGGGGTTGGGATCATAATACCTATCCCTTGCTTCTGTATCGTCAACCCAAATGAGAGCAGCGTATTCCGACCCCCCGTCCGCGTGAACGGCAACGCCGCCGTTCACCCGCAGTATATAGCCCCGCCAGCAGGCAAAGCCACCCCCCAATAATAGGCATGCCGGATTGCCTTATACAGATTGGAACCAATAAAAGCGCGAGGGACAACCATCTCACGAGAGGGACCTTATGCAATTCCCGGGCCATTGGCTTGGAGTATAATTTGATACCCCGTCACGTGCATTCAACAACTTGTTGAAGTTTTATCGCTAAATTGAGCGTTGAAATTTAACAAAACCGAATGGACAAGCAAGCCATATTGGCTGCCATCATCGACTCATCAGAAGACGCGATCATCAGTAAAACACTGGAGGGCTGCATCACTAGTTGGAACACCGCCGCCGAACACATGTTTGGCTACCGGGCAGATGAGGTCATCGGAAAACACATCTCCATACTTATTCCGAAAGACCGCCTGGCAGAAGAGGATATGATCATCGACAACATCCGCCACGGCCGGCGCGTACAACACTTCCAGACCATTCGTGTCAGAAAGGATGGCTCGACACTGCCTATCTCCCTCACAATCTCTCCGATCAAGAACGTCGACGGCACCATCATCGGCGCCTCGAAGATCGCACGCGATATCTCCGACCAGGTAAGGGCCGAACAGGAGACCCAAAAGCACCTGCGCAACCTCGAGCACCTGCTCTCTGCCGGCCGCACCCTCTCGGAAAAACTGGACCTGCAATCCATCCTCCAGAAACTGACTGACATCACTACCCGCCTGACAGGCGCCGAATTCGGGGCCTTCTTCTATAACATGAACGACGACAAAGGCGGCTCCTACATGCTCTATACGCTTTCAGGCGCGCCCAAAGAAGCCTTCAGCGGCTACGGCATCCCCCGCAATACGCCGTTGTTCAGCAGGACATTCAATGGAGAAGGCATATTCCGCTCGGACGATATCCGGCAGGACCCGCGTTATGGCAAGAATCCACCCTACAATGGCATGCCCCCCGGACACCTGCCCGTAGTCAGCTATCTCGCAGTACCCGTAACCTCTACCACCGGTGAGGTCATCGGCGGCCTCTTCTTCGGTCACTCCCTGCCGGGAATGTTCACCGCCGATCACGAGCGACTGCTGGAAGGCATCGCCCCCCAGGCCGCAGTCGCCATCGACAATGCCAAACTATACGAGGAGGTAAAGACCCTCAATTCCCTGAAGGACGAATTCATCGGCGTGGCCGGACACGAGCTCCGCACCCCCATCACGACCATCAAAGGATATTTGCAATTACTGGAAGACCAGGTCCCGCACGGCCTGACAAAAGATTTTATCGAAAAGGCACTGCGTCAGGTCAACAAGCTCAATCGGCTCATCACCGACCTTCTCGACGTCACCCGCATACACGCAGGCAAGCTGGACTATGCAGTCAAACGCACCTCTCTGACCCAGCTCGTCAAAGAATGCGTCGAAACGGTATGGCACATATACACCAGCCATATCATCGAAAGTCTTCTCCCCGAACAGGAAGTCTTCATCATGGCCGACGCCACCAAGATCGAGCAGGTGCTGATCAATTTCCTCACCAACGCCATCAAATACTCGCCCCAGGCCAACAAGATATACATCCAGGTCTCCCTCCAACCCGGCCATGTCATCGTCAGCGTCCGCGACTGCGGCATCGGCATCCCGAAACAACACCTCCAGAATATTTTCAATCGCTATTACCGCGTCAGCCACTCCCAGCACGCCATCAGCGGTCTCGGCATCGGCCTCTACATCTCCAAAGAGATGATCGAAAGACACAACGGCTCCATCTGGGCAGAAAGCACCGAAGACGAAGGCTCCACATTCTACTTTTCCCTCCCTCTCGCCTGATCTCCCCTCCTGTCAATCACCTCCCGCAACATCCCACCCTCATTTCCCGGCTCATCCCCTGGTCCATCCGTCCACGCCATTTCCAAAGTTTACACTATCCCTATTTCTTCTCCCCCGGCTTTTTCCGTGGCTTCTCCAGCTCGTCCAACGCCTCCTCATCCGAATTGTCCTTCCGGGCCAGTTCCCCCTCATCCAGATCATCCGTCGGGTCATCATCGCTCAATTCAGGGTCTTTTAAAATATCCTTCTCCGCCTGCTCATACGCTGCAGCCGCAGGATCCTTTTCTTTTGTCTTTTTACCTTGATTCGTTGCCATATTGGTATTTTTATAGTCAATACAAAGTTAGGGCCTCAGGCTGGCATCTGGTTTGCGACCCCCCAAAATATGGCGCTCAAAGAATACAAGAAAAAAAGGTCCTTCGCCGACACTCCCGAGCCACAAGGCGGGAAACCCTCGGCCAAAACCCTTCAGTTCGTCGTCCAGAAACACGACGCCTCCCGCCTCCATTACGATTTCCGCCTCGAAATGGACGGGGTGCTGAAAAGCTGGGCCATACCCAAAGGCCCCTCCCTTAATCCCGCAGACAAAAGACTCGCGATGATGGTAGAAGACCACCCCTTTGACTATAAGGATTTCGAAGGCATCATCCCCGCCGGCAACTACGGCGCCGGCACCGTCATGGTCTGGGACGAAGGCACCTACGAAGCGCTCGAACCCGCCAAAAAAGGCGCCGCCTCCAAAACCGCCCGGGCCGCAAAAACCACCGGCAACGGTTCCTCCGCCAATTCCACCGGCAACGATTCCCCCTCCAAGCCCGCTATGGAGAAACTCCTCCTGAAAGAACTAAAAGACGGCTCCCTCAAAATCCGCCTCAACGGGAAAAAACTAAAAGGCGAATTCGCCCTCGTCAGAACCCAGGGAAGAGGCGAGAACTCCTGGCTCCTCATAAAACACCGCGACCAATACGCCAGCGAAACACCCGTCACCGACAAAGACAAATCAGTAGTCTCCAATAAAACTCTCGAACAGATCGAAAAAAATCCCCGCTCCCGCCAATGGCAAAGCAACCGGAGCGCCGACACAAAAACCACCTCTAAAAAATCCACCACCCAATCCACCCCATCAAGATCCTCCCAAACCTCAAAATTCCTCAAAACCTCAAAACTCCCCAAAACCTCAAAACCAACCCTCCCCCCCAACGCCGGCCGCAAAGCCCCCATGCCCAAAGACATCTCCCCCATGCTCGCCACACTCGTCGACAAACCCTTCGACGACGAAGGCTGGTCCTACGAAATAAAATGGGACGGCTACCGCGCCCTCACCTACCTGAGAAAAGGAAAGATCGAGCTCCGCAGCCGCAACAATAAATCATTCGAAAAATACTATCCCGTCTACGAAGCCTTCAAAGACTGGACCTTCGACGCCGTCCTCGACGGCGAGATCATCGTCGTTGACGAAAAAGGCCAGTCCAACTTCAACGCACTACAGAACTGGCGCAGCGAAGCCGACGGCGATCTCATCTACTATCTCTTTGACCTGCTCTGGCTCGACGGTCGCGACCTGACCGGCCTCCCCCTGTCCCAGCGACGCCAGCTGCTCGAATCGATCGTACCAAAAGAAGGCATCATCAGATACAGCGAAAGCTTCGACACCAGCGGAACAGAATTCTTCGCCGCCGCCCAGAAAGCAGGCCTCGAAGGCATCATGGCCAAAAAGACGGACAGCGTCTACTCCCCCGGCATACGGACCCGTGAATGGCTCAAGATAAAGACCGTCAGCCGCCAGGAGGTCGTCATCGGCGGATATACCCGCAACGAGGACAGCCCAAAGCTCTTCAGCTCATTGCTCGTTGGCGTATTTGAGAACGGCAAGCTCGTATATACGGGTAAGATAGGCACCGGCTTCACCGACAAGATGCAAAAAGAAATGATGCAGCAGTTCAGGCCGCTGATACAAAAGACCTCACCCTTCAGCACCGTCCCCGATATCAACAAGCCTTCCCGGTTTCGTCCCGAACCTCCCGACGCCAAAGCCACCTGGTTAAAACCAAAGCTCGTATGTGAAGTCTCCTTCCGCGAAATGACAGGGGACGGCGTCATGCGCCACCCCTCCTTCGAAGGCATGCGCGAAGACAAGAACGCCAAAGATGTCGTAAGAGAAACCCCCGTTCACGTCTCATCCTCCCTCATCAATAACCCCTCCGCCAAAACCACCAAAATCACCGGCCGCACCAAAACCACCAAACCCACCAAATCAACCGACCGCAAAACCCTCCTCAACCCGTCAGAAGAAACCCAGACAAAGACCATCAACGGCCACGACATCCAGTTCACCAACCTCAGCAAGATATTCTGGCCAAAAGAAAAATACACCAAGCGCGACCTCCTCAACTATTACTACCAGGTCGCTCCTTATATCCTGCCCTATATGAAGGACAGACCCCAGTCGCTCAACAGATATCCCAACGGCATCACCGGCTCCAGTTTCTATCAGAAGAACGTCCTCGGCAAAGTCCCCGACTGGATCGAGACCTTCCCTTATCACAGCGAAGGAGACAAAGAAGACAAGGAATTCCTCGTCTGCACCGACGAAGCCAGCCTGCTCTATATGATCTCTCTCGGTTGCATCGAGGTCAACCCCTGGAGCAGCCGCGTGAAAACCCCCGACAACCCCGACTTCTGTATCATCGACCTTGACCCGGGAAAGAGCACAAAATTCGACCAGGTCATCGAAGCCGCACAGACCACGAGAAAGGTGCTCGAATCAGCCGGAATCACGTCCTACGCCAAAACCTCCGGCTCTACCGGCATACACGTCTACTTCCCGCTCGGCGCCAAATATGACTACGAACACTCAAAGGAATTTGCCCGCGTCATCGTCCAGCGCGTACACGAAGAGATACCCTCCTATACATCGCTCGAACGTACCGTCTCCGCGCGAAAAGGACGCATGTACCTCGACTTCCTCCAGAACAGACCACAGGCCACTATAGCAGCCGTATATTCAGTCCGCCCCAAACCAGGCGCGACAGTATCCACTCCCCTCGACTGGGACGAGGTAAAAAAAGGCTTGAAAATGTCGGACTTCACCATCAAAAATGTTCCCGACCGGCTGAAAGCAACGGGCGACCTCTTCAAATCCGTTCTCGGCAAAGGCATCGACATGGAAAAAGCCCTGGACAAGCTCAGTCAGGCTGTATAACGACATAGACTATCCTCGGAAACCGGCTCTTGATCTTGTCTCTAAGCCCCCTGATCTCCCCCTCGGTCTTTGCCGATATACCCTCCCTATCAGCAGGCTCCTGGTCTCCCGGGCCAGCACCGCTCTCCGGTCACCCGTCAATTAAATCGCAAAATCATTAAATTTCCGGCTGTTATACAGCAACGGCAAACAAGCCGCGCTAATACCACAGATCAATACGATCCCCAGCAACAAGCCCCGGAATTCGTGATTCACATGCACATCCGCAAATCGCTGGATCATCTCGGTCTTCCACGCCAGGAACAACGTTACCGCCAAAAAGAAAACCCCAAAGATCACGTCCCCGCCGCGGGCGGCTTTCTTGAACAGAAAGTAGATCATTCCGACGATCAGCAGTACCAGATTCACCCCAAAGATGAGCGACGATACATTGATCAGCTCAGAGGGAACATAACCCGTAAAATCACGATAAAATATATTATATGCCAGGCAGATGAGCGTATCAATAATGCCCACAAAAAGGCCTGTCATCATCGTCTTGAAAAACATCGAATGTTCATGAAGTTCATGTTCGTTAGCCATAACTTTAATTTTTATAGGTTCTTAATATTTTCCGTCCCTGCACCAGCATCCTCCTCGTCATGGCCGGTGACTCATACCGGTGCTCCTTCTGCCGCTGCCGGCTGTAATAGCTCAGCAACGCGCGGGCCGTGATCATGCCGAGCACCTCCCCGGATTCATCCTTGACAGTCAGCGTATCCGTATTGTGCTTACCCATCAGCTCTGCCGCATAGCCCGCATCATCCGTAGCCAGCACCGAAGGCCGCTCTTCCTTCTCCACCTTAACGGGTATCACCAGGTCCTTCACCATCACGCCTTGCAGGATATCCGGCTCATAAGCGTCCGGCGTCTTCACCCCACGCCGCCTGATCTTCTCGGTCATAATGCTGCCCTTCATCAAGAAGAAACTGACAAAATACGCAGCCACACAGGCGCCCAGCAAGGGCAGCAGCCCATTCATCTGCCCCGTCGTTTCCAGGGAGAAAACAATCGCCGTCAGCCAGGCCCGCGAAGCCCCGGCAAACATCGCCGCCATACCGATCAATGCACCCGTAGCTATATTGATACCGCTATTTGGAAAAACATTCAGGATCACCCCCGCCATCAACGCCCCCAGAGCGCCGCCGATCGTGAACAAAGGCGCCAGTGTCCCACCCGAGGTCCCGCTGCCCAGCGAAATGGACCAGGACAGGTACTTCAGAAAACACAGGCTCGCGATCACCGCCAGAGCCCCGTCTCCCTTCAGCAGCCAGGTAATATTGTCGTAGCCGACCCCCATCGTGCGCGGAGCAAAATAGCCGACCACACCGATCGCCACAGCCCCTATCGCCGGCCACCACATCCAGTGGATCGGAAGCTTCTCGAACATGTCTTCTATCCAGTATACGCTACGGGAGACCAAAGACGCGATCACACCGACAAATGCGCCCATCAGCACATAGACCGCCAGCGCGCCGTCAGAAGGCGTAGGCACAGTCCCCATCGCAAACACCGGCTGATGCCCGAACAACAGAATATGCATACCTGCTCCCGTCACACAAGCCAGCCCTACCGGGATCACAGACCGCGGCGAGAATTCGAAAAGCAGCAGCTCTATCGCCAGCAGCACCGCCGCCAGCGGACTGCCAAATATCGCAGCCATACCAGCGCAGGCCCCGGCCGCGAGAACGATCTTTCGCTCGCTCGAAGAGATATGTATCCACTGACCGGTAACCGAGCCCAGAGCTCCACCGGTAGCGATGATCGGCCCTTCCGCACCGAACGGTCCACCAGTCCCGATCGAAATAGCCGCAGATAATGGTTTCAAAAAGGTGATGGCCGGCGGTATCCGGCTATCGCTCAAAATGATCTTTTCCATAGCCTCGGGAATACCATGCCCCCCGATGGCCCGGCTGCCATAACGAGCCATAAAACCGACGATGACCGCCCCGATGATGGGCACCAGGATAACCAACACACCTAATTGATTACCAGCGGGTGAGGTCTGCTCGACGGAAAAGCGGCCGTAAAAGGAAAGATTCGTGATCAGGTCGATCAGATAGACCAGCCCCTTGGCTATCAATCCTATAACTATCGCATTAACAATCACTTGTACACTCAGGTAAAAAACCCTTTTGTTCACCGGAGCACCCCGCCGCGCCGACAGCCGGACGGCATCAGCATCGCCAAGGAAAGTGGAAAGGGGTATTCGATCACCGTTATTTCTCATGCTCGCAAAATTATTGCACAAATCATGTTTTTCAAAGACTATATTCGCTTTTTAATAAAATAATATTAACTACACAATATTTTACGACTGAACAAACCAATTCCACCCCAATTCCTTATTATTACACCATGCTTAAAGTTCCATGTGGCCTCGACAACTGTTTCCTCTGCCAGCACTGTATCCCTGAGTGGAAAGAGCTCATCGCCATAAAAAAGTCAACTTTTGTTGTTAAAAAAGGCAAACCGATCTTCCAGATCGGAGAAAAGGTCCGGGGCATATTCTTCATCTATTCCGGCGCCGCCAAGATCCACGCCCCATGGGGCGATAACAAGGAATTGATCATCCGCTTCTCCACAGCCGGCGATATCGCCGGCCACCGCGGCCTCATGAGCCACCCGGGCTCCACCTCCCGCAACCCGGAACCAACCGACCAAACCTATCCCGTCTCCGCCACCGCCCTGGAAGACACCACGGTCTGCTTCATACCCAACGACTTCCTGGAAACTTCCCTGAAAGCCAACCCCTCCCTTACCTATACCCTCATGCAGTTCTACGCGACCGAACTCCAAAAAGCCGAAAACCGTATGCGCAACCTCACCCACCAGGAAGTAAAAGGAAGAATAGCCGATGCCCTCCTCGACATCAGCCGCACATTCGGCAAAAATCCAGACCAGTTCCTCGCCATAACCCTCACCCGCCAGGACATCGCCTCCTATGCAGGCACCACCTACGAAACCGTTTTTAAATTCTTTACTGAGCTGATAGAAAAAAAGATCATTACAACAGAAGGGAAAAATATAAAGATCAACCAGCCGGCAATGCTCGCCGCTTATGTCAAATGAGCCTTGAGGAAAAAATCGCTCGCCAGCGTTCGCACAATACCCTCCTTCCGTTCGCATTCACGCACCATCGCCTGGCTGTCGGCGCCCTCACGTCCCGCATAGGTCGCCACGATAACGGCCATATCATGCCAGTTCCCGATAGCATCCTGCAGCTTATCAAGGTATTGCTTATCCAAACCGATCTCACCCGCCAGGGCCTTTGGCAATAGCCCCTGAACATAGAGGAGCTCCTTTATCCGTTTGCGCGCCTCATGCAGGAGATCACCACTGGCAGTCAGCAGAACACTGATCTTTATCAGCCGCGACGCATACCAGTCCTTGATACACTGACTTCGCACAGCATGCAGGTCCGCCTGTAGCCGCCGTACTGCCTTCTTCCCCTTCTTCCGGTATCCTTCTGTCCTCTCCTTAAAAACACTAGCCGCCTCCCTCCCCAGCCGCTCCTGCTGCTCCCTATACTCCGCCGACATGCCCTGAAATTCGCCCAAAAGCCTGATGTTGTTCCCCGCATCCCGTATCTTCCCTGCCTGCCGGAACATCTTCTTCAATGGTCCCAGATCCCTCGCGATCCGTTTGTCCGAACACGCCTTCATCATCTGCACAAAAGCCTTTACCTTCTTCACATTCAACCGCAGCTGGTGAATAGCTTCAGGATCACCCGACTCGCTGAAAACGTGCAGCTGGATCAGCCACTTCTTCTCCTTCTTCGACAGGTATTTCTTTTGTCTCTTCTTGGAAAGCATATTGACCTCCCTTTGGCAACAAAATTGAATCAGTTAATTCACGACAATAAAGTTAAAAAAAACCGACGGCATCTTCGCCGTCGGCCCGCCGGAAGGCTCCGGCACCAGGTAACGCATATCAGTCTCCGGCCATATCGGCGCTTTCTATAAAGTGTTTGAAATGGTGGATATCCGCCTCTATCTTGTCCCTGAACAGCGGCGTCAGCAATCGCCCTATCCGCTCGCCTATAACACCCATCGGCGCCCGATAGGAGACCATAACATCGATGCGCGTAGCTCCGGCGGGAGTATCCGTAAAATTGACCTTGGCCGTGTTCTCGATCGCAGCCCCTTCCACAGAATGCCAGGACAACTCTTCATCCTTTACATCCTTCACGATCCTCGATTCCCACCGGACATCTCCCAGCCCCACCGGCAGCCGCAGCTTCCACGCCGAGGTCTTTGGGTCAATTACGTCGATATGATCGATATGCTTCATGAAAAGCGGAAGATTCTCCAGGTTTCGCCAGAATGCATAGACCTCCGCCCGGGGCCTGTTCACGATCACCTGCGCTCGGACATTGACGTTCGACGCACGCTCCCGGGGCACCACTCCCCTGAATAGGGACGTCAGCGGACAATGCCCCGAAACGGCACGATACAACAAATAGCCACTTCCGGCCAGCAGCAGGCTATCTACCCGATGTCTCTTGGCAACGAAATATAACAACAACGATCCGGCGATGGCAGACAACGCACGCTCACCTTCACCTAGACTGATTCCCGGCTTTCCGGCCTGAATATCCTGCTGTATCATGGGAGTTTTTCGGGAAAGTATGCAATTGCCATTCCCCTACTCTTTCTTAAGCAACCCGTTTACCAGCGCCTTCCACTGCAGCTTCGAAAGCCCTATTGCACCTACTCCCTTGTTCTTCACTTTGTCCGGATTCTCGGCTAATTTGGAATTCGGGACCTCATTCCGCCCATAAACGGTCATTGACACCCTTTTCCCCTTCCTCTCCAGCACGAAGGTGCTCGTCGCCGAATCCTCCAGGAAATGCACTGTCTCAGCCCCCTCCTTCACAGGCGGCGCAGGCGAAGGCCTCACCTGTATCACAAACAGCTCATCCGTGGCAATGCTTACCGGCTGCTCCACCTTCTCGACCTGCACCCAGTCAGATCCCCTTCCATCCTGGGAACCCGCCGCTATATCGATCCGTATATAATCTTCTATTGCCGCATGCCCCTGCAGATCATGCCCCCTGTCATCGGTCAGCTGAAAACCCGCCGCCAGCGCCCCGCACATATCCGTCCATTCATTGACATCCAGCAGCCGCTCGGACGCCCGCTCGAAAACGTACCGCGCATCCTCCTCCCGCTCAGTCTCAACTGCAGCAGCCGTCTGCGTCGCCTCTCCCCTGACCTGTGGCGGCAAAAGCTCTTCGATATAATCCGGCGCGGACGCCAATTCTGTCACCACGGCCTTCTCTTCCGTGGACGCCCACTTGATCGCCTCATCCAGGTGATCCGTAGCAAACCCCCTGTACTCACCCGGAAACAAATGGCTGACCGTGTCGGTAAACCGCCTGATCCGCTCTACGTCGGAGATGATCGCCACCTTGTTCCAGCGCGCAAACTCCTTGATCACCATCCAGATATCCCGCAGCCAGGCCCCGGCAGAGAAGTTTTTAAGCGAAGTGTCCACATAAAAGACAAAATTGAGATGCCCAAATGTCTCTACATGACGGCGTATCTCGGGAAAAACAACATTTTCATAATCCTCGCGGGTGATTTCCCCGCTTGCCTTGAACCCCGCTACATTCGGAGGAACACCAGGTAAAATTCCGATCATGGAAGGCTTTTTTTATACCAGAAAGTTACAAAACTCCTGCCAGTGGACACAAAATACCAAGCGCACTGCGCTGACCCCTCCCCGGTTAAAAAATTTTTAATTTTTTAACCGCCCTTTCTTACCTTGTCCTATGTTACGACTTTAGCAATCACCCTTAAAATCTCTGCCTATGTATGATTTTTTAAAGGCTGGTGATGAGGTAACCTTTCCTGGCTTGTTAGACTTCAAGCTAATAATTGAAGAGGTCCATGAAAACAGAGGTAACGTCCGCTGTAAGTATTATGACGACCACCTCAAAAGGTTCATTAAGCTCACCCTCCCTGCAGACGCGCTCATCCCATGCCCAAAAGCGCAGAAGAAGATGCTAAAGGTCTCTGTTCAAAAGTAGCAAACAAAAAAAAGCCCGCGCTGCAATAACAACGCGGACTGAATTTTTACCCTCAACCTGTTCTCTAGCCCTTCGGGTTCAAGGCCTGCCGGATTCTGTCGGCAAGGTCCTGGAGATGGTATTTGCTCAGCCGGTCCGGTGTCAGCGGTATTGCAGCCAGCAGCTGACCCCGGAGACTGGTCAGTTCCGCCTTCGCAATGGACGGCAGGTCCGTATTCTTTGTATTGGGTCCAAATAGGATCATAATGCCCGCATTCCCGGTAGCAGGAGGCGTAGCCGGGCTGATAATGGAGATCAGCGACTCCACATAGGTCTTCTGCAGATTGCGGCGGTAGACGTCGATTGCCTTATGCGTCGTCAGCTCTTTCCAGACACCCTTCCGCGTGTCATCCAGCAGCTCATCCACCGTATAAGCCTTTGCCGCTCCATATCGGTTGGTCGACTGCAGCAGGATATTCAGCCTCGAAGACGAGAGCAGGCTCCCCAGTACACCCGTCTGGACCGACCCGACCGGGTCACCGGCAGAAGGACTGCTGATCTTATTCAGGATATCGTTGTCCAGCAGCCACCGCGGCGTCTCAAAAAGCTGGGCGTTCAGAAATGCGACCGCCTCCCGCTGACGCGCCTTAGGCGCAGGCTCATATACATCCCCCGGCTCTTCCACGCTGCGGAAGGTCTCGCAAACCCCACCCACATTCCTCAACACATGCCCCATATACCGGCTGAACTGCGCCACCACCTGCTTGTACATATCGGAGAGATTATCGTATTTATCCCCCTCTTCCTTCGTCCACACCTCCAGGTTGGGCAGGATTCGCTGCAGGTTCTTTATCCCATACTCGCCCGCCTTCATGCTGTTATCCCCCAGGTCCTCCATCTGCGCACGCGGATCGCCATTGAAACCTTCTCCGCCAAACCACAGCCTCGGATTGGCCTTCAGACTGTCGATGATCCACTTGTTGACGATCTTCGCATCCTCCTTCGGCGTCTTGCCCCCTGAGTAGGAATATCCCCACCGGATAGCCCAACGGTCATATTCACCGATGCGCGGGAAGAGGTCGGCCTCAGGGATATTGTCCTGCGGCTGCGCCACATAGTTGAACCGGGCATAGTCCATGATAGAAGGAGTATGGCCATGCACGTCAAGCCAGGCCTTGTCACGCAGCTTCTCCACAGGAACAGTGCTGCTGCTGCCCATATTATGCCTCAGCCCCAGCGTATGCCCCACCTCGTGAGAGGACACAAACCGGATAAGCTGCCCCATCAGGCTGTCATCCATATGCATCTTCCTCGCCTTCGGATCCACCGCCGCCGTCTGTACCATATACCAGTCGTGCAGGATCTCCATGACGTTGTGGTACCAGCCAATATGGCTCTCAATGATCTCCCCGCTGCGCGGATCATGCACATTCGGCCCATAGGCATTCTCGATATCGGAAGCAAAATAGCGCAACACGGAATAACGCGCATCCTCCAGGCTCATGGTACTGTCGTCCTCCGGCCACTCCCTCGCCTGGATGGCGTGCTTGAAACCGGCCTTCTCAAAGGTCTGCTGCCAGTCATTAACGCCCTGTATCAGATAGGGCACCCACTGCCTGGGTGTAGCCGGATCGATATAATAAACAATAGGCTTCTTCGGCTCTACCAACTCGCCCCTCTCCCATTTCTCCCGGTCCTCGGGCTTGGGTTCCAGCCGCCAGCGAACGATGAACTCCTGGTTGTCGATTTTCTGCTGGTCGTCGCTGTAGACGGTATAGTCCTCTGCAAAATAGCCAACCCGCCTGTCAAATAAGCGCTTGGACATCGGCGTGGAAGGCAGAAGGATCAGCGAGGTATTCAGCTCCAGCGTGATGGCCCCCGCCGCATCAGTCGGAGACGCGAAGGAAATGCCAAAAGGCGAAGGGGCACCCCCACCGGTAGAAAATGTTTTCACGCTCCGTATCTCCGTATTGATAGGGAAGGTATTGATATGTTCGATATACGACCGGTCTGCAGCCAGACTGCCCAGCTTCATCCGCGACTTCACTGCCGGCGGAATGCTGACGATCAGGTTGTCGCCTTTGAAATAATCTGTCACATCGATAACGACGCTGGAAGAATCCTTCCCATATGCCTTGATTTCAAAAGCCGCAGCAATGGGATTCACATTGGAATTGCGGACAGCCTTATAGATCTTGTTCGAAGAGTCCGCCATGCTGACGAGTGTGACTACCCGCAAAAAAACGGTATTCGACGGACCCTTCTCCCACTGAAGGGTCTGCTGGTTGGCCAGCTCTCCCCCATAAACCCCACCGCCCGCCGTCTTGCCAAATCGGGTAATGGCCATAAACTCCCGCAACAGCATAGAATCCGGTATCTCGAAATACCATTTATCGTCGACCTTGTGTACCGTGAAAAGTCCCTTATGCGTCACCGCCTTATCCGTAATCACATCTTTATAAGGCTTGGTCCCCGACTTGGGCGGGGAAAAGGGCGGAAAGCTCGGAGGTTTGGGTTTGGAGGTGTCTGTCTGAGCCGGACTCGCAGGCTTTTTTTGCGCATAGGCAAGCGAAGTCGTTACAACCCCGATCGCCACAACAAATAGGATTTTCTTCATCCGGTGAAACTATCAATTTTTCCGATTCCATATACCTTTCATCCCCCCTTTTCCGTTTAACTGGACAAAACTTTTAACAAATCCCAATCCATGAGACCCATCCTGATAACCCTGTTGTTCACCACCGCTTTTAATCAATCCCAAAAAATACCACCGAGCCAGGACGTCCACGCCAAACTCATCCTCGGCCGCCACCGGTCCGTCCTGGCTTACGCCGGCCCCAGCCACTCCTTTACATTCGATATCCCCTACAAATCGGTCAAGCCCTCCGACGTCCCGGACTTTGTCACCATCGACAAACAGATCGTCCAGGCTACCCTCGTCCCGGCAGACAAGTCTCTCGAGAACCACCTCTCCGGTCCCGATAAGGAAAAAGAGCTCCTCACAAAATACATGAACTACGAGCTCAGCTACTATAAAAAGAAACTCAAGCAGAACTACTCCCAGCTGTCCACCGAATGGATGACCATCCACGGCCGCACATTCCTGGTTTGGTATTTCAATATGCCCGAGAACTACAAGCTGGTAAGCCGCCAGGTCTATGTCTCCACCCTCTTCGATGACCAGGTGGTAGACCTCAACGCCCCCGTATTCAAAATGGACGACTGGGGCAAAGCCCGCACTATCCTCGTCCGCATTGCAGGCACAATGCAGACCTTCGACAAGCACCTCGACCTCCTCGCGCTGGAAAACAAACTAAAGAAATAGCCGTACCTTGAGACGATGAAACAGTTCGTCCTCCTGTTAACCCTGCTGTCACAACTCGCCCTGGTTCGAGCTCAACCCAAAAAAGCCCCTGCAAAACCGGAAGAGTACTTCCCCCCACGGGGAGAATGGGCGCACCGCTCAGCCGCTACCCTCGGCCTGGACTCGATACAACTCGGAAAAACCATCCGCTTCGCCATCGACAACGAAGCAAAGGCCCCCCGCGACCAGCACCTCGCACAAGCCGAGACCTTCGGCCGCGAGCCCTTCGACGAACCCGTCGGCCCGCTGAAAGACCGCGGCGACGCCACCGGACTCATCATCTATAAAGGATATATCATCGCCGAATGGGGCGACCCCGCACGCGTCGACATGACCAACAGCGTCACCAAAAGTTTCCTCTCCACCGTCATCGGCCTCGCCGTCGACCAGGGCATCATCCACAGCGTCATGGATACCGTAGCCCCCTATATCCCCCCGATCGAGCTCTTCCGACCCAACAGCAACGACGACAACCTCATCTACCCCTTCTCCTCCTCTCACAACCGCACCCTCACCTGGGACGTCATGCTCCGCCAGACCAGCGACTGGGAAGGCACCCTCTGGGACAAACCGGACTGGGCCGACCGCCCCGTCGGAAAGCCCGAAGAATGGACGACCCGCAAACGCAACGCACCCGGCACAGTATACAAATACAACGACGTCCGCGTCAACGCCCTGGCCCTCGCCGCCACCAGCGTCTGGCGCCAGCCCCTCCCGCAGGTGCTCAAACACTATATCATGGACCCCATCGGCGCCTCGACCACCTGGCGCTGGAATGGCTACCGAAATTCCTGGATCGTCCTCGACGGCCAGCCCGTACAGTCCGTCAGCGGCGGCGGTCACTGGGGCGGCGGCATGTTCATCAACGCTTACGACATGGCCCGCTTCGGCCTGCTGACCCTCCACCACGGCAACTGGGCAGGACATCAGCTTATCTCCGAACAATGGGTCCGCCAGGCCCTGACCCCCACCCCCGCCCAGCCCACCTACGGCTACATGAACTGGTTCCTCAACACCGACCACAAGCTGCTGCCCAGCGCACCCGCCACAGCGTTTGTCCATATCGGTAACGGCACCAACATGATCTACGTAGACCCCGAACACGACCTCATAGCCGTCGTCCGCTGGATCGAGAACTCCGCCATGGACAGTATGGTCAAACAGCTGCTCAACGCCATCAAATGATCCAGACCCACAAATTCCCCGTGATATGATCCAGTCCTACAAAATAGAAACGACCCGCCTCCTCCTCCGCTGCTACACCCCCGGTGACGCCGAAAAATTACTACAGTCCATCAACGGCAGCCTCGAACACCTCCGCCCCTGGATACCCTGGGCCCAGGACCAGCCACAGGAAATAGAATGGACCGCTAAATTTATCCGGCAGTTCAGAGGCCAGTTCGACCTCGGCCAGGACGCCGTATACGGCATCTTCGACCCGCAGGAACAGGCGCTCATCGGCGGCACAGGCCTCCACAACAGAGTAGGAAAAGACGCAAGAGAGATCGGCTACTGGATCAACGTCAACCACATCAACAAGGGCTACGCCACCGAAGCCGTTTGCGCACTTATAAGAACAGGATTCGAAATAGAAGGACTCGCCCGGCTGGAGATACACTGCGACCCCGAAAACACCCGCAGCAACAACATCCCCGAAAAACTAGGTTTCCGCCACGAACAAACACTAAAGAACAATTCAACAGACCGCGACGGCCGCCTGCGCGACGAGAATATCTGGACCATGACAGCCGCTCAATTCAGTACTAGCCCCATCCGCGAGACACCCATCAAAGCCTACGATTTCCTCGGCCGCCCCATATCCTTACCCTCTATTTAGCAAGATTTTTATACCTCATCATCGCCTCCACATAATAATAATCCGCATAGGTCAGCGGCACATCCACCTCCGACTTTGCCGGCAGATGCCCCACACTATGCTTCAATATAAACCCGCCATTCGATCCCACCACGGCATGATACACATTGCCCGAAAGGTTCACGATGATCTGCTCCGCCACATTCAGATACTCCTGCCCCCGCTCGACCGGCACATATCCGCTGAGCTCGATCAGCGCCGATGCCATTACAGAGGCAGCAGACGCATCCCGCAATGCCCTCGGAATATCCGGCGCATTATAGTCCCAGTACGGTATCTTGTCAGCAGGTAAATGAGGATTGGTGAGTATAAAATGCGCGATATTCTCCGCCTGCGAAAGATACTTCGGATCATGCGTGCTGCGATACATCACCGTATACCCGTATAACCCCCAGGACTGTCCGCGCGCCCACGCAGAAGAATCTGCATACCCCTGCGCCGTCTTCTTCGCCAGCACATCCCCCGTCCCCGTGTCATAGTCAATGACATGATACGAGCTATAATCCGGCCTGAAATGATTCTTCATCGTCGTATTGGCATGCGTCACCGCGATCTTGTAATAGGAAGAATCGCCGCTGGCCTCCGTAGCCCAGAGCAGCAGCTCGAGATTCATCATATTGTCGATGATGACGGGATATTTCCACGGCTTGCTGTCCCAGGACCGGATACAGCCTACCTTCGGGTTGAACCGCGTCGACAGCGAGGCAGCACTGTTCAGGAGCACCTGCTTATACTCCGGCTTTTCCAGCAGCCGCAGTCCATTGCCATAGCTGCAATACATCATAAAGCCAAGGTCATGCGTCCCCTTGTTGTATTGCTCCTTCTCAAGCAGCCGCAGCCTGTCCTGCGCCTCCCGCACCAGCGCCGTATCATGAGAGAATTGATACAGGTAGAAGAGGGTCCCGGGATAAAAACCACTCGTCCACCAGCCCGAATTGCTGGTCTCAAGCCGGTCTCCCATCGCAAAATAGGTCTTCGGAAGCCGATCGGCCGGAACACGACCCATAAGTACTTTATATTGATTGACTGCTTGCCGGAGATCACCGTCGATAAGACGAACCAGTGCGGGTTTAGGACGGAGTCGGTCAGCTTTTTTCTGGGCACCGGCCGGGGACGTAAAAACCAATCCCATAGCCAGCAATACAATCGCGATTCTATACATGGCGTAAATGTAATATTTTTGTGGGTATGAGCGAAAAACTGAAGACCCTGGCTCGTGATTTTGCCGGCGAACTCTACGACGATAACACCACACGAACCCTCTATGCAACGGACGCCTCCGCCTACCGCGAAATGCCACAGGCCGTTGCCGTACCCAGAACAACAGAAGATCTTAAGAAGCTGATCCAATATGCACGCTCCGAAAAGACCTCCCTCATCCCCCGTACCGCAGGCACCTCCCTCGCAGGACAGGTGGTAGGAAAGGGCATCATCGTCGACGTATCCAAATACTTCACTAAAATACTAGAGCTCAACACCGCAGAGAGATGGGTACGCGTACAGCCCGGTGTTATCCGCGACGAGCTCAACCTCTTCCTCAAACCCTACGGCCTCCTCTTCGGACCCGAAACTTCCACCGCCAACCGCGCCATGATCGGCGGAATGGTCGGCAACAACTCCTGCGGGTCCAACTCAATAGTCTACCGCAGCACCAGAGAACACGTCCTGGAGATAAAAGCCCTGCTCAGCGACGGCACAGAATCGACCTTCGGCGCTCTCGACCCCGACAGCTTCCACGCCAGATGCGAAGGCGACAGCCTCGAAGCGAAGATATACCGGACAACCCGCACCATCCTCGGCGACTACAGCAACCAGGAGTCTATTCGAAAGGAGTTCCCGAAAAAAAGCATCGAAAGAAGGAATACCGGCTACGCCCTCGACGTCCTGCTGGACACAGCCCCTTTCACCGCGGGACAACCCGACTTCAACTTCTGCAGCCTCCTCTCCGGCTCGGAAGGAACCCTCGCCTTCATCACCGAAGTAAAGCTGGACCTCAGCCCCCTGCCCCCAAAAGAGACAGGCCTGCTCTGCGTCCATTTCAATTCGATCGACGAATCCCTGCGCGCCAACCTCATCGCGCTGCAGTACGGCCCAACCGCCAGCGAGCTCATCGATCACTATATCCTCGAATGCACCAAGGACAATATCGCACAAAGCAAGAACCGTTTCTTCGTCCAGGGCGACCCCGGCGCCATCCTCGTCATAGAGTTTAAAAAAGATACCCGCGAAGAGATCACCGCCATCGCCGCCAAAGTCGAAGCAGACATGCGCGCAGCAGGACTCGGCTATCACTTCCCCCTCCTCTTCGGCAGCGACACCAGCAAGATATGGTCCCTCCGGAAAGCAGGCCTCGGACTGCTGAGCAACCTGCCCGGTGACGAAAAGGCGGTCCCCGTCATCGAGGACACCGCCGTTGACGTACAGGACCTTCCCGGCTATATCAGGGATTTCAACGAGATACTTAAGAAATACGACCTCTATTCGGTCCACTACGCCCACGCCGGCAGCGGAGAGATCCACCTGCGCCCCATCATCAATCTCAAAACAAAAGAAGGCAACCATCTCTTCCGCACCATCGCCGAAGAGATCGCCACCCTCGTCAAAAAATATCAGGGATCGCTCAGCGGCGAGCACGGCGACGGCCGCCTCCGCGGCGAGTTCATCCCCCAAATGGTAGGCGAAAAGAACTACCAGCTCTTCCGCCGCATCAAGCAGACCTGGGACCCGGAGAACATCTTCAACCCCGGCAAGATCGTGGACACCCCGCCCATGAACTCGATGCTCCGCTATGAGCCGGGCCAGCAGACCCCGCCCTTCCCTACCATCTTCCGTTTTCACGACCAGGATATCCTCCAGCACGCCGAACAGTGCAATGGCTCCGGGGACTGCCGCAAGACCCAGCTCTCGGGAGGCACCATGTGTCCCTCGTTTATGGCTACCCGCAACGAAAAGGATACCACCCGCGCCAGGGCCAATATCCTGCGCGAATTCCTCACCCATTCGGACAAGCCCAACCGCTACGACAATAAAGAGATATACGACGTGATGGACCTCTGCCTCAGCTGCAAAGGCTGCAAATCGGAATGTCCCTCCAACGTCGACCTTGCCAAGCTGAAGGCCGAATTCCTCCAGCACTACTACGACGCCAACGGCGTTCCCCTGCGCAGCAGGATGATCGCCAACTTCACGACATCCGCCCGACTCGGCTCCATCGCCCCCGGCATCTATAACTTTATGATGCGGCAGTCCTGGGTAAAAAAGGTCGCCGGCTTCGCCACAGATCGCTCTATGCCCCTGCTGTACAAGACGACCCTCCGCAGCTGGTTCAAAAAACACCGCCGCGAAACCACCCCCACCGGCAAAGTCACCCCCACCAGCGGCGCCGGGCCGGCCGCAAAAAAAGTATATCTCTTCTGCGACGAATTCACCAACTACAACGACACGGAGATCGGCATAAAAGCCATCCTCCTGCTCGAAAAGCTCGGCTATGAGGTCATCATCCCCGAGCACGAAGAGAGCGGCCGCACCTGGCTCTCCAAGGGGCTCATCCGCCACGCAAAGACCATCGTCAACAAAAACATTAGGGCCCTCTCCCCCCTCATCACCGAAGACACCCCCCTCATCGGCATCGAGCCCTCGGCCATCCTCACCTTCCGGGACGAATACCCCGACCTCGCTGACGACGACCTGCTCGAAAAAGCAAAGGCCCTCGGGAGAAATGCCTGGCTCATCGACGACTTCATCGCCAACGAAGCCGCAAAAGGCGCCATCACAAAAGACAGCTTCACCAGGGAAGCCCGCACCATCAAGCTGCACGGACACTGCCAGCAAAAGGCCCTCAGCTCGACCGCCGGCTCGGTAAAGCTGCTGTCCCTGCCGGAGAACTATACCGTAAGCACCATCCCTTCCGGCTGCTGTGGCATGGCAGGCTCCTTCGGATACGAAAAAGAGCACTATGACATTTCCCAAAAAATAGGTGAGCTCGTTCTCCTTCCCACCGTCCGCCAGCTGACCGCCGACACGCTGATCGCCGCCCCCGGCACCAGCTGCCGCCACCAGATAAAGGACGGGACCGGACGAATAGCCCTGCACCCCATCGAAATTTTATACGATGCCTGTATCCGTTAACCCCGGTCCCTTTAACTTTGTGCCCCTATGGCATCAGAAATGAAAATAGACCCGAAGCTAAAAGTCAACAACGACACCGGCTTCGGCACCAACGCAGCTAACTACGGCGGAAGATTCATCAACAGGGACGGCACCTTCAACCTGCGCAAGGAAGGCGTCTCCATGGTGAATCGCCTCAGCATCTACCACTTTATGCTGACCCTCCCCCGCTGGAAGTTCATAGCCTTGCTCGTCCTCTCCTATTTCGCTATCAACCTGGTCTACTGCAGCATCTACCTGCTCATCGGCCTCGACCAGCTGCAGGGCCTGATAGCAACTACCCCCTGGGGTAAATTCAAAGAAGCCTTCTTCTTCAGCACCGAGACATTCACCACGGTCGGCTACGGCCGCGTCAACCCCGTCGGCGGATGGGCCAACCTCGTGGCCGCCATAGAAAGCATGAGCGGCTTCCTGTCCTTCGCCCTCGCCACCGGTCTCATCTTTGGACGCTTCTCACGCCCCCGCGCCTACCTCCTGTTCAGCGACTACGCCCTCGTCAGTCCGTTCAAGGACGGCAAAGCCCTCATGTTCCGGTTCGCCCCCTACAAGGACAACCACACCCTCACCGACGTCCAGATCCGCGTCAACATCGGCCTCAAAGTCCTCCAGGACGACCTCACCGAAGAATACCGGTACTATGACCTCAACCTCGAACGCAACAAGGTCGAAAGCCTGCCCATGAACTGGACGGTAGTCCATCCCATGGACGAGACCAGCCCCCTCAATGGCTTCAGCTACAAGGACATGGCCGCCGCAGACGTCGAGATATACGTTCTCATCCGCGGTTTCGACGACGTCTACTCCAACTTCGTCCAGCAACGGACCTCCTATACCTACCACGAAATAAAGTTCAATGGAAAATTCGTCCCCATGTACCGGGAAAGCGAGGACGGCAAAACCACGATCCTGGAACTCCACAAACTGAACGAATTCACCGATCTGGCTGACCGCTAACCGATACACCGAATTAACAGAGGCATTACCAAAAAAAGCCGTAAAATTGCGCAACCCCAGCCTCACAAACCCCGTATCCCCTTAAAACACCCCCTCCCCTTCACTAACCTATATATTAAATACCAATTTAAACCGTTTTATCAATCAGCAGTCCAAACGGGGTGCTAATCAATAACTGTTGCGTCTAATCTTTAAAATATCCCTTACACTAATCCTTTCATTCCTCCTCACCTCTCCGGTCTGGGCTCAAGACTCCCTGAAAAACAACCAGGTAGACCTGGTGGACGTCGGCCGTTCCTGGCTCAAGGGGCACAGGACCAAAAGAATGGACACCATCCGCCAAAAACAGGGCAAACTCCATATCTCCGCCCTTCCCGTCGCCGGCTATACGCTCCAGACAGGCTTCGCGGGCGTCCTGTCCTCCAATTTCGCCTTCTACACCAGCGAACACAGCCAGGCCAACATGTCCTCCGTCCTCACCAGCATCACCTACTCCCAATACGAACAGATCATCTTACCCATCCAGGCCGATATCTGGACCAGGGGGAATAAATACAATATCATCACCGACTGGCGCTACCTGCAATACCCCTCCCAGACCTACGGCCTCGGTGGCAATACCAGCGTAGACAGCGGCTACAACATCGACTATGGCTATCTGCGGCTTCATCAGGCCATTTTAAGATCCGTTACCCGTGACCTCTACATGGGACTCGGCTATGACTTTGACTATTTCTGGAATGTCCAGGAAGTAGACCCTCCTTCCGGCCCCGGCAAGACCACCGACTTCGAGCGATATGGGTTCTCCAAAAAGGAAGTCGCATCAGGCGTCTCCCTCCACCTGCTGTTCGATAGCCGCCGTAACTCCATCAACCCCGAAAAAGGCGACTACGCCAGCGTGACTTATCGCCCCAACTTCACCTTCCTGGGCAGCGACGACAACTGGCAGTCCCTCCTCTTCGACCTGCGGAAATACATTCCCTTTCCCGGCCGGTCACACAACGTATTGGCGCTCTGGAGCTATGACTGGTTTACCGTCGGCGGCGGCAAGCCTCCCTACCTCCTCCTACCCAGCACCGGCTGGGACGCCTACAGCAATACCGCCCGGGGCTATATTCAGGGCCGCTTCCGCAGCAGGAACATGGTCTACCTCGAGTCGGAATACCGATTTGGCATCACCCGCAACGGCCTCATAGGCGGGGTCGTCTTCGCCAACGCCCAGTCCTTTACCGAACCCACCTCGGGCAAATTCCAGTACCTCATCCCCGGGTACGGCACCGGCCTCCGGATCAGCCTCAACAAGTTCAGCCGCACCAACCTCTGTATCGACTATGGCTGGGGCATCCACGGCTCAGGCGGCTTTTTTGTCAACCTCGGGGAAGTCTTTTAACCGGCCGGAGCCCGGTTCCCATAATTATCTTAACTTACCTTACTATGAGAAAATCAGTCGCCCTCCTCACAGTCCTGCTGTGCCAGATCACCATATACGCACAATCTACCGATCCTCGTCTCTCCCACTCCTCCAGAGAGGATAAGAACGGCTGGATCTACGTCCACCTCGAAGGGTCCCCCAAAGACATCGGCTACCAGCACGGCTATCTCCTCGCCGCCGAGATCGACGACCTCATAAAGACCATGCAGCACTTCCTTCCCCACAACAGCGGAAAGGACTGGGCCTTCTACCACGAAGCAGTAAAAAAAATGTTCTGGAATAAAATAGACAAGGAATACCAGGACGAGCTCACCGGCATCACCGAAGGCCTCAAAGCCAAAGGAAAGGCCTACGACGTCTATGACCTCGTCGTCCTCAACGGCAACATCGAGCTGGCTCAATACTACGTCCCCTGGCTGGCCGAAAAGACACACCCCGGCGCCGCCGACAACAAAGCCCCCGGCAACTGCAGCGGCTTCATCGCAACGGGTAGCTACACCGCCGACGGTAAGATAGCCATCGGGCACAACAACTGGACCGATTATGTCCTTGGGGAACGCTGGAATGTTATTGCCGACATCATCCCCCAAAAAGGCAACCGCCTCTTCATGGACATGATGCCCGGCCTGATACATAGCGGCGACGACTTCGTTGTCACCAGCGGCGGCATCCTCATCACCGAAACGACGATCACCCAGTTCAAAGGATTTGACCCCAACGGCATACCCGAATTCGTACGCGCCCGCAAAGCCGCACAATACGCCAACTCCATCGACGACTTCGTAAGGATCATGACCACCGGCAACAACGGTGGCTACGCCAACGACTGGCTCGTCGGCGATACCAAGACCAACGAGATAGCACGACTCGAGCTCGGCCTCAAGGTCCATAGGGTATGGCGCACCAGCGACGGCATCTACACCGGATCCAACTTCCCCAGCGACCCAGAGCTGATCGCGCAGGAGACGACCTTCCGTCCGGCCGATAGCACCAACTCCCCCAACAGCCGCCGCCGGCGCTGGGAGCAGCTCACCAACAACTACAAAGGAAAAATAGACGCCGAAACAGGTAAAACAATTGAAGGCGACTCCTACAACGAGCTCACCAAAGCCCGCGAAGCCAGCCGTTGCGTCATCGCCGGCAAAGTCGACACCGACCCCAAAGGCTGTCCCGAATGGGGCTGGCCCCCCTTCTACCCCGGCGGTACCGTTCAGGGCAAAGTGACCACCGCGGCCCTCGCCAAAGACCTGAAATTCTGGGCCCATATGGGCAACCCCAATGGCGACGATTTCCTGGTCGCGCCCTTCTTCCAGCTCCATCCCGAATTCAAATGGCAGGCCGGCTACCTCCACGACATGAAAGCCTACCCCTGGACCCTCTTCGGAGCAACCGGCAGCGCTCCGACCCCAAAATAAAACCCACCACCCCATTTCGGAGTTCCCCAGGTACCCACCCCCGGGTTCCCTAAATAAAAAAAGGTAACGTAGTGGCGGGTCGTCCCTACGTTACCTGACTTGATGTGACTGGCATATGCCAATGTCTTAGTTTCTGCTCAGATTCAAACGGAATACTCTTTTATTGGTTAATCACAGGAGTAAGCTTGTATATCTGTATTGGGTATATAAGTCCCTAATTTGCCACAAAATATGTACCACAAACATCATATTATCCGGTTTTACACCAAATCTTGATCCCCGTCACGTATTGAGTACCCAACCGTCCCAAACATTCCCCAATCATCCCGCCGCTCTGCTAATCAACACCTGGCCACCACCCTTCCACCACCGGCTGATCACACCAACCCTTCTAAAAAAGATCGTCCTCCCGGTTACATTTCCACCGGCAGCGCTGACTACTATTACCATTAAATCTGTCTGGAATGAACCCAACTGATCGTACCACTTTATTTGAACAATTCATCGATCTCTATTACCCCTCTATCTTCTCGGCCATCCGTACCCTCGCGGGCACAGCCGACGAAAAAGAGCTGGAGATCCTAACAGTAAAGGTCTTCGTCGACCTTTGGCAAAACAACGAAGAACTCTTCGGCAAGGTCCGTCCACCAGCCTATGTCTACAAGATACTTCTTCGTCACGTCCTCGACTACCTAAAGAAAAAAGGAGCCAGCGAACACATTCAACACCTTCAAAACACGCTGCTGATAGACCCGGCATTCTACGAAAACATCATCCCGGATAAAAATGACAATTCCCAATAACATTTCCTTACAAATCCCTTAGATCAATAATCCCATTCTGCAACGCAAACCGGATGATCCCCGCCACATTCCTGGCTCCGATCCTCCGGGAGATATTACTCCTGTACTGTTCCACCGTCCGCTCGGACAGATAAACCATCTCGCTGATCTCCCGCGCCGTCTTCTGCTGGCAAACCAGCCGGATGATCTCGATCTCGCGCGCCGAAAAACCCGTATTCGCCACGATCAGCCGGCTATGCTCCTCCTCAGGGAAGACCCGGTGTATGATATGATTCCTCGCCTCCTTACAGAAATAGTCCTTTCCCTCCAGCAGGAACTCGACCGCCTTATTGAACTCCGTATCGTCCTCGCTTTTGATGACATACCCATGTACCCCCGCCTCGAACATCTTCAGCACCGCAGAAGGATACCCGTTAAAAGAGTAGGCCAGTATCCTCGTCCGGGGACAATGGTACTTGACCTCCTTGACTATGGCGTCCCCGCTGCGATCAGGTAATACCTGGTCCACGATCACCAGCTGAGGCTGATGCTCGATCGCCAGTGCGATACCCCCCGTCCCGTCATTGGCCTGGTAAAAAGCGCCGAACTGCTCACCGATAAGAAGCCTGATCCCGTTGATGATCATATTATGATCGTCTATCACCAGCAGAGAATGATATTTCTTTGGCAGAGGGTTCATACTAATGGGATTGTTATTTCGACCGAATACCCCTTTGGCCATGAGTTGTTCAGCTTCCAGCTACCATTGATCGATTTCACCCGTTCTTCTATATTCTTCAGCCCGATCCCCACGCCGGACCCAACCGCAACGCCACCCGGACTCCTCCATCCCGCCGCCAGACCGGGATTGATCCCTTCTCCATCATCGGAGTAATAAAGCGCCAGCCTCCTCCCCTCCACACCCAGCCGCACCGTGATCTTCCGGCATTCCGCATGTTTGATGGAATTGCTGATCAGCTCCTGCACTACTGCCTGCAGCTGCGTCAGCTGGCCGTACGCCAATATCCGGCTGCCACTGCTCACATGCAGGGAATAGCCGATCTCCGTCGCCGCCTCTACCTTTTCCAGCAACCCCGAAACCTCCTTCCCAAACGAGCCCACCGTGCTCAGCTCGGACGATTTGAGATCATGAGAAATATCCCGGACCGCATCCATGATCAGCGATATATGCTCCCGCATCTCCTCATCCCCCCGCTTCTTCGCCAGAACGCTGCCATATAAAAGCATAGGACCTATCTGATCGTGAAAATTGCGGGCCAGCTGTAACCGCAGGTCCAGCAGACGTCGTTGTTGCATGGACCGATAGACAAAGAATGCGGCAACGCCACCCACCACCAGCAACCCCGTCAGCGAGATCAGCAGCAGCGTCGACCTGTCCGCCGCCCGTTTCTGCTCATCCAGCCGGACCAGCTCATACCGGGCATTCTCCGCCTCCGCCAGCGCATAGAGATTGTTGTCCTTGTCGGCGCTGACCGTGTAATAGGCGGAATCCCGGAGCTGGTATACCGTCCTCAGCTCCTTATAAGCCTCGGCATAGCGCCCTTCCTCAGCCAGCAGCCGGCTCTGCGCCTCAGGCACAACAGTCGGGTCCAGCGAAGAATACCGCACCTTTCCGTCTCCGGCCGTCAGCTGCGACAGGTAATAGTTGGCGCTATCGCTCTTCTTAAGGGTAAAATAAAGATCCACCGCCTCCGAATATATCCCTTCCCGATAGGAAGGCTGGAGATTGGGTCGGAATCCCGGGGTGTTGACGTCCCGGATAGCGGCAAGCAGACTCTTCCTCGAAGCCTCCCAATGGCCGCGCAGCCTGTAATATTCGTAATAATCGTCGTGCAGGATATAGTCGTACAGCAGCCGGTAATCCCTGTACTTGGCCGGAAATCCCCCCACCTCTTCCATCACACTATCCACCAGTCCGATTATCTCCTTCGCCCTTGTCGTATCGCCGCTGCGGCAAGCCGCATAGTTCACCGACTGAAGAATGCTCATCGCAACAAAGACCTGCTCAGGACTCGCATTCCCCCTGGGGATAGCCGAAGGCAGCTCAGACAAAGCCGGCCTCAACGCCGAATACCGCGCAAAAACACGGGGATAGTCATGGTTATTGGCAAGCACCGTCAGCGCAAACAGATCCCCGTGCGAAAACCCGCCCTTCTCGAACTGGCCCAGCTTCGTCCGCTCTTCATTGTTCTTCTCAGAATAGTAAATAGCCCTGCCGAATTGGTTGAGATTATAGGCATTGATGGCCAGATAAGTGTAGTACTGCGCCCTGGACTTCCCCCGGCCGCTGTCGCTGAACGCCAGCTGCCGGTAGGTTGCCAGCCACTCCGGAAGACTGTCCGCCTTCGCCAGCAGGGGCGCAACCGAATCCACTCCCTTCAGATAATCAGTATCCCGTAGCTGCTTTGCACGCCAACGGTTCAGGAGATCGCCAAGCCGTAGTTTCAGACTGTCTGTCGGCTGGGCCCGGCCATAATTCCCCAATAAGACTACCAGGCAGATAGAAAAGACCAGCCTTAACATTGAGAATAAGCGCATCATCTCAAATATAGTACTTGTTCAATACACCTGTGAGGTAAGTACTATATTTTTTGCACAAGGCGGTAGAGTGATCTAACTTCCTATCAGTGAAAGAGCTTACTGACCATTACTACCCGAGTATCTTCGCCTCCATATCGAGGCTTACCCGCCTGACCGACTCGCAGGCACTGGACTCCCTCACCCGGTCCGTCATCGCCGAACTCTGGGAAAAGAAGGCCACCTTCGACCAGGACCCCCGCAAAGGCGTCTTCATATATAAAACGCTCCTGCACCACATCTTTGCCTATCTGAAAAGCAAAGGTGATGAACAACGCCTGGAATATCTCCGCACAACCCTGCCGATCAACCCAGAGTTTTACCTTTCTTGAAGAATTTCTTTACGATAAGACTGGTTGCAATACCCGCTACCATCTTGAACAGACTCGTCTTGATCTCTGTCGGTCCCCCAAAGAAATGACCAAATAGATTCCTTAGGATATTCGCCGGCTTAAATCTGTCCGCGATCTCTCCTACTTTCCTGCGCATGTGCTGCTCATTGACGTAATTCTGATGCTCCAGGTTACGTATCTCCTCTCTCAGCTCTTCTAATGTAGTGATCTTCCCCATGCCGTTCTATTTTAAGATCTTCCTGATCAGCATATTGCTGAAGGGCTCCTTCAGCCACTGCCCGCGCCGGGCATACAGGATCAGGGCAATGACCGCGTACAGACCGCCTAAGATAAAGAATCCATAATAGCTTTTCCCGACCCAGTCTCCTATCAGCAAAGCCAGACCGATGCTGAAGATGATGATCACAAACGAACTTATAATGATCATCCCCAGCCCGGATACCAGCTCGCCACTGACATCGGAAAGACTCTCTATCGCCTTCAGCTTCCATAACGTCGTCCTCGTCTCTATATAGTCCCCCGCGTCTGAAAGAAGGTTGTCGATATCCGTTGTCTGCTCTTCCATAGCTAGGACATCGAGTTTTTGGTCTTGCTGAAGCTGCCCTTCACCCCGTCAACAACCTCATTGAATTTGTCCTTTACAGAATCCCCGAACTCGGCAATGGAGTCACCTATATCATTACCCGTTTCGACGATCTTCCTTCGGGTCTCGGAACCCTTGTCCGGAGCCAGTAATAAACCCAATGCGCCGCCTACCGCTGCCCCCACGAGAAAACCGATCAATACTTTGGAGTTGTTGCTCATAACTTAATTTTTTGTTCATGTATTATATCCAAAAATCCTTGCCAGTTTTTACTCAGGGGACAGTTAATGATCCTTTAAGGTGAATTGTGAAAAATATTCTACAATCTGAGCAAGACACCCTCATTCCCGCTCATCCCGCCCCGCTGCCCGCGCGAAAAGATCTCCCGCCGATTAAAGTATCATTCTGTGTATTTTATCCCGATCTTTACAGGGCGGGATACAAGTACGGAACAGGCAAGTGCTAACAAGGTCTCCATACCAGTACTACGAATGAAAACATGAAAACAGCAATAAAGAAATTTGCGATCGACTTACGAATACGTGTGGGTTACGGGACGGCATTTTTCCTGTTGCTATCCTCCTACCTGCTGACCCTCTATGCCAACTCCGAACTCCTCAAACAGGCCCGGCTCGTAGACCACTCCAACAAGATCATCACCGACGTGGAAGCCCTGTTCTCTTCGCTAAAGGACGCCGAGTCCGGCTTCCGGGGCTACCTGCTCATGAACGATGACCACTTCCTGGTCCCCTACCAATCAAGCCGGCGGGCCGTAGACAGCAGCTATGCACTGCTCCTGAATGAGACGGCCACCGACCAGGCCGAACACTCCGACCTGGCCTCCCTCCAGCGGCTCATCGACAAAAAATACGATGTCATGGAGCAAAGCCTCACCCTCCACAGGCAACAACCCCAGCTACCCAGCGATAGCCTGAAAATAAAAGAGTTCTTCGCGATGGAGATCATGACCCATATCCGAACCCTCGTCCGGCAGGTCCAGACCAACGAGCAGCAGCGGCTAAAAGACCGGCTCGACACCATGAGCACCCGCTACCGCACGCTCAACAACGTCATCCTCACCTCCCTCGGCATGGCCGTCATCATGGCCCTCTTCGGATATTATACTTATTCATATGAGAACAAAGGGCACCGCGTCGCCGACGAAAAGATCGCGGAATATCAGCTGCAGCTCAAAGAGCAGATCCAGCAGCTCAACGAAGCCAACAAACAGCTGATCCAGATGCGCAGCATCGAAAAATTCGCCGCCACCGGCCGCATCGCCCGGACTATCGCCCACGAAGTCCGCAATCCCCTGACCAATATCAACCTCGCCGTCGAACAGCTACAGGCCGAGCTCAACGGCTCCGGCACCGAAAATACCGACCTCATGCTGACAATGATCAGCCGCAACAGCGCCCGCATCAATCTCCTGATCACCGACTTGCTCAATTCCACAAAATTCACCGATCTCGTATATCAACGCATCTCCGTCAACCAGCTCCTCGACGAGACCCTCGAGCTGGCTAAGGACCGGCTGCTGCTGAAGAATATTACCGTCGCCAAAAACTACTCGGACGATATCTGTGACATATCCGTAGACGTGGAAAAAATGAAGATCGCCTTCCTCAACATCATCGTCAACGCCATCGAGGCCATGGAACAGGGCGCCGGCATCCTTCAGCTGACAACGAAAGCAAATGAAAGCAAATGCGTGGTCTCGATCACCGACAACGGTGGCGGCCTCGACGAAGAATCCCTGTCGAAAGTATTCGAACCCTATTTTACAAGTAAAACCAAAGGCACCGGCCTGGGGCTGACCAATACTCAAAATATTATTCTGAATCACAACGGGCATATCAGCCTGGAGAGCAAAAAAGGGGAGGGAACGACGTTTACTATACAATTGAATTTTGCATGAGCAGCTTGTCTATCGCATCATTGATCATCTTGCGGGTCAACGGCTTCGCAATGAAGAGGTCGACCCCGCCATCATATGCCTTTTTCCTTTCCACCGCACCGTCATGCGCGGTGATCATAATGATCTTTACCTCCGGATAGTTCTTCTTCACATAAGGAATAAATTCCAACCCGAACCCGTCCGGTAAATGATTGTCCAGGAAAAGTAAGGAAGGAGTATTCGTCTGTAGGGCAGTCGCAGCTTCGGAAATTGAATTGACAAAACCAGTCTGAAAATTCCGCTGTTTCAACATCCCGCTCAGTAAATAGCATATATCCAGTTCATCGTCAACGATCAGTACTTTGTTATTATCTGTCATCATAATTATATCCACTTAACCTTCAAATTTGAGTAACTCAACATTTTCACATAACTGATTAGTTACAATTTTATTGCCACTCCCAAAAACAACGAAGGCAGGCACAAAAATGGCTCTCTGCCGCTTTTTAATGCGTGGGTGCCACTTTTTTTTGTAACTTGTATTGAGCAAAATTCCCCAATTTGGGGAATTTAGTCCCCGCCCCACCCTGACAAGACCCTTTCTTCAGAGTAGTAAAATTTTGGCAAGGGTTTTAGAATATACTGGTAGAGTATTATTTGATTTATTTGATCGCACCCTTGTTATACTTTTTCCAGTAATTTTAAATTTTTGAAAACAACATCTATCTATGAAGCGAATTCTGATCATTGACGACGATATGGACATGTGTAATTTGCTTGGCCGGTTCCTGCAGAAAAAGGGTTACGAGACAGAAGCCAGCCACAGCGGCAACAAAGGGATTGCCAAATTCAAAGAATCCAAATTCGACGTTGTGCTCTGTGATTTTCGACTGGGAGATAAAGAGGGTAGAGAAGTGCTGAAAGAGCTTAAGAACATTGATCCCTACGCGATCGTTATTATTATTACCGGTTATTCTGATATCAAGACGGCTGTCGACGTCATCAAGGCCGGCGCATTCGACTACATTACCAAGCCGTTGATCCCCGAAGAGGTGCTCAACGTCATCAGCAGAGCCCTCCAGCAGTCAGCCGAAGGAGCCATTGAGGCCCCCCGCACAACCAACACAGCCGCCCCCCCGACCAACGGACAGCCGGCCGCCAGAAAAGGCGTGAAGACCTATGGCGACGAAGACTTCCTCGTAGGCCAGGCCCCTGCCACACGCGAGCTGTACCGCCAGATCGAGCTCGTCGCCCCCACTAACTATAGCATCATTCTGTACGGCGAATCCGGCACCGGAAAAGAGGTCATCGCCCGGACCATCCACCTGAACAGCGCCCGAAAAGATAAGCCCTTCATCGCCATGGACTGCGGAACCCTCTCCAAAGAGCTCGCCGGCAGCGAGCTGTTTGGACACGTAAAAGGCGCCTTCACCGGCGCCCAGGGCGACAAGGAAGGCCACTTCGAGCTCGCCAACGGCGGCACCCTCTTCCTCGACGAGGTCGCCAACCTCTCAGTTGAGATCCAGGCTGCCCTCCTGAGGGTCATCCAGGAACGCAAATTCAAACGCGTCGGCGGCGTAAAGGAAATGGACACCGACGTCCGCATCATCGTTGCCTCCAACGAAAACCTCCAGGAATCCTACCGGAAAGGCAAATTCCGCGAAGACCTCTTCCACCGTTTTAACGAATTCTCCATCGTACTACCGGCCTTCCGCCACCGCAAAGAAGACATTCCCCTCTTCGCCGAATTCTTCCTCGCCAAATCCAACAAAGAGCTGAACAAGGAAGTTGCCGGCTTCGAACCGGAAGTCATGCAGATATTCCTCAACTACCCCTGGCCAGGTAACCTCCGGGAATTTCGCAACGTCATCCGTCGCGCAGCCCTGTTGACCTCATCCGGTCTCGTCAACGCCCGCGTCCTGCCCGCAGAGATAGTCGACACCAATGGCTATGGCTTCATACAGTCGATCGAAACGCCTACGACCGCCCCGGTGCAACACCACCCTATCGCACACAAAGAGACCGACCTGAAGAACGCAGCAGCCCAGGCCGAATACGATACCATTATGAATGTGCTCAAACAGGTCAACTATAACAAATCCCGGGCTGCAGAAATTCTCAAGATCGACCGGAAAACCCTATACAACAAGATCAAAAGCTATCAACCCTAATTTACTTTACTAATATATCTCAACTTTTACCCGCTGAGTAGTGTGGGCGCTGAAATAACCCAGCGCCCCATTGCTTATATTACTGGCCGGATTGGCTGGCGTCGCCGTCTGAAAACCATTGTTCCCGGTTACCCCCGAAAGAGTAAAAAAATAATCGTACACATTCCTGTCCACACAATTCATCGTCAGCGTCAACTCCTCCCCACGCTGCAGATAGGTACTGTCATTGAACAACGGCTGCTCGATATACCTCCCGTCCGAAAGCCGGTCCTCAAAAACAAAAACGTCCGGTAGCACCCTTCCCCCAATCTCCTCCGTGAACTGATAATAGTTCGCCACCCCCGGCGGATCCTGGAAATTCACGACCGCATTGATGTCCTTATGATTGTTGAGATCCGTATTCATGGCGAAAGTTATCGAGTCCAGCGCCACCTGCCTCGGCATAACGGAGCTCGCCGTATAGACCACCCCATCCACAGTCACAGACAGCTGATAAGCATGCCCCGGCACCCCCGAATACGTCCGCGTCCCATACATTCCCGCACTCGACTCCTTCAAAACCGCAACCAGCCCGTTATTGCTGTCCGTCACCGTTACCACAGCCCCTGAAACAGGCGGATAGCTGTTGGCGGCAGAAAAAGCTACCGACCGCGATATCTTCACCTGCGGCGTCCCCCCATTCGTGACCACCCCCTCAATAACCACCTGCGACGGAGCATCCCTCAACCCCACGCTCACCACCTTCTTACACGCCATTCCCCCCACCAAAACCCCCACGATCAAAAATCCCTTTTTCATTGGCTCAAAATTTAAAATTCCACGTCACCGACGGTATCCACCTGAACAACGCATACCTCAACGCCTGCGTCTTCGTCGGATCATCCGGATCATTCTGGAACACGATACTGTATGCATTCTCCCTACCATAAAGATTATACACCGAAAAAGTCCAGCTGCTCTCATACCTCCTCTTCTGACCCCTCTTCTCGTCTCCACGCGCGAGCCCCGCCCCTTCACCCCCTTGATCCCGCGCACCCCCACCCTTACCCTGCAGCGTAGCCGCCACATCCATCCGATGATACGCGGGCATCCGGTATCCATTCCTTTCAGTATACAAAAAAGCCGTCTGCCCCGCCACCTGGTATTTCCCGCTCGGAAAAGTCACCGCATTCCCGGTATAATAGACCCAGGTCCCCGACAAGGTCCACCGCCGGCTGGCCTGGTAAATACCCACCACCCCTATATCATGGGTCCTGTCCTGCCTGGCCGGATACCACTGACCGCGGTTGACACCATCGATCTTAAGCTCGGTACGGGATAGGGTATAACTGACCCAACCGGTAAACCGACCTTCCTTCTTCTTCAGGAACAGCTCCAGTCCATACGCCCTCCCAGCGCCCTCGACCAGCTGCGATTCCACATTCTCATTCGCGATCAGCTGCGCCCCATTCTTATAGTCGATCTGGTGGCTCATCGTCTTATAATATCCCTCTGCAGACAGCTCGTACCGGTCCTCATTAAAATTCCGGAAATAACCCAGCGATACCTGATTGGCAACCTCCGGCTTCACATTATTGCTGCTCGGTATCCACAGATCGGTAGGGTTGGCGGAAGTGGAGTTGGACAAAAGGTGCAGCACCTGCGTATTGCGGTTATATCCCGCCTTGATAGAGCTCGTTGCCCCCACCTGCCAGCTCACAGATATACGCGGCTCCGCATTGACATAGGTCTTCACGACTCGCCCTGCCCTGTACTTCGCGGAGTCGACGGTATTGCCCGCGCTGTCATAGGTATAAAATACGCCGGGACCGACAACCGAAAATGAGGTGGCCCTCAGTCCGTAATTAAAATGCAGGCTCTCCGCCAGAGACCATTCATGGGAGACATAAACGGCATTCTCAAGACTATACTTCTTCTGCAACGCCATGGAATTATAGCTGGATTGCCGCGAGGCGGAAATAACACCCGGAGAGATGGTATGATGGATGACGCTAAGCCCGAAATCGATCTTGTTGCTGGCGTCGATATAATACTGCAGGTCATCCTTCAGATTGAGATCCCGGATATCTGACGTGATATTGATGTCGTTGTTATTGGAATTGATCCGGATCTTATAGCGGTAGTCGCTGTAGATGAACGACGCATTCGAAAAAAGCCGGCTGTTAAATATATGATTCCAGCGCGCCGTACCCGTAGCGTTCCCATAGTCGATGCCAAAGGTCTGACCAAACGCAAGATTATCCCTCCCAAAATACCCCGACAAATAGATCCTGTCCTGAGCACCGGGACGATAGTTGCCCTTGATATTCAGGTCATAAAAATAAAGGCTGTTCTGTCTCGTCGAAGAGTCACCCGACAGCTTCAGAAAAAGATCGGCATAAGTACGGCGGCCGCTGACGGAAAAAGAGCCCTGGTCCTTTACGATCGGCCCCTCCGCATTCAGCCGGCTTGAGATCAGCCCGATGCCACCACCGAAATGAAAGTCTTTGCTGTTACCATCATTCATTCGTATATCCACAGCCGAAGAAAGCCGGCCGCCATACTCCGCCGGCATAGCCCCCTTATAGACAGTCACGTCCTTGATCGCGTCGGAATTGAACGTTGAAAAGAAACCCAGCAGATGCGACGGGTTGTAGACCGTAGCCTCGTCAAGCAATATCAGGTTCTGGTCAGCCCCTCCACCCCGCACATAAAAACTGCTGTTGCCGTCCCCCGCAAACTGAATGCCCGGCAGCAGCTGGATAGTCTTGAGCACATCCTTCTCGCCAAAGATCACCGGGATATTTCGGATCTCATCGGTCGTCAGTTTCTGCACGCCCATCAATGGCCGCGCGATAGTCTCGCTCCTTTTCTGCGCGCTGACTACGACTCCGGTCAGCGTCCCCGCCGCCGCATCCAACTCGACCGGCTGCAGGATATTCCTTCGCAGGTCGATGGAAATGGTATCCGTCGGATAACCCGTAAAACTTACCAGTAAATGATAGCTGCCCACCGGGGCGCTGATCGCATAAAAACCATAAACGTTGCTCTGCACTCCGCTGCGCGCGATCTCCCTCAGACTCACGCTGGCGCCTATCAGCACTTCGCCCGTCTTGCGGTCCCTGACGGTACCGCTAATAGTATACCGGCCCTGCCCCTGCGCTATTGCCGGAAGGAAAAAAAGCAGGCCTAACCAGCCCCCAATCAATTTATAGAAAAAGCTCGGCAAGCGACGGGTCCCTATAGTCTGCAATATAGCCAAGGACATTCGGATACGAAAGGAATTCGCTCTGCTCGTGCATAGTGGTCAGCACAATACTTTTCATTCCGGCCCTCAGCGCCGCTTCCACCCCCTTTGGAGCATCTTCGAATACCACGCATTCGGCCGGGTCCACCCCCAGCCCTTCTGCCGCCTTCACGAAGGTTTCCGGATCAGGCTTGCTGATAACCACTTCATTAGCACTGACGATCACCGGGAAATAGCGCCGGATGTTCAGGTTGTCCAGGACAAAATCGATATTAAAGGGAATGGCGGCCGACCCGATGGCCATCAGGATACCCCGCTGGCTCGCTTTCTCCAGCAGCTGGGACAACCCCTCGATCAGCCGAAGATGCGGTCGGAATGCCTCCTGGTAGTTCGTCTCCTTCTTCCGGGAGATTGCCTCCACCTCTGCAGGCGTAAAACGCCCCTTGCCAAATATCCGGTCCAGCAGCTCCTCATTCTTCCCATACATATGACTCTTCACCTGCTCCCGCGTAAGCCCGGCCTTTAGATCGTCGTTGAGAATATTGAACCACGCGATACTGTGATACTCCATGTCGTCGATCATCGTTCCATTCAGGTCGAAAATAAAAGCCCTATACTTACCCATTCTTTTTTTTACGAAGATAAACCCTAATTTTAACGCCATGAAGCAATTTACATGGGGTATCATCGGGCCCGGAAAGATCGCCAATAAATTCGCAATCGCCCTGACCCTCGTTGAAGGCACCCGCCTCGCAGCCGTTGCCTCCCGCGACATAGCACGCGCCCTTTCGTTTGCAGACGCACACGACAGCACCCCTGACAACCCCATCCGCGTCTACGACAGCTACGAAGATCTGGCCGCCGACCCTACCATCGACGCTATCTACATCGCTACCCCTCACGGCTATCACGCCGGGCACGCCATCCTCTGCCTGAGTCATGGCAAGGCCGTCCTCTGTGAAAAACCCCTGGCCCTCTCCGCACGCCAGGTAAGCGAAATGATCAATGCCGCACGCACCCATCACGCCTTCCTGATGGAAGCCATGTGGACCCGATTCCTTCCTTTGACAGAAGAGATCACCCGGCTGATCGGCGAGGGCCAGATCGGTGACCTCCGCTATATTCGCGCCGACTTCGGCTTTCTTGCCCCCTTCAATCCCGACGGCCGCCTCTACGACCTCCGCCTGGGCGGCGGCTCCCTGCTCGACATTGGCATCTATCCCCTCTTCCTCTGCCTCCACCTGCTCGGCGATCCCGAAAAGATCACCGCCGCCGGCCACCTCGCCCCAACCGGCGCAGACGACACCTGCCACGCCATCCTCCAGTTCAGCGAAGGCCGTTCAGCAGTCATCAGCAGCAACCTGACCTGCCAGACCAGCATCACCGCCGAGATCGCCGGCACACACGGCTCCATCCAGATCCCCACACCCTGGTACAAGAACGATCGCTTCACCATACAACAATCCTCGCTACCACCCGCATCTTCCCAATCCCCCCAATCAACCTCGTCCAACCAATCCCCCAGATCTGTTATATCCCCCCAGGATCCCCAGCTCATCCAGCTGGAACCAATGATCAATGGCTTCGAATACCAGATCCGCGAGACCATGAGCTGCGTCTCCTCCAATTTGATCGAAAGCCCTAAAATGTCTTTTGATTTTAGCCTGATGATGGCCCGCACGATGGACACGATCCGCGCCCAACTGGGCGTCAAATACCCCACGGAGTAAGCGGCCCTGCCCCACCTCCACCTACAACGAATGTCTTAATGTAAGATTGAACGGCACCTCTTCCTGGCAGTGTGTATTCTCCAATATCTGCCGGGCCGCCATCACTCCCATTTCCTTAAAGTCCGTCGAAATAGTCGTGATCCCATTCAAAATGATCTTCTTCAACGGCGTCTCATTGTAAGATATAACCCCCACCTGCTTCCCCAGTTCCAGCTTCAGCGAAACGATCCGCTCCACCAGCACCACCAGGTCTTCCTCCATCAGGTTAATATACACTTCCCCCTCTCCGATCGGCTCGTCGGCTATCGAATGCACCACCTTATGCGCAAACGCATACTCCTGGCAGAATCGGCTGCAGCCCTTCAGTATCTCCACCGGATGATAGGTATAGCTTGGAAAGATCAGCTTTATCGTATGATACTTGCTCAGCTGTTCCCGCGCCTTCTCCAGCGCAGAATAGATGTCCTGCTCGAAATTCTGATATACCGCCGCAAACTCCCCCGTAATGCCGGGTATCATCTTGTCCAGCACCAGCAGCTTCTCCTTGGGTAAGGTGTTGATGATATCCTGCGCATTCTCCCCGCCTTCTAGAAAATGCGGGATGATCACATAGTGAGAGTAGTCTTCCTTCCGGTCAGTCAGCAGCTTCTTGAATAAATTGAAGTCGTTATTATAAATGTAAAAATCCACGAAGGTGTACTCCCCGATGCTGGCGATAAAAGCATCGTAAAGGATCTTCTTGTGCGCAGAAAGCTTATTGAAGAGCAGGAATATCTTCAGCGTCTGCCGAACATCGGTATTCTGAATAAAATATCCCTTCCCCGGCACCGAGCCCAGAACCCCCATCTTCTTGAGATATTTATATCCCTTCTCCGCAGTATCCCGCGAGATATCCAGCTCAAAGCTGAGCTCGTTGATGGAAGGCATCAGGTCGTTCTTCCTTATCTTACCCATCTCGATCGCCTTTAGGATCGAATTGGTCAGCTGAAGATACTTGGGCGTCGCCGCAAACTCATCCACCCGGATCCAATCAAATATATTTTCGTGCTTCATCCACCCGAAAATACACCATATTACCCATACTCCAACCCCCCGGTTCTACGGCTGTTTCCTCACATATTTCCCATTCACCTTTTCCCGACCCTCCAATCCTACGGCTGCCTCCTAACGTACTTCCCATCCTCAAAAACAACACTATAGTCGGATTGAAAAAACGTGCTCTTATAATAATAATCCGTCGTAATGATCTGAGCGCCGGAGACGCACGCTGCCAAAAAACCCGAATGATCATTGGCGCGAGCCTCCCTGGTATCCGAGTCTGCCCGGGTCCGCACCATATACCCCTTCTTCACCATAGCCTTGATCTGCTCGTCCTTCGGATTGTTCATGATCATGAACGCCGCCTCCGGAGTTCCTGCCGGCGAATCCGTAAACAACACCCGACCCTTCAACGACGAATGCCCCTGTATATAGGAATCCCTGTGCTCTCCGCCCTCGTCGAGGATAAAGATGAACTTCCCCTTCGCCTCCTTCATTGTAGGCCAATGCCCCGCCAACACCGCGGCTTCCAGCGTCGGGTAGTTGCCCCGGATATCGTCAGGCTCGATGAGATAGCTGCGGCCCAGATTGTCCAGTATCTCCTTGTCCAGCCGGTCAAACACCTCAGCCGTAAACTTCTCTGGCACGCTAAAGCCCGGCGCCTTGATCTCCGCATCCTTGGCATTCATAGTAATATATATCGGATAATGATCAGGATGCGCGTCGGACCAGGTCTTCAGCTGCTGAAGACAACCCGCGAAAGTCGGACAGTTGCTCCTGAAGTCCAGGTCCTGCACGTGAAAGACCTTGAACCCCGGCTTGTTCATCTCTCCCTCCGGATCATAGGCAGGGGGATGACTGGCCGCTTCCCACTCCAGGCCCTTCGGATGCGCATATTTGCCACCCTTCTCATCCGCATATACATCGATCTCCAGATTCCTCAGCCCAAGATTCAGCTGCTCGCCCAGCGGCACATGACTGTATTCCAGCCCCATCGCAGCCTTCGGGTTCTTCGCTTTGAACATCGAGAACAACGCCGTATCGATCGCCTTCTTATAGCTGTTATGCGAACCGATCACCTGTACTTTATTGATCGGAAGATCATCAAACCCGGAATCACCACCGGCAACCTTCCCTCCGGGACGACCTAAATTCCAACCACCTAAGAGTAAACCTATAAACGAGAACAAGACAACTTTCATACAACCAATTTACTGCAAAGATTTTTCTTATGATTTGATTTTTTCTGTGATATCCGATTACGGAATTGTTAATTCAACGCTTATCCACTTATTCACATCGACTACGCAAATTATTAGACAGTCTCCCGTATAAAATAACATTCGATTTACAATTGCATAACATGTGTTTTATCTCTTTGCCGCCAAACTGTTAGCAACAGATTTATAACATCGATCATTAAACGAAATTTTTTCACCAAACCAAAACACCATTCATCATGAATGCAGTTCCAAGGCTCCTTTTATTAGCCCTAGTGTTTCTTTCCCTCACCACCTATGCCTTTCAGCCGGCGCCCGGGAAGCTGAAAGGGGTAGTCACCGACGAGAACAACACCCCTTTAGCAGGTGTTAGCATTGTAGTAAAAAGTACAGGCAAAGCCACAACGACCGACGCAGAAGGCAAGTATTCCATCACCGCCGACGGTCCCGGAGTGGTCCTCCAGGTCTCTTATGTGGGCTTTATCCAGAAAGAGATCAGGGTAGGAAAAGAGAAAGACATCAACGTCACCCTGGTATCACAGACCCGACAGCTGAACGACGTAGTCGTCATCGGTTATGGTACCGCCGCTAAAAAAGACATTACAGGTTCGATCACCACGGTAAAATCAGAAGAGTTCAACCCCGGCGTACTGACTACCCCGGCAGAGCTGCTGCAAGGTAAAGTACCCGGCCTCAACGTTACAAAAAGTGGTGACCCCAACGCGGCTCCCGCAGTCGTATTGAGAGGTCCCTCCACCATCCGTTCCACCGGCGGCGCCATGGAGCCTTTCTATGTCATCGACGGAGTACCCGGCGCATCCATCGACCTGCTGGCCCCGGCCGACATCGAAAGCATCGACGTACTCAAAGACGCATCAGCCACCTCCATCTATGGTTCCCGTGCAGCCAACGGCGTCATCATTGTTACCACCCGCCACTCCAAACCAGGCCAGACACGTCTCACCTATAACGGCTACGGTGCTCGTGAAGAGGTTTCCAAACAGATCAAGATGCTCACCGGCGACCAGCTGCGCAATTATCTCAAGGCGAACAACGACGCCCTGAAGCCCGGCGTCGACGACGACGGCTCCAACACCAACTGGCAAAACCTGCTCGAACAGATCGGTTACTCCCAGTCCCATACGCTGTCTTTTGGCGGCGCCACCGGCAGCACCGACTTCGGCGGCAGCGGTACCTATCTGAAAAACAACGGTATCCTGAAAAACACCTCGCTCGAGCGGACAACCCTCAAAGGTTACCTCAGCCAGCGTTTCTTCGACAACCGTCTCCGGCTGGGTATCACGCTGACCAATAGTCATACAAAGAACAATGACGTCGTCCAGAGCTCCGTCCTGCCCGGCATGCTGTTCTACCTGCCGACCGTCGCTCCCTACAACCCCGACGGATCGTATAAAGAGAATTTTACCCGGACCGGCAGCGGCACGCTGAACCCCCTCTCACTGATCAACGAGAACTTCAGCCGCACAGACGACAACAAAACGCTCATCAACACCATCGCTCAGGTAGACATCATAAAAGGCCTGCGCTATACGCTGTCTTTCTCCAGCCAGCGCGACCAGAACCTGTATAATTTCTACGCCACCTCAAAATCCGGGCTCTATCTCAACTTCAACGGTAAAGCGATCCGCAACTCTTACCTGAATACCAGCACGGTGGTCGAGTCCTATTTCAACTACGACAAGACCTTCGGCGAACATAGCATCAAGCTGCTCGGCGGTTACTCCTACCAGCAGGACCGCAACAACGACGGCTTCGGCATACAGACGCAGAACTTCTCCAACGACAACCTGACGTACAACAACCTCTTCCTGTCCAACCCTTCCAGCCTGGCGCAGGTACCCTTCGACAACAACCCGATATCTACCCTCCGGCTGATATCCTACTACGGACGTATTCAGTACTCCTACCAGGACAAATATCTTCTGCAGGGTTCGCTGAGAAATGATGGCTCTTCCGCATTCGGCGTCAACAATCGCTGGGGTTATTTTCCTTCGGTCTCTGCAGGCTGGAACATCGCCAGCGAGGATTTCATGAAGAATATCACGCTCATCGACATGCTCAAACTACGTGCAGGCTACGGTGTATCGGGTAACAGCACCGGCTTCAATGCTTTCTCTTCCCTGCTGGTATATGGTACACCCGCCGCTCCCAAATTCCTGTATAACGGCAACGTCACCAACGCCATCGATCCCGTTCGCAACGACAATGCGGACCTGAAATGGGAAAGCACGGCTACCACCAACATCGGCATCGACTTCGGCATCCTGAAGAATCGTATCACGGGTTCGGTTGACTACTATATCAAAAAGACATCCGACCTTATTTATGATCAGTACCCCGTATCTGCCACCCAGTACATCGTTCCTACTTATACAGCTAACGTCGGAAGTATCAGGAACAGCGGTATCGAGGCCGTCATCAATGCAACCCTGGTAAAAACAAAAGACTTTACCTGGAGAACCTCCGCTAACGTGGCGCACAATACCAATACGATCCAAAATCTGTCCAACGACAAGTTCGTCATCAACTACATCCAGACCGCGCAGCTCGGCGGCAAAGGCCAGTCCGGCAACTACAGCCAGATCATCCTGCCCGGCCAGGCGCTTGGCACATTCAACCTCTGGCACTATATGGGCAAGAACCAAAATGGTGTGAGCACCTATCAGAACGCTGCCGGATCGACCATCGCCACTCAGCCGCTGACCACTGACGCCCGCCTCGCCGGCAATGCTCAGCCCAAGCTGATTTATGGCTGGACGAACAACTTCTACTACAAGGGTTTCGACCTCAACTTCCTGGTTCGCGGTATACTCGGCAACAAGATCCTCAACGCCACGCTGGCTGGACTGAACGACCCCGTCGATGCACACCTGCAGAACATCCCGGCATTTACGCTTGGCGAATCGCACACCGACATCAACGCTTACCTGATCTCTGATCGTTTCCTCGAAAGCGGATCTTACCTGCGCCTCGACAACGCAACACTCGGCTATACATACAAGCCGCATACGACCAGCGTCAGGAGCCTTCGCTTCTATGCAACCGCGAATAACGTCTTTGTCATCACAAAATACCGCGGCATCGACCCCGAGGTCAACCTGGGCGGTCTGACACCTGGCATCGACAACCAGAATTTCTATCCCAAAACCCGCACTTACATCATCGGCGTAACCGCGAATTTCTAACCTGCCTTAACTCAAACAACAATGAAAAGAGCATATATATATCTTTCTGTCCTGGCCACAGTCCTGATCAGTTTCAGCGCCTGCCGCAAGCTGGACGTACCGGTCGAATCCCAATACATAAAAAGCACCTTCCCGGTAACGACCAACGACTATAATTCTCTGATGGGCAGTATGTATTCCAACCTGGCCTCTCAGTTTGCCGTCCCTTACTGGCGTATGCAGGAGCTCACCACCGACGAAGCCATCCTCCCCGCCCGTGACGGCAACTTCGACGACGGCGGACAATACCGCCAGATGCACTACCATACCTGGACCTTTGACCACCCCTATGTCAACGGCATCTGGCAGTGGGGCTTCGGCGGCGGCATCAACAACTGTAATTTCGTCCTGTCCGTTCTTGCCAGCTCAAAGCTCAGTGACTCGATCAAGACAGCTTATAGCAATGAGGTCAGGGCCATGCGCGCACTGTACTACTTCTTCATGATGGACCTCTATGGAAACGTTCCTATCATCACAAAGTATCCTGTTGACAGCCTGCCTGCCACCCAACCCCGGGCAAAGGTCTACGCCTTCATCGAGTCCGAAATGAAGGACCTCTCTCAAAAGCTGCCCGCCAAAACAAGCAGCCTGGCGACCAACACAACGCAATACGGGCGTCCCACTAAGGCCATGGCCTTCGCCGTACTGGCCAAGCTCTATATGAACTCGACGGTCTATATCGGCACACCCCGCTACAGCGACGTAGTGGCGATGGCCGACAGCATCCAGAACAACCCCAACTACTTCCTGGATGCAAGATTCCGTGACATCTTCCTGCCAAACAACGGTCCCCAGATCAACGAGACCATCTTCGCGATCCCCTATGACCAGCAGATACCGGGCAACCAGTTCACACGCTTCGGCTTCTTCTACTACCTGGTCAACGCCTATGGCTTCAATGTGGGCCTGAGCATCGCTATGAGCACCACACCGGAATTCTACGCCCGCTTCAACATCCCCGGCGACTTCCGCACCAGGACATGGCTCGTAGGACCCCAGTTCGTCCCCGATGGCCAGGGTGGCTTTACCAACACGCCCGTCTACTACCCCGCCCCTAACAACAATGTCCAGATCGTCATCACGGCCCCCCTCATCCTGGTTCCGCCCAAACCAATGGACGTCGGTAACACCGCCGCCAGCCAGGCCGAAGGCGTCCGCTCCATTAAATATTATCCTGACCCCACTACAACGCAGGCCACCCGCCTCAACGGCAACGACGTCCCCGTCTTCCGCCTGGCCGACATCTACCTGATGAAAGCCGAGGCCATCCTGCGTGGCGCCGCCGCCACCACGGTCAACGGTACGCTGCAGACCCCCGAATACCTGGTCAACAAGCTGCGCACCCGCGCCGGCGCCCAATTGTGTCCAACCGCCACCCTCGACACCCTCCTCGACGAACGCGCCCGCGAGCTGTCCTGGGAAGGCTGGCGCCGCGACGACCTCCTGCGCTACGGCCAATACGAAAAAGAATACATCCTCCCCAACGACGCGCTGAGCATGGACAAGAGCGAATACCGCCGCCTCTTCCCCATCCCCATCAACGAGCTCAAACTAAACCCCAACCTGGTCCAAAACCCAGGCTATCCAGGCAAATAAGCCCCCACCCACATAAAAAAAGCCGGCCCCCAAAGCCGGCTTTTTCTTTCTCTATTTTTTTAAAATCTTCAATAAAACCCCGCATCACTCATCTCCTCATCCACCAAAAACACGGTCATGCTCTTCGGCCCATGCGCGCCCAGCACCAGCGACTGCTCAATATCCGCCGTCTTAGACGGCCCCGCAATAAAAGTCGCAAAGCCATACTCCAGATTCATTCCCCCGATCCGCTCATAAGCCGCATGCATATTCACCACCACATCCTTCTTCCTTATCACCAACGCCAGATTCTGCGCTATAAAAGGCAACGCCCGCTCGATCATCCTGTCCTCCGTTATCCAGCATGCCCCATTCTCCGCCACACCAAAATGTGCCGCCAGTACCGCCAGTCCTACATCCTCCAGTTCATGCGGATCAGCATATCCCCGGGCAGCCTCTCCAAATCCCTCCAGCTCAGGACAACCCGACACCACCCTCCCAACCCGCGGAAACAGCTCCCGCAGTATCGTCCCTATCCGGTCAAAACCCGACACGACATAAGCCGCCCCACCGATCGCCTCCAGCACCTTCACAAAACCATCCGCCAGAGCATCCCCCGACAAGTCCACACCTGCCACGGCCGCCGCAAACCCCACATCCCCTGCCGGCACCTCCGGCAGTTCCTTCCACTCAGGCTGATTCCCCTTCACCGTCTTCAATATATTCTCCCTGCTGCTCATTTCTTATTCTTTTTATACCATTCACCAAATGACTGCTTCGGAACAGGCGGCATATCCCGCTGCTTATACCATGGATTCATTCCATTGTTCACCGTAAAAGGCGCATTCAGCATAAACCACCTCCCCGCCTTTCCCGCAGTATGATAAACAGATGGATTCGACAACACCCAGGTCATCGTCTTCATCGCCGCCTTCTTGGCCAGCGGCGCATGCCCGCTCTGCACCAGCACCTGCCGCCATTTATATAGCTGATCATGAATATCGATCTTCACCGGACACACATTCGAACACGACCCACACAACGTCGAAGCAAAAGGCAGATCAGCATACTTCTCCCTGTCCAGGTTCGGCGCCAGTATCGACCCTATCGGCCCCGCCACCGCCGTATGATAGCTATGCCCCCCGCTCCGCCGGTAGACCGGACAGGTGTTGAAACAGGCAGCACAACGGATACACTTCAACGAATTTCTAAATTCCTTCCTCCCCAGATGGACGCTCCGGCCATTGTCCACAAGCACAATATGCATCTCCTTCCCGGGCCTCGGCTTCTTAAAATGACTGGAATAGGTGGTAATAGGCTGTCCCGTCGCGCTGCGCGTCAGCAGTCTTAAAAAGACCCCCAGGTGCTTCTTCAACGGAATGATCTTCTCAATACCCATACACGCAATATGCACATCGGCCAGATGCGCTCCCATATCAGCATTGCCCTCGTTGGTGCAAACCACAAACTCGCCGGTCTCCGCAACGGCAAAGTTCACGCCCGTCAGCGCCGCCCGCCGCGTCAGGAACTTCTCCCGCAGATGCAGCCGCGCCGCATGTGTCAGGAATTGCGGGTCGGCATTACCCGCCGGCGTCCCCAGATGCTCGTGAAAGATCTCACCTATCTCCTCCTTCTTCTTATGGATACAGGGCAATACGATATGGCTCGGCGGCTCTTCGGCCAGCTGCACCACCCGTTCACCCAGGTCAGTATCTATAACTTCAATACCCTGCTCCTGTAAATATTCGTTCAAATGACATTCCTCTGTCAGCATGGACTTGCTCTTCACCATCTTGTCCACGCCATGACGCCTCAACAACCCCAACACAATAGCATTGTGCTCCGCCGCATCCGCAGCCCAGTGCACCGTAACACCATTGGCCATAGCCGCCGCCTCGAACTGCTCCAGATATCCACCTAAATTCGACAGAACATTGTCCTTGATACGCGAGGCCGTCTCCCGCAGCAGCTCCCACTCAGGGATGGTATGCGCCGCCTTATCCCTCTTCTGGCGTATCCACCATAAGGTCTCGTCATGCCAGTTGACCCTGGCCTCGTCTTTATTGAAGGCATCCGCTAGCGCGGCATGATCCTCCTTCCCTGCGTGCCCCGGCTTTCCTCCGTTCTGTTTCATAACCTGCTATTCAAAATTTCTGCAATATGCTTTACCTGTACCATACTCTTCTGGCGGTGCAATATTCCTTCCATATGCATCAGACAGCTCATATCGGAACCCGTGATATACTCCGCGCCATGATGCAGATGGTCTGCAACCCGGTCCTTCCCCATCTTCACCGATACAGCCTCTTCTGCAACGCAAAAGGTGCCGCCAAAACCACAACATTCGTCCTGCCGCGTCAGGTTGATCAGCTCTATCCCCTTCACCAGATTCAATAGCTGCAATGGCTTGGAGAATGGTGCCGCCATCAGCTCGCTCATCTGCGCCAGCTTTAGCCCCCGCTGCCCGTGACAGCTCTGATGAATACCTACTTTAAATGGAAAACTGGCGTCAAGCGCCGAAACCTGCAATATGTCGGTCATGAACTCAACCAGTTCATATATCTTCCCCGGTATAGTCGTGCCGCGTCCATGTACATCACCCCCGGCCACTGAGCCATGGTCCCCACTTTCGGCCGCCGACCCATGGACCCCACCCGCGCTGTCTGCGGAAGCCCCGTGCAAATGATCTTTAATATGCAGCACACAGCTCCCCGACGGGGAAACAATATAGTCGAACTCCTCAAAATTTTTGATAAACAGATCATTGCAACCCTTGGTCAGGTGCTCGAACCCCGAATTGGCCATAGGCTGACCACAACAGGTCTGATTAGAAGGGTAAACAACTTCACAACCGAATTTTTCCAATAACTCCAGCGTAGCTATTCCGACCTGAGGATAGAATTGGTCGATATAGCAGGGAATGAACAAACCAACTCGCATGCCACTAAGCTACTTATAATATTTCAATTCTATGATATCCCCCGGCAAAAAACGGCTGTTCCAGTGCTGATGTATCGCCAAAGCCGCGCCCATGGCCGTCGCCTGAGGGATCGACGCCGCAAAAACTTCTATATCGGGAAACGCGTCCGCCAATAAATGCATATAGACCTGATTCTTCCCAAACCCCCCGTCCACAAATATCCGCTTCACCTCCGTCCCTGCAAGCACCAGCTGCGTCGACGCTACCTGCTGCGAAATGATATCCATGATAAGCCGGTGATAGGCCTGCTCAAAACTCACAAAAGCCGTCAGCTCCCTCTGCCCGAACACCGAAGCGCCCACCATCACGGTATCCCCCTCCTCAATACCAGCATCCATCCCTTTCAATCCTTCCACCAGCTCAGGGTCAAAGTCCACCGTCGCGATATAGGCCGGCAGCTTGTGAAAATGATCCGCCAGCCGCCTGACCTGCTGCTCGTGCTCATACCCCGCAAACAACCGCGACGCTTTTACCGGCGTGCCCTGATAGCTCATATAGCACAAACAATCCTTCTGCAGCTCTGCCACCGTCAGCGTCGAGTCATTGAATGGATTCATCGATATACACCAGGTCCCCGTCGAGATAAGGACAAAAGGCTCCCGAAAACTCTCCAGGTACGGTATGATCGCCGCCGAACTATCGTGCAGCCCTATGCCCGCGATCGGTATCGCAGGCATCTTCGTCGGAAAAGACGGCCCTGGAAACGCCGGGATCGCCGCGTCCCCCGTAACGCCCGCTCCGGCGGCGCCCACAGGCACAACACTCGTAGAAGCCGCTATCGGAGCCAGCTTATCCACGATCCCTTCCCGGTATACCCACTCGTGATAGTTCGCCTGCGAAAAATTCCACAGATTCGTATGACATCCGATACTCGTAATATCCGAGAACGCCCTGCCAGTCAGCAGATAGCTGAGATACTGCGGCAGATGCAGCGAGTATGTTATCTTACTGAAAAGCTCCGGCTGCAATTCCTTGATCCTGTATAGCTGCATCCCCGAATTGAGGCTCCCCAGCACGGGCGAAGCCGTCAGCATCGAAAAGGTCACCTCCCCGCCATAGTCATCATAAAATTTCCTCTTCAGCTCCTCCGGATAGGCCTTCAGATAGTTGTACAACGGCGCCACCGGCTGTCCATCCTGCCCGATATGCACAAAGCTGGCGCCATAAGCGGAAAAGTTGATTGCGCGTATACTGAACTCCGTTAGCGCCGAAAGCTCTGCCAGTGACTGACAAACCCACTCCCTCAGCGCATTCACATCCTCACAGGCCTCCCCGTCTTCGTCCAGGATTGCATCAACAACGGTCGACCGCTCCCAAACGATCTTATAATGCTCGTCAAAAAGGAAAAGCTTCTTATTGGTCTTACCAATATCAAATATGGCTATGACATTCATATTATAATCCCGTAGCAACGGTCCCCGCACCTCTTTCTTTGATCAAATGTTCTCTTACTTTCCCGGCCCTGTACAACGCCAGGGGATCCAACGCGCCACCCGCCCGGAGACGGGCTTCCGCCACCAGCGCCCGCACATCCGTCCGGAAAGCACCTTGCAACAGCTCCTGTGCAGCCACGACATCATTACCCTGCTGCGCCGCCACCAGCCTTTTGCGATCTACCAGCAACGCCTGGGCATAGGTCAGCATAATGGCCTCAACCGATTGCAGCAGGTCCTCCAACGGGTCTTTCACATTATGCGAAGCATCGATCATCCACCCCAGGTCCGTAGCATGATCCATCCCCCTCGCGTCCATCCCCTCCACCAGCTCATTAAAGATCAGGAAGAGCTGGTAGGGTTTGATGCTGCCCACAGTCAGGTCATCATCCCCATATTTGCTGTCATTAAAATGGAAACCGCCTAATTTCCCCTCCATCAACAACAAGGCGACGATCTGCTCGATATTCGCATTCGGCAAATGATGCCCCAGGTCCACGAGTGTATACGCCTTCGGTCCCAATTTAGAAGCATACAAAAGACTCTGACCCCAATCCCCTACAGTAGTGGAATAAAAATTAGGCTCAAAAGCCTTATACTCTACAAAAATCTTCCAGTCAGCCGGCAACGCAGCATAGATCTCCGAAAGACCCGAAAGCGTATTCTGAAAAGCCTGCCTGAAATTCAGCTGCCCCGGAAAACACGATCCATCCGATAACCAGACGGTCAGCGACTTCGAACCCAGTTCCTCCCCATACTTGATCACCTCGATATTATGGTCGATCGCCTGCTTCCTCACGTCCTTGCGCACATGCTGCAGCGAACCAAACTTATAGCTAAGCTCCTGCCCCGGCTGATCCTGGAACGTATTCGAATTCATCGCGTCAAATTTCAGCCCATACTGCGCCGCCAGAGCCTTGATCGATGAAGCCTGCTTCGGAATATCCCACGGAATATGCAGGGAAATAGCCCCGCTGCTGCGGTTCAGCGCATGCAACAAACCCACATCCTCGATCTTCTCTTCCAGGCTCCGGGGCTCGCCACCACCTGAAAAACGGCCAAACCTCGTTCCACCTGTGCCCAACGCCCAGCTCGGAATAGCCACCTGAAAATCGACTAGCTTACTCAAAAGCCCCTCAGTATCGGCCAGACCCGCAGCCGCAAAATCAAATCGGCGGCGATGTTCCTTCAGCAAAGACTGATTATGCTCTTCGACCTTATATTTTTCTATTTGCATGATTACATGATTTACTCCATATAAAATACTTCCTTCAGCGGCCGCGTAACCGGCGAATTGTCCGGATGCGACTCCATGATATCCTTCATATACGCCCACCATTCCTTCATTACCGGATGCGCAGGCAACTCCTCCAGCAAAGCTGGATCCTCGACCCGGAAACAAGCGAAAAGCACCAGCGTCCCCTCATCCAAAAATATCGAATATTCCCGGATGCCCGCCTCCCGCAACAAAGTCTCCAGCCGGGGCCAGATAGCCGCATGTCGGCGACGATACTCGTCTTCGAATCCAGGAAACAGCTTCATTGTAAAGGCTATACGCATAATTTCTATCTTACAAAAGCCATCGCAACTCCACCATCAACATTCAACACATTCCCGGTAGATTTATTCATCAACCCACCAACAAGCACAAAACAGGCATTGGCAATATCCTCAGGTAAAATAATCTCATTCAACAATGTTCTCTTCGCATAGTATGCCGGCAGCTCCGAAACACTAACCCCATACGCCTTAGCCCTTCCTTCCGCCCAGCCACTTTCCCATATCTTGCTGTCAGAGATCACGGCGTCCGGATTCACAACATTCACCCGGATCCTGTCCCCTCCCAGCTCGGCCGCATTCAGACGAGAAAGATGCAGCTGCGCCGCCTTCGCCGAACCATACGCGGCATTGTTGGGACCCGACACCAGCGCATTCTTGCTCACGATATTTAGTACGTCCCCGCCGATATCCTGCTTGCGCATAACATCCACACCCGCCTGGGTCACGAGGAACTGCCCCTTCACCAGTACATCATAAAGGATATCCCAGTCCTTCTCCGTATGGTCCTGCAACGGCTTGGAAATAGACAGACCCGCACAGTTGACAACGATATCGACCCCGCCAAAAGCCAACGCTGCGGCAGTATATGTGGCACGAATTCGCTCGGGATTCGTTACATCCAGCACCTCTCCGACAAACGCATCCTTCCCGTAAGCGCTCATAAATTCCTTGCGCGCTGCCTCGAGCCGTTGCTCATCATTATCATTGATCACAACACAAGCTCCCTCATCGGCAAACTTCTTGGCAATAGCCTTCCCGATCCCACCGGCACTGCCCGTCACCAGCGCAATACGGCCGGACAAGGCCTTGGGCTTGGGCATCCGCTGCAGCTTAGCCTCTTCCAGCAGCCAGTACTCGATATTAAAAGCTTCTTGTCTCGGCAATGAGGTATAGGACGAGACCGCCTCCGACCCCTTCATTACATTGATCGCATTAATATAGAACTCCGCCGCCACACGCGCCGTCTGCTTGTCCTTTGAGAACGTGAACATACCTACTCCCGGATAGAGGATGACTACCGGATTGGGATCACGCATCGCCGGACTGTTCGGATGCTTGCAGGAAGCATAGTACTGCGCATACATCGCACGATAGGCATCAAATTGCGGCGCCAGCCGGGCCTTCAACGCTGCCACGTCAGACAGGTCGTCTGCAACGCCCAGGTCCAGTACCAGCGGGCTTATCTTGGTGCGAAGGAAATGGTCCGGACAGCTGGTACCCATGGGCGCCAGACGGGACAGGTCATTGGAATTGATAAACTCCAGCACCCGCACGTCATCTGTAAAATGACCGATCATCTTCACATTCGAAGAGCAAAAGCCCCGCAGAACCGGCGCCAGCGCAGCCGCCCGCGAAAGCCGCTCAGCAGCAGGAAGGGCCTTCAGCTTCTCACCCCCAAACACAGACCCGCGCTTACCAATATTCTCCTCGAGATACTGCGCACACCGCTCGATCACCTCAAGCGTATTGATATAGCTTTCAAAAGCCGTATTTCCCCACGTGAACAGACCATGTGAACCCAGCATGATCCCCCGGATTCCCGGATTCTCCTCCAAACACTGGCGCAGCTTCAGCCCCAGGTCAAAACCGGGCCGCTGCCATTCCACCCAGCCGATCTTTCCGCCAAACAGCTCCTGGGTGATCTTCTTTCCATCCTTCGCCGCAGCAATAGCAATAGCAGCATCCGGATGCAGGTGATCAATATGCGCAAAAGGTAAAAAACCATGCAAAGGTGTATCGATAGAAGGTGCCTTCGAAGCCAGGTCATAGATGCAATGGTTGAACAGCTCGACCATCTCATCCTCGTGGGCGATCCCGCGGTATACATTCTTCAACGCCTGCAGCCGGTCCACATACAATGCAGCCAGACCACTGCGCTTCAACGTACCCAGGTCTCCACCCGAGCCCTTTACCCACATTACTTCTGTCTCCTTCCCCGTCAACGGGTCCTTGGCAACCGCCTTACAGGAAGTATTCCCTCCACCATAATTGGTCAGACGCAGATCAGCGCCCAACAGATTCGAACGGTATATGAGTAGTGCGACTTCATCGCCCGCCAGTTCGGCCGCTTTCTTCTCATCCCACAAATAACTGACATGCTTGAATTTCGTTGTAACAGACATATGCTTAAGCTTTATTAAGTGAATTTCCATATCCCACCAGGATCACCGAGCACAATATCGCAATGATCCCCACCGTGATCGTAACCCGCGTCGTCCGGCTCACCCCCTTCCATTCCTTCAACGCTATCCCCCAGGCATTCGCTACGAGGATAATGAATGCCATATGCAGTATCCAGGAGCTCGCCCCATTGCCCAGCCGGCTTTCCCCCATCCCGTAAAAAAAGAACTGCAGGAACCATACCGTCCCCGCCAACGCCGAAAAAAAGTAGTTGTTCAGGAGGGGCGTCTTCTTGTTCGTATAGTCGCCAAATGTTTTATTCCGTGCATTCAGGAACATACACCAGATAAAGTTGGTTGTTAGCCCTCCCCAGAGCAATACGATATAGGTAACATTATTCTGATACAGGAACTTCCCGTCACCTCCGGGATGCGCATTCTTCCAAAGCTGATTGGCCATCTCCGCCATCGGGCTGCCCGCCTCGATGCCATAATTGAAACAGGCGCTCAGTATCCCGGAGATCGTACAGATGATGAGACCCTTGACCAGCGCAAATTCTTTAATGCTCTCCCTCTTCTTTTCCTCCGGCAGTTCCCTCTCCTTCAACACGCCCGCCCTGCCGCAGATATATATCCCGAGCAGACAAAGAATGACTCCGGCCAGCACGATCCGCCCCCAGTATGTGGTCAGCAGCTCATGAAAGGTCGTCTTACCGGGAGTATGAACAATATTGTAGTAGATGGAAGGCACCAACGCCCCAAACGCTGAAGTGAAACCCAGCAGGACCGAATTGCCCAGCGACATCCCCAGATAGCGCATGCCCAGTCCGTACATTAGTCCGCCGATCCCCCAGAGTATGCCCCAGAAAAAAGTCCACCCCAGCGTAGCCGCCGAGGTCTGCGCGATGATCTCGGTAAAGTTCGGCACCGTTAGCCAGGCCGCCAACGGAGGAATGATCAGCCAGGAAAACAGCCCCCCAACGATCCAATAGCTCTCCCAGGACCATTCGCGTACCTTCTTATAAGGTATATAAAAGCTACCCGATGCAAAACCGCCGATAAAATGAAAAAGGATCCCAAATAGTATCATGTAGTCGAGAATTTTCGATATGGCTGCAATACGCGCTGGACCTGATCCAGCCAGGGTCAAATATAAATGGTAACCCCGATTCCGCTGTCATGCACTGTCATGGCATCCAATTTCCCCGGCCAAAATAGCTTGTTAACAAGCCAATCCTGCGGAACTCGGTCCTGCAAATGTATGCTTACTTGCATACGGGCGGGCTACTCTCCCGCCTTTACTCTTAACTGACTTGCTATATGAAAAAACACATCTTGCCACTACTGTGGCACTTACTGTGCATTCCATTCCTGACCTCTGCCCAGACCGAAAAGGTCGGCGGTACCGTCCAGGATTCCAAAGGTAACCCCCTCTCCGGTGTAAGCATTACTATTAAAGGTTCAAGCACCGGCACCTCCACAGACAGCAGTGGGCGTTTCAGGCTCTCGGTCCCCGGCCCCCAATCCATCCTGGTCTTTTCGCTGGTGAGCTACGACCGCAGGGAAGAGCCCGCCGGCCGGCGCCAAAAAATGCTCATCACCCTCAACGAGGCCAGCAACAACATGAATGACGTGATCGTCATCGGTTACGGCACCGCGAAGAAAAGGGACCTTGCCGGCTCCATCACCTCCATCTCCGCCAAACAGCTCGAGGAACGCCACCCGGCTACCCTCGGTGACGCCCTGCAAGGCATGGCGGCAGGTGTGTTGGTGACCACGAGTTCGGTGCCCGGCTCCCAGCCCAGTATCCGTATCCGCGGCTACTCGACCTTCTCCAGCGCCGGCAACAATCCCCTATACGTCATCGACGGGGTATTGTCAGACAACATGGACTGGGTCAACCCTAATGATGTCCAGTCTGTAGAGATCCTGAAAGACGCCGCCTCGGCCGCCATCTACGGCTCACGGTCAGCCAACGGCGTTATCATCATCACCACCAAGAGAGGGCTGGAAGGCAAGCCGAGGATCAATATCCAGTTCCTGCACACATCGGGTATCCTGGCGCACAAGTTGCCACAGGCCAACTCCAAAGAAGTACGCCTCTACCGGCAGGAACAGCAAAACAGCCCCACTGCCGGCGGCAACACCGACTCCCTGAACCCCAGCTTCAACGCCGACAACGACTACCAGGACGTCCTCACCCGCGTAGCACAACGGAATCAGCTCGACTTCGGCGTCAGCGGGGGCGCAAAGAACATGAGCTACTTTACAAGCCTCCGCGCCCTCGATGACCAGGGCCTGGTAGTCAACAGCTACGCCAAATCCCTGCTGTTCCGGGCCAACATCGAGTTCTCCCCTTCCACGAAATTCAAGTACACCAGCCGTTTCCAGTTCGGGTATTCTACAGGCAATAAGATCGACGAAGGCAACACGATCTTCCAGGCCTTCCAGCGACCGGCCAACTATGCCCTGTACTATCCCGACGGCTCGCTGACAGGCTATATCAGCGGCCGGCGAAACCCCTTGTCCGTCGCGCTGCTGCAGGTCAACAAATTCCAGAACTACCAGGGGACCCTGTTCAACCAGGTCGAATACCAGTTCATCCCGTCCCTGCGGTTTACCATCAACGCCGTGGTCAATTACAACGAGGGCAGAACACAAGGCTTCCTGCCAAAACTCCTGAGCTCGGCCAATCCCCTCACCAACAGCGGCAAAGAAGGCTTTACCCGATCGGTCAACTGGCAGTACCAGGCCTTCCTCAACTATAACAAGTATATCGGCAAAGACCACTCCATCACGGCGATGGCCGGCTTCAGCGCCGAGAACACTCAGTCGAACAGCGCCTCCCTCGCGGCAGTCAACTACGTCAGCGAAGACATCCTGACGCTCAACTCCGGCACCATTGTACCCTCCGGCACCACTACCGACGCTTCGGGCAATTCGCTCGCCTCTGTCTTCGGCAGGGCGTCCTATAGCTATAAAGGAAGGTATATCGTCAATGCGCTGGCAAGAAGGGACGGCTCCTCCCGTTTTGGCGCCAACAACCGCTGGGGCAATTTCGTTTCCGGCGCAGTAGCCTGGCGCTTCAGCGATGAAAAATTCATGCGCTGGACCAACAACGTGATGGACGACGGTAAGCTCCGTGTCAGCGTTGGGCAGACAGGCAACGAACGTATCGGCAATTACGACGCTCAGAATAAATACGACTTCGGCACCTACTTCTACAACCAGCAGTCTGGCGTCGCCCCCAATACGACCATCGGCAACCCCAATCTGAAATGGGAAAGCACGCTCCAGAGCGACGTCGGCATGGACCTCAGCTTCTTCCACGGAAGACTGCTCGTCGTCGCCGACTATTACGTCAAGACCACCAGCGACATGCTCTACAGCCGTCCCCTCCCGCGTGAGACGGGTTACACCAGCGTACGCGTCAACGTAGGCACCATCCGGAACAAGGGCTTCGAGCTCTCTCTTACCGGCAGACCTGTTGTGAAAAGGAATTTCGACTGGCTCGTCAGCTACAACCTTTCCATCGAAAGAGGGGTCGTCAAAAAGCTCAATGGAGGACAGTCCTTTATCTCCGGCAACAGCAGCGACGCAGGCAACGCAGCCTGGCTCATCCGCGAAGGCGGCGCCCTGGGCGATTTCTACGGCTGGCGGCAGCTCGGCGTATATGCCTACGACCAGTCCAATGCTTACAACGACAACTGGGAAAGGCTTACCCCCAACTTCGACAAGAATGGTGTCTTTCTGGGATATACGTTCAAAGGCCAGCCCTATTCCGGCCCCGTACATAGCCTTTACGGCAGGTCGACCAGGCTGAAAGGCGGGGACGCCGAATTCGCCAATCCCAATAAGGACAGCGTCATCGACAATTCCGACCGGATGGTACTCGGCAACGCACAGCCGAAATTCTATTTTGCCATCATGAACACCTTCCGTTACAAGCAGTTCTCCCTGTCTTTCACCATCAATACTCAGTGGGGGAACAAGATCTACAACAACGCGGCCAGGGTCCTCGACGACTATGGTACCGCCAATATCATCCCCCAGCCTTACGTCATCTACAACATGTGGAGAAAACAGGGCGATGTCACCAATGTGCCCGTCTACCGCAGCAGCAGTGTGGGCAATGTCCGCGTGAGCGACCGCTTCATCGAGGATGGCTCCTTTATCCGGCTGGCCTACCTGCAGCTGAATTATGCCTTGCCCCCGGCCCTGTCCAGGAAAGCATTCGCGCAGAGCATCAACGCCTACCTCTATGGCAGCAATCTCCTGACCTGGACCAAATATACCTGGTACGACCCCGAGTTCCCCTCGAGCGATCCGCTCCAGCTGGGACAGGACGGTGGCGCTTACCCCCGCCGCAGGGAAATAGGCGTAGGCATTAATATTTACTTCTAACCAACAAACATATTGACAGATGAACAGGCTACTTTATCTACTGGCTTCAGTCATGACGCTGACAGGATGCAGCAAATTCCTCGACAAACAGCCACAGACCGAAATAAGAACAAGCACTTTCTGGCACACGGAAGACGACATTAAAGCCGCAATCGCCGGGATGTACAGCGGCATGCAGGACGTCTGCGCCACCGGATACTTCTACTATGGGGATTCCCGCAGCGATAATTTTTACGACAACCCCAAATACGGCAACGTATCCTATTACACCAACGGACTTACTTCTTCGATCAACGGGTCCGACTGGAGTCCCCTCTATACCGTCATCGGAAGAGCCAACGACCTGCTCAAGCACGTACCACAGGTAAAAGCGCTCCAGCCCGGCATCGACCCCAAGACTATCAATTACTACCTCGCCGAGGCGTACAACGTTCGCGCGTATTGCTATTTCCAGCTCGTGCGCGTATGGGGCGCGGCGCCGATGTGGACGATCCCCTATGACAGCGTCGGTATCGACCCCTATAAGGCCAGGACCTCCGCCGACGCCCTGCTGGACAGCCTCATCATTCCCGACCTGCTGACCGCCGCCAGCCTGTCCGACCCCAACCAAAAAACAGTCTGGGAAGCAAACCTGGGCCTCAGCTACGCCCTGCTGATGGACGTCAGCATGTGGAAGCACGACTACGCAGGCGCCATCGGATGGTACAACAAGATCACCGGCCTGGGTCGGTATAAGTTAGAGCCAACCGCCACCTGGAAGAACCTGATGATAGCTCCCGACAAGACGGTGGAGAACATTTGGAGTATCTACTGGGACTGGACCACAGACGGAGGGGCTGGCATCTCCGGGCTGATCGGCGCCGGCAACACCAACAGCACATTCAGGATATCAGACCTCATCTGGAACTATTTCTCTACCACACCGACGGATATCCGCAGCGCGCAGTCCGTCGACCTCAAAGTAAAAACGCACGACAAGACCCTCAAATTCTACGCAGTCAACCTGGACTCGAAGGGCAACCAGATCTACCCGGCCAACAACCAGGCGAATGTCTATTTCCCTATCTATCGTTTCGCCGATATGGTGCTCCTGCGTGCCGAGGCGGCAAATAAGCTCAGCGACAGGGCCACCGCACTGACCCTGCTCAACCAGGTACACACCCGCGCCGGTCTCACCGCCTACACAGCGACCATCCTGCCCGACTCCACCACTATGAGCAATGCTATTCTAACGGAAAGACAATACGAATTCTTTGCAGAAGGCCGCCGGTTCTTCGACCTGGTACGAAATGGCATCGTTTCGACGATCATGGACCCCATCATCAAGATCCGCAAACCCGACGCACAGCCCTTTGCCGTCGATGCCCGCACCGTCCTCTGGCCCCTGAGCATCACCGTGCTCAACGCAAACCCAAAGCTTACCCAAAATCAACCTTACAACTAACCCCCTTCCCCTTCCACCCAAACTCATTATCAAACCTCATTATATGCTGAAACATATTTTCATCGTCTCCACCTTCCTGATCGTCCTGGCCGGCTGCCTCCTGACGACCAGCTGTAAAAAATTCGCAGGCCTCCCCCTGCAAGAGGACACCGAGCACCATCCCTACCTGCTGGATCCCCATGTCAGCATGAACGCCTGGCAATACCTCAAATTCAGGTCAGGTGCCGACCCATCCAGCATCGACACGGTGTTGAAAAGAATGTACGACGCCGTCATCTATTCCGGCATCGACACCAATGAATATACAAAACCGGGCAGGACCTTCATCTTCCTGCACAACAACGCTATCATCAGCTTTACCTCAACGGCGCCCATTATCCCAACCAATACTTGTTATTGGGGATATTACCTGGTGTCTACCCCCCAGCGGCCCGCCACTACCTGGACCGACTATTCCCCCGCACAGGTGAAAAGCTGGCTGCAGTACCTCATCGTGCAGGGATCCTACACCTATGAAAACCTCACCCCTGTCGAGGTCACCGCCAACACGCTCCAGCCCCCGGGCTCAGACACTCTCAATCCAAAGAGCGTCATGACCCTCGAGCGGGTCAACACCAGCGACGGCAAGATCCGCCTCAACGGCTTCGTCGGTTCAACCAACTACGTCGACGTCCGTACCGGCGGCATCCTTAGCACCAACGGCCCCATTCACGTAGTAGACGCCTGCGTCTACTACCGGCCCCAGTGATCACATCATTCATACCCACCTCTGTAATTTTCGCATAAGCAAGCAATCCTTAATTGGATATTGGCACATCAGGCGGGCTGTCTCTCAGCCCGCCATGCCAATTCCTATCTACCCCTGCCCACCCCCCACCAGGGTCCACTCCACTACTTGGTATTTCCCACTTTTACGCTGACGGACACAGCCAGCAGGATATCCGACTGCTGCCAGTCGCCGGTTACGACCTTATGTTTTTGTAAATCTAAAGAGGGCGTGTCGTTGTTCTTGTTACATGCGAACGTGCAGAAGAGAAGAGATGCTACTACGAGCCCTCCTGCCTGAAAGATTACTCTTTTCATCAGTTAGTATTTTATGCGATCAATATTGGATCTATGAGCAATAGGAGCGCAACACTTATCTGATGGAGCAAATGTATAAAGAACCTTTCTAGCTTATTACACGATCAACCTTCATAACAATTAGTTAATGCCCTTCCCTCACGCCGGCACCTTCACCGCCTGCCTCGCCAGCAACTTCCACTTCCCTTTCGCCTTCGTCCACACCGTTAATACATAAAGATGCGCCGTCCCCGGCTTCCCGCCATCATTGTTCGTCGCGGACAAAGTATGCCTCACCCAGGCCGTATTCCCAACCACCTTTATCGTCTGATCCGTAAGATCGATCGTCACAAAATCCGACTTCTTCGTCAGCAATGCCTCTTCGAACGCAGCCTTGTCCTGGATAACCCCATTGGAATGCCCATAGGTCAGCTCGTCCATCGCGATCGCATCCAGGTTCTCCTTCGTCGGGTCGATCAGCGCCTTGCGCAGCGACTCAACCGCAGCAGCCACGTCCTTCGAAGCACCCTCGCTCTGGGCACGAACACTCCCAACACTCGCCACCATAACAATTGCAAACAATAACTTTTTCATATCCTAAAATTTAAAAATATACTATTACCTCACTCTCCTATTTTATTCCTAATTCTTTCTGTATCTCCTCCAGCGTCCTCCCCTTCGTCTCCGGCAGGAACTTCCATACAAAAATCAAATGAAGCACCATCATGGCACTATAAAACAAGAACGAATGATACCCCCCACTCTTGCTTCCCTCGACGATGACGGGAAAGGTCATGGAAATGATCGCCGCCATGATCCAGTGGGTAAAACTACCCAGCGACCCGCCCTGCGAACGCACCGAATTGGGAAATATCTCCGAAATAAAAACCCAGATGACCGCGCCCTGGGAGAACGCAAAAAAAGCTATAAATCCGATCAGATATAGTAGCACATATTTATTACCACCCGCCGCCTGGGCCGCACCAGCCAAATCTACATTTTTGAAGAACAGGGCCGTAAGCCCAAGGAACAGGATCATCCCTAGCGACCCTATGATCAGCAGCTTCTTCCTCCCGAACTTGTCGATCACCGTCATCGCGATCAGCGTGAATAGCAGGTTGGCCGCACCAATATAGACAGGCTGCAGATAAGCATCCCCCTGGTCAAATCCCGCCATCTGGAAGATACGCGGCGCATAATAAAGAATAGCATTGATGCCAGATAGCTGATTGAACATGGCCAGCAGCACCGCAAAGAGGATAGGCTTGATGTACCGCATTTTGAACAGACTCTCCCGCGCAGAGGCCCCCTCGTGCTCCTTCACCGAAGCCCGGATCGCGCCGATCGCGGCCTCCACATTCTTCTCCCCCAGCTTCGCCAGCACCGGCCTGGCTGCCGCCTCATTGTTATTTAATATCAACCACCTCGGACTCTCGGGTATCCGAAGCACCAGTATCGCGAACAACACCGCAGGCACTGTCATAACGCCCAGCATCCAGCGCCAGCCATCCGCCCCAAAACCTGAAAAGGCAAAATTGGTCAGATACGCGATAAAAATGCCCGCCACAATATTCAACTGGAACGAACCCGCCAGTCGGCCCCTCAATTCCGCGGGGGCGATCTCGGATATATACATCGGCGCTATCACCGAAGAGGCCCCCACCGCAAGCCCCCCGATTATACGAAAGAAAATGAACAATCCCCATGCAGACACAGAAGCACATCCTACTGCCGCTACAATAAAGAATATCGCCACAACCTCCAGGGTCCTCTTACGGCCATACCACTGCGCAGGAAATCCCGCAACCAGCGACCCAATGATAGTCCCATAAAGACTCGATGATACCGTGAACCCCTGCCACCAGCTGCTCAAATGCCATATCTTTTCGAGCGTCTGCTCCGCCCCGGAAATAACTACGGTCTCAAAACCAAACAGAAATCCGCCTAGCGCGGCAATAAGGGCAATTCGTACGGGGTAAGAAAGCATAGCAATTCGTATTAAGTCTGTGAAAATAGCATTAATTTTAATTCAGTTTTTGCTAAATAATTGTCAGTCCCTACTAACGATGAAGTTTGAAGCCATTACCATAAAGGACATCGCCAAAGCCCTTGGCCTCTCCACCTCAACCGTCTCCCGGGCCCTAAGGGGCAGCTACGAGATCAGCGCCGAGACCCGAAAACTAGTCCTCGAATACGCCGAAAAGCTAAACTATCGCCCCAACCCCATCGCCCTTAGCCTCAAAGAAAAAAGAAGCCGCTCCATCGGCATCGTCGTCTGCGAAATAGCCAACAACTTCTTCTCCCAGGTCATCAACGGCATCGAATCCGTCGCCTATAAAAAAGGCTACTACGTTATCATATCACAAAGCCACGAGTCCTTCGAGCGCGAAGTCTCCAACACCCAATACCTCGCCTCCAGGTCGGTAGACGGCCTCCTCGTCTCACTCTCTACCGAAACGACAGACCTTTCCCACCTCAACAAGCTCCACGACCGGGGCCTGCCCATCGTATTCTTCGACCGGATCACCGAAGAAATGACGACACATAAGGTCATCGCCAACAACTTCAACGGCGCCTACCAGGCCACAGAACACCTCATCAACCAGGGCTACCAGCGCATCGCCCACCTGACCATCTCCCCCTACCTGTCCATTACAAAGGAAAGACTGGCCGGCTACAAAGCAGCCCTGGCCGATCACCACATCCGATATGACGAGTCCCTGGTTAAATACTGTAAATACGGCGGCCTTATCGATAAGGAAACAGAAGAGGCCGTAGATAGCCTCCTTAGCGGGAAGAAGAGACCCGACGCCATCGTCGCCGCCAGCGACAAACTCTCGACAGGCTGCCTCGCCACACTGGCAAGAAGAAAAGTCCGGATACCCGAAGAAATAGCTATCGTCGGCTTTACCAACTCATTGCTGACCGACATCTTCCAACCCTCCCTCACCAGCATCCGCCAGCCCGCCTTCGAAATGGGCCAGGTGGCAATGGAAATGCTGATCCAGCTGATCGAAAGCAAACACCCCGTAACAAAATTTGAAACACGGGTCCTGAATACAGAACTCTCCGTGCGGGCCTCCAGCCAAAAACGCTGAGCCACACAACATCCCCCTTAATCCAGCTTCGCCGGCGTCATCTTCGGCACCAAAAAATGCATGATAACCCACGCCAGAAGATACGCGCCCGCGCACACCGCGAACATAATATAGTAGGCAACATCTATCTTATTGATCGACCTGTAATGCACGAACAGATTCTTCTGCACCAGCGCCGACAGCAAAATACCCCCCAGCGCCCCTGCCATCCCCCCGATACCCGTCACAGACGCCGTAGCCTTCTTCGGGAACATGTCACTGACCGTCGTAAAGATATTCGCGCTCCACGCCTGATGCGCCGAAGCCGCGATCCCAATGATGACCACCGCAAACCACACGTTGATATTCCCCGCAACCTGCGCAAAAACGACTGGTAGCACAAGGAACGCAAAGATTAGCATCGAGGTCTTCCGGGCCTTGAAATTCGGCCAGCCTTTGTTGACAAATCGCATCGGCAGCCACCCTCCCCATATACCACCCACCGTCGCCATAATATAAACAGCAGCGACAGGCAACGCAACCGCCTTGTCGCTCATTTGGTATTCGCTCTTCAGAAAATCCGGCAACCAGAACAAATAGAACCACCAGATAGGGTCCGTCAGCAGCTTGCCGATCGCAAAAGCCCAGGTCTGCCGGAAACCCAATAGCCGGATCCAGGAGAATTTCCGCTTCGTCGCCCCATCCTCCGCCGCCTCCGTGCTTTCCGAAGAACCAGCATCACTGTTGATATAGTTCAATTCCGCAGCAGACAGCTTCTTATGCCTTTCCGGCACCTCATACATCATATACCAGAAGATCAGCCATACAAATCCGATCGCACCCGTGATCACAAACGTCGCCTTCCAACCCCAGATGGCATTGATAAAAGGCACGCTCAACGGCGCGACGATCGCCCCAATACCCGCTCCCGAGTTGAAGATAGCCGTCGCAAAAGCCCGTTCCTTCTTGGGAAACCACTCCGCTACCGTCTTGATCGCAGCCGGAAAATTCCCCGCCTCGCTCACGCCCAGCGCGCTACGCGCGACGCCAAAACCAAAAACACTACTGGTGAACGCATGACACATCGCCGCCAGACTCCACAGACCTGTCGCCACCGCATACCCGAGCTTGGTCCCTAATTTATCGACAACGCGGCCCGCGATAAGCAGCCCGACAGCATACGCAAACTTGAACGCGATCTCCACATTGGCATAGTCCGCGTCGTCCCAGTGCATATCCCTGGTAAACGTTGACTTGAGGAAACTGATGACAGAACGATCCAGGTAGTTGATCGTCGTCGCGAAGAACAATAGACCACAGATCGTCCACCGATAACGGCCAACAGCAACACCCGTCTTCGCAGTTGAGGCAATTTGAGACACGTTAGACATAATTCCGAAAGTAATACAATTATCGCAATTCCGATATATTAACTAAATCCATATCGGTATACGTATAGTTCTCACCTGCCATTCCCCAGATAAAAGAATAGTTGCTCGTCCCGCACCCGGAATGTATCGACCAGGGCGGACTGACGATCGCCTGGTGATTCGCCACCAGCAGATGACGCGTCTCCTGCGGATGCCCCATAAAATGGAAGACCCGCTGCTGTTCAGGCACGTCGAAATAGAAATAGGCCTCCATTCGGCGGCTGTGCGTGTGTGCAGGCATAGTGTTCCAGACACTACCCGTCTTTAATATCGTCAATCCCATCACCAGCTGACAGCTCTGAATGCCATCTGCATGAATATACTTGTAGATCGTCCGGTGATTCGAGGTCTCCGCAGATCCGGTAGTCAGCGGCAACGCCTTCTCTTTAGGCAGGAACTGCACCGGATGCGAGGCATGCGCAGGCGCAGACAGCAAAAAGTAATAGGCCGGCTCCGAAGGTTCCACACTCTCCAGAACAACATCCTTCACTCCCTTGCCCGCATATAGACAATCCAGCTTGTCCAGATCATAGCTGACTCCATCCGCGATCACTCTTCCCGGTCCTCCCACATTGATGATCCCGATCTCTCTGCGCTGTAAAAAGAAATCGGCCTTCAGCTCAGGATGAGTCTCCAGCTTCAGCCGATGCTTCACCGGGCAGGCGCCCCCCATGATCACACGGTCATAGTGCGTATATACCATCCGGATAGTATCTTCCTGTATCAGTTTGTCCGTCAAAAAAGAGCTCCTTAATTCTTCTGTGGTCATCCCACGAACTTCCTTCTGACTATGTTCATATCTTACTTCCATATCGAACAGTGTTTATCGGTTTAGCGGCCCATCCATCCGCCATCAACGGTGAGGATAGTACCATGTACATAATTAGATGCTGACGAGGCCAGGAACACGGTCGGCCCCTTGAAATCGTCCGGCTCACCCCAGCGGGCCGCAGGTATCCTGTCCAGAATAGACTTGCTCCGCGCTGGATCGTTGCGAAGCGCCTCGGTATTGTCGGTGCTGATATAGCCCGGAGCGATCCCGTTGACATTGACCCCCTGCGATGCCCATTCATTCGCCAGCGCCTTGACCAGGCTTCCGAGCGCCCCCTTGCTGGCCGCATAGCCCGGGACGTTGATTCCTCCCTGAAAGGTCAGCAACGAACACGTAAAGATGACCTTGCCGCTCCGGCGGACAAGCATCTCCTTTCCGAACTCACGGGCAAGGATAAATGCCGCATCGAGATTTATCGACAATACCTTGTCCCAGTATTCATCGCTGTGCTGCGCCGCTGGCTGACGAAGGATCATCCCGGCATTGTTGACCAGGATATCGATCACCGGATGCTTTTCCTTCACCTGCCGGATAAATGTATAGGTGCTGTCCCGGTCCGTCAGATCGGCCCGGAAAGCGAAAAATTGACGGCCCAGCGCAACCACAGCCTTCTCTATCCCGCTGCCCGACGCCTCCAGCGAAGCCGAAACACCAATAATATCGGCCCCGGCCTCCGCTAATCCCATCGCCATGGCCCGGCCAATACCCTTATTACAGCCGGTGACAAGGGCTGTTTTACCCTTTAAATTAAACAGGTCACTCATAATTTATTAATGAACAGATCGTTAACTTTGGTCTGCCAGGGGACAAGTCTACTGCGGAATTAGGGAATAGCTGTGGAAAATTCGGACTTTATTTACGAAAACGTTTGCGACCTTCACCGGAAATGGCTGCCAACCACATTAACCCGAAAAGGCGACAAAATGAATGAAATTTGAAGCGATCACCATAAAAGATATTGCAAAGGCGCTCAGCCTGTCTGTATCGACCGTTTCAAAGGCGCTGCGCGGTAGCCATGAGATAAGCGAAGAGACCAAGCAGCAGGTCCTCGCCTACGCCCGCGAGAACAACTACAAACCCAACCCCATCGCCCAAAGCCTCAAAAGAGGCCGCAGCAAATCCATCGGCGTCATCGTCTGCAACATCGACAACAACTTCTTCTCCCAGGTCATCAACGGCATCGAATCCGTCGCCCGCCAGAAAGACTACAACGTCATCATTACCCAAAGCCAGGAGTCCTATGAAAGAGAAGTTGCCGGCGCCGAAAACCTCTCCTCCCGCTCAGTCGACGGCCTGATCATTTCTCTCTCAGCAGAAACAAAAAACGTCGATCACCTCATCCGCCTCCACCAAAAAGGCCTCCCCATGGTATTCTTCGACAGGATCACCGACGAGATATCCACCCACAAGGTCATCGCCAACAACTTCAAAGGAGCCTACGAGGCAACCAGACACCTCCTGGAACAAGGCTATCGCCACATCGCACAGATCACCAGCAGCGGCAGCCTGTCCATCACCCTCGAAAGACTCGAAGGCTACAAAAAAGCGCTCACAGACGCCGGACTCACCCCCGATCCGCAATACATAAAATTCGTCCAGCACGGCGGCATGATCCCCGAAGAGACCCAGCAGGCCCTGGCCGAGCTGCTGCAGCTCAACGTAAAACCCGACGCCATCTTTACCGCCAGCGACCGCCTCAGCACCACCACCCTCAGCCTGCTGAAAAAAATGAATATCTCCGTCCCCCGGCAGGTAGCGCTGGTAGGCTTCACCAACTCCATCTCCGCCGACATCTTCTACCCTTCCCTCACCGCAGTCACACAACCGGCCCTCGAAATGGGACAGACCGCAACCGACCTCCTCATCCAGCTGCTCGAAAGCAAACGCCCCGTCACCCAGTTTCAGAAAAAAGTCCTCGAGACCGAGCTCAAGATCCGCGACTCCAGCATCCGCAATCCCCAATAACCTCAATATCCGCACCCCCAGCATCCCCCCTCCATCCACCCAATGCGGCCACCCCTCCATTCACCGGGCCGATAGCCCCATCCCCCAAACAATGGCCATTTTTCCCTACCTTTGCCCCCGTTAGCCTATGCGGAAAAAGTGGATATACATATTTACATTATGCTGTCTGGTCAATAGCCTGTTCTCCTTTTATACAGGCGCCGCAGTCCAGTCGTTCAACGGCCAGCCACTGGTCGCCGACGTCGACTCGCACACCAGACCCACTTCCCTCCTCGATATGCTGATCAGCCAGGTCCAGGACGACGACGATGATCAGGGCAAAGCCCCCTTCAAGTCCTTCCACCGGCACACCCTTTCCATCATCCGCGGCCTCGCGATCAATATTCAGGCGCCAAGACAGATACTGGAGACGCTCTTCAACGCCTTCCGCATGCCCGGCATCACCCGGCACGTCTACGGCAACCACCTGATCCGCAAGCCCGTCCTCCCTTCTTACTATAATTTCCTTTTCCGGCTAAGTCCATTCTGACCGCTTTTCCCTGCACAAGGTCCACCCGGATCACCTCCCGCGAACGCGTGAACCGCGACCCCGCGAATGGCCCACTATCGGTCCTTCCGGACGATTCATTCAGAGAAAACGTAATTATTTTATGGTCAGATTCCTATACCTCAACCTGGTGTTGATGGTCCTGATTTCCGTATTCCAGACGTCCTGCACTTCCTACGGCCAGCCCGAAAAGTCCGGTGCAGATACGCTGCGACTACCCGTACTCACACTTGAACTGAAGGATACCCTCCTTCAAACCGCCTACGTCGCCGACATCCAGGCAGTAAAGAACGTCGAGATCCGAACCCGCGTAAAAGGCTTCCTCGAATCGATCTATGTCGACGAAGGCCGCCTGGTCAAAAAAGGAGACCCCCTCTTCAAGATCAACGACGAAGAGTATAAAGTCGCCCTTTCCAAAACAAAAGCCGCCCTCTCCAACGCCATAGCCGCCGCCAAAGCCTCCGAGGTCGAGGTCCAGCGGGTCCGGATACTCCTGGACAAGCAGGTAGTCGCCGCATCCGAGCTGGAAGTGGCCCAGGCCAAACTGGCCGCCGACAACGCCAACATCGACGAAGCCCGCGCCTCCGTCCGCAGCGCCGAGAACCACCTTTCCTATACGCTCATCCGCGCCCCCTTCGACGGACTGATCGACCGGATACCCCTGAAAGCAGGCAGCCTCATCGACGAAGGCGCCCTCCTTACCAGCCTCTCCGACATCAGCTCGATGTACGCGTATTTCAGCATTCCTGAGAACGAATACCTGCAATACGAACGCACCCGTCAGTCAGCGCCCGACCAGCGCAGCACCGAGGTCCGCCTCACGCTCGCCGACGGCAGCAGCTACACCTATCCAGGAAAGATCGAGACGGTAGAAGGCGAGATCGAACAGAACACCGGCTCCATCGACTTCCGGGCCCGCTTCCCCAACCCTCAAAAATTACTCCGCCACGGCGCAACAGGCCGGCTATTCCTGACCAACAAGATCGAAGACGTCTTCCTCATCCCGCAACGGTCTGTTTTCGATATACAGGACAAAAGCTATGTCTACGTCCTCACCCGGAACAATACGCTCCGGATGAGAAACTTCACGCCTGTGACCCGCATCTCCGGCGCCTACCTCGTCCGTGATGGCATCCAACCGGGCGAAAGGATATTATTTGAAGGCGCACAGAACGTACGCGAAGGAATGACCATCCTGCCACAACCCATTACCTCCGATGCCTCACAGGCAACCCCTACCCCCACACAACAATCCACTACCCCCGACGCCCAACAAACGTCTAAAAAATAATTCTCATGCTGCAGCTTTTTATCAAGCGGCCGGTTTTGTCGCTGGTGATATCTTTGATCATATTGCTCCTGGGTGTGCTTTCGCTGACAAGCCTGCCGGTGACCCAGTTCCCGGACATCGTCCCCCCCTCCGTGACCGTCACAGCCAACTACACCGGCGCCAACGCCGAGGTATGCACAAAGGCCGTGGCCACACCCCTCGAAAGAGCCATCAACGGCGTGCCCGGCATGACCTATATGTCTTCCGTATGCAGCAACGACGGCCTCACGGTCATCACGATCAATTTCAACGTGGGGACAGACCCCGACCAGGCCGCCGTCAGCGTTCAGAACCGCGTCGCCACCATCCTCGATGAATTGCCCGAAGAGGTGATCCGCGCCGGCGTAACGACGGAAAAAGAAGTGAACAGCATGCTCATGTACCTCAACATCCTCAGCGAGGACAGCACGCTCGACGAGAAGTTCATCTACAACTTCACCGACATCAATATCCTGCAGGAGCTCAAACGTATCAACGGCGTTGGTCGCGCCGAGATCATGGGCGCAAAGGAATACTCGATGCGGGTATGGCTAAAACCCGACCGCATGGTGGCCTACCGCGTCGCAACAGACGAGGTCATCCAGGCCATCCGCAACCAGAACGTCGAAGCCGCGCCAGGCAAGACAGGACAGAGCTCGGACCGCTCTCCCCAACCCCTTCAATACGTCCTCCGGTATCCCGGAAAATTCTTCGAGCCTTCACAATACGAGAACATCGTCATCCGCGCCGACAGCAGCGGCTCGATCCTCCGCCTCAAAGAGATCGCCGACGTCGAATTTGGCTCACAAACGTATAACATGGTGTCCAACACCGACGGCCAGCCCTCTGCCTCGATCCTCATCAAACAACGCCCCGGCAGCAACGCCCGCGAAGTCATCACATCCATCAAAAAGAAGATGGCCGAGCTGAAGTCAACCTCCTTTCCCCCGGGCATGACCTATAATATCAACTACGACGTCTCCCGCTTTCTCGATGCTTCCATCCACGAGGTGCTGCGGACGCTCGTCGAGGCCTTTATCCTGGTGTTCATCGTCGTCTTCATCTTCCTGCAGGACTTCCGATCGACGCTGATACCCGCACTCGCCGTACCCGTCGCCCTGATCGGGACATTCTTCTTCATGCAGCTGCTGGGCTTCTCGATCAACCTCCTCACGCTCTTCGCCCTCGTCCTAGCCATCGGCATCGTGGTGGATAACGCCATCGTCGTGGTGGAAGCGGTTCACGCAAAAATGACGGAAGAGCACCTGTCCTCTATGGACGCCACGCTCAGCGCCATGAAGTCGATCAGCGGAGCCCTCGTCGCCATCACCCTCGTCATGTCTGCGGTGTTCCTGCCCGTAGCTTTTATGTCGGGACCGGTCGGCGTCTTCTACCGCCAGTTCTCCCTCACCCTGGCCATCTCCATCGTCATCTCCGGCATCAACGCCCTGACGCTGACACCCGCCCTATGCGCTCTGCTTCTCCGCCACAACCCGGCCAAAAAGACCTTCCTCCAAAAGGCCTTCGGCGGCTTCAACAGAGGATACGACTCTCTCTCCAACCGATATACCCGTCTCTTATTCCGCATCGCCGGAAAAAAATGGATAACCCTCGTCATGCTGGTCTTCTTCTTCCTGGCTACCTGGGGCACCAGCAGCCTCCTCCCCAGCGGCTTCATCCCAACGGAAGACCAGGGGCAGATATACGTCAACGTTACCACGCCGCCCGGTGCAACAGTCGAACGCACCGAGCAGGTGCTTCGCCAGGTCCAACGCGAGGCAGCAGCCCTGACAACAGTCGAATCGGTCTCCACCCTCGCCGGCTACAGCCTCGTCAATGAAGTAGCAGGCGCCTCCTACGGCATGGCCATGATCAACCTCAAACCCTGGGACGAACGCTCTGCCTCCCTGACCGAGGTCATCAGGCAGTTGGAGAAGAAAACAAAACATATCGGTGACGCCTCGATCCAGTTCTTCCCGCCACCAACCGTTCCCGGCTTCGGCAATGCCGCAGGCTTCGAGATACGCCTGCTGGACCGCAGCGGCGCAGACAACCTGCAAAAGACGGCCAGCGTCGCCGACGGCTTCATCGCGGACCTCAATCGGTCACCGGAAATAGCCGGCGCCTTCACCACCTTCGACGTCAGTTTCCCGCAATACATGATCTCCGTAGACCAGGCCATAGCCGCCAAAAAAGGCGTTACGATCGACAAGGCCATGTCCACGCTGCAAACGCTCATGGGCAGCTATTACGCCTCCAACTTCATCCGCTTTGGCCAGATGTATAAGGTGATGGTGCAGGCCTCCCCGGAATTTCGTACCAGGCCCGAAGACCTCCTCCGGTTCTACGTGAAGAACGACAAAGGAGAGATGGTCCCCCTCGCCACCTTTATCCGCATGGAAAAGATCCACGGCCCCGAACAGCTGACAAGATATAATATGTATACATCGGCGATGATCACCGGCGACGCCGCCCCCGGCTTCAGCAGCGGTGACGCACTAACAGCCATCGCCCGGGTAGCCAAAGACAAGCTGCCCCGCGGTTATACGTTTGACTGGTCCGGCATGAGCCGCGAACAGGTCCTGTCCGGCAACCAGGCGATCGCCATCTTCCTGATCTGCCTGTTGTTCGTATACCTCCTGCTCGCCGCCCAATACGAGAGTTTTCTGTTACCCTTCCCCGTTATACTCTCATTGCCAACCGGTATCTTCGGCGCCTTCTTCTTCCTGAAGCTCGCCGGCCTCGAGAATAATATCTATGCCCAGGTAGCCCTCGTCATGCTCATCGGCCTGCTTGGCAAGAACGCCATCCTCATCGTCGAATTCGCGATCCACCGGCAAAAACACGGTGATACGGTCCTCCAGGCCGCTATTGAAGGCGCAAAAGAAAGGCTGAGACCCATCCTCATGACATCCCTGGCTTTCGTAGCAGGCCTCCTCCCGCTCTGCTTCGCCAACGGAGCAGGCGCCATGGGCAACCGCAGCATCGGTACGGCAGCAGCAGGCGGCATGCTCTTCGGCACTGTATTCGGACTCATCCTGATCCCCGGGCTCTACGTCCTTTTCAGCAGCATTAAAAAGCTCAAAAAGAGCCCCCTTCCCATTGCTGCCGCAACGGCGATACTCCTTCTCTCCTTTTCTTCCTGTCACCCGTCAAAATTCACCCCCATAACCCCCAAAACCACCCTTCCCCCGACATTCATCGACAACGCCGACACAACGAACATATCCACCATTCCACTGGATAAATTCTTCCCCGATCCCTGGCTACAGCAGCTGCTCGACTCCGCGCTCACCGGCAACCCCGACATCCAGTCGGCCTTCCAGCGCATCGAAATAGCCGCAGCCGGCATGCGCTACGCCCGGGCCTTTCTTTATCCGAACATCCAGATAGGCGCATCGGCAGCCGTCGACAAATACGGAGACTATACCATGAACGGCGTCGGCAACCACGACACCAACCTTTCGCCCAACATCGACAACGACGAACACATCCCCAACCCCACGCCCGACTATTTCTTGGGGCTGCGCAGCCAGTGGGAGATCGACCTATGGGGCAAGCTCCGCCAACGGAAGAAGGCGGCAATCGCTCACTGGCTCGCTACCAGGGAAGGACAACGACTGGTGACGACGACCCTGACTGCCGATATCGCCACGCTCTACTACCAGCTGCTGGCACTCGACAACGAACAAAAAGTATTGACTAAAAATATCCAGCTGCAGGAGAACGCCCTCGAAGTGGTCAAAACACTAAAAGAGGCAGGCCGCGCCACCGAGCTCGCCGTCCAGCAATTCGAGGCGCAGCTGATCCACACAAAAAGCCTCCGCTATACCACAGCACAGGAGATAGTAGAGACGGAGAACCAGCTGAACTTCCTCGTAGGCCGTACCAGCCAGCCTGTCCAAAGAGATACCTCATTGCTCAATACCCCTCTGCCCGATTCACTGTCCGCAGGCGTCCCTTCACAGATGCTGCTCAACCGACCCGACATCCGCGCGGCAGAGCTCGAGCTCGAGGCCGTCAACGCAGACATAAAAGCCGCCCGCGCAGCCTTCTTCCCTTCGCTGACGCTCTCGCCCTATGTCGGCTACAACGCCTTCAAGCCTGACCTGCTGTTCAATTCCGGTTCCATCGCCTATGGAGCCGTAGCCAGCCTGATGGCGCCTATATTCAACCGCAACGCCATAAAAGCCGACTATCAGCGAACCACTGCAGAAGGCCGCATCGCCCTCTATGACTACCAGAAAGCCGTGCTGAATGGCTTCCAGGAAGTCACCGGAAGCCTCAAAGGCATCCGGAATTTCTCCGACTATTATCAGTTAAAACAAAAGGAGGCGGCAGCGCTCACCAGCGCCGTCGGAGTCGCAGCCGACCTGTACCGCGTAGGCAAGGCCTCCTGGCTGGAAGTGATAACAGCCCAGCGCAACGTGCTGGACGCAGAATTGGAAGTGACAGAGGCAAGGAAAAATATCCTGCTTCGAAGCATCAGCCTCTACCGCAGTCTCGGCGGAGGCTGGCGTTAGCCGGGCGGCAAAACCCACCCGACGCTAAAATTTAATAACCGGCCGTAAATCGTTGCTTAATATGCTTAGGATGCTCCAGCTCATCAACAATAGCCACCGCAAGGTCCTCCACAGAAAGGACACTCTGCCCCTTCTCGTCAAACACGGGATTCTCCAGGCCGAGACGATACTGGCCCCGGCGTACACCCGCAGTGTCATGGTTCATCAGGATCGCAGGACTAAAGAAGGTCCAGTCAAGGTCTTTCTCCTTCCTGATCACATCGAGATAATCCCGCGCCGCCGTCGCCCCCGCCTTATATTCCGCAGGGAACTGCGGCGTATCCACCAGCTGAACCCCCGGCTTGATATACAGGCTGCCGGCCCCGCCAATGACGATCAATCTCCTAACCCCCGACTTCTTCACCGCCTCCTGTATAGCCTTCGAGCCACGCATAGAGTCGGCATATATCTCCGGATTGGTCCATCCCGGATTGTAGGCGCTGACAACAGCATCATGCCCCTTCAGAAGCCCGGCCATTTCATCGACATTGAATACGTCCCCCCTGACACTCACGATATCACCGCTGGCTCCCCAAAAATCTTTTGCATGGGGATGCCGCGAAATAGCGGTAACAGAATGCCCCCGATCTAACAATTCCCGGGCGATGGCTTTACCAACAAAACCACTGGCCCCAATCAATGCAATTTTCATAATTTCAGTAATTAAGTTACTTTTAGAGAGTTAAAGTTACAGAGAAACCATCCGCACTTCCAAGAAGGCACACGCGCGAAACCCAGTAACTCCCAGGTAACTATTACTGTCCATCAACACGATACAATGAAAAAAATTACAGAAAAAAATACGACTCTCACCCTGGTCCCCCCCGCGTCGGCCCAAATCATCGGTCACCCAACCCCTGCCTCCGACCTCATCGGTCACCCAACCCCTGCCTCCGACCTCATCGGCCACCCAGCCCCTCCCTCATCCACTCCAACCCTCGAGCCCCCCTTCGACGCAGTTAACTGCCCCGTCCGCCAGGTCCTCGACCGCTTCGGCGACAAATGGTCCATCCTCGTTATTATCCTCCTCGGCGACCGCGGTAAGCTCCGTTTCAACGAGCTGAGCAACGCCATCGGCGACATCTCCCAAAAGATGCTGACCGTAACCCTGCGCAGCCTCGAAGCCGACGGCCTCGTAACACGAAAGATGTACCCGGAGATACCTCCCCGCGTCGAATACGACCTGACCGGTCTGGCCAAAAGCCTGCTACCCCTGATAAAAGAAATGGTAAAATGGGCTGACGCCAATATTGAAGAGATACAGGAGAACCGCCGCCGCCACGCCGAAAAGTCACCAGCTAAGCTGTAGTAAAACCACCGCGTGCGCCGGCAAACTAACGGGTATGGATAGCTTACCACTATCCACAGTCATCTTTTTCTCTACCCCCGCAAGCCGGCCGGAGGCCTCCAGCTTCTTGTACTCCGCTGCCCCTACCTCCTGCGGCGACCCCATCCGTTTCCAGACGGTATACGCATTCCCATGCTCCTCATCCACCCTATACTCCGTCACAGTCACCCGCCTCGCCGGCAGCCCCCGTATCTCTACAGTCCGCTGCACCACCTCCCCCGGCAGATCGTCATCCGTATAATTCCACAACATAACCGTCATGCCATGCCCATCCACCGCGGCCATCACCGCTGGATCATCCACACTAACCCTCCGCCCTCTTATCATCCCATACATCCTAAAAATATTCAGCACCGGCTTGTCCACCCCATTCGTAGCCAGATCACGAAAGCCGTCAAACCACTTCTGCCCCTCAAACTCAAACGACCAGCTCGTCGCCCCCGCCAGATTGACCCCATACCGGGCAGCAGTATCCAATATCCGCGCAAACGACTCCGCCGTATAGCTCGAATACATCGTCCCATTACGATAGGCGTTCTCCGGATTCGTCGCCATCCCACACGCCGCACAGCCCTCCGGATCACACTCGGTAATGTAGATGGGCAACCCACTGAACGCAGACTCCCGAACGATCTTAAACCCCGTCGCCACATCCTTCAATTGGGGCTTCATATTCATCCGCACATGCCCATCCACAACCCGCGGACTCCCCTTCGCATGATAGCTGATAAAGTCCACCGGCACGCCGCCCGCAGCACAATGCTCCAGAAAAGCCCGCAGCCAGTCCGCTGCCCTATCCCAGCTGGGACCCGTAGTCGCAGGACCACCCACCCGCGCCGCCGGCAGCGCTCGCTTCACCGCCGCCGCCGCATAGTCGTATAGCTTAAAGTATTCGTCCCTCGTCCCCTTCCAATAGGCAATATTCGGCTCATTCCATACCTCCCACAACCAGCTCGCCACTTCCTTCTCCCCATACCTCCCGACACAATGCCTTACCCACTCTTCCACCAGACGCCCCCATTTGTCATAGTCGACCGGCGGCCAGGCCCAACCGGTATAGATGCTGTCATATTTTACGCCCGGCTTCCAGTGATGCCGGTAAGGCTGCGGATGCACCGACAAGGCCTCCGGCATAAATCCGATCTCGGCCAGCGGCTTCATCCCCCTGCTGATATAGCTGTCAAATATGCTGTCCACGATATGCCAGTCGTAAACCGGCCGCCCCGCCGCATCCTCCGTATACGCATTCGTCGATCCCCACTTCATCGCCGCCACCCCGTCCCCCGTCGTCAACAGATTGTGGCAACGCACATACACCGGAACCGGACTCAACGCCGCCAGCTCCGACAACAATTTCCTCCCATCCTTCATATAGGTATAGTTCGGCTCATCATACCCAAACTGCGCCCAAAAGGTCGACACCGGCCTACCCTGCGCAGAATAATCCACCACCACCGGGGCGCCCTCTCCTCCACCATTCACCCTGGGAACCGCCGGTCCCCCCACTCCTCCCCCCTCCCTCACCTGGGCCTGCGCCGAAGCACAAATCCCCGCTAAGAATAGCAGGGATCCATTAACCAAAACCAGCAGTGATGCCAGCTTAATCGGTAAAGTCGACATTTGGACTCTTATTATTTCTTGTTATTAAATGATATATCGGTATCCCCAACAACACGATCCCCAACCCCGGCCACGTAAATTTAGGCGTAAAAACGAACAATGACACACAGATCGCCCCCGCCAGTAAAATATATATCATCGGCAACACCGGATAACCAAAAGCCTTATACGGCCGCGGTAGATCAGGCCGCTTCTTCCTCAGCCGGAATATCCCGATGATGGTCAGGATATAGAAGATCAGCACCACGAAGATGACATAGGTCAGCAGCTCGTTGTACTTCCCGCTTAGACAGAGCACGGAAGCCCAGATACACTGCATCCACAACGCCCGCTCGGGTACCGCATTCCGGTTGAGTACCCCCACCTGCCGGAAGAAGACCCCGTCCTTCGCCATCGTATAGTAGACACGCGCCCCGGACAGTATAAGCCCGTTGTCACAGCCAAAGGTCGAGATCATCAGCAGGATGGCCATTACCAGGGTCCCGCTGCCGCCAAAGATCCGCAACGAAGCCGCCACACCTACCCGGTCATTCTCCGCATTGGCAATGGCATCCATCGGCAGGACGTTTATATACATCAGATTGGTGGCGATATAGATGATCGTTACGATCAACGTTCCCAGAAAAAGGCTCAGCCCGATATTCCGTTGCGGCCGCTTGATCTCCCCGGCAATGAACGTGACATTGTTCCATGAATCGCTGCTGAAAAGACTGCCTACCATGCTCGCCGCGATCGCCCCGAAGGCCGCCATCCCCATATAGGGAACGATCGTACCACCCTCCAGCTTCCCCAGCTTGAAACCTGTGCTCCAGTTGGCCCGCGCAATCCCTTTGTTCGCCGCAAGTAAAAAACCAAATATGACCAGCCCCGCCAGCGCCACTATCTTCGCCATCGTAAAAACGGTCTGGATCACTTTTCCTTCCTTGACGCCCAGGGTATTGATATATGTCAGCCCCACAATAAGCAGAATGGACATGATCTGCGCCGCCGAGATCCGTATAAATCCCAGATCCAGCAATATATGCTGCTCTCCGATACCCGGGAAGATATACGCCGCGAATTTCGAAAACGCCACCCCCACCGCGGCAATAGAGCCCGCCTGGATGACCGAAAAAAAGCTCCACCCGAACAAAAATCCGGTCAGCGGATTAAAAGCCTCCTTCAGGTAGACATACTGTCCGCCGGCCTTCGGGAACATCCCGCTTAGCTCCCCATAGCTAAGGGCAGCCGTCAGGGTGAGCAACCCCGTCAACGCCCATATCACAACAAGCCAACCCGCCGAGCCCACGTTCCTGGTTATGTCCGCGCTGACAATAAAGATACCCGACCCGATCATCGAGCCGACAACGATCATCGTTGCATCCAGCAGCCCAAGCGATTGTTTAAAATTGTTGGCCATTACGCAAATGTTTTCTCAAGACGGATGGAGAGATAATCAGGCAGCGAGGGCCGCGTAGCCACAGAGTCCCCGATGACCTTCAGGATTCTTTCTCTTTCCTTCCCTTCCAGTGCCAGACGCGGCGCACGAACGTATTCGCTGCCAATACCCGTCTGCACTTCGGCCAGCTTGATGTATTGTACCAGCTTGGTGTGAATATCCAGCTCCAGCACCGGCATGAACCACCGGTAGATCGCCAGCGCCTCTTCGATACGACCCGCCTTCACAAGACGATAGACAGCCACCGTCTCCGCCGGGAAAGCGCATACCAGACCAGCAACCCAGCCATCGGCGCCCATCAGCAGCTCTTCCATAGCCAGCGTATCCACTCCACACAGTATCTTCAGCCGGTTGCCAAATCGGTTGAACATCCGCGTCACATTGGACACATCCCGCGTCGACTCCTTCACGGCCTGGATATTCGGACACTCGATCAGCTCTTCGAACATATCCAGCGTCACCTCGATCTTATAGTCAACAGGGTTGTTATAGATCATAATAGGCAGATCGGTAGACTGCGCAACGGTCTTGAAATAGGTCACGGTCTCGCGATGGTCCGACTTGTAGCGCATCGGCGGCAGCATCATGATGCCACGAGCACCCCAGGCCTTCGCATATTCCGCCAGTTGCAACGCCTCACGCGTCGAACCCTCTGCGATATTCAACACCACCGGCACTTTGTCCTCCACAGCCTCGACCGCAAACTTCACGAGCTGCTCTTTCTCCGCAAAAGAAAGCACGCTGGCCTCGCCAAGACTCCCGCCGAGAATGACCCCGTCCACACCGGAAGCCAGCTGAAATTTCAGGTTCTTATCGAATAGCTTAAGATCCAGTTCGTCCCTGGAAGTAAATTTAGTAGTTAGCGCAGGGAAGACCCCTTTCCAGTCTATAGCCATAAAATCTTTTTTCAAATGTATCTATAAGACAACTTCAACGTATATTGGTTTTTAATCAATTCTGCGCAGATATTAACCATCCTTCCCCTCTTACATTTCATGATCATTCCGGTGCGGCGGCTCCACTCCCAGCAGATGACGCACAAAGAAATCCCGTCGCTCTATCCTTCCATAAGGTCCTCCGTCTGTATGATCAGATCCCGGCAGCGGCAGAAATTCAAAGGTCTTGCCCGACTTGATCAGCGCATCAGCTACCCGGTACGTCGACTCAGGCGGCACATTGTTATCCGCCTCACCCACCATCAGCAACAGATCACCCCGAAGCCTCCACGCATTGGTGACATTCGACTGCTCGTCATAGTGCTTGCCGACAGGATATCCCATCCACTGCTCATTCCACCACTGCTTGTCGATCCGGTTGTCGTGACAGCCGCACGAACTCACAGCCGCCTTGTAAAAGTCGCCGTGAAAGAGTAGCCCGCCCAGTGAGTTCTGTCCCCCGGCCGAGGTCCCGTACAAACCAACCCGGTCGATATCCGCATAGGGGTATTTCGCCGCCATCGCTTTTATCCATAAGATACGATCCGGGAATCCGGCGTCTGCCAGGTTATGCCAGCATAGATCATGAAAAGCCTTGCTCCGGTTGGCCGTCCCCATCCCGTCGATCTGCACCACGATAAAGCCCATCTGCGCAATGCTCTGCATCTCTCCATATCGTCCGGTAAAATCCTTGGGCACAAAGGCATCCTGCGGACCGGCATAGATATTTTCGATTACGGGATACCGCTTGGTCGGATCAAAATCGACAGGCCGCACAATAACTCCCCAGATATCGGTCACCCCATCCCGTCCCTTCGCATGAAAAGGCTCGGGCAACTGGAAACCCGCCGCCAGGTAGGCAGAGGCATCTGCCCGCTCTACTTCGATCACCTTCTTCCCGTCAGCCGTCCGGTGAAGCTCGGTCACAGTAGGCACGTTGATCTCTGAGCAGGCATCGAGATAATATTTCCTGTCGGGAGAGTAGCTGACGATATGATTTCCCTTTGCAGGCGTAAGGTTCACCAGGTGACCGCCATCGAAGCCAATACGATAATAGTGGACATAGTAGGGATCCTCATCCGGATTCATGCCGCTGGCAGAGAACCATACTTCCCTTTTTTTTGCGTCAATGCTGTCGATATTTCGGACGATCCATTGCCCCTTGGTCACTTCCGCTTTCTGATTGCCCGTCAGCAGGTCCACCAGGTAGAGATGCTGCCACCCGTCCTTCTCCGAGGTCATCAGCAGCTCGTTCGTCTCCGGCAGATAGTAGGTGAACAATCGCGACTCATAGATGAATGTATTGGTCTTCTCATCGACAACAGTCCTCGTCTCACCGCTCGTAGCATCCACCTCGATGACCCTGAAACGCTGATGCCCCCGCTCGACACGCTCAAACGTAAAATATCGGTTCTCCTTCAACCTCCAGTGCAGCTCAGGCGCACCAAAGAAATCCAGCGCCGGCGTATTCACCTTTGTCGTCTTCTTGTCCGACGGACGGAATAGGAACATCTCATAGGTCGTGAACGGATCCCCGGGTTGTTTATACGGCCGCATCTTCAGCACACCACGCGTAGTACCCGCAACAGAAGAGAGTACATAGTAGACAGCCGAGTCTTTGACAGGGTCGATATGATACCCGACAACATATTTGCTGTCCGGCGACCAGGCCAGCTGTCCATAAGGCTTGTCAGCATTGCCATCGCTGGTATAAGCCACCGCCGCAGAACCGTCGTCTCCGGCAGCACGTATATAAACATTATTGTCTCTCACGACCGCCACCCACTGCTTGTCGGGCGACACCGAATCAGTCGCAAAAGATGCCCAGCGACGCCCCGTCCACCGTGTGAACCCGACATGCCTTGTGATCGTATCCGCAGGCTCCGCATCTAATTTCTTTCGCGTGCCATGGACGACATCCACGTAGATATATTCTTTGGCGCTGTCCCTGTTGATGATGTTCCGGTACCAGAACGATGTATTGTCCTCCGACCAGTGCGGCCGCACCGTGGTCTTGAAAATGCTCCGGGTCGCAAGACTGTCGAGCAGCTTCGCCCGTTTATATCGTTCCAGGACTTCAGCACGCGAGGGCTGATACGGCGGCAGCGGCGCGTTCACCGTACCCGCAAAAGGCTGGGCATGCCCTACCAGGAGGGCAAAAAGAAGCCCTCCCTGCACAAGCAGTAGTTTCTTCATTATATTGTAGTTTAAATTAGTCGAACCGCTCCACAGCAAAAGGAGTAAGATCAATGCTCGGCTTCACCCCATCCACCAGCTCGCTCACCAGCAACCCGGAACCCGCACCCAGGCTGAGCCCCAGCATGGAGTGCCCCGTCGCTATCACAACATTATTGTACTTCTTTATTCGCCCGATATACGGCAGCCCGTCCGCAGAGCAGGGCCGGTAACCATACCATATCTTCTCCACCGGCGGCATCGGCACATCAAATTCAGGGAAAAAACGCTTTACCGCATTCAGTATCCCCTGTACCCGGGCATATCGGGGAGGGGTATTCGTAGACGTGATCTCCATCGTCCCCCCGAACCGGATCTTATTGCCGTCCATCGGCGTTATCGCAGCCCTGCCCTCCACCAGTATGGCAGGATAGTTCAAATTATAAGGAGAGTTCTCCAGCGTCAGGGAATAACCACGCCCCGGCACCAGCGGCAGCTTCGTCCCCAGCAACGCCGCCATCTCCCGGCTCCACGAACCCGTGGCAATGACGACCTGGTCTGCCTCAAAGGCTCCCTTCGACGTCACCAGTCGCGACACCTTGCCGCCCGCCGTCTCGATCTTCGTCACCTCTTCTCCCGCCAGCAGCTGCACACCAGCCTCGGTCAATTGACTGATCAGCCCCTTCATCAGCTTATCAGGATAGAGGTGCGCGTCGCACTTGAAGAAAATGGCGCCCTGTCCGTTGACTTTCGTGTGCGGCTCCTTCGCCTGCAGCGCTGCCGCATCCAGCAGCTCCACATCCAGCCCGAGCTCATGCGCCTTCTCGACAGTATGATGCGCATGCTCCGCAGCAGCATCCGTCTGGAATATTTCAAGAAGCCCCTTATGCTGATACGCAAACTCAAAATGCGGCAGCGGATGCCAGGTATTCTCATACTCGTGCTGGCTCAGCAACGCAATATCCCGCAGCGGCACCGCCGACCGGTCAACATGCGCAGCATTCGCACTCTTCATAAACTTCAGCCCCCAGTCGATCAGCGACCTGCTCAGCCTCGGCTGAACATAAAAAGGACTCTGGGAGTTCAACATCCACTTCAACCCCTGCCGCACGATACCCGGCGTAGCCAGCGGAATAAAATGACTGGGACATACATAGCCGCAATTGCCATAAGAACAATTGTCCATAAAATCAGATCGTTCCAATACTGTAACAGAATGTCCGGCCTTGTGCAGATAGTAAGCAGAGCTCAGTCCAATAATGCCGCCGCCAATTACGACTACGTTTTTCTTCATTCAACAAAAATAAGCGCTAATGTAACGTGCTGGGCTGCGGCGACATACACTATTTTTAACCGTTTTTTAGTCATTATTACCCCCACCTTCCACCCTCGGTCCGCGTCCCGCAGCCAACCCTCTCCTCCCCATGGTCCGTCACCCTTTCCACCCCCTTATCACCCCGCTCATCCCCTTTTCCGTCCCCCCATCATCCCCCCCGGCCATTTTACCCTCCAACCCGGCAATCACCCCTCTAGGACACCCCACTAACCGTATTTTAACCACCTTTTACCCGATTTTAATAATCCGCTGATAATATCCGCAAATTCGGTAAATTCATATAAATGTCACATTAAGGTCACCATTTCTTAACCATCTGCCAAAACTCAACAGTGATGAAAGTACTGCAATTCACCATTCCGGTGCCGCATGATAAGACCGTTATCGTGCAAAAGGATGAGCTCCCCCACTTTTATCCGCATTTACACAGGCACCAGGAGATTCAGCTGACCTGGATCCAGCAGGGAGAGGGGACCCTGGTTGCCGAAAACAACATGTACGCCTTCCGGTCCGGGGAGATATACTGGCTGGGAGTCAACCTGCCACATGTTTTTAAAAGCGACCCGTCATATTTCTCTCCTTCCAGCCGAAAAAGAGTCCAGACCCTCAATATCTTTTTTAACGTCAAGGGGCAGCTGGATAGCTTCTTCGATCTTCCTGAGATAAAGAACCTCAAGAACTTCCTCCTGAACCAACAGTCCGGATTTAAAGTACCACCCCAATATTCAGCCGATGTGGCGGAAAATATGGTCCGCATACAGAACAGCACGGGAGTCGACCAGCTCATCCATTTCATCGAGCTGCTCAAACAGCTGAGCTCCTTCTCGGAACTGCAGCCCCTGTCCTCTTGCGCCCAACCCGCCGCCTACAGCGAACACGAAGGCATCCGCATCGGAACCATCTATAATTTTATCATGCAGCAGTATGACAAACCTATCACCCTGGAAGACGTGGCCAAACAGGCGCACATGACACCCCAGGCCTTCTGCCGCTATTTCAAGAAACATACCCTCCACACCTTCGTATCCTTCCTCAACGAGGTCCGTATCAACGAAGCCTGCAAAAAACTCACCGACGGCAACTACGACAGCATCGCAACCGTCGCCTACAACTGCGGCTTCAACAGCATCACCAACTTCAACCGCGTCTTCAAAAGCGTCACCCGAAAATCCCCAAGCGAATACGTCGAATCATATATGGCCAACGTGGCTTCTGCGTGACGAGTCGCCCCGAAGGGGCGGCTCGGCGCGCCCAAATAATGGTTGGCTCCGCAGGAGCCAACCATTCCTATTTAATTAAAGGTTATATCTGAAAGACTGATCGTCACGACATAAAGCCCCTGAGAAAAGAACGCCACATCCGAAAACGTAAACATCGCTCCCCCCGTACTATTGCTCCCGGCTGGTAACTTAAAGAAACACCCGAAATTTCCCCGCGGGATACTCCCATCCGCACCACTATTCGGAAACGCAGGGAATTCATTTGGCACAGTCGGATATTGATACTCAACCGAAGTATCCGTCAGCACCTGCGGATAATAAGGATCGAAATTGCGGAAATTCCACCTCCCCTTCCGGACATCGATGCCACGTGCCAGCGTATTGTACACTTTCCCGTTCTTATCCACCCACTTGAAAACGATCTTATTGGTCGATGAAGGAAAATACTGCACAGCCACCGACGGATTGGCCAGCGCCGCGGTATAGTTACCATTCACATCCAGCGTTCCGGCATACGCGCCCGAATAAACCGTATCCGCCGGTATCGAAGCCGCAATGACGATCTTACACGCACCCGCCAGCGTCACAGACCCGCTCGAATTGGATACTCTTATATCGATGGTATACGTTCCCATTGGAATAGCCTTCGACGCCGGAGACACCTGGATACGTCCGCCCATGGGATTCACCGAGACAGCAGGCGCCGTCACCTGCACGATCTTTTTGTTCAGGAGGTCCAGCGTCGAATCGCTGGCGCTGATGGCATCCGAAAAACCGGGAAAGCTGCCCTTCGTCGCCAGCACACTATCCACCCTATTGCCACTGGCATCCACCGCCTTCACCACCTCGACATATAGAGGCGTAGTAGAGCCGTTCACCTGCAACGCACCCGATACGGTATTGGCGCCCCTCGCGGCGATCAGCGGGTTCTCAATATAATATAGATCAGAGCTCAGATAACCGCTCTTCACCTTCTGACAGCTCCATCCGCAAAAAAGGGCGAGGGCCCAACCCACGATTCCCGTGAACCCCGGGACCCCTATGATCTCCGTGATCCTGTTCTTATTTCTGGTCATTTTGATAAAAGTTTTATAAGACATTTAATGGCGCATTGTTGATCAGTACATGCAGCGTCGTCCCCGTACTCGTCTGGATACCCGTCGTCTGACAGGAAATGACAAGGTCAGGCGGATCACTCGGCGGCGCATTGTTCGACCCATCCAATACTCCATTTATCTTCACATAGGTCAGGGTATAATAAGTAAAGACAGGCGAAGAATTCGTCAAATAGACGGTATAGGCAAACTGATTCTTCCCATAGGCCGCAGGCGCCGCGCTCCCCGCCCAGTCCTGCACCTGAACCGCCTCCGCGCCGGCCTTATCCAGGGTCAGCTTGTCCGTGAACATATACTGCGTCAGCAATTTCGAGCTGACTTTTGCATAGAGACCATCCAGGCTGGTAACACCCAGGTTCTTCATCAGACCGTTCACCGCAAAATCCGTAAAAGCGAAAAAGGTACCCGCCTTGTTCACCGAATCCTTAAGACCAAAATGATCGATCATCAGAATGACGGTGTCGAAATAATGGTATTGATGCCCCTTCAGATAGTCGTAGGTCGACAGCGAACTCTTCGCGCTGCTGGTCCCGCCATCGGTCAGATACGCCGCCTTCTTACAGGACGCGGACATCACGATCAATACGATCACCAAAGGATATATATATTTTCCAAAAATTTTCATAACTTCTTATTTAATGATTTAGTGGATCCTCCCATGTTTCGTGGGTTCTCCCGTGTTCAATGGACCCTCCCATGTTTAATGGATCCTACCCTGCCAAAAGGCCGTTTGAACAAGTTTGACGTTGGTCAAAAACAACGAAGGATCGATGGGCCAGTAGTTCTTCCCCGCTACCAACTCCCCCGCATTGATATTCGGGAACTGGATCGTCCCCGTATTCCTCGCCTGCCTCACCAGGTCATAATAGCGGTGTCCTTCCAGGAACAATTCCCGCCCCCGCTCCGCCGTCACGGTATCCAGCAACGCATGCCCCGTGATTCCCGTCAGCGGTGTGGTCAGCCCCGCCCTAGACCGGATGTCATTGACGATACTCAACGCACCGGCATAGTCCGGCGTGGCCCTGGCAGCCAAAGCCTCCGCCTTCAGCAGTTCGATGTCCGACAGCCGGAAGACGACAATATTGTTCAACGCGACCGGATACGCGCTATTCGAATTGACATTCTGTATGGTCGAATACTTGATGCATTCCATAAAGCTCCCTGGGAAATTCAGAAAAGCCTGCTGATACCGGAGATCAGCCGGATCATAATACAAGCTCCCGATCGTCGACGTATTGAGCTGCCACTGCGGTATCGAATTGTTGATATAAGGAGAGACCAGTGTCATTCCCGAAATGCTCTGGGGGACGGTAAGACCCTCTGACAGATTGTTCTGCGCGATCTCAAAAATACTCTCGCTCGACTGCCCCTGGAAAATGCCAAGGTAATTGTGACGGTCGACGAAGGTATACGAGCCTGCTCCGATCACAGAATCACAGGCGCTGTTACACTTGTCATAGTCGCCCTTCCAGGCGTAGATATGTGCGAGCAGCGCATACACTGCCCCCTTGTCGGCCCGTACTACCCGGTCGGCAGAAGTAGGATCCTGCCAATTGAGCAACCCCGCAGCCAGGCCCGCATCGGCGATTGCCTGAGCCAGCACCTGCGCCTGCGGCGACCGCTGCACTGACGGCGCCCCGGCCACATCCTTATTGTAGTCGGTCACCAGCGGCACATCTCCCCACACCCTCGCCATATAGAAGTAGTTAAAGGCCCGCGTAAAATACGCTTCCCCTAGATAACGGTTCTTGCCCGCCTGTTGCGTCGCCGTATCGTCGCCGTTAAAATCAGACAGCGGCATGCCCTGAATAAAATACAGACAACGGTTGCTCTGCGCGATCGCCGTATAAAAATTGTTGTACAGCCGCAGCTTCAGGCGGGGATCATTGGTATTCGCGGCCGCCACACTCACACCCCAGTTGACATTCAGTACATCCCGGAAAGACAGATCACCCCCTACTACATCAGTGAACTCATCCGTCGGCAGGTCGCCGTAAGCATAGTGCGTAACAGCCGCGTTCAGCGCCGACCGGATCAGCGAATAACAGGCCGCAATAGACGCATTCGCATCGCCTTCAGATTTCCAGGTCGTCTGGTCAGTTGCCACGCTATAGGGCTGCTGATCCAGGAATTTGTGACAGGCAGACGCCAAAAGCATCAACCCCACAAGACCAAAGACCTTATATATGTTTTTCATTACTTTCATTTAGATTAAATTAAATAGACAGCTATCACAATTCAAGCCGGCAGCCAAAAGTAAATTTGAGAGCGGAGGGATATACCACATTCGCCGAACCCGTAGTGGGATCCACCAGCTCAGGATCCGGTATCAGCTTGCTCTTCTTCCACATGAACAGATTCTCCCCCATACCATAGATATTGACGTACTTCAGGTGAAGGCGACGCAGCCAGCTCTGAGGCAGATTGTATCCCAGCGTGACCTGCTTGACCTTGACAAAGCTGCCGTCCTCCACAAAATACGAGCTCGCAATATCCCAGGGGTCCTGGTTCGATCCATTCGGGTATACCAGCCTTGGAAAATGGGCCTGATCCCCATTCGCAGCCCAGAACTGTCCCAGGATCCCGGGTATCGACGCCGGACCCGAAACTGCCCCCCAGGAGCCACTATACGAATGACTTCCGTTCAGCGCATCCGAAAGATAGCCGTTGAATATCTTCCTCTTGAAAACAAACGAGCAAAAGACATTCAAGCTGATCCCCTTATAGGTAAAGGTGTTCCCGAATCCCCCGACGATCCCCGGGTTGGGATTCCCCGCAATGATCTTATCGGAATAGTCGATATTATAGTCCCCGTTCATATCCACATACCGCGCATCACCCGCCTGCAAAGGGATCCCCTGAAAGGTCATCTTCTTCCCGGTCACCGGATCGGTCGGCACTTCGGCATTGCTCGCATACGCCCCATTGATCTTCCACACCTTGTAGTTGAACAACGGCTCCCCGATCGACAGCGTCTGCTGAAACCACGGCGGCCCGAAAAGAAAATCCGCGTTGCCATTCGGCAGCTTCGTGACATAGTTCCGATTGAACGATACATTGAAATTGGTGCTCCACTGCACCGCCGACCGCGGTCCCAGATTCCTGGTGCTCAACCCGATCTCCAACCCCTCATTCCGGACATTCACATAGTTGCCCGAATAATACAGATAGCCCGACGTGCTCTGCGCAGGGATATTATAGAAGTACTTGTCCTTTGCATCCTTCCGGTAAGCATCGACAGAAAGATTGATACGGTTGTTGAAGAACTCCATATCCGCCGCCACATCGGTCTGCGGGAATTTCTCCCACCGCACACTGTTGCTGGCAGCCACCCCATAGTTATAGGGACCATTCCCATAAGGGAAAGGTGATACAACGGTGGTTCCATTGTAGGTCGACGGAGTTCCCGATAGATACGGGTTCGTTCCCGTCGCGAGCGCACCGGTGGTTGAGCCGAAATAGCTTCCATCCGCCGCCAGATTCTGGTATTTGGCATAAAAGCTGCCGGGGTCATTTCCCGTTATCCCATAGCTGGCCCTCAGCTTGAAAAAGTTCATGACGCTCTTCACCGGCTCCATGAATTTCTCCTCCGTAAGTATCCATCCCCCCGATACAGAAGGGAAGGTCGCCCACTGGTACGACGAACTATAGATCGAGCTCGCATCCCGCCGGACAGACGCCGTGGCCAGGTATTTACCCTGGTAATCATAGGACAACCGCCCATAATAGGAAACAGTCGTCTTCTCCTGCTTGGAGGTAGTCACAGACAAATTCGTCCCTGGCGGCACGGTCTGCAACGTCGTAACACCCGTTATGGCAATTCCCGCCGCAGAGCCGTTCGACTCATAGTTCTTGATATCATAGGCAGACCCACCAGCTACCACCGTCAGGTGATGATCCTTGAAGGACTTGAGATAGGTCACATAGTTCTCCCAGGTCCAGGCCGGATTGGAGGCATTGATATCATACGCCGTATTCAACACCCCATTCAGCTTGGCCGGCGAAAAATAATCCCATCTGTCCGTATACATGCTCGCGGAATAGGTACTGTTGAACAGCAGATTGTGCATCAGTGTATCGGTCAGCCCCAATGAGGCGTTCATCGCAAATATCCCATTGTCGTCAAAGCTGTTCGCCTGCCCCTTGAATAAGGCCAGCTGTGTGGGACTCAGCTGCACAAAGGAAGAAGGAAAGGTCCAGGACGAGAACAGCGTCCCCGACGAACCGCCCGTACCATGATGCCTCTTCTCGGAACTGACCAGCACGTCAGCCCGCACGCTCATATTCTTCACCGGATTCAGCCCCAGAAATAAATGAGGCGCAACCCGCTCGACCGAAAACCCATTCAACGCACCCTGCTCGTCATAGTGATTCAATGACAGCCTGTAGCTGGTGCTGCCCGAATACCCTGCCACGCTCACATCCTCATTGTTGACCATCGCATTGCTCCGCACCATCAGCCCCTGCCAGTCCACATCGTTATTGAACGCCGGGTTCAGACTGTCCGTCAGCGCAACCGGAATGGTATTGCTGGCAATGACATTATAACCCAGCTGTGAGTTCAGCAGACCCAGCTTCAACGCCCTTTCAGCCGCACCCGTTATGATCTTCCTGTAGGCCGGATGGGTCGTCACACCGGCATAGCCGGACACCGATACCTGCGGCTTGCCCTGCCTCGGCCTCTTTGTCTTGACAATGATGACCCCATTCCCTGCCCTCGACCCATAAATAGCCGCGGCAGACGCATCCTTCAGCACGTCGATGGACTCGATATCGTTGGGATTGATCAGACTCAGCGGGTTGGTGCTCGTAGGCGCACCCGTTATCGCATTGTAGGAAGTATAGGCAGTAGTAATGCTGTTGACATCGAAGATCACCCCATCAATGACATAAAGAGGACCGCTGTTCCCCCCATTCTGGTTCCCAAAATCCACATTGGTGGCGCCACGTATAACGATATTCGCCTTCCCGCCCAGTTCCCCCGAGCTGGAAAGCACGCTGACACCCGGCAGCCGCCCCTGCAACATCTGGTCAAAGCTCGCCTCCGGTATATCCTGTATGTCCTTTCCGCTGATAGAGGCTACCGCCCCCGTAAGATTGCGCCGCTTCATGCTCTGATACCCGATGACCACGGCATCCTGACCCGACTTCGTGTCGGTCTTAAGATGGATATCCAGCCTTCCCCCCGTAAACTTCACCTCCTGTTGCTCATACCCGATATAAGAAATGATAAGCAGAAAAGACCTCCCCCTTAACGTAAGAGAAAAGGAGCCGTCGGCCTTCGTGACGGTACCATTCCCCGACACCCCCTTCTCCTGTACGGTCACACCCTGTATCGGCTGACCAGTCTCATTAAAAATGGCTCCCTTGGCCGTCTCGGCCGGGGCCTGCCCCCGGCAATACACAACCGTAAGCAGCAGGCATACGGCGGCAATTCGTTGTAAGCAGTTCATAATGTTGGTTTTGGTGAATGAATTTTCTTTTGAAAATTCTTTTATTTGTCAAAAAGACATTTAAAATTATCTGAACATCATCAAAACCTGTTTACATATTTTGTTATTTTTTAATTGGATTTTAACCTTAACAAAAGGCCCGTCCGAAAAATCGGACGGGCCTGCAAAAAATTGGCAAACACCTCACTTATTCCACCGCAGATCTTTCAAACGCAGCACATTTATCGAATAGGGTTTCAATTCCAGCTCAAAATTATTGGAGACACCACCTACTTTTGTCGTCACCGGTATATGCTCCGTCGGATGCTCAAATGAATTTTCCGCGGTTTCATCGGCCGCACTCAACGTGATCAGCGAAGCCTCAGGCCCTACTTCCGCCTTCTCCCCGATCCTTACCCTCGTCCGGCTAACCGCCGCCCCCGCATTGACCATCTTTACAATAATATCCCCCTTTACACTATCCCTCCCCGAAATAGCAAACAGCTTCGGAGGCTCCGTATAGCTCATCAGCAGTTCCCCATCCAGGAAACAATCGACCCTGTCCGCCTTTACTTCAAGGCGCACCGTATACCACCGGCCAGTATCGATTGGCTTCTTTAACCGCACCGGATCACTGACACCTACCACTTCATAACCGTCCGTCACCCGCTCGAATACGCTGTGACTGTTGACATAACACCCGATATGGGCCCGCAGATAGGTATTGCTGTCCTTAAGGGCGAAAGGAATGATGAACGCATTGTAACCGGACCTCTTCCGCGCCTTCAGCGTAAGCGTATAGGCGTCAAAGCTCCGGCCCTTCAGCACCGCCAGCCGTTGCGCCCCGGCCGCAGTCTGCTGTAAAGACCCATCCTCCGTCTTCCATTCGCCCCTTACCGGCAGCCATTCGCCCGCCCTGTTCAAAAGATCACTCTCGTATACCACCTTCCCGTCCTGCTCCACCTTTATATCCTTATAGTCCGTTTGCGTATCCCATGTACCCAATCCGATCCCACCCGAAAACTCAGGAGCAGCGCCAGGGCTAACCTGCGCCGACGTCGAAAGGTTTACGTCCGGCCGGTTCTCGTTGAACATCCGGATCGCATAATAGCTGATCCGTGCAAAGGATCGACCCGCATCGAAATTGATCAGATTCACCGGCCAGGACACGTCGTTTACGTTCACCAGCAGCGGAGCGTAGCTGCTCATCTTCACCAGGTCGGAATTCTTTTCCATCGCCATCATATACACCGCATCGCTCAAGCTTGCAGCCATATTCCCGCTTCCCACTCCCCCATTGGTGGCATACTCGCCCACATACATCTCCCAGCTCCCTCTCTTATACTTGTCAAAATGATTGAAATGACTAAAAGACCAGTAAACCCCTTTATAAGCGTGCTCATCTGCCATATCCACCGCCCGCATGCTGTCCAGCGTATTCCGGTTGACATCCCCGATACCCATGCTGGCCACGATCCTGATCGACGGATACTTTTGGCGGATCGCCTCGTAAAAGCGGTTATACCTTCGCGAATACCGCTGACCATGCTGCTCATTCCCCACCTCCACATACTTCAACGGATAAGGCGCCGGATGCCCGTTGGCAGCCCTCACCCTGCCCCATTTCGAGTCAGCAGACCCGATCGCATATTCGATAGCATCCAGTGCATTCTGGATCACCGGTCCAAGACTGTCATCAGGTATGAACGTCCCGCTCCGGTATTCACAGGAAACCCCAACATTGAATACATACAGCGCCGCCGCCCCAATGTCCTCACAATACCGGAGGTACTCGTCATAGCCAAAACCATCACTCGACCAATATCCCCAGGGACTGTATGTACCCAGCCGCTTCTCCACCGGACCGATCGTACGCTTCCAGTCCGGGGCGCTTTGAATATTTATCCCTTCCACATAGCAGCCCCCCGGCCACCGGATAAATGCCGGTTTCATATCCGCAATATATTGCGCCAGGTCCGCCCTCAGCCCGTTCGGTCGCCCCCTGAACGTCTTCTCAGGGAACAACGACACAAAATCCAGCCACAATGAACCCTTGCCTCCAAACTCCAGCACAAACCTGGCCTTCGCATCCGAACGCACAGCCTGCAGCGTACAAGTATACTTCTTCCAGCCACCGGCCCCCAAACCATCAAAGACATGCTCCGCCAGAACCTTCCCGTCCTCCGATCGCAACGAGGCGGTCACAGCCCCCTTGTAGCCCCCCGGATCCCTCGCGTAAAAGCTCAGAAAATAACGATCTCCAGCCACCACATTCATCCCCCAAAATCCGGAATTCACCAGCTCGGCCCTGCCACTATCAAAAGCAATATGCAACGAATGAGGGGTCGCCGAATTCAAAGGCCGCTCATCCGTGAGCGAAAGACGCATACCCGCCCCACCCGACCACCCCGGCCACTCGGTCTTCACATTCCACGGCATGGTCCAGTCACTGCTCTTGCCATCCGGCAGCATAAAATGCGGCGTCCTCTGCGGAACGATAGTTCCCCCTTGCAACACCGTGCCCGGCGGCAGGCGGCTGTCCTCGAACCCCCTGTTCTGTATCATCTCCGCATACAGCCCCCCCTCCCCCGCATGACTTATCTCCTCAAAAAATATCCCGTGCAGCGTAGAAGAGATCGCCGCCCCCTTCACCCCTGGATCTACCTGCACTTCAGCCTGCGAAACGACCCGCTCCACCGGCCGCGCTTCCCCTCCACCCGAAGCCGGTCCATCCACCACCCATTCATGAATACCCGCCGAATTATCCGCCGGCAGCTTCAACATCAATCTCAACGCACTCGTCTTCACCGGCGTAAACCTCACTTCATTATATTTATCCTTCTCCGTTCCATAAGGCGTACTATTCTCCACCGGCACCCACTGTCCGTCCTTCTTATAATACAGCTTCCACCACGCCGGCACCCTGCACCCGCCCCAGGGACCATCATCAAACCAATATACCTTACTCGAAGAGACGGTATACTCCCGGCTAAAATCATACTGTACCCACTCCTCGGAATCTTTCTTTGGCCACCAGTGCAGATAAAGCGCGCTGTTATCCTTTGAATCCACCGGGTCATACTGGTCATTCAGCGCCGCATACATTCTTTTGTTATAAAGCGAAGCGCTCACCCGGCTTCCGGAGGCGATCGTCGCCGCCGGCTTTGGCCTTGCCGCAGAGACCTGGTACGGTATCCATACCTCCATTTCCCCCGTTCCCCGGTTGTTCCACGAATAGTAAGGAATAGCCTTCACCGCTTCCGGCGAGGTCACGATCTCACTACTCTTCGGACCGCGCGCAGCTTCATACCCCTCCGTTGTCAGCACGGTCACACCCCTCAATAAGCCGTCCTCATAAACCGATCCTACCGCCTCCTTCTTATCTACGACGATCGACTGCACCATGCTGTCCTTGTGATCCACCCCTTCAAGACAGTAGATGATCGGCCCCTTCTGCAAGGCAAACCTTCCCCTGTCAGCCTTCACCTGCTCATTGGCCACTACCTTCTCAACCGGCATCGGCAGATCGACTACCACCCGATCTCCCTTCCTCCACCTCCGGCGAATGACGGCATATCCCTTTTCCATCCTATAGGCCATGGCCTGACCATTGACTGTTATCGGAATAACAGCCTTCTTAAAAGAAGCAAACGAATACAGATCCCCCGGTACCGCCTCGCCGGAAGCCCAGCCAGGTATCCGGATACGCAGATCGAATGACCCTGCGCCCTCTGCATCAACCGCGATCGCCACCCTCCCATTCCAGGGATAATCGGTCTGCTGGGATATTTTTATCTTACCCGACCGAAGGGCTATCGTGGCCTCATTGCTCATAAAAAGATTAACGTACACATTATCCCCCTCCTGGGCATATACATAACCCGGCACCGAAGGAAGGAATCGCGTCATATTCGTGATACAACAGGCACAGCTGAACCAGCTGCTCCGCGAGTGCTGCCCCATCGAAGCCAGCGGATTGGGGTAAAAGAATCGGTTGCCGCTCAGTGACATACCCGACAACAACCCATTGTAAAGCGTCTTCTCCAGCACATCGATGTATTTGGCATCTCCGTGCAACAGGAACATTCGTATATTCCAGTATACATTCCCGATAGCCGCGCAGGTCTCCGCGTACGCAGACATATTCGGCAGATCATAGGCATCCCCAAACGCCTCCCCGTTGCCCGTCGCCCCGATCCCCCCCGTGACGTATAGCTTCTTATTGACAACATCGCTCCAGATATCATCTATCGCTCTCAGATATGACGAGTCCCCCGTCAACGCCGCGACATCCGCCATACCCGTATACATGTAAGCAGCCCGCACCGCATGCCCCTCCGCCTGGTGCTGATCGGTCACCTTCTTATCCGCCTGATTATAGGCGTCCCCACTACCTCCTCTTATATCTAAAAAGAACTTTGCCAGATCAAGATATTCCTTCTTCCCCGTGACACGATACAGCTTCACCAGGCCCATCTCCACTATTTGATGCCCCGGATATTTCATTTCCTTGCCATACCCGAAAGTCCTCACCAGCAGATCGGCATTCTTCAACGCGACATCAAGCAACGATCTTTTCCCCGTCGCCTGATAATGCGCAACCGCTGACTCGTACAAATGCCCGGAATTATAGAGCTCATGACTCAGCACCTCCTCATTCACCCACCGTTTTTCCCCGATCCACTCATGAGGGTGCGCCGAATGGACGGTCCGGAAAGTGTATAAATACCCATCCGGCTCCTGGGCCGCGGCAATTATCGCGATCAACGTATCCAGCTGCCGTTCAAGTACAACATTGGGCTGCTCCTGCAGACTATAGGACGCCCCTTCGATCAGCTTGTACAGATCCGTGTCGTCAAAAGGAAATTCGGTCATCTTATCCCCGCCCAGCTTCTTCGAAGCCCGTAAAAAATTATCGATCCGCCCCTCCCTCCGGCACCTGTCCAGGATATACGGAATGGTCACCGTCGCATTGACCCTTATCTTAGGATCCCAGAACCGGTCCGTCAGCTTTACCCGCGTAAAAGGCACGGGCTGGATCGCATAATCTCTTACTGCCTGGCCCTTCACCCATGTAGCATACAAAAGGAGACCGCCGGCAAAAACCAGCGATCTCCAGATCATTCTTGTCATAACAATATACTATTTTATCTTCCTCCCCCGGGGCAATGCTCCCGAAGATAGTCTGTGAACAAATGCGACAGATGCAGCGACGTACCCTCCCCTTCACGGATAGCGTGCGTCCTGTTCGGATATACCATGACCTGGAACTTCCGGTCATATTTTACAAGTTCATTGATGAGCATCTCCGTCCCCTGGTAGTGCACATTGTCATCCCCCGTCCCATGCACGATCAGCAGATTCCCCCTCAGATTCTTTGCATGCGACAACGGCGAGCCATCCACAAAGTCCTCACGGTTCTCCTGCGGAAGCCCCATATACCGCTCCTGGTAGATATTGTCGTAGAGCAGCTGATTCGCGACAGGCGCGATAGCGATACCCGTCTTATAGATATCCGGATACTGGAACAGCAGGTTCAGCGTCGTGCTTCCCCCACCCGACCAACCATGTACCGCGATCCTGCTCGTGTCGACCCAGGACCACTGCAATATCTTCTTCGCCGCCATCGCCTGATCCCGGATATTGATGATCCCGATCTTCCGGTAGATCGACTTCCTCCAGGCCGCCCCCTTGGGTGCAGGCGTCCCCCGGCCATCAAGCGATATCTGGATATACCCGTCCGCCGCTATATCACCGGCATACAACGGGGTCCCCTGACCGCCGGCCACATCTTTCACCGTAGCGCTCGCCGGTTCCGTATAAACCATAAAAAGAACAGGGTATTTCTTCGTGCTGTCAAAATCCTTGGGCAATATCATCCACCCATCCATAGTGACATTGTCATCCGTCGTCACTTGGAAGAACTTGACCGGATATCTCGGACGCCCCGCGCCCCTCCCGGCGACAGGCTCGTTCGTCTTAATGCTCTTATGACCCGGCAGGCTCACCCACTCCGATACAGACTCGTAAAGATGATTGGAAAAATTATGCGTGGCATACGACGCAGTCGGCGAGATATTATAGGTGTGCGTTCCCTTCTGCCCAGCAGGCGACATCAGCTCCAGCTTTCCCTTTCCATCCAGCGCCACGCGATAGAGATACTGCTGCGTGGCATTCTCCGGGGACGCCATAAAATAGACATAGCCCCCCTTTTCATCAATGGCGTTGGTCCGGATAAGATCATAGTTCCCCTTGGTCAGCAACACTTCTTTCTTCCCGTCCCGGCTGATCCGGTAGATATGCCGCCAGCCATCCTTCTCGGTAACCCAGAGAAAGTCCTTCCCGCCGTTGATCCATTCCCATCCTGCTATATCATCGCTCCACCGCTCCTTCACGTCGATCCACGCATTGTCGTTCTCCTGGTAGATCGGCGTCACGTCTCCCGTAGCCGCATTGCAGATAAAGACCTTTGCCTCGTTCTGCTTCCGGTTGAGCTGCTCGACCACCAGCTCGCTACTGTTATCCGCCCACTCCATCCTCGGAATATAGTGCTGACGGCTATCACCGGGCAACTGCATCCAGACGGTCTTCCCCGTCGCCAGCGAGACCACGCCTACCTTACACGGCGAAGGATCCTGACCTGCCTTGGGATATTCGACGGGCACCGTAAAAGGATACAGGGAATCAGTATTATCGATCATCAGAAAGTTCCTGATCTGGTTCGCGTCCAGCTGCCAATAGGCAATGCTCTTGCCATCCGGGCTCCAGCGAAAACCATCCCGGCACCCGAACTCCTCTTCATAGGCCCAGTCAAAGGTGCCATTGATCAGTCGGAACTCGCCATCCGTGGTCAACGCCGTCACCGCGCCGGAAGCCAGATCCTCCACATACACATTGTGTTCGCTCGTATAAGCCACCTTTGTCCCGTCGGGTGATAGCTTGGCAAACATCAGCGACGCAGAAGGCCTGCTCTTCCCCACCTGCTTCAGGGTATGTGACGTCAGATCAAGTACCCAATAATCTCCACGGGTATTCAATCGCCACACCTTTTTACTATTGGTATACACCAGCAGCTTCCGGTCATCATCCGTAAAGCTAAAGCCCTGCACCGCCAGCGGCTGTGACTGCCCCGCAGGAGTCAGCAACGCCGCATCCGCCACTACCACCCGCTGAAAGGCCGGCAGATCATATCTTACGATCGCACTACCCTCTACCGCATAATAGCGCTGACCATCCTTCCCCCACTTGACACCACCCCCGCCACGCTGAGCACTGACACCAACCGCCGCTACAAGAAAAACAACGACTACAAAAAATTTCATTTTAGTATTATTTATTACCCGGGCCACCGGCCTTCACCCCAATGTAGTACATATTTTTAATACCGTCCTCACTAACAAGAGCCGATTCATTGCCCTTCAGCTCGGTGGTCTTCCACTGGTCGGTCGGCAGGAGCCGCAGCCTCGTCTCACCGCTTCTCAATACCAGCGGCAGATCAAACCCTGCTACACAGTTGCTGTATCTGTAAGTCACTTTCTTATGATCATCACTAAAATAGAACTCGAGATCCGGTATCTGCGTGGTCCGCAAATACTGATCAAAGACCTTCTGGTAGTCAAACCCTGCCTTTGCAGAGACATAATGCTCTACCTGCTGCGTCGTGACGGTCTGATGATAAAAATCCTTATTCAGTCCACGCAGGATCTGCCTCCATTTCTCGTCATCATCGATGCTGTGCCGGATAGCCTGCAGCATATTCCCTCCCTTCGGATACATATCCCCGCTGCCCTGTTCATTAACCTCATACCGGGCCACCACAGGCCTGTCATTCCGGATCCCCCGGCGGGTAGCGACATTATATTCATTGCCCGCTTCCTTGCCCCACATATAGTCTACAAAAAGGGTCTCGCTGTAATTCGTAAATCCCTCATGCACCCACATATCGGCAAGGTCCTTCGTCGTCAGATTGTTACCGAACCATTCGTGGCCGCTTTCATGAATAATGATAAAATCGTACATCATTCCGTACTTCGACCCACGCCCCCTGTAGCCAAAAGCATAACTATTCCCATAGGCCACGGCGCTCTGATGCTCCATACCGGTATGCTGTACATCGACCAATTTATAGCTGTCCTCATAAAAGGGATAAGGTCCAAACCAATGCTCATGCGCATGCAACATATTATGTACCTGCTCCGGCATATAGTCCTTCGCCCGTTTCAGGTTGTAGTCCAGCACCCAGTAGTCCAGGTCAAGATGCCCCTTCTCTCCCTGGAAGTCCTCGTGAAAGGTGACATACTTGCCGATATACGGGATCAGGCAATAGTTGCTGATAGGATTCACGACAGCCCATTTATAGGTCGTCGTGCCGTCACCATTGGACTTCCTGGATTGTAACCTGCCATTGGCGACACCCACCAGCGTATCGGGAACGATCATAGTCACCGACCCGCCCTTGTCCGGCTCATCATATTGCAGGTCTTTACAGGGATACCAGAGCGAAGCCCCCATACCCTGACAGGTGACGGTCATCCACGGACGCCCCAGCGAGTCCTTCGCAAAGGTCCAACCCCCGCTCCACGGCGGCCTGACACTCTCATGCGGGATCCCCGAGAAATAAGCCTGCACGGTATTCACCGAACCCACCTTCTGCCTGGGCGTCTTCACATGCCATACATTCCCTTCCTGCGTGAAAGAAAGCCGCTCCCTTCCATTGAGAACAACGCTATCGATATGCAGCTCGGCCTGCAGGTCCAGCTGCATCCCCGGCTGGTCCTCGCTGATGACTTTATAGGTTATAAGGTCGCTGCCCGGCGCCGTCTTGGTCAGAAAATCCGGCTTCACGGTAATATCATAGCGCTGCACATCCCACCAGGCCCGCTCAGGCGTAACACTGCCCCGCAACGTATCCGAATGCGTAAAAACTTTGTTCTGTCCAAAACACAACACCGGCGTCGACAAACTCACAATAGCGAAAAAAGCCAATATATTCATACAACAATTTATTTCATCCAGAACAGTTTCGTCGTCACCTGATCCGACCCACCCATCGCCTGCACCGCCGCCGTATAGTTCAGCTTATTGGCCGACTGCTCCGCCAGCGGGTAATAGAACCGCAACGGCATCGGCGAAATGGCCCCATACGGCGGGTTGATCGTATTGACGTCCGGATACCCCAGCCGCCGGATAGAGGTCCAGGCCTCCCAGCCCCTGTTATAACAGGCGATCCAATGCTGATATCCGATCTTCTGCTTATAGGTCCCTGCAGCAGTAGCATAGGCCACCGCAGGCTGAGCCAGATAGGTAGACGCATCCGTTGAGCTTCCGCCCCAGTACTGGATCGCCGCCGTAACACCGGCATTATAGTGATCCGCCGCCGTCCCCGTCACAGGAAAGCCACGCTCGACCGCCTCCGCCAGCAGGAACTCGGTCTCGGAATAATCCAGCAGCACGCCCGCGAAGGTCTGCTGCAACATCTGATCCGAAAAAGTCGAAAATCCGATATAGGAATTACCCGCCCCGGGCTGCCCGCCGAGGTAGGCGCCATTCACCTTCGTGAAATACAACGGTAGCCGCGGATCATTCCAGGTCACCATCTGGCTCACCAGGGTATTGGCCGGACAGTTGTCATGACGACCGCTGTTGATCGCCGCCTGCCAGATCGGATTGGTATTCCCTGTAGGAGACTTATCATAGGTCAGCGTCGCATTGTCCGTATTGGATGTAAACACCCCCGCAGCCACCGCCTCCTGCACTTTCTTGCTGGCCGTACCGGGATCAGTATCCGCCAGCAACATCGCCATCTTCAATTTTAAGGTAGCCGCAAACTTCTTCCACGACGCCACACTCCCCAGGTAGATCCTGTCCGCAGCCCCCATCGCCCCCGCCGAAGTGTTCAGCCCCGCAATACAGGTATCCAGCCGCGTCAGCAGGTCCGCATAGACGGTCTTTGCATCATCATACTTCGGGAAAGGCACGGTCCTGTTCACCGCCTGGCTGTAAGGAATATTGCCATAGGTCGTAACCAGCAGGTTAAAGGCATAGATCTCGAGCAGATCGGTAATGATGAGGTCGTTCTTCAAAATGTCCGCCGTAGGCGCCGTAGCCCCGAAATTCGCCTTGGCATTATAAAGATTGCTCAGCACATTGCCGCTGCTGTAGCCGCCATACATCTGGCTCCAAAAATTATCCGGAGAATTATACTGCGTCAGGATATACTGCGCCTCCGATGTATAGGTGATCTCCGTCCAGGTCTGCGCGAAATTGCGGAAAGGGTCCGTGCTCCCCGAAGGCGTAGTGAGATCGTCTACCAGGTTCTTCTGCCCCGCCAAAAATACTGTTGCCGCAGGCACCGTGATCGCCGCCTTCTGATTCGTATTCAGGTCCTGGATGTTCTTCGTGCAGGACGACGCCGCAACCAAAACCGCTATATTGATAAAAAGTAGTTTTCGCATGATTCAATAATTTAAAATTTAGCCCTCAGATTAAAACCAAAGGTCCTGAACACGGGATACGACCCCGACTGGAATCCCATGGAAGCATTCGCGCCATAAGACCCGCTGATCGGCACACCCTGCTCAGGGTCCGCATACGGCAGATTCTTATGGATGATCCAAAGATTCCGGCCCGTCAGCGACAGATCGATACCCTTTACAAAATGCCATTTGCTGAGCGCCGTCGAAGGCACCGACCACGTGATGGCCACTTCCCTCAGCTTCACATAACCCGCATCAAAAATATACTCCCTGGCCACTTCCTGGTTGTCCGAGCTGAAGGGGAACTTCTTCTTGTTGATATCCGACGCATCGACCAGCCTGGTATTGGGCTTGCCATCCGCCGTAACACCCTCCATCAGATAGCCGCCACCGTCCGACAACGGCGAGCGAACCGGCTTGCCATTCTTATTATAACCTGCCGTATGAGGCGTCAGACCCGCACTGGCGGCGTAGTCCAGGTCCAGGTCATATACATCCCCGCCCTTCTTGATATCGATCAGGAAATTCAGCGCGATCGACTTATACCGGAGCGTATTGCTGATACCACCAATCCACTTGGGACTGATATTGCCGATATCCGACAGCGCATTCGGCTGCTTGACATAATACCCCGTTGTGTCTACCAGCGGCTTGCCATTCATATAAGTATAGTTCGTCCCGCGCAGTACGCCATAGGGCTGTCCCTTCTCCGCCACCAGCTGCACGCTGTTCTGGTACTTCGCGATGATAAAGGAGGGCTGATTATTATACAGTGAAATGATCTTGCTGTTATTCTTCGCCCAGTTGATATTCATATCCCATGAGAAGCTGCGCGTCTTCACCGGCGTGAGACTCAGCTGGACCTCGAATCCGGAGTTTTGTATGGTCCCGCCATTCACATAGAACTGGGAATAGCCGCTGGCCGTAGAGACATTGATCGGCGTGATCTGATCGATCGATTGCGCATGGTAGTAGGTCACATCCGCACCCAGCCGGCCCTTCAGGAAGCTGACTTCCGCACCGATCTCATAGGTGTGGTTCATCTCAGGCTTCAGGTTGGGGTTATTATTGGTCGTAGGCGAATTGAAGACGGTCTGACCATTGAAAGGCGCCGCGGCGACATAGGTGTTCTGCAGACTGAAATAGGGCGCATCATTACCCACCGCAGCATAGTTGACCCTTAATTTACCATAGTTCAGCCAGGGCGCATCCAGCAGCTTGGAGAAAACCCAGTTGGCGGCCACAGAAGGATAATAGTAGGTATTGTTCCTGGTCGGAAGCGTAGAAGCCCTTTCCCTCCTGATCGTCCCATCCACCGTGATCATCTCCTTATAGGTGACCGTAGCGCCGGCGAAGATACCGTCTATCTCTTTCCGGTAGTAGTTCTCGGTCGGAGCATTGGGCGTGTTCACGGAGTTTGCCAGCGCAAAGAATCCGGGCACTACCAGTCCGCCATTCGTAGCCATCGACGTGCCCGATAGATTGTCCTGGCGGACGTTGCCACCCAACAGCGCCTTCACATTGAATTTCTCGCCGATATTCTTGTCAAAATTGACCAGCAGGTCATAGTTCGTCTCGCTGTAGGTGGTAAGCGTCTTGGCATACAACGGCGTACCCGCGCTGCCGACATCATACCTTGCTTCGATGATCTGGTTATAGTCATCCTTCGACACCCGGCCCAGGATGTTGAGGAAGCTGCCGATCTTATAGTTGACAAACCCATTCCCGAAATACCGGTCCCGGCCATCCGATTCAAAGTTCTTATAACGGACCCAGTAAATATTATCGTGATAGGCCGGCTTGACGATATTCCCCGGCACATTGGTCGTATAACCTCCCAGCCAGTTCCAGGTCGCATTGCTTTGCGTACGGAAGAAATCCGCCTTTTGCGCCTTGAGATCGATACCCGTCTCCCACCACTGACGGAAGTCGGTCATCGGATTGATCTGTGTCCCGTTGCCACCGTAGTAGCCAAAACCATATCGGCCTGTCGCATTGATATCCGAATAATTGAATTCCCCACCCACCGTCAGGTTAGGCAGGAGATTGTGAGTAACACTCAGTGTCAGCAGGTTCTTCGCCTCGTTGCTGTTGGGCAGGTATCCCCTGTCATTGCTGTGGGTAAAACCCATTTTAAAGGTCCCCTTCTCGCTTCCCCCATCAGCAAACACGCTCGTGCTCGTAGACACCGGTGTAACGAAATAATCCGTCGGCTTGTAGTGCGCAGCCGGCTGCCAGGGAGTCGCCTTCCCATAGTTGGGATTGCCGGGAGAAAAAGCGTCCCACTGATAGACCATCAGGCTGGGATCATAAGCCGGCCCGGTCATCTGGTCGACATCGGTCTGCACGATCAGCACATTGCTACCGTTGCTATTGAAGGTCGGCTGATAATAAAAATAGGGGTTGGGATTCCCTACGCCCCCGCCCGACGCGCCATATCCTTCACCATACTGCGTCTGATACTGAGGCAGCGTGCTCTGATCCGGCGTCCCGACATTGACCCCAAAATTCACCGACACACCCAGTCCTTTATTAAGACGCGATCCCTTCTTGGTCGTAACGAGAATAACCCCGTTCGAGCCCCGGCTGCCATAAAGCGCCGAGGCAGCAGCGCCTTTCAGCACGCTGATCGACTCGATATCATTCGGGTTGATATCCGAAGCATTGTTCCCCAGGTCGTAATATCCCTGTCCCGACTGATTATTGGTCGAGAGATTGCTGTTGTCATACGGCACTCCGTCTACCACGAACAACGCCTGGTTTGTCTGCGTCAGTGACTTCATACCCCGTAAAATGACGTTATTGGAGCCGCCCATGGTGTTGCTCGAAGTGATCTGCAGACCCGCAACCTTTCCGGACATATTGTCCACGAAATTTGTATTCATCGTCTTGGTCACCTGGTCCCCCGATATCTGCTGGGTAGCATAGGCCACAGAGTTCTTCGTTCTTTTGATGCCCAGCGCCGTGGTGACCGTTACCTCATTCAGCGACTGCGCATTCCTTCCCATCACGACATTAATGGTCTCCCGGCTCCCGACTTTGACCTCGAGATCGGAAAAACCAATATTGCTAAACAATAGTACATCGGAGGGAGAGGCAGAGATTTTAAAAGCCCCGTTCTCGTTGGTTGCGACACCGGCCTTTGTAGCTCTCAGCCGGACGCTGACATTGGGGATTGGTGCGCCTGCAGAGTCGGTCACCGTTCCCGACACGGGCCTTCTTTGTGCTTGCGCTTCAAGACACAGCAAAGATGCCATGACAATGCCTAACGCATTGTAGAAGTGTTTTCTCATTGCGACTGTATTTGGTTACAGCCAAATGTAAAAAGCACCGCAGGGCGGTGCTTCATCGATCTTAATCTTTTATGTGCGAAAATTATCTGATAGTAAATTCCTTCTTCAGCTTGATATCCACCGAACTGCTCCCGATCATTACTTGAAACTTCCCCGGCTCTACAGTCCAGACCATATTCTTGTCGAGAAGCGCAAGATCGTCCGGATGCAGCGTGAACGTCACCGTCTTCTTCTCCCCCGGTGCCAGCGTCACCCGATCGAACCCGCGCAGCTGCTGCTCATACACTGTTACCGAACTCACCTCATCATGAACATAGAGCTGCACCACCTCGTCTCCTTTTCGGCTGCCCGTATTCGTTACATCGACATATACGCTGATATCACCCTGCGACTGCTGCTGCTCCGGAGTAACTACCAGGTTGCTATATTCGAATTTGGTATAGCTAAGTCCATACCCGAACGGATAGATAGGACCGAAAACGCTGGTCCTGTTCTCTCTCTTATTACCCGAAGGCTGCGAACCCGGCTTATAGGGAAAATTCCATTCTATCTCACCCGTCGTCTTGGGGAAGGTAATGGACAGCCGGCCACCGGGATTGTTTTCGCCGAATAAGGTCTCGGCAATGGCCTGCCCACCCACCGAATTGGGGAACCAGGCTTCGAGGATCGCCGGTATATAGCGGTTCGCCCAGTTGATCGTCAGCGGCTGGCCATTGACCAGCACCAGTACCACCGGCTTACCCGTGGCCTTCAGCGCCTCCAGCAGCTGCTCCTGACGCCCGGGAAGGTCCAGACCGGTACGCGACATGCCCTCACCCACCCGCTTCTCATCCTCGCCCAGCACGGCAATGATCAGGTCGGACTGACGCCCCTTCTCCACGGCTTCGGCAATACACGACTGCTCGGCAGCCGTCAGCGGCGTGGGAATGATCTCGCTCTCCGGCCAGGAAGAGTCGACCATCTCACAGCCCTTCGCGAAGTCCAGCGCGGCCCCACCCCCTAAATAACCCTTCAACCCTTCAAACACGGAGATCGGCTCCAGGTGCGACGGCCCATAACGGCTGATCGCATAAGAGGTCTCCTTGGCCAGCGGGCCCGTAACCAGTATCTTCTTATACCGCTGCTTGTCCAGCGGCAACAGGCTGCTGTCATTCTTCAAAAGCACCAGCGACTCCCGCGCCATCCGGAGCATAAAGTCCTTCGTACGGCCTGCCTTCAGCACCTCGTCTGCCTTTTTGGGATCAACATAAGGATGGTCAAAAAGCCCCAGCCTGAACTTCACCCGCAACACGTCGGCGACCCGTGTGTCAAGCGTCTTCATCGAGAGGCTCCCCTCCTTTACCAGCTCGCGCAGGGGATCGATAAAGACATTCGGAGGAGTAAAGGTCGTTCTCACGTTCAGCCCCGCCTCGATGACCTGCCGCACCGCCTCCTTATAGCTGTCCGCAACATGGTGTTTGGTAAAAAGATATTCCACCGCGTCGCTGTCCGAGACGACATAGCCGTCGAACCCAAACCGCTCGCGCAATAATTCAGTCAGAAAATAATAGCTGCCGGTAATGGGAACCCCGTCCCAGTCATTATAGCTGCTCATGACACCCAGGGGATGCGCCTCCTGGATCACCCGCCGGAAAGCATAGAGATACAGCTGGTACAGCTCCCTCGGGGCCACATGCGGATCGGTACGCACGCTACCGTCCCTGCCCCCTTTGGGAACGCTATAGACGGCATAGTGCTTCAGCGTCGCCGCCACTCCTTCCTCCTGTATTCCCAGGGTCATCTGCTTCCCCAGCTCGGCTACGAGAAAAGGGTCCTCCCCGTAAGACTCCAGCGTCCGGCCCCAGCGCGGGTCGCGGGCCAGATCGAGTATCGGTGCATAAACATTGGTATATCCCAGAGCCTTAGCCTCCCGCCCCACGATATCCCCCGCCTCCCGGACCAGCGCCTTATCCCAGGTGCTGCCAATGGCGATCGGGGCCGGCAGCGACGTCGCCCGGTCATGATTCAGGCCATGAATGCCCTCATTGGTAAAATCTACCGGTATCCCCAGACGCGTCTGTTCGATGAACCAGCGCTGGACCGTATTGATCGCCTCCGCATGCCGGCTGAAAGGATAAGAAAGCGTCGTCTGCGCCGCCGCATTCCCCGCCACACTGTTCAGATCTTCGTCGATATTGGCGATACCATCCTTCCAGACCTCATTCTTCCAGGCCAGAACAGGCAGCGAATCCTTCAATACCCGGCCATATCCGTATAAAGTAGCCGTCTGACAGGTCTTTTCCTCCAGGCTCATCTGTCCCAGCAGGTCGAGAATACGCCGCTCAACAGGCTGAGCCGGGTCCTCAAAAATGTCCTTGACACCGTTTTTGTTGAAGTCGATCCACCCGTCGTGGTAGATCGTTTTACTACTTTGTCCCCAACCAATAAATAAGCTAAAACAAGCAGCGATCGTTAAAATACCCCGTTTAATTACCATGCTTCATTTTTCTGGAATGCAAGGATAAGGATTATTCCGCTCAGGGATCCCGATATCAGAATAAAATCCTTGCTTTCCAGTTTTAGCACATCATTGATAAAAAGCACCTGGACCAACACTAAAAAAAGGGAGAATGCGATAATGACGAGGCGGCGGAGCGCACGCTTGGACTTCCCTTTCATCAGGCACAGCACCGAAATGAAGGAAAAAAAGAGCCCGGCAAAAATGGCCATAATTGAACAGGTTTTTCATGGACAGGATTAAAATACCATAGGTAAAATACATCCCCAATCGCCATTCTACAATAGGAAAATGACGAGGTATTTTCCCCCATCCGCGGCTAACGTCCGGCTCACAACCCCTACCCCATCGTCGGTTCACAACCCCTCCACCAGCCGCGCCGGCCTCACCCCCAACCCGCTGGCCAGCGCATAGATCACTGTCACCTGAAAATCAAGCTCTCCCCTCTCGATCAGGGCAATTTCCCCCGCCTCGACCCCCGACCTGGCCGCCAGTTCATCGATCGTCAACCCCTGTTGTTCGCGTAAATGGGTAATTCGCCGTCCAAATTTGTGTAAGAGATCGTCCTGCTCCATACAAAAAAATTTCAAACTGATTGAATATTCAGCTTGATTGGACGCATTGCAGGACGAGTAAAGGCTATTCAACCTCTATACGGCGGAAAGACGGAAATAACCAGGCCTTACTCCTGATTCTCGTAGTCTAGCAGGACTGTAGGATGCGCTTCCAGAGCAACAGCCAATTGCAAAAGCGTAGTGAAGGTAATGTTGATCATTCCCTTTTCGATCTTCGCGATCTTGCTATTGTCAATACTACAGGCATACGACATTTCACGGAGACTGAGGCCTTTGTCCTTGCGGAGCTTTCTCAAATTTTCTCCGAATCTTTTCAATACCTTTTTGTCGGTGGGAGTAATCATACTTTATACTATGGTAAGCCTAAGTTGGACGATTTTTTGAAAAGAGCTGAGGTCTTATAAGTCCGCAATTCAAACTTAATAATTTGTTCATCACAATCTCCCTGTCTCAACACTGATCAGGACCCTATCATATATCAATAATCGATCTTGATATCCGTGATCTTCCGCGGCAGCCATACCTGCATCGCATCATTGCCTCTGTTGCACCACGTGTAATAGGGAATAGCAGTCACCCGCTTTTGTTCTGTCCGGACATTATAGCCATCTGCAGAGACCGTCACCACCGGCAGCGTCCCTGTCAACGCAATTACCGGCTCTGAAAGAATGGTATCCCGCACAGCGCTGAAATTTGCAGCATCAGGTAATAATATATTCCAGGCCTGTCCGTCATTGTCGGCGCCCTCCACACAATAGATCAACGGCCCCCGCTGTAAAGCGACACGCCCCTTGTCCGCTTTCACCTGCGACCCGGCCTCCACCCGTCTGATATCCATCGGCAGATTCAGCTCCACCCTGTCCCCTCTTTTCCAGCTTCTGTCAATGACGGCATATCCCTTCTCAAGCGTATAGCCCGCAGGACGGCCATTTACGGTTATAGTAAAGGGTTGTATATCCGCATCGGCGTATTGATACAAACCACCCGTAGAAGCAAACCCGCGCGCCCAGCCCGGGATTCGAACATGCAACGCATAACGTATCTTCCTCTCCGGCAGGGTCACCAGCGCCACGCGCCCGCTCCAGGGGTAGTCCGTCTTCATCTGCAATGCCACATCGGTGCTCCCCATGGAAATGGTCGTATTGCTGCCTACAAAAAGATTGATCCAGATATCCGACTCGGATTTCCCATAGATATAATTGCCGAGGGACGCAACCAGCCTGGCGATATTGGCTGGACAGCAGGCCGTTCCAAACCACTCGCGCCTCCCATAGTTGCCCGTCGAAGCCAGCGGATTGCCGTAAAAAAAACGATCCCCGCTCAAAGAAAGCCCATCCAGCGCCCCATTATAAAGGCTCTTCTCGAGCACGTCGATGTATTGCCCCTCACCCGTCAGCGAGTTCATCCGCTGATTCCAGAACACCATCCCCACTGACGCGCAGGTTTCGCAATAAGCCTGCTCATTCGGCAGGTCATAGTCGGTGCTGAATCCCTCATTGCTCCCCGAAGAGCCGATCCCCCCTGTTATATACATATTCCGGTCGACCACATCCGACCACACCGTCTTCATCGCGTCGAGATATCCCGCATCGCCCGTATACTTCGCCACATCCGCCGCGCCCGTATACATGTACATCGCCCGCACGGCATGTCCCGTGATCCGCTTCTGTTCCTTTATAGGGACCAGGTCCTGCGCATAGGCCGTATCCTTCCAGTCCGTCCAGGTATAGCCCTTGGCCAGCCGATGCCCCCGCTCGTCCAGCAGCCAGTGCGCCAGCCTGAGATATTTGTCCTGATGCGTGGTCCGATAAAGTTTTACAAGCGCCAGCTCCAGCTCCTGGTGCCCCGTGACCCAGTCCCGCTTCCCCGGCCCAAAGAGACTGTCGAAATGATTCGCCCACCGGATCGCCACATCCAGCAGCTTCCGCTTGCCCGTGGCGTCGTAATAGGCAACCCCCGCTTCGATCAGGTGCCCGCCATTATAGTCCTCGTGCATGCTCATGTCCGTCCACCGCTTATCCAGCCCGCGCAACGTAAAATAGGTGTTGAGATAGCCGTCCGGCAGCTGCGCCGCCGCAATCTTGTCGATCCAGGAGTCCGCCCTCGCCTCCATTTTAGCATCCGCCTTTGCGTCCCCCCTCCCCACGTCCACCTTTGTACCCACCGTGGCGTCAGTCTTTGCCCCCGTCCTTGCGTCCCCCCGATTGCGCAAAGAATACGCGATCGCCTCCAATGCCTTGAAAACATCCGAATCATCATAAAAAATGCCCTCGTGCTGTTCCCCCTTATGTCGCGCCACCTTCTCAAAATTCCGGATACGCGGCGTCCTTATCTCCGTCTGGTCCATACAGGCCTCCAGCGTAACAGTAGATACCTTATCCATCTTAGGTCGCCAAAAAGAGTCCGTAATATGTACCTGGGAAAAGCTCACCGGGTCCGGGCGCTGTGCATCAGCCACACCATATCCGGCAAATGTCAAAAACACATAGGCAAGTAGTGATCGGTTCATGGGACTGTAAATTTATCTCATTCCGGCCTTACCACCATGACCCGGGTCTCATCGCCTAAAAACAAAAAAACCAGCAGACCCGGTTGAAAGAAAATCCCGAATCCATGCTGGCACTCAGCACAACTCCCATGTGTTATCCCCGATAATTCAGCGGGCCCACCCCCCTTGCAGGGGTCCATCATTATAAATTTCGGATACATCCCAGGAACAGCATACATACCATTCCAATAAACAAGATCCAAAATACCGAGTTCAAAACAAACCTATTCATACCAATCGTAAATGCGATTTCCAATTACATTCACCATCACCGCGCACTTTGGGGAATCCGTTTCCCAGTCATCCCCCCTCCTCTTCATCAATCCGCAATAAACGTTATTTAGAAACACCTGAAAGGTCGTAGGTATCCTGTTCTGAAGACCTCCCTGAAGGGGTTTGATCTCACCACGGTAGTGCTTACCGTCATAGTCGAAGTTGATTGGAAATCTGTTAAACATACAATAGAGTTTTTGTTAGCCTCGTCCATAGACAGGCCATAGTTCTTTTAATATTAGACGGAAAATTATTGTACAGGTTTACAAATACGCAAAAAATAATCGTGCCAATTTTACGCACGATTCCGGGGTGATCGCGCACCGGTCGCCGCGCTTCACCCACCTCGATATCACTGCTGCAGGCCGCACCCAAACCCCTATCTGATCTGTGGAAAAGTCATACCCGTGATCTTGCGGTACAAGTCAACAGCGTAGAGATCCGTCATCCCTGAAATAAAATCGACGACCGACTGGATATCGCCGTACAAATGCCCGGGCTCCCGGGAAATAGCAAACTGTTTGGAAATCAGCTGTAGCAGCTTCTCAGATTTGACGGAACGCGGGCTCAGCACGGCGCCGAAAAATTCCTTCAGCATCCCGCCGATAACATTGTAACCCGCGATCTCTATTTCGACCACCGAGCGGTGGTTGTAGATATGTTCGACAGAAAAAGCATCGATCTTCTTCATCAGCGCCAGCTCCCGCGGCGGCAGATAGTCGATCAGCGACTTCTCCAGGTTCCCCTCCAGCAACAGTTGCTCCCGCTCCATGAAAATATCCCGCACCCGGAATAGCAGCAGATTGATCAGCATCGCCCGCAGGTACTGTACCTTCTGATTGTCGTCATTGATCTCGTGAAAGGTCTTCTCCACACGCTCCCGCGAATTATACCCCTGCTCATCGTCAAAGAACGAAAGGAAAAGGTCCCGGATGGTCTCTATGGAGATGATATTTAGCCGGTGCGCATCCTCAAAATCGATGATCCGATAGCAGATATCGTCCGCCGCCTCCACGAGGTAAACATACGGATGACGGGCATAGACATTTTTATCGCCGCTTTTCTGCGGGATACCCAGTTCCCTGGCGATAGCTTTATAGGTGTCGACCTCCGAATCAAAGAACCCGGACTTCTTGGTCACCAGTTGCTGCTTGTTGAACCCGTTCAATGAATCGGAAGGATATTTGACGATAGACGCCAGCGTCGCATAGGTGAGCCGGAAGCCGCCCAGTGCCCGTTCGTTGAAATTATGTGTCAGCGTCCTGAACGCATTGGCATTGCCTTCAAAACATAAAAAGTCACGCTGCTGATTGGGCGACAGTTCCCCCTCAAAACGGCTCTTCGCCTCCCCCGTCAGCTCCCGGAAGAAATTGCGGATGGCGTCTTCTCCCGAGTGCCCAAACGGTGGGTTGCCAATATCATGCGCCAGGCACCCCGCAGCGATCACCGAAGGCAGCTCATATTTATAAAATTCCTTGAATTCCTCTCCCCAATCGGCATATCTCGCGGCAATAGCGTCCCCCACCGCCTTTCCCAGCGACCGCCCGACAGAGGCCACCTCCAGGCTGTGCGTCAGCCGGTTGTGGACGAATACCGGTCCCGGCAAAGGGAATACCTGTGTCTTGTTCTGTAGTCGCCTGAATGCTGAAGAAAAAATGATGCGGTCATAATCCCGCAGAAAAGAGGTCCGGACATTTCCCTCCCCCACCCCTGCCGGCACTGACCCCGGCACCCCGCTACCCGCGGCGCCAGCCACTCCCCCCATACTATTCCTGGTTGTTCCGGTCCGAAGAGGGCTATACAGTTTCTGCCAATTCATTTTTTCCATCGGACGCAAATATAATTCACCCGCCCCACATCCACTCACGGCTTATATGCCACCACATTCGTCAATACCCCAATTCCGTCAATAGATATCTCCACCCTATCCCCCGGCTGAAGCGTAAACTCATTCCCCGGAACCAGACAGGTCCCCGTCATCAGAAAACAGCCATAAATAAAATCGGTCTCCCGGTACAGCCACTCCGCCAGTTCGGTCAGCTTCCGTTTGATCTGGCTGATGGCCACCTCTCCCGTATAGGCAGAAACCCCATTTCGCTGGATAGACATACGGATAACCGTTGTCGCCGCTATCGGAGCCGCCGGCACATAAAGACAAGGCCCCATCGCCGCACTACGCTCATAAACCTTCGCCTGCGGCAGATACAACGGGTTCTCCCCCTCAATGCTCCGCGAGCTCATATCGTTGCCAATAGTATAACCCTGTATCTGACCCTTGCTGTTGATGAACAGCGTCAACTCCGGTTCGGGCACATTCCACCCGGAATCCCGGCGGATATATACCTCCTCCCCCGCTGCCGCCACCCGATGCGCCTGCGACTTGAAGAACAGCTCCGGCCGCTCAGCCTCATATACTTTATCATAGAAGGTGGCGCCACCCGACTCCTTCGACTCCTCCATCCGCGCATCCCTGCTGCGCAGATAAGTAACCCCTGCCGCCCAGACCTCCTGCGTCCCGATAGGCGCCAAAACCCCTTCCCTTATCCAGCCCTGCGCCTCATGCACCGGCACCTCAGCCACCCTCGCACTGGAGGGCTCCGCCGTCACCAGCGATTGCAAATAGGCATGCAGATTCTCCCGGTTCACCAGTTCGTCCCACTCCAGTTCGATGCCAAAATACTTTCCCTCCGTCTCGAGGAGGTTCCCCTTTTTTGTTTTATAAAGTTTCATTTTATATAACCAGATTAAAATTATACTTGATCGTTTCTCCTTTCCTCATGTGTCGGGCTCCGCTATAGCTATTTACCAGCATCGACTTGCCCTTTATGCCAACATCGATCCCCCCCTTGCCGCCGTTCCACCAGATCATACCGTACATCAGCCCAAACCCCAACCGATCACTTCCGCTCCCAATCCACGCATGTTCGGCAAAACGCTTTCCAGGCCATTTCCAGTGATAGACGCTATCGAATGAATAGTCTCCGCTCCTTCCCAACCCTTGCATCGATTTAGCAATTCCCTTTTCCATCGGAATATGCATTACAATGTCTTTCATATCCACGTCTTCCACAGCGGTGACCCGAACAGACAATGCTATCACTCCTTTATCCAATATCTCTCCATACACATACATGCTGACTGCATCCGACGCACTCGTCGCATGCCACGATACCCAATGTCTCCTCTTCTTATTATAAGCGAACTCCCCACCCCTCAACCGAAAATCCTTCCCATCCACCTGGTTGATAAAATGAAAATGCACATTCTCCGCCAGCATCGCCGTCCTCTCCCCCGCCGAATCGATCCAAATCTGCTGAGGAAACCCCTGCTTATTCAACAATACCTCCCTCCCGGATAACAAAATCAGGCTGTCTCCCTGCACTTGCAGCGAAACACCCTTCTGCCCAAAACCAACAAAACTCGAAAAAAGAATAAAAAGTGTGAGCGGCAGGCCAATCTTTTGCATGCCTGAAGATAAGAGTTAAATGTCAAACCGACCCCCTACCCCCCGCAAAAAAGCAGTAACCCCCCTCCCCTCACACTGCCCTATTTTCAGCTATATTTGTTATTACTACACCTAAATAACATAGTATGTCACCGATAGCGATCTACCACGAACATCCCGACTGGTTCAAGCCCCTCTTCGAAGAGCTCACCCGCCGGGGTATTCCCTATACCCGCTTCAATCCGGCCCAACACCACTTCGCCATAGAAGCGCCCAAACCCGACTTCTCCCTGTTCTTCAACAGAATGAGCCCCTCTGCCTACCTCCGCGAAGGCACCCAGGGCATGTTCTACACATTGTATTACCTCAAACACCTCGAGACCCTCGGCGTCCCCGTCGTCAACGGCTACAAAGCCTGGACCTTTGAAACGTCCAAAGCACTGCAGCTGCAGCTGATGCAGTCCCTCGGCATCAAATACCCCAGAGCCCACGTGGTCAACCACCCTTCCCAGCTGCTCGCAGCCGCAGAAGGACTTCGCTTTCCTGTAGTGGTAAAAGCCAATATCGGCGGCAGCGGGGCCGGGATCACAAAATACCAGACACTCGAAGACTTACGCGGGGCTATAGCCGATGGCAATCTCAGCTTCGGCGTCGACCACACCGCCCTGCTCCAGGAGTTCATCCCCGCCCGCGACGGCTACATCACCCGCGTTGAAACGTTAGGCGGCAAATTCCTCTACGCCATCCGCGTCTATCTCACCGGCGAGACCTTCAACCTCTGCCCCGCCGACATCTGCCAGACCAACACCGGTGTTGAGCTCGTCCGCAACGCCTGCGCCCTCGACGCACCAAAGAACGGCCTCAAGGTCGAAGCCTACACGCCCCCCGCAGCCGTCATCAAGGCAGTCGAGACCCTCGTCCAGCAATCCGGCATCGACGTCGGCGGCATCGAATACATCATCGACGACCGCGACGGAGAGCTGCTCTATTATGACGTCAACGCCCTATCCAACTTCGTAGCCGACGCCATCAATGTCATCGGCTTCAACCCCCACGAAAAACTGGTCGACTACCTCGAAAAACGCGCCGGCATCACCACCGGAGCCGGGGAAAAATTGCTAACCCACGCCTAAAACCCATAAAAAATCCTCATATGCGATACGGATACTGGATGCCCGTCTTCGGCGGCTGGCTTAGAAACGTGGAAGAAGAGAACATGCCCACTACCTGGGACTATGTAAAAAAACTGGCCGTCCGCAGCGAACAGATCGGCTTCGACCTCTCCCTTATCGCCGAGCTCTATCTCAACGATATCAAAGGTGAACAGGCGCCCTCCCTCGACGCATGGTCCACAACCGCCGCCCTGGCCGCAGTCACCACCAGGCAAGAGTTGATGGTCGCCGTTAGACCCACCTTCCACAACCCCGCCCTGCTGGCCAAACACGCCGCCAACATCGACCACATCAGCAACGGCCGCCTCACCCTCAACGTCGTATCATCCTGGTGGCGCGACGAAGCCACCAAATATGGGATCGCCTTCGAACAGCACGACGACCGCTACGCCCGAACAGCCGAGTGGCTTACCGTACTCAACGGCGTATGGAACCAGGACGGCTTCACCTACCAGGGGAAATACTACCAGGTTACCAACAATACCCTGCAGCCCAAACCCCTCTCCCGGCCCAGACCCGCGCTCTACGCCGGAGGAGAATCAGAGGCAGCAAAAGATCTCATCACCTCTGCCTGCGATGGTTATGTTATGCACGGCGACACCCCGGAGACTATTGCCCGGCGCATCAACGATATGAAGGAAAGAAGGGAAAAGAAAGGCCTGCCGCCACTGAGATATGGCGTGGCCGCCTACAGCATTATCCGTAACAGTGATAGTGAAATAAAGGCAGAGATCGACCGCATCACCAACGTACAGCCCGGCAGCCCCGGCTACAACAATTACCAGCAATGGCTCGCCGGTACACAGCTCGAACAGAAAGTCTCCCTCGAAGACTACTCCGTCTCCAATCGCGGCCTCCGCACCGGCCTCATAGGCTCACCGGGACAGGTCCAGGACCGCATCGGAGAATTTGAACAGGCAGGCGTCGACTTCTTCCTCCTCCAGTGCAGCCCGCAGCTGGAAGAAATGGAACGCTTCGCCGACACGATCATAAAAAAAGAATACGCCTAACCCGCTGGCACTCCAGCCCCCGCCGCCATACCCACCGGTCCTCCCACACCCCCTGTCACCAGACCCTCACTCACCGACCCGGACCCAACACCCCCCACCGGGGCCTTCACCGGCCCCACCACCGGATAAAACAACAAACAAAAGAACACACTAAAAAAGAATATCCCCTTATTCGTATCTAATATATTCTCGGAGAACGATACCGCAGTCACCACCACTAAAAAACTTCCCGACAAAACATCTCTCCTGCGATAAGCAACCACACCTCCCGCAACAAGTACCCCTATGTACAAAAGCGCCCCCGCCAGTCCCACATTCAATACATAGCTGAGATACTGATTGTGCGCATTCAGGTCATGCGTATACGAGATCGTCAGCTGATGCGCATAATACCGCTCCTTCAGCTTCGGCACTTCCGATCCCGTCCCATAACCCCCCCATGGCGAATCCCGGATCAATTCCCACGCACATTTCCAACGCACCATCCGGGGCTCGGGATCCTCTTCTCGTCCGGTAACGCCCGTCACATCCTGCTTCAACGAGACGAGGTAACGTGTATAGAGCGTCTGGTTGTGGATCACCAGCAGCACAAGCAGCAGGCTCAGCATAATATATCCTCCAGCCGCCACAAGACGCAGCCTGCCCCGCAACAACAGCCACGGCAGTACATTTACGATGACCAGCACCGCCAGACAGACAGCCCGGGACGCCAGCTGCACAAGGGCCAAAAGAAATAACAGCGCCATAAGCCCATACACCAGCTTCAGCCATAACGACCTCGCGGCTATCCCCACACAAACCACAACCACCAGCGCTACAGCTACGTCCATCGCAAAATAGGTCGCATGCAGATCGATCGGCGCCGTGAACGCATGATTGAGATAGTCAGGCGAGAACAGCGCACCCAAAGAAGGCGCCGTCACAATAGCATATCCATATAAATAAAGGACAGTGAACCAACAAGAGAAAGCAAAAGCCTTCAGCAACGGCCACTTCACCCGGTTCCAGTCCAGCCGCGAATACCAGGCGATCCACGGAAAAAGCACCAGCGCCAGCTGCTTCTCCATATGCCGCTCCGCATCGCTCCAGCTCGGCGCATACAACGAACCGATCAGCATGATCAAAAACAAACAGCTCACCAGCCACCCCACCCAGTGAAAGGAAAACACCCGCCCCGGCGTGACACCTCTAACCTCCGCGCCCGCGCCACCCCTCCTCCCCGGCCAACTCTCCACCAACGTATGCAAAAACAACCCTATCAACGCCAGCTCACTATAAACTCTGTCGAAAGGTAGCATCACCAGGAAGATCAGCATCAGATAATAGCTGATCTTATTCCCGGGAGTATCGTCTATATACAAGATTTCTCTCATTCCTGAATACAAATACACTTCTCAAAATAAATCGTTCATACTTCTCGATGACATCCTGCCATCTGTAAAATTCACCGACCTTCTCAAAATTCCTCCGCAACATCTCTTCCTCCGCCGCTCCCCGGACAAAACCATCCACCAGCTCCCGCACACCCGCAGCCGTAGAAAAATAATAAGCATCCCCGCCCAGCACATTCCGGTTGAACGCATTGTCATGCGCCAGGATCAGCGCCCTGCTCGCCATCGCCTCCAGCAGGGACGGATTCGTCCCACCCGTACTATGCCCATGAAAATACAGGAAAGAGAACGCCTTCAGCGAATGCACCTTCTCCTGCTCGAATATCGCCCCGGCAAAAACTATCCTCGCGTCACCCGAGAACTTATCCTTCAGATACCGCCCATGACGATTCGAGAAATTCCCGACGACCAGCATCTTCCTCGAAGTGCTGCTATCCCTGAACCCGTTCAGCACCATCTCAATATTGTTCTCCTCCTCCATCCTCGCCATCAGCAGCAGATAGTCTCCTGGTTCCACTCCATAGTCCCTTGGCACCGCGGCGTCCGCCCCGGAAAAAATATCCGCCCCGTAGGCAATATACTCGGTCCCGATACCATATTTGCGGGAATAATATTCCTGTATGACCGGAGAATCCGCGATCCGGAAATTGCTAAACCGTACCGCCAGCCGCTCAGCATACAACAGGAAACGCCGCGTCAGCTTCGAATATTTCGCCCGCTGCCATTCCAGTCCATCCATATTGTAGATCACGACCACATTCTCCGGAAAAAGAAGCCCCCATATCGAACTGCTCGTATACCCCAACTGCAGGATAACGTCAAAATTCCGCTCGCGGGCGTCCAGGATACAGTTGAGGTCGTAGATGAACTGCCCCGCGCTGCCAAGCAGAAACTCCGGATCATAACAGTGGACAATCTTCACTCCCTCCCACTGCTTCCCCTGAAAGGGATGGTTATGAGAGTTATAAACGGTGACATTATGCCCCGCCTTCACCAGCCCCGGCGCCAGATGCTCCGCCAGCTGCTCGAATCCCCCGTAGTGATTGGGTATTCCCCGCGTTCCCATAATTGCTATTCTAAGACTCATATCTCCCCCATAATTTTATCATATCCTTTCGCAATGCCAGCAGCTGCTCTTCCCCAGGTATAATTGGTTAGTATTTTCTTGCGCAGATCCATCTTCAGGCCAGACCTCGCCGCATCATCCACCGCACTAAAGATCGAGGCTGGATCATCCGGGTCGCAATAGAAAGCATAGTCCCCATAATACTCTCGGACATATCCTTTATCGGAAATGACGATATTACAGCCCATAGCCCCTGCCTCCAGTGAAGAAAGCCCGCAGGTCTCGAACCAGCTGGGTAATATATGAACCTTGGCCTGCTGGTAATATTGCACCAGCTCTCGCTGCGGGATATGACGCATGAACTGGACATTTCCCGCGGCCAGCCTCCGGCACTCACGATAATAGTCTGCATGCCCCGGACCATGGTCACCGATGATCAGCAGATTATACCGGCTACCATTCAACGCTTTTATCAGGTTGAGCTGATTTTTTATCCCCTCGATACGAGCGACGCAGAGCACCAGCCGGTCGTCCTTCTTCTGCCGGGCATCATAAGCGAACAGCTCGGAGTCCAGTCCATTCGGGACCGCCACACAGTCGGTTTTCACCTCATAAAGCCTTTCCAGCTGCCTGCTCTCGAGCACAGAATTAGAGAATAGTAGAGACGCCCCGTCCAGTATCTCCTGCACCGACGCCTGTTGCCCCTTCCACAGATAGCTCTTCGTCATCAGCTTATCCTTACCAAGCACATACCGGGCAATAGTCTTGCAGTATTCGATGGCGCCGGGAGACAACAAACGGCAGACCCATCCCGACAGCCCCTTCCGGTGATGCCTGTCATAACCGCTGTAGTCCACCAGCAAGGTGCTGACGACAAAGGGCTTCCCGCTCCGGATATGACAGAGTATATCCGCCGGACGGATGAGATTAAAAAAATGCAGCAGGTCATATTGTTCATAGTCGATGATGGCATCGGTAAGCAGTATATCCACCCGAACACCCAGCTTCTCCAGGTGCCGCGCCGTCTCCGCCACCTGGAAAGTATCCCCGCCTACCACCGTATACAGGGTCGACCTCGTTATAAATGCTACTCTCATGCGTGCATCTGTTGGGTAAATAAAAGATGTATCGACCTCCGGATAATGTCTATGTCCAGCAGGAAATTGGCATTCCGTATGTAAAAGATATCCCACTGAAAACGGTTGACGATGACAGTTCTGTCCCGCTCCGACAAAGGCCCATGAAGGCCGTTTATCTGCGCCATCCCCGTTATACCAGGCTTTATTGTGTACCGCATCGGATGATCGGCGACGATCCGTGAGAATACCTGGTTATCCGTCAGCATATACGGTCTTGGTCCTACCAGACTCATCGAACCCATCAGCACATTGAAGAACTGGGGCAGCTCATCCAGATACGTACCTCGTAGCCATTTCCCCAGACGCGTAATTCGCCCGTCTTCCCGGCCCGCCGGTAATTGGTCCGCTTGTGGATTTACGACCATGGTCCTCATCTTGATACAGACAAAAGGCCTCCCGCCCTTACCTATCCTCTTCTGAAAAAAGAATACAGGACCACGTGAATCCAGCTTGATCAGAAAAGCCATCAACGGCAATGCCCAGCTAAGCACAAAGACAATGACCAGGACCGAGAACAACAGATCGAAAACTCTTTTAAAAAAGAAGTAGCTCATTCTATAAAGACCAAACGCAGGTACAAATACAGCGGTTGCCTAGAACTTCCCAACGGCAGCTACATTCGGTCAAACATCAGGCAACCATTACTCCCCAAAAACCGTTTTCCTCTCTATAGCAATGAGACCAAGCATACTAAAGGTTTTAGCCTATTTTGACCTCTTCAGCTACCCGGTCACTCCCGGCGAAATACTCTTCTTCCTGGATAAGGAAGTCTCGCCGGCCGACCTTGCAAAAGAGCTCGAAGATCTTACCCACGAAAGACTACTCTTCCGGGACGGTGAGTTCTTAAGCCTGCGCAACGATCCCGCCCTGGCCCTCAGAAGAACCCGCGGCAACCGACGTGCTGACGAGCTTCTCAAAATAGCCGGCCGCATCTCCCGCCGCCTGTACCGCTTTCCCTTTGTCCGCGGAATAGGCATCTCCGGCTCGCTCTCCAAACATTTCGCAGACGAGCACGCCGATATCGATTATTTTATTATTACCAGCCGCAACAGGCTCTGGATAGCAAGAACCCTCATGCACTGTTTTAAAAAGTTGACCTATCTCACCAACAGGCAACACTGGTATTGCATGAACTACTACGTAGACGAAGACGCACTTGAAATAAAAGAAAAGAATATTTTCACCGCCACTGAAATGATCACCCTCCTTCCCGCCAGCGGCAACGGCGGACTGGCAAGATTCTTCGACGCCAATGACTGGACAACCCGCTATTTCCCTCATTATAAACACCGCCCCAAAGAAGCCGAAGGTCCACTCCCCTCTTCCATCGTCAAGACAGCCCTCGAAAAACTGCTCAACAACCGCTGGGGCGACCGCCTCGACGACATCCTCCAACGCTGGACCAGCCGGCGCTGGCAGAAAAAAGAACAACGCGGCGAACGCAACGTAAAAGGAGACCGCATGTCCCTCCAGAACGGGAAACACTTCTCTCGCCCCAATCCCGAAAATTTTCAGCAATCCGTCCTCGATCGGTACAACCGCCGCCTCAACGAGCTGCAACCCCAATGGTCACTCACCCCTTCTTCCGAAAGCTTATAATATAATAATCCCCAATCCCCCTCCACGGCCACGCCGTTTTCCATCTCTCCTCCAGCCGCCGCAACCGCGCATATAACCCCGGCCTCTTCTCCGCAAAATGCTCGATATACGAAGGCGGCACTATCGTACAAAGTCCCTCCAGCCCCAGCAACTCAAAATCCTTCGGCATATGCCGCCGGACATAGGACGGCGAATAGTACCAGCACCGGAAATATACCCCCTCCACATGCGACTTAGCCCCACGCACTGTCGAACCCAGCCGCCTCAACGCCGTCCGGAACTTCCCCTTAAAGACCAGCATCAGCTCCCACAGACACACACGCGGTAATATCACCAACGTCACCTGCCCACCCGGCTTCACCAGCGGCGACAACGATCCCAGCACTTTATCCAGACTGCTCGTACAGTTGAGCCCCGCAAAATTGGAGAAGACAAGATCGAAAGGTCCCCGCTCCCGCAACAGCTCCAAAGAATTATATGAACACAGCTCCGTCGTTACCCGCTCCGTCAACCCCAGCCGCTGCATCTTCTCCCTCAATTGCTGCTGCATCCCCATCGCGATATCCGTCGCATGCACCCTATACCCCTGCCGCGCGAAGAACGCAGCATCCTCCCCCGTCCCGGAGTTCAGCTCCAGTATCGCCCCCCGTGCCGGTAGGTGACGCAGCACATGCTCCCGCACCCGCTCCCGCTTATAATGGATGATTGTATTCCCCGCATCATACTCGTCAAATACCAGTGACTGACGGCTGAACGCCTTTGCCGCCTCGACCTCATTTATTATGTCCAATGGCTTCATATCGCGCTAATTTTATACGATCAACAATTGCCGCAGGCCCGTATAGGAACAGACTCGCAGCCTTCTTTAATGCAACACCCGAAACACGCGCCGGCCTGACCAGCAGCTCCCGTACCTGCCGCAACGCCAGATGCCATCGGTAAGTCTTATGCACGTACCGGTGCAGCTGCTTATAAAATTCCGGTGGATAAGTATTTCTGAACATCAGCCTCAACTCATCCGAATCCGTCCAGTTCGTCTTGTCCTTCAGATCCGCCTTCACCCGCTCGTAAAAAACTGTCCCAGGCAACGGATACGACACCGATATGCCCAGACTATCCGGCAACAGCCGGTTGATCATCTTCACCGTCTTCACGATATCCTCCCTCGTCTCCCCGGGATACCCGAACTGAATGAACCACGACGGCCGCATACCCGCCTCCCGCACCAGCCTCGTAGCCTCCATGATCTGCCCCACCGTAGTCCCCTTGTCCATCGCATCCAGTATCTTCTGCGACCCGCTCTCCGCTCCCATCCAGATATTGTCACAACCCGCCCTCGCCAGCGCCGTCACATAATTCTCCTGTACCAGCAGGTCCGCCCTTGACTGTATCTTGAAGCGGAACGACAATCCCGCCTCCTCCACCAGCCCCGCAAACTCATTCACCCACCCCGGCTTCAGACCGAAAATATCGTCGCAGAACCAGACATGATCAAACCCATATCTTTCTTTCAGCAGCCGAAGCTCACTCACCACATGCTTCGGAGACCGGGCATTGTACCGGTTGCCATATATCGGCTTGGCGCACCAGTTACACTTGAACGGACAACCGCGCGTCGTGCCGATATTCAACGAGAAATAGCCATTATGCTGCATCCACACCCGCCTGTAGCTTTCAATATCCACCAGGTCCCAGGCCGGCAAAGGCATCGCATCCAGATCCCGCATCACAGGCCGCGCCCCCGTCCTGAAAGGCATCCCGTCCTTCATCCACGCAAGCCCGGGGATCATCGTGAGGCGGTCTCTCTCATCTCCCCCATCTCCGGCCGCCGATCCCCCATCCCTGATCGTCCGCACCAATTCCAGCAAAGTCTGTTCCCCCTCCCCCAACAACACAAAATCCGCCCCCCTTTCTAAATACTCCTTCCAGTGATCAGTCGAATCCGAGCTCGACAAGATCACCACACAGCCCCGCTGACGCGCCAACTGTATCATCCGGTACGCCGCCTCCCGCATATTGGTCAGACACATCTTCGTCAGATAGTTGAACCCATCGTCATATACCACAAAAAAATCCGGCCGCCCCTGCTCCAGCAACGGTCGCACCTCCTCCGGATCCTCCACAAACATCGTATCAAAAAGCTCCACGCCAAAACCATTCTCCCGCAACAAAGCCGCCGCACCGATCGTCGCCAGCGGCGGATAAGGCTGCCCCGTCGCCCACTGCTTGGGATCGAAACGCATGAAATAGGAATGTGAAAAAAGGACCTTATCCATGACTCACTGGTTTTCCTGTGATTGATAAATAAAATAATGCTCCTTCACAACACTGTTCGTAAAAGACGCCAGACAGGCCAGCGTCCACGACTTCTTACCCACTACAATTCGTCCCGTGTCCAGCTTGAGATTCGACACCAGGACATACCGGTCAAGCCCCTGCAGATACGACGAACGCGCGATCTCCTCGCCAATCTTCGGCCGCGGCCTGGGCCAGTAACGGGTCTTCCAAACCACATAGCTGCCCGAAAGATCCGCCGTCGTGCAATAAAGAGGCTTCCCAAGATAAGCGCTGACCATCGGCACCCCGTTGTATCCATCCACTAGAACAAGCTCCTTGTCCAATCCCCTCTCCCGGAGAAAATCCGCCACATCCTTCGACGACGAAAAAGGCCTGATGATATCCTGCTCATAGGCAATCAGGCCAACCACCACCTGCACGGACAATATCCCGTACAACACCAGCCGCACCGGCCTGACAACACCAGCCAGCTCACCCCCCGCCAGCCACCAGGCTGCCAGAAAATAGATATACACCATCCCAAAATAACGAGTCGCCGTCTGCTGCGTCACGATAAAGAACGCCCATATCCAAAAAAAACAAACATAGTAGAACACCATCGCCTTCCTGTCCCGCCGCAACACCATCCCCGGCAGCAACATCAACGCCCCCAGCAGCAGCACCTGAAAGACCGGCGACACATGCTGCGGACTAAAAATATAGCTGTTCCAGAAATGCCCCTCCATCAATTCCTTTACCCTCGGAACAGGCAGCCAGCCGCGAACGACCGCAAGCGCCGCAAACGAAAGATTCTTCCCCGAGAGCCACTCCCCGGGATATACATGATGAAAGCTCTCCTCCGAAGGAGTACGCGTCTGGATAACGACACTTACCAGACCAGCAAGAAATAGCAGCGCGAACACGCCAAACCGCCACGTCAGCCACTCCCCGCGGTATTCCATGGCCAGGTAGACAAACACCCCCATCGCCGCAAATGCAAAGAAAAGATGAGCATTACAAAGCAGCACCAGCAAGAAGCCCATCCACACCAGCCGCCGACGAGACTCGCGCAACAGCATACAGACCACAAACAACAACAACACCCCCAGCGCATAGTTCCTGCTCAGCACTGAGAACTCGAACAAAAAATAATACCCCGACAGGATAGCTATCTTCACCCACAAAGAAAATGGCGCATAACGCAACAGCACGAACGCACTCAAACCCGCAATGACCAAATGCATCACCTGCATCCCCACATAGCTTCGGGTTACGAAATGCGTAACAAAAAAGATCATAATATTCCACAGACGGGGATGCCCGTCATACCGCATATTCCAGTACAAGGACCCGATAGAATCACTGTCCCTTCCGATCAGAAAATGCTGCGACTCGTCCAGCCAGAGCTCATGGTAATGCAAACCCAGCGCGGACAGCAACACATAGACGCCCAGCAGGGGAAGCACGACAGCAAGAGACAAAGGCTTATCCATTCAAATTATTACGAGGTTGAAGATTCAGATAACACACACATCGTATACAGGTCTCGTTCTTCTCCATATCCAACGACTTCCGGAAAGCGACAGAGGAAGGCGAATTAAGTATCTCAGCCAACGGCTGCTCATGAATATTACCCATCGGAGGCAGAAAGAAACAAGGCCTTACCGTCCCATCCGCCTCTATCACCGTAGATACCCAGGGTGCATTACACTTCTTGTACGGATAGGCGCAAAGCCCATGCGACGCCCGATAGTATTCACCGATCTTCTCCAGCTTGGCCGGCGACTCCGCGATATAGCCATTCTCGAACAAAGGCTCAAACTCCCGCACCACCTTATGGATCATCTCCTCCAGCTCAGGCAGCTCTTCCTTCGAAGGCAGGATCTCGAACTGCCTCGGCTCATCCCATGGATTCCCGGCCCGATTGAAAGCCTCACTCGTGACATCCGCTGGCAAAAAACTGATCTGCCTCATCCCCATATCCACCGCCGCCCGGATGATCTCCGGCCACTGCCTGAAATTCAGCTTGTGAATAACTGTCCTGCAGGTTATCCGGTAATCCGCCCTCCGGGCATAGATCAGCTGTATCCCATCCTTCATCTTCTGGAATGCCCCCGGGATATTCCTTATCTGATCGTGCAGCTCCCTGTCCCCGTCCAGCGATACAATGATATCGTCCACCCACTCCAATAGATTGTCGCGATGCCGGGCAAGCAACAATCCTGTCGAAAGCAGCGTCACCCGGATCCCCGCAGATTTCAATATCTCGCAAAACCGGAAGAAATTGGCATTCAGCAACGCCTCCCCTCCCGACATCAGCACCTGCTGCGTCCCCAGGCGCTGCAGCGTCGACAACAATCCTGCAACATCCTCCTCCCTTAGCTGACGGAGATGGCTATTCCCCTTCCAGATATCACACATCACACACTTGCAGTTGCAGGCGCTGTGTGGCATAAGAATGACGATCGGCAAGGCGCTGATCCTATCGGTCTTCAGCGTACGATACCGCTGCAACGTATGTAGAAAAGAGGTACTCGCCATAATATCAATTCATAATCCTGATCCACGGAAACGGGCTCTTCATGCCCAAAATTCGGCTCTTGACGGAATAGGGGTTGTGCAGCAGCACATGATGAAAAGGACGCAGGTCCTCTATAGAATGATGAAAATAGTAGTCAGCCATTTCGGGATAGCCAAACGACGTATAATAGGCAAGGCTATGTCTCCTGGCCCGCTCCAGGTTCTCAGGCTTGTAGAACGGTGTATCCAGCACATGTATCTCACCCCCGGCCTTCAGACAGGAAAGGGTCTTGAACAGCACCTTCTTCAGCGAAGGAAAATACTGTATCGACGCCGCAAAAACGATACAGTCGAACTGCCTATCGCCCAAACTCCCCGAATCAATATCCCCGTGAATAAAACGTAGATTCGGATCATTGCTGAACACCCTCGCCGCCTGCTGCAGCTCCGTAAAATTGATGTCCATCCCCGTCACCTTCGTCCCCGGTATCTGCGCCAGCTGATGGCTAAGCCAGCCATTTCCACAACCGATCTCCAGTATCTCCGGCGACCGCCTGCGCGTCGAAAGATAACGGATAAGCCGCTGACAGGAGTTCTTCCGGACCTGCCATTCCTTGTAATGGGTATGCGTCGCATTGATCTCCGGCAGCTTCGCCAGCTCATCGTCCGTATAAAGTCTGTTCTCCAGGGTCCGGATAAGGATGTATTTCTTCTCGAATAGGATCTCCTTCAGGCGCGGATGACCCCGAACCTCAATATTGGTTAGTATAGAAGAATCAGGCAGGTACATTGTCTTAGTTTTATGCGGTTTGTCGGGTGGTTCAGATTCATATTAAACGCTATTTCTTTGTTAAAGGATGCCCCGCTCCCTAAAACCCCTGAATTTCAGGCTGCCTGTAATTCCAAAGCCGATGCATCAGCTTGATCTCATACGGATACTTGTATAGGCTCGTCCGGTAACGCAATCCCGAAACCCAGTGCATCAGCTTCCTTTTCAACCCATTGAGCCGTATATCCGATACCGTCGGGTAATACCCGTTCAGCACGGTCTCGAAATTCCGTATTTTGTCGATCATCTCCGGCGTCAGCCAGGGCGTCAGCGGATTCTTCCTCAGGTCAAAATTCTCCCAGTGCGGGCTGATCCAGTCTTCCAGCGTCTCAGGGAATCTGAACCCGCTCTCCTGGCTCCTCTTGAAAAGCTCTGACCCCTCCGTCGGCACCGGGCTATAGGTATAGATAACGATCTCCGTACTCGGGTTGATCTCCTTTATCTCCTTGATGAAAGCGATGTCCTGATCGATATACCGCATCACCTTCTCCGGCGTCTCCGCAGGCATCCCCAGCACAAACGAATACTCGGGTATGATATCGAATTTCTTCATCCGCGCAGCAAACTCCCTGATCTGCTGCCCCGACTGCGTCCCCCCCTTGTCCATCTGCTTCAGTACCTCGTCATTCCCCGTTTCCGCGCCAAAGAATATCATCTTACACCCTGACTCGCGCATCAACGCCAGCGTCTCATCCTTGTACTTGTTGATGGTATCGATACGCCCTTCCCCCCACCAGACCATCCCGTCATTCTTGATCAGGTTGGAGAACTCCACGGTGCGCTTCTCCGATACAAAGAAATTATTGTCGTGGAATTCGATGGAGTCCGCTCCCCATTTTTCTTTTATATAACGGATATCCATATACACCTGATCCGCCGGCTTGGCCTTCCAGCGGGCCTCATAAATGGGGACCACCGCACAGAACGAACAGGTGAACGGACAGCCGATGCTCGAGTGATAGGCCAGTGTCCTGTTTCCCAGATAGGTCTTCCCCAGGTAATTGACCATCGGATAGTGTGTATCCAGCTTGTCATAGGGCAGTGCCGGTAACGTAGACTGGTCAATAAGATCATCCTTCCCGGTCTTTACGATCTTGTCCCCATCCAAAAAGATCAGGTTCTTGATCAGCTCGTAAGGTCGGTTATTCTCCAACGCCTCTATCAACGTCGGAAAAGCCTTGTCACCGGGGCCATTGATAACAAAATCCACACACTTCGAATTAAGCACGACCTTGTACTGGTTGGAGGCAAAATAACCACCCCAGATCATCACGGTCCCCGGAAATTCTTCTCTGATCCGGCGCGCATATGGAATGGCCTGCTTCAGCTGCGGCCCGGGCATCACCGTAAAGCCAACGTATTTGAACTCCCCCGTCTCCAAAAACGCCTTGATCTTCTGGTAAGGATCACGCTCACGGTTGCCATCAACGATCACCCACTCAGCCATATGATCGATACTGGCGGCTATCTGAAGAATGGAATTGGGGACACGGAACTTGTACGTGGCGCTTCTCGGATTGAACAATAGTATCTTATGCATATTTTGTCAACTCTTTAGGCATCCGATTTCTATAAACGACCGTTTTATACCAAAGGATGCCTCAACTAATCAACAAGCTCAAACAGTATTTTCGCAAGGGCCGCCTTCCGGAGGCCGACCCCGCCGCCGCCTACGATATCTGGGCCTTAGAGTATGATAATCAACCAGATAATCTGATGCTGATGCTGGACGGACAGCTCTGCGCCGAACTGCTCGCCACCGCCCCCGTCACCGGCAATACCATAGCCGATATCGGCTGCGGAACAGGCCGCCACTGGGGAGAGCTTTACGCAAAGCAGCCGGCCCGCCTCCTCGGCTTCGACGTCTCCCCCGGCATGCTCCAGCAGCTAAAGGCCAAATACCCCCAGGCCGAAACATACCTGCTGAACGACGCCACCCTGCCACAGCTACCCACATCCAGCTGTGACCTCCTGCTCTCCACCCTGACCGTCGCCCATATCCACGATATCACCGCAGCATTCACCGAATGGGCCCGCGTCCTCAAACCCGGCGGACAGCTGATCATCACCGACTACCATCCCGAGGCACTCGCCCGCGGCGGACAACGGACCTTCCGCGACAAGGACAAAAAGACCATCGCCATCCGCAATCACGTCTACCCCCTCACTCAGATCACCGACCTGGCTACCCGTCTCAACCTGGCGCCCCTCCGCGTCATAGAGAGACGGATCGACGCCTCCATGCGACCCTGGTACGAGAAACAAGGCGCATCCGCGGTCTTCGAACGCTTCCTCGGCGTACCCATCATATACGGCATGCAATTAAAACGAATTAACTAGATGTGGCTGACCAACCTTCACCTGTCCGATAAACAAGGCTCCTGGTCCATCGGGATAGAGGACGGTAAGATCGCATCCATCACCAACGACCCGCCTCCCGGGCACTCCATCGACCTCAACGGCGCCCTCGCCCTTCCGGGCCTCATCAACTCCCACGACCACCTCGACTTCAACCTCTTCCCCGCACTGGGCAACACCCGCTATGACAACTACCGGCAATGGGGCAACGATATCCATACCACCAACAAAGACGATATCCGGGCCATCCTGAAGATCCCCCAACCCCTCCGCACCCGCTGGGGCATCTATAAAAACCTGCTGAATGGCTTCACCACCGTCGTCAACCACGGGGAATACCTCTCCACCCCCGAACCCACGCCCATCACGGTCTTCCAGGACTGCAACAACCTGCACTCCGTAGGCTTTGAACACAACTGGCGGTGGAAGCTCAACCGTCCCCAAAAGAACAGCTGGCCCATCGTCCTCCACGTCGGCGAAGGCACCGACAGCACAGCACACAACGAAATAACGCAGCTCATCCGCTGGAACCTCTTCCAACGACCGCTGATCGGCATACACGGCGTAGCCATGACCGAAAAACAGGCCACCCGATTCAAAGCCCTCGTCTGGTGCCCCGCCTCCAACTACTTCCTCCTCGACCAGACCGCCCCCATCAAACGCCTGAGCCAGCACACACCAATCCTCTTCGGCACCGACAGCACGCTCACCGCGCCCTGGGACGCCTGGGCGCAGATAAGAATGGCCCTCCGCGAAGTCGAAGAAAAAGACCTCCTCCCTATGCTCACTACCAATCCCGCCACCGCCTGGGGCCTCAGAGATCGGGGAAAAATAGAAAAAGGCCTGCGCGCAGACCTCCTCATAACACGAAACAAAAGCCTCCCCACCCTCACCCCCGACGACATCCTCCTCGTCATCCATCAGGGCAGGATCGTACTCTTCGACCCGATCCTAAAAAACCAGATTCCCCTCACCAACCGCAACCAGCCCACCCCCCACGGTAAATACGTCGCCGGCGATATCACCAGCCTCATTCAGGAGATAAAAACCTACACCAACGGATACGCCTCTCCCCTTCTCTTCAGCTGAAGAAAATGCAAAAAATGGATATGATGCAGCCTCGGCGTCGCCGGCCTCAATACTTCTTCAGTCCCCCATTCCCCAAACAACAGCATATGACTCCCGATATCCAATGTGTGAGCGATCCTGACCTCCTTATAACTTTCCACCCAGTCCGGAATAAAAAACCCAAACTCTCTCGTCTTCAACACGCCGAACGGCAGCTCGCCAGGAGAAGGCGGACTCGCACTGTGATTCCTCCCCAGCTTGTAAATAACAGGCTTATACCCTGCAGGGAATTCCGAGACCACGATCTTCTTCACATCAACGATCCGCTTCAATACCTGGTTTGAATGCCGCATGCCCAGCAGATACCGGCCCGACTGCCGGATATCTCCCAAAAGATCCATCGGAAAAATATAATTGTAATCCGGTCCATCCTGGAAGGAAATGACCCGCACCCTCCTCGGATAGCTGTACGCGGTAACCACGGCCTTTAGCTTCTCAAAAGTCAGATTGGGTTTTCGGTAGAACCGTTGATAGATCATCCTCGCCCTCCACCCATCCACATGATAGATATGACTATTGCTCACCTGCAGCAGGAACAACGTCCCCCGCTCATCATCGATACGATCAAAATAGACGAGCTCCGCCACAGCCAGCGCGCCCCGCGCAACCTCTCCCCTCGAAGGCGCAGACCTCCGGAAATAAATGGTATACCCGTTGCTCTGATCCATTACCGCCCGCTGCGACGCCTCCTCGATCCACACGCCAAAGGTCAACGGCTCCAGCCCCAGCATCCACTGGTTCGCAGTCACGTCGATCAACAGCTTCCCCGCCTGCAGATATACCTTCTCACCGACCACATCCCCGATGCCCACCGTCGAGAACTCCTTCACCTCCGAACGGCCAACCAGGAATCGACGCAACGCCGCGTTCAAAACTTTCTTTATCATACGTCAATTTGATAATCTAAAATTATTACTTTCATCACGAATATGAAATTCGTCTGCATCACCTATACCCGTAAAGCACAATACAGCGACCCGATGGCCTGGCTACGCCGCATCCGCGCCTATGCCGGCCTGCTGGAAGCCCTGGCGAAAAAAGACACGGTCATCAGCATCGACCGCATCAACTATACCGGTGATATAACGGTCAACGATGTCCGCCATATCTTCCCCGACACCGGCGCCAGCCGCCTCTCCTCCGCCTGGCGGCTCAACCAGCTCGCCCGCCACCTCAACCCCGACATCGTCCTCATACAAGGCATGATCTTCCCCATCCAGGTCATCCTCCTCCGCCTTCAGCTGCCCCGACATACAAAGATCATCGTCCAGAACCATGCCGAGAAAGCCGGCACAGGCCGCCGCCGGCTACTCCAGCAATTAGCCGATCCCGCCGTCGACGCCTACCTCTTCACCGCCAAAGAAATGGGAGACGCATGGCTCGACAGCCGCATCATCCGCCATCCGCAAAAGATCAGACAGGTCATGGAAGCCTCTTCCGTGTTCTCTCCCGGCGATACACAACTCGCCCGCACCCGCCTCCGCATCGACGGCGCCCCCCTCTTCCTCTGGGTAGGCCGCCTCGACACAAACAAAGACCCCCTGACCGTCCTTAACGCCTTCCTCCGTTTCAGCCAACAATGCCCCGGCGCCCGCCTCTATATGCTCTTCCACACCCGCGATCTCCTGTCCGATATCAACACCCTCCTCAGCTCCACTCCCGGAGCCAGTGAAAAGATCATCCTCGTAGGAGAAAAACCCCACGAAGAAATGGAAGACTGGTTCCACGCCGCTGACTACATCATCTCCGGCTCCCACTACGAAGGCAGCGGCATCGCCGTCTGCGAAGCCATGTCCTGCGGCTGCATCCCCATCCTCACCGATATCCTCTCCTTCCGGATGATGACCGGCAATGGCGCATGCGGCATCCTCTATCCCCCCGGCGACACAAACTCCCTCACACAAGCCCTCCTCCACATCACTCGCCAACCTATACCCGAAGAAAGAGAAAAGACCATCCGTCAATTCCAAAAAGAGCTCTCCTTCGAAGCCATCGCCAACACCATCCACGACATCGCAGCCTCCCTCTAAACACTCCACCCCCTTCCCTCAACCTGTCCCCCCTCACCCATATTCATATAATTCCATCATCGCCCGCGCACTGTCCTCCATCGTAAAAGGCTGCACCGATTCATATACCGTCCCCCCATCCCCGAGCAACCGCACCGCCACCTCCACCATCTCCTCCTCACTCCCCACCAGATGCCAGTTCTTCACCGGCCTCCCCACCGTATTGACAAAACTGATCACATGCGCCCCCGCATACAACGCCTCGATCATAACGGTGCCAAAACCCTCATAGGCCGAAGTATGTAACAATATCCTGCTCCGCTGCATATATTGCAGCACCGCGCCATGTGGCAGCGACCCGATAAATTCAACCCTACCTCCAAGCGAAGCCGCCTGCTGCCGCAGCCGCAGGCCCTCCTCCCCCTTTCCTATGACCACCCCACGAACATCCGGCAGACAACGGCTAACCTTATCCACCACCGAGACAAACACATCATACTGTTTCAGCTTCGTCAGATTCCCCACTCCCAGCAGATCGACATCCCTTCGCCCGGCGCCATCACCAAACAGCGATGGATCTATCCCATTCGGCACAACATGTCCAGGCTTCATGCCATAATTACGCCCAAACTCCTCCGCCAAAAAAGCCGACATCGCCACCAGTCGCGCCGCATCCGGACGCATCCACCTGATCCATCGGTTGCCGGCCCTGGCATCCTGCCCCAGTATCCAGGTAAAATGCGGCAGCCCCAGCCATCGGCCAAAATAATTCCCCGCCAAAGCACAAGGGCCACACCACCAGCTCAACAGGCCTACCAGCCGCTCAGTCCTCCGGAGTCTCCGCAGCATCCGCCACATATCCATGAACGTTACCCCCTTCCTGAACTTTCCATGCGTCCAGCCATCAAACGAATAGACCGTATTCCCGAACCATTCATACTCGTCCTTCCGGTGCGGATATTCAATGGATAGAATGACCACCTTCAGCCTTGGGAAGGCCTTGTTCAAAGCCCGCACAAAGACCTGCTGTGGGGGTAGACAGGCGCTGTCCTCCTCACTCGCAGGGAAACCCGGTGTCAGAATAACCAAAGTGTCATTCATATCCTATTTCTTTTTTCTTCCTGTACAGCCATCGTATCATCCCCGGCGGCAAAAAGCTCACCGCAAACATCGCATAATTGTCCAGCCGCAGCGGATGCGCATAGATGGCCCTCGTAACATGCCACCTCGCCTTCGCAGGTCGATAGTTCTCATGCAGGAACTTCTTCCCGCACAACGCATGATAGGCCCCCTGCTTTATTTTCCTCGTCTCCTGCCGCCTGATGATCTCCAGCAACTCCTCCGATTCCTTTTCCGTTATAGCTCCGCGCCGGATGATCTGCCGCTTGAGCCCGTTGAATCGTCGTCCCCTCCATCGCTCATCGATCGTCGCACTGGCAGGATTGATCCGCACCCGGATCAGCGCCTCGTCCAGATTGGCGCACTTCCCCATCGTCACCAGCCGGATCCATAACAAATAATCCTCGAAAGTATGCGCCAGCAGCGAATAGCCACCCGCCATACGGATAGCCTCCTTCCGGTACATCACCGCCGAGTGAATAAAGGGACAGTGGCGGTATATCCCGCGGACGATCTCTTCGTGACTGTGCCCCGCACAACGAAAATGAAAAAGATGCTCCCCGTCCTCGGCGATATATTCGGCATCGCTGCCCACCACCAGGTGACCGGGATGCGCGTCCAGGAAAGCCACCTGCAGTTGCAACCGATGCGGCAAACAGACGTCATCCGCATCAAATCGGCAGACAAATTCCCCCAACGCCAGCTCCAGCCCCTTATTCAGTGCCGGTGAAATGCCATTCCTCTCCTGCCGGACCAGCCGGATACGCGGATCGGCAAAACGCTCCACCAACGCCACAGTATCATCTGACGACCCGTCGTCCACGACCAATAGCTCATAGTCGGTAAACGACTGCTCCAGCACAGACCGCACCGCCTCTTCTATGTATTTCCCCGCATTATACGCGGGCATCAGCACTGTGACCCTCGGATTCATTACGATAGGTTAGCTTTTTATCTGATAGCAATAAGAGCTCGAACAGGATGACGATCGACAGCTGCTCAAACCAGTACTCCGTAAAAAAGGCCATCCCCATGAGCAGCAACACCGGCAACCCATAGGTCAGACCACGACTGTTCCGGAAAAAGAAAGCCCCATACAAGACCACAAAAAGCAACAGCCCCACCAGCCCATATTCGCTCAACAACTGGCCATAAACGGAATCCGGCTTGTTCACCACACTATGCTGCCCCTCATCCTTGCTATGGTAATAGAGGTAGAGGAAGAGATAGTTGTCCCGAAAGAACGGATCGATAAACCGCTCCCCCGTCGGATACCCGCCATCGATACCCAACGCCGCCGTTTTAAAGGCCAGACGCGATGAGAAACGCCCCATTCCCACTCCCAGCGGCAGCCGCATCGGGTGCTCCTGGAAGAACCGCGCCATCTCCTGCATAGCCACCCACCGACCGCTGCGATTATAGTTCTTATATTGTAGCTTAAAACTATCCTCCATTCCGCTGGGATAATAAATGTCCCTGAACGAACGCATCGTCACTTCTTTCTTTACCACCTCCTTCCGCTCGACCCACTCATGATCCTTCGCATCGGGTATCGGTATCGGCTCGACATATACATTCTTCTTATCCACCCGCTTCACCACCTCTTCCACATACTTCCCGTTCTGCGGTGAGACCTTGGCCCAGAACACGGCCATCAGCAGAAAGGTGACGATGATCCGGCTCTTCTGAAGCCGGTCGCTGCGAAATATAAAGACGAACAGCAGCACCAGGATCAGCATAATATCGACGAAATTGCTGCCCGCCAGCAACAGCGTCACCAAACAGAACAGCGAGGCCAGCCATTTATTCCGGTAAAAAAAGTACAACACCCCGAAAGCGCTGATCAACGCCGTGGACACCGAACCATCCAGGCCAATACCCGTGATCATATCCCCCGTATTGATAAAATATCGCCGATGCTCCCCCTCATAAGTATAAGGGTTGATCACCCCGGCCTTACAACATATGACGACAAAGCTCGCCAGCATGGCGAGGCTGTTCAGCAACAAAAAGGCTCCCATCGTCCGGTGCAGCCGCTGCGGATCGTTCACCTGAACAAAATAAAAAATAATAGCCGCCGCGGACAACGCAAGCAGCCAATAACAGGCGCCCATCCCAAACGCTACCAGCGCCGTCGCCGATAGCCCCGAAAAAACCAGATTGAAAGAAGCCAGCAACAATATCCCCAGATAGAACCAGATATAGCGCTGCCTGAAAACTCCGCTGGTCAGAACCTTCCGGCCATAAACCACCAACAGGATCACGACCGCCAGTATCTTCACGTATAGCTTCACATTGACCACCAATACCAGGAATAGCAGCAAAAACCAGTCAATACGGAGCAAATAGTCCTTCCAGTTGATTTTTCGGTATACATACCCCACCCACTGCAGCACCATTCCCGTCGTCCAGACCGCCGCGGCGCCTACCCCACCCCACAGCGGTATCGCCACCAGATCACCCGCCACGACAAACAAGGCCGTCACAGCCGTGATCCTGAAGACGCGCCCGAGCCGGTTGGCTGCAAACTCCTCCGTCCAGTAGAGATTGATAAAATATTGAAAGGGGATCGAGAGAGACAACAACGCAAATACCGGCCAGTCCGATCGCCCATACTTCCCCGCCGTAAGCCAGCCCATCACCGGCGACCATAGCAATATTCCCACAAGCGGCAACACAGTACCAGCCACAATATAAACCCTTTTGAACCAGGGCAGCTTCGTCCTGTCGCCTTTCGAAAGATCGTTCAGCAGCAAGGGCGCCAGCACCAGCAGCGGCAGCGGCGAGAACTCATAAGCCCTGTAGGCGAAGCTATACTCCGCCACAGCAGCAGATGTGGAGAACACCCCCAACACTATCCAGTCAACCCTCGCGAGGCCTGCATTCAGCACTACCATGCCCGCCTGTGGCAGCGAGTCGGTGATCAGCCTTCTGTATTCATGCCAGCTACCCCACTTTACATGTACCCCCAACCGGTATACAACGACCAGAAATCCCACAACCCACTCCACGAACGCACTGACCGTAAACAACAACACCACCGCCCGAAGGCTCACCGCCGCGAACACCACCAGCCCTACCAGCCCCAGACAACGAAGAAAATTGGAGACAGCCCCCACCACTACCAGCCAGCCAAAGGCCGACCGGCCCGTCACCACCTGACGAAAAGGAAGAGCCATCAAAAGTAACAGCTGGCTAAAAGACAGCCACCACAATAAAGGATGCGCCCGGAAGACCAGCAACAATACCAGGAAAACGACAGCCGCCCCTATCGTATGAAAAAGAAAGAGCCCCAGCAGCGCCGACGCATCCTTCCCCGCCGCCACATCCCGCACCACGATCTGCTCAAGCCGGAGACTCAGGATCGTAGTCGCCGTCGTCAAAACAGCAAGCGCCCAGCTCAGCTCGCCATAGCTGTCCTTGTCCAGGTATCGGGATAGCAATAGGAAGATGAATACCCCCAGGACCTGCCCGGCAAGCACCTGTAGGGTATTCAATGATATGTCTCGTAACCATCGCTGGGGTCCTATACCGTCTTCGCCCCTCATATTTTTTTATTTCTTCCTGTTCTTATTCAGGTTGAAGTTTCTCGATATGTTGAAACCAAAATAAATATCTCCTTTCCCCCACGTACCCGGCGTCTGCGCGATATACTGCGTCGGCACCATGCTCTGTGAATTGCTGAACACCAGCTGGAAAACGTGTCCGCCCGTCTCGATATCCCACCCGAGAGAAAAGGAGTTATGGACCGTTGTCGATACTACCTGGTTGGAAGGCAGAATATCATACTCCGCATTGATGCTCATCCGCCGGGTGAACTTATACCGGCCCCCGAGTCCTACCGCAAACACGTCATTCTTGTCGGCGACAGTCGGGACGAGGTTATAATGGAGGAAAGCGGGTGTCACCTGCAGTGAAAGGTCGCGCGTGATCTTCCGTGCGATCAGCAGCTGCGCCGCATAGGCCGTCCGGTACTTGGTATTCAGGTAGGGCTTGTTCGTCATATCCTGCGTATAGTCGGTTATTGTTCCCAGCACGCTGACTGACACCGGCATTCCGCCGCCATCCGTCTGTTTCAGCACCTTGTATTTCAAAAATCCGTCAAAGGTCTTCAGGTACGAGCTCCGGCCGATGCCCACCTCGAGGTCGTCGGTGATGCCGTATTCCAGGCCAAGCCGCAGGGTGGCGTTATCCAGACCGAAGAAATTATAGGAGCCGCTGTTCAGCTGGCCAAATCGGTGCTGGATCACAAAATTCAGGTTGTTCTTTGCCGGCGACTCGATGGTCTGTTCGTTGATGATATGCGTGGCCTTGAACGTTCCCGTGACATGGCTCCTGCTTTTATTGGCGTCCATGGAGTCATTCAGCGACTTCAGCAGGCTGGTGTCCTGCGCCGACAGCCGTCCGACGGCCAGAAATGACAGTATAATAAAGAGGGTTCTTTTGATAGACATAGTAGAATCAGTTTTAGGTGTTATTTGGTGATGGTCCAGTCGATATTGACCTTTACCGCCATTTCCTTGTCGATCTTATCCCTGACAAGCGAAGGGATGCTGATATTGTAATCCTCGGGTTTGGCCTTGAACTCTGCTACACCGATAAGATGGCCATTCTTCACCGTCAGCGTAGCCGGGGTCTCCACGGGATGCGATGTGTTGTGGAGGTTCAGGTCACCCTTTACCGTTACTTTGTAAGCGCCGTCCTTGTTGAGGTCGACATCGCCGGTATAGCTGCCGGAGAACGTGGACTTGGGGTACTTATCGCTTTCTACATAGTTCTCGTTGAAATGTTCCTGCATCAGCTCTTTGGGGAATACAAACCCCTTTAGCAATACAGAGAACGCGATCTTCTTCGTCGAGGGCTCGATAACGGCAAAGACCTGGTTGTTCTCGGCTCGGATGTCTTCAAGGGCCGTCTTGGAATAAAATCCGATAAATCCGTTTCTGGCGTTCAGACGCTGGCTATGGGCGATGTTCGGACAGATAAAGGCCAGGCCAATAATTGCAAGGATGAGTCGATTCATAAAATAGTTTTAAGAGGGTGGTCAATTATTAGGCGCGCCAGCGTTGATCCAGGCAAGGATGGTCTTGATCTCGCAATCCGGCAGCTGCGGCCGCTGATAAGGCATCGGGGTGAGGGTACCGTCATGGGTAATAGCGCTTCTCACCCATCCCTGGTCAACATACTGTTTAAAGTGAGCGTAGTCCCCCAGATTCACATTGCTGCCGCTGGTGACGATCCCCGCGCCCTGGTGACATTCATAACAGTTGTCGCTGAGGATCGCAACGATCTGCGTCGAATACTTTACATTCAAGGTATCACAGTTGGCAGACCCCGATAGCTTATCTTCGCTCGTCTTCGAACAGCTGGAAAAGTAAAGCACAAACCCTCCAATACCTATCCCCGTCAGTAGAAACTTCCAATTCATAGTCGTTTTATTGTTTTAGAGTTGTTAGCAATCATTCTTTTATTCCTTCATCCCCTCCGGCCACCACTACTTCCACTCACTTACTCCTCACACAATCCGCCATATTCACGTCCATCAAAAACCCTGTACACCGGCCCTTGATGGTAACGTCGTCCCCCACCTTGGGTTCCTTATCGGCCTGCACGCTTCCGGGAAACAGCTGACAATTGATCCCTCCCCCCCCGGGCTGCGTCGAGAGTATCCATATCTCCGCATTACCCGAGTGCTGCACCTCCGACAGTTTACCGGAAACTTCAATAACCTTCCCCATATACTTCTGATCGGCCGCACGCTCGTCCTGCTGGTACTGATGGTACAATGTATCGGCATTGATGGTCACATCTGCCGTCTGCCCTGCCGCTGACTCATGCGGCTTCTGATAAAGATGCCAGGCATATCCGGCGACGCTGACAACAAGCAAAAGGATCCCAACCCACAGAATGGTTCTTTTTTTAAGCATAAAGTTGACCGTTAAAATTTAAGCTAACTCACTCCTACCACAATCTCCGCGTGATCCCTATGTTGAGACCACTGCTCAGAATATTGAGCTTGCCGGTACCCAACCCGGACATCGGTATCCTTAAATAGGGCTCTATCCTTAGATTGCCGATATTCCCGATGCGGTGCTCGTACCCGGCACTTAGGTTAATAATAGAGAACCAATAATTGGACGGCGTCCTCCAGTCCCACGGCTTTGGACTGTTACTGGGCCGTCCGTTGTATGTATACTGATAACTATATTTTTCCCTTGTCATAAAATAGGTTGACAATCCCGCCGTAGCAAACCAGCTGGTATTGTCACTCTGGCTGAAATTATATCGCACATTCAAAGGCACCTCCCACATATAGCAGGTCCCATCCATGCTAGTCAGTTGCACGGCAGGATTTATCGGTATCGGCAAATGCTTCTTATCAAAATATTCTGCGTCTGTATAATACCTCTTCCTATCCAGGCTAACCCCAGTCTCCACCGCCCATTTCCTATTGATTTGATACCCCACCAACAGGCTAAACGTCGTACCTACACCTTTCGTCTGCTGAAACTTCACCGTACTAAGATCCGGCGCCGCCATCAGCCCTGCATATAAAAACGAATTTTTTCTCTTCCTGGATGCCTTGGGTTTCGCAATACTGCTATCTTTTGTCACTTCCGGCGCCTCGACATTAACATTCAGCCGATAGTCACCCCTCATCCCGACACGGTTCACAGGGTAACCCGCTACACGTCCCGCACCAGGGCCAACACTTCCACCACCGCTCAAACTTCCACCACCCGTTATATTGCTCACCGCATCAAAACTATTATCACTATTATTCCCACCTCCATCTATTCCATTCCCCCCAGGCTTTGTATTTTTCTTCCTCTTCCCATTCACAACCACATCGTCCATATCAGTCATCCTTCCTTCCGTCGCAGACCGAACCCGTCCTTTTCCCCCAACACCCGTCGACGCAGTAACTCCATCTCCCCCAGTCATACCCCCATCTACGCTTCCATTCGTCCTCCCTCGAACATTCGCCCCCCTCTTACCCAAAGCCACACCCGCAGTTCCACCACCGGTGCCAGCATCCTTACCCCCAGTTCCCGAGCTCACTCCAGCGGCATTCGTACCCGTGCTACGCGAAGTCACCCCTGCAGCATTCGTTCCCCTCTTACCCGAGGCCACACGCGAAGTCCCCCCCGATGCATCCACACCCCCGGTCGCCCCGGAAGCATCAACACCCCCAGTCCCGGGAGTAACCGTCCGCTCTACCACGGACCCATTCCCACCAACGCCGGACTGGCCACCGGCTCCATGGCCAGCGGTATGCAGGAAATAATAGCCTGCCCCCCCCAACGGTAAAAGGAGGAATAGCCATAGAAATCTGCGTCTCCGACGCTTGTCTTCACTAAGTCCCTCATCAGTCAGTTCGGTAGACGACGGATTGTCCAGGGCAGCGGCCATCCTATCCCAGTCGGCACTATCTGTTCGCAACGGGTATCGGTCAGACGCCCGTCGGAAAAGATCATCAAAGTCGTTGTCCTTTTGGTTTAACATACTAGTTTTTCGATGTTTTCTGCGGTCAGGGCCTTCTGCAAATGCGCTCTGGCCTTTGACAAGTTTGATTTAGAGGTTCCAGTGGTGATGCCCAGCATCTTCGCGATCTCGGGATGCGAATACCCTTCGATCACATGCAGGTTGAACACCATCCGATAAGCCGGGGGCAGTTCCTTCACTAAAGCGATCAATTCTTTGTATAACACCGAATTGTCGGAAGACTGCCCGTCGTCCTTATGCTCCCAAACGTGTTCCGGTATAGGATACGTATTGCTGTTGTTGATCTCCCGGCGCATATAGTCTATCGCGGCATTGATCACCACCCTCCTGATCCATCCGATCAGCAGCATCTCCACCTTCTCCTTATCCCTCACCTCAAATCGGCTGAAATTTCGGAACATCTTCAGGAAAGCATCGTGCGTCACTTCCACCGCCTGCTCATATGTATTCACATACCGGAAAGCGATCTTTAAACACAGGCCGTAATATTGATCGTACATCATTTTCTGACATTGACGATCCTGCTCGGCACAACCTGTGATGATATGAAGTAGTTTTTCCAAATTATCCTGTTATCCTGCGGTGTTTCAATGATTGTTTTAGTCTAAACGCCTTATTTTTAATAGGGGTTGCCTGATTCAAAGCTCCCGGCCTTCCTCATTTCTCCCTTACCACCTTTGACGTAACAAGTAGTTGACCCACATGCCTTTGCGTATGCTCTGCCGCATGAAAAAGTAACCCTCCAACCGTCGATGGTATCCTGTCTCTCCCCACATCCCGCCGATCCGTCAACTCCCCCTCCGTTGTCCTTTCTATCTGCTCCAGGGCCTTATCGACCTGTATATTAAACTTTTCCACCAAATGTTTCCCAATATTTCCTCCCATCGGGTCTCCCCCACCTCCCTCCGGCAGTCCCGGCACCCCCTCTCCTTTCAAATAGCTTAGCTGTCCATCGCTAAGTCCCTCCCCCCTTGCATACGTCAACAACCGGTCCAATACCCCCGTCAGATGCCGCAGGTGAAAACCAACCGAAGCTACCCCGGCAGGCCGTTCCCATAATTTCTCATCCGGAAATCCTTCCATCAATGCATTGACCTCGTCCCTCGCCTGCAGCAGTGCATGCACCGTCGGCTGCAGCAAAGGCGGGTAGCCAGGAACAGGACCCCTGAGCCAGTATTCACGCTGAGCGGGCTGTTTCATAAACCCCGTCAAATTACCATTTTTTCACTTACTTGCCGAAGGGAAGCCCATTATCGGTTATTTTTGACCTACCTAATAACGGCTTATGCAGTCGAATCGACGAAAAACCGTATTCATCTCGGGGAGCGCCTATGAATATGGCAAGTTTGGAGATGGGGGAAGGGATTTTATACGCGAACTGGCCAGGTCGCTCTTGCGCAACGGCTTTAGCATCATCTCCGGCTTCGGCTCGGGAGTAGGTAATTACGTGGTCGAAGGAGCCCTGCACGAGATATACGTCAACGCCGGGCAAAAAATGACCGACCAGCTCCGCATCTTCCCCTTCCCCGCTCGCACCGACCTGCTGGAAAACGTTCATAAGACCTACCGCGACGATATCATCTCCCAGGCAGGAACAGCCATCTTCCTGTTCGGCAACAAGCTGGAAGACATCAGCATCCGCGAAGCAGACGGCATGGAAAAAGAATTTGAGATCGCCCGGTCACACAACGCCCTGCTCATACCCGTCGGCGCATCCGGCTACATGTCCGAACGCCTGTGGCAACAACTCGTGGGAAAATATGACGACTATTTCGACAACCGCGAAAAATATCACTGGTACCAAAAGCTCGGCAGCCCCGAAGCCCGGCCCGGCGAACTGATCGAAACCATCCTCCGCATCGCAGAATGAACACCCCGGCACTAAAAAAAGTATTCATCAGCTTCGACTTCGATGAAGACAAGGCACTAAAAGACCTGCTCATCGGCCAGGCCAGGAACCCCATCTGCCCATTTGAGGTCATCGATAACTCACTAAAGGAAGCCGCCCCCGAAGATGGATGGGAAATAGAGGCGGAAAAAAGAATGAACCGCGCAGACATCGTCATCGTCCTCGTAGGTGAACACACCCACCAGGCCCGCGGCGTGCTGAAAGAAGTAAAGCTCGCCCGCCAGTTGAAGAAAAAGATCGTCCAGCTCATCGGCCACAAGAACGGCAAACACAAAAGAGTCCCCGACGCCGGCAGACTCTACAGCTGGACCTGGGAAAACCTCGTCAAGCTGCTCCACTGAGCAACCCTTCACCAGCCAACCCAGTCATCACCAAGCCCGATCAGCAGTCTGCCCCGCGGACACCCCTTACAACTCAAGTTCTGACAATACATCCTTCCGCGACGCCTCATTGGCCAGTATCGTCACCGTCATCGGCAACGCATTCCGGTACTGCTCCCCGATAGAGATCCTCTCCCCGGGAAGGTACGCATACTTGTTGTCGAACGCAACGATCTTCTCGATAGAGATGATATAGCCCCTGTGGACCCGGCAGAACAGGTCGGGAGGCAGCAGCTTCTCCCATTGTTTCAGCGTAACAAGCACCAGCGCGGTGGGCCTGTCTTCCATCACCAGCCTCGTATAGTTCTTACGAGCCTCGATATAGAGGATATGCTGAAAATCGACCTTTACATACTTGCCTTCATGACGAATAAAGAAAAAAGATTGCACTTACTGTTCAATTTGCTTAACAAAAAATGGATTTAACAACGGATGCGACGGGGCCGTCAATAACGACGTTTAAGTAAGGGTGCAATACACTTCTCCGGACAACGCCTCCAGAAGGAGCACGTAGTTGTTCCTCTTGTCCGGAAAGAATTTGGTTGGATAATCAGGCTTCAAGACGCAGAGTTTTGGTTATGATAAATAGACTTGCCGAATATATTCCTCATACAGTTTATACGCCCTTAACAACATAGCCACATGATCCTTAGGACTTATCAGCGTCTCATCCAGATCGTGCGACGTCCCCTCAGGACAGCCCCCATCTCCCCCCCTCAAAAAAAATTCCTGGTCCCTGCTGGTATCCCCACTCTCCATATATACGCAGAACTCCCGATTGTTTTCATAAAACCGCTCAATCTTCTTTTGCTCCCACCTCCAAAACCGCTTCCACTCCAGCATATCCTCCTCCGGCTGAAACAGAACAGCATGATACCGATACGTATAGTATTCGATATAACCCGTAAAGACCGGCTTCACCTCCTTGAAAAAATGGATCTCCGTTGATTCCTCGCTAAAACCTTTTTGCGCATGTTCACATACAGATGCCCAATACTCAAGACTGGATTTGAAACAGGCTTCAATCCTCTCCATTTCAGTACGGTCGGCAGCATTGTGGGAATGGAAAGCAGTCAGCAGCTGTTGGTAATATTCCTGATACTCAGGCGACATGGACATTGTCCATTTTATAAGGTTTAAAGGTATATGCACCGGCGCGTCAGCAACACGCCCCGAAAAAATTGCGCTTTCTCAATCGGCGGTTCCCGGTAAAATCACAAATGATTGCAAACTCCGCAACCCTCTCAAAAACAGCAAGGGCCTTGTAGAAACAAACCCCTGGTGGACTCAAAAGTCACATGAGAAAACACTACACTTTATATAACTAAAAACAAACGATATCAGGTCTAAAGAAGACGTCCCGTCGATCAGCCAGCCCGTTCCGGTCTGACCAACCACCCATCGGGCAACCCAACGCCTTGTCCGAGGTCGTTCAACCCCCATCGGTCATCCCAACCCCCGGGACCGGCGCACGACAATTAAGTGTCAATGAGACGTGTAAATTAAAAACTTCCCCACCAGGATTTCAAAAAACTACATAAAGCCTCGTATTCACTACACGAATTGTCCAAATTTAACCACCAGTGCACCCCGTTTTAGCAAGCCTTTTAGCAAACAACCACCCTGACCACCCTTTTTCACCAAAATCCTCCTTAACACCACCCAAAATCCTCCTTCCCAAAAACAAAAAACCCACCGGAATGCTCCCGGCGGGTCAAAAAAAATTATTTAAAAAAAGCCCTATTTATCTTAATTGTTAACTAGATTGCAAAAAAAAGCCCCACTGTAGAAACAAAGGGGCGCTAACGATTGCTTGCCATATGAAAAAAGGTAGAAATATCTTTTTTGACGAATGAGCCTCTAACGAATGCCTGTTTGAACGATTGCTGCCATATTTTTCATCTCATTCTCTACAGTAAAGGTACGATGTAAGATCTGGGCATTCTAATCAACTTATGGACGAGTTAATTATGTCAAAATGATCTTTTTTGTGTGGAAAACCTTTACAGGATTGAGTTTTAGGATAATCCCTTCATTATGGCCAACCGGTTCTCAGATACCTTATTCCAACTTATACATTCTCTTGAAAAGTCCGAAAAAAGACACTTTAAGCTCTATATCAAACGGAGCTCGACAAAAGAGGACCTGAAGATCGTGCAGCTATTCGATGCCCTCGATAAGCTCAGCGACTACGACGAAAAAAGCCTTCTCAAAAAACTCCCAGGTATCGAAAAACCACAGCTCTCGAACCTGAAAACCCATCTATACCGACAAATACTCGCCAGCCTCCGCCTCCTCAAAAGCGCAGACAGCATCGACCTGCAGCTGAACGAGTTCTTCGACTACGCCCATATCCTCTACAAAAAAGGACTCTTCCAGCAGAGCCTCCGCCTCCTCGACCGCGCGAAGGAAACCGCAAAAGCCAACCAGAAATTCAACTTCCTGGTACAGGTCCTCGCCCTCGAAAAACGTATCGAGACCCTCCATATCACCCATAGCATGCAGATGCGCGCCGAACAGCTGTCGGCCGAATCCCGCGAGGTCATCGACCGCATCGACATGGTCGCACGCCTGTCCAACCTCGCCCTGCTCATCTATAGCTGGTATATCCAGAACGGTCACTCCCGCAACGAAAAGGACGAAGCCCTCGTCCGCGAATACCTACGGGAACAGCTGCCCGCCAACGCCTGGGAACAGACCGGCTTCTACGAACGCCTCTACCTCTACCAGAGCTACAACTGGTACGCCTTCATCCGCCAGGACTTCCTGATGTATTATCGCTACTCCCAGAAATGGCTCGACCTCTTCGAAGAACAGCCCCTCATGATCCGCGTCGAGACAGGACACTATATCAAGGCCCTCCACAACCTCCTCAACGCCCACTTCGACCTGCGCAACTTCCGCCAGTTCGAGATCGTCCTGAGGAAATTCGAGACCTTCGCCAAGTCCGACCGCGTGATAGAGAACGACAACTTCCGCATCCAGTGCTTCGTCTATATCACCACCGCCAAGATCAACCAGGTCTTCATGCTCGGCAACTTCAAAGAAGGCCTCCTGATGGTCCCCGAGATCGAACACCAGCTCACTGAGAACGACCTCTTCATCGACCGCCACCGCATCCTGGTACTCAACTATAAGATCGCCTCCCTCTATTTCGGGGCCGGCGACTACGACACCTGCATCGACTACCTCCAGCGTATCATCAACGATCAGATGGACCTCCGCAACGACCTCCAGTGCTACGCCCGGGTCCTCCACCTCATGGCCCACTACGAACTCGGCAACTTCGACCTCATGGAGTCCCTGACCAAATCGGTATACCGCTTCATGGCCAAACGCGAACGCCTCACCCGCGTCGAAGAAGAGATGTTCCGCTTCCTGCGCACCTCCTTCCACACCTCCCGGTCCAGCATGCGCGCCGAATTCGAAAAATTCCTCGAAAAGATCCGCGGCTTCGAAGGCAACCGATACGAAGCCCGCGCCTTCGCCTACCTCGACCTCGTCTCCTGGGTAGAAAGCAAGGTCTCCCAACGCCCCATGAGCGCCATCATCGCCGAAAAATACCAAACCAGCAAAAGAAAAATGCTCCCAACCGGAACCCAGGTCAAATCCGCCTAGCCGCGCCCCCCGGTCACTCCGTTACCCGCGCCCAAACACATCCCTCCACGCCCTGCGCGCAGCCCAATACCCACACATCCCGTGCACACCCCCACCCGGAGGCGTAGCCGACGAACAGATATATATCCCCTTCTCCGACGTCCGGTACGGTGACCACCGCAAAGCCGGCCGCGTGAAGAGCTGCCGAATATCGATGATCCCCCCATTAATATCCCCTCCGATATAATTAGGATTGTAATCCTCCAGCTCCGCCGTATTATAAACGTGGCGCGCCAGCACCCGCTCCCTGAAACCCGGCGCAAACCGCTCGATCTGCCCCTCGATCGCCTCCGTCATGTCCACCACCGACCCATTCGGCACATGACAATACGCCCATACCGCCTGCTTCCCCTCCGGCGCCCGCGACCCGTCCACAACACTCGGCTGCGCCAGCAGCACGAACGGCCGCTCCGGATGCCCACCAGCCGCCGTCATCGCCTCCGAAGCCGCAATCGCCTCCATCGTCCCCCCCAGATGCACCGTCCCCGCATCCCTGCAACGCTCATCAACCCAGGGAACAGGCCCATCCAGCGCCCAGTCCATCTTGAACACCCCCATCCCATACCGGTAACGCTGCAGCTGACGCCCATACAAAGACGACCATCGGTGCCCACCCAGCCGCAACAGCTGCCGCGGCGTCATATCCAGCAACACCGCCCGCGAAGAAGGCAGCTCCGACAATGATCGAATATAAACCCCCGTCTCAATCTCCCCGCCCAGCGCGACAAAATACGCCGCCAACGCCTCCCCGATCTTCCTCGCACCCCCCCGCGCCACTGGCCAGCCGCTAACGTGGCCTAACGCCATCAACACCAGCGCAAAGGCCGAAGTCGCCATATTCTCCAACGGCTGTATGGCATGCGCCGCCATCCCCGCCATCAACCCCCTCGCCTCCTTTCCCTCAAACCTCCTCGCCAACGAAGTCACCGGCAGCAACGCCTTCATCCCAAAACGCGCCAACCCCAACGGCCGACCCGGCCAACGCAGTGGCCCCAACAACTGCGGCCCCAACACCCCCCATTCCCTCACGATCGGACCCATCAGCCGCCGATACTCCCCCCCATCCCTACCCAGCAACGCCGCAGTCTCCTCCACTCCCCCCACCAGCAACGCCGCCCCACCCCCGTCAAAAGGATGAGCCGCCGCCACCCGCGGATACACATACTCCAACCCAAACTCCCCCAGCGGCAACCCACTGAAAAAAGGCGAACCCACCGCCATCGGATGAACAGCAGAACAAATATCATGTACAAAACCCGACAAGGTCAGCTCCGCCGAACGCATCCCGCCTCCAATCGTGCTTCCCCCCTCCAGCAACAACACAGAGAGCCCCCGCTGCTGCAAATAAATAGCAGCAGCCAGCCCATTGGGACCAGCCCCCACAACGACCGCATCATAATCCGTCCTATGCATAGAAAGTTTATGTTGTCTTCCCCTTCACATTCTGCCACCATATCCCCCCGATCACTAACCCCATGCCCCCCACCGTATAGATAGTAATAGGCTCCCCCGTCACCACATTCGCGATCAAAAAACCAAACACCGGACACAGGAACAACCAGAACGACGCCCTCGCCGCATCCTCCCTCAACAGATACAGCCACAGCTGCACGGCCCCTATCGACACCATGATCGCCAGCCACAATATCCCACCCCAGGCCTCAACATTCCAGTGATTCAGCTCCGGTCGAAAGCCCACCAACGCCAGCGGCAGCAGGAACACCCCACCCATCAGCACCTGCCAGCCATTGATGGTCATCAGATGCAGCCCACCCCAGTCCACGCGCGAAAAATAGAACACCCCGATCGAATAAGCCAGCATCCCCGCCAGCAGGATCAGCAAACCCGCAGGCGTAGCCGTGCTGTTCTGCAACAACGGCCAGGCCGCCAACACCACACCAGCCATACAGAGCACAAGCGCGATCACCGTTACCAGCTTCAGCCGCTTACCCAAAAACACGGTCGTAAGCAGATTGATAAAAACAGGACTCGTCGCCACACCCAGCGTCCCCAGCCCCGGCGACACCTGCTGGATCGCCAGCACAAACAGTCCCAGATATACGCTGTTGCTCAACAACCCATACAAAGCAAGCTGCTTCCACTCCTTCCCCCGCGGCCAACGCTTGCGGAGTATCCCCTGCGCCACGATGATCATGATCGATCCCGCCAGAAAAAATCGGACCACGCATATCACAAATGGCTGCGCACCCCTGAGCCCGATCTTAGTCGCAGCCGATGCAGAAGCCCACAGAAAAGCAAAAACAAATCCAATGCCCAATGACAAAATCCTTTTTCCTGCGTCCAAAACAATTACTTAAATTTATAATATAATAACGCCTCCAATGAAAAGTCTATTCGCCACCCTCCTTCTCCTCCTTCCCTTCACAGCCACCTTCGCCCAATCCAACGCCGAAGATAAGAAAGCGGCGAAACTGGCCGCCATAAAAAACATGGTGGAAGGACAGAACTACATCTTCCAGGCACAACAGGCCCTGCCCCTCGGCGGCCGCACCCGCCAGCTGACGAGCGAATACGACCTGAAAGTCACAAAAGAAAGCATCATCAGCTACCTCCCCTATTTCGGCCGGGCCTACACGGCGCCCATCGACCCCACAAAAGGCGGGATACAGTTCACATCAAAAGACTTCGGCTACAACCTTTCCCCCAATAAAAAAGACGGCTGGACCGCCGTCATCAAACCAAAAGACAACCCTGATATTCAACAGATGACCCTCAACATCTCATCCGAAGGCTACACCAGCCTCCAGGTCACCAGCACCAACCGGCAACCGATCTCCTTCAGCGGCATCATCGTCGCCCCCAAACCTCCAAAAAACAAATAATTAGTCCCGCGTCACCGACCTATACCTTGTCGGCGACATCCCCATCACCTTCGTAAACCGTTTCGAGAAATAATACGGATCGTCAAACCCCATGCTCAACGCAATATCCTTGATCGACTTGTCCGTAATCCCCAGGTGCTGACTCGCCTTCTGCATCTTCATCTGTATAAAATAGTCTATCGGCGCATACCCCGTCCGCTGCTTGAACAAGCTCGAAAACCGTGACGGAGAGTAATTATACCGATGACTCAGCTCATTCAGCGTGATGTTCTCATTGATATGCTCCTGCATGAACAATATCGCGCTGTCGATACAGTCGATCTTCTCCGCAGGACTCGCCACAAAATGCTTCTGATTATAGATGAACAGCGTAATAAAATGCGACAGACACATATTCGCGAACAGCAGATTGTCGATACTATACCCCAGCTCCAGCGCCTTGTATATCTTCATGAACAATCCAACCATCTCGTTGCTGCTCCGCACCGCCCTCGGCTTAAAATGATTTTGTATCACCGGCAACGCATTGAAATTGGGCAACAACGTTCCGCCAAAATGCAGCCAGTAAATGGTCCAGGGATCATCCTCCGAACTCGAATACGCATGCTCCACATTCTGCGGCAGAATAAAACACTCGTTCGGTCCCACCTCGTATCGTTTGTCCCCGATCTTATACCAGCCATGCCCATCCACACAATAAAAAAGGAAATTCTCGGGCAGCCCTTTCTTACGGTAGGTGTAGTGCCCGGCCGCCCGTGGATAATAGCCGAGCCCACAAATATATAGCTGGCGAAGCAATGCGTTGTTTTGAACACGCGACTTGAGTACGGATTTAGGTATCTCTATCCGCTGCCTCCCGACACCATGCCAGATATTCTTGTGAGACCCCACTTTATTCTGTTCCATTGTCGTAATTTTCCGAAGTAAATATAAGCATGCTTTCAATACGCAGATACCTTTATATTAGCCTTTCGCTCCTCCTCACTCAGACCCTCGTTCAAGCCCAGATACCTGCCGACTACAACATCGTGTGGACCAGCCCCAGCCACAACTCCAGCGAATCCATGCCCTGCGGCGGCGGCGACATCGGCCTCAATGTATGGGTAGAAAATGGAGACATCCTGATATACTTTTCCCGTAGCGGCAGCTTCGACGAGAACAACACCCTCCTCAAAGGAGGAAGACTCCGCATCCGGCTTTCTCCCAACCCCTTCCTGAACGGTGAGTTCAGACAGGAGCTGCGACTGCAAGATGGCAATATTCTTATTAAAGGCGCATTAAAAACTGAGGCGAATATCTGGGTCGACGTCTACCACCCAGCGGTGCACATCGACCTGAAAAGTAAAACACCCCTCAGCGCAACGGCCACGTACGAAAGCTGGCGCACCTCCGACCGGGAGCTCACCGGCCGCGCCAACAACGCCAATTCCTATAAATGGGCGGGAAAACAGGCCCCCGACGGAAAGCCCATCACCCGCAAAGATACCATCCGCTTCCAGGGCAACCAGGTCATCTTCTTTCACCACAACCTACCAGCCCCCACAGTCTTTGATATTACCGTCCACCAGCAAGGTCTCGATTCCGTCAAAGCCCAAATCCCCAACCCCCTCAGCAACCTCAGTTTCGGCGGCTCTCTCCGGGGCGTCAACATGATCCCCGACGGTACTACCACCGGCCGCTACCTCAACACCGACTTCACCGGCTGGCGACTGAAAACAAAAAAACCCAGCCGTAGACAAAACATCCTGATGATCCTCGGGACTACCACGCACAACTTAAAAGACAACCTGGACGCAACGCTCTACCACGTTATGCTCACCGAAAAAAATGCCGGGGCCCTTACCAAAGCCTGGTGGCATACCTTCTGGCAACGCAGCTTCATCAACATAAACCCCTCCAACGGCGGCGACCCCGACACTTCCTCCATCCAATGGCAGACCGGCCGCAACTACCAGCTGTTCCGCTACATGCTCGGCTGTAACGCAATAACACTCTGGCCCACCAAATTCAACGGCGGCCTCTTCACCTGGGATCCCTCACTCACCGACTCGGCATTCCAATACACACCCGACTTCCGCAACTGGGGCGGGGGAACTATGACCGCCCAAAACCAACGCCTGGTCTACTTCCCGCTCACCCGCAGCGGCGACTTCGACATCCAGCGCCCACAGCTGGACTTCTACCTCCACCTGTTACGCACAGCCGAACTTCGAACCAAAATATACTGGGGCCACGCCGGCGCCTGCTTCACCGAACAGCTCGAGAACTTCGGCCTCCCCAACTCCGCCGAATACGGCTGGGATATGCCCCAGGACCACGACAAAGGCGTAGAATACAACGCCTGGCTCGAATACGAATGGGACACCGTCCTGGAATTTTGCGGGATGATGCTCGACCAGCAACAATACACCGGCGCCGACATCCACGACTACCTACCCTTCATTGAAAGCTGTGTCACCTTCTTCGACGAACACTATCAATACCTCGCCATCCGCCGCGGACGACGCCCCCTCGACGGCAACGGCCACCTCATCCTCTACCCCGGCTCAGGCGCAGAGACCTACAAGATGGCCTATAACTCCAGCTCCACCATCGCCGGCCTCCATACCATACTCACCCGCCTCCTCGCCCTGCCCGCGACATCTTACGGCAACGACTCAACGCGCAAAGCATGGGCAACGATGCTCAGCCATATCCCCCCGATACCCATACGATATTTCGAAGGCCACCCCACCATCGCCCCCGCTGAAGCCTGGTCACACATCAACAACAAAGAATGCCCCCAGCTCTATCCCGTCTTCCCATGGGGCATCTACGGTCTCGGCAAACCCGGCCTCGACACCGCTCTCAACACCTGGAAATACGACACAGACGCTATCCGCTTCCGCTCTTATATCGGCTGGAAACAGGACAATATCTTCGCCGCCCGCCTCGGCCTGACCGGGGAAGCGGCAAGCCTTACCACAAAAAAACTCGCCAACTCCGGACGACGCTTCCCCGCATTCTGGGGACCAGGATTCGACTGGACACCGGACCTCAACTGGGGCGGCTCAGGCGCCATCGGCCTCCAGGAAATGCTGCTCCAGACAGACGATAAAAAGATCCTCCTCTTCCCCGCCTGGCCAAAAGAATGGGACGTACACTTCAAATTATACGCCCCCTACTCCACCACAGTCGAAGCCACGCTTCAGCACGGCCAATTAACCTCCCTCAAGGTCACCCCCGAAAGCCGCCGCAAAGACGTCATCTTTCCGGACGCGCTCCACGCGTCCCCCAATAATTAAAAATTGAAATTGGAGCTCACCCTGATCCCGGTCGCAGACACACCAGGATGATCGAGGTAGCTAAACCTCCGAACCACATCCACCCGGAAAATATTGAAGATATTATAGATACCAACACTCGCCTCCATATACGGCTTCGCCCCCAACGAAAAAGTCGAAACCTGACCTTTCGTCAGCGGGAATTTCATCTGATCGGGATTGACAGCCGGATTATTCTCATTGCGCAACCCACCATAAAGGATCTTCGCCCCGATAACCTCCCTCAGCCGCAGCCGCTTCAACCCCGGCACCTTGTTCAGGAAAAATCCGTTGAAGAAATGGTCCGCATTGATGCTCGCATAATGGTCACTCACAAATTCCCCGACATTCATCAAATTGTAACCGCGCAAACTATAAAAATAAGAAGGATTGCCTGGATGGATCACCAGCAGCGGAAAAGGCAGTGTCCCCCCAAGATAGCCCGCGTCGAAATAGACATCGCTAAAACCAAAAGGCGCGATATAACACCGCTTAGCGACGTTCAAATGCAACGCGTCCGAATTGAACTGCCCCCCATACAGCCCCTTGATCCCCCTCGTATACTGCAGCGTCACGATAGGATATTTGTTGATGACATTGACGCGTGCAGCTTTGTTCTGGAAGAATTGCTCATGCGGCGCCCAGCGCACACTCGCCGACAACTCACCCGTCGTGATCTTCTGTATCGTATCGGTCTTGTCCGTAACCCGTTTGTAGAGATATTCCAGCGTCCCCGTCGGCCGCTGCTCCCAGTATTTGGTGCCAAACGTCAAGCTCAGGTGGTTCCCGTACTCACGCACATAAGATACTTTCGCGATATGATTGTAGAGCCACTTGGAATTATCACCATGACTGAAGGACGTAAAGAAATTGTTCGCCGCAGCAAAGGCATTCTCCTGCCCCAGCGACTTGATATCGTCCTGGTAGCTGACCTGCACATAGTGTAACGGGAAGGTATAGATGGATTTATTGTTGAAAGCATAGGACACGCTGCCATAATACTTCCAGCGATTGTCCCGCTGCCCATAAGCCACATAGGATTCTCCAAACCATCGGGTGCTCAGCTTGGTATTGGTACGCCCCCCCAGCTTCAGCCGCTGCCCCTCGATCGGATTGAACGTGTAGAAACTGGCGATAGGACCCACGTCCACCTTCCCCGCCGACTTATACCCCGCCGTGAACATCGTGATATAGTCCATCAACCGATGATAGGATTTCATCTTCACCAGGCTGTCCGTATTGGCATAGGTCTTCGTCTCCGTCTTGCTCAGCGGCGTCAGCCGGCTATCGGTCCAAAAACTGTCTGTCTGCATCTCCGCCTTCACCAGCGTATCCACCGATGCCCCCTTCAGCAACGAGTCAGCCACGGGATTATTCTGCAAATTATCGACCGTGATCAGCCGCTCTCCCACCACCCCCGGCATCTTCGGCCAGGGACTAAAAGTGGCGATGACATCCGAATTGGAAAGATGATAACGGCCACTGGGACCCTTTTCAAAATCCTGCTTCACATTGAAATCCTGCACCCAGTTGAGATTGATATGCTTGCTGGCCCCCAGCTCTACCCGCCGGATGGCATAGTTGCCGTCAAGCGTGATATACATCGTCCCCCTGAAAAGAAGGTCCTCCGGGTTGCGGGGAGTAAAATATAATTCTACGAGCCGCTGGCCATTCTCTTCGACGGTATCCCGGATAAAATACATATAAAAGGTCGGCGCCAGCTCAGCCACAGGACTGACGAACTGCATGGTAAAAGCCGTGATCGTATTATCGTAGATGTTGATGTCTTCGTAAAGGCGGTTGAGGACCATGCTGATCCCCTTCATATCGATGAACTCCCCATAATCCACGCCCTTCCGGCCAACGATAACCTTCTTATTCTTGTTCGGCTGCTTCCGGTAATAGTTTTGGGAGAATACTTCTTCGATATAGACGGGGACCAATGATTTGCCGGGGACGATAACCGTATCCCTGTTCTCGAACATAAAATGATATCGCTTGAGCAGCTTGTTGTCGACGATCACCTTCGGAGGCTTATCCAGCAACATCCTCGTCTTCTCATATTGTTCGTAGGAAAGATAGTCGTCCGCACCGGGGCCGTTCTGCGACTTATGCGCGATCACCTGCCGGATCAGCTCTACAGCAGGGTTATTCTTATTCCGGTATTTGGCCTTCCGGCGCGTCGTGACCACTACATCCTTCAGTGTCGAGTAAGCCTTCGAAAGCAGCACCTCGATCATTCCATCATCCTGCCCGCCATCTATCGGATCCACACCTGCGGGAATACCCACGGTCATGGTCTGATACCCCGTTGCGCTCACCACCAGCTTGTCACCCCCAACTTTAACGTGGATACTGAACTTCCCTTTTCCATCGCTCAACACCCCGTGCCCTCCGTTCAAAACCCGAACGCTAACACCAGACAAGGGACTTCGGGAAAGGGAATCCTCCACCACGCCGACGATCGTCCTCGTCTGGCACATGCCGGTCAAACCAAAAACACCGGCAAGCAGTAGCAGAATGATCTTTTTTATTGTGGGAGTCAGGTTTATTTTTTTTTAAGCGCTTCCCGTAGAACGGCAATATAGCTAATTAATAGTTAACTTTATATTAATGAAAAAGATAGGCCTTATCGGCGGTATCAGCTGGATATCCACCGTAGACTACTACAGATACATAAATGAGAACGTCAATCAGCGGCTGGGTGGTATGAATTACGCCGAAATGATTATCTACTCCTTCAACTATGCCCTTCACCTCCAGTCCTCCGGCGCCGAGCTCCTGCTCCTGGGAGCCAATACGATGCATGTTATCGCTGATCGCCTGCAAAAAAGGCTGTCCATTCCCCTGATACATATCGCCACTGCCACCGCCGACGAGGTCACCCGGCCAAGGGCGGTAGTCATCCATGTTGCCGCCGCTATCGACTACGCCTTAACCTCCCAATCATGATACTCAACACAACCAACGGAGACTACACGATTTCCACCGACAAGGAAAAACTCGACATCCCCTTCATCCATTCCTTCCTCTCCAAAGAAGCCTACTGGTCCCTCAACATACCATTGGATACCGTTGAACGCGCCGTTGCCGGCTCCCTCTGCTTCGGCGTCTATCATACCCCAACCTCCTCTATGGTTGGTTTCGCCCGCATCATCACCGACTATGCGACTATAGCCTACCTCGGCGACGTCTTCATCATTCCCTCCCACCGCGGCCACGGCCTCTCCAAATGGCTGATGCAGGAAATAATGTCCCACCCCAACCTACAGGGCCTACGCCGCTGGGTCCTCCTCACCGCCGACGCGCATGAGCTCTACCGAAAGTTCGGCTGGGTATCCATTCCCCATCCCGAAAAATACATGGAGCTCCACGATCCGAACGTATATAAAAAATAGTGATTTAACGACTCACACCCATCCATACCGTCATATCCCCCTCCCCCCGATTATCCCATGCATAATAAGGTACCAGCCGCACATTTACCTTCTTCGCAGGCGCCTTCGACACCTCTCGATATAAACCCCCACCCCCACCCGGCAATAACCGAACACTTCCCTCCAACCCCATCATCCGTGAATTACCGATCCTCATCGCTACCGGCGCCAACCGGACATCCACCGGAACCTCCACACGAAAGACCGACGCTCCACCCGGCATATCCATCGATTCCAGACAATACACGATAGGCCCCCGCCTAACCGCCACCTGCCCGCGATCCTCTTCCACCAGCGGGTTGGCTTCCACCAATACAGCCGGCATCGGCAGATCGAGCTCGACTACATCCCCGGCCTTCCACCCATGGCGAACCTCCGCATATCGACCGGCCTCCAGACCCGCAGCAAATGACTTCCCATTCACCGTTACCGCTGCTCCATGACACCATCCGGGTATCCGCAGGAACAACGACCCCGTCAGCTTCTTCACAACCAACCTCACTTTACCACTCCACGGATAGTCCGTCACCTGCTCGATCCCCGCTTCAGCTGTCTCCAGCTTGTTACCACCATAAAGATTGACCCATACCCCCTTTTCATTCATGCTATAGGCGTACCCGCTGACTTCCGCAATGGTCCGCGCCAGATTCGGCGGACAGCAGTTGGACAGCCGGATATACTTTTCCCGTCCCCCCGACCAGCGCAGCGAATAGGGCAACTCCCGCGACGCGCTCAACGGGTTGGTATAGAACCAGTGCCCCCCGTCCAGGTCAACGCCCGAGAGAACCGAATTATACAATGCCTCTTCCATCACATCCGCATATCTGGCCTGCCCCGTAAGCAGCAGCATCCGCCAGTTCCACAGCACATTCCCGATATTCGCACAAGTCTCATTATGCGCCGTCTCATTGGGCAGCTGATACGCCCGGCCATACGCCTGATGCACTTCCTGTATATCGGGAGGACTATAGGAGACAGCATCCGGCGAAACCCCGTCATACAATGCCCCGCATCCACCCGTGATATATAGCTTGTGCTCCGTGACATCCTTCCAGATCGAATCCAGATTATTACGCAGCGACTGATCTCCTGTCTCCGCCACGACATCGGCGACACCCGCATAGAGATAGTTGGCCCTTACCGCATGCCCCATCGCGGTATATTGTTCCCGGAAAGGAACACGGTCCTGGTTGTCATCCGTTCCGTTGCTGACCAGCCCGCGGATATTGATCAGATTTCTGGCCAGCGAAAGATAAGCAGTATCTCCCGTCACCCGGTACAGGTCAACGATGCCCATATAGTGAGAAGGACAGATCGCATTTCGCGCGAGCTCAGGCGAGCTGCGCCGGAAGAAGATTTCCAGGTAGTTCGCCGCCTTTATAGCCGCATCCAGCAAACCCCTCTTCCCCGTCGCCTTGTAGTGGACACAGGCCGCCGTCATCAGGTGCCCCATATTATAGGTCTCGAAATTGAGCCGGTCCTCAAAAGCCGCGTTCTTTCCGGGATGATTCCGTTCTGCGATGATCGTCGGCGTATGTATATATCCGTTAGGCCGCTGACACTTCACGATGACAGCGATCGCCATATCCATAAGACTGTCGAGCCGCCGGTCTTTCGTTACCGCATAGGTCGCCGCCATCCCCTCCAGCAGCTTGTAAAAGTCCCCGTCATGAAAAGGCGGCCCCGAATGCGATCCGGTGTCCAGCCCCGCCGCGATCCGGAAATTGGCAAACGCATGACTGATATTCGCGTCCGTATAGATCCTCCAGAGATTAGGCAGCATCGAATCCCGGCAGACATCAAATCGCTCCGCCCAGAAACCCTTCGTCCACCTGACCGCTCCCATATCGACGCGTGCCAGAGGACTCTGCGCCCGGCCAAAAACACTCACACCCACAAATAAAATAGCAATAAACCACTTCTTCATATCATCAGATTAATATCTTATATACACCGGTCCCAACAAACCCGCCGGCAACAAGCTTCCATCTCCCTTCCACGGCGAACTCGTCCACGTGCGGCGCCTGCCACCCGGCAACATCTCCCCCACAACCTTCGCCTCCGGCAGCCGCTGATCACCCGTAAGCCGGTTAGCCCAGGTATTGGTCACCAACACTTTCAGCTGATTTTCCCCCGGATGCACCGCCTTTGTAATATCCAGCTGGTTATCCGTCCACACCGTCCCGCAGTCAACGCCATTGACAAATACAGTCGCTATATTGTCCACCTTTCCAAGATCAATGAAAACCCGCCCTGTCTTCCTACCCACCGTAAACGAATTGATATAAACAGCGGTCCCGGAGTAATAACGCACAGCGCTATCCGCCGACCGGCTCCAGTCAAACAAAGAATCGCTGTCAACCCTCGCCTCAGTCCCAAACTCCACCTTCCAGGGACCCTTTATCGTTTCAAGCTCACGTCTCACCACTCCCTTCTTAACTACATGCGGCACACCCGTCCTCCTAAACACCAAAAAAGTCGACCCAGATTCTCCCAGACTCACCTCCACCTCCGTACGTGCCCCACTAACCTTCCACCCCATGGCATCCCAAACCTCCCCCGTTACCGGGTCCCATATCTCCGGCTGACGACCCGCCACCCGCACAGAAGCAGTAAAACTGCAAGGCTTTCCCGTCTGATTCGAAATAAAATAAATATCAAACCCATCCCCCGTCCTATGCGTATACGCTATCCCCGGCCCCCCTCCTTCAAAATCCCTCGGAATACTCACCCTGTCCAGCGTCGAATCCCGATACGGCCCCACCATGACCCGCGGCAACAGCTCTTCAAAAACAGCGCGAACCACCTTATCATCCCCCTTCAATCCGACATCGTGATACCCATTCACTCCCGTCGTATCGATCAACACCTTCGCCCCCTCCTTCACCAGCTGCAACAAACGTGACGCCGTCGCCTCACTCATCCCCCCCGCATCCGGATTCATCGCCGATGCCCCCGGCATTACCAGCAGTCCATAACTCGCCCCGCCGGGCAGAACAACACGCCCATCCTTTACGCGTGCAAGCCTCACCAGCACATCGGGATTATAAGAATCATAAGCATATCCCCGCAGCGGATTGACCCAATCCACAGGATCAACCATATTCGCGGAATGTACCACCCCATTGGGCGCCTTCGTCGTCGGAGCACCGGCATTCAGGAACCTGACTCCCTCCGCCTGCACCCGCTGCGAACCGATCAGCCCCGGCAACACTCCCACCAGCCTCTCCGGCAATACCGCCCGTCGCGGAACCTCCTCTCCCATATACACCGCCACATCCGCAACCGGCCGCCCCTGCTGCAACAACCACTGACAACGCCGCGTATAATCGATCCATGCCTTACCCTGCTTCCACCAGGTCTGATCCCGCTGAAAGAAATTCCCCACCCCACCCAGCGTCATCCCCGGCTTACGATCCATCCAGGGGTTATGCGTGAACACATGAAAGACCATTCGATTGATCCCAAGCGCATAGTTCCGGTCCTGCAAAGCCTTCAGCATCCCCGGATATTCATCCCACTGTAATCGCAGCTCGGTAAATGCCTCGGCCTGCACCAACGGCTTGCCATAGACATGGGCGCCCGAGACGGCATCCAGCATATCATTCGGCTTGTCATGCGTCGGACTCCGCTGCCAGAACTCCCCCATCGGGATATCCGCCTCGCTGTAATGAAGTATCCCGTCACTGGTCATCGTCGGCGCCACACTCTCTGCGCTGAACACACAACCCTTCGCATGCGCCAGCCCCGCCATCGTCATATAAAAATTATCATGGATCAGTTCAGCAATGGTCTGTCGTATATCGTGCAGATACCGTTCAGAGCTATCCGCCGACGCCACCGGCACACCCGCCATCACCGGCAGCCAGCGCAAGAGATCATACCCCCTCCGCCGCCGAAACTCCGATCTAAAAACAGGCGACCAGTTCTGACTCCCGCACTCCCAGCTGTCAACGTGAAATATCGTGAGCACCTTCTTCGCCAGCTCAGGCCCCGCCTGTCGAACGGCCTCTCCAAACCATTTGTCGAACTGAAGCGCTACCGTCGAAGCATCGAACTTATCACACTCCAACCCCTTCCCGCCTCCACCCGTTGCATTGGTATGCCCGGTAGACCCATGCCCCACCCGTAAAATGGTCCAGTGCCCCGCCGGAGCCCGCCACAGCAAATGCCCGGTGCTATCCGCATAGGCCGATACGTCCACGATCCGCCGCGGATCGACACACAACGAATCCGGCAGCTCCTCGCGCGAAGAAGGCCGGCTCACCCGCCAGATCTCCCCGTTCTTGCCCTCATACTGGTAAACAGAAGGCATCGCCGACAAATAGATTCCACCCACCTTCAGCGATGGCTTCCACTTCGCAGCATCCAGATCCTCGGCCCCCGGCTCAGAACCCGCCTTATCATAAACGAACCGGAAATATTTGGCGGTAACCGCCGGTATAGTATGCGTGACATCAGCGTCTCCATCCTCCCATCCATGCCTCGGCACGTCCAGCCTCGCAATACGACGAAAATCAACCCCATCATCACTAACTTCCACCCACAACCGTTGCGCCTGGTAATTATTAATAGCGTGCACCACGATCGTCCTGCACGTAAATGGCCGGTTAAAACTATATTGTATCCAACAGCCCTCATCACTCTTAAACGACTCCTTACTCCCTGGCCCGTTCCCACCGGAAGCCCGTTCCACCAAAAACTGCGCATCCACCCCCGTCGACGTTGTCACCTTAGGCACCTCCGTTTCCGTCGACACTTCCCAGGCCGGAGGCGTGGGAAAAGCAAAAACCGCAATATCTTTATAATACCCCGCAACCGTCTCCGGCTTCGGCAGTCGCATATCCACCACCCGTGCCCCATCCACACCCACACGGGCCCACACCACTTTCTGCATCGACCTCTCCGGCGTGATCCACGGCCCACCAGCCACCGCAAAACCATCACAGGCATGCATCGCCAGCTTTACCCCCAAACTATCCGCCTCCTTCATGGCATAGCGAATCATATCCCACCACAACGGACTCAGCTGCTGCGCCACCGGCTCATAGATCGGCGGACTCGAAGCCCCATTGATCGGCATCAGATATGCCCCACCAATACCCACCTCCTTCATAGCCTGCAGATCAGCCCTGATCCCCTCTTTCGAGACAGCCGCCTGCATCCAGTACCAGAATACCCACGGCCGCGCCACATCCGGCGGATGCGCAAACGACGCCCGATCAAATGACTGCGCCGCAACCACGCCATTCAACAATAACAGAAATAACAATATTCTATTCCGTAGCAACATATTTGATCGAATACGCCTTCCCCCCATCCAGGTCTACCTCATAACTGCCCTTACCTGCCTCACGCACAACCCCCTCCTTACACACCGGCCGGCTCCTGCTTTCAAATCGTAAGACACCCTTCCCGCTCACCGCATCCACCCTTATCTCCTTTTTACTGCAATATACCCTTACATTTCCATGCGGTGTCGGCACATCACCCTCCATCCACTGCAGTCCACCCAATACCGGCCGCACCTCATATCGCCGATAGCCCGGCTCCAGCGGCCTTACCCCCAGGTAATATTTACCCAGCAGATAGATCGGACTGGCACCCCAGGCATGACAAAGACTCTTCCCAAACGGCCGGCCATACATCGCATAGCGCTGTCCCCCCTTCACCGACGGATCATACTGCTCCCAGAAAGAGGTCGCCCCCAGCGACAGCATCCCTCCCCAGTAATCCTTCATCTCCTTCAATACATGCCCCTGATCCCCCGTAGCGCACAACGCCTCCAGCTCATAAAAACGCATATACGGCGTCGTTATCTTTTGTATGTTGTCGTTCAGCAATACACCCCGTTTGACCGCATCCTGCTGCCGCGCATCAAAATACCCGAAGAAGATCCCAAACATATTCGAATACCGGGTGACCCCACCCAAACTGGAATGCTTAAATGCCATTTTCCCATCATCCCAAAAATCTGTAAATAACTTCTTCTTCAATCGCACCGCCTCCTCCTTATACCTCACCTCATCCCCTTCATCTCCCGCCAACCCCGCACACAACGCCATCGTCTCCAGACTCCTCACATACAGCAGCTGCTCAAAGCTCACCTCCCCCTTCTTCGACAACCCGTCCGCCCAGTCGATAAACAGCCAGTCCCCCGGCAGTCCCTCCAACCATCCATTCTTATTCTTCCGCCCCTCGATAAAATTCATCAGGCTCACCATCCGCGGATAACAGTTCCGGATAAAGCTCACATCCCCCGTATACTGGTAATAATCATATATGCCCAGGAACCAATAGAAGCTATAATCCATGATCGTATTGATATGGCTCGTCACAGGATCCTTCCCCCTCAACGCCCACAAGGTCCGCGTCACCGAAGCCGAATCAAAGTACAGATAGTAGTTCATGAGATAGCTCTGGTACGCATCCCCTGACCAAATCCACCGGTCGCGCTTAATACCATCGATAAAAAATTCCCTCGTATTCAGATGCAACGTATACGCCGCCACATCCCATATCTTATTGATGGCCGGATCCGAACACCGGAAACTCCCCCGCTGCGCCACCGGCAGATATTCGAACAGCATAGACGCCGAGTCCACCTGTATCCCCTCCTCCCAGTGAATATTCACATACCGGAAAGCCCGCGACCCCGTGAGCACCGTGTCACCCACAACTTCTATCTTATCAAAAACTTCACAACTATCCACCGACAATGCTTCCTCCTTCGATTCCCCATAATATAAAGAAACTTTCCCCCTCCCTTTTACACCATGCAATCGAACATATCCGAACGACTCCTTGCCAAAATCCACCATCAACGAATGCGCTCCCCTTTCCAAACGAGCCGCCGGCTGCGCCGTAACGTCCAATTTCCACTGCGACGGAGCCACCCCAAACTTCAATTCCTCAGCCGGCAGCCAGACCGTCCCCGACTTATCCGACGCCTTCCCCGAAGCATCTATCCACTCCTTATCCTCATAGGTCACCCTCCAGCCACTATCCCCGGCAAAATGCCGGGACCTCACGCTCAACGCCGGCGGCGACTCCTGGTTATAAACTTTCAATTCCAGTACATGCTTCCCCTTCGCCAGATGCAGCCAGCGCGGCGCCCCGCTCACTAGCTGACCATCCACTTTACAATTGTACTTCCCTTCCGTCAATATCTCCACATCATCATCTGACAGACACTCTACCTCCCTTCTGAAATCCACCAGCACATAGTGATTATCCAGTCGCCAGAACGGCGGGAAGAATGTCCCTCTCTCCGTCCTCCTGTTCTGCATCTTATTCCCCATCCAAACCTCAAAATCCCCCGGATAGGTCATCCATTTATCCTGCGCCTTCGCAGCATGTCCATTAAACAAAATATACAACATGATCATCACCCCCGTCAACACCCCCCACAACAGCTTCACCCTCCGCGTCGGCCTGGCCTCCATCGCCCCAACCGCAAAACCTCCCGATCCCGCCGTCACCCCTCGGGATGAGGTCACCAGCGACCAAACCACACCTCCTATCATAATCACACAAAAAATATAGAACGACAACAACAGAAAATGCGGCCACGGAAACACCGACGCCGGCCATACCCATAAATATAAAACCCCCACCCCCACACTAAAAGCCGTCCCTGCCGTCAGCACCCCATTGATCGCCTTCGCCGTCGTCCCCTTCCACAACACCCCCAACAAAAACGCCACCGACATCGGCGGAGCCAGAAAACCCAACACCGACTGAAAAACGTCAAAAAGATTCAGCCCCTTAATATTGTCGATCGCCAGCGCCATCAGCACCGAGACCACCGCCCCGGCTACCGTAACATATCGGCCGATCCTGATCACTTCCCGGCTTCCCGCCGTAGGCGCCCACCGCTTCAGATATATATCCATCGTAAAAACAGTGCTTACAGAGTTCAGCGAAGACCCGATATTCCCTACCAGCGCCGCGATCAGCACCACGATGATCAGCCCCCGCATTCCCGGCGGGAACAGCCGCGTCACCAGCGTCAGGTAAGCCTCATCCGGGTTCTTCAAATGCGGATAAAGAATATAACAGATCACCCCGGGAATGATGAACAACGGTACATCCAGTATCTTCAGCCAGCCAATAAAATTGGCCCCCAGCTGCCCCTGCTCAAGACTCTTCGCCCCCAGCACCGACTGCACCATCGATTGCTCCGTACACCAGAACCAAACTCCCATCACCGGATAGCCCAACAAAATAGCAGGCCAGGGATATCCTTTATCGCCCGCCGGCAGGAACAAATTCCAATAATGGCCGGGCGTCGACGCAAACAACGCCCGAACCCCACCGATCTTCGAGATGCCCATCCAGACCAGACAGCCCGAAACCCCGATCAGTAACAGCATCTGAAAGACGTTGGTATAGGCGATCGCCTTCAACCCGCCTGCCGCCGTAAAAAAGGTCGCCAGTACCACCATGCCGATCACCGAAAGCCACATCGGCAGCCCCAGCAGCTGACGCACCAATACCCCTCCCGCAAACAGACCCAGCGACAGCCAGGAGATCAATATCGTTATCAGCGTATACCAGGCCAGCAGACTCCTCGTCGACTCCCCAAAACGCTGCCCCATATACTCCGGCAATGTCGACACCCGCGCACCCAGGTACCGCGGCGCAAATACCACCGCAAGCAATAAAATAAACACAAAGGCATACCAGGCAAAATTCCCGGCGACAATTCCGGTCGAATACCCGATACTCGCCGACGCGATCAGCATCGACGGGCCTACATTCGTTCCCCACATATTCAACCCGATACTGGCCCAGCCCAGCGACCGCTCAGCCAGGAACAAATTCTCCCCCTCCTTCTTCTTCTTGACAAAACTCACCCAGTACCCGATAGCCAACAGCGCCAGCAAATAAACCACCACAATTATAATATCTACCGGCTTTAAGAAATTATAGATCATAAGCAGCTTTTATACTATCCACCTTTACCGGCAGCCCCGTAGCCAGCGATTCTTCCATAGCCTTCAACAGACAGATCGTCCCGATCCCCTCCCGGGCGTCCGGATAAGCCGTCACCCCTTCCTGGATACAATCATGAAAATATTCCAGGTAGTTCTGGTATTCTCCCGCATGATGACTCTTACCCTCAAACCGGAAATAGTGCTTCAGCATATGCTCCCAGGTGATCACCTGCTCCTCCCCCGTCTTCGTCGTCACCGCATACCGCAGGTCCATATAGTCTGCCTGGCTGCAGCCCTCGGTCGCCCGCAGGATGCAGCTCATCTCGCTGTCCCGGACCACCGGCTGGACAGGACCGGTATACGCCCCGCTCACCCGCGCCACACGCCCATCCTTCGCCTTGAAAATAAAATGCATCGTATCCTCATGATGCAGCCCGCCCTTCTTCCCGTTGGCGCTCAGCATCCCATACCCCATCACTTCCTTTATATCGGGCAGATACCACCGGATAAGATCCACCGGGTGACTCAGCCCGCCATACAACCACTTAAAAGCATTCTCCAGCGACCAGCCCTTTTCCAGGAACCAGCGGTGGTCCGCATGGTAATAGGCCTCGATCGTGACCAGCTCGCCGATCAGCCCCGCCTCATAGTCCTTCCGCTGCCGCTTCATCGGCTCAAAGAACCGGGAGCTCTGACCGACAAACACCCGCTTCCCCGTCGTCTCACAGAGCTTCAATATCGCAGAAGCCTCACTGAGATCGTCAATAAAAGGCTTCGTGCAAACCACATGCTTCCCGTGCGACAGCGCCATCTTCACGTGCGTCGCATGCCACTTGTCCGGCGTATAGACCCCGATCACATCTATCTCCGGGTCATCCAATAGATCCTGATACTTCAATGTATACCGCGGAAAATTGAACTCCTCGGCTCTGTGCCTGCACAATTCTTCATTCAGATCACATATCGTCCTCAATTCCCATTTCGGGCTGTTGAGCGCGGCAGACATCGTGCTCCTGCCTTCACCCAGTCCTAAGATCCCAAGTCTTAACATAGTTTATTGCTTTTGTATTCCAGCTGCTTTTTTAATACGATCGCTCACCATCGGCCCGTTATTCTCCCACACATTCCCCGGCCCGTTCGAATTGCGCATGAACTTCTCCTCCGGACACCAGTTGTCCCGGATCGTGATATAGGACGAACCCTCGTCAAAATAAAAATAGAACCAGTGCTTCGGATCATGCGCATACACCGGATGATAGATCGAGTCGATACAGTTTTCGGTGATCAGTGTCCCCGGCTGTGCCGACAGCATGTAAATACCCCCGACATCGAACATATGCCGGGCATAATGATGCACATAGTTCCCGATGATCCTGTTATTCTTCATACAATTGACCGTCCTCGTCCATCCCCATCCCACGCAGATGCCGGAATAAGAGACCTCGCTGACATCGTTGCGCTCGATAGCAACATCGTGTACATATCCGGCGCTGATTCCGATGCACCCCCAATCTTCATTCGTACAATCCGTTATCAAGTTGTTTCCAATATACTCATCATGACACACTTCTCTTTGATCAACAGGCGCATACGGCAGATGCGTCTCAAAAGCCGGATCAGAATAGACCCCTATCTGAATACCCGTCCCGCCAATATCCCTGAAGACGCAACGGCTCACGCTATCCAACGACGTCCCCCGGACAAAGTCCAGCCCCGTCGAAGCCAGATGCAGGAAAGTACAGCCCTCGAACCGGATACCCGAAGCATAGCTCACTTCGACGGCGCCCGACGGCCTGCCGATCCAGGCCTGATTCTCCAACCCCTTCTTATCCGGTGTCCCCGGTATCTTCAATTTATAGGCATCCAGCAGATACATTCCCGCCTGCAAGGGCACATGCCCGTGCTCCGATGGCCTCATCCAGGTCGAATACGAAAAACCGATCCCCTTAAAACATACATCCACCACCGGGCGATCCACCGTCCCCTGCACCTGCACCAACGTCGTCAGAGAAGGCGTCACCACAGCAGCGGTACGAAGATCCTCCCCGGCCCTGGGCCAGTAATAGACCTTCCCCTTCGAAACATCTTCATACCACTCCCCCGGCTGATCCAGGAATTCCATCGCATTAGTCAGATAATAAGCCGAATTACCATTTTGTTGATGTGCGCTATCCATGACAGGCGCAGGCCAGGGATGCTCGAACTCGATATGCCCCTCCGGCTCCCAAAAACGTAGCCCCCATCGGTCCCCCACCTTCTCGATCGTCTTCACCCGCAACACCGCAATCGCCCACATCTGATGGATGACCATCTCCAGCTGATCGACCCTCGCAGGCATCACCTTCCCCGCCGGAACCCACATCACCTGCTCTTTCTTATCCACCCCTAAAATTCTTTTCATATCATCATCCCTATCCACATCCCTCGCCCTCACCGCCTTCACCCCATTTACCCACAGCTGCCTGAACCCCAACACTCTTCCTCCAACAACCGGCGCATCCGCCTCCCAGATATTGCCGTTCTTCCTCCAATTTTTGATTTTACATCCCCCACTTACTACAACACCCCCATCGGCAGCCGCTATCGTAACCCCCGAATCTTCCGGCCTCACAAACAACGGCTCTGCCAAACCATATTCACCACCCTTAACCCAAATGATCACCTTCTCCGCCAGTTTCAACCGACGCATCTCCCTCGCCTTCCTTAACGCCGCCCCAATGGTCGCCATTGGCGCCTCCTTCGTCCCCTCAGCAAGATCATTCCCATTAACAGCCACCCAAATATCAGCAGCGCTCGCACCCAATACACTCAACAAAAAAACCACCAACAATCCAATTCTCATTGAAATATCATTTTAACATACCGGGCATTCGCCCCAAAATTTGACTTTACATTATGCACATCCTTCGCATCCCTGCTCCTCTCCACCACCAGCCATCCGCTCCAGCCCAGGGTATCCAGCGTAGCCCTCACCTTCCTCATATCGATCGCGGTATCATTCTGCAGCCATACCCCATCCGTATTCGTACAATGTATCTGGCAGATCCTGTCTTTACCCAATGTCCGCAGCTCCTCCGAAATATCCCGATGCCCCTCCACCGCATTGGCGAAATTGAAATAGCTCTTAATACCCGGAGACCCGATCTCATCCAGCAATTTCACCTCCTCCGCAGCCGGCAACGTCGTCTCTATTCCGATCACAACCCCTGAGTCAACTGCCATCCTGCCCGCCACCTTCAGTCGCGCCACGATACTGTCCCGCAGCTCCGGATGCTTCCCCGGATCAGCATTCACACCCAACGGCAGGAACCCAACCCGAACATGCATCGCCTTCATCGTCGCTATACAATCCCCCACATTCCGCCGCCAGGTCGGCCGCTCAGCAAAATTCTGCGAATAAAAACCCGTCATCGCCAGCGAACAGATATCCACCCCCAATCGTGCAGCCGTATCCAGGAACCGCTGCCGCACCGAGTCGGACACCAGCGCATTCTCAAAACTCTCCCGATCCCCCAATCCTCCCATATCCAGCTCCAGCCCATCAGCTCCAACTGTCCTCGCCAACGGCAACGCTCCCAGCTTCTGTCTCTTTATTAACATCAGGTCAACCACCGCTACCTTATATCCCCCGCCCCTCCCATGCAAACGGGCCCATTCCTCCTCCAACCCCGAAAAGCCAATGATAGCGTTGGCCGGCAGCCGCTCCCCATGCGCCCCAAAAACATACAACGCCGTATCCGGCTCCACCACACAACGCGACTCATCCACGCCTCCGGGACCAAAAACTTTAGACGAATCCAACCCGAGATACCGGGCCATCCACCGATACATCGGAACCCGCTTCGTCACCCCATAATCATGCTTATCCTCCGGCAGGTGCACATTCGCCACATTCGAAGCGACCCCATAATATCCATACATATGTTGTAAATAAGGGAAATCGTGCTCCGGCATATGATCGGTCCAGTCATGCCCATCCGTGATCACCAGCTGCGGCCTCGGCGCCGCCATCGCCGCCAGCTCCACATTATTCGTCCCACCCGCACAGGCCTGTACCTGCACGCCGCTCTCACAGGGACAGCCGCCATAAAAATAGGCCGACAGGTTCACCACCGGCACGCTCACCCGGATACGATCATCCAATGCGGTCATCATCACGGTCTGCGTCCCCCCACCCGAACCACCGGTAATGGCTACCCGACTATTATCCGCTCCCGGCTGCTCCAATAAATAATCCAGTATCCGCATCCCCGCCAGCAGTTGCAGCGACATCGCCAACCCCGTCCGGTGATCATCGGTCTTGAACTGCAGCAGACTCTCCCCCCATGCAAACAGATCATAGCTGAAAGCCATCGCCCCCATCCTCGCCAGCGCCGCACACCGGATCTGGCAATCCGCCCGGTACCGCTGCCGCTCCCAATGCCCATCCGGACAAAGGATCACCGGCACCCTACCCCCGGCGCTTGCGCCGACGCGACGCATAGACCCATGCAAAGTCCTGTACAACGACCCATTCACATATACCCCCTGCAAAATTTCAATGGCCACATTCGAAACTTCATATCCATCATACCGCCTCCACGGCGTCACAATAGGCTTCGACCCCGGCCTCGCCGGTAACGGCGACAACCCCAACTTCCCCAACACACATCTCTTCAATTCCACCTTTCTCGCCTCCCACTCCCTCAAACCACCATATCTCGCCGAAATACTATCCAGCATCGCCTTCCCCTCTTCATACGTAAACCTCACCTTCTCCGGCTGCTGCCCAAACCCCTTAACACCACACAGCACAAATACCAGCACGAAAGCAACCACCCTCAGCTCAGCCCGCCGTGCCTTCCTCCAACCACTGAACAACAAACCAGGATCCACCTCCGGCTTCGGAAAGAACAGCGACGCGATATATCCCACCACGATCACCACCAAATGACTATATACCCCCAACATCAGCTTGTGCTGCGTAAAATTATATTTACCCCAATCGAGCAGCAGGGTCTTGTGCTCGCCAATCCCCACCTTCGTCGACGTCAAAAAAGCATAGGTCGTAAACAATATACACACCACGATCGCAATATTCATCCCCTGCCGGTTGGCCCTCGAACTCAGCAGCCCCAGCAAGAAGATACCCGAAATGCCCCCCGAAAAAATAGCATACAGCGTAAACACCACCCCCAATACACCGTCCGAACCCGCATTGACATATAACATCGCGATAAGAATGCTGATCACTCCGGCTCCCACCACGATCAGCTTCCCCGCCAGCAGGTACTCCTTGTCGGGCCGGCCACGACGCAGCTTCTTATAGTAGTCTTCCACACCTACCGCGCCCAGCGAGTTAAGATCGGCGCTCATGCTGCAGATCGCAGCCGAGGTCATCGCCGAAAGAATAAAACCCACCAGCCCCGTCGGCAACCGCGTCATAATGAAATATGGGAATACGGCATCGGCCCGCATTCCCGAAGGCAAGGGGTGAAGCTTATAATAGACGAACAGACCAGTCCCGATGAACATAAAGAGCATCCAGACCGGCACGGTTAACAATACGCCCATCAACGAAGCCCGGATAGCCGCCTTGTCCGTCTTTGCCGTCAGATATCGCTGCACCACGGTCTGATCGGTACCATATTTTTGAATGGCATAGAACACGCCATTGATCGCCATTACTATAAAGGTCAGCTGCGTAAAATTCCAATCATAAGGGCCAAAACCGGTCCGGTGATTCGCAGCCGCGATCCGCCACACTTCAGCGGGACTATCGGCCGCCGTAAATAGCAGTATACACAAACACGTGATCCCGCTCGCAAAAAGCAGGAAACCCTGAAAGACATCCAGCCAGATAACTGCCTCCATCCCCCCCATGAGATTGATAAAGATGATTACCGCGCCAATGGCAACGATCATCAGCGTCGTGTTACAGCCGATCATATTGCTCAACGCCAGCGCCAGCAGAAAGAAGATCGTCCCCATGGCTGAGAACTGCCTCAGGACAAAAGCCAGCGACGAATAATACCGCGCAAACGTCCCAAATCGCTTTTCGAAATATTCATACGTACTCAGCCCGATGATCTTCCTGTACAACGGCACAACAAACCAGATGATCCCCAGCAATACCACCGGCACCATCAGCCCCTGGACCAGCAGTATCCAATTGGAAGAATAACCCTCCCCCGGATACGCAAGAAAAGTCACGCTGCTGATCATGCTCGACAACAACGACATTCCGATCGCCCAGGCCGGCACCTTGCCCTTGGCCAGAAAATAAGACTGTGTGGATTGCCCCTTCCGGGCATAACGTAAGCCCAGATACAGGGTCACCGCCAAAAAAACGGCGATGATAATAACATCGGGAAGATGTAACGACTGTTTCATATGGTCAATTCGTTCAGTTAGTAATTTAATCCATCCGGCCAGGGATAGCTGCCCGGCTTGACGGTCACATAGAATCCCGCCGCACCCCGCCGCAACACACCCTCTGCACGCATCCGCACTACCCCCGGCGCCAGTTCCCGCTCAGGCACGAGCCGCTCGATACCCAATCGCTCCAATACCGCATAGGCCGTCGATCCGCCTTCAATAACAAGCTCTCCAATCTCCACTCTTTCCAATATCCTTTCTACTGCCTCCGCCAACTCCTCCTTCCGTCCCGCAATAAAAGCCTTTCCCCCTCTCAACAACTCCACCGCCCCCTCTACATCCAACGAACCTTGCTTGTTAGCCCAATACGTCGTCCCACTCACATACAACACCGGCTTCCTCCGCATCGAAAGCAACGCGTCGAAAAAACCCGAAGCCCCCGCCAGCAACATCCCCGGCCCAACAGCACGAGCCCAGGCCGCAAGATCATTCACAGTACCAACCTCTCCAACCACAATCCCCGAAGCCGGCAATTCCTCGTCAACCTTCCTAACCACTACGCCAGGATCCCCCAACATCTCCCGCACATCACTGCTGACAACCGGGAAATCCGGATCAATAGCAAAAGAGCTCTCATTAACAGGCGCCCCATTCAGAAAATAATGACCACCCACGATCGTCCTCCCCAGCACCGGATTCGCCGGAATAAGCAGCGCCCTCGAAAACCCCAACACCTCCATCTGCACCCGCAGTTCAGCGATAACATGCCCGCGAAGCACAGAATCCGTTTTTTTATACACCCGGTCCGGCCCCAACCCCAACACAGAAGCAGTAACACCCCGCATTTCCGAAACAGCCGCTCCCACCGACCCCGACCTCGTATCGGTCGCGATCACGAGCAGCCCGCCGTCAAAAGCCGCGGGCACAACCCTCCTCACCTCCGTCACCAGGCCATGACGAAGACCAATGCCGCCCAGTTCCGCAGCCCCCGTAAGATCATCTGCTATAACAGCGATCATAAACTACAATTTGTTACCCTGTCCCAACCCGTGAGCCGCGCCGCGGTTCTTGCTCAGCTGCACAGCCGCCTCGATCGCCAATATCATCGCATCCGCGCTCGCAATCCCCTTCCCCGCGATCTCAAACGCCGTCCCATGATCCACCGACGTCCGGATGATCGGCAGCCCCATCGTAATATTCACCCCCTTCACGCTGTCCATCCGCTGCTTCTCCGCATTCCATTTGAACCCGTTCAGCTTAAACGGTATATGCCCCTGGTCATGATACATCGCCACCACTCCGCCGTAATGCCCCGTCGCCGCCTTGGCAAACAGCGTATCCGGCGGCACAGGACCATCCACATCATACCCCCGCTCCCTCGCCTCCAGCACCGCCGGCAATATCTCCATATCATCCTCGGTCCCGAAAAGCCCCGAATCTCCCGCATGCGGATTCAATCCCGCCACCCCGATCTTCAGATTCTTCTCACCCAGCGAGATCAGCCCATCCTGCAACAGCCCGATCACGGCCAGCACCCTCTCCTTCTTCACCAGATCGCAGGCCTGCCGCAGCGAGACATGCGTCGACACATGTATCACCTTCAGATTCTCCTCCACCAGCAACATCCCGTACCTGGCGGTATTCGTATAATGCGCATATATCTCTGTGTGACCCGCAAAATGATGTCCCGCATCGTTGATCGACTTCTTATTGATTGGCCCCGTCACCGTAGCATCCACTTCCCCCGCAAGCGCCAGCTCGATCACCCCCCGCACCGCCTCAAAAGCCGCATGCCCCGCCATCGCCGACACTTCGCCCATTACCAGCCTGGAAAGATCAACAGTCTTCATATCCAGTACATCGATTGTACCCGACTCAAACAACGCATCCGCTACCCTCGTAACACCCCTTATCACAACCAGCATACCCAGCTGTTTCGCGGTACGCTGCAAAACACCCGCATCCCCGACTACCAGCGGCCGGCAGATACCCGTGATCGTATCCGTCAATAATGCCTTTATCGCGATCTCCGGTCCAATACTCGCCGGATCGCCCATCGTAATACCTATTATCGGTTTCTGTGCCATACATTTTTTTTATAAAGGAGGCATCATATAAGCCTTGCAAAGCCCCTCCTTGTCCATGATCCGTTTCAATGCCGCCAGCGACTCACCCAGCAGCCGCCCCGCCTGGTAAGAATTTCCCAGCTCGTCTGACAAAGCCTGCAACGCATTCACCTTCTCTACATCCCCCTGCTCAGCGGCATCCACCATATCGCGGTACACCGATGGCGCAAAATTCGCCGTGCTCGGCACCAGCCCGTCGCCACCTCCAAGCAGCGCCATTCCGGACTTCGCCGCCCATCCCAGGAAATGACTGAAATCAGAACGCCCCGACCACAGCTTCAGGGAAGCCAGCAGCCGCTCTTCGCTCCGCTCAGAATCCTTCGTCCCGACCACATGGGGATGATGACTCAGCCGGTCAATAATATCCAGCGGAATGGAATGATGCGTCGTCGCCGGAATATTATAAATGATCAGCGGCCCGCCAACCTGCGACGCCAGCTGTTCAAAATATCCCTCCATCTGCGCTTCCGTCAGCGTATAATAGGATGGCAGGGTGGCTACGACCACATCGGCTCCCGAACCAAAAGCAAACTTCGAAGCATCCACCGACTCGGCCAGACAATTGGACCCAACCCCCACATACAGCACATCCCCCGCCTGCTTCGCCTTACCAGCTGCCTTGACAAACTCATGCTTCAATCCCATCGGCATCGATGCCGCCTCCCCGGTAGTCCCCAGGACAAATGGCTGCACACCATGCTGACGAAACAAGAACAGCAACCGCTGAACAGCCCCAGCATCCAGACTAAGATCGGCATTCAACGGCGTGACCATCGGCACGACCACGCCCCTGTATTTCTTATTCATATGCAGATTTATAAATACCAATGGCATCTTCCAGGACCACTAGCCTCGGATTATTCTTCAACAGCCGAACGATCTTCATCGCATCGGCAGCCAACCCGGGTATCGAGTCCTCGGGAATACCCAGCTCCTTCAAGGTCGACGGTATCCCGCATTCGCGGATAAGCGTCCGTATCTTTTCCACCCCCTTCAACGCCGTGGCCATCGCATCCCCTTCCCGCTCACAACCCAACGCCACAGCCACATCCGCATACCTGTCCACCGCCGCAGGAATATTGAACTCCATAACAAAAGGAAGCAGCAACGCATTGGACAGACCATGCGGCAAATGAAAGCTGCTGCCCAGCGGATAAGACAGCGCATGCACCGCCGCCGTATTCACCGGCCCAAGACAAAAGCCGCCCAGCAGACTACCCATCGCCACCTTCGACCGCGCCTCCCCGTCATCCCCCTTCTTCACCGCCCGCACCAGGTTCGCCGCGATCAGCCGCATCCCCTCATACGCATACATATCGATAAAAGGCTGCGCAAACTTATTCGTACAGGCCTCCAGGCAATGCGTCAAAGCATCGAGACCCGTAGCAGCTGTAATAGCAGGCGGAACACTGACGGTCAACAACGGATCGACATACACAATGTCCGGCACCAGGAACGGACTGATAAAACCCTTCTTCTGATTATCCCGATCGTCCACTAGTATGGCATTCGGCGACACCTCACTTCCCGTCCCAGAAGTTGTCGGAACACAGATCAGCTTCTTCTTTCTCATCTTCCCGACCCATTGATCCAACCCCTGCTCGTTATCTAACTGCGCTGCTATCATCTTACTCACATCCAATACGCTCCCACCACCAATTCCAATAACCACATCCGGATCAAAAGGCTTCGCGACCTCCATCACCCGATAGAAATCCTCAAAGCCAGGCTCCGCAACGATCCCCGTATACACCATCGCATCGAGCCCATCCCAAACAGCACTCAGCTTCTCCACCAACGGATCGATCGTAACAACAAATACCCGCTGCGGCGCCAGCCGCAGCACCTCATCCACTAACCCATCGATCACCCCATTACCAAAAACCAGCTTCCCCGGAAAATAGATTGTCATCATATCGGCGGATCTAAAGGCATTTTATTCCTGATCAGTTTACCCGTCTGCACCGGCTGTATGCCCAACCGCTCACACCACCCGAGGAAACTATAATGTATATCATCCAGCACCTGCTTCTGCTGCACCGTCAGCTCCAGCGCATGCGCCCTGCTGATCGTACGCACCGGCAATCCCCGCTTCTGCAAAAAATATTTGGCAGACATCGGATAGGCGACATGTATCAGCGGATCTACCCGGCTCAGCTCACCCTGCAGCCAGCGGACATCTTCCTGCCTGTCAGGGTCATTCGCATGCTCGACCATCCAGACCAGTATCTCCGGATAAAAATTCCCCGAGATCGAAGACATCCCCTTCGCTCCCATCTGCACCGAATACATCGCATTCGGCGTATGTGCATCATAGAACTCCAAGCAAGAATCAAGACTATAATCTCCCTGTTTCAGCACGTCTAATTTCGCTTTCACCTTCTCCAGTTCGATAGAAGTGTCTTTATGATAAACAAGACGTCCCGTATCCAAAAGGGTTTTGAATACTTCGGGGCTTATTATCCGCTTATACGGAGCCGGACATTCATAGAGCCCCATCGGGATATCCTTCGTCAGCCGGAACATCTTCTCAAAATTCCGCAGCAGAATGCTATCGTTGTCCTCCACATTCGCATAATGACCGGTGATCAGGATCACGGCATCTATGCCCGTATCATAGATACGACCCGCAAAGTCTGCCTTGTCCTCGATCGTAAGCCCGAACGACCCGGTCGCCACTATCGGCACCCGGCCATCCACTACCCGGACGACATGCCGGGTCAGCTCAAGCCGCTCGTCTTCAGAGATGCTATACATCTCGCTGCTGAGACAGTTGGCGAAAAATCCTTTGACACCCGCCGCCAGGTAGAACTCCACCAGCGTCGAGACAACGTCCAGGTCCACCTTGGCCTTCAGATTGAAGGGGGTGATCATCACCGGGACAAACTTCTTTTCCAGCGTAGTCATAAATTTATTTTTTTACAGTTTCCGGCCACACGCCGTTCTCGATTTTTTTCAGCTCCAGCTTCGAAGGATCGATCTCCACATACTTTATCTTCTTCCGATGCCAGGTATATACAATATGAACCATCCCATCCTTCGACTGGATAACGGAAGGATAAGAATACTGTCCGGCATGATCATCCTCCAGAACCAGCGCCGCAGACCAGCTCTTGCCATCAGGGGACACTGCCACATTCAAGGGCGACCTCTCCCCCTTGGTCTCACCGACAGGCGGCAATACATGGTTATAGACCAGCAGCTGACGCCCATCCGCCAGCGTGACGCCATCGATACCCGAGTTATTATTAGGCAGCTCAGTAGCCTCCAGCGGCGACCAGCTGCGGCCCCCATCCTTCGACTCCGTCGAGAGAATAGCCCTGTTCTGACTCCGGCTCAACGCCTGCATCGTCCCGTCCTTATGCAATAGTATCGTCGGCTGTATCGCCTTCAGGTCAGCAGCGGCAGGCACCGCGCCACCCATCTGGTAAGTCTTTCCGCCATCCGATGTCAGCTCGAAATGGATCTTCCAGCCACCGTCTTCCACGCTCGTGGGACAGATCAGCGTGCCATTGGCCAGCGCAACAGGCTGGTTCTTTATCGGACCCAGAAATCCCTCCGGCAAAGCCTCCGGCTTCGACCAGCTGAGACCCCCATCCTTCGACCGGATCAGCCATCCCTTCCACTTCGCCGGGCTCGGCCCGATCTTATAATACAACAACAGTTCTCCGGCAGGTATCTGGTACAACACCGGATTCCAACAGGCATAGCGAACCACAGTCCCCTTCGCGCCATTTCCCTTACCCCCATTCCCCTGTATTCCATTTGCCACATTCATCGGCGCCGTCCACACCTTAGCCCCCTGAGCCTTCCGGCTTACATAAATACATACATCCGGATTCCTCTCCTGCGTCCCCCCAAAATACGCCGCCACCAATCCCCCCGGCGTCTCCGCAATGGTCGCCGCATGACACTCCGGAAAACCCGCGGTGTCATACAGGAACTCCTCCACTAACACCACCTTCTTTCGCTTCACTTCATTCACATAAGCTTTGAACAATTCATGCCAGTTCCTCCCATTCGAATTCAGATATTGTTCATTCTTCGTCTTATATATCTCAAAAACCGCCGATATCTGTTTCATATTCTTCACATCCATTGCCTCCTCCCTCGCCTGCTCCAAATTCTTTCGGATCACCGCTTCCTCCTGCGGCGTCAGATCAGGCACGATCGCCTTATACCCACGCAAAGTAAAATCCACCTTCCCAACCGTATACTTATCCAGTATCTTATTCACCTGCGAATCCGGCAGGTCCTTCCTCAACCCGTTCATCAGGCTATCATGCGCCGTCTTCGGCATCGGCACATGCTCATCATTGTACATCTTCACCGCCCTCAGATGCTGCACCACTACCCCTTCCAATCGCGCCTCCTTTGCCGGATCCCCCAGATTCAACGACCCGACCCATTCCGCAGCCTTCTTCTCCTCCGGCGTCTGCGCACTCACACCCGCAGTGATCATCAATCCCAAAAAAAACCAAACTATTCTCATATCTTTTATTTTATATCAAAATGATAACTCCCCGAACCAACCGACACCACCTTCGCGGCATCTATCTCTCCCGAAGGCAGACAAACCTCCGCCCCCGAGTTACAAGGCACCGTAATATCCCACCGGATAACACTTCCATCCCGCCGCCAATTACTAACAACATCCCCATACGGCGTCCTGTACGAAGCCTTCACAAAATTCAACCCCGTCGGAAACACCGGCTTCATCTTAATCTTCTTAAATCCCGGGGCAGCAGGCGCGATCCCACCCAGGTCCTCAAAACACCAGGTGATCAGGTCACCCAGCAACATCACATGATTCTGTGAGTTCATCGCCGGATCAGCCGTATTCCCATTCCACAGTTCCCAGATCGTCGTAGCCCCCTGCTTCACCATATACCCCCAGCTCGGATAGTCCGTGTTGGAAGCCAGTTGATAAGCCAGATCGGCCCGGCCATTCTCCGTCAGCCCGCGCATCAGCCACTGCGTACCGATAACACCCGTGCTGATATGCCCGCCATCCTTTTTGATCCTGTCCGTAATTTGCCTGAACACCCCAGTCCGCTGCGCCTCCGGCACCATTCCAAAATACAAAGGCAACAGATTCGCCGTGACTGTATTATTAGAATAAAAACCACCCTTATCAAAAAAACGCTCATTAAAAGCTGCCTTCACTTTCTCCGCCTTCCCCCCAAACACCGCCGAATCCTCCCTCTTCCCCAACATCCCCGCAAACTCTTTCATCAAGCCCAGCAGATGATAATAATAAGCCGTCGCGATCAGCGTCCCATCCGTCATTCGGGAAGAGTCACGGGAATGTATCAGCTGCGGCGACTCCGGCGGCACACACCAGTCGCCATACTTATCTTTCGTCATTATGCCCTTCACATCATACTTCGCGCTCATATAGTTCATCCACAGCTTCATCGAAGCATAGTGCTTCCTGATCGGCGCAACATCCGCATACTGCCTGTACAACATCTCGGCAACGAGAATATACACACCCGGCCAGGTCATATTGTCGCTGTAGTAATTCCAGTAAGCAGGTGCAACATCCGGCAGCTGCCCATCCGGCTTCTGCGACTCTTCGATATCATCCAGCCACTTGGCATAAAACATCCCGTTCCCAAAGAAATAGCTCTCTCCAAGCGAACCGGTCGCACGATCACCCAACCAGGGCATCCGCTCATTCCGCTGCGGACAATCGACCGGCATCCCCTTATAGTTCGCGCTGATCCCCCACCACGCATTTTGCAATATCTTATTCAATAGGGTATCCGAAGTTTCTATCTTACCCAACCCCTCCATCCTGTCCCCAACAACCTCACCGGCAAAATCATCCACCGTCGGAGTCCCGGGATAACCGCTGATCTCGACATAACGAAATCCATGAAAGACAAAAGAAGGCCTCCATTCCTCAACCCCTCCTCCCTTCAACGTATACTCATCCGTAGCTTTTGCATCCCTCAAATTCGCCGTATACAAACCTCCATCTTTCAATGTCTCGCCAAACCTCAGCCGCACAGTCGTCCCCCTCGATCCCGAAACCCGCATCCTCAACCAGCCCGCCATATTCTGCCCCATATCCAGCATCCATACACTATCGTCCACCTTCCACAACCGCTGAGGCCGCAAAACCTTCTCCACTTCCATATCCGGATCCATCTGCGCCCGCAATACCCCACCCGGCGAAGCCACCACCTGCGGCTTCATCCAGCCCTTCAATGGGCTCCTCGCATCATACTCCTCCCCGTCATACTCATTATTCGATCGTATCGGCCCATCCGCAGTAAACTGCCAGCTCGTATCGCTGACGATCACCCGCCGCCCCCCACTGCTATCCGTTAACTCCAGCTGCAGCAACAGCTTTGGAAACCCAAACTCCTTTATCTTCTTCGGCTTATACTTCGGCCGCATCGTAAAGAACCGCCCATTGCCCAGCACCACATCCACCACATTCTCCCCGCGACGACAAGGCACTTCAAACGTCTTATAAAGCACCGACTTCGTATAGTCCGTCGGCGCCTGCGCCAATACTATGCTATCCGAGACCGGAACACCATTCACCCGTAGCTCATAATGCCCCAAACCCGCGACGTACACTACCGCGTTGCGAACTCCCTTATCCAGATAAAATGATTTCCTGAAATATCTCGCCGACAACCTCGAGAACTTCGACACGCTGTCCCAGGGAAATCCGCCATCATACCCGATCCACTTCGCCTTCCAGTCAGCAGGCTTTAGCAAACCCATCGTCCACACGCCTTCGGAACTCCACTTACTCTCTCCAGCCGTAGTCCATACCTTCACCTTCCACCGGCAAACTTCCCTGCTCTCCAACGGCTTCCCACCATAAGGCACCATCCAGCTCTGATCACTCTTTACCACCCCGGAATTCCAGAGCTCTCCCTTCGTACCCGAGACCACTACCTGGTACGCCGTTTGCCTGGCCGCCACCACCTTCCAACCCAACCGGGGACGGGCCACATCAATGCCCAGCGGGTCAACCCGCTGCTCACACGTCAGGCCATTGACCTGCTGCGCAACCACCGGGCCGGCGCCAAACAAAAGAACAACAATATAGTACCAGCTATACCTCATCCTATTTCCCCGAAAAATCAAAATACAATTCGATCACCTTCGCATATTCCCTACTCCTCCCATAATCATAATACATATTCTTCGCGCCCGAAGGCCCCAGCTTCTCCGGCTTCTGCGACTTGGTCCCGATAGCCGGTATCCCCTGCATAAAAGAGATATTTCCGTCCGGAAAAGCCGGCGCCACATTATAGGTCTTCACCGGATCAGCCGGTGTATACAATCTCAGGTATACATCCTCATTACCGCATACCACCGTAAAAGGCTGACCAGCCGTCTCCATCCGCATCCAGTAAAAATTAGAAAAATACCCCTTGAACTCCGGATAGATACAGTCTCCCTGCCCGGTGATGGTATTGTTATAGGCCTTATCCCATACCCCCATCGTCACCCCCTGCGTCCGGTTCTTCCATACCCGGTATGGCCCGTTGCCCATCCATCGGATCCCCTTGACACCGCTCTCAGGGTAGGAAAAATTAACACCCAGAAGACTATATTCATATTCCGGCGGAAAATAATAGATCTCCATCTTCAGCCAGCCCGAAGGATACATCGTCCATCTCAGCTGGTCGATGATACTCTGCTTGGGATAGTTCACCTCGATTACCCCATTCCTATCCTCTATTCGCTGCACAAGGCTCGAAAAACCACCCACCACACCGGCCGCCAGCGTAGGCCCATCGGCAAAGGGGATTACCCCATGCGCATTCTCCACCTTCCGCAGCTGACCCGTAAGCTTCCCAAACCATGCCTTGACACCACCGGCCGACAGCACGATACAGGAATCTTCCGATCCCGTCATCACTCTTCCGGCACCCACCGTATCCACCATCCGCGACGCAACCACCTCCGGCCTCACGATCGGCCAGGTCCAGCTATATATTTCACGTCCAGATTTATCCGTAGCCGTTAGCCCCAATACGTCATAGATCTTCCAGTTCGAAGGCAACGAAAGCTCGATCGTTCCCCTCTGCCCCGGCGCCACATCCGGCGCATCCACCGCTCCGGCAACTGCTGCCCCGTTCATGGACGTCAACCTCCATGAAAACTTGCATTGATTAAGATTCGTATAAAAAAACCTATTCTCTACACCAAGCCTGCCATCAAATTTTGAAGTTATTTCTCTCCTCTCCACTTTCACCGGTGACCAAACCTCCTTCACCGCATAATAGCTACCTTCCTTCTCCCTATGAGGCCCCAGTATCCCATCCGGTCCATGGTCCTTGTCGGTATCCAGCGAATCATGCCAGTCATGTCTCACCACCGCCTCATCCGAAAAATCCCACAGGAACCCTCCGGCCGACAACGGCTCATGATACATCTGCTCCCAAAAATCCGCCAGCCCCGCGCCATGCCCGCCATCATACAGGCCATGCAGGAACTCTGTCGGAAAGACGATATCATGCCCATGCCAGTACGTCCCATTGCCATAGTCATAGTTGATATAGTGCTGGGTATCGGTATGCCTGAACACCGCCCAGGGATGTATCAGCGGCCTGCCCTGGATATCATACCGGTCAAACAAAGGATCCAGCTCAAAATTAAAGCCCCCCTCATTCCCGTTGTCCCAGACAACAATGCTCGGATGATTGATGTCCTTCTCGATCATCTCCTTCACCAGCCCCGATCCTACTTCAGTATCATACGCATGATGCCAGCCCGTCAGCTCATCCAGCACGAACACACCCAGCGAGTCACACATATCCAGGAAATGATCATCGGGCGGATAATGCGACATCCGGACCGCGTTCATATTCATATCCTTTATCAGCTGCACGTCCAGCAGACTCAATTCTTTATTCAACGCCCTCCCCGACTCCGGCCAGAAGGAATGACGGCACACACCCTTGAACTTTATCTTCACCCCGTTCACATAGATGCCATCCCGCTCCCGCAGCTCCACCGTCCTGAAGCCAAAACGTTCCTCGACCCTGTGAACCACCCCGCCGCTCCCCGACAGGCTAACAACTACCTTATACAGATTAGGCGCCTCAGGATTCCAGGTCAGCGGCCGGGAAAAACTGGCCTTCAGCTGCGCCACCGTATCTCCCCAGTGCACCGCAGCAGAGAAAGGCTCTCCCACCTTCTCCCCACCCAAGGTAAACACCTGCGCCGACAGCACATTGGCATTCGTCACACCCGCCAGCCGGACCACAGCCGCGAACTGCCCGTCAGCTCTTGCATTGATCGCCTGGCTACTGATATGCTGCGCCGGCAGAGCCTCCAGGAACACCGGCCGGTAGATCCCGCCAAAGATCCAGAAATCACAATGCCGCTCGGCCATATTCACGCTCTTGTTCGAAGATTCTTTACTAACAGTGACCTCCAATCGATTTGTGCCACCATATCGCAGCAGCCCCGAAATATCATATTTGAATCGGTAAAACGAGCCCTGGTGTACCTTACCCGCCGACTTCCCGTTGATCTTTACCTCCGTATCGGTCATGCTCCCGTCGAAAACGATATTCACCCGCCTGCCCTTCCACCCCGCAGGAACAGCAAACGAATATTTATACAACCCCTTCTCATGCCCTCTCACCGAATCCTTGTCCAGACCATAATTGTATTTTCCAAACCCCTGCAGCTCCCAGTTGGAAGGCACAGCGATCGTCGTCCATTGACCGGAATTACGTCCCTCCGTACAATAGAACTGCCAGTTCACCGTATGGTCACTACCGGTACCGGACAGGAATACTTTCTCTGTCTCCTGTCCTTGGGCTACCATCAGGCAGCCAAAAACCAACATAAATAAGATCGTGCTTTTCATCAATCGACATTTACCCGGAAGGGCATCGCAGGCAATCCTTCCTTATTAAATAAATTAGGTTGTGCTGCTTCATTCCATCCAAACCTTACCGTCCTCGCATCCTTCGCCGGCGAGTTCACCACCACTTTATCCAGTCCTTCTATCTTAGCCTTAGCCGGCACAAATTTCCCATCCGCCCCCGCAACCTCAAACCAGCCAGGCTCCTTTCCGTCCCGGCTTACCAGCCCCCCACCAACCTCAGCAAACTTCACTTCCATCTTCCTTCCCTTTATCTCCACACCCTTGAACACAGGTCCCGAATACACCACCGGTAGTCCATATTCTTTCGCCAGCGCCCACAACGCCAGCCGGCGTCCTATTTCCCGTTTATGCCCCGGATGCAGATCCTGCAGACTATCCACGAGATCAGACGTCCCGACCATCCCCGTATGCGGAAGAGCCAGCGCCTTCTCCTGTGCCCCCCAGAAATCGGCCTCCGACTCCACACTATGCGGCTGACTCCCGCCATTGCTCTTCGAATAATAAAAAGGCGCTATCTGGACATAATAAAATCCCTTCGCAGTATCTTCCCAAAGTCCCCTCCACCCCTCAATTAATTTTTTCATCTTCCCCGGGTAAGCCACCGTATCATTCATCATACAATTCGTCTCTCCCTGATACCAGCAAAACCCCTTGATCCCATAAGGCGCAAGCGGCCGAACCATCGTCTGATAAAACTTGCCACCCAAGTCTGCAGAATTGGTTCCTCCCAAAAACGGCTCGATCGCACTCCCCGGCACCGCATTCGCTATCACTCCCACGGGCACATGCAACCGGGCATTCAACTCCTTCGCAAAAAAATACCCCGGCGCCGAGAACCCACGCAACGCGTCTCCTACCGCCGGATTCCACGCACCTCGGGTCTCCGGTTTACTATAATGCGTCCCCACCAGGAAGAGCCTGATCTCCGGATTCCCCGCTTCCTCCACCGTATCGAACTTGCTATTCTTCCGCATCGTATACTCCATATTCGACTGCCCGCTACACAACCACACCTCTCCGACCAATACATTCTTAAACTTCACGACCGCCCCCCCACCATCACTCACCACCATTTCCCTCCCCACCGCCGAAGCCTCCAACGGCCCCAGCTCGACCCTCCATTCTCCCCGACGATCCGCCACTCCGGTCCTCGTCATTCCCCCAAAGGCAACGCTCACCCGGCTACCAGGTGAAGCCATTCCCCACACCGCCACACGCTGCCCCCGCTGCAACACCATATTGTCTTCAAATATCTTCGGCAGTGACAAGCTCACCGGCGCCACCCCCTTCAACCAAATCGCATACTTCCAGGCCGCAGCATTGCTATCCGGCTTATGCCCGGCATCCCGGTACCATTTCCCGATATTCGCAAACGGATAAACCGGCAGCCTCACTTCCCTTCCATTCGCCAGCACCAGCGGAACTTCATACCCCGGTCCCAAAATACCCGCGGGCGCCGCCACAGGTCGCAACCCATTCACCGGCGCAAGCACATACTTCACACTATCCAGGCTACCCGCAAACTCCGCCGTATCCCCCTTATACCAGATATCATCCATCGCATAGACCACCGGCCCCCTTACCAGGGCATACGGAGCATCCGCATCCGGCGAAGTCTTATAGGGCTTCCTGTCTGAAGTCTTCAAATAATGATCATGCCTCACCCAACTCAATTCCATCGGCAACAAAACCTCGATCTTATCCCCCTTCTTCCAAACCTTCTTCAAAACCAAATACTTCCCGGCCTCGACCCCGTCCACCCCAACACCATTCACCGTCACTACCGGCTTGCTACACCACCCTGGCGCCCGCACATGAACAGCAAACTCCGCCGGCGCCGCCGGATTCACATAAATTACAACCTTTCCCTCTTCCGGAAAATTCGTTTCCTGCCTTACCTCCACTTTGCCGACCCTGACCGTCGACGGAATAAATTGATTGATATAAACATCCTTCCCTCCTGTCGCATAGATAAACCCCGGCAACATCGACAACAACCGATGCCCGCTCCCCATACAACAATCCGGCTCTCTGAAATACCCCCTCGGCACAACCCCATTCGGCGGCGTAAAATAGTGACTGGCGTCCCCATCTATCGTCTGCTCCGCAAACACCTGGTTGAAACATATCCGCTCGATCGCATCCGCATACTTTGGGTCCCCCGTCAGCTCCAGCAGACACTCCGACAGCTGTATCCACGACATCGTAGCACAGGTCTCCATCATTTCCCCCGTCAGCGGCTTGATATAATCCCTCTCATAGTGCTCTCCCACACTAACCCCACCCGTTATGTATAGCTGGCGGTGGCTGATATCGTTCCAGGCGCCCATCACCTTTCGCAAATAATGAATATCCCCGCTCACTTCATACATCCGCAACAACCCCAAAAAATTCATCTGAAACGTATGCGTATGCACATAAGGCTGCACCTTGTCGATCCCCATCGTCCCATCGGCCACCTTATCCAGGTTGGAATAGGAGTCCCATCCACTCCACTTGTCGATATTGCTCACCACCCATTTACACCAGTCATAATATCGCCGATCCCCACTCAGCTGATAAAGCCGCATCATCGGATCGATCAGCAGGCTACCCTCCCACGAATAATGTATGCTATGCCCCGCTACCTCCGAATGCATCGTCCCCTTCAGCACCTTACCCTTGTTCTCCGGGTCATGTACAGCCGAAGGCCAGAACTCCGCCTTCCCCGGACCGATATGATCTAAAAAATAATTACCCAGCCGCTCCGCCGCCTTCAAACCCCGACGATCCTTCCATACTTCATAAGCCGTCAGCAATGCATGCTGCGTAAAATACAGCTCATAGGCATCCATCCCCCGCAACGGCTTCTCGCTAACTCCTAAATACCCATCCACCCCCTGCGCCTTCAACATCCGCTCATACACAACATGCGCCTGCGGCAACTTCGCCAATATCGCCGACTCCAACCATTTCCCCGGCTGTTCCCCCTGCCTCCAGTCCCACGCCGTATGCTTCCTTTCCTCCAACATCGCCACATAATTCCCGATCGGAAATGCCTTCAAAAAATTATCAGTATTCTTATCCAACCTACCTCCCACAAAACCACCTACCCCCGTCACCTGCGTAGCAGGCACCGACTTCTCCTGCCCAAAAGCCACGCCCCACAAAAAAACAAACCCTATGATACCTTTAATTCTCATTTACTCGTTTTCAAATACGAAATAAAAAACTCCGCCGCGGGAATCTTATCCCCCGCGTTCTTCACATCCTCCCAGGCCTCCGCCGGAGAATCCGCCCCGGGATAGTGCCGCGCCTCACCCGTACGGAACACAATATGCCCAAAAGCCGGCACCGGCGCAAAGAACAGCTGCGTGAACAGCTCCTTCCCGTTCACATTCACCGTATATATCCTGGTATCCATATCCAGCGATAGCCGAACCACATAAGTCTGCCCCGCACTATACTTCAATACGTTTTTAACCCTTGCTCCCGCCTTCGCGATCAGACTCCCATCCGGCTCAAAGCTCATCCTCATCGCCGGCAGATTTTGCTCGCTCTGCACCTCTATCTGCAGCTGTCCATGGTCCACCTGCGCCGGCGTCACCGCGAACTCCACCTGCATCTTCCTCGCCACCGGAAATACCCGCTCCGCCTTCGCAAAATCATACGGATCCTCATCCTTCAGCACCAGGCAACGCGCCCCATGCACGTCCTTATCGATACGAACCGGCGCCCACAGCGGGCTATAGACATTCCAGTTCTGAAGCTCCTTCCCCGCAGGCAGCTGATCAAAAACATCGTCTGCATCCTTATCCACCGTGGAAGTCACCGGCACAGGTATCGTACCCACCCAGATGTCTTCCTTGTTCATGCTATAGGTGATCCACATATTGCCGTCCGGCGCTACTCCATTTCCCTCAATGATCCCCCGCGTATACTGCGGACCGTAGTTTTTATACGAGCCACCATACCGCGCAGTCGATATCTCCCCCTCTACCAGCAACAGGTTGGTATAATCGAGCCCGTCCTTACTCGTAGAAATAGCCAGCGGCCAGCGAAACTCCGACGGATTGTAAACAACGGCATAACGTCCGTCCGATGTCTTCTGCCCCCATATCTTCGCATTGGCGTTGACAAAATGCGGCGCCCTCCCCACCGAAGACCAGGTCTTCCCCTCATCCTTGCTGATCGAGGTCAGCGCATTCTTCCACAAACCCACCACCCGGCCGTCCGGCAGATGATAGAAATTAAAGGCCTTATAGTCCTTGTGCAATGGGATCAGCGGATCCTTTCGGTCCGTCTCCTCCACCCACTGCATCATCATCAGCGGCGTTGCCATAAGTTCGTTACAGTCGGCAACAAACCCTTTGTCCTTGCTCGAAGTATAATAGGGATACGACGTATTCGAAACACTCCATGCCGGATTATAATGTATAAAATAGATCGGCCCCCAGCTGCCGTCAGCATGGATCTCCCTCACCACCCTGCCGATACCCTTCCCGTCGTTCGGATCATCATGCGGGTCCAGACAGATGCCATAAAAACCCAGTGCCAGCAATCGCCCCTTCTTCGAAACATAAAAACCCATCCGCTGGTGCATCACCGCAAACAGGTCTTTCGCTACTCCCGGATGCCCTTCCTTTGTCGTCCCGTCAGGCACCCGGTATGGGGGAAAAAGCACCTTCGGCTTCGTCCACTTATATCCGTCAGCCGATGTCAGCAGCAGGGTCTGACCCGGCGGCACGCTCTCCCCCACCTTATCGCTGAGATATTCGAGATAAAATGTCTTGTTCCAATACGACAGCATCGGCGCATGATTATAGGTCCACCCCGAATCCTCTGCCAGCTCAGGGTGCTCGCGGTTCGCCCGCATCACCTGTATATTGTGTACCCCCACAACCGGCGCCAGCTCCCCGTGATGATAGTCCACATTCGAGATGGTGCTTCCGCTATAGTGAACCCCATCCTGCGCCCGAACCATCCCGACTCCCAATAGCAAAACCAATAAAAAGCTCACCACCTTCATCCATGCCTCCGCCATCAGCTTCGCACCTGCCAGGCTGGGATGCACGCCATCTACCGTCCAATAACTTCCCGGCCCCGGAGCCTTATCATAAACTTCCTGGTACTGAATAAAAGCCGCTCCATACTCCTCCGCGATCTCACGCGCCGCATGCTGATATTCCGGGAACGCCGGATACCACTTGTCATCCACCGCCTTTACCCCCTTCACCGCATAGGGCTCCCCGATGATCAGCTTGACCGAAGGCAAAGCGGTCTTCGTACGATCCAATAATTTCTTATAGTCATCCCTGTAGGTCTGCACCGTCCCCTTATACCCGTTCACCAGCGTATGCCAGAAATCATTCACCCCCACCAGGATGCTCAGCACCGTCGGCTTCAGATCAAGACAGTCCGTATCCCAGCGCTCCGCCAGCTGATAGACCTTGTTCCCGCTGATCCCCCGGTTGTATATCTTAAGATTCATCTCCGGAGCCTTGTATAACAGATCCCCCGCGGCAAAAAAAGGATAGCTCACCCCCAGCGCCGGCGAACTGTTCGCATCCTTATCATCCTTCTTCCTCCTCGCATCCGTGATCGAGTCCCCCTGAAAAAGGATCACATCTCCATCCGACAACCTGACCTTCTTCTTCCCTTTCCCCCCTGCCCCATCCACCTCAACGCCACCCGGAACCGCCGCATTCACGATCCCCGGAATATTAACCCCCAAAAGGCCTCCCAAAGAGGCCGTCTTTATAAAACTACGGCGTGTTTTCATGTCTTTCTTTTAATAATTGTTCAACTACCCCCCAATCGGCGGCAACGACCGTCCCATGCTTATGCCCCACCGGCACCGAAACTTCCTCAGAAGCATCGGAAAAATTCTTAAAATCCGATGTCTTAACCGCTCCATACCTCTTCGCCCGATAACTGTCAAAATAGATATAGTACTCCCTCTTACCCGGCGCCCCGGCTCCCCCATCCACTTCCGCCACCGTAGGTCCCTCAGTAAACTCCGGCGTAAATGCCTTCGAGTCATCATGATATGGCCCTGACGCCCTGGCGCTAAATGCTACCTTAATATTCCGCTGAGGCCTCGTATTGTCCTTGAATACCAGCACAAAATCATGATCCCCTCGCTGCACGATCATCGCATCGATCACACTATACCCCGGATCAAAGAACAGCCTCGTCTGCGAAAACGTCTTAAAATCCTTTGTCGTCGTGCAATAAAGACGATGATTGTTCTGAGCATCCTCCAACCCCTTCGGGAACCGGTAGGGTATCGTCGTGGCCCAGACAATAATAAATTGCGCACTGTCCTTCTCATAAAAGATCTCCGGCGCCCAAACATTAAACGCATCCTTCTCCCCCTCCATCACCGGTATATATCGCTGCTCGCTCCAATGAACCAGATCCTTCGAATCAGCATACCCAAACCCTTTGTCCCCATTCCACCCCGAGGTCCATACCAAATGCCAGACCCCATCCGGCCCCTTCGCCATCGAAGGATCACGCATCAGCTTCTTCTCACCGATAGCAGGCTTCAGATACGACCCGCCCAGATCGGTCCAGTGCCTGCCATCGCCACTGGCCAGAAAATAAAGCCCATCCACCGCCGGCTCGCGGAACGACGTAAATAAATACGCGTGCGGACCCGGCTTCTCCAATACCAGCACCCAGTCATTCCCCGGCGCCGGACTCCCCGGCGGATCAACCGTAAATTCCTTCTTCCCCGGAAATAACCCGATCAGCCGGTAGCTCCCATCCCTCGGATTGAACCACGAAGCCTCCACCTGCGCCAACCCCAACCCCGAAGGATTGATCACCAATCGGCGACCGGTATATGTATACACAAAAGCATACTGCGCACCCCTCGTGCCGGCAGCAAAATCATATTTCGATCCCTGATTGACGACCAGCGACTGATCCGGCCGCCGCTCAAAATAAGGCTTAGAGAGCACCAGCTTCTTCAAAAATCCCATCTGTCCAGCCCCCGGATCACCCAAAGCCTCGAACCACGGCTCCTTCGCCCCATAGGCGCTGCTCTTGTCCGTCGGACGCAGCATCTGCATCACAGAATTATCACCATAAGTAAACCCGCACGCGCCCGCAAACACCGACCAGTACGCATAACGACGAACATCATCCGCACCCCAGCGCGCCTGCGTGGTATCGTGCAGCCCATGCGGTATCCCCTCATACGAAGGCTCCGCATCAAGCACCGGTTTCACCAGCCTCCGTCCATAGTCCGCCTGTATATATCTCCAGTTGTCTTCGCCATAGTTATGCTCGCCCGCCGCGGTATCCTGCTCATAGCTGCGATGCCCCGACTGCACGCTGTTGAAATCCAGCCACGGCTGCTGATGAAACCACTCCGACGAAGAGGTCCTGCCAAACGGATGATAGGTGATCAGATGATTCGGATCCTGCGCCCTCAATGTCGCCCCGATCATATTCCAGGTACTCTGAAAATCAGAACCCTTGATATCCCCGCCATTCATCCAGACAATATTCGATTTGCTCTTATACCGCACAGCCAGAAATTGCGCATACACCTTCCCCACAACCGGCCCGATCTTACCCTGCTTCACAACCCCACCCCACACAGGCACCAGCGCTACATAGATACCCTCGGAGGCAGCCTTGTCGATCACATACGAAAGATGATCCCAGTATCCTCCCTGAACATCCTTTGGCTTACCAAGGTTCCTGCCCACCAGGGCGCTATCCCCATAGGCGTCCACATCCCCCAGCCCATGCACGACCATCACCTGGATCACGTTAAACCCTTTGCTCTTCCGGTCTTCCAGGTATTTATCCACCTCCTCATTCTTCAGCCGGCTCAGCAGCAGCCAACCCGTATCCCCCAACCAGAAAAAAGGCGCACCACCAGCCGTAAAAAATCGCTTGTTCGCCGAAACCCGCAACGGCGGCAACCCCTGCGGAACGGCCACCACCTCCGCCAAACACAAGACCAATAAAAACAAAGCTCTTTTTCTCATGTCAATCATTTTTCGATCCACAAAACCTTCGCCCCATTCCCCGGATCAATACGCTGCACCGTCCCCCCCAATTTCGGTTCCTCACTCCCCGCAGCCACATAAACAATATAGCTCCCCTTATTATCACCCAACGCATACACGCCCTTCGGCCCCCCCGGCAATTCAACCGGCATCATCCGGGCCGCAGCAGTCAAAAATTTAGAATCATTCACCGGGATATTCGCCAGCGAACCCCCACCCATAAACACAGCCCATCCGAAATTATCACAACCCTCTGCCGTATAGATCACCGCCTTCGAAGGATACGCCCGGCGATACTCGCTAACAGCTCTATATACCTGCTCAAAGGAAGGCCGCTTCGGCTTCAGCAGCCTCTCATGCTGCCGCGGTGCCAGACTCTGCCCCCCCAGCGGCGCATAAACTTTCCCGTCCTCCTGGTAATACCAATACCGGATATCGATCACATCCACCACCAAAGCCCTCAGCGGGTCCTTCAGTATCGCATCCTGCACGTCCTTGGTAGTCGATAGTCCGATTGTTTCCTTAACTCCCTTCTCAGCCTCCCATTCACGGATATTGTCCAGCCAGAAATCCACAAAATGCAACGGCCCCGTAAATTCCGCGGCTATCAGCTGGATCACGCCTGAATTCCCGGAAAAATTATCCAGACACTGCCGGATAAATGCTTTATGCAGCGCCTTCCTCACCACATCCGCCGTATCATAAAATTGCTCCGCCATGAATATCCGCTTGTCACCCGCAAAAGGCGGCGGCTCGGGGAAACCGGTATGGTTGATATTATTGGCCGGACGCCACGGGAAATCCGCATAGTGCGCCCCCGCCTCGATAATATTGTGCTGAAAATAGTTTTGATGTATAAGGACCATCCCCTTCAGATCGGCAAGGTCCGCAAACTTCCTCAGCCTCGACCAGTACCAGGGATTGTACTTCGTCAGATCATACTTGCTAAGCCCATCCCAGGCCGTATCCTTCCCGCTTCGGGCAAAAGGCAGCTCATAGTAGGGCGCCCAGACATCCCCATCCATCCTCCTGATCCGCTCGTGATCGTCCCTCCTCCGGTCATACCACAACCCATAGTTGTGATCCAGCGCCACAACATGCTTCGCCTTCATCTCTTCCGTCAGATCGATCAGGTCATCGGTCAGCCCCGTCCCCGTCCTTCCCGGCACCCAGCGCGTGATCGCCGGCTTGGCCTCGGCAATCCCATAGGGCCGCACATTCCCCATCCACCAGGGCTCATAATACCGACGCCCCACAAGCACCGCTCCCCGCGTCAGCCAGCCATTCACCACCTTCATGGGAGCCGCCTTGATCACCACCGGCACCAGGTACTTCGGAACCTTAGCATCGGCAATAGCCCCCAGATCCGCCGTCAGCGGTATCGGATTCCGCTGCGCCGCCTGGTCGATCCATTCGGTCATCTGTACCCGCGGCTTCTTCGACAACGCGATCAACGCCGCCGCCTGCACCACCGTAGGACTGCTCGACGCCTCAGTCTCCATCGGCAATATCTGCCCGTCGACCGGACGACCCAACCTCTCGGCAAGCTGTGTATAATAAAAACTCCTGGGCTGTATCACCGCATTCGATTCATTCCAATATCCATCTCCCCCAAACTGCGCCCACGAACCATACGACCAGTTCTGCGCACCCGGCGGACGATAACAGTTGATCCTCGCCGCAGTACAGTTCCAGAACAGGCTATTCGCCGCACACCATCCCGCACCCTGCCCATCCTGCTCCCTGTTCTCAAATCCCAACACCTGCGCATCCACATTCACGACGTCAAACAACACCCCCGACGCCCAGCTCTCGATAGCCCCACTCATCCCGTAAGGATAGTAAGACTGACACTGCACAAAAGCATTCGGCCCCGGCGCACAATACCCCACCGCAAAATCATGAAAAGCCCTCTCGGAATAGAGACGCTGCATCAGCGTCTGCCCACCGGAGGTTATAAAAGCATTCCGCCGCTGCCCACCAATCTCGGACACCGGCGCAAGATATTTACAGTCTTCTACAGTCACCCGGTTGGCCGTCTCCAGCACGTCTACAGCAGAACCCGCAAAATGCTCGGCAACAACCTGCCTGACCCACGCATCAGCGACATTCTCCAGCGTAATGGCCATCCAGCTATGCGCCTCGTCCTTCGGATTATTCCGGTCGAACTCAGACCGGCACCGCAGATTCTCGACGCCCACCCGACTGATCCTTCCATCCCAATGATAAACCGCCACCTTTCCACCCCCAAAGGCCGTATCAAGCGCCGTCGTTATCGGCGCATCCAGGGTCACAGCATCTCCATTCACCGCCACGACCCGGCGATCCCAGTAAATATCCCGCTGACCAGGCTTCCAGCCCAGCGCCGAGATACCACCGCCAAAGGTCTCCATCCCTATCGACTGGATCCACTCCGCCGTAGACGGCCTGTGAACAAGGACAGTAGCCCCCACACGCAGCCCTCCGCCGACATGCAATACCCGCGACCCTACCGGAACATACCCATCCGTTACATCCACTTCCTTACCTACCCCACGATTCGCAACACCCGCAACCCGGATCAGGGTCCTCCGGTCCGTACCCGCCGCCAGTAACACGGTCCCATCCTCACCCATACCACTCCCCCGCAGCACTACACCCGAGGCCCGGATAACCAGTCCGCCGGAGACCGAAAAAACCCCACGACCCAGCAGCACCGCCCCCCTCAGCCCATGCTCATCCACCGGCAGACCTGCCACATAGTCCAGCGCCTGCTGAATAGCAAAAGTCGCGTCGCCATCCATCCGATGGATAACAACGCGAACTCGGGCTGTGGGTATCACGGAGTCTCCTCCCATGTATCCACTATAAGAAAAATCTGGAATTTGATTCCCCCTCTCATCAGGGGTGTACACCAGGTGACCACCCTTCGCCACCACAGGTGCAGGCGGCTCAGCAGGCCTTGCCTTCTTTTGAGCTCTTACGGGTCCGGATAAGAAAGCGCCTGCGACAAATACAAATAAGAATTTCATTATTTTATTGGCTTTTCGCCTCTCATGGCCAGCGCATTGAGATAAACCTCTATATTCGAATAGCCCCCGCCGTTAACAGCGGGCTTCGCAGAATCCGTCGGATCCTTCGGATTCAGACCATGCTTGATCTCATACTCATCAGGCAATCCGTCATTGTCGGAATCCTTATAAGGCGTTCCCTGATAGTTGGGATAACCACCCACCTCGAAGACTTCCGTCACAATACCCAGCTTATAGGAATCCTTCGGCAATTTACGAACATGGAATTGAGGCAGGGTATCGGTATTCACCTCCTTGTAAGTTATTTTACCCGTGCGGACCTGCTCCACTACCCGCGCATCCACAGCATCCCGCCTGGGCAACGTAGCGCCTACATTCGTCAATACAAAATTAAAAGCGTCCTGTGCCGGCAATATCTTCACCGGCGCCATAGGGAAAGGCTTGTCAGACTTCATATAGTCCATATAAGGACCCGCGTCCTTCAGCTCTTCCACCTGTACCCCGCCAGCCCAGTTGTCTGCAGTGATAGCAGGATAGCCATCCATGATATTCCCATTCACATAGCAACGGCCAAAATACTTCGCCTTCAATTTGCTCCTGCCACTCTCAGGCTTCAGGATCCTGTGCCCGACGGCCTCATCCTTCGGCGTCACAGGCCCCGGCTTGAAGTAATTGTTGATGATATTGAACAGACTGGTATAATCACCTCCGTCCATCGACCGGTGATGCCAGTTGAACACGACATTGTTTACGAAATTGAATACGCCATTCCAGCCAACAGAAGGATTACGGCCCGTATTATCCGCCCAGAGGTTTCGGATAAGCATACAGTTCTCGCCACCCATCGTCGTACCAAAAGCATGGTTCCAGGTATCCAGAGACTCCGCCGAGATACAGTTCTGGATGGTGATATTCACCGTCCCCAGTTTCTCTTCCTTCGAACCGTCCATCGGGTCATACATATGCCGGTACAACGACATATTCTCGTCCAGCCCCCAGCTCGTAGACACGTGGTCGAGCACGATATTCCCTACAGGATTGCCACCCAGCGCATCATCACGACGACCGACATTGGTCTCGCCACGACGGAACCGCATATACCGGATGATGACATCATGCGTGTTGATCCAGAACGACTCCCCTGCCACACAAACCCCGTCACCCGGAGCAGACTGCCCCTCGATGGTAACATAAGGCGCCCGGACAATGATCGGGCTCGTTATATGTATGATACCCGCTACATTGAACACGATGATCCGCGCTCCCCCCTGCTCACAGGCCCAGCGCAACGTACCCGGACCGGAATCCGCAAGTGACGTTACCACATAGACCTTGCCTCCATGGCCACCATAACTATGCGCGCCACCACCCTCTGCACCCGGAAAAGCCAGCAATGAAGACTGCGGCAGGTCCGTCGGCCGCGCCGCCCATGGAATATAGGGCTTCCCATGCCGGGCATCATTATCAACGATCGGAAAAGCGACCTCCCAGGCAGAATCGCTCCGCCGGTAAGTCTCCTTCAGCATAGCATCCGCGGAAGCCTTCACATCAGAAGGGATATCCGGATACTGTGCCATTGCCGGTTGACAAATCCCCAGCGAGGCAGTAAGAGCAGCGACCAAAAAACGTTTCTTCTTCATGAGTATCTGTAATTTAAAAAAAATCCTCCACAAAGGCGGCCAGGCGCCGCCACCTGCTATTTCAGCGGATCGAACGGTCCACCCCACGTGTTATTCTGCTGTAAATTCACGTTGTTCTGCAGCGAGCTCAGCGGTATCCCAAAGAAATAGTCAGCGCTCTGCACAGCCAGCGCATAAGTATCAGCCGTCTGAATGCTGACACTGAAATTGTTGATATAGACACTGTCCAGGTTCGTATTAGCCGATGCATCCCTCGTATTCAAAAGATAGTCGGAATAGGATTTATTATCCTTCAGCGTAACGACCATCTTATTCCTCATCTTCCCGTTCAGCGTGCTCTCCAGCAGCATACGGCGACGCAGGTCCCAGTAGCGCTTACCCTCGAACGCCAGCTCGATCCGACGCTCGAACATAATAGCATTGATCATCTGGTCATGGGTCATCCCCGCAGCCAGACCATAAAGACCATTGGTGCCCGCGTCAATACCCGCCCTCTTACGAATAGCGATCAGATTCGCATAGGCCTCCTGCGCCTGCCCCAGATGCCCAATCTCAGCAGCAGCCTCGGCCTGGTTCAGCAGAACCTCAGCATACCGCATCTCGATCCAGTCCGTACCCGCATTGACCATCGAAGCCAGGGTGTAGCTGGGATCCACTCCCTTGCGCAGATAAAAACCGGACGAGCTGGCCGAAGATTCCGTGCTGGCCGTCTTCGTAGGACTGCTCTTGGTGTTGGGATAAAAATAGGTCCAGAGACGATAGTTGGAATTGCCATTGAGACCCCAGTTGCAGCCATTATAGGCAATGGTTTCATAAAAACGCGGGTCCCTGTTCTTATAGAAGGTTTGCAGGCTATACGCATAGCTGGAAGTCAGCGTGTCCTTGCCATCCTTCATCGGGAAAGCAGCCGCCAGTTCCCAGTCGGGGCTATTGGAACCGCCGGACGTCGAAAGATACTTAGGCCTGCAGGCAGCGTCATAGCTCTCATTGTTCTGATCATTGCTAACATTGGAAGTATTGTACTCCGTCACCCACACCGCCTCAGAGTTGCGGGGAGTGCTGCCCCCGGCGCTACCTTCTGTCGTCCACATGGTATAGTCCCATTTCTTATAAAGACCAAATCCATTGGCCGAAAGCGTGGCGATAGCCGCAGTACTGGCATCATATGCCGCCTGCCACCTCGTCTGATCATTCGCGGGGTTGAACTGTGGGCTGGCCCAGGTCAGCAGCACACGCCCCAGAAAGGCCTGCGCAGCTCCCGACGTGAGACGACCATAGTCCGCATTGTTACCCCACCACGCAGGCAGGTACGCAACCGCGCTGTCCAGGTCCTGCACGATCTGGTTAAAGGTCTGCGTCGTAGTACTCCTCGCTATATTCGCAGCCGCCTTCGCATCAGCGCCAACAGCAGGCAGGGGAGTAAGCACCAGCGGCACACCACCATATAGCTTCACCAGCTCGAAATAGCGGTAAGCACGCCAGAAATAGGCCTGACCGTTAAAATGTTTCTTCACGCTGGGATCAAGCGTCCCGGCATTCATGTTCTGGATGAACATATTGATCGTACGGATCTTGAAATAGTTGCCGCTGCTGGCCGTGTTGCCGATATCCGTTACCAGGTCGCTCGTGACGGTCCCCTTCACATAGGCGTTATCACCGGCCTGCTCATCAGTGATCACAGAATAGGAAGTACCCAGAGTTCCACCCGAATTCCCGAACCATCCCGGCTGATTCTGGCTGTAGATATAGTCCATATCGAGCTTCGCTACGGTCGAATCATTGAATACCTGGGAAGGCGTAAAATTGCCTATATCCTGCTTTTGCAATACTTTATTACAACCAGAGCCAACAAGTGCGCCGATCGCCGCTATCATTATAATTGAAGATGTCTTTTTCATGTTTTGCTTGATTTAGAATCCAACATTTATACCTGCCGTGAACGTCCTGAGGGTCGGGTACGTATACAACGACGTCGCGAAATCCCTGTAGTGATTGGGGAAAGGGTTGATGAACTGCACCGGGTTGGTCGCCACCGTGTAGAACCTGACGCTGCCGAGACCCGCCTTCCTGGTCCATGCCGTGGGCAGCGAATAGCTCAGCGTAGCATTCGTGATGTTCAGGGTCTTTCCACTGACCAGCCAGAAATCGGTCGTCACCTTGTAATCGCTCACGAAATAAGGATTCGGATAATGCGCACCCAAATTCGCCGGAGACCAGTGGTCCTTCCAGTAAATGGGGCGGTTATCCGTGATCGAATAGCCGGAAGAAGCATTGTTATTCCCAGGCACCTGACCATCGATCGTCGCCACACCACCCCAGGACATTCCCGCGATCACGTTCAGGCTCAACCCGCCGTAGCTCACGCTCCAGTTGAGACCCAGGCTATAGTGGTTGCTGTTCTTCTTATTCAGGTATACCTGGTCCTTGACATCGATAACACCGTCGCCATTGACGTCCTGGTAGTTGATCATACCCGGCTGAACAGGCGTATTAAAGATCAGCACATTATTGGTGCCGCCTGCCGCCTGAGCCCGCTGGTTGATGATAGCAGTAGCCTGCTCCTGCGTCCTGATGATACCAAGGGACTTGTAGCCGTAGGTCCCCATATCGCTCGACTTTCCGGTCAGATCGAGGGGCCCGCCCTTATTGCCCGACGCCACGTCGATCAGAATATTCTTGTTGTCCGACCAGGCAAAGAAAGGCGTAATGCTATAGCTGAACTTGGACCCTATATTGTCCCTCCATCCCGCGGAAATTTCATATCCGAACATATTGACGATGGAATAGTTCTCCGTGGGTGCGTTGGCGCCGATAGTCGCAGGTACCGATGAGGACAGCGTCGTCAGCAGATCGTAGCCATGGCTCCAGAAATAATCAGCCGAAAGGTTAAGGTGGTTGTTCAGCACACCCATATCCAGACCATAGTCCAGCTTCGTCACGTGGTCCCAGGTAACATTCGCATTGGGGATGGCGATATTCGGCTTCACACCGATGCTCCTCGCGCCCTCATTGAATACCGCGCCGCCGCTGCTGCCCGTACCGAGGTTGTAGTTAACCAGGTACTGGTAAGGCTTCGTATTGTCCGTACCCGTCAAACCCGCAGAAGCCCTTACCTTCAACTGATTGATCCAGGGATACTTGTCCCTGATAAAAGGCTCTTCGGACAGAACCCAGCCCACCGATACAGCCGGGAAGCCACCCCAGTTATGCCCGGGAGCAAACCGTGAGCTGCCATCCGCACGATATACCAGCTGTAGCAGATATTTGCCGGCATAGCTATAGTTCAACCGGGAAATGAACGCCTCAAACCCGAACTGGCTGATCATGCTGGACTGCGAAGAGGACTGCGCACCCGTCGTAAAGGTCTGATATGGCAATGCCCCGTTGACCACACCGTCGGATTCAGCCGCAACACCCTCCGAATTCTGCTCCCGCTGCTCGTATAGCGCGATCGCGGATATCGTATGCTTGCCAAAGCTGCGCGTGTAGTTCAGACCAGCATCCATCTGATAGGAATTCGAGAACGTAGGATTCAGCCGCACCCTGTTGCCATTGGTGATCGGATACTGCGCCAGCAGCGTACCCCCGGGAATATGATTGTTCTCTCCCTGGCCGCTGTACTTGGAGTAGGTGAAAGTAGTGCCGAACTGCTTGCCGTTGGCGCTGTTGATATTCTTGTCGATAGTAAACGTTCCCGACAACCCTTTTATCCCCGGTATCTCATAGGTGATCTTACCCAGGATATTCGTCGTGGTAGTGCTCGAGCTCGTAAAATTATTTGAGTTCTGCACCAGGAACAGATTCACGTTATCATATCCACCCGTATTGCTGGCCCCTGTGATCACAGGATTTCCATTGATATAATACTCCTGCCAGGGCTGTACGGTCTCCAGCGAAGCAACATCATTGTCAAGACTCTCCGTCGTGCTGTTTATCTTATACCAATAGCTCGTGCTATTGTAAATATCGTCGCTCAGCGAAAGCATAACGTCCAGCCCCTTGGCCGGCTTCGCGTCTATCGTCGCACGCAATCCATATTTGTAGGAATTGATACCCTTGAAGTTGGAGGTCTGGTTGACAAAATCACCCCCGACAAAATACGTCAGCTTGTCGGTGCCACCGGAAAGATTCAGCGCGCCACGCTCTACATAGGCATTCTGGAAGGCCTGCTTTAAATAATTATGGCTATGATCGGCGAAATAAGCCAGCTCATCGGGGGTATACCAGGCGGTACCACGGGTGGTTGCGACCGTGCCGTCCGATTTATGCAGATAACCCGCCGTATCGTAGAACTGGTTTACCGGAACGCCAACCCCCGTAGAGATGGTTTGCTGGTAGACCGAAGCCTGATTATAATCATTGAGCAAGGTCGCCAGCTGACTGCTGTTCATCATCTTGGGCAGCATCGTCGCATTCGACATACCGACCGAACCAGAGAAGTTCAGCGCCGGCGCACCCGCACGACCTCTCTTGGTACGAACGATAACAACACCGTTCGCGCCCTGTACACCATAGATAGCAGCCTCCGCATCCTTCAGCACCGATACGCTCTCTACCTGGGCGATATCCAGCAGGTCGAAGTCCGCCTGCGTCCTGATCACATCATCGATAATGAACAACGGGTTCGTTCCCTGACCACCATCCTTCGCAAACGCCACAGGATTCCGAATGGTTACCGTCGTTCCCTGGCCCGGACGCTGTACACCGCCGGAAACGGAAAGGCCGGGCACCGTACCGCGCAACGCCGCCGTCATGCTCAACGCCGGAACGTCCTCTACCTTCTTCAGATCGATAGTAGACACCGAGCCGGTCAACGAACTTCTCTTCTGAGTGCCATAACCGACGATGACCACATCATTCATAGATTTATTGGAAGCTTGCATCGCAACTGTAAGAATTTCGTCGGGCGGAGAAGCGATCTCTTTCCGGTCAAACCCGACATAGGAGAAGACCAGCGTAGCCCCCTTGGACCTGTTGGCCAGCTGAATGGAGAAAAATCCTTTGGCGTCGGTAACAGCCGTCTGTTGCGTTCCCTTGACGGTTACCGTAACACCCTGGAGAGGTTCATTTGAGTCCTGGTTGACGACTGTCCCGGACACGGCCTTTTTCTGTGCCTGGACAGTCAGGGAGCCAACCACATAAAAAAAGAGCAGTAACAAGCATTTTGTTAAATGTTTCATATAGCAACCAATTATTAAAGAATAAGCAATTAGTTCTTCTTCTGATCATACCCCTGCGAAGAGAGGTAGTTGTTGATCCGGCCTTTATACTTGCCGAACCAGGCGTGTTTCTCCTTCGAGCTGCCGCCATCCATCGCATGCTCCCTCGCTTCCATCAGACAATTCATGACATATAGCTTCTGCTCATCCGTCAACCCGGGATATTTCTCGCAATACGCCTTATATGTTACTTCCACCACACCATAGGTCATCCCATCCTTCACCTGGTCTATCTGCTTCGGGGTCAGCACCGTCGCCAGCTTCGCCAGATAGACACCATGCTGCTTCGTCAGATTGGTATCCTTGCGCTGGGTCATGGCGTTAAGGTCCCGATATTGATCGGCGACCATCGTACGAACTTGATAAAATTTTGCAGAATCAGGTAAGTCCAGCTTGGCTACGATCTTTCCCGCTCGATCCGTAACCATCCGGATATAGGCGGTGTCTTCGGTCTGGGCAACCACACGCTGCCCACCTAATAAAATAAGAATGAATATCAGCGCGTATGCAAGCAAGCTTCTCTTCATATGTCTTAACCGTTTTTGCCAACTTTCGAACTAAAGGTACAGGCAGGCCCGACCGCAAACAATGTAAGGTTTAACTATAATGATGGAACATTTTACTATTTTTCGTACCTTTTAGGGAATCAAAACGATTTTTATGAATAGGCTAACCATTGCTTTGCTATCCTGCACCCTCCTTTGCAGCGCCCGCTCCGCCATAGCCCAGACCGACGCCGAAATGAAAGCCATGATGGCATATTCCACCCCGGGCGAAATTCACCAGATGATGGCCAAATCCACAGGCACCTGGAAAACCGACATCACCATGTGGATGCAGCCCGGCGCCCCTCCCGTGACCTCAACGGGCACGACAACCAACGAAATGATCCTGGGCGGCCGCTATCTCCAGTCAAAGAACAAAGGCACCTTCATGGGAGCACCCTTCGAAGGCATCGGCATGATGGGCTACGACAACGCCAAAAAGATGTTCGTCAACTCCTGGGTCGACAACATGGGCACCGGCATGATGTACCTCACCGGAACCTGGGACGCCACCACAAAAAGCATCAACCTCACCGGCTCCATGGTCGACCCAATGGCCGGCGGTGATGTAAAGGTCCGTGAAGTTTACAAAATGGTTGATGACAACACCCAGACAATGGAGATGTACTCCATTGCAAATGGCAAGGAATTCAAAAATATGGAGATCAAATTCACTCGGCAATAACTAATTCCACCACAGCCGGCGCCAACCCCTTTCCACTAACCCGGACAAGGACCCTGCCGGCTTTTTTCTTACCCTTAACCACCACCAGACACATCCCATTATAGGCGCGATGCCTGTCCCCCCTGAACGACCCCAGGTCGGCCTGATACCCATTGTCCATCCCGACCACCTCACCCGGTCCATCCACGCTGACAACCAACTCATTCGCCGCATCCGGCACCAGCTGGCCAGTACTATCCACCACCCGGGCAGTTATAAAAGCCAGCTCGTCCTTCCCTCCCCCGATCACCTTCCTGTCCACACTCAGATCCACCCGCTCCGCCACCCCCGCCGTCCGGACCTCCCGCTGCAAAATCGTTTTACGCCCCTTTTTCGACACCACCCTCAATGTCCCCGGCTCCCACTTCACCCGCCAGCTGACATGCAGCGCATCCCCTTCCTTCCGCCTGACCCCCAGACTCCGCCCGTTCAAAAACAGCTCCACCTCATCCGCCTGGCTATAATACGCCCACACATCCACCACCTGCCCCGGACTCCAGTTCCAATGCGGCAACAAATGCAACACCGGCTTGTCCGTCCACTCGGACTGATACATATAATAAGCATCCTTCGGAAAACCCGCCAGATCGACGATCCCATAATACGAGCTCCGCGCAGGCCAGGGATAGGGCACCGGCTCGCCAATAAAATCCCAGCCACTCCATACAAAAAGCCCCGACACCCAGGGACAACGCTTAACGACCTTCCAGGTCTGCTCATGCGTCGACCCCCAGTAAGCATATACATTGTCATACGCCGAGACGGTTAGATCCGCATTCGCCCCAACCAACGGCTGCTTAGCCGCCGGCGGCCACTTCCGCAGACTATCCGCCGGCCCGTCATAATGCCCCCTCGTCGCCAGCGTCGACCCCGTTTCAGAGGCAATGAACGGCCTCCCCGGATACTTCACCGGCACAGAATCGTACTTATCCTGGTTATAGTTGATCCCGATCAGATCAAGCGCCCCGCTCTTATAAATAAAGTTTTTGGACGTATCCGTCTCCGTCAGCGCCGACGTCACCGGCCTCGTCGTATCCAGCTCACGAACCGCCGCAGCTAACTTCCGCGCAATGCCGATACCACTGCTGTCAAACTGCTCGCGGATCTCATTCCCGATGCTCCAGATGATCACCGACGGATGATTCCGGTCCCTCCTCACCTGGTCCTGTATATCCCGCACTCCCCATTCCGGGAAATCCAGCGAATAGTCATACTTGTTCTTCTTCTTCCTCCACATATCAAACGCTTCATCCATCACCATAAACCCCATCTCATCACACAGATCCAGGAATTCCGGCGCCGGCGGATTGTGCGCCGTACGGATCGCATTGCACCCCATCTCCTTCAATACCCTCAGCTGGCGCCGCATCGCACTCTCATTCACCGCCGCCCCCAGACAACCCAGATCATGATGCATACACACCCCCAGTATCTTCGTCGGCCGCCCATTCAGAAAAAACCCTTTCATTGCATCAAACCGAAAGCTCCTGATCCCAACCGCTATCTCCTCCCCACCCACTCTCATCCTGTACAAATACGGATGCTCAGGTGACCACAAATTCGGCCGCAAAACCCTCAGCTCCCTCATACCTTCCGCCACCTTCTTCCCCGTCCCATCATACAACCCCACACGCCGGCCTTCCACACCCGAAACACGCACCACCGCTGCACCTGAAGACAACACCTGCGTAGTAACCACCAGCTTTGACCGGTCAACACCACCCCCCTTCTCCACCCACACATGCCGGTAGATCCCCGAACCCGAATACCACCTCGAATTCGGCTGTTGGCTGTTATCGACCCGCACCGCCACCACATTCTCCCCGCCCGTCAACCACTTCCCTATCTCATATCGGAAAGAAATATATCCATACGGCCGCTTCCCCAGATAATGCCCATTGATCCAAACTTCACTGTTCCTGTACACCCCATCAAAATCGATCCAACGATAATTCCCCGCAAAGCCCTTCCTGTACCACCCCACGCCCGCCGGCAATCCACCCTCCTGCTGACCCGTCGAATTCGCCGAATCAAATCGGCCCTCGATACTCCAGTCATGCGGCAGGTCCAATACCCTCCAGCGCGAATCATCATAATCCGGCCGGCTCCACGCCGGACCTTCCCCGGCAGTCGCCGTCGGGTCATCTCCTAACATAAACTTCCACCCCGCATCAAAATTCACCCGATGCGACTGAGCCAGTAGCATCCCCGGCACCCCCAACAAAACGACTATAATTAATTTCTTCATACTAATAGCTTAGCCCACTCTTTCCCTTATCCACAGAAGTCGCCACCGCGATCCCCCTGTTCCCCTTCTTATCCACCCCACAATAAAAATGATACACCACCCCCTTATAATTTACCACAAACGATTTATGCGCAAACACCTCATCATACGGCTCCGAAGACTGTATCAGATCAGGCCCCGTCCAGTCCGTCCAGTGCACCAGGTCATACGAACAGGCCATACGGTTGAACGCGCCACCCTTCCCCTGCCAGAATGCCCCAAAATAGAACATGACGTAGAGGTTACCGATCTTCTGAATATACGGATCACCCGTAATACCCGTCAGATGATCCAGCACCGGATCACGACCATACCGCTGCCAGTGCACCATATCATCAGACACGGCCATGCCTATCCGCTCTGCTCCCCGGCGCTTATCCAGACTGTCCCCATTCGCATTATAGTACTCGACGAACCGATGCCCCGTCAGCCGCCGCTTATCCTCCAATACCCAGCTCTTATACATCGTATGATTATCCCACCACGAAACAGTGGAATCTCTTGGACTCAATATCGGCCTGTCCAGCCGCTGCCACTCATGCACCACCCTCGGATCACCCGACGTAAACGCCATCCCCTCCGACAGAACTCCCGCCTCATACCCCTTCGTATTCCCTCCAAAATAAGACATCCAGTATTTTCCATCATACTTCTCTAACTCATACTTCCCTCCCCAGTCATAATCCTCCAGCGCCGCATATCCCGCCTTCTGATTCCCATCCCAGCTCGTACTGTCCCCAAAACTCATGATCCTCCCTTGCGTCGTCCACTTCAACAGATCAGGACTCTTCGCCAGCCAGGTCTCATACCCCCTCCCATCAAAAATTATATAGATCATATACCACGAATCCCCCTCCCTGAACACCGACGGACAATCCATCTTCTTCGAATGCTCCGGCGGCACTACCACTAGCCCATATTTATACGGGGTCTTCACCTGCTCATAGACCTCCTTCATCTTGGCTGCAGAAACAGCATTCCCCCGCACACTCCTGAAATTATAGCTCCCAGACCCCACTTCAAATACCGCCACCACCGAATCCCGCCGCACCAGCTTCACATCCGGCCTGCCCTCAACACTCCTCCACCCTTCCGTGATAACCGCATCCATCGCCGCAGGTAGGTAAATCGTCGCCGAAGCATTCCCCGGCACCACCACGCTCAGATCAAAGATCCCACCCACCCGTTTCCAGTGAGAAGAGACCGGCCCATAAGGACTATGATAGTCCGCCTGCGCCCACTGCACATCGCCCACCGGCTCCGGCCGGATCACAATACGCCGGAATGCCACACCGCTATCCGACATCCGAAGCCCTGCCAGCCCGGAATAGAACCACTCCAGGATATGCCCCAGCATCAGATGATTATTCGATACCGAAGGATACGCCTGCCAGGACTCCGTCAACGCCGTGGCGCCCTTCTCCAGCTGATACCCATATCCCGGCACATCACTGCGACTATTCATATCATAAATAAGATCAGCCCTTCCTTCCTGATCAAGCACCTGCACAAGGTACCGGAACCCGATATCCCCCGCCGTCAACGCATTCTTTCGCTGACGCAGATCAGCCACAATACCCGCTATCACCGCGTCCCGGTTTTTCTCCGGTACAAGACCCATATACAACGCCATCGCATTACCCGCCTGACTTCCGCCACCCAACAACCACGACAGGAACCTCCCGTTAAACGCCTCCTTCACCAGCCCGCTCTGCTTCTCCAGCTCCAAAGCCTCCGCTTCTCTCCCCATCATCCTCGCCACCCGCGCGACAATCGTCAGATCATAATAATAGATCGCCGTCGCCGTAACCCCCTTTGGCGTCATCTGCGACACCCCCGGACGCTCCGGCCCGATATCATACCAGTCCCCCAACCCCTCCGAAAGAATATGATCCTTCGCCTGTCCTTCCAGATAGGTCAAATATTTTTTCATCATCGGATAGGCCGCTGCCAGCGTCTCCGCATCACCATACCACAAATAAAGATACCAGGGCACAAGCACACAGCTGCTCCCCCACTCCGGCGAATCCCGGAACGGCGCGCCAAATACAGTGAACTCCGGCGCTATCTCCGGCACCAGCCCCTCCGCCGTCTGCGCATCCATCATATCGTAAACGATCTTCCGGTACAACGCCGCAATATCATAACCATACCGCATCGAGCTGCCCATCAGATGCGCCTCCTCCAGCCAGCCCAGCTTCTCCCGGTGCGGACAATCGGTAAACACGCTCGCCATATTGCTCCTTATCGCCCAGTCGATTAAGGTACTGGTCTTGTTAAACAGCTCGTTCGAACACTTAAATTTACCCACCGCCTCCATCGAATTGCGCGTGTGCAACCCAGTTATCCCTACCACTTCCACATTGCCCTCAACCTTCAAATACCTGAACCCATAATAAGTAAACCTCGGCTCCCAAAACTCTATTCCATCTCCTTTCAACGTGTATTCCCAGTAATACGGCTTCCCCGTCGCCTTCTGATTGACCGAATCCCCACTCAGCAATTCCGCCGGCGTGATCCTTACCACGCTTCCTCGAGGCCCGCGAACCTGCATCCGCACGATCCCTGACGCATTCTGCCCCATATCATAAACATTTGTGCCTGGTTTCCTCCGAACCTTCAGCTCCTCCATCACCTTCAACGGCTCAGCCTCCTGCGCCGCAAGCACCGGCGGCCCGTTCACCACAACAGCGCTGCGCCACCCCTCGCCTCCTTCCAGCCGGGCATCATAGTCTTCCCCGCCATAAATACTCGAATAGGTCACAGGTCCCGCCGCTGCTTTCCACGAGCCGTCGCTGACAATATCCTCCACCGATCCATCCCCATATTCCAGCCGCACCAACGCGATCATCTTCGGATATCCATATGCCGTCAACAACTTGTGATACCGTTCGCGCGGGACATAATAAAAACCATTCCCCAGCATCACACCAAGCACATTCTCCCCGGGCCTCAGATCACCCGTAATATCAAAGCCCACATACAAAGCCTTCTTATCATATGCGACCCAACCGGGGTCAAGAAAATGATCTCCGACCTTTCTTCCGTTCAGCCGCATTTCGAATTGCCCCAACCCGCTGACAAAAGCCGTAGCCCGAACCAGCGGTTTCCGGATTACAAACTCTTTTCGAAATATCGGCAGCACATCCCTGGAAGGTCCCGTCTTCCGCTTCGAGCCCGGCAGCATCACCACACTGTCCGCCATATGCTCATACCCGATCCACTTCGCTCCCTTCCAGTCCTTCACTCCCATAGTGAAATAGGCCATCCTGCTCCACTTCGAACTGTCCTTCCTCGCCGAATCCCAGACCATCACCCGCCAGCAATAACCCCTCCCATCTTCCAATCCCGCTCCTCCAAACAAGACCCCGATAGACAGATCCGACTCCACCTTCTTCGAATCCCAAACCACACCAGCCCCCGAGATCAACCCTATACTATCCTTAGCCACCACGATCCGGTAAGCCGACTGCACCACACCCCGCTTCGACGAAAAAAGCTCCCAGCTCAGCCAGGGCCTTTCCGCACGAAACTCGCACTTCAGATTCTGCAGTTTTATTTCCTGCGCCCCGGCAACAATAGACACCAACATAAAAGCCAGAGATACCAGTCTGCCCATAAATAAATTTTATTTATTGTACCTGCAATTCATCCACCTTACACTCCTTACACATCAGCTTCACCGTATATTTCCCCGCATTGATCATCGTCCCCGTAGTCGTCGTAAAATAATTCCACTTCCCCGCCGGCGTAGCCAACAACTTGACTTCCTCCTCTTTAATGAGGGTCCCATCTTCCATCCTGACCTCCATCTTCCCTCTCACCGGACCCGATACTCTATACTTCACCGTCAGCGAGTACATATCTCCCACCCCTACCGAAATTGTCCATACCGTACTATCGGCCTTATACTTCACAACCGGCTTCGCATCATAAGCCGGCTCAATATCCGTCACCGGCGTCACAAAAACCGGCACCGCAGCCACAACTTCAGCCCCCGCCGCAAATCGCCGCCTGCCCTTCATCCCCGTAGTATCAAAAACATCAGCCGCCTCCCTCACCCTGAACCGCACGCTATCCCACCTCCGGCCCCTCATCCACTCGGCCCCATAAAGATTGGCCGGCAGCCAGCTGAACCTCACGCCCTCCCCATCATATATCGAATCCCCCGTGTCCAGCCAATATCGCGCCTTCACTCCCTCGACCAACCCAGCCGCAGGCGCCGCCGGCTTAGCGCCCATATCCCTAGTCGCAATGGCAATCGCCGCGATCACCGCCTGCCCCGCCTTCGCCTGCGGAAAACTTATCTCCAACCTCCCCCCTTTCACATGCACATTCACTACCTTCTTCAACGCCCCGCAATAACCCGCCTCCTTCCATATATCCAGATCCTTCAATACCGTTTCTGCATTTACCGCCACGTCGAACATCCGCCAGCCCCTACAATCCATTCCGCCACCCCTCCCAAGCCAGGGCTCCGCAAAATACAGCTCCACCCGGTAATCCCCATCCTGTACCGGGAAGGTATAGCCTAACTTATCCAGCCCATACCGGAAATCCTGGAACAACGACCAGTCCGCAGTCCCCCTTATCGGCTCACAAGGCGCCGTCCGCTGACTCGCAAACATCGCCGGCATACCAGGATAATCGTCAGTCCACGACCTTGACCCCCACCCCTTTCCATCATAGTGCCGGTCCGCCCTCCACAGCGATCCCCGGCTATCTACATAGTCCCCACCACCACAATTCAACCTATACAAATAATTGTAACCCGCCGCCGGAGCAGTCATCGTACCTGATCTCGTTAGATGCGGAGCCTCAGGTAGATGATGCAACACTACAATATCCTTCGCCACTGCCTTCCCCCTTACATATCCCACCGCGTATAATACATTGTATTTTATATCCACATTATCCCACTGAAAATGCGTCCCCACACCTCCCCGCCTCCGCCATCCCAGCGGGCTCCCCTCCACATCATTAAATAACTCCACGGAATCACAATTCGAATACACCTCGATCCCGTCCTTCTTCCCCGGCTCAGTCCATCGATCCGGCCAGTCATGCGAAACAATATACACCATCCGTCCACTGCCGTAATTACTCCTGTATAGATAATACAGATCAGTAGGCTCCTCCCACGAGGTCATCAACCCCTTATAATTCACCGGCCCGATCCTGTCCATCTCCCTCAAACCCTCCCCCGACTGCACCCGCCCCGGATTATCATGCGATGCATACAGCCACATAAAATGGCCGGCAACGGAATCCGCCACACTATCCGCCAGCCTTATCTTCAATTCCATCAAATGATCAAGCCTGTCCTCACTATTCGGAACATCCCCGTGCAACCCGATCGTTCGCCAGCCCCCATATTCCCCCACCAGCACCTGCCGCTTAAGATCAACCCCATAAGTGGCCGGGTTCCCGCCATAGGTACCCGTCCAGTTCTGCGGCACATCCCAGTCAGTACCCGTTCCCCCATTGCAGGTCGTCACCTTCCGCTGGTCGACACAGGTAGGATCAAGCTCCCTGATCAGCTCCACACACTCCCGCGCAAAATCCTCCGGCAGCTTACTCTCATTCTGCAAACCCCATAAAATGATCGAAGGACTGTTCCGCCGCTCCCTGATCCACTCCGTAAGACAGCGCTTAAAATTGATCCTGAATTCCGGCGAATCATACCAGATATGCGCCGACAGCTGCGGCCACCATAGTATCCCAAGACTGTCCCAATAGTGCTGATACCGTAAATTATGCGGCTGATGCGCATCCCGGAAAGCATTAAAACCCGCCGCCCGTATCTGCTCAACCCGCGCCTTTATCTCCTCACCCGAAAAAGCATGACTCCCACCGATCCGGTGCTCATACTCGGCAATCCCATTGATAAAAACCGGCTTCCCGTTTAACAACAGTCGACTGCCGCTCCATTTCACCACCCGCACCCCAAACTCGGTCTTCACCCGATCCACCACCTTTCCATCAATCATCACCTCCGTTACCAGCGTATACAAATAAGGATCATCCAATGACCATAAGCTCAAACCCTTCCCGTCCATCTCCTGCTTCACCCCCCCATCACCGCCAAACTCCGCTTCAACCTTCCTCACTTCCCGGCCCATCCTATCTACCACCCGGCTCACCACTACACCCCTTCTCCCGGCAACCTCCGTCTCCACAAACACCCGCATCGCGGTATCATTCCACACATGCACCCCAAACGGCACAACCCTCGTCTCATTCGTCACCACCAGGTGCACCGGCCGGAATATCCCCATCGGCTGCGAACCCTCCGAAAATCCCCGGTCATCCGAACACCCGCCACAAACCCAGGGCAGATCCCTGATAAAAGCCGGATGATCCGCCCGCACCGAAATAAGATTCTCTCCCCTGCGTATAACCGAACTAACTTCTATCGTAAACGTCGTCCTCCCCCCGGCATGCTTCCCAACCAATACACCATTCATCCACACCGTAGCATACGATCCCACGCCCTCAAAAAAAAGAAAATAACGCTTCCCCGGCTCAACAACTCCCATCCGCAAACTCCGTTGATACCACGCCACCCCATGCAGATTCCCATGCCTCAATCTCCTGTATCCCCCATAATCATCCCAGTTATGCGGAACATCCACCACCTTCCACTTCGCCGAATCCAAAGACGTCCTCCACCCGTCATCCAACAATATATCCTTCCTCACCGGCTGCGCCATGGCCCGCAGGGCCAATAAACACAGCACCAATAACCCCCACCTCATATCGATCTCAATTGACCATCAAATACTTTTCTTGCCCCCTTCGGCATAGCCACCTTCACCAGCTTATCTCCATACTTCAGCACACAATCCCCACCCGCCTTCGACAGCACATCCACCCGCTGCAACACACCCTGCGACCAGCGCATATCCAGCACAAATCCGCCCCTCGCACAGATACCCCGCACTGCCCCATTACCCAGCGCCGTCGGCAAAGCCGGCAAGAGCTCGATAACACTATCCTGGCTCTGCAACAACAATTCGCTGATACCAGCCGCACCACCAAAATTCCCGTCGATCTGGAAAGGCGGATGCGCGTCAAACAGATTCGGATAGACACCACCCTTCTCACCACCCTGTGTCCCCGACGCATCGGAGAGCAGCTTATCCACCAGCCTCAGCGCATGATCCCCTTCCCTGAACCTCGCCCAGCAGTTGACCTTCCAGGCCAGCGACCACCCCGTCCCCTCGTCACCCCGGTAGATCAACGACTGCCTCGCCGCCTTCATCATCGCCGGGTCCTTCCAGGTAATATCCGTCCCCGGATACACTCCCCATAAATGAGAGATATGCCGGTGCGTATCCGCCGTATCGTCCTTGTCTTCCAGCCACTCCTGCAGCTGACCAGATCGGCCTATCTGATTCGGCGCGATCTGCAAATATTTTGCCCTCAGCTCATGCTGAAATTCAGGATATAGCCTTAATTCATTCCTCGCACTGATACAGTTTTTAAACAAGTCTCTGATGATCTGGTGATCCATCGTCGGACCAGCAACCAATCCCCCATGCTCAGGTGAGTTCGACGGCGTGCTGATCAGCCACCCGGTCTTCGGGTCCTTCACCAGAACATCGATAAAGAAATCGGCCGCACCCGCCATCACCGGGTAATAAGCCTTCAAAAAATTGATATCCTTCGTGTAACAATAGTGCTCCCAGAGATTGTGACAAAGCCAGGCCCCGCCGGTCTGCCAGATGCCATGATTCGAAGCATTGATCGGCGCAGTAGCCCTCCAGATATCCGTGTTGTGATGTAATACCCACCCACTGGCCTTATAGTTTCGTTGCGCCGTCTGCTGCCCCGTCACCGACAGGTCCCGCATCAACCGCCACAAGGGCTGCGCGCAATCAGAAAGATTCAGCACCTCCACCGGCCAGTAGTTCATTTGCAGATTGATATTCGTCGTATACTTGCTGCCCCAGGGCGGAGACAATAGTGGGTTCCACATCCCCTGCAGATTCGCCGGCATCGGCGATGACGGACGCGAACAGCTGATCAGCAGATACCGCGCATACTGCATATACAACGCCAGCAACCCCGGATCACTCTCCGGACTAAAATGCACGATCCGCTCATCCGTGGGCAAACCAGGATCCCGTCCCCCAAGATCCACCGAGAACCGGTCATAAAACCCCTTATACTCCCTCTCATGCGCCGCCAACATCCCCTTATACTCTCCCACCTTACTCAACACCTCCCTACACCTCGCAGCCGGATCACCCGACACATTATGATAATTTACAAAACTCGTAGCCGCAGCCAGATAGAACACCACGGCATCCGCCCCCTTCACAACCATCCTGTCCCCCGACACCGTCACGCTTCCCCCCACCGCCTGCACCCGCAGCCAGCTCTCCCCCTTCAATACCCCATTCCTCACCTTCACCGACAACGCAATCGTATGATCATCGATCTTCCGGACCAGAGCCCCCCGATGCACCGCTCCAAGCGACGCCTCCACATTCACGCTCCCCGCCCTATCCGCCGTCAATCGCGACACCAGCACCTGCTGCGGTTCGCTCGCAAAATATTCTCTCTTATACCTCACCCCACCAACCGAATACGACACCGACGCCAGCGCCCTCGCAATATCCAGCTCCCTGCGATAATCCGTCACACCCGCCGAATCCAAAAAATGCAGATACAGATCCCCGAAAGGCTGATAGTCCGCCTCATACTTCGGCATCACCGGCGCCTCCACATCCTGTATCTTATACTTCCAACGGAGCGGCAGCACCAGGCCGCTAACCGCCATCTTCTCACTCCCCTTATACCCGATCAACCCTCCCTTATCATCAAAATTGATCACCTGTATCGCGATCACATTCCCTTTCGCCTTCAGCAACGAGCCCTTTACCCTATAGCTGCGCTTCTTACTGATACCCTCATCCGAACCCACCAATACTCCATTCACATAACTATAATCCATATCCCGTATTCGCCCCAGATCAAGCACCACATCCTTACCATCCCAGCCCTCCGGCAGGTCAAAATTTATCCTGAACCACACCGCGCCATCCAATCCCTGCAAACCCGCATCCTCCCATCCATCCGGCGTGGGAATGGTCATTTCCTTCCAACCCCTGTCATCCAACCCCGGCGCCGCCCAGCCCGTATCCCGTCGAACCTTCCGCAACCACGCGGAACGAGCCGCATCATACGCCCGGGGATCAGGATCCTTCAATCCCATAAAATGCTCCTCTGCAAGCCGTTGAGCGGAATCCTGCTTCCCCTGCGACAGCAGCTGCCTTATCGGCTCCAGATACTGATACGCATCCGGACGCGCAAAATCCCGCGGCCGCCCACTCCACAACGTAGACTCATTAAATTGCAAATGCTCCTCACCGATACCCCCATAGATCATCGCACCGATACGGCCATTCCCGATCGGCAACGCCTCCGTCCACTTACGGGCCGGCTGCCGGTACCAAAGCAAACTATCCTGGGCCAGGCCATTCAACCCCAAACCCAGGATAACTACTGTATAAAATATTCTCTTCATGGCTAATTATTCGAACAACCAATCTAAGTCTTTTTTCCCAGGCTCATTCAGCCCTGCATCATAAGTCCTTACCTGCACCATCGGCCGGGCAAAACCCAGCACCAGGCACAGCCCCTTCCCCAATTCCAGCCGATGCTTCCCCGCCTTGAACGACCAGGCATGCACATTCACCGATGGCATCCCATCCACCACCAGCGCATTGGCGATCCGCGGCTCCGCCTGACCAAGATCATTGGCGCTGGCATCCGTCTCCAGCTGCGGCGGCTGCAGATAATCCGATCCCTTCTTATTAAAAAAACCAATTAACAGATCCACCGGCTCATTACTTTCAAACTCCACCACCGTCCCATGCTCCCGTTGACTGACCACCGATTCCCGGATACCGCGAAGTCCCTTCAACGGCAAAGCCACAGCCCGTACAACCAACCCACTATCACCAAAAGGCGTAGCCGCACTATCCACCACATAATCCCCCTTCTTTGCGGATATATAATTCTCCAATTCATTCCCTCTTTCTTTCCCTAACGATGCCAAATGTGAGTGAAATCGCCGAATTTCATTCTCATACACCGGCAACAGCTCATCCCACCGGATCCACTTCCCGTTCGCCCCCCTCACCGGTATCTTGCGCTGCGGCGTCTGCATGCTGTTCGCATACCGGTACGCTGGCCCGGCCAGCCGCGTCAGCTCCCTGAAAGCAGCAACGCTCTCCTCCAGCAGATCTAACGCCTTCACCAGATCCGCCTTATCATCAGAATATTTATAACGCAATACCGCCAGCGCCGCCTCGGCCTTCGCCGCATAGCAATCCGCCAGCGCCTTATAACAGTACATATCATTCCTCAGCCGCCCGAATTCTTCCTTATCCCTGCTCGCCACCACTTTGTCAATAGCCGCCACCGCCAGCCGCCCCTCCTCACGAACTTCCCGGGCCACCTCCACCGGCGTCTCCCCCTGGTGCGGCAACCCCTTCCACTCCCGCTCCGCATACTGGCTCAGCATCTCCCCCGGAGGCCCCTCCGACTCATACAACAGGCTGAAAAGCCCATATCGCTCCGGATTGATCAGCTGCGTCATCAACATCCCCAACGTCAGCGTCTGCCGGTTGCCATCCGTGATCCCATACCGGCGCAACAGCTTCGGCGCTATCTCACCCGACTGCTCATACGCAGAAAGTATAGAGTCCCCGCCAGCCCGGCCACACCCAAACTTCGCCGCCAGCAGCGAGCTCCAATAGGCGGCTTCCTCACCCCGGTCCCTGTGACAGTTCCACGCATACCGCGCCCACTCCTTATACCAGATCCAGTCCCTCTCCATCTCCAGCAACCTACCTCCCCCCCTCACACTATCCGCCGAATAAGGCCAGTCCCAGTATGACGCTTGTGGGTAGAGATGCAGGCTATTCGCCCCATACACACTGTGCATCGCCTGCACACATCGCTGTATAAAATCGGCCGACCCATACCGGAACGGCTCCAGGTTCGCCATTATATGCACATTCTCGATCAGCCCCTTGCTGATATGACTCAGCTGCCGGTGAAGATCAGCCCACGCTCCATGCGGAGTATACGTCGTCAACGCCTCTCCATTGAACTTCGCCTCCACATAGAGATTCTTGTACATCGGCAAAGCCGCCTTCATATCCGCAGGCCCGTCCGTATCATGCGCCCTCAACACCACCGGCGGCTCATCGGTCCGCCCCAGCGCCCTCAGGCCATCCTTAATTCCCGGAATGATGGTCTTCGTCAGCCAGTCGATATCGTCCTGACCTACCCCCTCCATCGCCTCACCTAAGGTAAACATAAGCCCCACATTAGGATATTTCTCGACAAAGGCCGCGATCGACTTACGCGTATAGTCCGCAATGATCGGCACGATATGCCGGTTGCGGTCCTGCGTCTTAAGACCATTCTTCTCCGCAAAAGGCTTGGAAACAATAATATTATAGAACAGCTGGATGACCCAGATCCCCCTCCGGTCCGCCTCGGTCGTCAGCCATCTGTACATCTCTTCATTCTTCTTAAAGGTCGCATCATCCACTTCCACCGCATAAGGATAGTCCTTCAGCCGGACCAGCGAAGCAAACGGATGTCCGTTCCACAGATACAACGTATTCATCCTGTTCACCGCCATTGAATCGAGATACTTCTTCCACAACGCCTTGTCATAGAACCAGGGGAAATTGGCAGGCGTATACGGATATTCGTAAGGCCCCCGCCCCGGCAGCAACGTTGGCTTCTGTACCCCGATACAGGCGCCGCGAAGCACCATCTCAGGACGGTCCCGGAACCGCAGCCCCGTTGGCCATCCAGACCGCTTAACACGCTCCGCCAGCTCCAGACAACCATAAAGCGCCCCCGAAGCATCCGACCCCACAATATGCGCCACACCATTCCTTTCAACAATAGAGTATCCCTCTTTCACGCTGTCCGGCTTAACACTCACCACTACACTGCCCTTCTTCAGAACCTCCCGGAGCCGCTCCACTCCATACATAACCCTCGGCGAAGCCGAAGTCACTTTTATCTTTTGTCCCCAACAAATAACAGGGAGCAACAAAAAAATCAACCGTTTCATGGCCTCACCCCTCCCCTTTCGCTCGATATATAGGCAGCCTCCACACAGGCCATCGTCCTGATCGCATCTTCGACCGAATTATCCGGCTGCGCTATGCTCCCCTCCGCAGCCAGCATCACCTGCGACATCGATCCGATAAAAGCATGCGGGAACCATCCCCCGCTAACATCCAGCGTCTTCCACACCGGCGCCTTGCCTTTTTCCGTGATCACATATTCAAAAGTATCGGCCACCCCCTGCGGATAGTTCTTCAACACCCCAAGCGTCAGCTTTATCGCCCCCTTCGTCCCCTCGAACTTAACATAGGACTGCTGCTGCTGCAATCCAAAATCATGGTTGTGATTCGTCAGGATATTCGCCCGCTTCGTCATGCCATAGTCCATGATCATGCTGGTCCGCACCGAGGCCAGCTCGGCCGTCGACGGATGCCTGATCGTCCGCGCATAGATGCTCTCCGGATCCCCCAGGAAGCTGCGGACGAGATCGATATAATGAATGCTGTGATACAATATCTCTACCCTCGGCAGGGAATACAGGAATTTCCACAGATGCCAGGGCGTATACACGTTGACGTTGATCTCGATATCGCAAAGCTCCCCGATCAGACCCTGGTCGATGATATGCCTCGCCGCATTGATAAAAGGCGCATAGCGCAGCTGAAAATTGACAGCAGCCGTCATCTTCTTGGCCCTCGTCAGCTCCAGTATCTCCTTCGCCATGGCAAGATCCTCCCCCATCGGCTTCTGCATCAGCACATGCGCACCATCCGGCAGTTGCCTGAGCACAGACAGCAGCTCGCTACCCGGAACAGCCACGTCATAGACGACCGAACGCGGGCTGCGCGCCAGCATATCCTCCGTGCTGTAATAGACCAGCGGTATGTCAAACCGTTCCGCCGTCTGCAGGGCCCGCTCCCTGTCGATATCATATATGCCCGTCACCCAAAACCCGGCGATCTTGTACGCCGGCAGATGCGCGTCATTGACAATCCCACCCGCACCGATCAGGATGATCGGCCGGGGATGCCTCGGCAATGGACTATTCGTCTCGATGATCATAACTCTTTTTTATTTTAAATACCCGGCAAGTCCCATCAATATCCCCGCAGTCACTAACACGCCTATCCCTAGATTATTCCATCGCACCGTCGCCGCAGAGGCCCCCTTCCATTCCTTGAAAAAATACCCCCACAAATTGCTCGCCACGACCATAAAGGTCATATGTATCGACCAGTTCGCATAGCTGAACGGCCCCGTAAAAAATGCCGCCAGACCATAGAATATGAACTGTGCATACCAGAGCGTCCCCACCAGCGCCGAATACAGATAATTCCCATTGACGGCCTTATAGTCGGAAAAACTTTTATTCTTCAGGTTCATCACCAGACAATACAATAAATTAATGGTAACACCCCCCAGTAGCTCCACAAAGAACACCGGCGAACTCGCCCACATCGGAGAAGCGCCCGATGTTATCGCCGCCTGCTTGATCGGCTCACCCGCCGCTATCCCAAACGCAAAACAGGCCGCCAGCACCCCCGCAACCAGGGCAATGACGATCCCCTTGCTGAAATTCCCTTCCGTCGTGCTCCCGGTCTCCCGATCCCTCATCATCCCCGCCCTGCCGCAAATGACAATACCCAACAAAGAAACACCCACGCTCACCAGCGTTACCCGCCCCGGGACCGTCGACACCATCTCCGGCAATCGACCCGCGACGATGATAGGGACCATCGTCCCCAAAGATGACAGAAAACCGGTCGCGATAGAAAACCCCAGCGCCAGACCGATATAACGCACAGCCATACCCCAGGCTAGTCCGCCAAGACCCCAGAGAAAACCAAACGCCCAGGTAGCCGATAGAGTAGAAAAAGAGACAGAATGAAGCACCTCCCACAAATGAGGTGTGGCCAGTAAGGCCAGCAACAGCGGCAGCAGCACCCACGCAACGATCCCCTGCACAGCCCAGAGACTCTCCCAGGCCCAGCCCTTCACCCCCTTCATAGGGACATAGCTACTGCCGGCGGAAAGACCGCCCATGATCAGCAAACCCAACCCAATTATGATATTCATATCGCATAAAATCGTTTCGCATTTTCATACAGCAGCCGATCGTTTTTCCCGACAACCTCCAGGTATCGTTCCCATATCCCCTCATAGCTGCCCGTCAGCAACGACACCGGCCAGTCCCCTCCGCAAAAACAACGATCCTCCCCGAACTGCTCCAGCACAAATTCGATACAGGGCCGTACATCTTCAAGCCTCCCCAATCCGGAAATCTTCACAAAAATATTGGGACATTTCGCCGCCTCCATCATCAACCCCTCCCACTCACTCCCCGCCACGACCACCGGCGGCTGATTCAAATGATCCAGCACCATCCTTAGCCCGGGCACTCGCGAACTCACCTCAATCGCCGTCCGAAGATGCTCCGGCACAATTCCCACTACATCATAAGGGATATCCTTTGAAGCCAGCAGCCCAAGGCTCTCCAGCACCGCCTCCTGCAACAGCCACTTAGGATCGGCCTCATTATGGATCAGATGCCGGACACCCTTTAACAGGCCACCCCACCCCTCCTCCAAAATACGCCGGGTCTCCCCGACATCCATCAACGGTACCCACCCCACTATTCCGGTTATCCAGTCATGGGTCCCCGCAACTTTCAACATCCACTGCGTATCCTCCCAGCTGTTGGCCGCCTGCACCAGCACCCCCTCCGTCACTCCCACCGCGCACCGGGCCTGCTCCAATTCTCCCAGCTCATATGTCCTGTTGAGGATGCTGGTATCTCCCTTCAGCCAGGTATATTCCACCTTCTCCAGATCCCAGACATGAATATGTGTATCAATCAGTTTCATGACTCAAAAATACCTAATCCAAACTGCTCATCAATAAGTGCGTTATGTTCCCCTAACAGGGGCGCCCCCCGGTCAGAGAAAGCAACGCCTCCATCCACTCTTATCGGGCAGCGCGTCGTCTTCAGCGAAAGCCCATTGCTCGTCTTCACCTTCAGCTCCATATCCAGCACCTTATATCCCACCTGGTCGAGCAGGTCCTTATAGTCCATTACCTTGGCGCACCATACGTCCGCAGGCTGCAGGACAGCCAGCCACTCGTCCGCGCTACGCCCCAGCAGATGCTCGGTCAGCACCCCCTTGATCTCATCCCTCCGGTCGAACCACTCCGCCTTGTCTACATAATTGGTCAGGGCCCCGCATTCCAGCAGACTCGCCAATTTAGGGATATCCCCCATGGCCAGGGACAGGTAGCCCTCCCGGGTCTTATAAATACCATAGGGAGCCGGGATATAGGCATTGCCATTGCTCAGCTGGCTCCGCACCGGCAGCTGCCGCCCGTCGTTGAAATGACAGGTCAGCACCTCGAACTGGAAGTCAAGGATCGCCTCCATCATGCTCACCTGGACCAGCACCGGCTGGCCGTCTATCCCCCGCCGGTACAAAGCAGCGAGTATTCCCTGTGTAAGATAGGTGCCGGCTAGAATATCGACCACCGAAGCGCCCATCGGCGTCGGACGCTCGTCCCTGTTATTGCTCAGCCAGGTCAGCCCCGACAAGGCCTGGACCAGCAGGTCCTGCCCCGGCAGGTCCTTCCACGGCCCCTCCGAACCGTAGCCGCTCACCTCGCCATAGACGATCTTCGGATTCAGCTCCTTCACCGTCGCATAGTCCAGCCCTATCCGCTCCATCACCCCCGGCCGGAAATTGTGGAGCACCACATCCGCCTGCCGGATCAGCTTCTTTACCTTTTCCAGGTCTTCAGGGTTCTTCAGATCAGCCGCATAGCTCTGCTTGTTACGGTTGATCGCATGAAATATAGTCGACTCTCCTTCTATCCGCGTATCAGAAACGTATAGCTGACGACAGATATCCCCCGTCCCCGGTCGCTCGATCTTGATCACCCTGGCTCCCATATCCGCCAGGCGAAGACCAGCCGAAGGCCCCGAGAGGAACTGACTGAAGTCAACCACAATTATATCCTGGAGTAGATTCATTTTCTCATTTTAATAATTCCATTACTATCTTTTCATTATCCTCTCCCAACCGCGGCGCAGCCTTCTCAGAGAACAACCGCTCCCCATTGATCCGTATCGGACACCGTGTCGTCAGCAGGCTCTTACCCCTCTCCGTCGTCACCGCCTGTTCCATACCAAGCACTTTATATCCTTCATGCGCCGTCAGCCGCTTCCAGTCCAACACCTCCATCGCCCACATATCCTCCGCGTGCAGCCGCTCGAGCCAGTAACCCGATGGCTGCGTCATCAGATGCTGCGACAACAGCTGTTTTATCTCGTCCCGATGGCTGAACGCCTGTCCCTGGTCATAGGCCGCCAGACCTGCGGAATCGATAGCCCGCGCCAGCTGAGGAATATTCACCATGGCAATGGCGATAAATCCATCCGCAGTCGAATAGATGCCATAGGGAGCGCTCAGCAGCGGATTTCCATTGCTGAACCGGCTGCGCCTCGGCAGCTGCCCGCTGCTATGATAGGTAGTCAAAAATTCAAACTGAAAATCCAGCAGCGACTCCATCATGCTGATCTCCACCAGCGCGCCCTTCCCCATCTTCTGCCGGCGCACCAGGGCCGCCAGTATCCCCTGCACCAGCTGCGCACCGCAAAGGCTATCGGCGATGGAAAGACCGAAGGGCATAGGATTGTCCTTCTCATTGCCCGTCATATACGCAAGTCCGCTCATCGACTGCAGCAACAGGTCCTGCCCCGGCAGATCCTTCCACGGCCCCGACGTACCATAGCCGCTGATAGCGCCGTAAACGATCCCCGCATTGATAGCCGCTACATCCCCATACCCCATATCAAACCCCTCCATCACCCCCGGCCGGAAATTATGGGTCACCACATCCGCCCTGGCGATCAGCTTCCGGATGATCGCCCTGTCCTCAGGAGATTTCAGATCGGCAGAAAAGCTCTCCTTATTTCGATTGATCGTGTGGAACAACAAAGAGTCCCCGTCGACCCAAAGATTCTTTATCGAAAGCCGGCGACAGGCATCTCCTACGCCCGGCCGTTCGATCTTGATAACACGGGCCCCCAGGTCCGCAAGCCGCAGACCGGCCGAGGGCCCCGATAGATACTGGCTGAATTCCAGTACGGTGAGTCCATTCAGAGGTAGCTGGTTCATACAAAAAGGTTTATTGGACTGTTTTTACTTGCCCTGTAGAGCTCGTTCATCTTGTCGATCGCCCGGTCTGCGCTCATTCGGCCCATCATACATTCCTGCACCGGGTCCCCCGCATGATCCTGGAAGTACAGATAGCCATCATAGCGCGGCCGCATATACCCCCGCTCCATCGCGGGCAGTACAGTATAGAAATAATTATGCGTCAGCCTGTTCGCCCTGTCATTGGTCCAGGCAAGCCGATGCCCCGGCTGCCCGCCGTGCTCCATATAGAAGGTCGACTGTACCGCCGGCGAGACCACCCACTCCGCAAAAGCCAGCGCCTCATCCGGATATTGGCTAAAGGCCGACACCGCCAACCCCGTCCCTCCGATCGTACTCCGCAGACGCCCCTTCCCAAAACGCACCAGGTCTGCATAGACCAGGCGCCGCCGGGCATATCCATCCCTGGAATAGTTGGAATAGCCATACGCAAAGGGGCAATACCAGTACTCATCCGTTAGATTCGTCATATATTCGGCCACCTGAATGGGATTGGCCCGGAAGAATTTCTCGTCGATCAGCGAATACAGCTCCCGCATCGTCTCCAGGGCCGCCCTCGCCGTCTCCCCATCCACCACCTCGTCCTCCCGTTGAAAAGGACGGGTCCCATGCGCGATACAGAACATATAGAAGTTCATCAGCAGGTCGATCGGGATGGCAGGCACGGCCAGTTTCCCCAGCCGCGCGATATGCAGCACCTCTTCCCAGGTCTCGGGAACCCGCAGCCCCGCCGCCTGTAACAGATCAGCCCGGCAGCTCGCCACAGGCGCGGCCGCATCGATCGCCAGGGCCCACTGATGCCCACCGTAATGATAGCTGGGATGGGAATAGCCGACGGATCCCTCAGCCTGCTCCTTCATAAAAGCTTCCGGCAGATGGGCGTCCAGTGGCAGCACGCAATTCAATGTCGCCGCCCTCCCCACCCAGGGATGGTCGATGATCAATAGGTCGTATTCTTCGGTTAGCTTCTCGATGGGATAGTCCGCAAATTGCTGCAGGCTCCTTTTTTCCCACCGGATGGTCACGTCAGGGAACAGCTCAGACCAGCGCTGCGCCGCAGCCGCCAGCGGCGTAAAGCCCCGGCTATGTCCCCAGGTGATCCCCTTCAATTCTCTCATAGCTCTCGTTTTTGCACCAACAGTATATGCTCACACACCAGGACAACCTCCCGGTGCTGATTATAAGCGGCTACCTGTTCCACCACCAGTCCAAACCCCGGCTTCTTATGATCCGATTTACTCTTGATTGTTACGTCCACCCGGATCGTATCCCCGATAAATACCGGCTTGACAAAACGCAGCCGCTCATAACCATAGGTCATCGCCACCTCATTGATCTCACCGGCGGTAAGTCCTACAGCTATGCTGAAAATAAGAGTGCCATGCGCTATCCTCTTCTGAAAAGGCTGCGTCTTACACCACTCTTCGTCCATATGATGCGGGAAAAAATCACCGGTCTGACCGGCGTGAATGACGATATCGGTTTCTGTGATCGTGCGACCCATCGTCTGCCGGCTCTGCTCCGGCTCAAATTCATCAAAATACTTCTTCACCAGCTTTCATTTTAGCAAATAATCGTTACGATATGCTTTGAAAGCTCAAGTTACAGGCAGCCCCTCCGGTGGGCAATGTCAGGTTTCACTATTTTGATGGAATATCTTACTGAAACTCCCTTATGAGTTTCGCGTCACTTCGTGACGCAGACAAACAAACCCGGTTAGGCCACGTCAGTGGCCGCAGCGGAGAACGTAACCCTACCTCTCGAACACCACCCCCTCCGCATCCGCTCCCATCCTCATTAACAATTCAGCCACCTCCTTCACCATCTCATCCGGCCCGCAGATATAAAACGGCTGCCTAAAATCACTCACCCTCCTCCTCAAAAACTCCCCATCGATCCGTCCATGCTCATAACCCTTCTTTTCTTCCCTGCTCAAAATAAAATGCGCCCCATCCCCCAATATCCCCCGCAGCTCATCCTCCAGGATCACATCCTTAGCTTCACGATTCGAGAAATAGAGCGTATTCCCCATCGCCTCTCCCTTGCGACGCAGATCACGAAGTATCGCCAAAAAAGGCGTGATACCAGCGCCACCAGCAATAAAACAGCCCGGTCCCCGGTACTCGATCGCCCCCCATACATCGTGCAACAATAATTCATCCCCCGGCTCCAGCTGATGCAGCAGATCGGTCACCCCATGATGATCCGGATATCGTTTGATCGTAAACTCCAGATAGGGGTCATCCGTCAGACAGGTGAACGTAAACGGCCTTCGCTCATTCTGCCACCCCGACTTATTCACACATACATCCGTAGCCTGCCCCGGCCGAAAACTATACCCCTCCGGCTTCTCCATCCGGAACCTCTTCACATTATGCGTCACCTGCTTTATCTCCAGCAAACGCACCACGAATTCCTGTTCCATATGCTGTAATATTTAATTATTCAAAATCCCACCAATCCTCTCCCACCCAAAACCATTCCAACCCCCTCACTCAAAATCCCACCAATCGGAATTCGGATAAAAATGCCCCAACACCACCGGCTGCCCGATCATCGGCACCGTAATATGCTGTCCCACCTTCCCCGCCTCCACCACCACCTGCTTCACCGACTCATTCCACGGATGCAGTGCCAGCGAGAACTTCCCCCAGTGCACCGGCATCAGCTTCTTCCCCCCAAGATCACGCGCCGCCTGCACCACCTGCGGGGGAAACATATGGATCTTCGGCCAATACTTCCCATACTGCCCACACTCCAAAATCACTAGATCAAAAGGCCCGCACCGGCGACCGATCTCCTTAAAATGTTCGCCATAACCCGAATCCCCTCCCAGAAAAAAACGATGCCCGCCCGCATTCAGCACAAACGACGACCACAAGGTCCGATTCCTCTTCAGGCTCCTCCCCGAAAAATGCCGCGCCGGCGTCGCCATCATCGAAAACTCACTCCCACCAGGCGCTTCCCCCGATCCACCCCCATTCCCACCAGTCCACACGCCCCACCAATCCAGCTCCGTCACCTTCCCCATATCAAACCCCCACGACTCCAGATGACTCCCCACACCCAGCGAAGTAACTATATGTCCCACCCGATCCTTCAACCTCAAAACCGTCCTGTAATCTAAATGATCAAAATGATCGTGCGTCAGCAATAAGATGTCAATTGCATCGGGAAGCTTGTCCGTATCATAGACCCCCGTCCCGTCAAACGCCTTCGCAAAACCTGCAAACGGCGCCGCATGGCGGCTGAATACCGGATCAACCAATATCGTCGTCTTATATATCTTTAATAAATAGGACGAATGCCCAAACCATACAAGGGATATCCGATCGTCCGGTAATGCCTTCAGATCAGTCTGCACCGACGGCATCGGTCTGCCCGGCCTGGTATTGGCAGGCTTTCTCATCACATCCCACAATACCTTAAAAAAAGGAGCGCCCTCCAGCCCAATCGTCGTCGGCTCCGGATTCTGAAATACGCCATCACGGTAATTGGGAGACTGAAGAATATGCCCCAGCCTCGCGCCTGTTGGATTCTTGCCAAAAACGGGAAATAGTGCCATGCCGCTCTTTTTTATCTCACAACACTCTGGTAGATCAATTGTTCTACTTTCTTTTCCATCTCCCCATGACTATTCGGAGTCTGCTGCGTCATCACCAGACAAACCAGTCCAGCCTTCGGGTCGGCCCAGTACGTCGTCCCAAAGAACCCACCCCACGAGAACGTCCCCTCATTGCGCACTTCCCGCGCCGCCGCTAAATGGCTCGTGATATCAAATCCAAGCCCGAAATTGTTCACCCCATCCCGTAAAAAGCTCAGCTGACCGCTGGTCATCATCTCCACGGTACGCGGCGCAAGCAGCCTGACCCCATTGTATTTACCGCCATTCATCAGCATCTCCAGGAAAATAGCATAGTCCCACGCGGTAGACGTAAGCCCCGCCCCACCCGAGAAATATCGTTTGGTCTGCACGGGGTAGTCCGGATCGATACCCTTATTCTCCTTCGTCCATCGGACCACATGATGCAGCGAGTCCTCCGTATACACCGCGACAACCCGCCCGGCCTTCGACGCCGGAACGTTAAAATACGTATCCTTCATCCCCAATGGCTTGAACAGCCGCTCGCTCAGATACTGCTCCAGGTTCATCCCGCTGAGCACCTCCACCAGGCAGCCCAGCACATCGACACTCAGGCTATAGGTCCATTTCTCGCCCGGCTGATTCACCAGCGGCAGCTTCGCAAGCACATCGATACGCTCCCTCAGGTCATAGTCGAAATTGCCAAGTCCCACAGGTATACCCGCCTTCGCATAGATCGCCTTCATCTTCGCGCTGCCGATCAGCGGATAGTCAAGACCCGAAGTATGCGTCAGCAGATCGCGGATGGTGATCTCCCGTTTCGCCGGCACCGTCGTATAAGTGGAATCCTTCATATCGAAACCATCCAGCACCACCGGCTTTCGAAAGGCAGGAAGAAAATCTGATACCGGCTCATCCAGGTAGAACTTCCCCTCCTCATACAACAGCATCAACCCCACGCTGACGATCGCCTTCGTCTGGGAGGCGATCCTGAAAAGATCGTCCCGCCGCATCCGCTTCTGAGCCTCGCGGTCAGCATAGCCATAGCTCTTGTACTGGACGACATGCCCATTGTGGACCACCAGCGTCACCACGCCATTCACCCACCCCCGATCGATATACCCGTTCACCACCGTATCAATACGCCCGAGACGTAGTGGATCCACCGCATTGTCCTGCGCCCCCACTGTAATGGACTGGGCAAAAACCTTCGAAATAAGAAAAACAGCGATAAGAACTGGTTTTTTCATAATGCGGGTTGTTTATATAGAAAGTTATCAAACTTCCCTGAAAGTAGTATTGCTTAAATCCGAAAAACTCCCCATATTCACGCATGCGTAATTTCCATTTCCTGTTCTGGCCCTTGCTGGTAGCGGCTCTCATCGTTGTCTTTATCAAACTCAAAGACAGATCCTATCTGCAGAACGACACCGCCCCCGCCGGCATCATCTCCCTCGAGCTGGGCGCCACCTACACAGCCGACACCGCCGTCATCCAGTCCTGGAAAAGCGATACGCTCGACCGTACCTCCATTACGCTCTGCCAACCCAGACCACTACCCATCCAGCGCCTCCACAAAGCCCGATTCGACGTCTACGTGGATTTTGTCTTCATCCTCTTCTATACCCTGCTGGGCCTCGTCATTATCACTACCCTCCAGTCACGGATCGCCACCACCACCCAATCCGGCGCCTCCCACTGGTTCACTCGATTCCTCATCGGCATCCTCTTCTTCGCTGCCTTCCTCGATTGCCTCGAAAATACAGGCCTCCTCACCTTCATCAACGACGGCATCAGCCAAACCACCAAAGCCACCGGGACCACCGCCCTTATCACACACATCGCCGCCTGGGGCAAGTTCATCCTCCTCGGCGGCCTACTCTTTCTATATATACCGCTCACGCTTATCTTCCGCGACAACGGCCTGCGCAGCCTGTCCGACTATATCGCCAACAAAACCTACCAGCTCTTCCGCTACCGCGTCCTCCTGATCGGACTCGCCTTCTTTGCCCTCCCCATCTGGTTCATGGACCAGGGACAGGACCTACTCATCAACATCAACTCCTCTGACCAGGGCGTCCTGCTCTTCATGACCGTAGTGACCGTCGCTGCCTTCCTCAACTGGTGGCTGGCCAAGCTGTTCTTTGAAAATAAAGCGCTCCGCCCCGTCTTCCCCCTTAAAGAGCTGCCTATTTCCGCAGCCGACGAAGAAAGGCAGGAAAAAAAAGCCTCCCGCTTCCTGGGCGTCGCCACCATCATCGTCCCCGCAGTCGCCATACTCAACGCCCTACAGGTGATCCGCATCCCCTCCTGGATGGACTTCTTCCCGGCACTGCTCTGGCTGATCGGCCTGCTGGGCATCTTCTTCGCTCTCATCAAGCACAACGTCGTCGAAACAGCCTATCTCCGGCTGCAACAGCGGCTGGGCAATAAAAAAAGCAGGAACCTCGCCTTCCTTACCCTCTTCCTGCTGAGCTTCGGGATACCCACCATCATCCGACTCTCTATCATCGAAAACTCCAGCAACACCCCACAGTCGCTGATCTACCTTTTCTGGCACCTCGTTTTTCTCGCCTTTGCATTTCTGGTATTCGTCAGCGTCAGGACCTGTATATTCAAAGAAGGCATAGCCGGCAGCCATATCGGAGCCCCCATCATCGGCCTGGCGACAATCCTGGCCATCGGCTTCATCCTCTTCAACGTATACCCCCAGGCCATCCTCTCGCTGGATTGCAACTACCTCAGCCTTCCCGTCCTGCTCTCGGGGATAATCCTCTATATTCTCGTCCTCACCCTCCTGATCCGGTTCAGCCGCCTTCGAAAAACAAACTTCGTCCTCTTCTTCATCGCTACCGCCATCATTGTCTCGATATCCGTCAACAACGACTACCACTCGGTAAAGACGATGGACGAGCCAGCCGCCTCCAACGCCATCCCGTTGCCCGACTACTTCCGTCAATGGTTGCTTCACAGGAAACAAGAGATCAGCTCTTCATCCACCTACCCGGTCTTCCTCGTCAACAGCTACGGCGGAGGCATAAAAGCCGCGACCTTCACCAACCTGGTCGTCACTTACCTGGACTCGGTCCTAATCGCACAGCAGAACAAGGGCTTTGAACACTATGTCTTTTCTTTCTCCGGCGCATCCGGAGGCACCATCGGCTCAGCCGTACAATGCGCCTGGCGCGCCCGGCACCTCGACAGCACCGGCTATTCGCTTGATCGCTTCACGGATTTCTATGGGCACGATTTCCTGACCCCTACCCTCGGCGCCATGTTCGGAAGGGACGTTTGGGCCTCTATAACAGGACAGCACACCTGGCAGGACCGGGCGGCGATACAGGCCAATATATGGGAAGGGTTCGGAAGAAAATCCCTGGGGCTCGACCTCACGGTACCCTTCGACGCCATATGGGACACGAGCACGGCTAACCCAGCCCGTTATGAGGTCCCGCTGCTTTTCTCCAATACGCTCAACGTCGACGACGGACAAAAAGGCATCTGTGCCCCCGTCGCTCTCAGCCGGGCCGACTTCCCCGGCGCCATCTTCATCCGCACCAGGCTCGATTCGATCAACGCACACCACGGCGACCGGCCTGCACAGACCATTTCCCTGATGACCGGAGCCTTCCTCAGCGCCCGCTTCCCCTTCATCAGCCCCTCGGGCAAGATGGGACCAGGCTATCACTTCATGGACGGCGGCGGAAAAGACAACTCAGGCGCCTCCACATCGGAAGACGTATTCTTAAGATTAAATAAAGAGATTGAAAAGGAAGCAAGAACAAACCCCGGCTCGGAGATGGACAGTCTGATGAAAAAACTGCGTTTCTACTTTGTATCGATCACAAATAACCCCAACTTCGTCCGCGACCCCCGAAAGCTCGTCTCCAACCGCTGGGAACCCATCAGCCCACTCGTCGGCATCATCAACAGCGGGATATCCGGCAACGCAGTAGAGGCAGACCGCGCCCTGCAGATGCGGTATTCCTCCAACCCGGCCGTCGACGGCCTCCACTCTACCTACTGTTCCGTATGGATCACCGGCTGCTGTATAGAATATAATGACGGACGGCTATACGAACCCGTGCTGCCCCTCGGCTGGCAGATATCTTCCCCTTCCGTACAAAGGCTAAAAAGCTCTTTTAACCAGGAAGGCCTCCATGACTACTTCCGCGATGGCATCCCCTACATCCTCCAAACCGTAAAAAGTCACCATTGACCAAAACTTCCTATCTTTAACCGACATGATACCATCCAATCGCAGAAAATTTCTTGGCGCGGTTGCCGCCCTCGCGGTCGGCTCTGCAGCCTCAGCAAAAACATTTGACAAATCGATCTCCCAGTTCAATATGAACAATAATAACACAACCGGAACACAACGTCCCCCGCTCGTCCACCACGTCTTCTTCTGGCTTAAGAACCCCAACTCAAAAGAAGACCGCGACAAGCTCGTCGAAGGCGTTAAGACGCTTAAAAATATACCTACAGTAAAAGAATTGCACGTCGGCGTAGTCGCCAGCACGGAAAAAAGAGACGTCGTAGACAACAGCTGGGGCGTTTCCGAACTCATGTTCTTCGACGACCTCCAGGGGCAGGCTACGTATCAGTCACACCCCATCCACCTGGAATTTATCAAGAACTACGGACACCTCTGGGAAAAAGTCGTCGTCTACGACGTCATGGAAGCCTAGCTTACTCCGAGCAGCTCTACTTCAAATATCAACGTGCTGTTGGGACCAATCTGGCCGCCAACCTGCCTGTCTCCATATCCCAGATTAGGAGGGATAAAGAACCGCCATTTACTACCCGTAGGCATCAGCTGCAGCCCTTCCGTCCAACCCTTGATCACCGCATTCAGCGGAAAGGTGGCCGGCTGCCCGCGACGAACGCTGCTGTCAAAAACAGTTCCGTCGATCAGCGTGCCATGGTAATGACAGGTCACCTTGTTCGAGGCCAGCGGCTTGACACCGCTTCCTTCCGTAATGACCTCATACTGAAGACCGCTCGGCAACGCAACTACGCCGGGCTTTGCCTTATTCGCTTCCAGAAAATCCTGTCCCGCCTTCAGATTGGCGGCGGCCTTCTCATTTTTCATGTTGAACAACTTATCCGCTAGACTCATTGTTATTGGTTTTACGCAAAGGTACAAACATCGTAATTTCGCCGCTCCACACATGAATAAAAAGACCTATTTCAAATATATCTTCGTACTGGGCTCACTCACAGCCCTCGGCCCCTTCTCGATCGACATGTATCTCCCCGGCTTCGAAGACATAGCCCACAGCCTCAATACATCCGTTGCAACCGTCGCCCTCTCCCTCTCCAGCTATTTCATCGGCATCTCCCTCGGACAGCTGCTCTACGGGCCGCTCCTCGACCGCTACGGCCGCAAACGTCCGCTCTACGCCGGTCTCGCGCTCTATATCGTCTCCACAATTATCTGTATGCAGGTACGGGATATCAATACCCTGATCATCCTCCGTTTCATACAGGCCGTGGGCAGCTGCGCCGCACAGGTCGCCGCCATGGCCATGGTCCGTGACCTCTTCGGTCCAAAGGAAAGCGCCAAAGTCTTCTCTCTTCTGCTTTTGGTCCTTGGTGCATCCCCCATGATCGCCCCCACCGCCGGCGGCTATATCGTGGTTAACTTCGGCTGGCGTACCATCTTCCTCGTCCTCACCATCCTTGGCGTCCTCATCACCGCCCTGACCATCTTCCTCCTGCCCGAAAGCTACGCCGCCGACAAGAATTTCTCCCTCAAGCCCCGCCCCATCATAAGAAATTTTATCTCCGTCTTCCGCGAACCCCAGTTCCTCGTCTTCGTCTTTGTTCAATCCCTGGCCTTCGCCGGCCTCCTGGCCTATGTTTCAGGCTCCCCGATCGTCTTCATGAACATCTTCCACGTCGACAAAAGGACCTATGGCTGGATATTCGCCTTCCTCTCCGTCGCCTTCATCGGCCTCAGCCAGTTCAATAGCCTGTTTCTAAAAAAATATAGCAGCGAACAGATCATCTGGGTCGCCCTCATAGGTCAGGTCCTCGTCGCCGCCATCTTCCTTGCCGGCAATATCGCCGGCTGGTACGGCCTGCCCCAGACCATCCTCTTCATCTTCCTCTTCCTCGGCTGCCTCGGCTTTACCAACCCCAACGCCGCTGCCCTTTCCCTCGCCCCCTTCTCCAAAAATGCCGGCACCGCATCGGCCCTCCTCGGCGCCCTCCAGATGGGCATCGGAGCCGTCGCATCCATGGGTATCGGCGCCTTCAGCAGCACCTCCGCAACTCCCATGATCGCCATCATGGCCACCACCTCCCTCGCCGCCCTCCTCATCCTCATCATCGGCAAACGCTCCGGCAAACTCACCGTCACCACCAGCACCTCCCCAGACCCAATAGGGCACTAGCCCCGGCCAAACCATTCCACCACAAGGACCGTCGCAAAATGGGTGTTTTTACCCTTTTATCCCCGCCGGTGTTTCGTTAAATTGGAATTTTCGATATCACCATAACCAAACCTCCAGCTTTAAAGAAAGTCGGAAATGGTTGTTTTGATATCACACCAAAATCACCCAAAAAATGGTCCGCAACATGGGAAAGTCATTTAATCTATGGCCTTGTGCACTCGTCATTCTGATATTCGGTTGTCACCTTGAAATTAAGGAGCCCGTAATGAGTCCACAACGGATGACCAATTATCTCAAGTCATTTGATCTGGGTGCAACTAACGGATATATCAGCATCGTATATAATGACGCTAACTTCGACATTGTTGAGAATTACTTTGCTACCCATCCGAAAATAAGGTATTTGGATTTAGTCGGTCGATATACAGAAAAAGTCCCTGAAAAATTATATTGTCTCGACTCTCTAAAACATCTGGATTTTATTTTGGATAAGAAACCTGCAAATTTCCCTGCAAACTTTAGCAAAATCCGACAACTTGATACATTGCTCTTGCGGCTTATCGAAGAATCGCAGCTCCCCATTGAGATTACAAAGCTTGGGTCATTGAAGGTTTTGGATATTTCTGCGAGCGGCGTTACAACTTTGCCGGAAGCGGTAGAGAATATGAAGCAGTTGCAAGATCTAAATATCGAAGGAACAAAAATAACTTCTCTTCCTTCCGGGCTTAACCAACTCAAAAATCTAAAAAAGTTGAATGTTTCAGATTGTAATATCGCCTTTAATTCATTTACAAATATCGATAGTTTAGAACAATTAAAACTTGACAAATATAAATGGTGGTCCAATTTTGTTGGCCGACTTACAACTCATTCGAAACTGAAGTCAATATCGCTTAGAGAAAATAGTATAAGCTCATTTCCAAGCAACTTACGATCAATAGAGGGTTTGACCAACATCGATTTGGGTGAAAATTCGCTCGACCGGCAAAATCTTGACTTCTCGATGTTTCATTATCTTAAAAATCTTAATCTGGAGCTCAATTCGATTGATAGCAACTCAGTATTAGGTTTGAAATTCGCTTCAAACTCGATACTGGAAGAGTTGATGCTTTCCTTCAATAAATTAAATACCATACCGTCGGAGGTACTTAAGCTGGGAAATCTAAAAAGGCTTAGCCTCTCCGATAATAATATCACGCTGTTGCCCGACGATATCAGGCGTTTGAAAAAATTAACATATCTCAATCTAAATAAAAATAACCTTACCGAAATAGTTTCGGCTATCAGCGAATTAAACTTACTCGATTCAATCGACCTTGGTGCAAATTTCAAACTCGCTGATATCAGCGCAATCTGTCACTTGGATAGCCTTAGATATTTAGTTCTCGACGTGTGTGAATTGCCGATTCTTCCAGGCGCGATCTCAAACCTTTCCCGTCTTGACGAATTGCATCTCGGGTATAACTCACTTGAATCTCTACCTGAAGAAATGAAACAAATGAAAAGGCTTAAGATCCTGAAACTAAGAGAAAACAAATTTTCGAAATTGCCTTTTTGTATTGGAGAAATGGACTCGCTCCAGGACCTGGATATAGGCTCCAATAAACTCAAGGATATTTCTTTTCAATGGGAGAAACTAAAAATGCTTAGCAATCTCGATTTGGAGGACAATGCAATTCGTAAATTACCGTCGAATTTTGGCTCGCTGCTCTCTCTTAAGCAACTCACTCTAAGTAAAAATAAATTGGACAGCTCGGATGCTGATTTGAAAGTTGTTGCGAACCTGAAAAATCTGAAATCGTTGAATGTAGCCAATTGCGGACTGAAGCAACTACCTTCCGAAATATCATCCCTCGATAATTTGACTAGACTGGATATCAGCGGCAATCCCATCGGTGATGCTTCGGGAGTTACGGGCCGAATGAAGAATATCACAGACCTCAGTGATACAAACACATCAGTCGCCGCTAATTCAAGCCCCATTTCGATTTTTTTTAGAATACTCGCCTTTGTAACCGGGCTCTTTTTAATCATCGTAAGTACATTTTTGTACAAATCTGAGCAAGGAAAAATAGAGAACAGAATGACAGATTTTTGGATTTTTATGTCGGCCGACCATTCGGAGGCCAAAGGATTCAAATTCTATATTTATTCATTTATAAGTACAATGAAAGGGATGTTCGAGAGGCTTATTGTTTTCAAATTCTGGTCATTGCAAACGCTTGGAGTGCTTCTTTCCTTTAATTGTGCATTTCTTTGTTTCTATAGCTTATATAATTTTATATTTTCATATGAAAATAATTTTCTAGACCCACGGTATCTTTTTGTCATCGCTTTTTTGACGCTAGGTTTTATGCCCGTCATCAATCGAAAATTAAATAGTTACATATTACCTACCGCAATAATTTTGATATTACTCTTTATTTATATCGATGCGATAACAATGAGTATAAGGCGAGACGGCACGGATATCCTACCCCATGTTACTAGTGAACTATTAATTAGTTCGTTTTTATTACCTGGAGGCATCTTGCTTTCCTATTTTTATTTTAAATTACTCTATTGGGCATACTTTAAAACAAGACGGACAATTCTGAAAAGCACGAGTCTTTTAATTCTTCAATTGCTGGTGGCGTATTTTGTTGTCAGAGGAATATATGTATTGCCAATGTTGATGTACTTTGTCCATGGTATTTTCTTCATAGTATTATTCTATTTCATGCTGAGCCTTAATGTGGTCTTCACCACCTCGTTAATTGCAATTCTGTTTTATGCAATATTGCTGATCAATCAACTGTTTGAACGGTCAAGTTATTTCATTATCGAACAAAAAATTATCACCAATCGAAAAGTGGCAATTCCTATCGCGTTGCTTTTGCTTACCGGATCGTCTTTCCTGGCGGATCCAATTGTCGCGGTTATCCGCAAATTGTTGGGTTCAGGCGGGGAGTAAATATTGCCTCCTTACGGCAGCTTCGCCACCAACCCCTCCGGTAACAACTTCAATATCCAATATATGATCTTCCACTTCCACCCCGGCACGATCACAAACCGTCGCGGCACCTCCACCACATGCCGCGCAACATATGCCGGCGTCATCACCAGCCCGGCCGGCAACTCCAGTCCAGCCGTCAATTTACTCTTTATATACCCCGACACGATCGCATTCACCACTACCCCACGCGCAGAAAGATACTGCCGCAACCCGGCCAAATAGGTCGTGAACGCTGCCTTCGTGCTCCCATAAATAAAATTGCTCTTTCGCCCACGCACACCCGACAACGACGACAGTCCCACGATCCGCTCAAGACCGGTATTGCTTTCGTCCATCGCGATAATATTCAATATCGATACCGCCCCCGCATACAGCACATTCATCATCCGGTAACTTCCCTCCCAGGAAACCAGCGCCTCCTCATTCGTCACCTGGAATCCCGCAGTATACACGACAATATTCGGCTTCTCCCCCAACCCCTCATAAAAAGCCCGGTGACTCCCAAAGTCCACCGCATCAAAATACTCCACCTTCACTCCCTCTACCCCCGGCGCAGAAGCAACATTCAACCCACGTTCCTCAACAAACGCCGACAACTCCCCCACACTCCGCGACGCCGCAATAACCCTATACCCCTTAGCCTCATACAGGGCGATCGCCTCTTTCGCCACATCAGAATTGGCGCCAAGCACAAGTACTGTCTTCATGGCTTTCCGATAATTTCGACACCATCAGGCCCCGCAACCACCGCCTTGTGCGCCATATTAAAAAATAAAGAATGCTCCAGTATCCCGGGAATGCTCGTCACCCGGTCGTTCAGCATCGCCGGCTCCGGGAACGCGCTGAACCAGCTATCGATCAGATAATTCCCCCGCTCGGTCACCGCCGCACCATCCTTACCCGGCGCCCCCATCCGCAGCTCCGACTTCATCGGGCTAAAGAACTTCTTAAGCCTGTCTGACACGTACCCCAGCGCCTCCGGCAACACTTCCACTACCAACGGGAACCGACCATCGAGCCGGTCCACCTTCTTGGAGATATCCCCCACCAGCACAAACTCTCCCGCCATCGCCGCCAGCACTTTCTCCGAAACAAAGACCCCGCCTCCGCTCTTTAATGCCGTCAGCCGCCAGTCTAACTGGTCACAGCCATCAAAATACACATCCACCTGCGTCAACCACCCGGCCTCCAGCACCACAAATCCTTCGGCGAGCAATAACCGCCTGGTCGAAAAAGACGACGTCACCAGTTTCAGGGACCCGAACAACGCAGCATCCGCTTTCAACAAATTCACCATATGCGCCATGGTCGACCCCGCACCCAATCCAACCGTCATCCCCGGCTTGATCAGCTTTAGCGCCGCTTTAGCAGCTTCCATCTTAAGATCAGACATGCTTATATTTTGGCGGTAAGATACCAAATTACCTCATCCAACCCCGCAAACTGCCCGTTCAACGATTCTCCCTTATCTTCCGGTAACCATTTATCGTATTTTTATAAAAAACCAACCATGCCTTCACCTCGCGTCGTCCTCGTCGGAGCCGGTATTATGAGCGCAACCCTCGCTTCGATGCTAAAAGAATTAGACCCTTCCCTCAACATCACGATCTTCGAAGCCCTCGACAGCCCCGCACAGGAAAGCTCAAACGCATGGAACAACGCCGGCACCGGCCACGCCGCCCTCTGCGAGCTCAACTATACCCCCGAAAAAGAGGACGGGACCATCGATATTGCAAAAGCCCTCGAAGTCAATACAGAATTTGACCTCTCCCGCCAGTTCTGGTCTTATCTGGTATCAAAAGGCGCTATAAAAGACCCGCAATCCTTTATCCACCCCGTACCCCACTTCAGCTTCGTACGCGGCGCCGACAACGCAGCTTTCCTGAAATTACGCCACGCAACGCTCTCCGCCCATCCCAACTACCACGGCATGGAATTCACCATGGATGCGCAACAGCTGAAAGAATGGTTCCCCCTGGTCATGGAAGGCCGCTCCCACGGCGAGATAGTCGCCGCCACCAGGATGATCACCGGCACCGACGTCGACTACGGAGCGCTCACCCGCCTCCTCCTCGACGAGCTAGCAAAAAAAGAAGGCTTCTCCATCCACTATTCCAGCCGCGTCCAGGACCTGCACCGCGACAACAGTCACTGGGATCTCAAAATAAAAAATGAAAAGAACGGCGACCACTATAGTGTGCCAGCCGATTTCGTATTCCTCGGCGCAGGAGGCGGCGCACTTCCCCTTCTTCAGAAATCCCGCATCCCCGAAGGACGCGGCTACGCCGGCTTCCCCGTCAGCGGCGTCTGGCTTCGCTGCGACAACCCCTCCATTACCGGACGACACCACGCAAAGGTTTATGGAAAAGCCGCCGTCGGCTCCCCGCCCATGTCGGTTCCACACCTCGACACCCGCCACATCGGCGGCCAGACATCCTTACTGTTCGGGCCATACGCAGGCTTCTCCACAAAATTCCTCAAACACGGCTCCTTCCTCGACCTCTTCAGCTCCATCGACCCCGACAATATCCTGCCCCTGCTCGCAGTAGGCAGAGACAACTTTGCACTGGAAAAATACCTGGTAGGCCAGGTCTTCGAAACGCCGCACCAGCGCTTCGCCACACTAAAAGAATTCTTCCCCCTCGCCAACCAGGACGACTGGCAGGTAGAAGTTGCAGGCCAGCGCGTGCAGATCATAAAAAAAGATCCCGTCCACGGCGGCATCCTGCAGTTTGGAACCGAGTTGGTAGGCGCAGCCGACCACAGCATCATAGCCATGCTCGGAGCCTCTCCCGGCGCTTCCACCGCAGTATCCATCATGGTGCACGTCATCGAACGCTGTTTTGTGAAGTATCTCAACAATCAGGGATGGGCTGAAAAACTAAAGGAAATGATACCTTCCTACGGACAGTCGCTCATAGAGAACACAGCCCTCTGCCAGCAGGTCCGCACTGCAACCGCCTCCGTCCTGAACCTCCAAAATATTTCACAATGATCAGAGCTTATCTGCTGAATACCGGCCCCGACGGACACTCCCACGTCCAGCGGGGCCACATAAAAGAAACCTCACCCTCCACCACTCAGTCGATCTCCTTCAGCGAAACACCCGCCGGCTCGAGCCTCGACTGGCACAACGCGCCCTCGATCCAATACGTCATCACCCTCTCCGGCACCCTCGAATTCACCACCCACAGCGGCGCGACCTTCGTCATCCATCCCGGCGACATCCTCATCGCCAAAGACACCACCGGCTCCGGCCACAAATGGCGGCTCATCGACGACCAACCCTGGCGAAGAGCCTACGTCATCTTCAACGACACCGCCGACCCCCACTTCATCGCCGATCCTGATCCCGCCACCGGCCAAACCGCAACAACCCCATAACACCTGAACCCTATTTCAATAGTTCCGTCGGTATACTATCAATACCCCTTATCCTTACCTGCTTATAAAAAACCTCCGCCCCCTCCGACTGCAGCTGTATCTTCCCTCTCGTCAGCGGCCGCACAGCCCCACTATCCACCTGCGAATTGCGGTACAACACCATCATCACCTTCCCATTCACCACATGCACGCTCGTATCCCCATGGCAATAAAGATCCAGCTGATTCCACTCCCCCGTAGCCTTCTCCGCATCACCCCTCTTGATACAATGCCTCCCCGGCTTCTCATCCGCCCTAAAACTAAACAAAGCACCCGCCGGATCGTACACATAATCGCTGTCATTAGCCTTCACCGCCGGGATCTCCGCTATACCTCCCGCACAACCCCAATAATCCCCGCAATCCCCCTCCTGTATCTGAAACTCCTGGCTCCTCATCCACGCCCCATAGTCCGCACCATACGGTCCCACCGAATGATACAACAGCCCGCTGTCCTTCTTCTTCCCCTTCTTATTCCCCCAGCTCAGCGAGCCCCAACGAAACAGCAGCTGAAGATGATAGTTAGAATACTCTTTCTTCGTAGATATCCCCCCAACATCCTCCCCCGAGATACGGATAACATTCTCACCCCCATCCTTCACCACCGTAAAAACATGATGCGGATCATTGTTCAATCCTATCGGCGCCTTTAAATAAATATCCCACCCCCTCAGGTCCTTCCCATCAAACAAAGAAGTCCACCCCTTCTCCGCGCCACCCATTCTCCATCCCTTCCCGGCGTCATCCCCCCACCCCTTCCCAGCGGGCGCAAGTGCGGCCAAACCAAGTCCACCCAACACCAACAAACAAAAACTAATTATCCTTACCATAGTCAAAGATTATATCCTAATATACCAAAAATCCTCAACTCCTCCCCCACCTCGGGCAACCTAAATTCCACGCAACTTCCTCACAAACTCCCCAATCGCCTCCCCAATCTCCCCCGGACTATCCTCCTGTAAAAAATGCTTCCCCTTCACCGTTATCTCCGTCTGATTGGGCCATAAACTACACAGCCGACGTACACTCTCATTCTCCACCGCCCCTGGATCACCATGTATCCAAAGCTTGGGAAAAACACTCTGCTTCAGCCAGCTCCCATAATCAGCCACCACCCGGGCTACATCCACAGGCTCCCCATCCAGCGGTATCTGCCGCGGAAACGATAACGTAGGACGCCGATCCTCCCCTTCATTAAGAAAAGGCCTCCGGTACTCCGCCATCTCCACATCACTGAGCCGACGAAAGATCCCACCCGGCAATACCTTTTCAATAAACACATTGTCCCTTAATATCATCTCCTCACCAGCCGGAGAACGCAAAGCCCTAAAAACCTCCCGCACCTTCGGCTCAAACTCATCCCACGCAAAAGGAACCGCCAACGCCTCCATATGAACGATACCCTGCACCCGCGACCGGTGCTGATTCGCCCAATCAAACCCCAGCACAGAACCCCAGTCATGAAGAACCAGCAGAACATTATCACCCAACCTCAACTCCTCCCAAAGCGCAAACAGAAATTCACGTTGCTCCTGGTATGAATAGACCGAACCGGGCAGCTTCTCCGAATCACCCATGCCAATCAGATCGCAGGCAATAAGACGCCCCAGCCCGCGGCAATAAGGCATGATATTCCGCCAGAGATAAGACGAGGTGGGGTTTCCATGCTGAAACACAATAGGGTCCCCTTCGCCTTCATCGATATAGGCCATCCGGCGACCCTTGATCTCGATAAATTTCTTTTCGGCAAACGGCTTTTCACCGAAAACAGCCCCTGCAAAAACATTGCTTTCCATATTTTTAATGATTTAATACAGCAAAGCAACGACCATAGCACAGGCCAAAAAATAATGTACCTTAAGGTTTTTTGCGGGACATATTCGCCTTCATCTGGCTAAAAAATTCAGGCGTTACGCCGATATACGAAGCGATATATTTTTGCGGAATACGGCTTTCAAGCCCCGGATAGTTCGCGGTAAATAAATTATACCTCCCCTCTGCCGTCTCCGAAAGATTGGCATTTATTCTGTTCTGATGAAAGACAAAAGCGTTTTGAAACAATATCCTGAAAAATCGTTCGAACTTCGGCGCACGCTCATACAGTTTGTCCAGATTGTCCTTGCTGATCTGTATCAGGGAGGTAGCCTCCAATGCCTCCAGGTTATTGGCGCTCTTCCGCCCCGACAGATAACTATAAAGATCACCGCTGCACCACCAATCCGAAGGAGCAAACATTAAGACATGTTCTTTGCCAGCGGCGTCGATAGTATAGGTCCGAAGGCAACCCTCGATCACAAAGAACTGATACCTCGCCACTTCGCCTTCTTTTAACAAAAACTCCTTTCTCTTGACCACTCTCGACTGGGCAACAGACATTAAGATCTCCATTTCCTCCCCCGTCGGGTCAATATGCCGCCGTATATTATTTATAATAACATCCTGCATACAGCCATAAATATATTAATTTCTTAACGGGGGCGCCCCCAAGCCCTGACATTTAATTCTTTTTTTTGAATATCATTTCTATCTTTAATTCGAGGTCCCCCCGACAATGCAACCGCTAACAAACGAAAACGAACTACTGCTAAAGATTGCCGAAGGCGACCAAACGGCCTTCAAAGATCTTTTCCACTCCTGGCGGGACAAGCTCTACTTCTTCATACTCCGGATAACCCACTCCCCTGCCACAGCCGAAGACATACTCCAGGATACATTCCTGAAGATCTGGACCAACCGCGCCACCCTCAGCTCTATCCGGCATTTCGACGCATACATCTACCAGATGTCCCGAAACCAGGCCATCACAGCCATGCGACGAATGGCCCAGGAAACGCTGATCCTTGCGGAACTAAAGAAAACACCAGAGCCGGCAGAAGATGACACCGTCGCTCACCGCGAATTGAACGATAAATTCCAGGCCATCCTCCACAAACTACCCACCCAGCAACGCCTGGTGTATACCCTGACCCACCTGCAGGGACTAAAACACGAAGAAGTAGCACAGCAATTGAAAATATCTTCGTCGACGGTCAAAAACCACATGACCCGCGCCCTCTACACCATCCGGCAACAGCTGCTGCAACACCTGGAAATGATCATTATATACATGCTGCTCACACGGATCTTATAAATTTTAAAAAAAACTTCCACACCGTGTAGGAATATTTTTTCTCCCATTAGTCTTACTATCATGCCCGACCAATCAATGGCTGCCCTGATCGAACGTTTGTTAGACGGCTCGATCACCCCGGCAGAAAAGGAATTACTGGCCAAATGGATCCTCAATGACACCAACGAGGAACAGCTGCATTCGATCATGCAGCAGGCCTGGACCGATTTCAAACCCGGGCAGACCCTCCCGGCCGAAAAAGCCGATCAGATACTCGGGTCTATCATACCCCCCACCCGTCGCATTGGACAAAGAAAAAGAACATACACACTCGCCGCAGCAGCCGTGCTCCTCTTCGCCATTCTGACCGGAGCCAGCCTTTACCTTCTCAAAAAACAATCAGCGCCCATAGCGATTGCAGCCGCCAAAGACGTAGCACCGCCTGCAGCAACCAAAGCCGTGCTAACCCTCTCTGATGGCGCAACCATCGACCTCGACAGCGCCGCCAAAGGCAATATCGCCACCCAGCACACAACATCCGTCATCAAACAGGACGACGGCGATATCGTCTACCAGGGCGACCCAACCACAACCAACCCAACCAACACAACCACCACAACCGCGGCCACCACCGCATACAATACCCTCACCGTCCCACGAGGCAGCCGCATCGCACACCTCACCCTCTCCGATGGCACAAAGGTCTGGCTGAACGCTGGCTCCTCCCTCCGCTATCCCGTTGCCTTCAGCGGCCCCGACAGAAAAGTCGAGGTCACCGGTGAAACATACTTCGAAGTCGCACAGGACAAGCTCCACCCATTCGTTGTCAACAAAGGCGACAACGCTGTAAAAGTCCTCGGCACCCATTTCAACGTCAACGCCTATGACGAAGAAGGCCCGATGAAGGTCACCCTGCTGGAAGGCGCAGTCAAAGTCTCCACCAGCAAAAACAACAGCCTCCTCCAGCCCGGTCAGATGGCCATCATGGATCAGACCAGGCCCATCGATATCCTCAACAACGCCGACCTCGAAAGGGTCATGGCCTGGAAGAACGGCTATTTCAATTTCTCAAACGCAGACATACAGACTATAATGCGCGAGCTTTCAAGATGGTACGGCCTCGAGCTCGTCTTCAACAATGTCACGAACGAAAGATTTCATGTGGAGATCAACCGGGATATCCCCCTCTCCAAAGTGCTCAGGATCCTGGAGTTGACAGACAAGATCCATTTCACCATTTCAGGAAACAAGGTGACGGTATTGCCTTGACCATTAAACCTCATCCATATACCTAAGCCACATCACCGGGCTCAAGGAAGAAGCTATGCCCATCCACGAGCCCAACAAACCACACCCATAAATACGACCAAACCAACATTGCAATATGACACACCAGCCACTCACTGCGATGAAGCTAACCGTTCTCATTTTTTTAATAACCTCCATCCAGCTATCCGCCCGGGGATTCGGCCAGGGCATCAACATCTCTGAAAAGAAAGCGCCGATCAGCAAGGTCTTCGAAGATATCCGCAAACAGACCGGCTACACCTTCGTCTACGCAGAATCGATCCTTGCCAACACATCACCCGTCTCCGTCAGCGTTCACAACGCCACTCTCGAAGAGGCGTTAAAGGCCTGCTTCCACGACCAGCCCTTCACCTGGTCCATCGCGGAGAATACCATCGTGCTAAAGCTGAAAACCAACCCCAATCCATTAGCCAGCACCACCGATACAGTACCCGCCAGACACCTCATCGAGGTCAAAGGCAAAGTGACGGATAGCCTCGGCAAGCCTTTACAAGGCGTTTCCATAACAGTAAAAGGCATAAGAAAAGGCACCTCCACCGACGCCGAAGGTAATTTCATAGTCCATGTCAAAGACGAGCGCTCGGTCCTGGCCTTCAGCATGGTCGGCTTCAGCGCGAAGGAGATCACGATCGGCAGACTCACCCAACTCTCGATCACACTCGCCGAATCAAGCACCGACCTGAGCGAAATGGTAGTCACTGGCTATCAGAACCAGTCCAAAAGACTCAGCGGCAGCTCCACAGCAACCGTCGATATCAAAAGCGTCGCTATCCAGCCCGCCGCCTCATTCGATCAGTTGCTGCAGGGACAGGCTCCCGGACTGAATATAAAGACCGGCAGCGGACAGCCCGGAAGACCTTCCGACGTGGTGATAAGAGGAAAAGGGTCCATCAACGGATCGACCGATCCCCTGTATATCGTCGACGGCATCCAGCTGCAGGCAAGGGATTTCGAAGCCATGAACCCACTGGACTTCGAGAGCGTCACGATCCTGAAGGACGGAGCCTCCACAAGCCTCTATGGCTCGCGCGGCGCAAATGGCGTGATCGTGGTCACCACAAAAAAAGGCAGGGAAGGCCAGCTGATCGTCACCTATACGGGACAGACGGGCTTCTCCAAACTGCCACCAGGCAAACTAAAGACCATGAGCGGTCCCCAGCACGTCGACTTCGAAATGAATATCGCCGGCAACCCCTACAGCTGGACGGACGCCCAGGCTGACAGCCTCAGGAAGATCAACTTCGACTGGGAGACGGCCCTGTTCAGGTCCGCGCAGATGCAGGAACACCAGCTGTCATTCAGCGGCGGGAACAACAAGACAAAATACTTCAGCTCCTTCTCCTACCTCGACCAGGACGGCATCCTGCTGAACACCAACCTGAGACGCTACACCGCCAGATTCAATATCGAACACACGACCAATAATTTTAAGTTCGGCACCAATATATCCGGAGGATGGAGCAAAGTCCGGAACACCAAAGAGGGCAACGAGAACTTTACCCCGCTGAACACGATCCTCTGGGCCTTGCCCTACGAGGTTCCTTATACATCCACAGGAAAATATACGGAGAGCATCCAGGGAGTGGGCAACTGGACAAACCCCTTCGAGGACGTCAATACTAACATGGGCCATACTTACTACACAAAGGCCTATGGCAACAGTTTTGTAGAATATCGGTTCCCCATGCTGAAAGGCCTCAGCTGGCGCAGCAATTTCGGTGGTGACTATACGCAGAATGAGACCTTCTCTATCACGAACAACGGCACACAGGCCGCCGAACACGACGGCCAGTCAACATCCCCCATGTGGGGCCAGGGCAATATCAGCCAGTCACTGACCAAACAATTCCGCTATACCATCACAAACGCCCTTTCCTACAAACATATCTTTGGCGCCGACAGACAGCACGACCTGACCGCCTCTCTCTATCACGAGACCGTACGCACCCGGACATCCGGCTTCGGATACCAGGCCTTCGGACTGCTGAATCCCTATCCCAACGCAGCCGGACTGGTGGCCGGGACCACTACCAATGGCTATATCCCCGTGATCAATAATATTGTTTTCACACCGGACTATGGCCTCGTCTCCTTCTTCAGCATCGTCGATTACGTGTACAAGCGCAAATTCATGCTGAGCGGCTCCATAAGACGGGACGGCTCTTCCCGCCTGGCCCCGGATAACCGCTGGGTCAACTACGGCGGCATCAGCGGCGCCTGGCTCCTGTCCGAAGAGAATTTCCTGCGCCAGAACCCCGTCATCAGCCTGCTCAAGCTAAAGACCAGCTACGGCACGGTCGGCAACCAGGAAGGGATCGGAGACTTCCCCTACATGCAACAATATTCTTCTGGCACATTCGCCGGTGGTCCATCCCTGGGTATTTCGACATTCGGCAACAAGAATCTGAAATGGGAGACCAGAAGCACATTCAACGCCGGCTTCGAGCTGGGTCTGTTCAAAAATCGGATCACCACCAACCTCGAATTCTACAATTCCATCACGAACAATCTCTTCTTCAGCCTGACGGCACCCGCTACCAGCGGCGGCCCGGGCCAGGTGATGGGCAACGCCGGCAGTATGCGCAACCGTGGTTTTGAAGCCAGCGTGACCCTCGCCGTCGTCCGCACTACCTACTTCGACTGGAATATCGCTGCCAACTACAGCCTCAACCGAAATACCATCCTCTCCCTCCCGCAGGGCCAGCAGTCCCAGCTGTACCACAAATACCAGATACTACAGGTCGGTAAACCATTTAATAGTTTTTATCTCGACCGGTTCCAGGGCGTCGATCCGCAGACGGGCAGCGCCATCTATCTGAAAGCAGACGGCAAGACCACAACCCACACCTACGACCCCAATGACCGCGTCACGCTGGGTACGAGCGATGCGCCATTCAACGGAGGCATCAACAACAGCCTCCGGTACAAGACGGTCAACCTGAGTTTCCTCTGGGTATATTCCTATGGTAACTATGTGTACAACTACGCCAGAACACAGGTCGAGATCCCGGGTTATTCCAGCGCCGGCTTTTCTACCAATGGCCTGACAGCCTGGACAAAGCCGGGACAGATCACCAGCTTCCCCAGCATGAACGACCCCTTCAAACAGACGACCACCCGGTACCTGGAGAACGATAATTTCTGGCGCCTTCGCAACGTAATGCTCACCTACAGCCTTCCCCAACAGTACTGCAGAAAGCTGAAGATAAATTCCTTCCAGCTGTTCCTGCAAGGCCAAAATCTGTGGACGCTGTTCAAGCTGCAGGCCTTCGATCCTGAAGTCTCCAACGGCAATAGCAGCACGGCCAATTCAAATGCCGACATCACCGGGGCACAATATCCTCCGCTGAAGTCATACACCCTGGGAGCAACCATTAGTTTCTAACATGATAAACTCATTGATAATGCCACATCGCTCTATATTCAGCTCGACGGTCCTCCTATTCGCATTCTTCCTCTCTTCCTGCCTGAAGAACCTGGACACCTCACCCCAGACGATACACACCGACATCAATAATTTCGACGACCTCACCGCCGTTCAGGCCGGCGCCTATGGCGACCTGCAAAGCAGCAAGTATTACGGCGGCAGTGGCGGAGCCGCCATGGCATGGAGCAGCCTCCCCGATATCATGGGCGATGACTTCATCGAAGCCTATGAATCGCTCGGTGACTGGGAAAACGCCTCGAGATGGACCTATTCCGCCGACGACCCGATCCCCGGCGGAGCATTCTCACAGGCCTATGTCGTGATCAGCGCAGCAAATAATGTGATCCAGAACTGCAAAGGATACGAGTCGGGAAGCACCGCCGTCAGCGCTTTTCAGCTGGAGGCGCAGGCCAAGGCGCTGAGAGCTCACTGCCATTTCGACCTGCTACGCTACTATGCCCAGTCCTATCAACGCAATTCGGACAGCCTGGGCGTGCCCTATGTCACGGTCTTCAGTCCCGACAATCCCCTCACAGCCAAGCCCTCCAGGATAAGCGTGCGCAACTGCTACGACAGCATCTACAACGACCTCAACAGCGCGCTGGCCATCTACCGCCAATACGGAAACATCAGCAATCCCAATCGCTTCTTTATCGACTCCACCTGTATACACGCCATGCTGGCAAGAATAGGCTTGTACAACGGACAGTACGCCCAGGCAGCAGCCGACGCCTCTATCGTCATCGGAAAGATTCCCCTTGCCAACACCACCGAATACCCGCAGATATGGCTGGACAATACCACCGCAGAAATTATCTGGCAGATCCCCAACGACCAGACCATGCGCCCCGGCGTATGCAACAACGGCCTCCACGCAGCCTATCGCGTCGCCAATAATTTCCGCGACCTCGTCTATTCCTCTGCCGGCGGCATCCGCAACGACACCAACGTCATCCGCCGCGACATCCCCGGGACAGGCAACATAAGCCGGACCCTGCTCTTCAAATACGTGGGCACCCGCAACTTCAAGGTCTACCGCACCAGCGAAATGTATCTTATCCGGGCCGAATGCAAGTATCGTCTTTCTTCCGGCGCAGGCCTCGACGACCTCAATACGCTGCGCGCCGCCCGCGGAGCCGCAACAGGTGCTGAGACCGGAACCGACGTCTTCAACGCCATATTCACCGAGCGCCGGCTCGAGCTCATCGGGGAAGGCCACCGCTGGTTCGACCTCAGGCGGACAAGCAGGATCGTCAGCCGCGACGAATGCGGCAGCGCAGGCGGCTCACTCTCCAACATCTGTTCAGTCGGACCAGACTCGCGCAGCTGGATATGGCCGATCCCCTTCAATGAAATTAAGCTGAATAGCAACCTGGCCCAGAACCAGGGGTACTGACCCGTTTTTAGACCTTATCTCTAAAACCCGCCCCCGTGGCGGGTTTTTTGCTAATTTTAGACCACCAAAATCCCCGCTTGACCAGCCATAACATCCCCCAGCTCGTGGATCACCTCTTTCGGCATGAATCCGGAAAGCTCGTCGCCGTCCTGACCACACCCAACACCTTCCACGAAGACCCATACAATCAAACCACCGAGATCATCGTTGGCTACTACCACATCCTCGCAAACAACATGGACGAAGCCATCACCATCGCAAAAGCCAACCCCGAGTTTGCCTTCGTAAAAGGCGCGAAGATCGAAGTCCGCCCAATAAAAACAAAGGAGCAGTCGACCAATTTCGACTACCCCTCCTAAACCCACTCCCAATATCCCTCTACCCAATACCAGGCTCCATCCTGACGCCGGTGCCAGTAACCGCGGACCCAAACCCTATGCGGATCACGCACGACCCAGCGTCCGGGCTGGAAAACATAGCCGCCATTGTTCCAACCCCATTCACCACCGATCCAGACATGTTCGGGAGAAGGCTGCGGCGGCTGCATCATCTGCGGTTCCTGGGGACAGGCGCTCACAAATACCTCGTCGGGTAGACGCTTCCAGTAACCGGAGACCCAGTACCATTCTCCATTCGGCCACTGCGCCCAGTGCCCCTTGATAAAGATCTTGTTGGGATCAGGCACCGTCCAGTAACCCGTCTGGTACATGTAGCGGTTGTTTACCCAGATCCACTCGCCGTTCACCCAGATATGATGGCTGGATGGTCTTGGAGGGCGGAGATAATTCGGCTCGGGCATCCACATCGGCACACCCATATGAGGTATCGGCTTCCAATACCCGGGCTGCCAGAAAGAGCTGCCGTCTGGGTTCCGAACCCATTCCCCTTTAACCCATACATGATCTTTCTCCGGGACCGTCCAGAAACCAGGCTGCCGGACATAGCCGTTGCCCCGCGGTACCCACTCCCCCTCGATCCAGACATGATTGGCCGTCGGCTGAGGTGGACGGGCAATAAATGGCTCCGACGGCAGAATGTTGATGGAGATCCGGATCTGTGCAAAACCCGTACTCAGAAAAGAAGACAATACAAAAAGAAATGAAAAACAAAGGACCGCTTTTTTCATAATTTAAGTAGCTTAAGTTGGATAACCAGCGACAAATGTTGAACCAACTACGTATTTTTTGAGCAGCTCCCCCCTTCAATTGCATCTCATTAACTCCCCGATCACATCTCATTAACAACGTTGCGGCTCAATCGACCGCCCGGCCGGATTTTAAGTACAACCACCTACGATCTCATACAGTTTATTCAGCAAATTGACCCCCATCTACCGATTCAGGTACATGTACGCTGGCGCGGCCACCCCTATTCAGTTAATTTGTACCATCATCAACCACTTATACCTTAATCGACATGAAAAATTCCATTCTCATCATTGCCGTTATCGGCATGTTCACCATCGCTTTTCTGCGATGCGTGACAGGAACCACCACCACTTCCGCTACTAACCGTATTCAGCTGCCATCCGACCCGCTGGCATCCTGCACCATTTCGAAGCAAGCCTTCAGTCAGTGGTTTGTCAGTGGCCAACCCTCTACCAACGGTGCCGTACAGCCTGGCAACAGCGTACTGTTCCCCTCCAACGACAACTGCGATTTCTATCAGTGGTCGCAGCAAATGTTCCTTTGGATGACCTCTCCCGCATCCGGCATGTACGGCGGCAATTCAATAGTCCTGGAATCTCCGCTCTTCTTCGACGTCTCTCCCCAGAACGCAGACACTCAACGCTTCCTTATCCCACACCTGCCCCACCATATCTTCAATATGTCTTCCCATCTCGTCAAGAATGGCCCCGAAAGACTTCCGCTGATCAAAGCCAACGACGGCAAAATGTATGAGGTCGAGCCCGCAACACCCGCGGATAAAAATAGACCCCAGGTCAGCGACGCCGGCGGCAACCAAATTCAGATCGATCGGATTGAGACCAACAGCGACGGAACGCATCGCTTCTATGACAAAGCCGGCAAAGAGATCCCCCATCCAAAGGCCATCCTCACCCATCGCCAGAACAGGATCCCGATTATAAAAGAGCTGATTGCCGGTAACACACACGCCTTTGTCGACAAGGAAGGAAATGAAGTGAATTTCGAGCTCTCGCAGGCCACCGGCGACGTCCTGATGTCGCAATCCGGCTCCCTCGTCTATTACCTTACAATGGTCAACGACGTTTATGCCTGGTATCTTACCGCGTCGAAGAATAATGCCATGAGCGGCCAGCACTTCCCCGTTACCGCCGCGGACAGGGACAGCATCTGCGCCTATGCAAGAGCGCATAACCAGGTTCTGCCCGATTCAAATGCCCTTGCCATAGAAATAAAATCGTCGTGGGTAGAAGCATCCTCGGTCCCCCCTGCAGACCTCAACAACTACTTCACGGTAGACGCCACCATCCCCGTCTATAAAAAAACAGCCTCTTATTGGATACCCGACAGCACCCGGCAGACCAAAATGGCGCTCGTAGGCATCCACGTCGTAGGCAGCGTCGCACACCATCCCGAAATGGTCTGGTCCACCTTTGAGCACGTCAGCAATGCCCCCAACGCAGCATATACATATCTCGACTCGGGCAAGAAAGTCAGGACAGTACCCGCCGACAAAGGCAGCGGCTGGCTGTTCTCCAATACCGGCGCGACCGCCGATACAGCTTACAACATATCCCATATGACGGCCTATAACCCCAAACTACAGACGTTCACGATCACCGATACCATTTTCGCACAGCCCAACTATCCCATAAGCCCGAGCAATACGCTTCGGACAACGCCCTGGGGCAGCGTCACAGACTCCGCGACCAACCAGCAGGACCTCAGCTCTGCCGCCTCGAATAGCGAGATCATCTCATTCGACAACAATATCCAGTCTTTCCTGCCTGGCGACAAAAGAGCCAACTATCTCCTCATCGGCGCCACCTGGACCTTCGGCGGCACACCTCCCAACGGAGGCAGCTATGGTTCGGATACCACCCACGGCGTAGCCATCGGCACCAGCGCGCTGGCCAACACGACCATGGAAACTTATTTTCAGAACAATAATCCACCGTCCCACACATTCACCCAGACGACCTGTTTCCTTTGTCACTCAAACAACAACAGCAACCTCCCGGGAGACCTCAGCCATATCTATACGGCCACACAACGCCTGTTCCTGGACCCGGTGGGCACGCTTAAGAAAAAATAGCTTCCACACCTCTTTAAAAAAAAGCGCCCTGCTCCAACAGCAGGGCGCCCTATTTCGATCAATATCAAAATATTTTAAGTCGCCGCCACGATCTGTGCCTTGATCTCGTGCTCCGACAGTTGCTGCTCTACCCCATTTTCATGGTTCAATTTGAACCAGTCCTTTGCAAACGGTTTCAGCAACCCGCTCGCCGCCTTCGGGCCCCAGCTGCCCGCCTCATAGGTCGCTAGCCCCTTCTTCGGCGACTTCTTCCACGCATTCAGCATCGGCATCACCACCTTCCACGCCGCCTCGATCTGGTCATCCCGCATGAACTGAGTGGCGTCACCCTCCAGCACATCCAGCAACAAGGCCTCATAAGCCTCCGGCAACGACTGCTTGAAATCGTCTTTATACATAAAGTCCATCTCCACCGACTCCAGCTTCATATGCAGACCAGGCACCTTCCCCTCGAACATCAGCCCGATCTCCAGCTCTGGCTGAATGCTGATGATCAGTTGATTCGGCATGAGGTCATCCTTGAATATCTTATGCGGAGAATCCTTGAACTGGATCATGATGACAGAGGACTGCCGCGGCATACACTTGCCCGTACGCAGGAAAAAAGGCACCCCCTTCCACCGCTCGGTGTCGATGAACATCCGCGCCGCAACAAAGGTCTCCGTGGTGGAATCAGGAGCCACCTGCCCCTCCTGCCGGTAGCCGACCTGAGGCTTACCATGGATCTCGCCCGCCGTATACTGACCACGAACGACTTCCTTAAAAACGCTCTGCGACGTATATGGTCTTATATTCTTCAATACCTTCACCTTGGCATCCCGGATCGCCTCCGCCTCATACGCCTTCGGACAATCCATCGCCACGATGCACAACAGCTGCAGAAGGTGATTCTGTATCATATCCCGCAAAGCCCCGCTGCTGTCATAATAGCCACCCCGGCTGCCCACGCTGACCTCTTCCGCCACGCTTATCTGGACATGATCGATATACTTGTTATTCCACAACGGCTCAAAAACATAATTCGCAAAACGGAACGCCATTATATTCTGCACCATCTCCTTTCCCAGGTAATGATCGATATGATAGATCTGCTTCGCCTTGAATCGCTTGTTGATATAACGGTTCAGCTTACGTGCTGAATCCAGGTCGGTACCGAACGGCTTCTCCACCACTATCCGGTCCAGCGCATCCCGGTTACACAGCTTCTGTATACACAGTGCATCGGCGATCGCCTCGATGAACCGCGGCGCAACCGCCAGGTAGAACATCCGGACTCCCCGCTGCTGCTCACGCTCTTCGAAGTCCTTGATCCGGTCCTTCAGCGTCGTATACGTCTCCTTCTGCATAAAATCCCCCTGCACATAGTGGACCCGCGCGGCAAAACTTGCCCACTTCTCCCTGTCCGCCTTCCCCATCCGGCTGAACTCATCCACACCTTCCAGCAGATAGTTCTTGTACTCTTGCTCGTCCACTGTCACAAAATCCACACAAAAGATCGAAAACACAGGCGGCAGGTGATTGTCCACGTATAGATTGAAAAGAGCAGGTATGAGCTTGCGTTTCGTCAGGTCGCCTTTGGCGCCGAAGATGGTAATAGCGGATGGAAATATCTTTCTCATAGTTCAAATCTAATGAAAAACCCGCTGGGTTGCAGCGGGTTTATATGGTTAAATTACTGTTTCCATGTATTATTCGACGTGTCCACATCCGGATATCGCTGGTCCGGATCCACCGTCACCTGAACAATCTTGCTGGTCGAAGCGTAATGGAACTTCCAGACCGACCCATGCATCCATATCTCTACGGGAAGCTTGACCCGGGAAGTCTTGCCATTCTCCTCCTTCACATCCACGGTGACAGGCATAGGCAGTTTTTGCTTGTTCTCGATCGTGATCAGCGCCCCTTCCGCCTGGTTGCCATTGATATATTCTACACCCGTGACAGCCTGGTCGATCTTCCAGTTGTTGAAGAACCATCCCCTCCAGAACCAATCGAGCGTCTCTCCCGATGCATTCTCGATCGCATGAAAGAAGTCATAAGGCGTCGGATGCTTGAACGCCCATTCGTGTACATAGTAGCGGAATGCGTAGTCAAAACGTTCCCTGCCCAATACTTCCTCCCGCAACAGCTCCAGCCCCGTACCCGGTTTGTTATAGGACAGCGTCCCCCACTCCCTGGTCGGCATCTGATCCGGAATGGTCATGATCGGATTCACAGGATTGAAGAAAGCATTGGCCAGCCGGCTCCTGTCCTTTAACACACGCAGATACTCCCCTTTGTTGAAGGCCGAATCCGCCACCCCATTGATGAAGGTGTTGAATCCTTCGTCCATCCACGAATATTTCCGCTCATTAGTACCCACGATCATCGGGAACCAGTTGTGTCCAAATTCATGACGGGTCACGCCCCAAAGACTCCCCTTCCTTGCACGATCGCTGCAAAACACGATCCCCGGATATTCCATCCCACCTACAACACCTGCCACATTGGTGGCAGAAGGGTAGGAGAACTCATATAAATACTTGGAATAATATTCGATACAACCCTTTACATACTCGGTGCTGCGACCCCAGGCAGAATCACCGGCGCTCTCGACAGGATACAGCGACTGGGCCAACGCCTTCTTGCCGCTCGGAAGATCGATCCTCGCCGCATCCCAGATAAAGGCCTTGGACGCGCCCCATGCCACATCGCGCGTGTTGAGACATTTGAACTTCCAGACAAGACGCCCCTTCGCAGGCCTGCTGGCAGCATCGGTCAGCTCGCTCTCGCTACGGATCGCTATTATCTTCTCGCTCGTCTTCGCATCCTGGTAGCGCTTCTGCTGTGTGGGCGTAAGCACCTCCAGCGGATTCACAAGCTCCCCGCTGCCACCGACGATCATATCCCCCGGCACGTCGACACTGTATTCGATATTGCCATATTCCAGGTAGAACTCGCCCTGACCCAGATAGGGAAGGGTATTCCATCCCACGACATTGTCATAGACACACATCCGGGGATACCACTGCGCAACCTCATAGATCCAGCCATTCTTTGTATCCAGACGTCCCGTACGGTCAGTACCATATTCGGGTATCTTGAAAGAATAGCTGATACGAAGTTTCAACACGCCACCGCTCTTCAAAGGAGTGGACAGCCTGACCTGCATCCTCGTATCGGATACCAGCGTGTCCGCGCTGCTGGCCTTACCGGTTGTAGTATTGATCAGCTCCACGGACTTCAGCTCATATCCGCCATCAAAAGCATTCCTGTTCGCCCAGCGACCACCGGAGACATCCGTCCCTGCAACACCCCTCGAGTCCAGCTTGTAAATATTCTGATCCATCTGCAGCCATACAAATGGAAGATCGTTCGGACTATTGTTCTTATAGGTAATGATTACCGTTGCAGACAACGATTGATTGACCTCGTCCAGCTTGGAATCGATCTTGTAGTCGGCGCTGTTCTGCCAGTATTTGGACCCGGGCTTGCCATCTGCCCCGCGGACATCGTCTCCATAAGCCGGATAGAATACGGGTGCAAACGCCTCATGTGCATCGTATACAGAAGAAGAAGTCTCGGACTGGGCACGGACAGCCTGCTGACCTAATATCAGACCGGCCAGCGCCACCACGCGAATTGAATTTCTCATATCAACACTGATTTTTTAATGTGGTAGCGAAGGTATATTTTCCTAACTTTCATTCCATGAATATCGCTGAAATTAAAAATCGATTAGCAAAAAGGGCTACAGAACTGTCCGCCGGCGGCTTTAAACCCACCTACTCCGACAAAGAAAGCTGGATCGGTCGCGTAGCCTTTTATAAAGAAGAGGAGTCGATCCCGCTGGACGCCGACGGCACTCCCATGCTTCCCCTGCTGCAGCTGAGCCTCGAAGGGCTTCCGTATATCCCCGACGGGCTGGAGAATACCAAAATGATCACCGTCTTCATCAGCGAAAACCTGCCCACCGATCGTCATCCCTATGAGAACGGCGACGGCTGGCTGCTGCGGGAATACAGCAAGGACGACCAGCTCATCAACAAGAAGCTGGAATACCTCGACTCCTACATCCGTTCATTTCCCCTCAAAACCACCTTCATTCCCGAAGACTACCCGGTATGGGACGGCGGCGGCATCCCCTCCGATATCGCAGACGAGATACTCCGCCTCGAAAAAGCGGAAGAAATAACAGACTACTATGATATAGTAGAAAATAATTATGGGCACAAGCTGGGCGGCTATCCCACCTTCTGTCAGTCGGGAGTCGACTTCGGCGAAGGCTTTGAATTTATGTTGCAGATCGCTTCAGATGGAAAGGCCAACCTTAATATTGTAGATGCTGGAACGATTTTCCTGGCAAAAAATCGGAAAACAGGCGAGTGGAGGCTATATATCGATTTTCTTTAATGCAATTTGCACCCGGTCCCCTTTCCTTAGCGTTTCCACTGTGGTCCGCAGGACCACGGTGCTATTCTTCAATCGCACTTCCACATCATAATACCACCCCTGAAACACCACACTCTCTACCACCCCTTCAAGATTACCCTCATCCACGATCCTTATATCCTCCGGCCTCACGAACGTCTTACCGATAAGATTATACTTTCCAAACAGTCCCGCTACATACTCGTTTATGGGTAGTCGGTATATTCGTTCGGGCGGACCCTTCTGTTCGACGCTCCCGTTCCTCAGCACCAATATCTCATCGGCCCAGGCCATCAGGTCCAGCGGGTCATGCGATACCAGGATACACGTAATGTCCAGCTGCTCGCCGATATTCCGTATGACCCGCTTGAGGGTATTCTTATGGATCATATCCAGGTTCGAGAAAGGCTCATCCAGCAGCAGCAGCCGCGGCGGCTTCACCAGCAGTCGGGCGAGGGCGATACGCTGTCTTTCGCCACCCGAAAGCGCATCGGTCCGGCGGCCCATCAGGTGATCGATATGACAGATAGCATAAAGGTCGGCAGCTTCCTGCGGGGTCAGATCATTTGCATAGGAGAGTATCTCCTCCACCCGGTAATTGTGCCACAGCTCAAAATGCTGCGACAAATAGGCGATTCCGGGCTGCCCCGGCACCAGGCGTTCTTTCGGTCCCAGCACCCTTTCTCCCTCGAAAAGGACCGTCCCCGCCGAAGGCTCCGCCAATCCGGCTATTATCTTCAACAGTGTGCTCTTCCCCGATCCCGTCTCCCCCGCAATAGCCAGATTCTGTCCCTTCTTCTGCGTAAAACTGATTCCACCTCCCCCAACTCCAATTTTCTCCACCCCGGCGCTACTTCCCCCAACGCCACCAATTCCTCCCTCCACCCCAATTAATTGTAATAAGTCCATAAATCCAAAAATAAGCTAATTTGCCCCGGTTTTTATGTCACCACACCCACCACCATTGCTCAGGACCGTCCAGGTAACCCGTTACGTTACCCCACTGCGGGAGGGCGGCTCTCTGCCCGCCATCGCCGAGGCCGACGACGAATTCCTGTACGTACTCAAATTCCGCGGCGCCGGCCAGGGCGTAAAATCGCTGATCGCCGAGCTCATAGGCGGAGAGATCGCCCGGCTCCTCGGCCTGAAAGTGCCCGAGATCGTCTTCGCCCTGCTGGACCCGGCATTCGGCCGCACCGAACCCGACGAAGAGATACAGGACCTGCTAAAAGCCAGCGTCGGCCTCAATCTGGCCCTGCACTACCTCACAGGCTCCATTACCTATGACCCTGCTGTGGCAGCCATCGACGCCCTCACCGCCTCGCGTATCGTCTGGCTGGACTGCCTCCTTACCAACGTAGACCGCACAGCCCGCAACACCAATATGTTGTTCTGGAATAAAGAGCTCTGGCTGATCGACCACGGCGCCTCCCTCTACTTCCACCACAGCTGGGACAGCACCGTCAATAGTGGGTCTTCCGCCGGGACGGCTGAGCCATTTTGGGCTCAATCTGCCAAACGTCCCTTCACACAAATAAAGGATCACGTTCTCCTGCCCTGGGCTTCCCGGCTGGATGAAGTAGACCAGGGCTTCCGGTCCATCCTAACACCCGAAAAGATCAACAGCATCGTCGCCCTGCTGCCCGACGAATGGCTCACCGGCTGGCCCTCGGGGCAGTCCCCGGACGAGATCCGCGCCGTCTACGCCAGCTTCCTCAACACCCGCATCGGGGTATCTTCCATCTTTGTAAACGAAGCCCAGCATGTCAGAAAAAATATTATTTGAATACGCCGTCATCCGGGTCGTGCCGAAGGTAGAACGCGAAGAATTCCTCAACGTCGGCGTCATCCTTTATAGTCCAAAACTTAAATACCTGCAGCTGATCTATACGCTGGATATCGATCGCCTCAAGACCTTCTCCTCCTCCCTCGATATCGGCGAGCTGGAAGAGCACCTGCGGGCCTTCGAAGCCATAACCGTCGGCGACAAAGCCGCCGGCCCCATCGCCCGTCTCGACATCGCCAGCCGTTTTCGCTGGCTGACAGCGACGCGCAGCACCATCCTGCAAAGCTCAAAGGTCCACCCCGGCTTCTGCTCCGACCCTGCAGCGGCCCTCACCCGCCTCCACGCAACCCTGGTCCTGTAACCCCATCCAATAAAAATCATCAATTTTCGTTTATTCCCTCTATCATGGCAGACATCTCAGAAACCATCCAGCAACCGCTCGAAGAAGCCTCCAAAAGCAGGATCAACGCCCTCGTCGCTCTCTTCGTCGCCATCACGGCTACTTTCATGGCCATCTGCAACGTCAAGGACGGCAACATCGTCCAGGCCATGGACCAGGCCCAGGCACACAGCATCGACTCCTGGTCCTACTACCAGGCCAAAAGCACCAAACAAGCTACAGTGGAAAGTGTTCTCGAGCTCGCCAAACTCCAGAAAACGACCGGCACCGACGAACTGATAAAAAAATACGAGGCGCAGATCGCGCGCTACGACTCCGAAAAAGCAGAAATAAAAAAACAGGCTGAAGGCTATCAAAAACAATACGACGACCTCAATCTCTTCGACGACCAGTTCGACATGACCGAGGCCCTGCTGACCATCTCCATCGCCATGTTCGGCATCGCCTCCCTCACCCAGCGAAAATGGCTGCTCTGGTTCGCCGCTTCCATGAGCCTGCTGGGCATCATCTTCGGCCTCACCGCCTTCCTCAAGATCAGCCTTCATTCAGACTTCGTCTCGAACATACTCAGCTGATCCCTGCGGTCCCCGGCCTTCACCCCAAAGTCACCCCGGAAGTCCCTCGACCCTCCCCGGAGGTCCACCTACATCTTCTTATACCCCTCCGGTATCTCAAAATTATACGCGGGCGGTGTCTTCGTCTGGTAGTTCGTAAGCGTCACCACCTGATCCCCCGCCTGTGTCTTCACAACAACCCCATCCCCTCCGGCGCTCTTGATCTTATTCAGGATCATCGAACCCAACGGATAATAGACAAATATTCCAGCCAGTAAGATATTCGAGTTGCCAAGGTCCTTGGTGATCCACAGATCCCGCTGATCCCCCTTCACCTTCACCACAAAATGCTGACATTCGAGCTTGCCGATCTTCTCCGATCCGACACTCTCCACGCTGATATCCCCCTCTGACAGTTTCATCTCCTTCTCCGTATTCAGCTGGCTAAAACCACCCTCTGTATACAAATGGTGCTTATCCACAAAATGCACTTCCTTGTTGGTAGTAAAATCCAGGAGCATATTGTCCTGCTCCTTCCCCTTGGTGATATCCGCAGCGCCCTCCTTCATCGGGTAGATCTTCGACTCGATCTTCACCTTCGACTTCGTCTCATATAGGGTCATCATCACCTTATTCTTCAACGTGCAGTCATAAACCAACGTACCCTCGAACTGAGCAAACGATACCTGAAAAATGGCCGATAGCACGACCAATACGGTTAGCTTTTTCATACTGTGTCAGTAAATGGAAAGATCAAATTTACAACATTTCTCCTCCTCACGGCTGCCGAAATTCATAGGTCCCCGCCAGCAGCTCAACCTTCTTCCACGGCAGTTCCAGCCCAGCCGTCGCCCCCGCCGGCACCACCACAGTATAAACGATCTTTCCCCCTTCCGTCCTCCAGGACGAGACGATTTCCCCATAAGGACTGTCATGCCTGGCCCTAAAACTCTCCAGCCCCTTCGCAAAATGCGGACGCAACAAAATATGCCTGAACCCCGGTTCCCCGGCATCCGGCAATATCCCGCCCAGCCCCTTGAACAGCCAGGCCCCGATCTCCCCAAACATGATATGATTCATAGATATGTCGCTTTGGGCGTCGATTGGCCAGTTCTCGTATAAGGTCGTGGCGCCGTTGACGATCCACCAGCCCCAGGACGGATAGGTCCGTTGCGTCGCCACGGTATAGGCCAGGTCGGCATATCCGTTCTCGCTCAGCGCGCTCAGCAAGGCCTTGGTCCCCAGAAGCCCCACATTCAGGTGATTCCCGTCGGCCTCCACCCTCCGGGCCAGGCTCGCAGCCACCCTGGCCTTCATATCAGGAGGAACAAGCCCCCAGTACAACGGCATACACTGCTCTGTCTGTAACCCACTGCCATATACGCCCTTTGCCATATCCAGGTACTTTCCGTTAAACGCCCTCTTTATCTTCTCCGCAAGCGCCAGGTACTTCTTTTCGTCCTCCTTCTTCCCCAGCAAACCCGCCGCCCGGGCCAGTATCGATGCATCGACATAATAATAGACAGTCGACGTGAATTCCACCGGCGGTTTCGCCGTCACCGGTATCCAGTCCCCAAGGCCCCAGTCCGTCAGCCCGGGCGAGCTCACAGCGCTGCCACTCACCCCCCTCTCATCAATATGATCTACATATCGTCTGATATTATCATAACAATCCCTCAACAGCTTCGGGTCACCATAAAACAAATAGATATTCCAGGGTATAAGCGCGATAGTGCTCGTCCAGTCCGGGCCGTTACCCCATTCATATCCCCAACCATCCGTCGGCACTATCGAAGGCAGGACGCCGTTAGGCTGCTGTTCGTCACGGTGATCGGCCATCCATTTCTCATAGACCTTTATTCCATTGAAATTGTAAAGCCCCGTCTCCACGGCGATATGCGCATCCCCCGTCCATCCATTCTTCTCCCGCTGCGGACAGTCTGTCGGATATCCCATAAAGTTAGAGAGGTAAGAGTTATTGGTAGCAGCCCACAGCCTGTTGACCAGGGTGTCCGAGCTTTCGATGTGACCAACCGGCTGGATATCGCTGTGCATGAACCAACCCGTAACACTATTCGCACTCAAAACCACATCCGCCGATGAAGACACGACTTCCACATACTGAAAACCCTTGTACCCCATCAGCGGCTTGAACACCTCTTCTCCACCATTTCCATTGGTATTTCCCCCGGTCCCACCGAGGACATAAATATCCGTCTGAAAAGGGTCCCCATCACCAACAGGCCGGTAGTGCACCGAGATATTGGATTGGTCCACATGTCCATTCGGATATAGCCGTTCTCCATGCACCAGCCGCAATCTCGTCCCCGCAGGACCGCTGACATGCAGCTCGCTCACACCCGCGATATTCCTTCCGAGGTCATAGACCACAACGGTATCGTTGAGACGTTTCATCGAAACAGGCAATATCCTTTCTACATCCCGGACAGGCGGCAATACCTGCGCAACCACATTCCCCGACGGCGCGCTGCGAAACATTACTTCCTTCCAGGCGCTGTCATTGAAACCAGGGCGGTCCCATCCCGCCTGCTGGCGGCGGTGATCGACATGTTCTCCCGTATAGATGCTGTTGAAAACGATCGGGCTCAACGAAGTCTTCCAGTCCTTTCCCGATCCAATGGTCTCTACTGAGCCATCGTCATAAACAATGCGGATATCCATGCAGAAACAAGGCCTCGCCCGCCATGGCGCCTCATGAAAATACCACACAGCAGTAGATTGCATATTGTACCAGCCATTTCCGAGCAGAACACCCACCGCATTCTCTCCCTGCTGTAAATAGGCCGTTATATCGTAGGTCACATATAGATTCCTGCGGTCAAACCGTGTATACATCGGGTCCAGCCGGTGATCCCCCACCTTCGCGCCATTGATATGTAGTTCATACAGGCCGGCCGCTGCAATATAGGCTCTCGCCGAACGAACCTTCTTTTCCATCCGGAAAGGCTTCCGGAAATAGGCCGCAGGCTTTAGTTGTATGTCCCGCGAATCGCTGATCCACGCCCCTCTCCAGTTCGACATCCCCATCATCCCCGTCTCAAAGCTGGCCACTCCCGGCGCGGCCCCCATCTTCCCATCCTTATCCCAAACCACCACCCGCCAACAATACCTCGTCCATGGCCTTAACGCCGGCCCTTCATAGCTCACCAGCTGCGCCGCCGACACCTGCTTTCCCGATCTCCAGACTCCCTCCATCCCCACGCGACCACGCCCACTATTCCCATCAATCCCCTTCACCACGGCCGCCGAATCCGTCCCCACCACCACCTCATACGCCGACTGTCGCGCCCCCTGACGTGAATCCCCCAACTTCCACGATAACCGCGGATGCGCCTCATCAATACCCAATGGATTCTCCAAATACTCACACCTCAAACCCGTCGGCCTGCACACCTCCTGTCCCATCCCTACAACATAAAAACCAAATATTGCTAAAAAGCTAAATAGATACCGCATCCTCAAATCTAGCAAATATCCCAAACTGCCCATCCTTTACCTCCCCGGTCGCCCTTCGCCGTCTCCCCCATCCATCCCCTATTCCACCGGACATCCACTCACCCCCTCGGTCATCCCACCCATCCCTCTATCCTTCCTCCGGCCGCTGCATGAACATCCACCGCTGTCCTTCCAGATCCTCCGCCCGATACCTCGTCCCAGGTCCCCCATGTTCCAAACCCGTCAAGATCGTTGCCCCCCCTTCACTAGCCACTTTAAAATGATGCTCCACATCGGCCACATAGACCAACACCCCGTTGATGATATACGGCACCTGGTACCACTGCGCTGCCGGCGCATACTCAAGCCTCAACCGCTTCGGGCTCTGATAACCCGGCGTCGGCGATGCCAGCATGATCACCTGATCCTCCATGGTGATCTCCCCATGCGTGAGCCGCCCGCTTTCGTCAAGCCACCTAACCTTCTCCGTAAAACCAAAAACTCGACAAAGCCACTCAATGGCTCCCACCCCATTTTCATAAGCCAGCATCGGCACGATCAGTTGCATGATAAAAGGATTTGTAACCTAAATTACCACTATTTTCTTCGTGATCTCCTTCCCACTCCCCGCCTTCACCGCGCGCAAAAAATAAACTCCACCGGGCAAAACCGCGGGTATCTCGAACAGATCGACCTGCCCACCATCCTTAACCTCCAACAATTCCTGCTCCAGCAACGCCCCTGCACTATTGAACAACCCCACCTGGTACCGCCCCGGTTCCACCTTCCAGCTCAGACTCACCACAGTTCCCCTCCTCACCGGATTAGGATAAACCCCCAATTCCTTTTTCCCAAGCAATCCCAAAAAAGCGACTGAATCCATCACTTTCTTTTTCAACGAGTCCACTATCGACTTCGACTCCACAGTTGTAAAACACCGAGTGGTCGTCAGCTTTCCAACGACCCCATATCCTACAACCGTAACCGCCGGCAGCACCTTGAACGAATCCACCTTTACCTCAATCTCCCCCTTCCTTCCCCCAACCTCCACACGTGAGCCCCCAACCTCCACCGGCGCCTGGTGCATCTCCACCCTCGGCGGCCGCTGCTGCGCCAACCCCCTCGATCCAAACAGTAAACCCGCCACCAGCACACCCCACCCCATCCACTTTCGTCTCCTCCCTTCTTCTCCCAACAACATATCCCTGTCCAATTGCTCAGCACCCGAACTTCGTCGGAGCATCGTCCCTTGCTCCTCCTCGTTCATTCCTTTCGCTCCGCTCAGGAACCCACAAACACCATCCCTCTTCCTACTCAAATACTGCAAAATCTCCCTGTCGCTCATAACCGAAAAATCCACCACCACCTTCGAGCACGCCCCACAAAACCGTCCCCCTTCCCCAACCTCCATCTTTTCCCAATTCTCATGACAAGGCTCATTAATTCGGAGCTGTAAATTTCTTCCCATAACAATCATTTCCCACTAGATGCCCCCACCAGAAGAATTACACACCCCCAAACTCAAAAAATTCCATCCACATCACCTAATACCCCGGGTTCTGCCCCAGCCCCGGATTCACCTGCACCTCCCTCGACGGTATCGCATAGATCAATTTATTCTGCGTCACATTATACGACTGCGGCAACAAATACGGCAACGTCGCCCTCTGCTTCACCCCATACGCACTCATCACCGTTAACGCCTGCCCCGTCCTCACCAGGTCAAACCACCGCTTGTTCTCAAACGCCAGCTCCACCCTCCGCTCATGCGCGATCGTATCCCTCAGACTTCCCTGATCCGTCACCGTCGACGGCGCCAGTCCCGCCCGCGCCCTCACCTGGTTCAGATAGGGCAACGCCGCAGCCCCCTGCCCCTGCTCATTCAAGGTCTCCGCCAGCATCAGCAGCACATCGGAATAACGATACACCGGCCAGTCATCATCAGTATTATAGATCAACGGCGTCTTCAAAGGTAAATGGAACTGCTTCTTGACAAATTTCTTGTACAATTCCCCATTCTCCGCCGTCGTATCCGGGTTCAAAATGCTCATCACCCCATCCGGCTGAAAATCCGCATTTTCATCCAGCTTCCCCTTCACCACACCAACGCTCACGTCTAGCCGCTTGTCACCCTTCTCATAAACGTTAATCAGGTCGTCGGTCGGCGTATTCCACCCGCCCTCGGTATTAGCATAGTCCACACCAAGGATATTCTGGGTATGCGGCGTAACAGGAATAAAATAGTAGATGAACTGGCTCGCCTGGTTATCCGTCCCCGTCTTATACTGCACTTCAAAAACTGATTCCTGGCTATTCTTATTCGCCGGATCAAAAACCGCCGCATAGTCCGGCAACAACCCATACCCCATCTGCGTCACCGCCTGCAGCAACGGCAGCGCCTTGTCATACTGATGCAGGGTCATATAGACGAACGCCAGCTCCGTCGACGCCATCCCCTTCGTCACCCTCCCCGTCCCCGGAAACCCGGAAGGTGGCGGCAACAAAGCCACCGCATCCGTCAGATCGGCGATGATCTGGCCATAAACACTATCCGCAGGCGAACGCCCCAAAAAAGCGTTCTTCGCATTCGTCACCTCATGCAGATACAGCGGTACCGCCCCAAAACAACGGACCAGCTCAAAATAATAGTGCGCCCTCAACGCCTTCGCCTCACCGACGATCTGGTTCTTCACCGAATCAGCCATATCCGGCGGCGGAGTAGCCAGCTTGTCCAGCACAATATCCGTCCGCTGAACCCCACTGAAATCAGCCGTCCACAACGCAAGTATCGTTGGGTTCGCCGAATTGTCCATGAAATCCGATAGCTGCTCGCTCGTCGCACCGCCACGGTCCTTCGAATTGTAGTCATAGTGCGTATTGTCCGAACGCATCTCCTCCATATAAAAGGCGACATTCGCCGCATCCCGCAGCGGACCATACGCCCCCGCCAACGCCTCCTGAAAATCACTGGTTGTCTTAAAAAAATTCCCCTCATTCACCTGCCCCTCTGGATATTTCGTAACAAAATCCTTTTTACAGGCGGACAAAAACATAACTACCACCACCAAAAGTCCAGAAATATATTTCATAAGAGTTACTTTAAAAATTAACATTCGCCCCAACCATAAATACCCTGGGCACCGGATAAGATCCGTTGTCAGTCCCACCCGTCGTAGCCGCATCCTTCGTATCATTCACCTCCGGATTCTGCCCCGGATACTTCGTGAACATAAAAGCATTCTGAACACTTCCATATACCCTGATCCCCTTGATAGCATGCAGCCACTCGCGCCCAAACGTATACCCGAGCGTTATATTCTTAACAGCCAGATAGTCGCCGCTAAAGACCCAGGTGCTGTTGATGGTCCGGTACAGCTCCGTCGTATTCGCCAGCGTCCGCGGCACCCTGCCATTGCCGGGATCCTGCTCTGAGCGCCACCGGTTCTGCATCTGCTTGTCGACATTAAAAACTCCATCCAGATTATACAGATTCTGCAGATTCGTATTCGCTATCTTATTCCCCACCTGCCCGGCGATCAGTATGCCCAGGTCAAAACTCTTATAGGTGAGATTGTTCGACATCCCATAGATGAACTTCGGATTCGTCCGACCAATAAAGGTCCGGTCATCGATATTGATGGTATCGTCACCATTGACATCCTTCATCTTCGCCGTACCGATCGCCGACGTCGCTTCCTTCGGAGACTTGTCAAAATCCGCCTGATTCTGATACAGACCTTCGAACACATATCCATAGAGCTCCCCTATCCGGTGACCAACCGCAGTACGGTTGTAATCGCTGTACTGGTTAAATCCTCCGATCGGCGTCCCATTGACAAGCGATATGACCTTATTGTCGTTGAAGGAGATATTAAAGTCCGTCGTCCAGGTGAAGTTCTTGGATTTGATATTGTCCGTGCTGACCTGTATATCGTGCCCCCATATGCGGAAAGCGCCCTCGTTGTACTGGATCGACTCATATCCCGAGGCGTAAGGGACTGGCAGCGGCGTCAGCATCCCCTCGGTTCGTTTGTTGTAATAGTCATAGCTGATATTGATCCGGCCATGCAGCAGCGTTAGCTCGGCGCCGATATCCAGCTGCTTGGAGGTCTCCCAGGTGAGCTCCGAGTTACCCAGGTTCGTGATCGACTCACCCAGCGTCGTCGCACCGTTGAATACATAATTGGTCGCGCTCAGCAGCGATACCCAGGTATAATTCCCGATATTGTTGTTCCCCGTCAGCCCATAGCTGCCCTTGAACTTCAAAAAATTCAACGCATCCGACTTCGGGAAGAATTTCTCGTCGCTCGCTACCCAGGCGACGCTGACAGATGGGAAGGTCCCGTATTTCTTGACCGCCCCGAACCGGCTGCTCCCGTCATTTCGAATCGTTCCCGAGATATAGTACCGCTTCTTATAGTCATAGTTGATCCTCGCCAGGGCAGAAGCCAGCGTCCATTCCTGACTGTTGGTCGTCCCCGTAGTGGTCGTAGCAGCCTGGATAAAAGGCGTCTCGTCGGTCGCAAACCCCGTCCCCGTCACGGTACGCAGGGTCTGATAAAATTTCTGCGTCGTATACCCCGCCAACACTTCCAGCGAATGATTCCCAAACTTCGTATTGTAATCCAATGTATTCTCATTCAGCCAGGAATAGGAGTTGTTCGAATTGTTCATCGCCGTGGACTGCGTCGGCGACCGCGGCGGCACCTGCCCGAACAGCCCAAACTGTGTTCCGTAATACGCATTGTAGTCCTGCGTCAGAATATTCCCGTTGAAGCTCGACCTCGCCTTCAACCCACGCAACACCTCCACTTCAGCATAGAGATTACCCAAAAAATGGAAATTCGTCTGGTCATTGTCCATGATCTCCGCCTGCTGCAGATAATTAGGCAGCTTATACATACCGTACGAGGCGGTAGAAAGTATCCATTTCCCATCCTGTGTCTTTGGCTGTATCAGCGGCGAGCTGAGGTCCGCGCCGGCTACCACCTGCCGGTTGCCATTCAATCCCAGCAGCCCACCCCTCGTATTGTGGTCGATCTGATAGGTAGGCGCCAGGTTAAGACCGATCTTTACCAGCTCGGTCGGCCGGTACTCAGCATTGGTACGAAAAGCATAGCGCTTCGTCCCCGTATTATAAAGGACCCCGTCCTGGTTGAAATAGTTCATCGTCGTGCTGGAAGATACCTTATCGGTCCCGATGGACATATTGACGGTATAGTTCTCCATCGGCGCCGTGCGGACCAGCGCCCTGTACCAGTTCTCTCCCTTGCCATACTGATCCGGGTTGGCATAATCCGTTGGTACGCTAGCCGTCCCCGTTACCGGGTTGACCCAGTTCTCGTACTTTATCTTATCCTCATAATACCCCTTCATGTAAGTGGCAAATTCTTTCGCATTCATCAGGTTCGGCTGGCCCCTGCTCGGTACCGCCTGGAGACCATAGTAGGCGTTCACGCTGACGCTGCTCTTCCCGATCTTGGCGGTCTTCGTCGTAATGAGTATAACCCCGTTGGACGCACGGCTGCCATACAGCGAGGTCGCAGCCGCATCCTTCAGTACACTGTACGATTCGATCTCATCCGGATTGATCAGGTTGATATCCCCCGTACCCCCCGCTGCATCGCTGTTCACCGGCTGCCCATCCACGACTACCAGCGGCTGATTCCCGGAATTCAGCGAAGCGGCGCCCCTGATCCGGAATACGATCGACTGCCCCGGGATCCCGCTGGTCTGCTGTATCTGTATGCCGGCAACCTTGCCCTGCAGCTTCTGACCAAACTCCGTAGCATTGATATCCCTGACATCCCCCGCATCGACTTTTGACACGGAGCCCGTGATATCCCGTTTCAGCTGCTTACCATAGCTGACGGTCACCTGCTCGAGTGTATTCTCTTCCTTGGTAAGACTGAGGTTAATGGGTAGCTTACTGTCTACATTGACCTCCGTAGTCTTAAACCCCACATGGCTGAACACCAGGGTCTGCAAAGGCGCTACCAGGATGGAAAAATTACCGGCGCTATCGGTCTGCGCTACTTTCGTCGTACCCTTGATCGTAATGCTGGACCCCGACTGATCTGGGCCACCCCCAGCCAGTGTGATCTTCCCCGTTATCTTCACCTTGTTGCCGCTGGTATCCCCGATCGACGTGTCCGCCGAAGACGAAGAAGAAGCCGAAGGAGAGGCCGAAGACGAATCCTTAAGGTCAGAAGATTTTAACTTCGCCGTATCCTTTACCGGTCTGGCCGGGACAGTATCCTTCCTCGGCGGCGGTCTCTTACCGGTAGTATCCTGCGCCAACGAAGCCTGACTCAACAAAGTCAACGTCAATAAGAACAATAGTAATAAGGTGCCGCCGGCCCTGATGGACGCGGGAACTCGGGCTGATGTACAAATAGCCATAAACAGCCAATGATTTTAGTGTTAAACTCAATATTGTGTCCTTACGCGTCGTGCGTTTCAACCGGGCTGAACCCGGTTCATTTTTTTCCAATTTTTATCGGCTAATTGAGGAGATGGGGGCATCAGAACTTCTGTACTCTCCGGCTCAAGGCTCTGGGTGGCGGGGCCGTCCTGCACGACGGGATGTTTCCCGCTATGCCACAAACAAATACCTTGCCACTACGAATACGCGTTTCGTAGACAAGCATACGCAATTATAAATTCGCTAATGTCTGCGGACCTTCGTCTATGCCTCGGGACGAACCGGACGAGCCCGGTTTGGGGATTAGAGGATATTTTTCCCCACGGATACACATATCCTTGTACCCTTATCGATCTCGCTATGGATAGTCAGCTCTCCATTGATGGAAGCCGCACGCTCACGCATACGCACCAGGCCGGGCTTGCGCTTATGCAGTTCAATATCAAAACCCTTACCATCATCCGTGATTACCATCTGCAGCAGGCCCCCCTTCTCTTCAATAACGACCCTTACATAGCTCGCCTGCCCGTGAGTAAGTGTATTTACTAAACACTCCTGACATATTCTGAACAGATCGGTTTTCACCTCCTCGCTCAATAAAGACTCATCAAATGATCCTTCATAACGGCACGTCAATCCGTTAATAAGCGAAAACTCCCGGCAGTACCAGGCCAGCGTCGCATGCTCGATCTTCGATCGGGCCGCAGGCGACAGCTCGAACGCATTGTTCTTGACCCACTCTACGTCCGACTTCAATACCGCCGCCAGATGCGCCAGCTCTTCATGCAATTCCTCATCTTCCGGAAAATAGATCGAGGTCCATTCCAGCCACACTGTAGCACCGGCCTTAGTCACATACCGGTTCTGAAAATTCAGCAGATTCTTCCCCCGCAACAGCTCGGACCTCCGCAATGCAGTAAATTGTTTGTCCTCAGGATGAATAAAAGTGGAGATAGGTACCGACATCAATTCCGGCTCACTATAGCCAAGTTTGTCGACAACGGCTTGATTTATCTTCTTGAAAAACCCATTTCGATGGGCAATGCAGACCAGGTCAGGAGTTCTTTCGAAGAAATTGGATACAGTCAGCTCAGGTTGTTGCACATTCGGGGTCATGTTGACTAATATACCGATATTTTTTTATACCATAAGGTCATCCGATGCTCCTTCCGGTTCATTTAATGTCCAATGCATGATCAGCCTTCACACTATCCATCCCGCCCCAAACTTTCACCGACGTCCAGGCCGCCCCCGGCGCCGCCCAGAATGGATCACCCACCCCCAGCCCCAGCGGCAAAAAGACTTCCGAGCACAGATAAAGACTTCCCCCTGTGATATAAACATCCGCCAATCCCTCCTGATGTCCATGTAAGCCGATATTCAGCCAGCCCTGCTCAGTAAAGGTCCCCGGCGCACCAAGGGTCTTTTTGATCACCGCCGTCAGCGCCGACCGCACCTGCCCCGGCGACAGCGAGACAGGCAGCCGCCCAAGCAACGCCATATCTGCCAGATGATGAAAGGCCCCGCATCGGTATGTGATCGAACGCCCCGTCACCGGATAGCTGCCGTCTGTATTGATCATCCGCTCCTGTATCTCGGCATATCGTTTCGTGATCCTGTCGAGCTTCTCCGCAAAACCCTTATACCTCGACCCAGCCACAGCAACCACTTCAGAAAGATAGGGCTGTATCACATAGCTGTTGTAGTAGTCATCATGATAGCTCATCCCATCAGAGAACGTCCCGTCCCCCGCATACCAGTGCTCTGAGAACTCCCGCACCGCATATTCGATCCTCACCGGATCATAGTCGTAGCCATACTTGCAGAAAAAAGTCTCCACCATCGCAGAGAACAACACCCAGTTATTATATCCGGGGACCGTGGCCCTCGTCGTCCTCAACGCCGTCACTACCTGGCCCTTCACCGCGGAGTCCAGATGCTCCCACAACCACGGACAACGTATCAATCCCAACGTAAAAAAGGAGGCATCCACCAACGGCTGTCCTCCCGTCCATACCATATAGTCCTTCGCAGCTGGGTTGACAGAATTGGCCACCGCCTTCACCGCCCATCCCCTGTACAACCGCCGCAGCTCAACCTCCTCCTTATCACCACTCTCGGAATTCAGCCAGGGCCCGATCCCACTAAGTAGCCGCCCCCAGGCCTCCAGATAGGTCACCCGGCTTCGCGTCTCTTTGTTGTCAATAACTCTCGACAACACCACAGGCATGGTCCCCCGCAACTGATCCTCCGCCAGCGCTGACAGCACCGGCCTCGCCACCTTATCCATATAATCCAGCCAAAGCTTCCTCTCCTCCTGGGCCCGCACAACGTAACCAACCAAAACAAAAACGACAAGCATTAATCTCTTTTCCATCCGTCTTTTTTAAATATAGCTCAGCCACCATTTAGACGCTTGATGCGACCGCTTATACCTGTCAAACCACTTACACAACGGATACAAGACAGCAACGAGGCCAACCCAAATTAAATATACGACAACCAGCGGGAATCCGTAGTTTCCCTTTAACCCTGGCTCGTCATTCACAGCCATCGTTAACACCATTTCCGACAGCGGCTTGCCACAGATAGCTACTCCGATCAGCGCCAACAAATGGATCAGCAGGATATGCGCCAGATAATAGAACATAGCCGTCCGGCCAAACACCGCGACCCTGGCTCCCCATGTCACCCCCTCCGTCATCGCCAAAAAGATCAATGCCGGACCCAAGGTCATCAACACATACAGCAGGGAAGGAGGATACTTCGTAACATTAAAAAAAGACAACACGCTCCCGGATATCCGATGCACTGGCTCCCCGTACCAGTCAAAAAACCTCAACACGATAAAAACCACCACAAACCCAGTGCCCAGGATAACCAGCCCCCGCCTCCGGGCCCGCCCATCATAATCCGGCAGATAATACCTCCCCATAAAATATCCCAAACCCATAAGCCCGATCCAGGGCAGCACCGGATACCGCACCGTGACCAGCTCATCTCCGAACCGGAAACTCTTCGCCTCATGCAAACATGCCCACAAAAAACTACCATCCACATGCACCCCATCCAGTAAATTATGACCCGCGATCAAAACCACCGCCACCACCAGCAGCACACCCCTTCGTAAATAGACCAACGCCGCCAGCACTAGCATACTGACCCCTATTGCCCAGATCACCTGTAAATTGAAATAGGGAAACCTCCAATTGAAAGTCCGAAAAAGACCCACCACGAACAGCTCCACAAACACCAGCCAGAGCCCCCGCGTCACAAGGAACCAGGCCAACGCCTTCCTCCCCTTCCTGGCCCCATACAAACAAGCCGAGACCCCCGCCAGAAAGACAAATACGGGGGCGCAGAAATGCGTCACCCACCTCGTAAAGAACAAGGCGGCGTCAGTCTTGCCAAGATCCGTCGGGCTATATAAAAATGCATCTCTGTGAAAATAGTCGCGCACATGATCCAGGGCCATAATGATCATGACCATCCCCCGAAGCAGGTCAAGCGAGCCGATACGCTGCCTCACATTTAATATTTGAAATGTTCCTTGACCTTGGTCAGGAATAGCTCCTTCTTACGACGGCTCACTTCGATCTCCATCCCATTGCTCATGATCACCGTCCCCCCCTCGCCGCGGATATATTCTTTTACGTGCAGAAGATTGATGAGATATGATTTGTGTATCCGGAAGAAGATGGTATCTGCCAGCAGTCGGTCATAGTCGAACAACGGCTTGGAGATGATGATGGTCTTGTTGTCGACAAGACGGAATATGGTATAGCTCCGCTGCGCCTCACAATAAACGATCTCCTCTAACTTCACCACCGAAAAGCCCTTCAGGGTCGGCAGACAAAGCCGCATCTCCATCGGCGAGCCCACTTTATTGATATTGTGCAGCAGCGTCTCCGTCTGCTCGGGGTCCTTCTCCACCCTCACCCTCTCCTTTGCCCGCATCACGGCTTCTATCAGCCGGTCCTCATCGACAGGCTTCATCAGGTAATCCACCGCGCTGAAACGCAGGGCCTGCAGCACATACTCATTATGAGCAGTGACGAAGATAACCTTGAAATTCATCTCGCTCAGACCGGCCAGCATCTCCAGCCCGCTCTTCCCCGGCATCTGCACGTCAAGAAAGACCAGGTCCGGCTTCAGCTCGTTCAGCTTTTGCTCCGCAGTCACCGCATTTGGACAGGTAGCCACGATCTCTACCTCCGGACAGTGAAGCTCAAGCATCTTCTTGAGCGTCCTTATACCATCCGGCTCGTCATCGACCAGGATTGCTCTCATATATATAGTTTATTAGTGATTACTTTAAATCGTAGTACGACACGGGTTCCCGATCGGCTGCTGTCAATATCCTGCAGATCGGTGATCTCCAGCGTACAGCCCGTATCGTATTTCTCGTTCATGATCTTTATCCGGTTGCGCAAATTGCTCAGACCAACACTCCGGTGCCCCGGATTGCTCATCTTCTTCAGCTGTTCACTCTTGTTGATACCGATCCCGTTGTCCTCGATACTGCAGTAGATCATGCCTGCGCTTCGGAAAAATCGGATGATAAGATTCTTCTCCCCGTTCTTATACATCAGCCCATGCCAGATGGCATTCTCCGCAAGCGGCTGTATCATCAGGGTCGGGATCAGCGTGTCCTCCCGGTCGATATCCTCATCGACAATGACCTCGAAACAAAAGCTATCCCCGAACCGCAGTTTCTCCATCACCAGATAATTCTCCAGGTGCTCGATATTCTCATACAAAGTGGTAAAGATCTCCTTCGACTGGTTCAGCGTCGTCCGGATCATATTGGCGAACTTGCTCAGATAGCGCGAGGCCTTCTGCCTTTCGTCATTTAAGATCATACCTTTTATGCTATTCAGACAGTTGAAGATAAAATGCGGGTTCATCTGCGTCTGCAGAGCCGATAGCTGTGCCTCTGCCAGTTGCTGGTTGATGACCGCGATCTCCCGCTGGTGTATCTCCAGCGACTGCTCCGACTCGATCTGCTTGATCTTGGCCCCCACCAGCGCAGCAATGGTGATCAGTATCTTCAGGTCCCGTTCCTTGAAATAGTCGACAACCGGATGCTCCGAGTCCAGAACCCCGATCAGCTCTTCGTTGTGCATGATAGGCACCGTGATCTCGCTCAGACCCGGCATATTATCAACCCGGTAACGCCTGTCCTTCCTCGTATCCGGCACCACGATCGGCTCCCTGGTCTGCATAACGTAACCGACCAGCCCCTGCCCGGGATAGACATCGAATAGCTGGGTAGCCAGCAACGCCGGAGTTCCCTTAGGGCCATAGGCCGCCCGCTGCACCATCTTGGTCTTGTCCGCATTCCATAAATAGATGATACAATCCACATATCCCAGCCGGCTGATAAGGTTGTCCATAACGTCCCAAAGTACTTCGGATATATCGGTCTTATCAGTCAGCGAAGAAGAGAAATAGTTGATGATCTGCTCCAGCTCAAGCCGGTTCTTGTATTCTTCCGCTATCAGCTGCTGCACCTGCGAATACTCCCGCTCTTTCCGTCGAACCGAGTTGACCCTCGTCTTATACACCAGGATGATCAGCCCCGCGACACCTGCCACGAACAGCACGATGAACCAGGTCGTCTTCCAGTAGGGCGGCTTTATATAGATATGCAGCGACTTCACCTGTTGCGGCCAGTGGTTGTTGGCGGAATACAGCTTGATCTGGATAGGATGCATCCCGCCGGGAAGACTCGTCAGCGTGATCAGGTTCTGAGTGTTCAGGTCCTCCCAGGCCGTGTCGCTCCCATGCATCATCCGCCACGCATAACGGTTCTCTTCCGGATCGTTAAAATTAACGGTGTTGAAATGGATCGACATATTGTTCTGGTTATATGCCAGCCGGATCTCATGCTCCGTCGGTAAGATCAATGAATCGCGGACCAGCATCTTCTCGATGAACAGAGAAGGAGCGGTCTTGTGAGAACGGCCCAGGTCCGGGACAAAGGATATCAGCCGGTGCCTTGCCCCGATATACATCTTGTTGTCCGTCTTGTCGTAATAACTGCCCTTACGCCAGGTCGTGAGGTTAACGGAAGGAAGCCCATCGGCATAGGTCAGCTGCTGAACCGAATAGTTCCGGATATTAAAAGCCGATATCCCATTGTCCGTCCCCAGCCATATATTGTCACCGATCACCGGCGAGCTCGTGATCGTATTCCCGTCGATCAGGTTATTCTCCTCCTGCCGCAGATACATCGTATTGGTCGTACAGTTGTACTGGATGATCTCGTTGTCATAAGAAGAGAGCCAGAGATTGTTCTTGTCATCCCGGCCGAGAATGAACATATAGTTCCGCAGCGACTTGCTGACTCCGGGATAAGGGATCAGCGTATCTACCATCTGTTTCCTTACATTCCAGCGGCAAAGCCCGTCCCCCGCCAGCCAGACATTGCCCTGCATATCCTCCGCCATGCTGAATGCAAATGTTATCTTCAGCTGTGGGTTGTGCTCCGGCCCGGACAGGTCGGAGAAGGTCCTGGTCGCCCGGTCGTATCGGACAAGTCCGTTTAGCCGGTTGAACCCCATCCAGATATTCTTCTTGGAATCTACCAGAACGCTCGTTGTATTGGTCTCCCCCATCCATTTCAGAGCCGGCGGGATAGCTACAAGTCCATAATGACTGTTTTTCTTATTTACCCATATGATACCCGAGCTGGTCGTCAGCCACAACGTATCCTCCGAATAGGGGATCACATCGTAAATGGTATTGCTGTACGTGAACTGAGGCACCAACTCTATCCGCTTTCGGGTTGTCAGGGTCTTCTTGTCCAGGACCAGCAGCCCACCCCCATTGAGCAGCCCGGCGTATATCGAAGTACCGTCGACATAAAGACTCCTGATCGCATGGTCCACCATGGCAGGCAGCTGCAGCGACAGATCAGTGACCGAAAAGAAGGACCCCTGCAGGTTCTCCTTGTAAAGCCCGTCGGCCGTGCCCACCCACAGCCGCGACTCCCGGTCTCTGAATACCGTCGTACACTGGATGCCCTTAAAACATTTCAGGCCGTCGCTGGTCAGCCTCTTCGTCCGTGCGTCGTAGTGAAAGACATAGAACCCATTGGTCCTGCAAGTCATAACCAACACACTGTCATTAATATACGAAAGATCGCTGTACCAGCCCAGTTCCGAGTCGATCGAAAACGGCATCATATTCGGAACAGCCTGGGCAGTATTGACGTCCACTACATTGATGGAATTCTTCTCCCGGTCAAAAACGAACAATTCGTTCTTCTTTCCAACCCAGCCGGGACGTAGCTCGCCAACATTGTCCGTCATCTGCTTCTTCAGCACCTCCCGCCTGCGCATATAGGCCGTATCGATGGTATTAAAAACGGGATTATAGATCGTACCGATCAGGTCATTGATCTGCAACGTCGACCCGTCGGATAACATACCCGCCCTGATCCCAAAGACCATCTCCTTCACGCCCACATCCGCCGGAACATAGTGGTCATAGCGGTTGATCAGCTTCCCTGCCCGGTTAAAAACATACATGCCGGTCTTGGTAGACACTATATAATTACCCAGCTTGTCCCTTGTGATCCCCGTCCCATGATTCGCCCAGAAATAGATGACCGAATCGCAGGGTACGATGAGCTGCCTGACGCGCCCGCAGCTGGGATTGAACGCAAACGCCCCCGCCCTCGTGACCCCAATGATCTCCGAGTCAGACGGATGCCCCAGCTGCACCACAAAATTGCTTGGCAACGGCGACTTCGGCGACCCCTTGAATACCGTCTGGAAACTCTTCCCGTCAAATCGGTTCAGGCCCTTATGCGTCGCCACCCAGATATATCCCACAGAATCCTCTTCGATCCCCGATATATAATTATTGGAGAGCCCCTGCAGCCGCGTATACCGGCTGAAATTGCTCTGGTCGAAACACTGCGCCCCCACTCCGCCGGAAGACAATAGCAGCAACGCTCCCAGCGGGATTAAAAAGGTGAGTTTAGGTAGTCGCATGAGGCGCAATAATTTTAATTTAAAGGTAACACACTTGCCAATATAAATTAATGCGTCCGCCACGCCGGCCTTTTGTACCCCACCATTGGGAAACCGACTCCCCGCTTTAATGCCCGTATATCCGCCGATGGTTAAAACCAAACTGTTAAATATTCTTAGGGTTTCCTCTAACCCCTTCCCGTTTGGAAAAATACCGTGACCGTTGGGAAATGAGCCTGCCTATAGTTGGACCACATTTCTATTTTCGCCCAGACAAAGGCCCATGTACAAGATCGACTTCTTTCCCGAGCTGTCAGAAGAAGCCAAATGCCTCTTGCTGAACATCGCCCGTATAAAGGAGTACAGGCGAAAAGACTACCTCCTGCGGGAAGGCCAGGTCTGCAAACGGCTCTACTTCATCCAAAGCGGCCTCCTCCGCACCTTTTATAATAATACCGGCAAAGACATCAACCTCCACTTTGCCACCGAAGGGCAGTTCTCTACCGATATTAAAAGCCTCAGACGCCAAATTCCCTCCGAACTCTGGATACAGGCCTACGAACCCACCACCGTCCTCGAATTTGACTCGGGCAGCCTCCTCAGCCTCTACGCCCGTTCGGAAGAGATCCAGAACATCGGCCACCGGCTCATGGCCCAGCTCGAGCAGGAATACCTTGAACGTACCGACCTCATCCCCCTATCCCCCAACGACCGCTATATCTACCTGCAACGCCGCCGCCCCGACCTCGTCCGTCGCATATCCCTCACCCACCTCTCCTCCTACATCGGCATCTCCCGCGAAACCCTCAGCCGCCTCAGAAATCCGTAACTCCCCCACAGCCGCTTTTCCCAAAAAATTCCCCCCATCTGTCACAAATCAACTCCCTATCTTGTCTACTTTGACGGGACCGGGTCCCTTTCGCCGAAATCAAATTGATATGGAGAACAAAGCCGACATTTTTTTAGAATACAAACCGCTCTTATTCTCAATCGCCTACAATATGCTGGGGCATGTAGACCAGGCTGAGGAGATGGTCCAGGACAGCTTCCTCAAATGGATGGAAGTGGAGATAGCCAGCGTCCGGCAGCAAAAGGCCTTTCTCGTAAAAATGGTCACCAACGCCTGCATCAATCACCTCACAAGCGCCCGGGCCCGGCGGGAAAAATATGTCGGCATATGGCTGCCCGAACCCCTCCAGAACTACGCCCCCGACGCCGGCCAGGCCCGCATAGAGAGCTATCACGCCCTCTCCATCGGCATGCTCGTCCTGATGGAAAAGCTCACGCCGCAGGAAAGAGCCATCTTCCTCCTCAAAGAGATATTTGCATACGACTACTACGAACTGGCCGAGATCTTCAATAAAAGCACCGACAGCTGCCGCCAGATCCTGAAAAGAGCAAAAGACAACCTCGGCAACGACCGACGAAGATTCGAGATCGACCTGAAGGTCCACGAAAAGATACTCAACAACTTCCTCCGCGCCATCGACGAAGGCAATATGGACGACCTCATAGACCTACTCAAACAGGACATCCAGATGGTCACCGAAGGCGGCGGAGCAGGCCTCACCCTAAAAAACCAGCGCCTCCGGGCCCTGCCCAAGCCTATCATGGGAAAAGAGAACGTCTCGAGGCTTATACTCACCCTCCTACCCAAGATCCGCGAATCCGTCCCCAACTTCAACGAAGACATCACCTTCGCCAATGGTATGCCCTGCATCATTACTTACTCGGGCGACCAGCCGCTTAGCCTCGTCGCGCTGGAGACCGACGGCGAAAAAATTCGGAATATCTACGTTCAGACCAACCCGGAAAAGCTCAAGCATTTTAAGAAATAAGAATCAATAGAACAAACAAACAACAACACTCGTATGAATTCCCAGACACTACTCAATTTAGCCCTCATCATCCACATCAGCGGATTCACCATGATGGCAGGTACCATTGTCGCCGACTATGTCATCAGCCGGCGTCTCAACAAGTTCATCATATCGGACAAACAAAGGGCCATCGCCGTCCTCGATACTACCGCAGGACTCGGCAGGCTCATCGGCATCGGCGGCGGCCTCCTGATCATTACCGGCATCACTATGGTGATCATCTTCAAAGGAACGGTGTCACAGATGTTGTGGTTCAAAATAAAGATGGTACTGGTCCTCCTGGTCATCCTCAACGGCATCGGGATACTTCAGCGGGGTACCGGTCGGCTGCGAAAAATGCTCGACACCGGCAGCACGGCCAACAACGGGCAGATCACCGCGCTGAAAGGCAGGCTCAACACCTTCCACTTCCTGGAGATCATGCTGTTTTTGATCATCTTTATATTGAGCGTCGTCCGTTTTTAAATCCCGCAGCTATGAACATACTGATCATCGGGGCAGGCGGAGGCATCGGCCACGAGGCCGTGCTCCTGGCACTACAAGAGGGCCATCACGTCACAGCCCTGCTACGCCATCCGGAAAAGCTACCGCTCACCCACCCCAATTTGTCCATTGTAAAAGGCGATATCCACCAGCCCGCGACCTTCGAAAAACATCTTCAGGAGGCCGACCTCACCATCTCCGCCATAGGCGTCAGCGGCGCCACCTTTTTCAACGACAAGCCGACAACCCTGTACTCCGAAGGCAATGCCAGCCTCGTCTCGGCCATGCAACGCATGGGCGCCAGAAGAGCCTTCTTCATCTCCGCTTCTGCCGTCGAGATAAGCCCTGTGCTTCCCGCCTTCGTCCGCTTTGTAGCCAGGAACGTCATCCAAAAGTTGCTCCGCCACATGTACGCCGACCTGCGCAAAATGGAGTCGATCATAAAAGCCACCAACCTCGACTGGACCATCATCCGTCCCCCGCAGCTGACCAAAGGCCCCGCCACCGGCCAATACCGGACAGCCGTCAACGCTTTCCTGAAGAACGCCCTCAAGATATCCCGCGCCGACGTCGCCCACTACATGATCCACAACGCCGGCAATGAATCCACTTATAAGGGCATCGTCGAAATAGGCTACTAACTACTAACAACCGAAAAACCCCAAAACGTAAAAGCGCCCGTCAAGGCGCTTTTACTTTATTATACACTTGGTTCGTCAAAAACTAAAGTATGGGCTTACCATCAAAAGTCACAGACTTCAGCAGCGCATCACCAACCTTTACAGCGGCAGGAGACAGCGGAGCATAGTTCAGACCGTTGCTGAACTTCTGACCGTCGTGGATCATCCACTGCAGCAGCTTCATCATATTCGCAGCGCGGGCCTTGCTACGGCTGTTATAGCTCTGCTCCTTGTAGAGCACAACCCAGGAGAAGCCGGAGATAGGATAGCCATCCACTGCATCTGTGTTGGTCAGAGAGACCTTTGAGTCGGCAGGGATCGCGATATTCGCAGCAGCGCTGACGCTGGCCGTGCTGGGCACGATGAATTTCCCGGCCTTGTTCTGCACCGTTGCATAAGGCATCGAGTTCTGTACGGCATAAGCCAGCTCGATATAGCCGATAGCGCCCGGAGTCTGCTTGATCAGACCAGCTACGCCTTCGTTACCCTTTCCACCGATACCGGCAGGCCAGTTTACGGCAGAACCCTTTCCAACCTTGCTGTTCCAGTCGCTGCTCACTTTTGCCAGGTAAGTCGTAAATATATTCGTGGTGCCGCTGCCATCGCTGCGATGCGCGATCAGGATAGCGGTAGAAGGCAGGTTAACACCCTTGTTGATAGAAGCGATCTTTCCATCATTCCATTTAGTGATATTTCCGAGGAAGATATCCGCCAGTACAGCAGGGGTCAGCATCAGCGGCTTGGTTACTTCAGGCAGGTTATAGCTAAGTACAACTGCGCCAGCCGTTACAGGGATATGAATAGCAGGGCCGGTCAACGCAGAGTCCTGCTTGCCGGACATCGGAGCATCCGTTGCGCCGAAATCCACGGTCTTGTTGGTCAGTTGGGAGATACCTGCTCCCGATCCAACAGACTGATAGTTGATCTCAACACCCGTCTTGGAGTTATAGTCGGCAAACATCTTGGTGAATAAGGGATAATCGAACGTACTACCGGCGCCGATCAGTTGTTTGTCATCCTGGAAATCAGCAGTCTTGGGGGCTAGCATGCTCATGCTGAAGGCGGCTACGACGACACCTGCAGCTGCGATCTTGGTTCTGGACAAATGGAGCTTCATCTGATTTTAAAGTTTAGTTAGTTAAGAGAAATTCATAGATTGCTTGGACCGCAAAAGAAAATCTATTAACCAGCATTTCACTAAAATCCACTTTATCGAAATATTATCATTTCTCCACCGTCCCCCATCATTCATAAAACCATTCTATCCCCGGACGAACACAATCTTCCCACCTTTTTCAGTCCCCCGTCCATTGTCACAAAATATTTTTGTTTCATATAAAAAACCATGAATTTTACAGTACAAACCAATCCATATGACAAAAAATCTTCTCTTATGCCTTGCCCTGGCCGCCCTGACGGCCTGCGGCTCCACCACCCACATCATCGACAGCTGGCGCGATCCCGACGTCACCGTCGATACATCAAAGATTCACCAGTTCGTTGTAGCCTGCTTCCTGAAAAATCCCGCCATGAGAAGACAGGTCGAAGATGATATGGCCGCCCGCTTCCCCCGCAAGGCCGTACAATCCTATAAAGTGTTAGGAGAAAACGATCTGAAAGAAGAAGACGACGTCTATAATCAACAGTTGAAAAACCAGGGCTACGATGGCATCGTTATGATGAGACTGGTGGACGTCAATAAAAGCGCCCGTTACGTCCCTGGAAACAACCCGCCCATCTACTACCGTACCTGGCGCGGCTACTGGAGATATTCCTGGTCCGGATTCTACGACCCCGGTTATTATACTACTGACAAAACCTACGAAGTGGAAGTGACAGTTTACTCTCTCAAACGCGACAAGCTCATCTGGACGGCCAATACCAGCACCGTCAATCCCCCCGGCCGAGGCGAGCTCTTCTCCGACGTCGCAAAGGTCGTACTCGACAGAATGAAAAAAGAAGGCTTTCTGATGTAGCGCGACAACCTCAGTCCCTACCTCCCCCTCAACCGATCCCAAAAGCTCCGCTTCTTCGGCACATCCTCACTGCGCCGGTCCTGCACCCCATTCCAATCCTTATCAAACCCCGCCTCCAGCAGGGCTTTACTTAATTGCTGCTTAAACTCAGATAAGCTAGCAGGCCAACTCTCAGGATTGGTAATATCATAACATCCAAAATCCCATTCCTCGTCTATATTCCGCCCAAACAATTTCTCCCAGTCCCCGGACACCAAATGCCGCATCCCACCCGGGTCCGTCCATCCAACCTCACACTCCTTTCTCAACGCCTCCTTCGTCTGCTCCAGCACTTCAGGGGTGAACTCCGGATGCCGCAACAAATGCATCAGATCAAAAAGATCCTTGATCCTCGGCCGGGCCAGGGTCTGATGCAACTTCCAGGACACCTGCATCGCAAGAGGTACCGTATACGGAATAACAAAAGGCTTCCCGCGCAACGGCTTATACAATAAAGGCACCGGCGCCACGCCTATGTCAAGATTGAACGAAATATCGATCAGCAAGCGATCGACACCACCCTCCTTCACCTGGAGATCCGTATTGATAGTCGGAAAATCATCCGCCATCGCATAGTCGATCCTCCGCCAAAAGGCATCCTCCCTAAAACTCCTGAACACCACACCATCATTTTCTATCATCTCCGTTATCTCTATCATCCAATTACCAAATATCACCGATGCATCCTGTGGATCATCCAGGCGTCTCATATAGACCCAGTCCAGATCATTGGGGATCCTGTCAGCCGGATTGGCAAAATACTGCCTTGTCACATAGCTGCCTTTCAGCATGAACGGCATATCCAGTTCCGCAGCCCGCCGAAGAAATGCTTCGTAAGTCAACATCTCGGATAGTTGATATTCCGACAGGCCCGTAGCCGATCCATTATCGTCCAACCATCCCATATCCAGCTCAATATTGCTATCATATATACAAAGCTCAGATACCTCCTTAATAACCGGCCAGCCCTCCCGGACCAGGTCGTCCTTAAGGTCCCGTACCCTGCTTTCAAAAAACTTCCTCGCCGCGTAATCCCTCAACGTCACAAACCTCGTCCCAGCCTCCCCCTTCAATGCATTCTGTGAGAGATGAACACTATGTTTCTCACACACCCTGCTCAGCGCCTCCCCCGGAACATACCTGATCTTACCGTGCCATTCATAGTAAACACCCGCGGCACGCCCAAGTTCATCCATTTCAGCAGGTACTTCAACCTTCAATCTCCTCACCCTATACCCCTCCGCCTCCAGTTCCTCAGCCAATCCCCGGGCCATACCCAACGCCAGCTCCAGCGAATCAGCGTATACGACCTTTCCCAGCATCGGCTGCTGCACATGCTCCCCCCGACCAAGCTCTATCAGCAACGGCTTCGCACCATGTCGCGCACAACAATCAATAAATTCCCCCAATCGATCAGAAGACAGCGGATCAACAGTAAGATGAAGCTCAAAAGGAATAACCATAGCCGGTAAATTAACTAAATTCCCGGTCCTAACGCAGTCCAAAGAAAAGACATAAAAAAAGGATCACTACCCCCGCATTCACAAGCATCGGCCCCGCCAATGCCCGATTCCCAACAATTCGCCCAACGAGAGAGAAAAGAAAAAGACCAGCGGCGACAAACGGAGTAAAAATAAGTATCATAGCCCCCAGCCCCGGAGTACAGGGGCCGCTCGGCGAAACCCGCTCGCCGACCCACACCACCAACCCATAGATCAAATAAAAAACAACAGTCCAGATAGTATATTTTACGCCCTTACTCATAGTTATATCTGCATCAAATTATATACGACAGAATTACAAACACTACCGAGCTTATGATGTAATAAATTATATATTTTCCGTTTCGCTCCCTCCGTTCCTGCGGCTCCTTTTTGAAATCATCCATCCTTCTGGAGATCTTTCTCCGATTTAGCCCGATCAGGATCATTACACCAAAGGTCACTATCAAAAGTATTATTCCATTACCCAGGATCAACAGCGGAGGGACATTCATATCCGATCCCGTTGAATAAATAACATATCTCGTTACGAAATTGAAAACTGCGGCTAAATTCAACGCTAGAAAAAGACCAGGAGGGCCATCGGATCGTTGCCGCGAATTATAGAACTGGCAAGTTCTGTAATAAAAATAGTATAGGAGGTTCACGCCTTAAATGTATAAAATCATACATTATTAGGACCCTGAAAATAAAAAGAAATAAGACATATCCGCTCTATCCTTAATTACCAGCCATTTAGGCGTTCAACGGTCCCATATAGTATTTCCCCTCGTAAAACCCGCTATGAGATGCCGGCCTCAACAGTTATCTTTGTTGGATAGTTTCTTTACAAGGTCATAGCCGCTGTTAATGAAAAACCCTTAATTACCGTACCCACAGCAGGCAGTGATCATTCCCACCAATATTCTATGTTAGCCTTTTCTTAAACATCCAACCCTGGGGCCGGCATTGTTTTACCCAAAAATTAAAACGATGTTGAAGTCATCAGTACCCTTTTACTTTTGTAGCGTGGCTCTTATTATTATTCCGCCACCTAAGGCTGATTCCGGTCAGTCATCTGCTGAATTGCGAAAGACCCTGCCCTACACGGCAGCGGTAGTTACCAGCCCTTCCTCCCACACACGAGCGAAAAAAACTAATTTCTCGGTCACCCCTCCCGACCGGCAGGGGATGAAATTCGTCAGCCATTATATTAAGAACAATGACGACGATCTGCTTACTATTAAAAAAAGGAGCGAAGGCCCCTTCACCATCATCGACTCCGTGCTCAACCACTACGGCCTGCCCCTGCAGTTAAAATACCTCGCCGTCATCGAGTCCGAGCTCAAACCTTCTGCGCTTTCCCGCGTCGGCGCAAGAGGCCCCTGGCAGCTGATGCCCGGCACCGCTCACGAGCTCGGCCTGAAGGTCACCCACCGGTCGGACGAACGCACCAATTATTATAAGAGCACGAGAGCTGCTGCAAAATACCTGAAGGACCTGCATCGCGAATTTGGAGACTGGCTCCTGGTACTCGCTGCCTACAACGGCGGCCCCCTGCCCGTCTACAGGGCCATCCACCAGTCGCATAGCAAGAACTTCTGGACGCTCCAGCGATACCTCCCCGCAGAGTCGAGGATGCACGTAAAAAGATTTATCGCTACCGCATATTATTTTGAACGCGCTGACTCCCTCAATAGGGTCCGCCAGTCCACGGCTGCCACCACAACCGGGCAGTCCATAACCCCCGTCACCCAAACCACCGCGTCCTTTGCCCAGACCACACCCATCAGGATGTCGGCCGGCGAGACAGCTGACGAAAAATTCAACCGTCTCACGAAAGAGTCCGCAACCTCTCTCAAAACCTCCCACGAGCTTCTCACATACTAAACCAGACAACAAAAAGAGCCCGCCGGCAACGGCGGGTTTCTTCATTCCCCCCGGCCACAATCACCCCACCCCCTACCCGGCTCCGTAATTCGTCGTACCTTCCACCTATGAAAATCGCCACCTACAACGTCAATGGGGTCAACGGCCGCCTCCCCGTCCTCCTCCGCTGGCTCGAAGAGTCCAAACCTGATATCGTCTGCCTGCAGGAGCTAAAAGCCCCCCAGGAAAAATTCCCCGAATCTACTATCCGCGACGCAGGCTATCACGCCCTCTGGCACGGGCAAAAGAGCTGGAACGGCGTCGCCATCCTCTCCCGCAAGACCCAGCCACAGGAGATCCGCCGCGCACTCCCCGGCGACCCCGAAGACGTCCATAGCCGCTATATCGAGGCCGAAGTCGGCGACCTCACAGTCGGCTGCCTCTACCTGCCCAACGGCAACCCCGCCCCCGGCCCAAAATTCGACTACAAGCTCAACTGGTTCCGCCGTCTCACCACCCACGCAGCCGACCTCTTCGCCTCCGGCAAACCCGTCATCCTCACTGGCGACTACAACGTCATGCCCACCGAACTCGACGTCTACAAGCCCGAAAACTGGGTAGACGACGCCCTCTTCCGCCCCGAAGTCCGCCTCGCCTTCAAAAACCTCGTCGCACAGGGATGGACAGACGCCATCCGCCACCTCCACCCCGACGAAAAAATATATACTTTCTGGGATTACTTCCGCAACGCCTTCGCCCGCAACGCCGGCCTGCGCATCGACCACTTCCTCCTTACCCCACAGCTCGCCAAACGCCTCAAATCCGCAGGCGTAGACCGCGACGTACGGGGCTGGGAAAAGTCCAGCGACCACGCACCAGTCTGGATACAATTGACTTAAAAACTAAAATTAAATATTCGTCAACCCCAATTCCTCCTCCTCAATATCCCGCTTCCTGGAAACCTTCTCCTGCAGCGACTGGAATATCACAAACAACACCGGAATGATAAATATACCCAGGACCACCCCGACCAACATCCCTCCTACAGCGCTCCACCCGATAGAGTGATTACCCTGCGCCGACGCCCCTGTCGTAAAGATCAGCGGAAGCATCCCGATCACAAACGCAAACGAGGTCATCAATATCGGACGCAGCCGAAGCCTGGAACCCTCCAGCGCGGCCTCTACCAGCCCCATCCCATTCCGTCTCCGCTGCACCGCAAACTCCACGATAAGAATGGCATTCTTGGACAGCAGACCGATCAGCATGATCAACCCGATTTGCACATAAACGTTATTCTGCAACCCCGCAAGCCCTACAAAAGCAAAAACTCCCAGTATCCCCGTCGGCACCGTGAGAATCACCGCCAGCGGCAGGATATAACTTTCGTACTGCGCAGACAGCAGGAAGAACACAAACAGCACACTCAGCGCGAACACGAACACGGTTTGATTGCCAGCCTTGATCTCCTCCCTTGTTATACCGGTGAACTCATAGGCATATCCCTTCGGCAACGCCTTCTTGGCCGTTTCCTGCACAGCCTTGATAACATCCCCCGTACTGAAACCCGGCTTGGGCGTGGCATTGATGGTAACGGCATTGTATAGGTTATTACGGGTTACCGTCTCCGGACCATACACACGGACAAATTTCGCAACCGAACTGGCAGGGACCATCTGACCCGAACTGTTCTTTACGTAGACCCCACCCAGCGAATTCGCATCCAGCCGGTAGGGAACATCCGCCTGGGCCATCACCCGGTAATATTTTCCAAACCGGTTGAAATCCGAAACAAAACTGCTCCCGTAATAGATCTGCATGGTATTCATCAGATCGGTCACCGACAAGCCCAGCTGCTTGGCCTTGTCTTCGTCTACTTCGATGGTATACTGCGGATTTCCCGTATTGAAAGTGGTAAAGGCCGACCCGACTTCCGGCCGCTGCGACAAAGCCCCCACAAATCCCCACGCCGTCCCGCCCAGCTTCTCCAGAGACCCGCGCCCCCGGTCCTGCAGCATCATCTCCACACCGCTGACATTCCCAAACCCCTGCACCGTAGGGAAGTTGACAAATATAGACATCGCGTCCTTCACCTGACCGGTCTCCCCAATCAGCCTGCCCGTTATCTGGGATGGATCTTTCGCAGGCCCCCTTTGATCCCTGGGATTCAGCCGGCAAAAGACAACGGCATTCGGCGAAGCAAATGATCCGGTCACGAAGTTCATCCCATTTACGTTCCAGACGTCGCTGGCCGCCCCATCCTGCTTCACGATGGTGCTGATCGCATCCGTCGCATGCGCAGTCCTGCTCAACGAACTGCCCGCCGGCGTTTGCGCCACAGCTATGACAAAACCCTGGTCCTCATCTGGAATAAATCCGGAAGGAGTCCTCCGAACGAGCAGGAAGGCGCCGGCAGCCACGATCAAAAGCCCGATGATGGCCAGCCATCTCTGGCGGATCAGAAACCCTATACTCCTGACATATTTTTCCGTCATGGCGGTAAATCCGGTGTTGAAGGCCGAAAAGAACCTGGCCGTAAAACTCCTTCTTTGATTTCCCTCCGCATGCGGATTCCTCAGGAACAACGCGCACAGCGCCGGACTCAGCGTCAACGCATTGACCGCGGAAATAAGGATCGCCGTCGCCAACGTAAATGCGAACTGTTTGTAGAACACTCCCGCAGGCCCCTGTACAAAGCTGACGGGGACGAATACCGCCGCCATCACCAGCGTAATGCTGACGATAGCCCCCGAGATCTCATTCATGCTCTCGATCGTTGCCTTCCTCGGAGGCAGATGCGTCCGCTCCATCTTGGAGTGTACGGCCTCCACGACCACAATAGCATCGTCCACCACAATACCGATCGCCAGCACCAGCGCGAACAGCGTCAACAGGTTGATAGTAAAGCCAAACAAATTCAAAAAGAAAAATGTTCCGATAATAGCAACAGGCACAGCAATAATGGGAATCAGCGTACTCCTGAAATCCTGCAGGAAAATAAAGACCACAAAAGCTACCAGCACGAATGCGATGACCAGCGTCTCCTCCACCTGGCCGATCGATGCATCGAGGAACTCCTTGGCATTATACATGATCTTGAAATGCATGCCATCGGGCAGATTCGAATCAAATTCCTTGATCTGCCTTTCCAGCTCGGTCAATATCTGATTGGCATTCGAACCCGGCGTCTGCAACACGCCAAAGCCGGAAGCCGGCTTGCCATTCAGCTTATTGGAAGAGATATAGGTATAGGCGCCGAACTCCACCCGCGCCACGTCCTTAAGACGCAGTAAAGACCCGTCGGCATTGGCCTTTATCACCATATTCTCATAGTCCTCGTTCTTATTCAGCTTGCCCTTGTATTTTATGACATACTCGAAGGATTCCGGACTGTTTTGTCCAAGCCGTCCCGGCGCTGCTTCCAGGTTCTGATCTTTGATCGCATTCATGACATCCTGCGGAGCAAGATTATTGGCGACCATCCTGTCAGGCTTCAGCCAGATACGCATCGAATAGTCCTTCGAGCTGAACACCTGCGCCTGAGCCACACCGGGAATACGCTGCAGCTCGGGGATGACATTTATCCTAAGATAGTTCTCCAGGAAAAGCTCGTCATACTTCGCGCTGTCGTCGCTATACAGCCCCACGAACATGAGGAAGCTGTTCTGTATCTTCTGGGTGGCGACACCAGCCTGTATTACTTCAGGCGGCAGCTGACTGTTCGCCCTCGTCACCCTGTTCTGCACATTCACAGCATCGATATCCGGGTTGGTGCCCTGCTTAAAAAATACCGTCAGGTTCATCGTGCCGTCGTTGCTGGAATTGGACGTCATATAGCTCATGTTCTCCACACCGTTGACCGCCTCTTCTATCGGGACGGCTACCGTCCGCGCTACCACCTCGGCATTCGCGCCGGGATATACCGCCGTCACCTGTACGCTGGGCGGCGCGATCTCCGGGAACAGCGTGATCGGCAATGACAAGAGGGACAGGCCTCCCAACAACAGCAGTATGATGGAAACGACGGTAGACAATACCGGCCTTTCGATAAATCTCTTTAACATAGAATTAGTTTTTAAGTGGCTTCATCTTTAACAGGCTGTCTGTAGAGATCATTTGCGGATTAATGACCATCCCGTCCCTCAGTCCACCAAAAAGAGTCTGGGACATAGAGCTCAAAACAACCTTATCGCCCTCTTTCACGCCTTCCGAAACAAAATAATAATTCGTGGTGCTCCCGGATATGGTCAGGGGCTTGGTCACTATCTTATTGCTGTCAGCCACCGTATAAACGAAGACCTTCCCCTGCAGCTCAAAACTTGCGTCCTGCGGGACCACCAGCGCGGATTTGATCGTGGTGGGTATCCTTACCTTGCCGGTATTGCCACTACGCAGGCTTCCGTCCACATTAGGAAAACTCGCTCGCAATCGGATAGCGCCTACCGTCTTGTCGAACTGCCCTTCAACCAGTTCTACCTTCCCCGGCTGAGGATAGACGCTGTTGTCCGCCAGCACCAGCTGAACGGGGGGCATCTGTTTTATCTTCTCGGCAATGGTATTTCCAGGGTATTTCTGCTTGAATTCGAGGAAATCGGTCTCGCTCATGGAAAAATACACCCGCATATCCCGCGTTTCCGACACGACGGTAAGCGCCCCCGCCTGAGCCTTTGTAACAAGACTTCCCGTTTTAAAAGGAATGATCCCCACATATCCATCGCTGGGCGCCGTAATGGTAGTATAGGTGAGGTTGACCTTGGCATATGCGACCGAAGCCTGCGCCTGGTCGACCGCCGCCTTGGCCGTATTGTACGCGGTCTGCGCCGACTTCAGCTGGATGTCGGACACAACTTTAGCCTGTACCAGCGGTTTCAGCTTGTCTACATTTATCTGCGCATTTTCCAGCGAAGACTGGGCAGCCTGCACATTGGCCTGCGCAGTATTCAGCTGCTCCTCATACGGCCGCTTGTCAATAAGGAACAGCGGCTGTCCCTTATGCACATACGCACCCTCATCTACTTCAATAGCAGTCAGATAGCCATCTATCTGTGGCCTTATTTCTACGTCCTGCTTACCCTGCACAGAGGCCGGAAAGTCCTGGTACGTAGTGGCAGGCATTGATTTGACTGTAATTACCGGCAGCGATGGCGGAGGCATCGCCCCCTGTCCGGCCTCCGCATTTCCGTTCTTACATCCATATAAAAGGATAATGGCAGCAAGCGAGAAGCCGGAGGCCCTCAACGACAATAAAATAGGCGGGAGAGATTGGGTGCGTTTCATTTTACAGGTATTTGATATGTGCGGGAGATACGCTTCCCCAAAAATTAGCGCATCTCCCACAAAGCGCTAATGATTGTCCTTCGGACGAGTCCCTTCCAGGTCCTCAGGCGTATAAATTTAACAAATTCCCCAATCCCACAGCACTTATGCCTTCCTCTTCAGCGTGATCACCGTCACCTCCGGCCAGATCCCCAGTCTCCCGGAGAAAGCCAGGAACCCAAAACCCCTGTTCACATACAGATACCGCCCCTGGGTCTCCAACAGCCCCGCCCAATTCAAATACCTGTATTCCACCGGACTCCACCGGAACCGGTCTGTCTCTACGCCGAACTGCGCCCCATGCGTATGCCCCGACAAGGTCAGATGGATCTTCGTCGGATTGTGCTGTATCTTCTCCTCCCAATGCGTTGGATCATGCGACAGACATATCTTAAAAGCGCCCGGGTCCACGCCCTCCATCGCCTTTTCCAGATTACCCTTCTGTATGAACCCGCGACCCCAGTTCTGCACCCCGATCAGCGCGATCTTCTGCCCTTCCTTCTCCAGGTGAACATGCTCATCCAGCAATAGTCGATACCCTAATTCTTTATGATGCCCCTTCAGGCGCTCTAAGTTATCTGATTTCTCCTGATCCGAATCCCATCGGATATAATCGCCATAGTCATGATTCCCAAGAATAGAGAACTGCCCATAGGGAGCCTTCAGCTGGCCGAACCGGCTGATATACGGCTCGATCTCCCAGGCCGCATTGTTCACAAGGTCTCCGGTAAATACGAACAGGTCGCTGTTCTGCGCCTTGGCCAGATCAATACCCCGCTGTACAGCATCCACATTGTCGAAGGAACCCGAATGGATATCCGAAAGTTGCGTGATCGTAAACCCATCGAACGCCGCCGGCAGATCGTCAAAGAAGAGGGTCGTCTTGTGTACCCTGTAGTCATACTTGCCTTTCAGCATGGCATACATGAACGACGTAAAGGGCACCGCAGCAAAGATCGTGGCAACCTGGCTGATAAACCTCCTCCTGCTGCCGTCTACTTTCTTCCCCGATACCCGGCCGTAGCCCCAGTAAAAGAACCGCCCGACATCCCCCAGCAACAGCACCACCACAAAAAATACCCTGGTCACCGTCAGCGCCAGCACAAGGCTAAGCACCCACTCGTGATAAGGCCGCATCCCGCTCGCCGTCCTGAAACTGCCCAGGCCGACCAGGAATAACAATGTTATCCCAATAGAAACGAATAGGTATCCCCACTTGACCCCCGCCGCCAATCGCCTCGACTTCCACCCTTTCGTCAGGGTCTTTAGACCGCTGAACACATACCAGTCCATCAGAAAGCCTGCCACCAGAATGATCAATAGGACCTTAATAACTCCGCTACCGTGCATATCCTGCAGATTTTTATATAAATGTATCTCATTTCAACCCACGCCGCTTCAAAAAATATATGATCGGTATTTCGTTTTATACCCCCTTTAACTATCTTCATTCCTCCATAAACTAACACCCATGGGCCTTAAACACGCCTCCCTGCAAACCCTTCTATTCCTCATTTTAACAGTTTCCGTATCCGCCCAGCAGCCCCTCCTGCTACGGCAGCCCGCCATCAACCGGGACGGAACTCTCGTCGCCTTCTCCTTCCAGGGAGATATCTGGACCGTATCCGCCACAGGAGGCAGGGCCACGCGCCTTACCGTCCATGAAGGCTATGAAGGACATCCCGTCTTCAGCCCCGACGGCAAACAGATCGCCTTCTCCGGCGCGCGCTATGGCAATAACGACATCTTCGTGATCCCAACAGAAGGCGGTACGCCCCACCGCCTGACCTTCCAGTCCGGCGAAGACATCATCTCCAGCTGGACCCAGCCCGACAAAATAGTCTTCTCTACCGCCCGCGAATTCAACGCGATCGAACGTCCCCTGGAAGTTTACGCCATCAGCCCTTCCGGCGGCACGGAGTCCCGCATCCTGGACGCAGTCGGCTTCGATCCCATCCTCTCTCCGGACGGACGCTGGATAGCCTTCACACGCGGCGACATCAACCCCATCGCCCGCGAAGCCTACAGAGGCAGCTCCAACAGGGATATATGGCTGTACGATACACATAAGAAAACATTCCAGAAACTACCCGGCACCGCCGCCAACGATATCCTCCCGCAATGGGGTAGCAACAACACCCTCTATTTCCTCAGCTGCATCGACGGCCCCTATAACCTCTATCGCTGGACGCTGGACGCAGAGGGACACGCAGGCACACCCGAAAAGCTCACCAGCTTCACTTCGGAATCCATCCGCCACTTTAACCTCTCCGCCGACGGCTCATCAATCGTCTTCGAAAGGGATATGCACCTCTATACCCTCAAAACAAGCGCACCAAAAGAGGTGAAGACACTCGAGGTAACCATCAACGCAGACGACCGCCAGGATCCGACCGAACAAAAAACGCTCACTACCGGCGCCTCGGAATATGCGCTTTCCCCCAATGGCAGGCTGATCGCCTACGTTGACCGCGGTGAGGTGTTTATAAAAGAGGCCGACAAAGAAAAGAGCAGAAGCATCGACGTCTCCAACCACCCCTTCCGCGACATCCAGCCCACCTGGCTCAACGACTCAGCACTGCTGTTCTGCAGTGACCGCGCCGACGGCAACTACGACATGTACCTCGTCCGCTCTTCCGATACCGCCGAACACAATATCTTCAAAAGCCTTAAGCACGAACTCACGGCCATCACCCATACCGGCGAAGACGAGGCCAACCCCGTCATCTCTCCCGACGGAAAAAAGATCGCGTATATACGCGGCCGGGGGACGCTCGTCGTAGCCGATATCTCGCCCGCAGGCCGGCTTTCCAATGAAAAGCTCCTCACAAAAGGCTGGGCCACTCCCCGCGGCGTGGTCTGGAGTCCCGACAGTAAATGGCTCGCTTACGCGCAGTCTGACCTCTATTTTAATGACGAAGTATTCATCCAGGCGGCGGACAATTCATCGACAGCGGTCAACGTCTCTATGCACCCCCGCAGCGATGCCAATCCCTTCTGGAGTCCCGACGGCTCAAAGCTGGGCTTCCTCTCTGAACGCAGCGTATCCCGCAGCGTCGACGTCTGGTTCGTCTGGCTGAAAAAAGACGACTGGGAAAAATCAAAGGAAGACTGGCAGGATCGGGATACCCCCCCGGCAGACAAGGACAACGCCACCACCTCAAAGTCCAAAAAACCCGTCACCGTAACCATCGACTTCGACAAGATCTACGAAAGGATAGTCCAGGTGACCAGTTTCCCCGGCGAGGAAGACGACTTATCGATCAGTAAGGACGGCGAAACCTTTTATTACACGACCACCAGCAGCACCGCCAAAGGACGCGACCTCTATAGCATCAAATGGGATGGGAAGGACCTGAAAGAGCTCACGAAGGGCGGCGCCAACCCTTCCAACGTTACCCCGGACAAAGACGGCAAATATCTCTATTACAATACCCGGACGGGCGGCATGGCAAGGGTCGACCTTAAAACGGCCACCTCCGAGAACCTACCCTATACGGCCAAGCTGAAGATCGACTATGTAAAAGAAAGGACGCAGGTATTCGAAGAAGCCTGGCGGACAATGCGCGACGGCTACTACGACCCCAACTTCAATGGCTATGACTGGAACAGGCTCCGCGAAAAATACCGCGACCGCTGCATATACGCCAGCACCAGCAACGACTTCCGCGACATGTTCAACCTCCTCCTCGGCGAGATCAACTCCAGCCACGTCGGCTTTACGGCCGCCGACCGCACCGAGACGCAAAAAGACGCCACCGGCCGGTTAGGCGTCGAGCTGATCCCCACCACAACAGGCATGAAGGTCACACACGTCATCCCCAATAGCCCCGCAGACAAACACCAAAGCAAGCTCAATACCGGGGATATCATCACCGCCGTCAGCGGCGAGCCGGTCCGCGCAACAGACAATTTCTACGACCTGCTCAACGGCCTCGTCGATGAAAAGATACTCCTCTCCGTCCAGACACCCGACGGCAAGGCAAAAGAAGTGCCCATCCGTCCGACAGCCAGCCTCAGGAACGAGCTCTACGAAGAATGGGTTGACCAGCGCAAAAAGCTCGTCGAAAAATGGTCCGGCGGCAAGCTCGGCTATATCCACATCCGCGGCATGGACTTCCCCAGCTTCGAAGTCGTCGAACGCGAGTTCACCGCTGCCGGCTTTGGCAAAGAAGGCCTGGTCATCGATGTACGCTACAACGGTGGCGGCAGCACCACCGACTACCTCATGACCATCCTCAACTACAAACAGCACGCCTATACGATACCCCGCGGCGCCAGCGACAACCTGGAAAAAGATAAAAAGAAGTTCAGGGACTACTATCCCATCGGCGAACGGCTGGTCTACGCAGCCTGGACAAAACCATCCATCGCCCTCTGCAACGAAGGCAGCTATTCCAACGCAGAGATATTCTCACATGCCTACAAAACCCTGGGCATCGGCAAGCTCGTAGGCGTCCCCACCAACGGCTCGGTCATCTCGACCGGCGGCAAACAGTTGATGGACGGCTCCTTCGTCCGTCTCCCCGGCAGAGGCTGGTTCGTAAAAAGTACCGACAGGAACGAAGAGCTCGGCGCCTGCGTACCCGATATCCAGGTCGAGAATCAGCCAGACTGGATAGCCCGCGATACGGACGACCAGCTGAAGGCCGCCGTCGACGAGCTGCTGAAAGAACTAAAATAAATATATTCACCACCCTATAAACACCATCCCGGCCCCGCAGACCGACAGGGTCAGGCCGCCCAGCGCATGCACATACCGCTCCATCCTATCCATCCTCAAAAATCGTAGCCCATGGTACCCCAATATCACCATCCCTACCATCGTCCCCAGCGTACATACCGTATACACCCCTATCAACAATAGCATCCCGCTCCACGATGCCTTCGCCGCCGGAAAATAGAGCAAAGGTATCATCGGTTCACAAGGTCCCAGCACAAAAACGATAAATAGCACCCACGGCGTCACCACATGCCTGTCCTCCGGCCGCACCGCCTCCCCGTGCCGGTGATCATAGACATACACCGTTCCGTCATCATACACGTCAAAATGCTTATGCCTCCTGTTCTGCCTCGCCCGTACCAGCCCCCAGATGCCGTAGGCCAATCCAAAACCCAGCATCGCCCAACCCGCTACACCTCCCCGTATATTCTCCAAACCCTTTACTTTCGACAACGACCAGCCGATCGCCGCCCCACCCAGCCCCAGCAAAACAGAACTCCACACATGCCCACACCCGCACACCACCGTCCAGAACACGGTCTTCCAAAACGACCAGCCCCTGCTCCTGGAGAGAGCGATGAACGGCAGGTAATGATCCGGCCCCGTCACCGTATGAAGACAGGCCACCGTCACCGCCGCCAGCAATAAAACACTCAGCTCAGCATGCATGCGATCTCGTTTAAACAGTCGAACAATTGTTCTGCCTTATTTCCCAGGATCCGCACCACTCCGCTCCCGCCCGGCCCTTCCGTCACCCCATACAGGATCCCCTCCTTTTCTGCCAAACAAGCACCAATCTTTTCCATATCCGGTTCCACCCCTACCATCAACAAACTCGCCTGGTGCGTAAAACCCTCCAGATGTCCAACCGACTCCACCCGCACCACCGATGGCCTCAAAAAAACATTCTCGAGCAGGATCAGCCCCCCATCCAGGTATATCTCCGTCCGCATACGATAGCCCGACAAAGCAAACACCTCCCCATTGAGCTTCCGCCCGCAAGTCAGCACCTCGCCCCAGATCAAACGCGATCCGGCAACGAGGTATACCTTATTGCTGCCCGTAAATACAGACCCCGCATGCGGCACACAAGGATGCGGCAGCCAGCAAAAGCCGGCCCCACGCCCCAGCCTCACCTCCATCGATTGCTCCGCCCCCATCTTACACTGGAAAATTCGCTGATACGCTTGAGTATGCAGCCACAAGCGGGCCCCCTCCTCCACCGATACCAGGAAAACCTGCTTATCACCATCCAATATCCCCGGCGAAGAAGACATCAGCACTAAATGCAAACATCGCCCCCGCCTGTCTTCGGTTATATTAGCTACTTTAAAGGGCGGAGTAAAATATCCCGACGCAAGATAGCTCACCCCATCCCGCAACGCCACCCGGAGGTCCACTTCCGAACGCATGCCCCCAAAATACAACGCATCTGCTACCTCCATAACCGCGGCTCCTCCTCCTCTTCCAGCAATGCATATCGTTTGATCCACCCGATCACCGCATCCAACCCCTCCCCGCTCATCAGGTTGGTGAACACAAAGGGCTTCCCATTCCGCATCTTCCGCGCATCCCGCTCCATGACACCAAGGCTCGCCCCTACATACGGCGCCAGATCGATCTTATTGATGACCAGCAGATCGCTCCGCGTAATGCCCGGCCCTCCCTTTCGCGGGATCTTGTCCCCCTCCGCCACGTCGATCACGAACAGGCTCAGATCAGCCAGATCGGGACTAAAAGTCGCCGACAGATTATCCCCACCGCTCTCGATAAAGACGATCTCCAGATCTTCAAAACGACGCGCCATCTCTTCCACCGCCTCCAGATTCATGCTCGCATCCTCCCGGATAGCCGTATGCGGACAGCCACCCGTCTCCACGCCGATGATCCGCTCAGCCGGCAACAGGCTGTGATTTGTCAAAAACTCCGCGTCCTCCTTCGTGTAAATATCATTCGTGATCACTGCCAGGCTGTACTCCGCAGACAGCCGCCGCGTCAGCCGCTCGATCAATGCCGTCTTACCGGAACCCACCGGCCCGGCAATCCCGATCTTTATATAGTTTCTTTCCTTTATCATCAAGACATATACAATCTCGAATACAATCCCTCATGACGCATACACCGTATATCCAGCGCCGTACAGCACAACCCCACCATTTCCTCCTCCGGCTCCAGTCCCCGCTCTGCCAGCTCCGCGATCAGAGGCAGCAACCCCATCAACAGCTCCTGGCCATCCTGCTGCCCCAACGGCACCAGCTTCACGCAATTCGTCACCATCCCCGCCGCTGTAGTATAGAAAAAACCCGTCAACGCCTCGCTCAACCCGATCCCTATCGATGCCGCACAGCACCCGAACACCACCGGATAGTGAACCGGCCCCTCCAAAACACCATTCATCTTCTTTTCAAATATCTTCCACAACCTCCTCCCCAACATTCGGCTCGCATCCCTCATCTCCTTCGGCGCCTTCACCGCCTCGCACAACCTGTCTAACTCCCCGATCCTCCCGGCATCACCCACCCCTTTATACGCCAGAGCCACCAAGGCCGCATCGGTATAAGCGACGGACGTCGACAACAGATCCCGCACCCACCGGCCCGCGCTCTCTCTATCGCATACCACCCCCTCCTGCACATAGGTCTCCAACCCGCCCGAATGCGCATACGACCCTATCGGCAACGCAGGATCGCTCAATTGCAATAAGTTCAGTAAGGCTATGCTCATCGCCAACTTCCTCCATGCGAATGCGGCGACACCGTCGACCGCAACGGATATAATAGTTTTCGTTCTTCCCTCCTCACCGTAAAACCGCTCGCCAACAACCACCGGAACAAAGGCTCGTCCAGCGGCGCCAACAACACTCCGTCTTCGATATACAACGGCAAATGCCTGTTACCTGTCTCATAACAGATAGATGCCACCTCCTCTAAAGTCCCCATCGGGATCACCAGCACCGGACAGGCCAGCAGCTCCACCAGGATCACCACCGCCTCATCCGCATATAGCACATCCCCCTGCATCAGCGAGGGACTCTCCCGCAGGAACTTCAACGCCAGATCCCTGCCACCCCGCGTCCGCCTCCTCAACACACGCTTCCCCGTCTCATACCACTCGACCTCCAGCCAGTCGACCACCCTGCCCCTTATATCGAATGACCCAACATTGCCGATCTTTTCCCGTATTAACATAACCGTCAAAATAAAAAATAACGCTGCGCCAGCGCTACCTCTCGCGCCGGCTCACAGCCGATCACCTGTCCGTCTACCCGTACCTCATAGTTTTCCGGATTCACCTCTATGACCGGGGTCCGGTCGTTCCATACCATATCCGCCTTCGAAAGCCGGCGGCAGCCCCCCACCGGCAGTATGTTCTTCTGCAGACCATATCCCTGCACGATACCCTTCGAAAGGGACAATGCCGATACAAACGTGGTGCATATAGCATGTAACGCCTTCCCGTATGCGCCGAACATGGGCCGGTAGATAACCGGCTGCGGCGTAGGTATACTGGCATTCGGATCTCCCATCCGCGACCCGATGATCATCCCGCCCTTGATGATCATCTCCGGTTTGGCCCCGAACAATGCCGGCTTCCACAACACCAGGTCAGCCATCTTCCCAACCTCCAGGCTTCCGACATAGGCCGATATGCCGTGTGTGATCGCAGGATTTATCGTATACTTGGCGACATACCGCTTCACCCGAAAATTGTCATTTCCATTTTCCGCATCCTCCGGTAGACTTCCCCGCTGCTTCTTCATCTTATCCGCCGTCTGCCAGGTACGCAATATCACTTCACTTACCCTGCCCATAGCCTGCGAGTCCGAGCTCATCATACTAAACACTCCCATGTCATGCAGGATATCCTCCGCCGCGATCGTCTCGGGCCGGATACGACTGTCGGCAAAAGACACGTCCTCCGGGATCGTCTTACTCAAATGATGACAGACCATCAGCATATCCAGGTGCTCGTCGATGGTGTTCACCGTGTAAGGCCGGGTAGGATTCGTAGACGACGGCAGTATATTCGGGTACATCGCCGCCCGGATAATATCCGGCGCATGCCCGCCGCCCGCGCCCTCCGTGTGATACGTATGTATTACTCTACCATCGATGGCCTCCAGCGTCCTCTCCAGGAAACCCGCCTCATTCAGCGTGTCAGTGTGTATCGCTATCTGTACGTCGTACCTGTCCGCCACCCGCAACGAAGCATCGATCACTGCAGGCGTAGCCCCCCAATCCTCATGTATCTTCAAACCTATTACCCCCGCCTCGACCTGCTCCTCAAGCGGGGCCTCCGTCGCACAATTCCCCTTCCCCAAAAAACCTAGATTCATAGGAAAGGCGTCGGCCGCCTCCAGCATCTTCCGGATATTCCAGGCGCCCGGAGTCACTGTCGTCGCATTCGTCCCGTCTGCCGGCCCCGTTCCCCCTCCGATCATGGTCGTTATACCGCTGTACAACGCATGGCTGATCTGCTGCGGACAGATAAAATGGATATGCGTGTCGACGCCACCCGCCGTCGCGATCAGGCCATTGCCCCCATGCACCTCAGTAGCGGCCCCGATGACCATCCCCTCGTCCACGTCCATGATATCCGGGTTCCCCGCCTTGCCGATACCCACTATCTTCCCGTCACGGATACCAATATCCGCCTTGACTATACCCCAGTGATCGATGATGATCACCCCGGTGATCACCAGGTCCAATACCCCCTCGTCCCTTCTGGCCGTAGCAGACTGCCCCATCCCATCCCGGATAGTCTTGCCACCGCCAAACTTCACCTCATCGCCATACACAGTATGATCTTTTTCGATCTCAATAATTAACCCGGTATCGGCTAAACGCACTTTATCCCCCACCGTAGGGCCATACAGACTGGCGTACTTCGTACGATTGATCGAAAGACTCATAGCTTCGGTCCGTTTACGCCCCTCCAACGGGGCCGTTAACCAAATTGTTAAATCCCACCGCCCGCTTCGCTCCCCCCAGTTCCACCAGCTCCACCTCCTTCTCCTCTCCCGGCTCGAACCTCACCGCCGTCCCCGACGGGATATTCAGCCGCATACCCAACCCCAGCGCCCGGTCGAACACCATCTCCCTGTTCACTTCATAAAAATGAAAATGCGAGCCGATCTGAACCGGACGATCCCCCCTGTTCACCACCGTCACCCGCTGCGTCCGCCTGCCCGCATTACAGATAATCGGCTCGTTCCTTAATATATATTCTCCTGGTATCATATTCGCGCTCAATTCCCCACCCGGATCCCTCCAACTTTTCCCAACCCCGGCCCGGATCTCCTACCTTATCGGATCATGCACCGTCACCAGCTTGGTCCCGTCCGGGAACGTCGCCTCGATCTGTATCTCCGGTATCATCTCCGGTATCCCCTCCATTACATCCCCCCGTCGAAGTATCGTCGTCCCATACTGCATCAGCTCTGCAACCGGCCTCCCATCCCGCGCAGCCTCCTGCAGCCGGCTGCTGATCAGCGCGATCGCCTCTGGATAGTTCAGCTTCAGCCCCCTCGCCAGCCGCTTCTCCGCCAGCTCCCCTGCCAGAAATAACAATAGCTTCTCCGTTTCTCTTGGTAACAAATGCATAAGATCAAATTAAAAAGATCATTCCCTTCCCCTCCGGGCTCACCTTCTTCCCCTCCGGGCCGCCAGTATCTTATAAAAGCTCCTCATCCTTATCTCCTCCGGCGTTAGCCCCGTCGCCAACACCTCTGTCTCGTCTATAGCCCCGCAATTCATAGCCTTCAGAAAAAAGTTCAACAGCCCCTGCCCCGTAGCCGCATCATCGAAAATATCCCCCGTAAGCGTGCTGACAGCGCTCCGCTCCACAAATATTTTCAGCCGGTGGATCGCCTCCTCCAGGCTGCTCAAAAAGAAAACATAAGTAGCCGCATACCGCATGGGCAGCTGGGCCGGATTCAAATCCCAACCCTGATAGTAACCATTTATCAGCGAATGCATCGTATGCCCGAACCCCGTTCGCCAGGCCCTGTGTACCGCAACTCTGTTCTCCTCCATCTGCAGCCAGCTCAGCTGCTCGCCCCGGTGCGGACCGATCGGCATCACATTGGTCGCTCCATCGGAAAGAAATATCCCTGTCCCGGCCAACGCCACCTTTGTCATATGATGCGCAAAATCGCATACCGGATGCGCCATCGTCTGGTATTTCGCCGTTATCCCACAGGACGCCGTATAGTCATAGGTCCCAAAATGAGCCGCAATGCACCTCCCTTCCGAAGCCCTGATGATCCTGTACAATGGATTTCGCCCCTCCTCGTCCATGATGATCTGCGTAGCCTCTACCATGGTCTCCATCTTCAACGCACCCTCCTTTAGCCCATTGCCCCGCTCAAGTATCCGGAAGAACTCCACCAAAGTCCTCACCTGTTCGGGGATGGTCACTTTCGGCAGCATCACCACGAAATTTTCCGGCAACACCCCACCCGTCCTCGTCAGCAGCTCGGTTACAAAAAGGTCCAGGGTCCGCACGCTACGTTGCTTCAGATCCTCCGTCAACGGCTTTATCCGGATGCCGATAAAAGGAGATATCGTCTTACTCCTCATCCCCTCCGCCAGCTCTCCCGCAGCATTGATCGCAACGGCATCCTCTTCCTCGTCCGGTCTGTTGCCATACCCGTCCTCGAAATCGATCCGAAAATCCTCGACCGCCTCCGTCTCCAGCTTCCGGATGATCTTTTGATATACCGACCAGGCCAGCCAGGCCTTGTCCTTCCGTCGCGACTCCTCCTCCATCCCAGCCAGCTTCCGCCCCAATTCCACCACTTCCTCCTCCGTGCGGGGAAGAGCTTCATGCCCCTCCATCATGAGCGCCCGCGCCAGCTCCGCAAAATTCGGCGCATAGGTCCGGAGGTTCCTCAAAGCGACTTCGCCCATTTTTATACAAGTATCGCGTCTGAACAGATTGGCGCCGCCATATACCGTATGCACAGGCTGCCGCTCCGGCCTGTCGCCGGGATAACTTTGTTGAAATGCCTGGTTAGCGCCCGCCAGGACGCCCAACAGCCTTTCTTTGTCTGCCTCTTTTATTGACAATTCCATATGCTTGCTTTATGATCCCCTGTAAGTAGAATACCCCCACGGACTCAGCAGCAACGGGATGTGATAGTGGCCTTCCCCCACAACAAAGCTCACCTCCACAAAAGGATAAAAGCTCTTCACCCCCTGCCTGTCAAAATAGTCTCCCGTCTCGAACCTTATCTTATAAATGCCTTCACCCACTTCCCCCCAATCCGCGATCCTCCCGTCCGCATTCGTCCTCCCCCGAAAGACCTCGCCCCCTTCTCTCCCATACAAAGCTGCCCCCATGCCACCGGCGGGCCTCCCCGAAGAAATATCCAGCACATGCGTCGTTATCCTGCTCATGACAATAATTTTTCCAGCCTTATCCGCATGATCTTCTCCTGCTCCTGCATCGCGATCAGCAGCTCGTCTCCCGGCTCGTTCCCCAACCTCTCCCTCAATAGTCGCAACATCTCCACCGCCGATTTTCCCGTTGCACACACGATAAAGATATACCCGAACCGCCGCTCATAAACCCTGTTACCTTCCGCCAGGTCCTCCAATACTTCCCTGATCGCCCCAATCGTCCCCGCCTGCTCTTCCGAAGCCCACTTCCCAAGCCCTCCCCCAACCCCGATCTTCGGATGATGCGCAAACGCCTCTTTCCAGTCTTCCTCACTACACGCCCTCCATACCTCAGCCGCTGCCACCAAAAGCCCGGCAATGTCTGCAACAGGAAAGACTCGCTGCATACCCGCTACCCACGCAGCGCTCCCATTGCACCTATGCAACAGCTCACCACGCTCACCGGGCTCGAGTCCGTTCAATTCCTCCAGCGTCATATTGTCGTCGGATGTCGGTTTACGTTCTTATAATAAATATACACCGCAGGCTCCTTTCCCATCGCCACGAACCACTGCTGACAATAAGGCGCCATCCAGATACAGTCCCCTTTTCGGACAGGATACCAGTCCTCGCCAAGCCTGTACACACCCTGCCCCTGCAGATACAGCAGACCATGCTCCATCACATGCGTCTCCACCAGCGGTAGATGGCCACCCGGATCATAAGTAAAGATATTCACGGCCATGTCAAATGCCGCTGCATCCGGCAATAGCACCTGCAGTCGCAAGGCAGCATCCCCCAGATATTCCTTCCCCTCCACCTTCGCCGCATCCCCGAAAAGAACACCCGGAGCCGCCACACCATCCAGCCCTTCATACACCTTCTGAAAGCTCAGCAGCTGCGTACCCTCCAACAACCCATCCAGCCGGTATTCCATTCCCACAGGTATGTAGACATACCCTCCTTCTGGCAGGTTCTTCACCTGACCGCCCACTGCCGCGCTCGCGCCACCACGCACTATATAAAAGAACAGCTGCGACGCAACCGTGCTCCCACTCAGCTCTGCCCCCTCCCCACAGGTGACAATGGTCTGGCAAAACCGGGCCCCCATCTGTTCATTGATGATCACATTCACCGTACACCCCTTCCACCCGGGTACTACGCTGTTGATGTACCCATCCGGGCTTATTAACGCATGGCTCCTTTTTACGACCGATCTGGTTAACGCGGATATTTCCATATTTCAGACAATTGATGTAAGAATCGATCGGCCACTTCCACGGCCGCTACCAGGTCCCTCTTTTCCACACTTTCCTGCGGATTATGACTGATGCCTTTGTAGCACCGCACGAACAACATGCACACCGGAGACACCGCCGATACAGGCACCGCGTCATGCCCTGCTCCGCTCACCAGCTCAACCACCTCATAGCCCGCCGCCGCTATACACCGGCCAAGCAATAGCCCCATTCCTCCATCGCATGCCACCGGCGAGGACTCCTGAACTACCCGCCAACCTACAGCCAATCCACGCCTCCAGCCGATCGACTCCACCCCAAGCCTCAGCTGTTCACACCCCCGCGAAAGCACCACCCCATCCGCGCTCCGGACATCGACGCTGCAAATGACTTTCCCGGGAATTACATTGCTGGCTGCATTGACAACCTCCAGCTTCCCAACCGTAGCCACCAGTCCCTTCGAACCCGCCACCCGCTCTACCTCCAAAATAAATTCCGCCGCCCCCGCGAGCGCATCCCTCCGAAGGTCCATAGGCACAGTCCCGGCATGCCCCGCAACACCCTCGATCACAACCTCCGCCCGTACCTGGCCCGCAATCGCCGACACTACCGCCACAGGAATATCGCGTTCATACAATACCGGCCCCTGCTCAATATGTATCTCAAAATACCCAAGCCACTCTTCCGCAGCGATCGCATCCCCGCTCAGGCGGCCGATATTTCCCCCCATCTCCTTTATCACCTCCGAAAGACTCACCCCATCTCCATCCCTTCGCTCCAGCAGCGCGGGCTCAAAGCTCCCCGTCACTACCTTGCTCCCCAGATAAGTCGTATGAAACCGCACGCCCTCCTCATCGCTGAAGGCTATCAGCTCTATATTAAAAGGCAGCTCCACCCCTTCGGCTATAAGTTCCTCCAGCAGGTCCAGCCCCATTAGCACACCTAACGGGCCATCCCATTGCCCTGCATCCACCACCGTATCGACGTGCGACCCGATCACCAGCGTCTTCGCCCCGGGACCCGCTGCCTCCCATCGCCCCCGTATGTTACCGATATTATCGACTCTAACCTTCAAACCCGCACCCAACATCCATTCCATCACCTTCTGCCCGGCTTCCAACGCAGCAGCCGTACCGAACCGCCTGGTTATACACGAACCGTCTTCGCTGATAGCTGCCAGCTCACGCACTCTCGCCATGACCTTGTCCGCCCTTGCTATAAAGTCCCTCATCTGACCACCCTCCCCCGGTAGGATTGTATAAACTTCCCTCCATCAAAAACCTTTTCCCCTCCCAGCCAGGTCTGTTCCACTACGCCATACAGCCTCTCCCCCAGGTATGGCGTACCCTTGTGCCGGTGATACAGCGCCGACTCCTCCGGCCTGAACGATCGGTCCGGGTCCCATACCACCAGGTCGGCCCGGTATCCCTCTGCTATTTTCCCCCGGCGTCCGGCCTCTCCCACCAGCACAGCTGGCGCAACGCAAAGCCACTGCATCACGTCCTCCACACCAAAACCCCGCTGTGCAGCAGCCGTCCACAGCACTGGCAGCGACAGCTGCAATGACGATATGCCGCCCCAGGCCTTTTCCAGGTCTCCCTCCTCCACCAGCTTCATCGCCGGAGGCGCCGGGCTATGATCCGTGGCAACAAGATCGATCACTCCTTCCCGTAAGGCTTCCCACAACTGGTCATTGTTTGCCTTCTCCCGGATAGGAGGCGCGCATTTTAAATATACCTGCCCATCACCGATAGTTTCCGCCGAAAAATACAAATAGTGCGGGGCCGTCTCCACCGTTAGCGGCAACCCCCGCTGTTTTGCCCTTCGTATCTGCCCGATCGAAGACGCCGAAGACAAATGCACGATATGCGTCCGGCACCCAAATTCGGCACACAACCGGATCATCATCGCGATCGCCTCGTCCTCCCACTTCGCCGGCCTCGACAACAGATAGCGCTTATACGACCGGACATCCCCTCCGGTATGCCCCTGCACATCCACCCCTTCCAGCTCACAATGCACCAGCAAAGGCAACCCGGAACGGGCAATTACCGGCATCACCTTCCGCAGATCATCCTCCCGCACGTTTGGGAACTCATCGATCCCCGAATGCACCAGGAAAGCCTTAAACCCCAATACCCCCCTCCCGATCAGCCCCTCGACCTCACCCTCGCTGCCCGGCACCACACCACCCCAAAATCCACAATCACAGTGCAGTTTCCCCGCAGCAGCAGCCAGCTTTTTGTCAAAGGCCGCTACCGAGGTCACTACAGGCGATGAATTCAACGGCATGTCCACCAGCATCGTGATGCCGCCAGCAACAGCAGCCCGGCTCGCCGAATCGAACCCCTCCCATTCCGTCCGCCCCGGCTCATTGATGTGCACGTGCGGATCGACCACACCCGGCATGACCAGGCTGTCCCTGGCATCCACCAGCTCGACACCCTCCATCACAACCAGACCATCTACCACCCCCTTTATCATGCCCCCTTCAAGAAAAATAGTAGCCTCCCTCCTGCCCTCAGGCAAAAGGACCGACTTGCTATATATGGCCACGGTTGCTGTCATCAAATACGAGGTGGAACTATATCCTGTAAAAGAAAGTTAGGAAATTTATTTATATTGATATATGACTATTCGCCTCCACACCAATGCTTACGGCAAAAATGCCGTCCACCTGTCCAGGATCATCCGCCATCCTGACCGGCACGAGATACGCCATATCACCGTAAACATATCTCTGCAGGGAGACTTTGACGCCGTCCATACAAAAGGAGACAACAGCAAAGTCCTTCCCACCGATACCATGAAGAACACCGTATACGCGCTGGCAAAACAGGAATTCACCGCCTCTATCGAGGAATTTGGGATCGTTCTGGCCACCCACTTCCTTGACAACAATCCACAGCTGTCGACAGCTACCATCACCCTGTCAGAATACTGCTGGAAGCGAATGACCGTCGACGGCGCCCCACATCCCCATTCCTTTATCAACGGCGGCTCGGAAAAACATACTGCCACGATCGCAAAAGACCGCCTCGGCCTCACTCTCTCCTCCGGTATCAGTGACCTGCTGATTCTGAAGACCACCAACTCCGGCTTCGAAAACTATATCAGAGACAGATACACTACTCTTAAAGAGACGGCCGATCGCATCCTCTCCACCCAGTGTGACGTCTCCTGGATCTATGACACCGTTCCCCCCGCCCCCTCGCTCCTCTATGAATATGTCCGCGAAAACCTCCTGCGAACTTTCGCCACCCATCAAAGCCTCTCCGTACAGCACACCCTCTATGCCATGGGAGAGGACGTGCTCGCCAGCTTCCCCTCCATAAAAGAGATCACGCTCAAAATGCCCAACAAACACCACATCCTCTTCAACCTCGGGCAATTCGGCATGGACAACGACAACGAAATATTCATCGCCACAGACGAGCCATATGGCTATATCACGGGAACCATCACCCGTTCCTGACCGCGATCATCTCCCCCATAATACTAATGGCTATCTCCTCCGGCGTCTGGCTGTGAATGGCCAGCCCCGCCGGCGCCCGCAATCGCCTCAACCTTTCCTCCGCTATCCCCTCCGCCCTATATCCGGCCAGCATCTTCCCGATCTTCGCGCTGCTTCCCAATAACCCGAAATACCGGAAATTGATCGGCAGCAACACCCTGACCGCTATGTCATCCGTCCTGTACCCCTGCGTCATAACAACTACATAGTGATGCTCTCCTCCCGCTATCTGTCCGCTCAGACCGGCATAGCTTTCCACCAATACCTTCTCATGTACGTACTCATTCCGGTCCAACGAACCCAGACCGCTGCGATCATCGAACAAAGTAATATAAAAATCCATCCCCCGTGCCAGCCGGGACAAGGCCAGTGCACAGTGGCCTCCTCCGACTATATAAAGTCGGTCCCGGTAGCCCGTCCGCTCCTGGTACATCCAGTCCACGCCTGCCACCATTCCCTCCGTCAACCCCTCTCCTTCCTCCAAAAACTCCATCCCCGCGGGGGAGAGCTTCAGCCAGCCATGCCCATAGGACAGCAGTGAGTCCAGCAACCGCCGCAACGTCACCCTATCCTCCCCCCTGAATGAATAAAGTAATACCGTCTGCTCCCCCGAACAGATCATACCACTCTGATCCCGGACCGCCTCCTTGTCGTGCACCTGGCGCCGCAACGCCAATATGCCCTCACCACGCCGCAGTTGCTCCCTGACCATCTCCGTCAGTTTATGCTCCATGATGCCCCCACCGATCGATCCTTCCATCTCCCCACCGGCATTCACTACCATATAAAAACCCCGTCTGCCCGGACTGCTGCCCTTGCTCTCCACCACATACAGCAATGCCACCGGAATACCCCGCCCGCAGCTGGACAAAGCAAGCTTCCATGCTGCGGTTCGCTTATCCGGCAACATCTTTCAGCTGATTTTCATACAATGCCAAAAGAGCCCTCTCCGGCGTCAAAGGCGCACTGAATGGCATGTCCATGGTTGAATTAAAAGCCCTCACCGCATTTCTCAGCGCAAAATAAGCCCCGATGCCATACATCAACGGAGGCTCACCCACCGCCTTGCTCCGGAAGATGGCGAGATTTTCCCGCTGCGTATGCAAAAAGTCGATATCGATCGTCAAAGGCACGGAATAGATATCCGGGACCTTGTAGCTGGATAACGTATTCGATCGCAGTCTCCCCTTTTCATCATAAACGACCTCCTCCATAGTCATCCAGCCCATGCCCTGCACAATGCCTCCCTCTATCTGCCCCTTGTCGATGGAAAGGTTCATGCTCGCCCCCGAATCATGCACCACCTTGACGGCGTCACATCTGTACCGCCCCCTCAGGCAATCCAGCGTCACCTCAACAATAGCCGTTCCATATACATGATAGGCGAACGGATGCCCCTTTTCCCTGCCGGCATCGAAATGGATGTCCGGCGTTGCATAGTGGGCATGTTCCGAAAGGCTCACCCTCTGTACAAAAGCCTTCATGACCAGCTCTTTCCAGCTCATACCTGTCTCCATCCCCTTCACCCGGACCATCCCCTCCTTCACCTCCACGTCCTCCACCCCTATCCCCTTTCCCAGCTCAGCCACTACCACCCCCTTCAGCCGCTTCAGTATCTCTCCACACGCCATCATAACCGCTTTCCCATTTAGATCGGCAGTCGCACTCGCGGCCGACGGCGAAGTATTGGCAATCTTCCAGGTACTCGTGGCCTGCACACGAACCAGGGCCGTATCGATGCCCAGGACCGCAGCCGCCACCTGTATCATCTTTGTATTCACCCCCTGCCCCATCTCCACCGCACCCGTGCTCAACGAAACGCTCCCATCCGTATAGACATGCACCTGTGCCCTCGCCTGGTTCATCAGCGTTTTTGTGAAGGATATCCCGAAACACACAGGCATCATCGCCAGCCCTTTCTTAAAATAGTTGTTGGCTCTGTTAAAGGTCTCCACACCTGCACGCATAGCCGCAATATCGTACAGATCCTCGGCTCTCCGCCAGCAGGCCCCGGCCTCGCTCACTGCGCGCTGTCCATAAGGAAATTCATCGTCTGTCTCCACCAGGTTTTTCTTCTGTATCAAGGTCGCCGGCACTCCCAGGCCCTCCGCCGCTTTCGCAATAGCAGCCTCGATGACGAACATCCCCTGCGGACCGCCAAATCCCCTGAACGCCGTATTGGGCGGCAGATGCGTCCTGCAGCTATAGGCCGTTGCACGGACATTGGGTATGAAATAGGAATTGGTACAGTGGAAAAGCGTCCGCTCGAGCACCGCCGGAGACAGATCGGCCGCCGCCCCCGCATTTTGATAGAACGTCACTTCATAAGCCAGGATCTTGAGATCCTTGTCCAGCCCAATCCTGAAATCCGACGAATACGGATGCCGTTTACCCGTCATGACCATATCGTCTACCCGCGGCATCGCATACTTCACCGGCTTGCCCAGGTGAAGACAGGCCAGCGCACACAGGGCCGCCCATCCATTCGCCTGATCCTCCTTCCCCCCGAACCCTCCCCCCAGCCGTGTCACTTCTATATCCAACGCATGCATCGCCAGACCCGTCACCTTCGAAACAGCCCGCTGCACAGCCGTCGGCGCCTGCGTGGAGGAATAAATGCGCATCGCCCTGTTCTCCAGCGGTATGACGTAGGCTCCCTGCGTCTCAATATACAGATGCTCCTGCCCGTTGGTATCCGCACGCCCCCCGAAAATATGTTCGCACGCCCCCCAGGCGCTCTCGACATCTCCCAGCCTGAAACAGCGCGGTGGGACGATCAGATCCCCCTTCGCCTGCGCTTCCCTGGGATCGGTGATCGCCGGCAATGGCTCTATTTCCACTCTTATCTCCCCTGCCGCATGCCGCGCTGCCTCCTCCGAAACGGCCACCACAAAAGCCAGCGGCATCCCGCAAAAATGCACACGCTCTTCGGCAAACAAAGGTTCATCCGGCACAATACCTCCTATCTGATTTTCCCCCATCACATCCTTATATGTAAATACCCTCACCACACCCGGACTCAGCTCAGCTCCGCTGACATCCAGCTGTCGTAATACCCCATGCGCAACAGGCGAGCCCACCACGGCCCCAAACAGCGTGCCCCGCAACAATGGGATATCGTCCAGGTAAATGGACTCCCCCCGCACATGCGCTGCAGAATCGATATTTCTCATAGATCTCCAAATAAGGTTAAAAAATGCGCCTTTATCAGCTGCCCCAGCAACAGGCGCTTGTATTCCGCCGTCCCCCGCACATCATCGATAGGCAATACGGCCGCCCTCGCCGCCTCCATGACCTCTTCTACCAGCGCCATGTCCGGCCTCCGGTCCCTCATGATGCCAGACGCCATCTGCAAATAGCCAGGTACCGGACCGACGCCGCCCGCGGAAATATGCCCCTCCGCGATCCTGCCCCCTTCGACCCGCACCCGCATCGCCGTATTCACAGTCGCAATATCCAGACAGGTCCGCTTGCTCACCTTCTCGAAATGGAATAGCTCTCCCGGTACCGGCATCACAAAGCTGATTCGCTCGATCAGCTCCCCCGGCCCTTTGTCCAAAACTTTATATCCTTTGAAGAATTCCCTCAAAGGGACCTCCCTTCTCTTCGCCCCATCGAACAATACAAGCTGTGTATCCAGAGCCAGGAAAAAGATCGACAAATCCCCTATAGGTGAGGCATTCACAAAATTGCCGGCTATAGTCGCAATATTTCGTATTGGCGTGGACGAAATGAGGCGGATATGCTCATCCAGACGCGGGAAAGCCCGGCGAATCACGTCGGACTCCTTCAGATCAGTGACCGTAGCGGCCCCCCCGATAACACACCGCCCTCCTTCCTCCACGATCCCCCGCAACTCATCCCTTCCCGCCAACAGCTCGATCTCCGACCTCACCAGGGTTGCGTGCTGCTGCACATAAAGATCTGTCCCTCCACCCAAAAAACGCCCCCCTCTTGCCTTCATCACACCATTGGGCTGAAGGGCCAGCCACGCCAGCCGCCGCGGTATATCCGCAAACCACCCCGGCAGGATATCCTCAGGTCCGCCGCCTGCCGCCAAAAATTGCACCACCCTTGCCAACGCACGCTCGATTGACTTATACCCGGTACACCGGCAGATATTCCCATCCACTGCTGCCATAGCCCTCTCCATCGTAGGCTCCTGGCCCCCCAGACAGAACGCGGTCATCGATACGATAAATCCCGGCGTACAAAACCCGCACTGCGTGCCCCCTTCCTCGCACAGCGCGCGCTGCACAAAGCTCAGCTCCGCCCCATTCAGCCCTTCCACCGTAACCACATGCCTTCCATGCACATTCCCCAGAGCCGTCAGACAGGAAGTCACCTGGCGATAGACGATCCCACCGCTCCACCACGTCCCCGCCCCAGGTTCACCATCCCCGGGCGCTCCGTTGTTCCTCCCCTTCCATTCCCCTATTAGAACAGTACAGGCACCGCAATCCCCCTCACGGCAACCGATCTTGGTACCCGTCAAATGTTCGTCGTAACGAATGAAATCCACCAACAGAGTTCCGGGCGGTTCATCCGTCTGTACTAGTTTGTTATTGAGGAGGAATCGAATCATAGGCTTCTTACAATTTACAAAATCCCGGGGAGAAAATCAGGTTTCCCATCCACCCACAATTCACTATTTCCCTATATTTAGGCTATGAATCGCCTGATCGCTATCTGCATTATTTCTATACTCGCCGCCTGTAACACCCCCTCCACCCCAGATAAAAGAACCGATTCCCTGGCCCTGCGAAACAGCATTCCCGAATCGCGGGTCCTCGCCCCCGATTCCGCCATCGCCAAAATGCACGTGCAGCCAGGCTACCGTGTCCGTCTCGTAGCCGCCGAACCCCTGGTCGCCGCACCGGTGGCCCTCAGCTTCGACGAAAAAGGCAGGATATGGGCCGTTGAGATGATGGACTATATGCCCGATACAGCAGGCACCGGCGAAGACGCACCCAGCGGAAGGATCGTCATCCTCTCCGATACCAACGCCGACGGCCGCATGGACCAGAACAAAGTCTTTCTCGACTCCCTCGTCCTGCCCCGCGCCATCTGCCTCATCGAAGACGGCATACTTGTAGCCGAACCGCCCAAGCTCTGGTATTACACGATTAAAGACAACAAACCCGTTCACAAAACCCTCGTCGACTCCGACTACGCCGCCGGCGGCAACGTCGAGCATCAGCCCAACGGCCTGTTCAGGGCCATGGACAACTGGATATACAACGCCAAATCCGCCAAGCGCTACAAAAAAGTCGGCAACCGCTGGCTCATCGAAAGAACCACGTTCCGGGGTCAGTGGGGTATCTCCCAGGACGAATATGGACGTCTCTACTACAACAACAACTCCGAGAACCTGCTCGGTGACTACTTCCTTCCCGGCCTCGGCGCCACCAACCCACACCAGCACAACGTCGCCGGCTTTAACGAGCACATCGTCCCGGACAACCGCGTCTATCCCGTAAGACCAACAACCGGTGTCAACCGCGGCTACCAGCAGGGCATACTCGACGACAGCCTGCGGCTCAGAGAATTTACTGCCGCCTGCGGACCCGTCATCTTCAACAGTCCCATGTTTGGAGTAGAGAATACCGGCCACGCCTTTATCGCAGAACCAGCCGGCAATCTCATCAAAGAAGACATTCTCCTGCCAGACGGCTTTGTTACAAAAGGCAAAGAAGCATATGAGAAAAAAGAATTCCTCGCCAGCGAAGACGAACGCTTCCGGCCCGTCAACCTGTATACCGGCCCCGATGGCGCCCTCTATATCGTCGACATGTACCGCGGCATTATCCAGCACAAGACCTACCTTACTTCCTATCTGAAGAACGAGATAAAACAACGCGCCCTCACTAAGCCCCTCAACTGCGGACGCATCTACAAGGTCATTACACACCCTTCCACCCCTCCTGATTTCACCAACAACCCTACCCGCTGGGTCGAATTGCTGCAAGACGTCAACGGCTGGACCCGCGACAAAGCCCAACAGCTGCTCGTCGACCACAAAGCCACGCAAGCCGCCCCACTGCTACGCCAGTTGATCAGCCAGGGCGGCATCCCTGCCCGACACGCCCTCTGGACGCTTGAAGGTCTCGGCGCTCTGCAGCCATCAGACATCCTTCCTTTAATTAACGGTAAGGACACCAACCTCCGCATCCAGGCCCTGGCCGCCATCCCGTCGATAATCAACCACAACAACTATCGCCAGTTCCTGCCTGCGATCAACAGCATCATCGCCGGCAACGACGCACTTCTGGCCCCCTATATCGCCTTCATCACCCCATCGATCCAAAAGCTCGACCCCAGTCTCGCCCACGACATCCTGATAAGGCTAACCCGCCAATATCCCAATGATATCTATGTCGCCGACGCCATCATCAGCAATCTCTATAACAAGGAAGAAGCCTTCTACAAGGAGTCCATTAGCATCAATTCCGATACCACCCTTATCATCAACCGCCAGCTGAAAAAAGTACTGCGCGACATCGCAAAAGCCGGCAGCGCCACCAGTTTCAAGCTTCTCGCCGCGACCTACCCCAAAGGCGCCGCCATCTTCCAGTCCGTCTGCCAGACCTGTCACGGCACCGACGGCAACGGCATCCGCGCCCTCGCTCCACCTCTCAATACCTCCAACTGGGTGCTCGGCGACAAGAACAAATTGATCCCGATCGTCCTCTACGGCCTTACCGGTCCGGTAAAAGTCGCGGGTAAACTCTACAAAGCCCCCGAGGTCAGCGGCGACATGCCCGGCATCGGCTCCAACAAAGAGTTCTCCAACGACGACATCGCCCAAACCCTCAACTTCATCCGCAACGCCTGGACCAACAAGGTCAGCAAAACCGACAAGATCATTCCCGAAGACATCGGCGCCATCCGCGAAAAATTCAACGACCGCCAAAAAACCTTCACAATGGAGGAACTGGGGGCTCTTAAATAATCCCCGGCACCCGCCTCACAGCCTGCACCACCCCTCTACGTGGCCAAACCCACGCGCCCCGCCATATTTCCCCCCAACCCGTCTCAAAACCGAACACTTCTCATATCAAGACCGTACACACGCATAACCCACCAAAATCACAACTCGCTGTTCCTCAACATCAAAAACTTTCTGGCACTCCGCTGGAATATACTCTGGCATACCCGGGGACGCCCGGTCAAACAAAACTCAAAACAACATTTAAAAAATAATTTTATGAAACAGTCAATCATCGTAACCGTCCTGCTCACCATCTTTACGAGCTACAGCTTCGCCACACCCACGGAAGACGTCAACTCATCGATAAAGACCTCCTTCCACCAGGACTTCCAAAACGCACGCATCCTCTCTATCGAGAGCTACCAGACCTTCACCAAACTTACCTTCAATATGAACGATGCCGTCCTCTCCGCCTTCTACACAGAAAATGGAGAGCTGCTCGCCGTCACCCGCAATATCCTTTCCTCTCAGCTGCCTCTCAATCTGTTCAAAAGTCTCAGGAAAAAATTCAGCTCCTACTGGATCTCCGACCTCTTCGAATTCGACAGGGATAGCCAAACCTGCTACTACATCTCGCTCGAGAACGCAGACACGAAAATGACCCTGCGCTCCAGCGGCGACAACTGGGAACTCTATTCCTCCGTAAAAAAATAGTGATTTAGCAATTATGATGGAAGCTTCTTCGAAAGGGGGAGCTTCCTTCCCAACAAGATCAATACCATAAACACGATCCAGAATCCGATCAATATCATTCCTCCGTTTCCTAACGCCCTGGCATACCCCAACCTGTTCACATCGGCAAAAGGATAAGGATAAAATCCGGTCAGGACCCCGACTACCAATATCCATAATATATACAATACCGGATACCCCAGCCACCCAAAGGCCGACCGCCATCTCAGCCCACTCTTCTGTACCAAAAAAAGCCAGTATACCAAACAGGAAAGCGGCAATACAACATGCAGGAACTCATCCGCTACACGCTCCGCCCCGTATATCTCCCTCAAACCCCGCAGAAAAAAATAGTGTATTATTCCCACCACGAGCATATACCCCGTAACCGCAGTCAGCCGCGAGGCGCTCGCTGACCTCCTCAGCCCGATCCCCACAAACACCAACGCCGCCAGCAAATTCGTCAGAATAGTAAAATAGCAGAAGAACCGCAACAGCATCACCCCCACCGGCGCTACCCCGGTCCTTAGATACACCACCAGCTGCAATACCACCATAAACAGGCCTACAACCCCGGCCCCCAACGCATAACGCTTTTCAATAGTGCTCATTTCTAAATTTACGCGGTTTTCCGGTCCTCTCCCCCCCACAATCCCAAATCGGCCCAACGCCAACTCACAACCTGGCCCTGGATCCACCCACCCCATTCACCACAATCTCTCCCTTCAACTCGGATCCACCTAACCCCCTAAAAATCAATTCCCTCCCGGCCCCGCCGGAACATAGCTAAAAAAAGAAGACCCCCCCAATAATGGGAAGGTCTTGACCCTTAAAACAACCTGTCGCATATCTTAAATACTGAGTATTAGCAACCTTTATATATTATTTATTCCTAAACGTAAATATATATAATATTAGTACTACCTACTTGTAGTTTTGTAACTACATTCGAAAAAAAAATTTAACTACTCCCCCCAGCCGACAAAACCACCCCCACCAGACTCACAATCACCCACAGCCACCACCGCAAATCCCCAATTCCACCCAAAAACCCCTAAAACCACCCCCCCAAACCGTCCAAACCCCCAATCACACCCCCGCCAAAACATCCCAACCTACCCAAAAACCTTCAACCCCGTCTCCAGAAATCACCTAACCAAAAAACCACGCATTCCAAAAATCCATCCTTTCGGATACTCAACATCCTCCTTTGGCAATCCGCCCACACCCGCCATCAACTCTCACCTAACTTCAATCGCTGTTAAACCATCAAACAGTATGAGAAAATTTTTATCAATCACGTTGATCTGCCTTTTGCTGGCATCTATCGCCTACGCACAAACGCAGGAAGTGACCGGTCGTATCGTCGACTCCACAGGCGCCCCCATATCCGGGGCCTCACTCAAAGTAAAAGGTTCCAGGATCGGCACCAGCGCTGCTCCCGACGGCAGCTTCAAAATAAAGGTTCCCCACGGCAGCGCCCTTATCATCAGCTCCGTAGGCTTCGCACCACAGGAGATCAGCATCTTCAACAGCTCGCCGCAAACGATCACCCTCACCGGCGGCAATAGGACGATGAACGAAGTCGTCGTCACCGCCATCGGCATCAGCCGCGAAAAACGTGAGCTCGGCTCCGCGACCCAAACGATCACCGCAGACCAGCTCAACCGCACCGGCTCCGGCAACCCGCTCAGCGAGCTCAACGGAAAAGCCAGCGGCCTCACCGTCGTCAACAGCTCGGGCGACCCCGGCGCAGGCACCTATATCCGCCTCCGCGGCGTAACCTCGATCACCGGCAATAACCAGCCACTGATGGTCGTAGACGGAGTTCCCATCGACAACTCCATCAACACCTACGACCCCACCGGCGCAGGCATCCTCGCCAGCGGCGCCAACGGCAACCTCACCGGCGGCACGCAGCCCACCAACAGAGGCATTGACCTCAATCCCAACGACATCGAATCGGTAACTCTTCTGAAAGGACCGGCCGCTACAGCTCTCTACGGGATACAGGCCGCCAGCGGCGCCCTTATCATCACGACAAAAAGAGGCGGTGCCGGACAAGGGCCCGTTATCTCATTTAACTCATCGATCTCCTTCGACCAGACCAACAAGCTGCCCGAACGGCAGAATATCTATTCCCAGGGCGACAACAACAGATACATCGGACCCACCGACGGCGCAGGCAACAAATTCACCTGGGGTGCTCGCATCGACACACTCTTTCGCAATGGCGTGGCCGACGCCTATGACCCCAACGGCAAGATCGTAGGCGCCTCAGATCCGACAAAAAAGACAAAGGCCGTCGTCTACGACCCCTATAAATTCTTCCGGACGGGGCTCACGTATAACAACAACATAGCCCTCTCCGGCGGCAACAGCAAGGCCTCCTACCGCATGTCTCTCGGTAACCTGCATCAGCTGGGCGTGATCCCCCAGACCCAGTACGACAAGACTACCTTCAACATCAACGGACAAGCCACCCTCACCAGTCGCTTCACGATATCAGGAGGGATCAACTTCATCCGCGGCGACAACGACAAGGCGCAACAAGGCTCCAACACCTCCGGCGTCATGCTCGGTCTGCTGAGAACACCCACTACATTCGATAACTCCAATGGATTAAAAGACCCGGTCAACAACCCCGCGTCATACGTCCTGCCCAACGGCAGAGAAAGGGACTACCGCGGCGGCCCCGGCTATGACAATCCCTACTGGACCATCAACCGCGTCATCTTCCACGAAGACCTGCTCCGCGCCTTCGGCTACGGACAGGCCAGCTACCAGCTCTTCGACTGGATGACCCTCGCCTACAAGCTGGGCGGCGATATCTATTCCCAGAACGACAAGAACGCCTACGACATCGGCTCCAACGTCGCCCCCGCCGGCGCCGTCCACCTCTCGAACTTTTACAACCAACAGTATAACTCCGACATCACGGTCAGCGTAAAGGGCAATCTCTCAAGCGACCTCTCAGCCTCTCTCCTTGTCGGACAAAACTATTTCACGCAAAACCAGCACACCAAGCTGGCCCACGGCACCGGCCTCACCCTACCCGACTTCCTCGACATGGCCAACGCCCAGTCCTACACCAGCCAGGAGTTCGACTCACGGAAAAGAAGCTCCGCCTTCTACGGCGAAGGCCACCTTACCTACAAGGATATGCTCTTCCTCACCCTCACCGGCCGCAGAGAGACATCCTCAACGCTGCCGGCAAAGAACAACAGCTTCTTCTACCCCTCCGCCAGCCTGGCCTACGAGTTCTTCAAAGCAGGCAGCGCAAACACTATCCTCAGCTACGGCAAGCTACGAACCTCCTTCGCCCAGGTGGGCAAAGACGCTCAGACCCACAGCCTCGAGACATACTATGTGCCCTCGGCAGTATCCGACGGGTTTACAACAGGTCTCGTATACCCCATCAATGGCAATACCGGCTACCAGTTCGGCTCATCGATCGCCGTCATCGGTAACCCCAATCTCAAAGCGGAAAAAACGAACTCCTTTGAATTCGGGACCGACCTCGGCTTCTGGAAGAACAGGGTCACCCTTAACGCTACACTCTATTATTCCCGATCCTCAGACGTGATCCTGACAGTACCGGTCGCCTTCAGCTCAGGCTTTGCCGCCGAACTGCTCAACGCAGCGGTCATCACCAACAAAGGGCTGGAAATAACGCTGAACACCACCCCGTTCAAATCAAAAGACTGGCGCTGGGACCTCAACTTCAACTGGGCGCGCAATATCAACCTGGTCAAATCACTGGCCCCGGGAGTCGACCGCGTGCTCCTCGCCGGCTTTACCAATGGAGAGGTCGACGCCGTTGCAGGCAAACCCTTCGGCGTGATCTATGGTACCACATACGTTCGGTCAAACCCGGCAGACCCCAAAAGCCCGCTGCTGATCAACGATAGAAAAGGGGACGACGGTTATGGCATGCCGATAGTAGGCACACAATCGACGGCGCTCGGGCAGATAGACCCCGACTGGACCGGCTCGGTCATCAATAACCTTACGTTCAAAGGATTTACGCTGGGCGTGCAGGTAGACATCCGCCACGGTGGCAGCCTATGGGACGGCACACGGGGCGCCATGACCTATTTCGGAACCTCGCAGCTGACCGCCAACCGCGGACAGGCGACCACGTTCAAAGGCGTAGCAGGCCACTTGAATGACAACGGTGACGTCGCTCACTTCGACGCCGCCGGCAATGAAACACTAAAACCCGGCGGCCCCAACACCGTAAGCAGCACATTCAACGAGTTCTACTACCAGAATATCGGCAACAGCTTCATCGGGCCCATCGAGGCCAACATCGAGAACAGTGGCTTCGTCCGCATCCGCCAGGCCAGCCTGGGATACCAGCTGCCCGCCACTGTCCTTAAGAACATGCACCTGAAAAGCCTGTCGCTGACCGTCTTCGCCAATAACCCCGCCCTCTGGACAAAATACAAAGGCGTCGACCCCGAGACCAGCCTCGCCGGCCCCGCCAACGGTCAGGGCCTTGACTATTTCAACAACCCCGGCATCAAAAGCTATGGCGTCCGCCTCGGCCTGAGCCTATAAAATAAAAGTCATGAAATATACATATCTCTTCTTAATTCTGCTGACCGCGTCAGCCTGCAAAAAGTCCTTCTATACCAACGCCAACATCAATCCCAATTCCCCTTCTCCCAACAGCATCATACCAGGCGTGCTGCTGCCTTCCGTAGAAGGAGCGCTGGCCTATCTCCAGGGCGGAGACCTTTCCCGCTTTTCCGCCCTCAACCTGCAGCAGGTCAAAGGCGCCGCCCGCCAGGCCCAGGCTTTTTACCAGTATACGTATACGCAGCAGGACTTCGATGCCGTCTGGGGGAATATCTACTCCGACATGCTGGAGAACAATGAGGTCCTTTTACAGATGGCCGATGCAAAAGGCTACCACACCTACAGCGGCATCGCCCGCATCCTTAAAGCCTATACAATGCAGCTCACCGTGGACAACTGGGGCTCCGTGCCCTATACCACCGCCTTGCAGGGTAATTCAGGAAACCTCAAGCCATCCTACCAAACCGATAAGAACCTATACGACACGATCGCAAAGCTGACCACCGACGGCATCGCAGACCTCAGCAATACCGACCCCGGCCTGCTGACTCCCGGCAACGACGACGCCATCTACGGAGGCAAAGCCGGCCGCTGGATAAAGTTCGCACACGCCATCCGCGCCCGCCTCTATATCCATCAAAGCAAGGGCAACGCCGCGATGGCCGTCAACGCGCTTCAGGAGATCGCCCAGTCCTTCGGCTCCAACGCAGATAACGCACAGTATGTATTCGGTAACACCGAAACCAGCGCCAACCCCTGGTACCAGTTCAACGAACAACGCACAGACATCAGCTTCTCCACCTCAACCGCTGCCGCAGCGATGGAGGACCTCCAGGATCCTCGCCTCCCCATCCTCATCGACACGGCCAACGACGGCCTGCTGTACTATGGTGTGATCAATGCCCCCGTAGAATTTATCACCTACGACGAGCTCCAGTTCGCCAGCGCCGAGGCCGTCCTTCGACAGGGCGGGACCGTCGCACAAGCCACTGCCTTCTACCAGCTCGCTATCAAAAGCAACATGCAAAAGCTGGGCGTGAAAGATGCGGACATCGCCACCTATCTCAACGCCAATGGGACGCTTCCCGGCGACGTCAACACATCGATCGTGATGATCGCCGCTCAGGAATATTTCGCCCTATTCCTCAATCCCGAGGCCTGGGCCCTCTGGCGAAGAACCACCTCCCCGGCCATTACCCCCGCAACAGGCGCAGGTGTACCCCGCCGTCTTCTCTACCCACAGTCGGAATACTCCTACAACAAGGCGAACGTCCCCGGATCGGTCACCCTCTACAGCCCAAAAATATTCTGGGATAACTAACCCGCCAAAAGCAGCCACAACACTTCAACGGGGGCTCCGGCCCCCACCCCCAACCCTCTCACAAACCCCGTTTTTACCTATTCTCCAACCACGCCAAAAAAACAGTCGTCTTCTCCTTCCCGATCAATAGCTTCTCCGGAGTATCCACCACCAGCTTCACGAACAGCTTGCGCGCAGAATAATGCTCCACCTCCTTGATCGCGCTAAAATTGATCAGGTATTGTCTGTTCAGCCGATAAAACTGTCGCGCAGACAGCAAAGCCTGCACCTGGTCCAGCGACTGGGTCAGCGGGTATTGCTGTTTTTGAAAGGTCATGATCGTCGCCGAATCATAACGGATATAAATAAAGGCTATCGAATCGGTCTGAACAGTCGTATACTTATTGTCCTTAAAAACCAAAAAACTCTTCTTCCCCTCATCCATCCCGATCTTCTTCAACAACCCATCCAGATCGGCCGGGCTATTCTGCTGAAAAAAGTTCTTAAAACCCTCGACCTTCACAAAAGCAGCTTCCACATCTTCGTGGGAAAATGGCTTCAGCAGGTAGTCGATACCATTGGCCTTGATCGCCTCCATCGCATATTCGCCATATGCGGTACAAAAGACGATCGGACACGATATCTTCACTGACTTTGCTATCTCAAATGAGAGGCCGTCGGAAAGCTGTATATCCATAAAGATCAGGTCGGGCTGTTCGTTATTCGTAAGATAGTCGACCGCGCCTTCGATGCTCTGCAGACTGGCCACGACCCGTGCAGCAGGCCGGACCTTTGCGATCAGGCTCGCAAGCGACTTCGCCGCCTTGACCTCATCTTCAATTATGACTATATTCATTGATCACTGGGAGTTTTATAGTAAATAATGTTTCACTGGGACAGATCTCGATCTCCTTGCCCAAAAGATGCTCATAGCGCTGGTTGATATTCTCCAGCCCCATGCCGGTAGAAGCTTCGGGAACTTTCTTCAGCTGAATATTGTTGACAACGATAATACGATCATCCGCCGAATAGACCCTTATCTTCAGCGGCCGGTCCAGCGATACGATATTGTGCTTGATACAGTTTTCAACCAGCAGCTGCAGGGTAAAAGGAGGTATCAGGGAATTATTAAGACGCTTGTCGATCGAGACAGTCAGGTCGATCCCTTCCTCAAAACGCGCACGCAGCAAATACACATAGGCGTCCATGATCTCCAGCTCCTGGGATAGTTTGATCAGATCCAGCTTCCGGCTCTCCAGCGTAGCCCGATAAAAGTTCGACAGCTTCAGAATAAAATCGACCGTATGCTCGTCCCCGCTCTCCGCCATATACTTCAATGTGTTCAGGCTATTGAACAGAAAATGCGGATTCACCTGCTGCTTCAGCAGTTCGTACTGGGCGCCTAAATTGTCTGTCCTGCTCCGCTCGAGCTCCATGCTCACCTGCTGGTTATGGTAGCTCTGGTAGAGAAGATGGATGAACATATAGAAGGTAAGGCTCACAAGGATGCCCCTTACCTCGACCATCAGCATCTGCGGGCCAAATTCCAGGTGCGTCACAAGGAACTGCTGCAGACAGGCCAATAAGAACATGACCGCGATCCCCAGCAACAGGTTCTTGACAAGTCGGCCGATCGAAAACCCCTTGGCGATATCCCGCGAAGAATAGACGGGCAGAGTGATCATATTATAATACCATACGAACAGCGTAAACAAAAAAGTGATAACGGAGTTGGTGATCGTCTCATAAATATTGAAATGGCGCTCCGCGATCTTGGGCACAGCCATCAATAGCCCCAACAGTGCCGAGCTCAACCAGATGACCTTGTTGGATATCTTGAATGTCTTCTGTTTCATTGCGCCAAAGTTAGGTCTTAATATAGTCTGCCGAACCATCCAATTGTCCAGTTCAGCCCCCAATTTGCCTAGCTCCCGTTTTTGTCCTGTTCCATCCCCTCAATTTGAGTTCAATTTGCATAAACAAATAGCAACGACAATGAAACGCCAGATCACTATAGCAGCCATGATTCTAAGCCTGCTCATCTTCGGGATCATATCGCTCCCGGGATCACCCGTATCCAACGCCCTCTTCGCCGCCTCGAAACAGGTCCCCACGGACCCGCAGCAAAAAGGCTTCGCGGTCATCGAGCTCTTCACCTCTGAAGGATGCTCCAGCTGCCCGGCAGCCGATGAGCTCGTCGCCGACATCCAGAAAGAGAACCCCGGCAAACAGATCTATGTCCTCGCCTTCCACGTCGACTACTGGGACCGGCAGGGCTGGAAAGACAGGTTCAGCAACCATGAGTTCACAGAAAGACAGCAGCTCTATTCCAGCTGGCTGAACCTCGAGACCATATATACACCTCAGGTCGTCGTCAATGGCTCCACCGAATACGTCGGCTCCGACGCCCCGCATATTTTGAAGGCAGTCTCCAACGGGCTCGGCCATGACCCGGCAAACACCCTGATAGTAGACTGTGGGATAGTAGGCAAACGCCTCACCATAAATTATCAGTCAACAGCAACCGACAAAGGAGACGAAGTGCTGCTGGCCCTGGTCCAACGCTCAGCACAATCCGCCGTTAGGGCCGGAGAGAACGCAGGCCGATCTCTCTCCCACGTACAGATCGTCCGACAGCTGGTCCACGCAAAACCCAACAGCAAAAAAGCCGTCACCCTCGACCTGCCCCCCGATTTCAACCCAAAGGAATGGCAGCTCATCGGCCTGGTACAGAACAGCCTCAACGGCCACATTTCCGCAGCAACCAAATTTGATTTTTAAAATAGTCTAACATGAAAAAAGTAGTATTATCCTGGCTTTCGATCATCGCTCTCTTCGCCATCCCCGCCGAAGCCCAGCCCACCACAGTCAAAAACATCGTGATCGTCCACGGCGCCTTCACTGACGGCTCCGGCTGGCAGAAAGTACACGACATCCTCAAAGCACGGGGCTACAAGGTCACCGTCGCCGCGCCACCCAACACCGGCCTCGATGAAGACATCGCAGCAACCAATCGCGCGATCGCTCAACAGGACGGCCCCGTCATCCTCGTAGGCCATTCCTATGGCGGAGCGATCATTACCGAAGCAGGCAATAACCCCAGGGTTACCGGCCTCGTATATGTCGCAGCCTTCTTGCCCGACGAAGGCGAGACCCTCGGCAAAGTAGTAATGTCCTACTCAGAGCGCACCGCGGCCGGCGCACTGCCTCCCGACAGCAATGGCTTTATATTGTATAACCCCGCAAAATACCACGCTGACTTTTGCGCCGACCTGCCCCAGGCAACCGCCGACTTCATGGCCGACTCCCAGATGCCGGTCGCCGCTTCGGTCTTTGGCTATGTCTTCAAAAATCCGGCATGGCGCTCCAAACCCAGCTGGCAGGTGATCACCACCGAAGACCACGCCCTCCCTACCGGCCTTCAGAGGACCATGGGTAAAAGAGCAGACACACATATCACCGAGATAAAAAGCAGCCACGTAGTATTCATCTCCCACGCCAAAGAGGTCGCCGACGTCATCGAGGCAGCCGCCAAAGGCGTGTCCAAATAGAACCGCAAAACATCCGAAAAAGGGAGAGGTCATTAGATCTCTCCTTTTCATTTTCAGTTACTCCCGGTCATCCATCATCCCCATTTTTAAATAGAAGTACTTAATCCATCCGCAGGTTAAACTTAAAATCGCAAACAACCACCCCTCACCTGATCGATCACGCTAAAACCCTTTGTTTATTTGTCTCACCATTCAACTTCAAATTTTATTTTATGAAAGCCATCTCCTTCATCCCCCGCCCCACCCAAAAAGCCGCCGTAGTCCCCTTTGAACCCTCTTCCCGTCGAATCAAGGTATCCCTTCACCAGCTGGTCAACGACCTCCTGGCCAGTCTGCAACCCCTGGCTATGAAAAGGAACAACATCGTCCTCAACGGCGTACCCCAGGGCCTCTGCTTCATCGCAGAAGAGAACCTGATGGCCTATGTAATTTGGAATATGATCAACACAGTTGTCAGCAACAAGAAGAACGAATGCATCCACGTCCAGACCCTGGTCGACGACGACCGCACCATGATCTGTGTCAGGGACGCCGGCACCTACCTCTATCGTTCCCTCGGCTCCGAATACCGCAAGCTGCAGGACGCAGCCGAACAGGTCGGTGGCTGTATCAATGTGTATAACGACGAAAAATACGGTAGCAACATCGTCTTCAGCATCCCCAACGCCCGGATGGCAGTCTAACCCGGCAATCCCCTTACCTTACCCCCGGAATGAGGACATCCAACACCTGCCCCGTGCCCACTACAATACCCCCAAACATGATCCTCAGCCGCCCCCCTTCCTCCTTCATACTGCACGACACCGGCCGCCCATCGAGTGTCACCACAACACTACCCGCTGCCGCACCGGAAGGGCCCTCTAAATCGAGTTCCCTCAACGGCAGCCGCCCATAGCTTACCCGGATCGCATTCGTCTGGCGGCCGGTCGAACGCTGCTGGCTAAGCGTCCCCCACCCCTCGGCAGCGCTAAAAAAGCCGCTGAAATGTTCCGGCCGCAAGCGCGGCGCAAACCCTAGCGTAGAATCGGGACCGTTATAAGAATAACCCTCGATCGCCAGCAGCACACCCCAGCTCGCCATCGCCCGGGCATAATGGTCCCCACACTCCACCTCATTCCACGGGTTGTGCTTGTCCGGGCTATAACGTTCATCGACACCCTTTACGATCGAGAGCGCCTCCTCCGTCATACCCGCATAGAGCATGCTCGTCGCAACCTGGTACTCGATACCCGTCCAGACCTCGTCACGATAGCGGACCCCATCTTCTCCCGGATGCGGGCTATGCGGCCAGGTACAGACAAAAAGCCCCGCCTCCCCCGGATCTGCATAATCACGCTCAGCCGGATGCCGCTTGTTCTGCACTCCCACGTCGGGCGCCCAGTTATACCGCCATATAGATCGCAACGCGGACTTCGTTTGGTCAGGGGGATATAAATCGCCCAGCCCCGTAAGATCGGCCCATGTCTGACCAAAGACCTGGTCAGCAAGACAGCCCTGGCCATACTGATATTGGGGATGAGCCTTGAGGTCAACATCCTGGATAAAATACTCGCCATTAAAGAGCCGGCGGCTGGTATTTTCTCTCCCTCTCTCCGCGATCAGCCGGCACGAATCGCCAAAAACAGTATCCCGCATCACCATCGCCATCCGCCCCGCCGCCCGCAGCGCACCCAGATACAAGCCGCCCACATAAGTATTGGCGCCATAGAAGGCAATATCATATGTATTCGGCTGCACGGTCTCGATAAGACCATCAGCATTGCTGTCCACCTTGATCAGGTACTGCATCGCCCGTTTGAGCCGCGGCCAGTTACGAGCGAGAAATAGCCCGTCCTTGCTCATCAGATGCTCCCTCCACGCCTTGAGGATCGTCCCCGCATCGCCGTCTATAAGAACACCGTAATTCCCATCCCTGGCCAGAATGCTGCCGTCAGGCTGGAAAGAGACCGAGAGATCGGTCTGCTCCCGGATATTACGGTCCAGCTCGGGGAAAAGATGAGCCATCCCCTGCTCATAGTTCCAGACATGCGTACACGTGCCCACACAGCTGCCAACTCCTTCCCAGGCCCAGAACTTACCCGTCGCCCACCACTGACAAGTCTCAGTAGCAAGCGTGGAAAGCGGCATCAGCAGACGACGGTTCAGCCAGTAGGGAATGGTAGAATGATAATAAGCATCATGGAACGCAAATGTCTCCGCCTCCAGCCGCGGCAGGTTGGCCTTCATCCACCGGGCGACATCCTGCGAGCTGGAAAACCAGTTGGCATAATTATTTCCGATGACAGGCCCCGAAATGCTGAGCGGCCTGTTCCATCCGGTATCGACATAATGAGGGCGATTGGGAAAATACCAGGACAGCACAAACGTCACCGTCCGGCGCGCATGCGGAGCCAACCGGATCGTCGTACCCACACGCCCTACAAGCGGCTCTCCCAGCGGACGGCTCGCCTCCGACGCAATATCTCCGTCGGCAACAGCCCCTCCCTCCTCCAATAAATTCAAACATACATTCCCGTTATACGGGTGAGTCGTGGCAATATCCGAACTCAGCAAGTCCATATATAACGACGTAAGTCCTTTCTCATGAACAACCCGGTTGTGACTCATACCCCTGATCTTCCCTTTCAGATCCAACCCTACCATATTCTGCAGCCGCCCGCTAAGTTTGACACTACGCTCCACTCCGGTTGGATTCACCAGCGTATACTGCATGATAGTCGCCGGAGTAGCCGACTCACGCGCATCCAAAGGGATAAAAGGAGAATAGACCCGCAGATCTACGTCTACGGGCAACGAACGATGCTTGTCTTTGTATTGAATAGTGGCCACCGGATACTCGCCGGTAAAGGAGATCGCGTCAAAACCTGTCTTGTCAAGCGGCCGCACCGGGCCACCATCCACCTGGATCGTAAAACCCTGATCGATATAGCTGGCTGGCTCAAAACTCTGATAGCACACCTTCCACGGACCAAGAGCGGTAGGAAAACTGGTCAGATTCCTGACCCCATACCCGGTATTATAAGCGTTATTGGAGATCCACCAGCCCGCGAGGGTTCCGTCCCCCCGGACATAAAGTTGTCCTGCAGCGATACCGCCACATGGCATGCCAATTGTCGAAAGATCTTTTCCTGTAAATGGCCGCCGGGAAGTATCATATAGGGCTGTCCGCCATCCGTCATCCAATCCCTTATCCGCAGGCACCAGGTGCGAGGCATCTAACCTGGTCGCCAGGGGAGCCTGAGCCGATACGCGTAGCCCGACCAGTAAAAAAACCGCTAACAATCGTTTCATGCGGTAAAAATTACAAAATAAACCGCATCTGCCGGCACAAAAACCTTACGGCTATCTCACCAGCACGATCGTCCCCTGCCTTTTTACAACTACCCCCGTCGACATCGTAGCCTGCAAAACATATACATAGGTTCCCGTCGGAGCGCTGTTGCCTCCGATCATCCCGTCCCATCCAATACCCACATTCGAGCTCTCGAAAACCTTCCCGCCAAAACGATTAAAGACGATCAGGCTGAACGACTTTGGATCATCACCCGTCTTCACCCGGAAAACATCGTTCTTGCCGTCACCATTGGGAGAGAAAGCATCGGGAACGGAATAGAGCAAACAATTCGGGTTGATATCCAGCACAACCTCAGCGCTGGCAGTACAACCATTGGCGTCCGTACCCGTGACCGTATATTGAATATTATTCTGAAGACGCAACTCAGGATCGGCAATGCCAGAATTGGAGAGTCCCGTTGCGGGGCTCCATTGGTAGGTCGTGGCGCCATAAGCTTCCAGTGCTATGACATTTCCGGCACATAGCGAAGTCGTGATGGGGGCGATGCCAACCTTTGGAGGAGGCTTTATCGTAACATCCACCTCCTTCCGGGAGCTCTCACAACCGCCGGCGAGCGTCTGGGTAACATAGTAGCTGACCATTCCCACACTCGCAGTCGACGGCGTCGGCGCAATCGGGCTACCTGTACCACCCGTAAGAGCATTATACCACAAAAAACTTGCACCCGACGCCCCCGTTGCCGTCAACACAGAAGCAACATCCCCCAAACAATAGCTGGGTGACGCCGCCGTAGGCGCCGCAGACCCGGTTTTTATCGTAACAGGTACAGTCGTACGAGGGCTCTCGCAGGTCCCGATAATTTGCGAAACATAATAATCGGTCGTCCCCACACTTGCCGTCGAAGGGATCGGCGGAACAGAGCTACCCGTTCCACCAGCGGCGGCCGTATACCACAGCAGACTTGCACCCGAACTCGCAGTCGCAGTCAGCGGCAACGCCACAACATTCTGACAATAGATAGGTGCAGCCGCCGCTGTCGGCGCCACAGCGCCAGCTTTGATCGTAACAGGGACACTCGTACGTGGGCTCTCGCAGGTCCCGATAATCTGCGAAACATAATAGTCGGTCGTCCCTACACTCGCAGTCGACGGCGTCGGCGCAACAGCGTTACCCGTTCCCCCACTTGCAGCCGTATACCACAACAAACTCGCACCCGAGGCCGCAGTCGCGGTCAGCGGCGAAGCCACTCCAAACTGACAATAAGGTGCCACAACACCCGCCGTCGGTGCCGCCGCACCAGCATTTATTGTAACCGGAACAGTCGTACGTGGGCTCTCGCATGTCCCGATAATCTGCGAAACATAATAATCGGTCGTCCCCACATTCGCAGTCGAAGGTGTCGGCGCAACAGCGTTACCCGTTCCTCCCGAAGCAGCCGTATACCACAGCAAACTCGCACCCGAGGCCGCAGTCGCGGTCAGCGGCGAAGCCACTCCAAACTGACAATAAGGTGCCACAACACCCGCCGTCGGTGCCGTCGTTCCCGTGCTGATATTGACGACGATAGGAGTCCGGGAACTTTCGCAGTTGCTGGCCGTCGTCTGAGTGACATAGTAGGTAGTCGACCCTATGCTCGCAGTAGATGGCGTCGGTGCAACAGCGTTACCCGTCCCTCCCGAAGCAGCCGTATACCACAGTACGCTCGCACCCGCGGCCACAGTCGCCGTCAGCGGCGAAGCCACCCCATTCTGACAATAAGGAACCGGCGAGTTTACAGTCGGCGCCGTAGAAACCGTTCCCTTGACCTGCTCGTATGGGCCGATATCTACCGCCGTACCCTGGTACCTGTCCGCGCCACCAAAATCCTTTGTAGAGCCCGGAAACGTCCACGGAAATCCGGCATCGACCACCGGACTGCAGGGAGAGACATGAAAGTCACCTCCGGCAGCATTGACGAACAAAGGATCCGAATTAATACTGCTGCTGTTGGGCACAGGACCATCTACATCACAATTATCAAAGGAAATTGAAGAATTCCCATTGGCATATCCACCACTATAAGCCGCCCCTGACGTCCAGATAATACAATTCATGACATCGAACCAATAGTGTGGTCCATCCGTCAGGCTGGTAAACATTGGAGCAGTCTCGTTGTAAAAAAGACAGTTCTGAAGATTGAATTGACAGCTGTTTGTATTAGTCGTTATTGACTGATACACGACCGAAGCATTTGACGCGGCAGCGGTATTATTAATAAACATACAGCTCGAAAAGTTAAGCAGCGACCAGTCACTGTTGCTTGCAATATTCGCCATGGCCCCTCCGTAGATCGCCTGATTGCCACTGAACGTACACTGTGTTCCACCAAAATTCGTCTGGTCACCATCCCCAAATCCGCCCACGCCACCGCCATAAACGGCAAAATTGTTGGTGAAAATGCAATTGGTCATCGTAAAAAAGCTCATCTCTCCCGTATGGGCCACCACCAACACACCACCCCCCGTATTATCCGCCACTGCGACCGTGCTGCCCGGATAGCCGGCGTCCGCCTGCCCATCCCGGACCGTGATCCCATCAAGCGTCGGCCAATTGGTCTGACTCGTTACAGTAACCACATGATAACAGTTATCCGCCATGCTACCCGGTACACCTATATCGCCACTGAGAATGGTAGGGTAGAGCGTGGGATTACGCTGCGGCTCGGCCGTTTCTGTTCCATTAAATCCACCAAGGACAAATCCCGCATTGATCTTGAAAGTCGCCGAACGACCCGCCGGCGAAGAAGGCTTATAGGTACCCTGGGCCACCCAGATACGATCGAAAACAGAGGAGACTGCCAATGCCGACTGAAGATCATTGAATGCCGTCGCCCACGACGATCCCGTCCCCGGCGTCGGGTTATTGACATTAACATAAAAGGTGGTTGCTAAACTTTTGCAAACAAAAAACAACAGGACAACAGGTAGGATAGTCAGGATTCGGGTCAATTTCACGATCATAAAGGCTCTTAGCGATTGAGTTTTAGCGTTAGTCTACAAAAATACTCCAGTCTTCAGACGTTTAACGTATATATATAAAATTTAGTCTATTCCTTTCAGATTTCCCCACTGTCCCCAATAACCGCCAATGATCGCTCACCCCAACCCTGACATCCACCATCCCATTCTTAAAAATGCAGTTGTCCAAAAATCCTTCAACCCATCAAGCCCCGCCGTTCCTCCACACACATATATCGTGTTGAAGATGACTTTGTTTCAAGATCCGCCCACCCATATTCCTTCCCCTTCGCGAGCATCTGATCAGCGTAGCCTTTCAGGGTCGTGTTCGTCGTTTTAGGTAGCTGCGTAACCACTATAAAGGGAGCGTCCCGGTTATCTGCGCCCCCACAGCGTTCCACCACCTCGCGCCTAACCCACCATCCCGTGCGCAACCGGCCATGCCCCAGCCGCAAGCTACGCCGTCACCCCTCACCCCCCGGTAGAACTCACCTTACCCGTCCCCAAATCAACCGGCACCGAAACATGCTCCATCACGATCAGCCACTTCCCCCCAATCTTCCGATATCCATCCGTAACCCGCACCCACCGATCAACCGCATGCCCCTCCTTGTCCATACCCGTAACATGCTGACGACTGTGACTAAAACCAATTCCGCCTTCGACCGTAATCCCCAGCTCCGTAATAGCAATCTTCGGCTTGCCCTCAAAATGCGAGAAGAAGTCCACCCAGTCCGCACGATAAGCATCAGCCCCGAGATATTGCTTCCGTGGTACCACATCAAAAACGACAAGACTACTATCAGGAATGTAGTTCTTCATGATCGCATCGATATCACCGTCATTAAAGGCAGCAATAAACCTTTCCTCAAGCGCGCGGATCGCCGCCTCATCGTCCGATCGAATCGCATCCTGCTCCTTTTTAGGCGGCACACCACTGGAAAGCCCCAGGAACAACGATACAGCTACGACCAACCCTTTTATATTTCCCATCATCTGAGCAAATTTTTCAAGCATACCCGCAAAAACTAAGCCTTTGCACATACCCTGAAATAGCGTACCTTAACCGTCTAATTTAACCCCTCAAAACAGAACGTCCGTGAAACTTCTTTTGCTGAGCTCCTGCTTCGTCGCAGCGGCAACTTTCTTCTTTTCCACCCACCGCGGATCAACCGGCGGACAATCCGTCACCCCCACCGGCACAATCACCCCTACCGTGAGCAGCATCGCCTCCACCACCCCCAAACCCCTCTTCAAAGATTTCATGGGCATTAACGGCCACTTCACCTTCAAGCCCGAACTATACGGCAAAGTCTGCCGCCTCGTCCGCAACTACCACAACGTCGACTGGGACGCACGAACACCCGGCGACCCCATCACAATACCCGTAACTGACAACCACGTCAACTGGAAGACAGACCTGTACGGCCCCTGGAAACTCAACGGCTTCACGACCGATATCTGCCTCCAGTTCGGAAAATATGATCGCCCAAACCCGATCAGCGACTGGCAGGGAAAAGAACAGTGGATGTACAACTACGGCAAAAGCCTCGCCGCGTTTTTCGGACCCTCAGGCACGGAAAAGCTCGCAACCTCCTTTGAGATCGGCAACGAGCCCGGAAAACGCGTCGACCTCACCCAGTACAGGACTATCTTCAGACAAATGGCCTCCGGCATCCGCGCTGGCGACCCCAAAGCCCTCATCCTCACACCCGCCGTCCAGGCCCGGCCGGCCAACGACTATTACCAGAGCCTCGGCGACATCTACAAGGAAAACGATATCATACCCCTCTACGACGTCATCAATATCCACACCTACCCCACTCTTCCCAAATCCGCCAGTTCAGAGAATACCTGGAACTGCAGCTATCCGGAAGACAGCTCGCTGCAATACATGAAAATAGTAGACGAATCTATCGCATGGCGGGACCAGCACGCCGCAACAAAAAAAGTATGGGTAACAGAATTTGGCTATGACGCCTGCACCCCCACAGCCATGCAGAACCGAAAAGACTGGGCGCTCCGGCTCAACTGGCAAGGGACATCAGACCTCCAGCAGGCGCAATACCTGGTCCGGTCCTTCTTCGCTTTTGCGACGAGAGACATAGACCGCGCCTATATCTATGATTACGATGATCAGGACGAACCCTCTTTCCACGAATCTTCCGGGCTGACCCGAAAGTTCCAGCCCAAAACATCATTCTGGGCGATCAAACAGCTCTACGAAATATTAGGCAACTATAGATTCAATAAGATCATAAAACACGTGTCCGGCAACCTGTTCGTATATGAATTCGAGCAAGCCGGCGGCATCAACGAAAAGAGCAAAAAGATCTGGGTGGCCTGGTCCCCCACCGGAGCCAAAACCCAGGAGAAAGACAGCTACCATCCTAGAGCCGCCAGTGTAACCCTCAGCCAGCTGCCCGGCAAACCCGAACGCATCATCGCCATGGCGACAACCGACGGACCAGCACCTGAACCAAAATGGCAACAGTTGGGCGCCAATTCGATCACCCTCTCCATCAGTGAGAGCCCCACATACATCATAATCGGGAACTAACAACTCAATTTCACAACCCCAACAACCCCCTCTCCACGTAATAAATATCCCCCAACCCATTACCCGCCTTATGCATCCTCTGCTCAAACACATCCATCCCTTCCCTCCCGGGCAACACATCATTGATCCTATTCCTGCTACTTCCAAAAAATAAATACTTCCCGTCCCTCGTCATCTTACCACCCCATTCCGTCGCCGACGAATTGATCGGCTCCGGCAGCCGCCGTGCCTTCTCCCATACTCCATTGATCCGACGGCTGATAAAAAGGTCCGCATTCGAAATTCCATTTGGATAAGTCGCCATAAAAATGAGATAGCTTTCATCGGGAGCGATATAAGGTTCATACTCGTTATCAGTCGTATTGATAGAGTCACCCAGATTCTCCGGCTCGGCAAACCTTCCATCTATCCATTTGGCGACATAAATATCCGAGCGACCCCTCCCCCCTTTCCGACCCGAGCCAAAATACAGATTGCCATTATCTGCTATCGTAGGAAAATATTCGCTGCTGCTGCTATTGATCGTGCTGTCCAGATGAACAGGCTTCCCCCATCCACCCCCACCAATATCTACCCTCCAGATATCCCAGTCCGGTTTTACCGGCTCACCATTATGCACAGGACGGTTGGATACAAAATACAACGCCTTGCCATCCTTCGTCACGAACGGGTCCGCATCCGTATACTGCCCCGAAAAAGGGGCAACCTCCGGCCTGATCCATTTACCGTTTCGTTTAAAGGCAACACAAATAGAGAAAAAATTAGCATCAGGCAAGCCCTTCAAAAAATACAGCGTATCCCCGCTGGGCGAAAATGCCGGATGAGTCTCGTAATCCCCCGTTGAGATCACCCCCTCTTCAAATATGTGTGCCTGTGAGTACGCCAACAAAGGAGCACTAAAGCCAAGGCCAAGGCCAACCGCCAACAGCGTTAAAAGTCTTTGGTGTTTCATTAAAGGAAATTACAAAAAAACCGCCGCCAAACCTGGCGGCGGCGACCCCATTCAACCTTATTATTTCCCAAGCGCCTCCTTAATCACAGCTCCAGCCTGCAACAGCCCTGTTTCCCGCCCACGCCCTGGATGCGGAAATTTTGTATCATAATCGTACAGCACCTGTCCGGAACCGGACAATCCTCCCAACCCATCTCCCCCACCGACACAGGCGCCCCCGAAATGGCATATATTTAGCAGCAAACGGGAACACAACCTTCAATCTATGCTCCGTCACTTCTTTTATATCGCCTGGCGCCACCTGCAAAAACAAAAGATTTACGGATTTATCAATATCTCAGGACTCGCCATCGGAATGGCCTGCTGCATAGTCATCACCCTATATGTGCAAAACGAAAGCTCTTATGACCAATACCACGCAAAAAAAGACCGTATCTACCGCGTAACACAGACTTTTCGCAGTTCCCAGCCCGGCGAAAAGCTACCAGCCCCCTCTCCCACCGACTACTCCGTCTGGGGTTGCGCCCCGCTTAGCCCCGCCCTGAAAGCCGACTTTCCCCAGATCGAAAAGATAGTGCAGTTCATGAGTCCCGTCAGCCTGCTGCTACAGCACGGCAATACACGCATCCAGCAGGAGAACCTGCTCTGCATGGATTCCACCGCATTCGACGTGTTCAGCTGGAAAATGCTGCACGGTGACCCTCATACAGCGCTGGTGAACCCCAATAGCATCGTCCTCACCAGGTCCGTAGCGCAAAAGTTCTTCGGCGACAACAACCCAGTCGGTCAATCGCTTCGGGTGGATAACCATGACCTCTTCATGGTCACAGGCGTAATGGAAGATGTCCCACCCAATTCACAGTTCTCATTCAACGGGCTAATCTCGATGACTACCGCCAGAAAAGGGCGACCGGAGATCTTCAACTGGTGGGGCTATGTCGATTTCTATACCTACGTGCTGCTGAAAGAGAACACCAATATCCAGTCGCTCCAATCCCAGGCTTCCGCATTTGTAAAGAGGAACAATAGCAATGACAAGGGGTACGCAATATCCTTTGAGAAAATGACGGACGCCTACATGCACTCCGTCGCAGCGAGACAGCCCGGACCCACCGGAAGCATACTCAATATATACCTCTTTTCCTGCATCGCCGTATTCATCATACTGATCGCCTGCATCAACTTCATGAACCTCTCGACCGCCCGTTCACTGGAAAGGGCAAAAGAAGTAGGGGTCCGGAAGGTCCTTGGCGTAAGACCAGCCAGCCTGATGTGGCAGTTTCTGATCGAATCAATATTGCTGTCCCTGCTGGCGGCAATAATTGCAGTAGCGTTAGCCCAGCTCGGCATTTCATCGATCGAAAACTTATCCGGCAAGCAGCTCGCCAACACCCACTTCCTCACTCCGCTGACACTCCTTTCCGCATTCGCATTCGCAGTCGCAGTTGGGATCATGGCAGGCATCTACCCGGCCTGGTTTCTGTCGGGATTCAAGCCGCTCGCCGTACTAAAGGGCAAATTCAACCCATCGGGGAATAGCATTTCATTTCGCAAGGCTCTCGTCGTCTTCCAGTTTGCATTGTCCATCGCGCTGATCGCAGCGACGACCATCGTCTATACGCAACTGAGATACATCGACCGTCGTGACCTCGGCTTTCAGAAAGACCAGATGGTAGTCCTCGATTTTGAAGGGGACGAAAAAGTCATACAGCAGATCAATACGGTCAAACAGGCCATTGCCAATGTCCCGGGAGTAGTCTCCGTGGCGGCTTCCCGTGCAGTTCCCGGCGAATTCCTCCCCAACGCAGGCTCAGCCGTGCAGGCGCCGGACGGCAAAATGATCAACGTGGGCCCCCTCCTCTATGAGATCGACTTCGACTTCATTCCAACCTATCATATCCCGATGGTGGCCGGCCGCAACTATTCCCGGTCCTATCCGTCAGACAGTGCGCAGTCGATGGTGATCAACGAGGCCGCAGCCAGGTCTTTCGGCTATATAAACCCGGCCGATGCAATAGGCAAAAAATTTGAACAATGGGGAAGAAAGGGCAACATCATCGGCGTGGTCAAAGACTTCAATTTCCGTTCCCTTCACCAGACCGTAGAGCCCTTAACACTAAGATACGGCTACCCTTCCGACCTCAACCGGATCTCCGTCGCAGTCAGGGGAGACAATATTCCTGCTACCATCGCCGGCCTGAGAACCACCTGGGAAAAGGTAGCACCACAACGTCCCTTCCTCTATCATTTCCTCGACGAGTCGTTCGGCGCACAATATGAAGCAGACCGCCACTTCGGACAGCTGTTTACGCTATTCTCCCTGCTGGCCATCGGCATCGCCTGCCTCGGCTTGTTTGGCCTGTCGACCTTCATGGCGCAGCAAAGAGTAAAAGAAATAGGCATCCGCAAAGTCCTCGGCTCATCAATAACGGGCATCATCATGCTCCTGTCCCGGGATTTCATCAAGCTCGTTCTCCTCGCTGCCGCCTTTGCGATCCCCCTCTGCTGGTGGGCGATGAACGAGTGGCTCCAGGGCTTTGCATACCGGATCACGATAGGACCGGTAGTATTCATAGAAGCAGGGCTGATCGCCCTGGCCATCGCGCTGCTGACCATCAGCTGGCAGTCCATAAGGGCCGCCACGGCCAATCCGATCAGGTCGCTGCGGAACGAATAGCGCCCACCGGCGGTCCCCCTTCACCCCCAAGTCACCCACAGTCCCCCTTCACCCCCAAGTCACCCACGGCCCCCCCTCATTTACTCACCGGTATCTCCAATTCAATTGTCACCGCACTCCCCACCGATCCTCCGGGCTTCCCCACCTTATAATCCTCCCGGTTAATAGTAAACTTACCCTTGAATACCCCGCTATTCCCATTAGCTACAAACGTAAACGGCAACTCAACCTGGCGCGTAGTCCCCTTCAAATTCAGCTCACCAGTCGCTTTATACCCCGTACCCGCTTTCTCGATCTTCGTCGACTTGTACCTGATCTCGCCATATTTCTCCGCATCCAGCCACTCCTCCTTCTCCCGCAGATCCCTGTTCCGAAGACCAATGCCCGTGCTCACTGTCTTTGCGTCGACACTGGCAGAAATAGCGCTACCCGCCAGATCGTTCGCGTCGAACTTGATGCTCGACTTAAAGCCCGAAAAGCTGCCATGTACCGTTCCAAACGGAAACGGCCCCTTTACCGTGAACTGTACCTTGGCCTTGGACGCATCCGCCGTCCAGTTCTGCGCGGCCCCGCCGACACCCACTACAACCATCGCCAAACAGATAATTAATACTGCTCTCATAATCCTTATTTTTTTGTTGAGAATCCCTCACCGCTTGCTAAAGAAATGAAATCCGGCATAAAAGTCCACACCATACATATTGCGCAATTTGAATAATCCCGCCGGCGCATCTCCGCCAAAGAAGAAATAGCCCACCCTAACGGCAAAACCCAACCGCGGACGCCACCTGCCATAATAGATGGCGGAGAAAGGCACGCTCACATCCACCCACCTGCTTTCATACCTTGGCGTTACTGAATATACATCCGGTCGCACGACCCCCTGGCGGTTGCCATGACCAAAACCTTTAACGATCGTAACATTGACAAAGAAACTTTCATAACAGTTCCAGTCGGCCTGGGCGCTGACGGCCGCCGGCAACCCCATCCTGAAGGAGCTGCCCGTCTGCGACTTCGCAGAGTCGCCCCCGTAAAAGGCTGCGCTTATTGTTCGGTCCAACTGCGCATTCGTCTTGAGATCATACGTAGACCAATTAGGAAAATTGGCGCTATCAGCCTGGAGATGGAATTGCGAACTGTTTCGGCTAAATTTGATGCGGCCTGGGTCGAGCACAGAAATCCCCAATTTAAACAGGTAGTTACTTTTACCCTTACCCGTCCATTTGCCCCAATGCTCTGCCCCCTCTGTATTTGTGTGCCCCGAAGCCACCCCATCATTGAACCGTGTATAGGTAACTCCAATATCAGCTGCAAAACCATGACCATGATTCAGCTGGCGCTGACCTTTTCTATAGTTGTCATAATTCGTCCTCCCATAGTCGAGACTAGAACCGGTTAGACTGAGCAACGCGGTATCCCCGACCACATAGTTAAGGTTGGTATTCTTGACATAGGCGGCTCCGATGCCCTCCAGGTATTTCAACCCCACACCAACCGCCAGCTCGCTCTCGTTGTCCTTCCAAAGCACTGCGGCATAATGGAGCCCATACTCCAGCCAGGCCATGCCGTTGAGACGAGTGCTGTTATCGTGAAGGGGCACATGCCACAGGTCTTTGTTCCTCATATAATCGTAGGCATTCTGAGCCACATGACCCGTAAAATTATCGATATTGGCATACGCCCTGGCGGCAAGAGTAAACCCGACCACCTGCCCCGGAGAGACCTCCGCCTGGAATGACGGACCCAGTATCTCGCCGGCCAGCACAAAATGATAGCGCTTATCGGGATTAGCCGGATCGAAAGTGGTCACAAATTTGTCTTCGTGTTTGATCCCCCTGAGAATCGACTTAAAGCCCAATATGGGCACGGCCCCGCGGGGAATATAGAGATAATTGTTGTCGAAGAGCATTCCCACCGAGGCCACATTCACATCCCACTTCAGACTCTGCCCCTCCATACCTGCCGGATTCAGCAGCGCCGCCTGTATGCCGGCATAATGTCCATTTCGGACCCCCAGATTTTCTTGCGCAAACAGGTACACTCCCACCTGTATGCACAGGGAGAATAGAACTAACCTTTTCATTTGCATTCAATTTTGAGTCCGGGCCGGATCACATCAGTCCACGGGTATTTGCCCCGACAGATCACATCTGTCCGCCGGTACTTGCCCCGCCGGATCACATCAGTCCACATTAATAGGAAGAAAGAAAAGATAGAGGTGTAAGAAAGGACGGCCGTTTAATATATGAACGCACCCCGGCCTCTCCGGGGTTGCCCGGAGCCCCAAATTCCCGACTCAATTAATAATCAATGTATTCTCCTCCACAATTCCACTCTACAGTGCACTCCCCTCAACATTTCCTCTCAGTGCACTTTCCCCCCAAAATTCTTCTCCCCGGCTAATATCGCCACCGGCAGATCATTCTCCCTCGGAGGTATAGGGCAATTATATCCACTTGTATACGCACAATTCGGGTTGTAAGCCTTATTAAAATCCAGTACCATCCTGTCATCGTGGATATCCCCGATCATACAGTCTATATATCGGCCGGCGCCATAGGTGTCCACAGCACTCGTCACATCCGTAAACCCTACAAACAAATAATCCTTAGTCTCCTCCTTTGCCAGCAACATCTGCAGCTGGAACACAACCAGGTGCATAGTCGTATCATGCAGCTTAAAACTCAGCCGCCCATACTTCCTCGCCGTCTTGGCCTTACCCGACGTCGGCATCTGAAACCAGGCGCTGTCGGCCAGTCTTTCAAAAGAACAATCCACCCTGTAATCGCGGTTAAGAGGATAGAACCGCAACAGGCCACGCTCCTCCGGCGTCTTCAATATTTCATGCGTTTCAATATAATTCTTGCGCCAGGATTCCAAAGAATCAACATATCCCGATTGCGCCCGGGTAACCTGCGCCCGGGAAACCTGCGCCACCAGCACAAACAATAAAAACAACCTGATTCGTTTGATCAATAGTCCTCTTTTCATAAGACGAATGTAATCCATCTTTGTTTTCCTCCGAAAAAACTGTATTTTGGACAAGCGCCACCTTTACCTTATATCTGTGAAAAGAACACTTGTCCTTAGCCTCATTATCCTGTCATATGCCGTATCCAGCTACGGCCAGCAGCCGCCCCCTCTCACCTGCGGCGAGGCCACGGTCATGGAGCATCTGTTTCGCAAAGACCCCACCATAAAAGCCTTACACCAGCAGATCGAACAGCAGCTGCATGCCTCCCGAATATTGTCCAAAATACCGCTGTCCCCCCATCCGCTCGGGGCCACCACGGTAACGCTTCCGGTAGTCGTCCACATCATCCACAACGGCGGTCCGGAAAATATTTCCGACGCACAGGTATACACCGCCATTCAACACCTCAATGAGGCCTATTCGAAAACAGGCTACTATGCCGCAGCCAATGGCGCATCCGTCGATGTACAGTTCTGCCTCGCGCAGCGGGACCCCTCGAATCAGCCTACCAATGGGATTACGCGGGACCAGTCAACGTATACGGTCATGGGCGGAAACTCGCCGGAGGTCGACGACCTGCACGTGAAAGACATCAACAGATGGAACCCCCTTTGTTATATTAATATCTGGGTAGTAAAAAGTATTCCCGGGCCGGTGGCGGGGTTCGCCTACCTTCCTTCTGCACACGGAACCATTGAGGACGGTATCGTGGTGGAAGCGGGCTATTTCGGAACCTCCTATGCCAACGACGTAGTCCCCATACACGAGATGGGTCACTACCTGGGTCTCTATCATACTTTTGAAGGCGGCTGCACCAACAACGACTGCAGCCTCGACGGAGACAAGGTCTGCGACACGCCCCCCTCTCAGACCACGGCCTATATTCTTTGCGGGCAAACGATCAACAGCTGCTCCACAGATGCTTTGTCTGGTTTTTCCACCGACCAGAATGACCTGATAGAGGATTATATGTGTTATGGCAACCTCAATTGCATGAAAGTATTCACGCAGGGACAGGTCGACCGCATGCGATGGCATCTCGAAAACGTCCGGAGCAGCCTCCTGCAGTGCAAATCCTGCATGGCCCCCTGCCCTGACCCGGTCGTGGCCAGCTTCACACTGCCCCCTTCACCCATCCAGCCAGGCCTGCCGGTAGTCTTTACCAACGGCTCGACCAATGCTATTGGCTATACCTGGTTCGTTAACGGGATACAACAGAACGGCAGCCCCGATCTCAATTACACCTTCCCTTCAGCCGGCGCCTATACGATCCGGCTGGTAGCACAATCAGGGAATACCATGTGTTATGACGACGAAAAAAGCACTACACTGCAGGTAGTCTGTCCAGTCAACGCAGGCTTCACCCCCGACGAGGCTACAATTGGTATAACCACCTCAATTCACCTCACCGGCACCAGCACGGGCGGCAGCGCCCTTACAAACCAATGGACCATCGACGGCCAGCCGGTTAGCACGGCCGCATCCTACGACTTCTCAGGCTCCGCCTCCGGAAAACACACCGTACAGCTCACCATGAACAACGGCAATTGCAGCAGCACCCATACCGGCCATATCATCGTCATCGATCCTGCGGACACCTGTCCCATCCACACCTTTCAAAAACATATCGGCGGCGCAAGATCACAATTGGCATGGGACGTCCAGGTCGATCCCGCGGGCAATTACCTTGTCACAGGCTTTACCAGCAGCTTTGGCACAGGGCTCCCACAGGGACTGGCAATGAAGCTTTCACCGGCCGGCGAGCACATATGGAGTACGACGCTGGGAGACGGTCCCAACAACCATCTGTATAGCGGGACGATAACCAGCGACGGCGGCTCGATCCACGCAGGCAATACGGCCGAACCTGGCCCAACCGGGAATCACATCGTGGTGAGCTTGTTCAAGCTCGACGCCGCAGGCAATCTGCAGTGGGCGAAGAAATACCGCAACTCGAACAGCTATTTGCCGATATACGGCCGCGTCACCCAAACCCGGGATGGAGGCTATGCGATCTGCAACTTCTATGGCGTCGGCACCTCCTGGCCTATCCTCGTGATCCGGCTCGATCCGCTGGGCAATATCATATGGTCCGGGACCTACCTGAATAACTTCAACAATAATGACGCGCACATTGCAGAGTCGGGCGGACAGTTGATCATCTCGTCTTTCTATGTCGACCTGGCCGATTTCCGCACCAAGACCGCGATCGCCTCCATCGACGAAACCACTGGCAATGTCTCCTGGGCGCGAAGCTATACTTATCCGGCAGGGGCATGCTTTCCAGGCAAAATATCTCCTTATGGTAATCAGCTTCTCGTCAGCATGCTCTATGATGCTGCCAGCACACCCACCAGGCACTATGGCTTTATGCTGATCGACCAGCAGGGAAACCTTGCTGCCAGCTATGCCCTCAACGATCCTACCCAGTCGGGCACATCAGATGTTTCCGATGCAATCGCAGTGGACGGTGGCAACATCGCATTCCTCGCCCAGACATACTCCGCCGCTACCGGTAATGACGCCGTCCTCGTCAAAGCCACCCCACAAGGTCAGGTGCTCGCGGCAAAAAAATATCCCCAACCCGAAACACAAACTCTATACGGCCTCCACCCGACACCGGACCTGGGCATCATCGCCGTAGGCTCCACGCAGCAAGCCAACACCTTTAACAGCGACCTTTACCTCCTGAAGACCGATCGCCAGTTACGACTCTACCAACCCGGCCAGCCCCAGCCCGGATGCACGACCGTAGACCTGACCCCAACATTGTCGGACGCCGGCATCACGACAGCCCCCCTCCTTTCTCCAGTTTATAACCTGGCAATTACCGCCGATGATTACCCGACAGCTGCAGTACCGATCTCTCCATCCATTACTTCCTTCTGTGGTGACGGTGCCGCCTGTACGACGCTCAGGATCTCCGGCAGCGATACTGCCTGTAATAGCCATAGCGATCTGGCCTTTACCGCCATGCGCGCGCCCGGATGCACGCAACCAATAGAATGGTCCATCGACAACGCATTTGCAGACCTCACCACTCCGTCGGATTCCACAGCTCTCCTGCATTTCCGAAAGACAGGGGCGGCCTGGCTATATGCCCGGCTAACGGCCAATTGTAGCATCGCAATGGACAGTACACAGGTATTTTCCCCTTCGTCACCCGACACCGTCGATCTGGGTCCGGATATCCAGCTGTGCCAGGCCAGTACCATTCAGCTGAAAGCTGGCGCGGGCTTCCGTTCCTACCAATGGCAGGATGGCTCCGCCGATTCCACGATGACAGCCTGGCTTCCCGGTCTTTACTATGTCACGGCAAAGGACTATTGCGATCAACCCCATCGGGATAGCATATCCATCACCGAATTACCCCCTCCTTCATTCCATCTCGGCCCCAACGATCCGGAAGACTGTCCCGGCGATTCAATAAATCTATTCGCGCCGGCAGGCTTTAATAATTATACATGGAGCCCTTCCGATGGCTTGGACAACATCCACTCCGCCTCCGTCCTGGCCTCTCCCACAAAAACAACAGTCTATACCTGCACCGCAGAAAAATACCCGGGTTGCACCGTCGTCGACAGCATCCGCGTCCGCTTAAAAACTATCTGTCGCCCTGGTATCTATTTTCCCAACGCCTTCACACCCGATGGCAACGGGACCAACGACCGCTTTCGCGCCATGATCGCCGGCGTCAGCCCCCTATCCTGGCGCCTGGCCGTCTATAACCGCCAGGGCCTATGCGTATTTGACTCAAAAGACCCATCCTCGGGGTGGGACGGAAGATTCAACGGCATTCCCCAGGAGATAGGAACCTATCTTTGGTACTGCACCTACCAGCTACCGGGATCAAAACCCGGCCTTCAAAAAGGGACCGTAGTTCTCGTTCGTTAAAACCATCCCCATCACCCCGCACGGGCCCGTCCGACATTCCCCCTACTCCGACCTCAACACGCCCGCCGGATTGGTCGTCCCCGCCTTCACCGCCTGCCACCCCACGGTCAGCAGGGCTATCAACATCACCAGCACCGCAGCTCCGACAAAAATGCCAGCCCCCAGCGTCATCCGGTAAACATAATCCTGCAACCACCAATGCATGATCCACCAGGCGAGAGGCGAACCGATCACGATCGCGAGCGCCACCAGCTTCAAAAAATCCCGGGTCAGCAATCCCGCCACCTCCATTATAGAAGCACCCAGCACTTTTCGGATACCCATCTCCTTTCGTCGCTGTTCCGCCATAAAAGCCGACAACGCAAACAATCCCAGACAGGCGATGCAAACCGCCAGTACCGCCAGCGAAGTGAAGATATTTCCCGTCTGGCGCACGTCGGCATACATATGTTCAAAAGACTCATCCAGGAATTCGTACCGCAAAGTCTGCTGCGGGGCAAATCCATGCCAGACCTTCTCCATACCAGCAATCAGGCCCTTAATATCCGCGGTGTTGGTCCGTACGGCCACGGTAGTCGTCCAACTGCCTAGCATCAGCACCAGGGGGCCGATGGGCTGTTTGACCGATTCATAGTTGAAGTCTTCCACTACCCCGATGATGGGTATGCCTTTTCCCTGTCCCCAGTTGATCCGCTCTCCTATCGGGTGCTTCAGTCCCATCTTACGGACCATCGTCTGGTTGATGATCGCCGCCTGCGAGTCGGTGGCCAGGCCGGGAGAGAAGTTTCGGCCCTCGGCCAGCTTCATACCCATCACCTTCAGGTAATCCACGTCAATGTTCCACATCTGCAGCTGGGTCCCCGGGTCCAGCTTCTCCCTGCCCACGCGGTACATCGTATTCCCGTTGCGCTTGCGGCCGCTGATCGGCAGGAAATCGCTGTTCGATACGGCCTGCACTCCCGACAGTTTGAGCAGCTCATTTTTAAAGGCGGGCAGCCGATGGTCCAGGGTCCCCGTCCCTTCGATCAGCATCACCTGGTCCTTGTTAAAACCCATTTTGGAATTCAAAATAAAATGCATCTGGCCGTAGACCACGATCGTCGCGATAATAAGCACTACCGAAGTTGTGAACTGAAACACGACCAGTCCGCTGCGGAGCCCCGAATGCCGGGCGCCGCGACCTACAGAACTTCGGCGGGGCTGCTTCGACACGCCCCACCTCGTTCGTAACCTTCGATAATCTTGGTTACCTTTTAACACCTGCACAGGACGAAATGCCGACAGATAAAACGCGGGATACAAACCCGCGATCAGCCCGATCACCATGGCAGCGACGACCGCTCCGGGCGCCAGCCACCACGCCGTCCAGGGAAAACGCATCGAAGTTCCCGCCAGCAGATTGAAGAATGGAAGTAACACTGCCGCCAGTCCGATCGCCAGCAGCAACGAAAACCCGCTGGTCACGATCGATTCCAGCAGGAACTGCCGGATCAGCCCCTGCCGATCCGAGCCCGCCACCTTTCGTATACCCACTTCCTTGGCCCGGTTGGCGCTGCGTGCTGTCGATAAGTTGATAAAATTGATGCTGGCCAGAAGAAGCACAAATACGCCGATCGCACCGAAGAGCCACAGGTATTTCCTGTCCACATGCGATAGATGGTCCTCCATATCTGCGGTCCCGTGGATGTCAGATACCGGCTGCAGCGTAAAGCCCAGTTTGTCCAGGGCATGCTTCGCGTCCGGTACGCCATTTTGCTCCATCGCAGGGATCCAGTACTTTTTGATGATCACCGTCGTGATACGGTTCGCCAGTCTGGCCGCGTCGGCATCCGGGCGCAGTAGCACATAAATATCATAATTGCTGGCCATCCAGGTCTCCTGCTCTCCCTTCCAGAGTTCGTGACCCGTCAGCGAGAGATAGTAGTCGAACTGCAGATGTGTGTTTTCGGGAGGATCCTGCATCACCCCGCTGATGGTCCAGGGATGGTCCCTGTCGTCGTTGAGAATGACCTGCCGCCCCACCGGATTCTGGCCGGGATACAACTTCTCCGCCTTGCTCTTGGATAGGATCAGGGTCTGCGGCTGGCTCAATGCCTTAGTCCTATCCCCATAGATCATTTTGAAATTGAAAAGGTCCGGCAGGCTGGAATCCGCGTACGTAAACCCTTGCTCATAGCTATCCTGGCTGCTTTCGATGGGCCGCAGCTGGTTATTGCCTGCCCCGTAGAACAAGGGCGACGACATCAGCCGGGCCGTCCTTTCCACGTCGGGAAACTCGGTCTTCAACGCCTGCGCAAAGGGCGCCTGCCACCCGGAGCCCTTGCGAACCGACCCGTTATCGTTCAAATAACCCGTCAGGCGGTAGAGCCGCTCAGCCCCCGGAAACCCTCGGTCAAAGCTCAGCTGACCATGAATATACAGTCCTATCAGCAGACAGGCAGCGATCCCCAGGGCAAACCCACCAATCTTGACGGCGGAGTAAAATTTCTGCTTCCCCAGCTGGCGAAGAGCGATCTTCCAAAAATTCTCGAACATAAGACAGGGCTTTGCGCCGTAAGACACCAAAATCCACCCCCAGGTTACACTCCCCCACCCAAAAACTTTCGCCCCACAAATCCCAACCTCACCCCAAATAATCCTATCTCGATAAAAAATTCTTCCAGCCCCGACGGAGCTACCGTGCACAGAATATGAGCTATCCGGTCTGATTTGTTCTTAAAACAATGTACGACCCCTCCCTCCGGGATAAGAACAAACGCCCCCTTTCCCCGCAGTATAGCTGCCAGCTTCAGACCTTACCTCGATCTCACCGTCGATCACTAATTCCCCCTTACATACATATCCCGAAAATTAAAAGTCATCTCATCAAACTGCTGCATAAAATCCCTACCAATATTTCCATAAAACTTCTCCCCCGGAAATATCTTAGCGGTAAGCACACTAACACTGTCCACGGTCACAACCTTCTGCCCAAGTCTAACCCGCAGCGCCGGCAGAATATAAACATCCTTTTTCTCAACCCCGCCTGCACCGCCAAAAGACTGAGTCTTCCTGATCGCCGCCTTCTGGATCACCGCCTGATATTTCTGAAAATAACCAGAATAAAGAATGCTCGTCCCCGCTCCCGTATCGAAATGAAAAGGCAGCGTATCATTCTCCGACACCAGCGCCAGCACCGGATCGAGACCATCCAGCGCCAGATTATGATCCCCCATAATCCCACCTCCTCCACCCCCGCCAGCCGGAATAGTCAGCCGTCCATCCTTATAAAACCGTATCTCCTGCAATCCCGCAATAGCCGGCCATCCAAGGATAATATTCAGCTGGAATTTGATCGGCGCAATATACAATATCGAATCAGGCATCACCTGAAATACTACATTCTTGATCAAAAGCTTACCGATATAGAGACTGTCTACAACACCCAATCCTACCTTGAATTGAATACCCGTGATACCAGAACCTTCCATATAGCTGACATCAAAAAGACGGAGATGCAATTTCTCTGCGTACGACTTTGTTATCGAAGAGATGTTCGCTCGGGTGTCGAAGATCGCGCTCACCGTCTGACGGTCGGTGGTGACAGGCAGCTCGATGAGCCCGATGCTATCCTTTGTCCAGGGGACGGTAGTACTATCGGCAATGCTCATTTGCTGAGGGGCCGTGTTCCTGAGGGCATCGTGGATAAGCCGTGTATTCTTTATGTCGCTCAGAAGGCTGCTGTCGAGAGCCTTCGCAGCAATGATCATGCTGTCATTATACGCAGCCTTTGCGTACTCTCCGAGTTTGAAATAGCTGTCTTCCTGTAACAGCAGCAGCTTGCTTTTGACCGAGTCCGCGAACTGCTCCCCCAGGATCGAGTCGACAGCTGCGACACAAGCCTCATTCTGGTTGAAGGCATTGTCGATAAAGGCAGCGAAGTACAACCTGTTCTTCTCGGACAGATCATTCTTCACTGCTTTGTATTGGTTTTCCAGTTTAAAATATTCTTTAGCGTCCACCAGTGTCTGGAGGCGGTTGGTGAGAACAGAGTCATCCTTGCGATGACAGCCAAGGATCAGGACAGTGAGTAACAGACATATCTTTTGCATGACAGGACAAATTACGATCATCCGCCCCAGACGAAATTGTAAAAAAACGAAATTATTGCCCCGCGCACCCGGCGTCCCCACCTTCCCCAGCCTCCCGCCGTCATTTCCCAAACCACCCACGCGCATTGATCGCATTCAGCTTATTACTCTCCTTTAAAAAAGCCCTCGGGCTTACCCCGGCAAACTCACTAAATTCATGAATAAAATGCGACTGGTCATAGTAACCGCTATTCAAAGCAAGAGCCGTCAGATTGGTCTCCTTCTTCAACTGCGTCACAGCGAAATGAAACCGTTTAAGCCTCGTATACTTCTTCAACGACATACCGATAGAACGTTCAAATATCTGCTCGAGCCTGCGGGGGGTCAGATAATAGCGTTTGAAGAGTTCCGGCAGCTGCACCTGCCCGTGATATCTATGAATATGGCTTACGGCATCCCGGATGATCTCATAGTCCCTGCTTTCTCCACAACGGACCAGACATTGCTGAAGTGTAGCTATGATCTCCCGGGGACTGGTGCTGTCCCCCACCCGATGGATCAGCTCATCGAATTGCGGCTGCAAAATATCCTGAAGTGGATATTTGCTATAAGCAATCTCTGCCGGTGAAAGTTTGAAGAGCCCGTACAACCCCCAGGGCTGGAGACAGATGCCGACCGTCCTCTTCAACGCCTTTGGGATGACAAAATAGGAGCTTGTACCAGGGTTGGTGATAAGTATATCGTTGCCGCCTTCGTTCAGGTTTACGGTGATCTCAACGGTGCCGAGGGGGAGTATCCGCTCCGGGTTGCTGTCTCTGCTATTGAAAATATAGAAGTGCTTTACATACTTCTTCAATATCCCGGCAGGCGGTATCTCTATATACTCATCCTTCATTAGGTTAAGGTACAATCATCCCTCCACAACCTGAAAAAATTCGGGATAAAGCTGCCTCTCATCCTTCGAATGAAAAGTTAAAAGAGTGAGTCCACTACCTTCAATGACAAATGGTTTCGGCGGCAGCTGCCCAGCCGATATCTCGATAGTCCGGCTAAATAACATCGATCTTCCGCACATCACCACCGATGATCCAGACAACAAATCTTGTCTTTTTTTACCTATTTTTATGCCGATCCACTCCGATCGCCTGCATGTTCCGTCAATTGGCTTATATTCTTCTCCTGCTTACTAGCAGCCTCTGGGCTAAAGCGCAGCTTTTACCGGCTGACCCCTTCATCCGCCAATTGAAGACCCCGATCCCCGACAGCACCCGCATCCGCCTCCTGTTGCAGCTGGGCGAATGGTACCTTCAGAGATCCAGCGAGACCAAAGACCTCGACTCTGTCGTCCTTCTTTCCCATCAGGCCGCCCGGCTATGTCGTAAAACATACGATACTCGTAGAGGCGAGATCGCCACCGTACTCATGGGCCGTGCCTATGCGAAAGAGAACAAGCTCGATCTCGTCAGAACACTGCTAGGCACGCTTGGCGACACCAGCCGCGTCCATCTCATTCTGGAAACAGTATATTGGGAAATGGGGGCTATGGACGCCGACACCGCATTCAGCTATTGCAGCCAGGCCATCTCCACCAGCCAGCGACTCAACATCCCCAGGCTCGAAGCCGAAGCCTGGGAATGGCAAAGCGCCTTATACTACAGGCGGAACAACCAGGAAAAAGCCCGTTCATCGATGCTACGCGGCTGGAGCATGGCCCGGCATTCCAGGGACATTTCTGCCGAGGTGCGCTACCTGATGTTTATGGCCAGCATTTCAAGCAAGGACACTGCGATGGATTCCCACGCCCGCCAGGCCAGTCATGACCTCCTCCAGGACGCCCTTACCCTGCTGCATCCGACCGATCCCCCCGAACAGCTGAGCCCTCTGATATACAGCTTCGCCGTGGCAGGCAACCAATATGCGAATACCGGCAATGTGCACCTGGGACTGAACGTTATCCGCGACGCCATCGCCCTGAATAAGGGACTCCATCAGTCCAACCCCTGGCCCATCGGCATCCTCAGCTCTTTCGAGACCAAGCAGGGAGACTTGCAAAATGCCCTCCGTCATGCGCTGGAGGCCGAACGGCTCAACGAATCCGCTCCGCCGGCAATGGCATACACCATCGGTTATAGGGCCACAGCATCAGTATACAACGCACTGGGCGATCTCCAGAGGAGCCTGGACTATTATAACAAGGCCCTGGACATCTATTTCCGTTATCCCTATGCGGCCGGCGACCCTAATACGACATGCAAACGCGTAACGAATCTATACATCAAGCTCGGCCGCCCGGCCGAAGCGCTCGTCTTCCTCGACTCTGCCCGCAAAGGCCTGCTTGCCGAGAACCCCAGGTGTTATCAGATGATCGCTGAAAGTCAGGGAGACTGCAGTTTCGCCCTGAGGCAATATAAAAATGCAGAGAAATACTACCTGGAGAGCCTGAAGTATACCTCGCCTACCACTCCTTCAGACCGATTCTTAACTTACTTATCGCTGGCCCGGGTGTACGTCACAATGGGGCAATTTGCGAAGTCCCGGCCCTGGCTCAGTGCGCTCTGCGCCGACTCTAACCGGCTTCTTGTCAATCTCATCGATCGTCGGGACGCCTTCTTCCTTTCTTACCAGGCCGACAGCGCCACCGGCGACTTCCGCGCCGGCACTGCACACCTCCGTCAATATCAGCAGCTCAATGACTCCCTCTTCAATACAACACGCGACAGGCAGCTGACGGAAATGACCACCCGCTATGAGACCGAGAAAAAAGACCGCAACATCGCCCGGCTCAACACCGAGGCCAGCCTCCGCGAGGCCGACCTGCGCAACATCCGCCTGCTGCGCAACGGGTTCATCGTCGGTTCCATCCTCCTTGTTCTTCTGCTCGCCCTCCTTTACAATCGCTATCGGTTGAAGCAGCGCAGCAACGCCCTGCTAAAAGCCCAGCGGGAGGAGCTGGACGCCAGCAACCATCGCCTCACCGATCTCAACGCCAGGCAGCAACGCCTCCTGCAGGAGAAGGAATGGCTCATGCGCGAGATCCATCACCGCGTCAAGAATAACCTCCAGCTGGTCATCAGCCTCCTCAATATGCAGGCTTCCACCCTAAAAGACGAACTCGCTCTCAACGCCTTCGGCGATATCCGATCGCGGATCCGCGCCATATCTCTTATCCATAACAAGCTGTACCAGGAAGGGCAGGACATCATGCGAATCGATATGCGCGAATATGTGAATGAACTCACCGGCTTCCTCGAAGACAGCTTCTCCCTCCGGCGCCGCATCCGCTTCGCTCTCGACGTCGATGCCCTCGATCTGGACGTCAGCCAATGTGTCCCGATCGGACTCGTCCTCAACGAAGCCGTCACCAACGCCATCAAATATGCCTTCCCCGACGTCAACGCCTCCATACTCCCCACCATTTCCATCTCCCTGAAAGAGGAGACCGGCAATATGATCCGCCTCGTGGTCTCGGACAACGGCATCGGCCTCCCTTCCGGATTCGATCTCGAAAGTACCCGATCAATGGGCCTCCAGCTCATACGGACCCTCAGCATCCAGCTCGAAGGCTTTCTCGACATCAGCAAGGGGCCAGGAATGAACATCTCGATCCTTTTCCCCCGCGAACCCGCCTCCGTCGCGGGCCCTATTAATCAAATACCTATTTCAAACCCTTATACGTGAACTTCTGTCCACCCAAAGAGGCCTCCAGCATCAACCCTCCCTTCTCCTGCGAGAACACAACCACTCCATTTCTATAATTCGCATTGGCTGACGCCCCCGCCTTCACCGCTATCGCCGAAGCCTGCCCGCTAAACTCAACCTTATTCTGCATGAAACGATCTACTGCATCCCTGTTCTCAAAAAAGATGACTTCCCGGTATGCCTGTCCCCCGGCCTGTGCACCTACGGTCGCCTGGACCATCTGTGCCGTACCAACCGGTACCCCTTTTTGATACAATGCCCCTTTCCCGGCAGCTCCGCCCACAACTACCGCTCCCTTGCCAATATTCGGAAATATGGCATATCCGGAAGCATGCTTGAAGAGATTTTCCATCGATGGATCTGACTTTAAAAAATGGGCCTTGGCCTCCTTGCTGTCACCAATAATTCGCTCCTGGGATTCATCCTGTGCCATTACCATTCGGGGTAAAAAAAGGCCAGCAAACATCGCCAGAAGAACGGCTGCCTTGACTGTGCTTTTCTTTTTCATAATAATAAATTGTAAGTTAGTGAGTGAGAGTTAGTCATGAAACCAATGCAAAACCTCTGCCACGGGTGCCCTAACTCACCCCTAACTTATTTCCCCACCTTCCAATGCGCATACCGCTCCTCCAGAAAACTCGCCCCGGCCGCCTGATACTCAGGCGTATTCAACGTAAAATGATCCCCGGGATAATATTGAAAGACAAAACGTGTATCCAGCTTCTTCATCTCATCATCCAGCATATGCACAGCATAATTCAATAGAAAATTGTCCTGGTTGCCTACCGATACCCGTATCTTGCTCTGCAGTCCCTTCTCCAGGGCCGGCCAGTTGTTGCGCAGATAAGCACAGATATCGTAGTTCTTCCAATGCTCAAAACAGGCCTTGTCGATGGCTCCTGTCACCGGGTCGCAAATAGGTACCGGCTGACCATTCGCGCCTTTTGCACTGAACACCTGGTTGAACGAATGCATCTGCTCTCCACGATAGAGCACAAATTCCTGCTGGTAACATTGTTTCATCGTTGCCACCGGAAAATATCCCGCAATAGTGGCGACAGCATTCGAAGCTCCATTCTTCTTATAGTAGATATTGTCTTCTTCATACAGATTGACCCGCTGAAAATTCCGGAAGTCGACCGGATCAGGCGAGCTCGACCAGCAACCCGCAAACACTTCAGGATAGTGTGTCTGCAGCCATAACACCGTCCAGCCTCCGCTGCTATGCCCTCTTAAGAGTCTCGCCCCATTACAGCGATAGGACTTCTCCAGTTGCGGGATGAATTCAGTGGTCAGCGCATCTCCCCATGGACCATTGTTATCGCTGTTGGCATACACAGAATGCCCGCCGGCGCAATTACCATCCAGGAAGACAGTGATGCAGGAGACGGTGTCTATCGGTCTGCTAAACCCAGTAGTATCACCCGAGTACCGATGATAGTCTCCCCCATAGCCTGACACTATGAACAACACCGGGAATTGACGTTGCGGCTGAGTATAATATTCCTGCGGCAGCAACACGGCAGCATCTACCGTCATCGCCCTACCCTGGGACTTCGTCAGCAGCGACGAAGCGACCCTCAGCTCCTTTACAAACTTCGTATCGGTAAATTTCATCTGCGGCACAACCTGATCGCAAACCAGGTTGAATGACGCACCGGCATCTTTCGTCAGCTTGACTTTCTGAGGCGAAGAGTAGACGTTACCCGGACTCTCAGCGATCGCCCGCCCTCCCAGGTTCCTGTCCCAAACGGCCTGAACATAATATTCACCCCGTTCTATATCGGATAATTTTGTTGGAAAAGCAGCCGAACGATCGTCGAACGTAACCGAAGCTCCTGGCTTCACGTCCTTCACTTCGACTGAAAAACAGGGAAAGGCCTCCAGATCGGCCATCGCATCCTTGGGGTCCCTGTTCTCCTTGTTCAGGTACAGAATTACCCGGCCACTAAATGGGCCACTCATAGCGGCCGCCGGATAACTTACCCGGAATGTCTGTCCATAACCCGCCTGGCAAAGAGAGCCGGCGATCAGCAGTAGCAGATATTGTTTTAGCATATAGGGAAGATACAGCAATAACCGCTAAAACCCTGCGGCACACCAAATACACTGAAAATCATCAACTTACTCTTTCACCACCCGCGTCCGCGAAGAAAGCGCCCGCCGAACCGGGGTATCAAACACACCCATCACAACATACGCCAGAATGAGCAGCAACACTAGCCCTCCCAATACGGTCAGCAATAACCGCCCTCCAGTCAGTCCGCGAAAATACCATTCAAACCCGCCGCCGCCAGAATAAATATTACAATCATATTATTAAAAGTGATTATATTGCTTTAGATTGCACCTATCCCCCGCCATTCCTTCATTTGGTAAACCCTAAATAGATCACCATGCAACCCACCACTTCCCGATCGCATGTGCCATACGGCCGTGTCAGTCTGTTCTTTTTCCTCATCCTTTTGGTCGTAACCTGGGGCTTCTACAAAACCTACATCATCTTTTTCCCCTCCTTCCAGGGATTCAGGCCGGTCCAGCATTTCCACGGCGCTATGATGATGATATGGATGGCTCTCCTGATCATCCAGCCATTGCTTATCAGGGCTGGCAGACTATCCATTCACAGGCTGATTGGCAGGCTCTCCTTCATCATCGCGCCGCTGGTTGTCCTCTCCATGTTCCTGATCACAAAATTCAGCTACTACAAGCCGGTGCCGCCCCTTTCCCACCAGGAAAAGATCGGAGGACTGGCGTTGCAGGCAATCGATATCGCACAGTTTGCACTATTTTATTGCCTCGCCATAATCAATCGCCGCAACACCTATAACCACATGCGCTATATGATCGGCACTGCGGTCATGATGATTGGCCCGGGCCTGGGCCGGGCATTTATCGTCTATTACAACATACCTTTCGACGCAGCGATTGCTTACATCTTCTACGTGGAGATAGCCGTATGCGCCGCATTTTTATTGAGTGATATACTCAGAAAAGGATCCTTCAGGGCGAATGCAATTGTACTTTCCGCAATTGTCGTTCATTTCCTTTTGTGGGAATTCAGACTTCACCAACCCTGGCAATCCATTGGAGGGCTAATTGCAGCTTATTTATTTTAGCGAGTGCTCCTGCGACTTCAACCAATTCACGCCCGTTTCACTCCCCTTCGATCGGTGCTATCCACCGGAACGTTCCCCATTCCAGTACCAGTTTACCGTGCCCATGATCACCGGGAATGACAGATATCGTGAACTCTTCCACAGGGGTAATGGACGCCTCGCTGGTCATCCTGACTGACCCCAGGTCAAGTTTGCCATTATAGTCCGTACCCCATTCACCATGTTCCTTGTTCACGATCAGATCAACTCCGCTTGTATGTGGTGCAGTAAACAGCGTGTATGTCCCCGCGGGTACCTGCATACCCCCCAGTTTCACCGGGCCTGAGACCGTCAGCTGCGTGGCCGCATTGGCTCCTGTCCTCCATACCCGGTCATAAGGTATCACATCTCCCAGCAGGGTCCGCCCCCGCAACAACGGCCTGCTATAATCGATGCTGAGTAGCGCATTGCCTATTTGTGCCCGGACCGAATCCCGGACGCTCAACGACTTCACGCTGCCGGCTGCTGTCTCCTTTGCCTCCCAACGGGCAGCAATAGCCTTTACGTCGGGACCTGCGGCCAGTCGTTTTACCTCCACTTTGTAGGTAGTCCGGACTCCCGAATAGCTGAGCAGGTCATCGCTGGAGTCCATCATGGCCTCACCGGTCCCGGCAAGCCAGTCGTGGGTGACCTCTACCTTACCATTCCCGACGGGAGTCACCGTAGCATAGCCCAGCGGAAACCGGTCAAACTCCCTGTCAATATAGAACTGCCGCAGCTGAACAGCAGCGCCACCGGCCGGAACGCCAACACCCCCAGTCTTTGCCCCTGTCGATTGCCTCAATGCCGCAGCAAAATACAGCTCATAGAGACTATACATTTGCGGGACATGCCCCACTACCATGCTACCCCCCGTTGGAAAATCCCGGTTCACCGTCCCCGTGCTGTCTGTCTTTGAAAGGTGTACCTTGTTATTGTCGACATCGGCCACCACCCGTCGATCCCGCTCGCGGGATGGTTCACTCGGGGTGTGAATTTGCATTTCCAGGTGCCGTATGCTGCCGTCGTCGTTCAGCTTAACCTCGGTATGACGTATCTCCACCCGCGGAAAACGATCCACTTCATCGCTTTCTAACCTATTGCCCTGGCGAGTGATCGATTCCATCGAGATCGTATCCTGCCCCAGCATCGTAATAAAACCATATCGTTTGGCCGGTGCCGTATTACAGGAAGCCAGCACCACCAATAAACAAACAAAACAACTAATCCCGGCCAGCCTGCCGGGACAACGGCGTCGTGAGAGATCATTTGTAGTATACATGCGCTAAAGCTAGCAGATTTCCCCCCTCCACGCCCACCACCACCCTATTCAAGTTCGTTCAAGTTGGATCAAATCTCCATCCCTCTAATCAGGGTACGCCGCAAACCACCCTGATTTTTTAAAAAGCACTTTGAAATACAAAGTTGAAAATATATCTTTGTCCCTAACATACGTTTCAACCCCACGCCTATGAGCAGAATCGAAGATATCTACTACGAAGCCAAATCCGACAAATGGTTCCGGCGGTTTGCTGTCTTTTGTCGTGTCGTCCTTGCTCTCAGCTTTATCCCAATGGGTATCGTAAAAATTCTGGGTCAACGGTTCGCCGAAGGGCTGCCCTCCAACCATCCCCTGGGACACTACTTCGACGCCCTGCTACTAACGGGGTACTACTATAAATTTCTTGGATATGCCCAGCTCTTAACGGCAGTATTATTGTTGATTCCTCGTACCTCTCTTCTCGGTGCGCTGATGTATTTCCCTATCATTACCAATATCTGTGTCCTGACCTATGCCACCCGCTTTGACGGTACCCGGGCGAACACGATGGCGTTTCTCGCGTGCCTGTTTCTATTGGTTTGGGACTATGACCGTCTACGACACATCTTGCCATTTAAACAGCCCAAAACAGATCCTCCCGTATTAAAAAAGCGGCTTGGCGTGCGCCTCCGCCTCATATTCTTTGGCAGTTGCCTCGCAGTCCTGGCTATTCTCATCTTTGGCACTTTCTACCTTTTTGAGATCGTGCCGGGAAATGAAGAAACAGAATGCAGGAATCAATGCGCCTCCAGCAAGAACCCGGCAGCCTGCCAGGCTTTCTGCGACTGCATATATCAGCAAGGGCTACCACTGGATAGTTGTCTGGCAACCTACGACAAAGCGCCGCAGGTGAAGGTCTCCTCCCGCTAACCACCGCCATCTTAATTCACCCGCATGTCTCCTCCCCCTGGCCATCGCCGCCTCAACCTTCCTCCATGCCTCTTAGGTCAAACTCTGCTGTATCTCATCAGAAATAGCAGACTTGATCTTCTTACTAAATACCTGTAGCATAAAGGGCACATAAAAGTCCAGCTCAACTACCCCCTCCCTGACTTCCAGATTGCCCGATGTGCCGTATCCTTTCGCCTTCATCCGGATATGCGCCCTGTCACCGGCCCAGTCAACCACCAGTTCCTGTAGGTCTGCCTTATACTCGTTTTTGTATCGTTCGATAAGTTGTTCGATCCGATTCCTCGCTTCCTCTTTAGATAATGTATGTTCGATTTGAATAGTCATAGTTACCCTCCTTCCCTGACCATACAAATAAGGTGCCCATTGCCTTTATTCCCCCTCCCCCCGTTGTCTTATAATTAATAATTTGGACGTATTTTCGGGCTCATGAACATAACTTCACTCCTCGAGCAACTCCGCGCAGGCTCCCTTTCCTTTTCCGACGTCCTGGCCACAATCGACACCCTCTATCAACATCATCCCACGGCGTTCCGCAACGGGTTAGCGTACAACGAGGCCACCCAGAATCAGGGTAGTGCCCGGGTCTTTGCCTTTGCCAGGCTGAACAACCTCAGCATGGAGGATACACTGGCCCTTTTCGCAGAACACTACCGCGCCGTCCTGGCCCACCCCGAAGCGACAGATCACCAGAATATCCGTCAATTCATGGCCAATGGCTGGAACGGGATCATTTTTGAGGGCGAAGCCCTGACAGCAAAATAGGGCGCTTCCAACTGCAACCAATGGACAAGCTATTAAATTTCAAAGGGATAGGCTTAACCGAGTTTCCTGATGAAATATTGCGACAACGACACATTACCAATTTAAACCTCGAAAACAATCGAATTTCAACGATTCCCGAGTGGGTTCAGGAATTGACCGACCTTAAAGTGTTGTATTTGAGCGGAAACTCCATTGAAGACATAGCCCCTCTGACAACTCTCACTAACCTTGAAGTACTTCATTTAAATGGCAATCGCATTTCCCGCATTCCGGATACCATTGCCAACTGGCCCCGCCTTAAAAGGCTCTTTATTAATGGCAACCGCCTTGACAGTCTACCGGGCTCGCTCGGGCTACTTAAGCAACTGAAATTTCTATTAGCGGCCGAAAATAACATTCAAAGCATCTCTCAAGGCTTCTTCACCTTACCAAACCTTGAAACGCTCAATCTCTTTAAAAATCGCCTGACGGTTATTTCGGAAGACCTTTGCCTGTTGAAGAGGCTGAATTATTTGCAGCTTAGCATGAATCAGATCAGCCAGTTACCCGAAAGTATTGGTCAGAACTTGAATATTACAACCCTCAGTGCTTTTTCCAATCGGCTGAGGAAAATTCCTTCCCAACTTATAAATTTGTCAAACCTTGAATACCTCAATGTGGGCGATAATAACATTGAAAAGATAGAATTTATACCTTATTCTATACGCCAGCTGAGCATTTATGCAAACCCGGTCGAGCATATCGATCAGCAGCTATTGGACAGTTTTCGCGACGCGTCCAGATCAGGACATGACTACATTTATGTGGATATTTTGCAAGCAAACGATTTTGATTTACAAAAGAACGACTTTGGAGATCAGTTAAAAATAATTGACCTCACCTCCGGAAAGATCCACTGGTTAGATCACAACAATATGCCCCAGGCCCTGATTTCAAAATGGGAACTCGAGCGAAGTGACGATGAAAATACGATTAGATAATATAGCTCCGTACTACCATGATTAACCTTAAAGCTGCAAAATTGCCAGCGTAACTCCTTATCATAAACCAATGCTATGTCCAATAGATTAAGCCCGTCTTTTAGTGGTGCCCTCCGGACCTTCGCCATTTCCTATCCAGCGGCACCCACATATGCTGGAAGGGATTGAATATCTTTCTCTTTATGGGGAGGAGCCCAGTGCAATGACACCCGACGGAGATTCTCCATATGAATACACTTCAATTTTGTCAATCGGGATAGCGGCGATAGATCCGAAAAACCTGAGACATATTCCAGCACGAGTTCCTCAATGTTATGCAGCTGCGCAACAAATCAGCCGCCCGAAAGAATGTCACGCGTAACCTTTTGATCTGTGTTAACTTTTGGATTTCCCTGACTTGCTCTTTACGGGGGTCATGTAAGGTTAGCTCTTCGAGGTTCGGGCATTCAAACACTTGCTGCCATTTTTCATGCTGTTTGCTGATGGTGATAGTCCTGACAGCCTCCTTATCCTCAATATCGTCGCTTCCCTCATAGACGTATCGTCTATTATTAGGCACAATTGTCCAATAGTCACCTTCCCGATCTAAGAAATCGCCAAAATGATGTTTCATAAATAATGACTTTCAATTGTCAACTATATACATCCCCTTTCTTCTCGCTCCTTTTGCTGTTCGCCCGCTCGCAACGACCCGGCGATTTGTCAGCGTTGTGAAACCACCTTACTTCTTCTTTTCGTCCAGTTTTGGTACAACGCCCAGGTATCTTCGAACTCCTCCGACAGCGCGCCATCGAAGTTTTGAAATTTACCTTTGATCTTCCCAAGACAGACCTCGGCATTAGCGCTTCCGGAAACAACCGCCCAGAAAAGGCGGTGCGCAACGAGATTGACGCTGTCCCCGTCTTTCCCCGTTAAAGCTGTGTATTCCGCCAGGACTGTCCGAATCTGCACCGGTGAGTATTGAGGCAGGTCGCCTCTGAAATACGACGTATCGATAAGCTTCTTCCCACGAAAGAAATATTTTTGGATAAAGAAGGTGCGGTTGACCATTGCGAAGTGGATTCCGATTGGAAGTTGCGCATAGTCACTCAGGATAAGCGTATCTCCCACCCTGCGGATCATCGTCTGGCCCGTTTCGTCCGACGAAGCAAATGGCTGCTGCCCGCAGATAAATAGTTCGTATCCCTGATACACCGTATCTTTCCTGCTCCTGCTCCTGATCCTCCATCCGCAAAGATTAATGATTTGCCCGCTACTCATTCGAAAGACCATCTTCACGTCTTTGCCAAAATCCGAACCGGGGCAATGACAGTTCTGACTATATGCGGGAATATAACCCAATAGTCCCACCATAAAGGAGGCAAGGAAAGGCTTCATTCGTATATTTTATCGGGTATAACGACAAACCGTATGTTATATTGATATAAAATTGCGCGAAAACAAAAAAGCCGCTGAAAATCAGCGACTTAAAACCATTCGTGGAGCTGAGGGGGCCTCAATCGAACATCTCGCATCCCGTTAAATGAAATTGCATGAATAAGACAATCGTGCCAGACCTTTTCATCAAAATTCTCCGTTGTCCACAACTTCCTGGGTAATCGATAATTCATAAAATATAGAATACCGTGTCAATGAAGAATAAGATATTGTTTTTGGCGATCACATTCTCATCATGCATATCTTCTAACACAAGACCAAACTCATCGTTATAATAATCTTGCCTCTTAGTCTTTAAAAAACCGTTAAATCCCAGAAATTCTTCAATATGTTCTAATGCCGCCTGATCTCCTTCGACAAATGGTTGTTGAACAACAGCAAATAACCTTTCATCAATTTCAGTAAATCCTATAAGTACATAAGTCGAATTGGAAAATAACAAATTGTGGAGTAGGAGGCTGTTGAAATATTCCGTCCAGGTGGCATAGTATCCGGCATCGTTTACTTTGAAGACAAAGCGGCCGTTCTCCGAAAGGTAAACTTTTGATTCGCCGCCTTCAGTGAGATATTGGCTTCCCTGCGGCAAAGCCTCCATCCACAATCCCGCATTTTGGGCATAAGATCTTAGGAAACCGACTTGCTTTTCTTTGACGATTGTCCGACTTTCGAATTCGCTTTTAACAGTTGGACTTGCGCCAAAGCTTTTGCAAAGGAGATCGCGGACTGTTGTGCAAGCATCGCTTTGCCCCTGGTGGAGTTCTCCTCTAACGATATTTTGAAGTTTTTGGCGGATTTCATCTGAAATCATTTACACAAAGATAAAAAATTGCGCGAAAAACAAAAGTCGCTGAAAATCAGCGGCTTAAACGTTTTTTGGAGGTGGCGAGGGTTCTATCGAACACCTTAACCAACTTTTGAGCCTTCTTTCCACGCTTGCGGAATAGACAAAAAAGCCCCTGGTGGAGGATATGATGATAAAGGTGGTTGTAAGCCTGATCAATGCTTACACCTAATCATGCTATTTTTTTAACCGCCTGGTAGCAGACGCTTTAGCCGCTAACCTAAGTTCGTTTACGAGACTCGCGTCTTTCCCGGGTTTAGCAACTTTCTTTGTCGTTGTTTTTTTCTTTGCCGGTTTTACTTTCGGGGATTTGGCTGATTTCTTTACCATAGTTGCGCGAAATTAGGCATTCCCCATCAGTTCTCCATCGCAGAGGCAGGAGTTGATACCTTATCAAGAAAGGAAACCCGTTTAATTTATGAGAAGTTCGATTCCCCCTCGGCTATCAACAAAAAAGCCGCTGAAAATCAGCGGCTTAAAACCATTCGTGGAGCTGAGGGGACTCGAACCCCTGTCCAAACATATCCTCCAAAAGCTTTCTACATGTTTATTCCGTTATTAATTGTCGGGAAACAACAGGAACCGGACAAACCGATCGTTTCCTTAGCTGGATGGTCTTAAGCGACGGGCACAGCCTTCCGCCACAGCATCCTGTATTTGTTTTGAGTCGGCGCGGCAGCGTGGTAACAGGCTAACCTGCTGCGGGGCCCAAATGACTATCTAATCACTGATTAGGCAGCCATGGCATACTGAGTATTGCCATTTGAAGTTTGAATATTCAGATTAACGTGCTAATTATCCAACGCACGACATGCTTACACCTTCAAAGATCTATGCTGTCAAAACCAAGGCAGCCCCAAAAATTTATCGCAAACGCAAAATTACAAAAAAATCCTCACTCAGCAAACCCCGCCATCCAACCACCCCCGTCACCTGTCGCCTACTTCCTCCCCGTCAAATGAAATATATCCAACCCCAGCGCATAGATCATCACCCCAAACAACAGCACCATCCCCGCCATCTGCGCATACTCAATAAACTTATCGCTCGGCTTCCTCCCTGAGATCATCTCCACCAGCGTGAACAACGCATGCCCACCATCCAGCGCCGGTATCGGCAACACATTCATGAACGCCAGCAGAATACTAAAGATCCCCGTCAGCGTCCAAAAACTTTCCCAGTCCCATACCTTTGGAAACACACTCGCAATACTGATCACGCTACCCAGATTGTCCTGCACCTTCACCTCCTTCGAAGTGAACAGCAGCTTCAAATTACGGATATAGTTCGACAGCGTCTCGATACTCTTATGGATACCCGCCGGCACCGCCTGCGCCAGCGTATAGGTAATATGAACGTCACCCAGCACCGAATCCATCCCCTGATAATAATATCCCAATCCCTGCTCTTCGGTCTGCGCCAGCGTAGACCGGACCGTGTCATTCCCCCGCTTGAAGGTCACCTCAACTTCCTTCGCATTCTTGAAAGGCGCCAGTTCAGTCTGGTATTTAAAAAAGTCGGAAGAATACTGTATCGGATGCCCGCCATAAGCTATCAGCGTATCCCCATGCTGCGGCGCATCGCCCTTCACTACTTTCATGGCCTTCGTCGGACCGCTCACGATCAGCGGATAGCGCGGCCTCGCCAGTCCGACAAGACGGTTCTTGCTCAGATCCCTGATCGTACCTTCCGGAACCTTCAGTATAATAGTGTCCCCGTTGCGAACCACGGTAATGGTCTTTGCCTCGTTCATGATCATCTCCGATCCCACCGTCCCCGAACGCAGCACCGGCTTGCCTTCCACGGCAATGATATTGTCCCCGTCCTGCATCCCCATCTTAACTCCCAGGCTGTCCGCCCAAACACCATATTTTAAGTTGGAGACAGGCACATAGCTGTCACCCCACACATACATGATCGATATAAAGATCGCAAACGCCAGCAGCACATTCACCGTCACTCCACCCAGCATGATGATCAGCCGCTGCCAGGCCGGCTTGCTCCGGAACTCCCAGGGCTCCGCAGGCTTCTGCATCTGCTCCTTATCCATGCTCTCATCGATCATCCCGGATATCTTGACATAGCCGCCAAACGGTATCCAGCCCAATCCATACTCTGTCTCACCGATCTTCTTCTTAAAAAGCGAAAACCACGGATTGAAGAACAGGTAGAACTTCTCCACCCGGCACTTGAACCAACGCGCCGGCAGAAAATGCCCCAGCTCATGGAGTACGACCAGAATAGAAAAGGATAAGATGAACTGGAGTACCTGGATACCCACCGAACCCCATTTGATAGCTAATAGTGTCATATTATTTGTAAAACTTCACCCCAGGGCTCCCCGGGGACAAAACCCGGATCCCACCCCAAAGTGGCTTGTAATCAAAAAATTTTCCCAATATACCCTCTTTTTGCCCAATCCCCCCAACCGCTGGCCACTTATAACAAACCCTTCACCCTCATTCCTCTCCCGCGCGAACCGTCGTTACACCCCGCGCCCAACCCACAGTCTACAACTTGATCAGCGAAGCGGCAAAATTACGAGCCTCCCCATCGCTGTCAAAATATTCTTCCAACGTCGGCTTCTCAATGAACGGCATCTCCTGCATCGTCCTCTCCACCAGGTCCGTCATATCCAAAAACCCTATTCTGTTCCGCAGGAACGCAAATACCGCTATCTCATTCGCCGCATTCAGCACACAGGGAAGACTCCCCCCCTTATTCAAGGCATCCGTCGCCAGCACCAGGTTCCGGAAAGTCTTCACATCCGGCTCCTCGAACGTCAGCGTATTCGGCTTCCTGAAATCATACCGCGGGAAGGAGCTCGGCAGCCGCCTCGGAAATCCCAGTGCATATTGTATCGGCAGCTTCATATCCGGCAACCCCATCTGCGCCTTGATGCTCCCGTCCTCAAACATGATCATGGAGTGGATGATGCTCTGCGGATGGATCACCGTCTGCACCTGGTCCGGCTGTAGCCCGAACAGCCACTTGGCCTCGATCATTTCAAGTCCTTTGTTCATCAGCGTAGCCGAGTCGATCGTGATCTTGGCCCCCATATTCCAGTTGGGATGCTGCAGTGCGTGATCCCGCTTCACATTCACCAAAAAATTCGGCTTCTTCCCCAGGAACGGTCCGCCCGAAGCAGTCAGCACTACCTTTTCGATACGATTGCGGGTCTCTCCTATCAAACACTGGAAAATGGCAGAATGTTCCGAATCCACAGGTATGATCGGCACCTTGTACTCCAGCGCCTTCCTCATCACGATATCCCCGGCCACGACCAGGGTCTCTTTATTGGCCAGCGCCACCGCCTTCCCATTCTCTATCGCACGCAGCGTCGGCCTCAAGCCGGCAAAGCCCACGATCGCCGCCAGCATCATATCGTAATTGTCCATCGCCGCCACCTCCTCCAACGCCTTCTCCCCCGCAAAAACTTTTATCGGCTCAGCAGCCAGCGCCGCCTTCACCCCCGGATACTTCTTATCATCTCCGATCACCACAACGTCCGGCTTAAAATGCAGCGCCTGTTTTATCAGCAGCTCGTCATTCGTCTGCGCCGTCAGCACCTCCACACTAAACACAGAAGGGTTGGCGTCGATCACCTCCAATGCCTGCCGGCCAATACTGCCGGTAGACCCAAACAAAGCAATACGCTTCTTAACTAACCCAGTTGACATAATGATGCAGTTATTTCAAAATTTTGGTCCTTTACCCCTTATTCCACATATTTCTCCAGCTCGCTCACCAGCTTCCGGTCATTGCTGAGACGCGGCACCTTATTCTGTCCCCCCAACTTCCCTACCGATTTCATATAGTCGATAAACCCATTCTTCTTCACCGGTCGGATCACCAGCGGCTGCAGAATATTCCCCGTGATCAGGTCGTCGTAATAAATGTTTTTTGTGCGTAGATTATTGTCCACCTTCATAGCAAAATCCGAAAGATTGGCCGGCATATTTCCAAACTCCACAAACCATTCGTGATAAGACTTGCCCTTCTCCTGCTGGATCATCGGCGCCACCGTAAACTCCGTGATATGCAATCCCGCCTCTTCCGCAGCCTTCATCAGGCTATACTCCACCTCCTCACCGATCACATGCTCTCCAAAAGCGGAGATGAAATGTTTCGTCCTCCCCACCACCACCAACCGGTACGGATTCACCGAGACAAATCGGACCATATCTCCAATACTATATCCCCACAAACCCGCATTGGTGCTCACCACCAACGCATAGTTCTCCCCCACTTTCACGTCCCTGAGGGATAGCCGCTCCGGGGCAGCCTTGCCAATCTCGGCTGCCGGGATGAATTCGTAGAAGATGCCGCTGTTCGTATTCAGCAACAACCCCTCCTCCTCCCTCGTGTCCTGGAAAGCAAAAAAGCCCTCCGACGCAGGGAAAGTCTCGATCGTATCTATCTTCTTCCCGATACTCTCAAAAATTCGGTGCTTGTACGGCTCAAAATTCACCCCCCCATGCACCAGGACAGAAAAATTAGGGAAGATATCCTTCACCGGCTTCTTCTTCAGCTCGGTCAGCCGGTCAAAATACATCTGTACCCACGGCGGAATGCCGCTGATGAGGCGCATATCCTGGTCCACCGTTTCCTCGACGATCTTGTCCAGCTTGGTCTCCCAGTCCTCGATACAGTTCGTTTCGTAGGAAGGCAGCTGGTTCGTCCGCAAATAGCCGGGCACATGGTGATTGACTATCCCGCTGAGCCGCCCCGTCGGGACCCCTCCCACCCGCTCCAGTTCGGGCGAGCCGGACAAAAAGATCAGCTTCCCGTCCGAGAAGGCAGAGTTCCCCGTCGATGCCATATAGCACAACAGGGCATTACGAGCCGTATTGATATGGTTGGAAATAGAATCCTTGGAGATGGGAATATACTTGATCCCGCTGGTCGTACCCGATGTCTTGGCAAAGTAGATCGGAAGGCCCTTCCATAATATATTATGTCTCCCCTCTTTTACAAGGTTGATATAGGGAGCGAACTGTTCATAGTCTCTTACCGGCACCGCCTGCTTGAACTCCTCATATGTCTTCACCTCACCCAATTTATGTTCAGTCCCAAAGACGGTCTGGCTTCCCACCCGCAGCAACTCCTTTAATATTGCCTCCTGATCCGCCACTGCCGTTGTCATCCCCTTCTGTACCGTCTTATATACATAAGATGCAAAGGGCCTGGCAAGGAATGATTTGATCTTCATATTCATGCGGGCAAACCTACATGAAAAATGGCAATAGACAATAAAAAGCCATTAACCCACACCCCACTTACCCCAGCCCTCTCCTCCTCGCTTCTCCCACCCCATTTTCTGCGGTTCTCTCATCCCTTTTCTCCTGTTACGCCATCCCTTTCCTACCCTGTTCTCCCCCTCCATACCCATCCCCCCAAAACGCCCCCAATTCACCCCTCATCCTTCCCCTTCCCCGTCCCCAGATCCCCCCTTACCTCGATCCTTCTCCATCCCCAAAACGATCCTGCAATCACCCTTCATGCTCCAGTCCTCCCTCCCAAATCCATCCCCAGTCCTCCCAGCTACCTCGGCCCTTCTTCATCACTGGAATCATCCCCAATCTCTCCCAAAACCCTCCTAAATCAACCCAACCCCTTCACAACCAGCCCCATTCCATCAAAAAACCATCCAATCCTCCCCCAAAACACACCCAATCCCTTCAAAATCCCACCCCCAATCCACTTCATGAATCCTCCCCAAAACCTCCAATCCCCTCAAACCCAACACCCCAAAGACCTTCGTCGGGGCTGCGTCCCTTGAGACCTTCGTCGGAACGTCGTTCCTCGTTCCTCCTCGCTCGTGGCGTTCGCTCCGCTCGGGAATGCTCGGGAAGCTCCAACCCTGAAAATCCCTTAATTTTATCCCCTCCCTCAAAAAACCCGCAACATCCTTTCTTTATTTGTCCAAATCCCCTTACCTTTGCAGCCCTAATATCGAATATTATGTTAGCAGTAGTGAAAATAGCCGGTATGCAGTTTAAGGTCCAAAAAGACCAAACTTTGTACGTCCCCCGTATCGCGGGCAACGTCGGTGACAAAGTTGAATTTGGTGACGTTCTCCTGGCTGCCGGTGACGGTTCGCTCTCCGTCGGTAAAGACGTGACGACTGTTATTAAGGCCGAGATCGTTGGTCACGTCCAGGGCGACAAAGTCATCGCCTTCAAAATGAAAAGAAGGAAAGGCTTCCGCAAGAAACACGGCCATCGTACTCACTACACAAAAATCAAGATCAGCGATATCGCATAGTCGCGAGCGTCGATCAGTCAACGAATAACTAAACTATCAAACTCATATACCATGGCTCACAAGAAAGGTGAAGGTAGTGTAAAGAACGGCCGCGACTCGCATAGCAAGCGCCTTGGAGTAAAGATCTACGGAGGTCAGCCCGCCGTTGCCGGTAACATCATCGTTCGCCAGCGCGGTACTGAATACCACGCAGGAAAGAATATCGGTGTTGGTAAAGACTATACTCTCTTCGCACTCACCGACGGAACAGTAGAATTCAGAAAAGGAAAAGGCGACAAAACCTTCGTCAGCGTTAACCCCGTTGAAGTAGGCGCTTAGTTCAACAACATCGGTAAATTATATCGTACCGACTCGTTCAACATATCGGCTTAATAAAATTTTTGGAATTTTTCAAGAAAATTTTTTGGAACTTCCAAAGAAGTTTCTATTTTTATGAGTGTAAATTGTTTTACTAACCAATTTAAATTCTAAAAAAATGGCAACTGCAAAAAAAGCCGCTAAGAAAAAAGCAGCTCCTAAAAAGAAAGCTGCTCCTAAAAAGAAAGCCGCTAAGAAAGCTGCAAAGAAGAAATAGTTCTATTTCTTGCAGAACAATATCAAAGTCCCGAAGTAATTCGGGACTTTTCTTTTTCAGTTCCTCCCCCACCATCCAAGCGCCGCAGCCCAATTCCTGCTTCACCAATTAATTCTCCCAAACCCGCTCCCAGCCTCACTTTCCCTCAATCGCTGCGATCTCCTGACCATTCCCTCACCAACCAACCACAATATCAGTCATCCCCTTTCCCCGACGCCAGTCTCCCTCACACCCGGGCATCAGCGCCCCCACACCCTCGTTCCTCGGGTACCACCAAATCCGTACCTTAGCCCCATGACAACTACAATCTCCAACGACTATATCGCCGACCAGTTCAGCCTGCTCTCCAAGCTCATGGACATCCACGGCGAGAACTCCTTCAAAACAAAAACCTACTCCGTAGCAGCCTTCACCCTCGAAAAGCTCCCCCAACCCGTCCGCGACCTCCCCCTGGAGAAAATAACCACCATCAAGGGCATCGGCGACGCCACCGGAAAAAAGATCATGGAGATCCTCGAAACCGGCCAGCTCCGCCTGCTCAACGAATATATCCACAAGACGCCCACCGGCGTCATCGACATGCTCCGCATCAAAGGCCTCGGACCAAAAAAGATCGCCACCATCTGGAAAGAGATCGAGATCGAATCCATCGGCGAGCTCCTCTACGCCTGCCAGGAGAACCGGCTTCTTTTATACAAAGGCTTCGGCGAAAAAACCCAGAACAATGTCCGCGAGGCCATCGAATTCATGCTCCGCAATAGTGACCACCATCTCTATGCGGAACTGGAAACCTACGCCCAAACACTTCAGCAACGCCTGCACGACGCCAACCCCGCCGCGCAACTATCGGTCGCCGGCGACTTCCTCCGTCAGCTCGAAACCATCGACCGACTCCTGTTCGTCACCACTGCCGCCCCCGCAGCAACAACCTCTTTCCTCGAAAAAGAAGGCTTCACCTCCCTGGCCGACACATCCTCCCCTAACAACACCACCCAACCCGACGCCCACACCACCTTCAAATCCGCCGAAGGCATCCTCATCCATATCCTCCACACCACCCCGGAGAAATACACCACCACACTCTTCGAGAACAGCTGCAGCGGCGAGTTCCTCGAAGCCTGGCGCGAAAAGTTCCATCATTCCACCACCTCCTACCCCAACGAAGAAGCGCTCTTCGCCGCCGCAGGCATCCCATATATTCCTCCCTTCCTCCGCGAAACAAAGTCCATCCTCGAAAAGGCGGCCAGCTGTCAGCTCGTAAACCACTCCACCTCCCAGGGCGCCACCACCAATCAGTCCATCACCCCGGGCACCAACACCACCACCAACCAATCCACCCTCCCGGGCTCCAACCTCATACAACCCTCCGATATCCGGTCCATCATTCACTCCCACAGTACCTGGTCCGACGGCTCCAACACCCTCGAAGAAATGGCCGCCGCCTGCATCCAGCAGGGCTTCGAACACCTCGTCATCAGCGACCACAGCAAAAGCGCCTTCTACGCCAACGGCCTCAAGGAAGACCGCATCCGCGAGCAACACGCCCAGATCGACGAGCTCAACAAAAAGCTCGCCCCATTCACGATCTTCAAGAGCATCGAATGCGACATCCTCAACGACGGCGCCCTCGACTACAGCGACGATATCCTCGCCACCTTCGACCTCGTCATCACTTCCATCCACTCCAACCTCAAAATGAGCGAAGAAAAGGCAATGACCCGCCTCCTCAAAGCCCTCGACAATCCCTACACGACGATCCTCGGTCACATGACCGGCCGCCTCCTCCTCAGCCGCCCCGGCTACCCCGTCGACCACAAGGCCGTCATCGACAAATGCGTTAAGAACAAAGTCGCCATCGAGCTCAATGCCCACCCTCGCCGCCTCGACATCGACTGGCGCTGGATCAGCTACGCGCTAGACCAGGGCGCCCTCATCTCCATCGATCCCGACGCCCACTCCATCAACGGCTACAAAGACATCCGCTACGGCACACTAGCGGCACAAAAAGCCGGCCTCACCCCCAGCCAAAACCTGAGCAGCTTCAACCTCCAACAATTCAAAAACTATTTAGCGGAAAGAAGACTGGCCCGGGGAATATAATAATTGGGTCAACAGCAGTACCACCAATAATGCATCGTAGAACTTCGGCTACATCAATTCTATTCATCAATAAAAACAAAACCATTTTCTCCATTGACCAAATAACAACCCAATACCCCGCAAAAACGGTCAATACAGAGCAAACATCCCTCTCCAAAAACCAAAACAAAAAAACACATACCCACCCGGCCAGGCACTTTCCTAATTCGAAGAGTCCTCGCTATCCACAATCTGGCTGTCCTGTACCGGTGCCGACGGCACCTGGCGGGGCCAATGATGGGCCGGCTAGTCGCCGGCCAAAACCGACTCCGTCGGTTTTATCGCCGCCTCGACATCGACTGGCGCTGGATCAGCTACGCGCTAGACCAGGGCGCCCTCATCTCCATCGATCCCGACGCCCACTCCATCAACGGCTACAAAGACATCCGCTACGGCACACTAGCGGCACAAAAAGCCGGCCTCACCCCCAGCCAAAACCTGAGCAGCTTCAGCCTCCAACAATTCAAAAACTATTTAGCGGAAAGAAGACTGGCCCGGGGAATATAATAATTGGGTCAACAGCAGTACCACCAATAATACATCGTAGAACTTCGGCTCGCACCACCGGTGCGACCCTCGTTCGTAACCTTCGCTTCGCTCGGTTACTCTCCATTCAACAGTCCTCACTATCCACAATCTGGCTGTCCCACAGCCACCTTCTTCTTCACCCCTCCCTTCCCTGCACGCCCGACCGCGGCCTTCCCCTCTTTCCCCGCGGGTCCACTCTCCACCTCAACCGCCGACCTAATACACCCTTTCAACGCCTTCTCCACCCTCCCTATCTCTTTAATGTCCGTAAACCTCGCCTGCCTCCCCACCCTCGTATTCGGCCCAGTCTTCACCAATATCCCACTCGGATCACTCACCAGATAGCCTTTGATAAACAATAACGCACAGTAATCCTTAAACCCCTGTATCACGACAATATTCTTCCCCTCATGCGTATAGCAGGGCTTACCCCACTTCAACTGTTCGTCCAATCCACATCCGAGAACAATCTTCCTCAACTGGGTCATCTCCTTCTGCCACCGCTGAGCCCTTGCTAAAAAATCATCAATCTTCGGATTCATAATAATCATTTTACTGGTTAACAAAAACGAAAACCTATAGACCTTCGTCGGTCATATCCACCTACCCACCCTACGCGCCAGCCAGTCTCCGTCCAACCGGCCGGTAAACCCACGAAACCACCAACAACCCAATCAACAACAACGAAGGCCACAACTCTTTCACCCCATCACCCACAGCCACATGCGCAAAAATCGCCCCCGTCATCAAAAAGAAAAACCCCGCATACGCCCACTCCTTCACCAGCGGCAGCCTCGGTGCCAACACCGCCACAACCCCCAGTATCTTCCACACACCCAACACTGTCAGAATATACAACGGCAACCCCAGATGCACAATGCCATAGGTCCCCGGCGGCGACAGCTGCCCGTCCTGCTTCACCTTCAAAAGTTGCACCATACCCGTCGCCACCATCCCCAACGACAGCCACAACGTGGCGACCCAATAAATGATCTTATTTCTCTTTGCCATAATAGTCTATTTTAATTTCGATACAAATTTTTCAATCCTATCATGCGCCATATTAATCCCCTGCTTAAACCCCCACTGCATCACCTGATCCCGCTGCGCCGCCGATTCATATATAACGTGCATCCTCAGCTTACTCGTGTCATCCGTGACCCGCTCGAACTGATAGATCTCCAGCTGCACACCAGCCGGCGCATTCGCCATCTCAAACGTCCTCGTGATCTTCTTCTCCGGAATAAATTCATGGATCACCCCGCCCGCCGCAAACACCACATTCCCCTTGTCATCCTTCTTCTCCAACTGGTAGCTGCCCCCCTTCCTGTTCTCCAGCTTCACCACTTTCGATGTCATCCACTCCTCCACGATCTCCGGCTCTATATAGGCCCTGAAAAGTAGGTCCAACGGCAGCTCAAACTCCCGCGTGATCACCAATTCCTGCTTGCCTTCTTCGGCAGCGATCTTCGTTTTCTGTTCCATATTATTTGGTTTTAAATTTTTTCATGATGGCCTCAATCTTGTTGAACCGGTCGTCCCACATCTTCCGGAACGGCTCGATAAAATCAGCAACCTCCTTCATCTTGGACGCATTAATATGATAGTAGATCTCCCTCCCGTTCTGCTCCTGGTTGAGCAGCTCACACTCGGTCAGTATCGCCAGATGCTTGCTCACCGTCGGCCGCGCCGTGTCAAAATTCGAAGCGATCGCTCCCGCCGTCATGGCCTGCGATGCCACCAACAACAATATCGCCCTCCTCGTCGGGTCCGCGATCGCCTGAAATACATCTCGTCTTAAATTCATTGTGTAGCTATTTGACTACAAATATAAGCGTAGCCATTCAGCTACGCAAATTTATTTTTTGGTCAGCGGCAGCCCACCCATTAAACATCCCTAGATCTTCGCCGTGGGCTCGGGTACGCTCCCGTGTACGTCAACAATTCTATTCCTCCTCCTATTAAATATCACATAGCTCACCCCCGCCAGCAACATCACTCCCAAACCACCATACAACAATACCCCCTCAAAACCCTGCACTAGCACCGCATTCGCCACACCCCCACCAACCCCATGCCCCGCCGCTATCTCCTCCGCCATCCTCCTCAACCCGTCTACATCCCCTCCAACCCTCCGCCGCAACGCCGCCTCAACTCCCTCCACCAATATCACCCCCATCAACGCAATATTGATCGCCAGCGTGATCAACCGCGCACTCATATCAATCCCACTCGCCATCCCCGCCCGGTCTTCGGCCACCGCCGCCGTCGTCGTATTCGTCACCGGCGTATTCGTCAACCCCAATCCAATCCCCGCCATCAGCTCACCCGGCAACATCGTCAGCCAGCTCGCACCAACAACCCCACATCCCCATCTCATCAACAGGAATCCCACCCCGATCGCAAACATCCCCAGCGGAATAACATTACCAGCCCGGTACCTCAACGCCAACCGCTCCCCCAACGGCGCCACCACCAGCGTCGGCAACGTATACGCCAGCAACGACAACCCCGCCTTCACAGCCCCATAACCCAACCCCATCTGAAAATAAAGAGGCAGATAGATCATGAATGGCCAAAAACTAAAATTCATGCCCACTGACCCCAGTATCGCCCCCGCAAACTCACGGATACGAAACACCGAAAAGTCAAACATCGGCCGCTCATGCCTTCTCTCAACAACCAAAAACACCACAAAACTCACCACCCCCACCCCCATCACAACAACTCCCCCCTGCGTGATCCACCACGTAAGACAAAACACCGCCGCAGACAAGCTCACGATCCCCCACACATCCAGCCGATGCGCCAACGGATCACCCGACTCCTCCACCCCCGCAAGGATCAAAGCAACCACAACCACCGCCAACACCACATGAACCAGAAAAACCCACTCCCAGCTCGACACCGCCACGATCAGCCCCCCGATAATAGGCCCAAACCCCAACCCCACGCCAAAAACTATCCCCCACCACCCAAAAGCCACGCTCCGCTCCTTCCCCGCCCCAAACAGCTGCGACAACACCGCCACCTGGCAGATCAGCATCGCACCGCCGCTCACCCCCTGCAACGCCCGGCTCACGATCAACACCCCCACACTCCGCGCCAGCCCGCACACCAACGACGTCAGCCCAAACAACACCACGGAAATAATAAAAATACGCCGGCGCCCATACCGGTCCGCCAGCGTACCCGCCGCCATCAGCACAGTCGTACACGCGATCGTGTACGCATTCATGATCCATTGCATGTCCTTAAAATTGCCGCGCAACACCTTCTCCAGCGTAGGCAGGATCACCGGCACGCTCGATATCTCAAGACCAAACATCAGGGAAGACAGACAGGCCGCCGCCAAGGCGACCACCTTCTTTTTGTCAGATAGAACCGTTCTCATTGCTATTTTTTATAGCAAAATTAAACCGGCAATACCCCGAAACACCGGTATAATTCAATGACAAAAAGGTAATTTTACACCATGACAAGGGAAAGGCTATACACCGCCGTCGAAGTGCTGCACAAAAAGATAGACAACGGCTCAGCCGCCGACGGCCAGCTGACCTTCTTTCAGATGGCGTATGTCATAGCAGGCTCAGGCCGGCTCCGCATCAACGGTAACCGAATCCCCTACGACACCGGCAACCTCATGCTCCTCACCCCCAACGACGCCCACGCCTTCGAGCCCCATACCCCCTCCGAATTCCTCCTGATCCGCTTCAACCGGTCATACATCAAGGAATACCAGTGGAAAAGCATCGACCACCTCGAAGTCCTCCTCTACCACGCCACCCACCTCTCCGGCTGCATCCTCAGATGCAAATCCGACGAATGGCTCGTCCGATCCATCGTCGGCTCCATGCTCCACGAAATGAGCCACGGCAGCCTCTACAACGAAGACCTCACCCGCCATTTCGTCAACTCCCTCATCGTCATCGCCGCCCGCAACATCGCCATGATCCGCCCCGCCAACCTCAAAGCCAACGCCGACCAGCGAATACTCGAGATCATCAACTACATCCAGCTCAACATCGCATCCCCCGAAAAACTCAAAGCCACCACTATCGCCTCAACCTTCGGCCTGTCCCACAACTACCTCGGCAGCTACTTCAAGAACCAGTGCGGCGAGACCATCCAACACTACATCGCCAACTACAAGATCCGCCTCATAGAACACCGCCTCAAATTCAGCGACCGACGCATCAACGAGATCGCCACCGAGTTCGGCTTCACCGACGAAAGCCACCTCAACAAATTCTTCAAAAAACACCGCCACCTCAACCTCACCCGCTACCGCAAATCCGCCAACCCCTCCACCGTTTAGGCGATCTTAATTACAATCTTCCCAAACGCCCCCCTCTCCAAATGCCTGTACGCCTCCACCGCCTCCCCAAACCCATAAACTTTCTCGACCACAGGTTTGATCCCATACCGATCAAACGCCACATTCATCTCCTCAAACGCCTTCAAATGCCCCACACAGATCCCCTGTATCTTCGTCTGCTTGAAGATCACCGGCATAAGATCCACAGCCGCAGTCTGCCCCGTCAGAAACCCGATCACCGACACCCGGCCAGCCACCCTGGCCGCCCTGACCGAATCATTGATCCCATCCCCTCCCGCTACATCCATCACATGGTCCGCACCAACACCCCCGGTCAGCCGAACTACCTCCGTCGCCCAATCCGGCGTCTTAACATAGTTGATAATTTCATCCGCACCCAGCGCCCTGGCCCGGGCCCCCTTTTCATCACTACTGGTCGTCAATATAACCCTGGCCCCCAATGCATGCGCCAACTGTATCCCGAAGATCGACACACCCCCGGTCCCCTGTATAACCACCGTCTCACCAGCCTTCAGATTCCCATAGGTCACCAGCGAGAACCACGCCGTCAACGCGGCTATCGGCAGCGTCGAAGCCTCCTCGTCTGAAAGCGTAGCCGGAGCCAAAACTGCCCCATCAGCCTCCAGTATCATATTCTCCGCCAGCCCGCCCGGCAAAGGACTGCCCAACGCAAACTCTGATTCATTCGAAGCCGGCGCCCCATCCCGCCAATGGGTATACAGGTGCGAAACAACCCTATCCCCAACCTTAAACCGTTTAACCCCCTTCCCAATACTCACTACCGTCCCGGCCGCATCCGACACAGGGATCAGCCGCTCCGGCACCAGGTGCGGCAAATAAATGCCATCTACCATAGCCTTATCCCGGAAATTCAGCGACACAGCGCCCACCTTGATCAATATTTCATTCGACTTCGGCTCAGGTATCGCCACTTCACCGGCCTTTAAATGCTCAAGTCCAAAAGCGTGCAGTTGCCATGCTTTCATTGTTGTTGCTTGTGACATAGTTCAAATTTTATTAGGGCAAATTTCCTCCAACCCGCAGAAATAAAACAGATGCAGATTCCCGGAAAATATAGGTATCAGATCGATCTTTGCCCTTTTTTTCCTTCCTTGCACTTGATTTAACAGCCATGAAAAAGAAGTCATTCCGCTACCAGCAGGTGGCAACAAAAGTCGAAGAGAGCATCAGGCTACAACAACTCCGGCCCGGAGACAAAATAGCCTCCGTAAGAAAGGTCAGCGAGGAATTGAACGTCAGCGTCAACACGGTATTCCAGGCCTACTCCATCCTGGAAGCCAAAGGCCTGATCTTTTCAAAACCAAAATCAGGCTATATCATAAGGCCAACCGCCGACGCAGCCACCGCCGCGCCGGACAAGAACATTGTCTGCCTTCCGGCAAACGTGGAAGTCTCCTTAATGGCCGCAGCCATGATGAAAAATGCCAGGGAAAGAGGGATCGTCAACCTTTCCATACTCGCCCCCGTTAACGAGCTCCTTCCCATCTCGCAGCTCAACAGACAGGCCATCGCCGCCCTGCACGACGCGGCCAGCGAGAACCATCAATACCCCCTCGTCGACGGCCACGCCCGGCTCCTCAAACAGCTCGCGCGTAAGACCTTTGACTGGCAACACAGCATCGACCAGCAACAAATACTGGTCACCAACGGATGCATGGAGGCGGTCAACCTCTGTCTGGACGCCATCGCCAGACCCGGCGATATCATTGCGGTGGAGTCCCCTACCTATCACGGTATCCTCCAGAGCCTCGAACAACGGGGCCTCAGGGCGCTGGAGATCGGAATCGACCCGGTCACCGGGCTCAACATCGCAGACCTCGAAAGAGCGCTCGACAACAATAAAATCACGGCCTGTGTCTTCATGCCGTCCTGCCACCAGCCCACCGGCGCCAGCATGCCCGAAGCACAGAAGATAGCCCTCGTCAGCCTCCTTGGCAAAAGAAAGATCCCGATGATAGAGGATGACGCGCTCGGCGAACTCTGCTTCAGAGAAGGCGTCTATCCGGCAAAGGCGTACGATAAGCACAACAACGTCCTCTATTGCTCCTCCTTCTCAAAAACACTGGCCCCCGGCTTCCGCGTAGGCTGGGTCTCCGCCGGGCAACGTCATACTTTACTCGAAAAAATAAAATTCGCCTCCAACATCTCTACCAACGGTGTGCTGCAGGACGGCATCGCCAGATACCTGGAGACCGGTCACTACGAAAAACATATCAGGAAAATGCGCCTCGACCTGCAGATCCAGATGGGAAAATACCTGCAGGCCATCATAAAATACTTTCCACACGACATCAAAGTCGCGGCCCCGCAGGGCGGCCTGAGCCTGTGGATCCAGCTATCGCCAAAAATAGACGCGTTTCAATTGCAAAAGACCGTACTGCAAAAAGGCATCGGCATCTGCCCCGGACACATCTTCTCCGCCTCAGAATTCTTCCACAACTTCATTCGCATCAATTACTGCCCGCTCTGGAACTCCAAAATAGAAAAGACCATTAAAATACTTGGTAAAGAGATCGCAGCACTCGCCTAGGGGTTGGGAAACCCAAACAAAAACTTCACCAACCTTCCCCCATCCCCTTCATCAACCCAACCTCAAACTCTTCAATATCGTTTCGCCACCCTCCATATCCCTGGTACAAAACCAGGTACTCCCTCCTCCCACTATTGGCCGCGACAGAATGCGGTCCCCTCCCTATATCCTTCGCCCACTTCGACTGATCCCCAACATTCTTCACGATCGACCGCAGATTCCCCAACATCAACACCCCATTGATCGTCGTATCCGGCCTAACGACGGTCTTCGACACACCCTGCCCCGCAGCCCCCAAACTCCCAAACAATAAAAGTATAGGTAAATAGTGTCTCATTCATCCACTACAACACCTCGGGGCGTTCCACAGTCAACACTTTCCTCACAACCCTTTTATCTGGCGGGGCCAATGATTTTGTCGAAGTCAAAGGGTCTACCTAGGTCGCCCGCAAAATTGGCAGTTCCACGAAGAAGGTTGTCCCTTCTCCTTCGACGGTCTCAAACCATATCTTCCCCTTCGCCTGCTCCACGATCGTCTTCGACATCGCCAATCCCAATCCCGTCCCCGACGACTTCGTCGTAAAATTCGGCATAAATATCTTATTCCTCATCTCCAGCGGCACCCCCTCCCCATTATCCGTCACCTTGATCACGATCGACTCCGTCTTGATCTCCTCACTCACGCTGATCACCCTCCGGGTCTTACCCACACAGGCCTCCAGCGCATTCTGCAGCAGATTCGTGAATAGTCGGTTCAGCTGCGTCTTATCCGCATACACCATGATCCGCTGATGTACCGGCACCCACTTGAATAATAAATTATCCGTCGTCTCATACAGCGAGACAAGGGAATACAACATCTCATGCAGATCAAACACCTCCTTCTTCGGATTCCCGATATTGGCGAACTGCGAAAAGTCCGACGCGATCTTCGACAGGTGATCGATCTGCTCCACCAGCGTCTTCGCCACGCTCGACGCCATTTCCTTCACATTCGGAGAATTATTGTCGATCGCCTTCTGCAGATACTGAATGCTCAGCTTCATCGGCGTCAGCGGATTCTTGATCTCATGCGCCACCTGCCGCGCCATCTCCCGCCAGGCCCCTTCGCGCTCGCTCTTCGCGAGCGCCGCAGCACTCTCCTCCAGCTTCTTCACCATCTTATTGTACTCCTTCACCAGCCCCCCTATCTCATCATTCCGGTTCCACTCGATCTCCTCATTCGTCTTCCCCAGGTTGACCTCCTGCATCTTCTTCGAGATTAACAAAAATGACGACGTGATCCGGTTCGTCAGCACCAGCGCGATCGTACCCGCGATCAAAAATATAAAGGCATTCAGATTGATGATCGTCACCAGGAAGTTCGAAATCTCCTCCTTCAGCTCATCCTGCGTCGTAAACGACGGTATATTCAAATACGCATAGACGTCCCCCGCGTCATCCCGCAGCGGCCTATAAACGCTCACATACGGCACCCCGCCCACATGCTCCTTGTTCGTGAACTGTATCGTATTCAGCTGGTGAAGATTGTAATAGGCCAGCGGATGCATCTTCTTGCTCAGGATCCCCTTGTTATACACGAACAGATGCGACGACACCTGCAGATTCCCATCCAGGTCGTAGATATTGATATCCGTACTGTGCACCTCCGCGATCTGCTCGATCAGCTTCTGCAGGTCGCTCCTCGACCCGCGGTTATACAGCCTCCCCCCGTCACCATATCCCCCCGTCTCCGACAGCTTGCTCTGCACCTCGCTCACCATCACCTGCATCGCCCGGCTCAGCCGGTCCTGGTTATTCCTGTCATATCGGTTAATAAAGAACACTATCGTCGCCACCCCGATCACCACGAACGAAAAAAGACTGATAAAGATGATCGTCGAGTGGATTTGCGACCGGATATTCATCTGCCAGTACGCCTTCAGCTGACTCCAGTGCAGCCTCGACCAGATAAGCAGCGCCGTCCCCCGGAACAAGGCCACCAGCAACAGGAAGGCGCTGAAGAGATAGGCAAACAGCGTAATATCCTCGATATAGGAATTGTCCCGCTTCACCACCACCACATAATTATCGTCCGTCACCCGGTGCCACAGCTCGTCATACCCGTCCTTCCGCACATGCACAAAATCTGTCTTAGGCGTCTGCGCCTCTGTCAGATGCGTCGAGAAGGGATAGTCGCTGTTGTCCGTCACCAGCTCCCGCTTATTATAGATCGCATAATAATCCGGCATGATCTCGCTCTTCTGCTTGAAAAGCTCCGGCACCAGCGCGTCATTCCCCTTATAATTCTTCGGCTCGGAAAGAATGAACATATACCCCGCCATCTTCCCCGTGGTATCATTCCGCAACGACTTGCGGTAGATATAAGTATACTTGTCGAACGACTGCTCAAAATACTTCAGGTCGGAAATGCTCGTATTCTTTCCCTGCTGTGTAAAGATGGTGTTCAGCGTATCATACGACACCGGCCGCTCATTGAAGAGCGGTCGCTCATCCCCGTCGAACGTATAGATATAGGTATCGAACTTACTCTGATAGGCACTGAAATTCCGGTTGATCATGCTGTCCTTCACCGACAGATTCGACACCGGATCCTTGAATCGGGAAAAGTTCAGCGCCAGAAAATCATTATCGATATAGCCAAAACCAATATTGACCATCTTCTCGCTCGTCGGATCAGCCTGCTCCGCCAGCCGCTCAGCCATCACCTGCCTGTTCAGCTCCTCGATCTTCCGGTTCTCGAACAGGATGACCGCAGAAATAGACGTCGAAAAAATGAACAGCCAGAACAGCACCTCCGAGACATTCAGCCGGAACCTCAGATCAAAAAATATCCTCCGCTGCATCAGCCACACGTAGGCCAGCAGCCACACCAACACAAAAATGTCCAGCTCCACCGTCTCCATCTTCTGCATAAAGGTCAGCAACAACAACCCCATCGTCGCAATGACAATATAGAGGACGATCGAAAGCGCCCGAATAAGATACCCGATCAGCTGAAAGAGCACCTGCGAAAGAAAGAAATACCCCAGTGCCAGCGCCGCCAGCGCCAAGAACCCGATGAAACTATAATTCGTCAGCAGGCTGAAGAAATTCGTAACATTGAAGGATATCTTGGCATCTGTCACCAGCGATTGAACGATATTCGCAAACTCGAACGTCGTCACCACCAGCAACGCCAGCCCGATAATGATCCAGACCCAGTTCTTCCACGGATGTACCGACTGCGGAATAGTATATTCGCTCAGCTCCCGCCGGATGAACAGAATGATCCAAAAGAACAGGAACGCATTGATCACCAGGTCCCCCAACGAGCTCAGCGCAATGCTGCTGCTATAGATCGTCGGGTCGAACAGCTCGAACTGCCGGAGATTCAGCCAGCCCGGGAAGACATACACCATGATCCGCATCGTAAGGATGATCGTTATCAGGAATCCGATCCCCCAGGCCGCGCCCCACCGCTCCCGTATCGTATGCGCAATATTGTGGATGATGATGAGGATCAGCAGCAACCCTAGCAGGATCACCGACGGTATCGGCCAGTTATGCGCCGACGCGTGATAATTGGGCTTCTTGTCCAGGTAGAACAAAGTCGTCCCCTGCGAATTGACCACCGGGAACTCCCCCGTACCCGTCACGATCTCCACCCGGTCTTCCGCCCCCGAATTGTCCACAAACTCAGGGTTCAGGTTCGAGGTCGCGATATAATACTGCCACCGGATAGGAATAAGGCCAATCGCCACCAGCGGCCTACCCTTTCCAACCGCCGAAGTATCGCCATTGCCGGGCAGGGTCCGACGCTTCACCTCATACTGCCCGTTGCTCAGCCGTACAAAGCTCGACCCGTCCGGGCTGCTCAGCAGCGCCTGGGTAGGCAGCGAACGCTGGTCGCTCCAGAACCGCAGCGTATCCGGCGCCCCCGTCGAATCCGTAGTATACAGGAAAATTCCATACTTCTTCTCGACGACCCGCGTCAGATCCTGCGAGGTATACTTACGCCCCGCTAATCGGCTCACCAGGGCCGTATCCGCCGCCACCCGGTCAAGATCCTTCTCCCGCTCCTGCATCAGACGCTGTATCGAATTCCGCAGGACCGCTACCGAAGCATTACTATTAAAATAAAGATTGAGAAAATAGCCACAAAGGAACAGCACGAAGGCAACTACGAGCAGATAAATATTCCTTCGAAAAATATCAATAAAAAAAGACTTCAACCGGCTTTATTTACTTTTTTAATATGCCGCGGAGCCGCTTCTCCACAAACTTAGCTTCTCCGGCGGCATAATCGCTAAATATTGTCCTTCGGACGAGAGCCTTCCAGGCTCTTTATGTCATTCCACAACTCATCCATCTCCGTCAAGCTCATATCCGCCAGAGACTTCCCCCGCGCCTGCGCCATACCCTCCATTGCCGTAAATCGGCTGATGAACTTCCTATTCGTCTTCTCCAGCGAATTCTCCGCGTCTATATGCAAAAATCGTGCATAATTGATCAGCGAGAACGAAAGATCACCGAACTCCTCCTCGATCCGCGCCTTGTCCCCCAACGCCACCGCCTCCTGCAGCTCGTCCATCTCCTCCTTTACCTTATCCCAGACCTGGCTGGTCTCATCCCACTCAAACCCCACCTTCCCGGCCTTCTCCTGCAGCCTCGTCGCCTTCACCGTCGCCGGCAAAGACACAGGCACCCCGCTCAGCACCGACTTCTTCCCCTCTTTTAGTTTCAGCTGCTCCCAGTTGCGCTTCACGTCCTCCTCATTCTTCACTTCTACCAGTCCCGGCTGCCCCTCCGTCGTCCCATAAATATGCGGATGCCGCGCGATCAGCTTATCGCAAATGCCATTGATCACCTCCTCGAGCGTGAACTTCCCCTGCTCCTTCCCGATGCGCGCATAGAACACCATATGCAGCATCAGGTCCCCCAATTCCTCCCTGATCCCCGGCCAGTCCCCGTCCGTGATCGAATCCGCCAGCTCATAGGTCTCCTCGATCGTCAGCGGCCTCAGCGTCTCTATCGTCTGTTTCTTATCCCAGGGACACTGCTCCCGGAGCTCGTCCATGATCTTGACCAACCGGTCGAATGCTACGCTATTCTCGCTCATACTGTATAAATTGAGATCCCAATTAGATCGATACTGCCGAAATGATCAAAAACACGAAAAACAAAAAGATATTGATCACCGTCGCCACACTAAAGACGATAAAATACTTCACAAAGGTCTTCGCCCTCCGCTGCTGATAAAAACCCCTCATCGCCTTGTACAGATAGATCAGCATATAGATACAGACCGCCACGATGAGTAAGACCAGTATCGTCCTCAGCCAGCCCCATGCCACTACTCCCTCCAGCTGCCCCAGCAACATCGCGACCAGCAGCAGGATAAAGGTCGCACAATAAAGGTGGATCGTAAAAATGCCGTGGTCGACATACAGGTACTGCTTATGCCTGAAATAAAGAATATTCAGGATCATCGCAAATATCGGCAGGGATACGAACAATATCTTCGGAAAAGAATGCATGATGTTCTCGATCAGGTGCTCCTTGAACCGCGCCTTGTCCGCATGATACTCTTCGTTCAGTGCGATTGCCCGATGCACGATGCGCCGTTTTAACCAGCCATCCCGCATATCCTCCGGCAGTTTCTGCTCCGCAGAATCATATTCTTCCGCCGTCTTATAATCTCCTGTATTGACGCCCATAATCTCCATCCCCGTCTCGGGGTTTTGTATCACCTTCACATATTTCTCTATCCGCTTCCGGTCCTCCGCCGATACGCCGGCCGCAACAAGACTGTCATTATAACCCTGAAGCGTCAGCTCGTCCAGCTCGCTCTTGGAAAATGTCCGCTTCGTACTGTCCCCATATATCTTTCGGATCACCGCCAACTGTACATTTACCTTCCGCAACGCCTCCGAATTATCCCCGTCATCGTCGTCCCTCGAGGAAATGGCCTTCGCCAGGTCAGCCCGCTTGGCCTGCAGCTGCGAGAGACTCTTCGGCTTCGCGTTGGACCCGATCATATCCTCCGGCTTCTTCAGCGAAAAAAGAATGATAAAAAAGATAGCCGAAGTGAACACATACATCCGTATCGGGTTCAGATAGCTCATCCGCCGGCCGGCCATATACTCCTTCGACAGGAACCCCGGCTTCAACATCAGGTACTTTACCGTCTCAAAGAACTTCCCGTCAAAATGCGTGATGTCGTTAAAAAAATGCTGTACCAGGTGCCATACCGTCTCCTTTGGTTCAAGATTCTCCTGGCCACAAACATGACAATAGCGGCCAACCAGATCAGCTTTACAGTTCAAACAGACCTTTTCCTTTCTTTCCTTTAAGTGCGACACGGGGGGTAAATTTTTATCTAAAAACTAAAATAAGTTAAATCCTACAGCTTCAACGTATTAAAAAACTGATTTTTTCGTTCCTTTATATCATGAAGACAAATCTTGGCTTATCGTTTTTGCTGTTGATCGCACTGTCCCAGACTTGTTCCGCCCAATATTACTACAAAGACCTCATAAGTACCCAACAAAACGACGCCCGCTGGCGCCTGTACAGGGACTCTCGGGTTAAGTCGGTCAAGCTCAGCAGCTTTGAAAGGGACGGCAACCCCACCGAAGGCTTCGCCGGCGACCAGGACGTCTCCTCCAGCGGCGCCCGGATCACCACATACACCAAGTCCAACGGCAACGCCGAGTCCTGGATCATCGCCTCCTACAACCCCCAGGGCCAGACCACACAGATCACCGACACCAGCGACACCTACCGCAGCGTCTCCGACTACCAGTATGACGCCCAGGGACACATAAAATCAATTACTAATACCTCCATCGAGACCGACAACCACTTCACCACCGTCGAACAGCACAGCTGGTCCTACGACGCCTCCGGCAAACCGTCGGGCATGCTGAAGATCAAGAACAGTACCGACACCACCTATATCCGCTTCATCCTCGACGAAAAAGGCAATGTAGCCGAAGAGCGCGCCGTCCGCAACGGCTCCCCCCTTCCCACGGTCTATTACTACTACGACGCAGACAACCGCCTCACCGATATCGTTCGCTACAGCCTAAAGGCAGGAAGGCTCCTTCCCGACAATATATTCGAATACGGCAACGACGGAAAACTCTCCTCCATGCTCGTCGTCCCCGACGGCAGCAACGACTACCTCAAATGGTACTATGAATACAACGATAAAGGACTGAAAATAAAAGAATCCTGCTTCAGCCGCCAGAAAGAGCTCCTGGGGAGGATCGAATATCAATACAGCTTTAAATAATCAATGCGTATGCGAATCACCACCTTCATCCTCCTTTTCCTGGTCACCACCTCCGCCATGGCCCAGGACCTTGATTACCCCGACTTTCGCAGCAAAAAAGATAATTTCTCCAAGATCAACGACCAGGCCCTCCGCAGCGACATCGCCTGCTTTGCCCTGGCAGGCATCGACGAAAGCATCGGCAAGCCTCAGCTGCAGACCGTCCCCGTCACCGACAACCGCCCCAACTACATGAAATTCGGCAACGACAAGATACAGGTCATGATAAAGACCGGCTTCTTCATGCCAACAAAGCACAAGCTGCAATTCTCCGAAAAGCACCTCGTAAAAATAGATGGCAAACCCTACTACGGCGGCATCTACGGCGAACAGCCCCGTACTACAATAGAATCGGTGACCGTCCTGGTTGGTACCGATACCGTATCCATTCCGGCCACCGCCTATAATGATCTTTACGAACCCAAATTCAGCTTCAATGAGAATGGAGCCACCCGCTCCCGTAACGGCGTCTACCTGTCTAACGACAAACACACGTTCTATATCTATATGCTAAACATAGACAACGGGGGTGCCGAATACACCTGGGTCATACGCGACAAACAATTTATCCGCCGCGTAGTCGACGTTGGCTTCCTCACGAAATAACCTACTTCCCACCCGGGCCCCCGGGGCCGATCATTAGTCCCCGGCCCCGAGCGTTAGATCTTCTCGCTCCTTACCAATTCCCCTTCGCGGGTATAGTAAAGGACATGATCTTCCTTGAAATTGTCGACCTTATCGGATGATAGCAACGTGCCATTGTTCAGATGGATCACATACAGATCCTGCTCCGGAGTTTCGATCTTCCGGATATTGTGTACATACCAGCTCACATAATCGCTCTTCTCCCAGGCGCGCTGAACACCAGCGGGCAAATGTTTGGTCCTGCGGACAGGACTCTCCGTCCCCTTCCAGTTCCCCTCATGCGAATAATACGCATAGTGCTTCTTTCCGTCCTTCTTGAAGTGCGCGATATAACCCTCTTTGCGCTTTTCCCACTTCTTCACATCCCCCTCAGGGAACTTACCCGAAAAGGCAGTGGATACATGCGCCGGAACTTCGTCGATAACAGTGCTGACAGTAGATTGAGCTGATACAGATTGGATAAATATAAAGGAGGCAATAGCTGCCAGTAAATTTTTCATTGCTGATTTTTTAAGTTAATTCAAATAACACTTGTGCCATCCCCATCCGTCGGATGAGGCTAATAACCCGGAGATAACCCCACTCGGGGATCGATCACCCAAGATCACCCCATCGGGGATCTCCACTATAAAAAATCAGGCAACGGGCGGTCCGCGCAGCGAAGGCGCCGCCAATACTGGGTGTAAGAGTCCCCTAAGTCCGGCACTTGCCTTACCGATCTCAAGAGGATGAAAATATTCGACTTCAACAGTAGCAGTAAAAAGTGCAGCCCCGTCCCTTCCGCGATGCCGCTTCAGCGGATTCTTGTGGAAACGCGATACAGGACCCTCATTATGTAACTTCGGAAGATGGCTGGCCAGGACAATATCGTTCCTTTCTCCACCGGCCTTCAGAACATCCAGCCCGGCAATAGCGGAATGATCGTGATCACTCCACCCGCCGGCAACACCATGCGCGCCCCACGCCGCCCCTGCCACAAGCAGGAGTGCCAAAAACATTTTATATGTATTCTTTATGGGAGCCATTTGATCTTTATCGGTGCGATTTTGATGGGTCAAATATAGTCAACCTTTCCCTAAGAAAAGCTTAATGTTTCCTTTGCGGCCGTCTTCGACATAATATAACTATTCACCGCATACATCAACACCGCACAGACGAAAAATGCCCCGATCGTCACCCACCCCAGAATATCATAATGGACCAGCAACCCCTCCGCATTCTGCCCGATGATCCAGCCGCCAACCACCGACGCGATCCCTCCCCCCAGCTGCTGCACCGAAGAGTTGATGCTCATAAAAGCGCCCCTGTCCTTCGCATCCGGTACACCCGATATCAGCGCCTGACTCGGTATCATCCGCGAGAACACAGCCGTATACATCGCCGTATTGATAATAAGCACTTCCCATAAAGGCGTTATCGAAAGATGCGTCAATATTGGCACGAGTAGCGACGCCAGCACACTCCCGGCAACAAACATCCGGAACTTCCCGATCCTGTCGCTTAATCTCCCGATCAGCGGACCCGTAAAAAGCCCCACAAAACCCGCAACCACGAACACGATCGGCAATACCTTTTCGTCTACACCTACATTATGCACCAGGAAAGCGCTCGAATAAGGCATCATCAGAAAGCCACCCGTCGACAACAACGCCGTCGCCAAAAAAGCGCGCACATAGCGCATCTGACTCGCCGTCTTCACCAGGTGCACCAGCGGACGCTGCGCCGCCCGGACCTTCAGATGCAGGTCGATGGGTTTCATCCAGCGCAGGATAACAAGCCCCACCGGTATCCCGACCCCCGCAATCATTAAGAAGGGCATATGCCACCCGTACTTCCCGGCGAGATACAACCCCAACGGTATCCCCGCCACCTGACTAACGGCAAAGGCCATCTGCACAAACCCCATCACCCGCCCCCGCTTCTCCATCGGGAACAGATCGGCCACGATCGCCATATTGATCGAGAACAGCACACCCCCGAACAATCCCGTCACCACCCGGGCCACCAGCAGGAACTGATACCCCGGCGCTATCCCGCAGAGCAAGGTGCCCCCGATAAACCCGGCATAAAAGAACAACAACATCTTCTTCCGGTCGAACCGGTCGGCAAAACCCGCCGCCAGTATCCCCGCTAATCCCGCACTAAAGGCATACGCAGAGACCACCCAACCGAACTGCGATGGCGTGATCTTCAATATCCGGATCAGCTGCGCCCCCAGCGGAGCCATCACAATAAAATCCAAAATGACCGTAAACTGCAGCAGCGATACGATCACGATCACAAAGACCTCATACCGGCTAAATACCTTTTCCTTCGGCTTCTCCATCCCTTGATTAATTTCCGTATTCATAGTTTAAACTTTAAATGAACATTCATTTATTATACAGCGCCAAAAATTCCCCCAATCTCTCCAAAACGGCCATCTCCCCAATCTCCGGAAACTCCCCTCGGGGCCCATCCCGCACTATGGTTTCAACGCCTTCAACACCAGCGCCAGCGTCTGCTCCAACATCTCATCCGTCAGCACGAACTTCTGCCCCGCCATATTCTTCCCCGCCTTATGCCACTTCACCAGATTATACAACGGTGCAAAAGCCACCGACCAATACACCTCCAACGGCATCTTCACCAATTCCTTATTCTCTATCGCCCTGGTTATGAACCGGTGCATCACCTCCACAAACCTCGACCGATGTGTCAGCATCACCTTCTCATGCAAAGGCGTGAAGGAAAAATGCTCCATAAAATGAGCCTTATCCGGGTTGTCAATGATATACTGCGCCCTCCGTTTCCACTGCACCGACAAGCCCTTCGCAAAACTCCAGTCCGGATCAAAATCATCCAGCACAAAGTCAAAATACTTGTCCACCTCCATCTGGTACAGCTGTAGCAAAAGATCATCCCGGTCCTTAAAATAAATATAGATCGTCGCCGGAGACACCCCCGCCGCCTTGGCCAGCTTCTGCATGCTCAAACCATCAAAACCCACGTCCACCACCATCTTCAACGCCTGCTGCAGAATCGCATCCACCTTGTTTTCATCCCGTACCCGCATAGTTTAAATCCTTTCACCCATCAAAGATAAGTGAATATTCATTTATTTATAAAATATTTCCCCCTTTTTTCTTCCCCCTAAATCTTAACCCTTATATATCTTCTCAATCCCCAGCTTCTTCATCTTCGACTTCAACGTCGACGCCGGCAGATTCAACAGCTCAGCCGCACCCCCCGCGCCGGATATCCTACCCTTGCAGGTCTTCAGCACCGACAGGATATGCTCCCTCTCCATCTCGGCGATCGTCTTCACCTGCCCGCCAACAGGCTCCGATATCCCCACTTCTCTCGCCGGAGCGCCAATAAAGGAAATATTCCTCAGGATCGGCTCACTGCTCATCAGCACACTCCGTTCGATCAGATTCTGTAGCTCCCGCACATTCCCCGGCCACGAATAATCCATCAGCTTCGCCAGCGCCTCTCCCGAGATCCCCTCCGTCGGCCGGTTCGCCTTCTTCGCATACATCTTTATAAAATGATTCACCAGCAACGGGATATCCTCCCTCCGCTCGCGCAACGCCGGCAGGATCACCGGGAAAACATTCAACCGGTAATAAAGATCAAGCCGGAATCTTCCCTCCGCGATCGCCTTCTCCAGGTTGGTATTCGTAGCTGCTATGATCCGGACATCAACCTTGATAGTATCCCTTCCCCCAATGCGCTCGATCTCCCGCTCCTGCAGTACACGCAACAGCTTCACCTGCGCCGACGGCTGCATCTCCCCGATCTCATCCAGGAAAAGCGTACCCCCGTTGGCCTGCTCGAACTTCCCGATCCGCCGGTCATAAGCCCCCGTAAACGCCCCCTTCTCATGCCCGAACAGCTCAGATTCGATAAGATTCGGCGGCAATGCCGCACAGTTCAGCTTGACCAGCGGATTCCTCCTGCGGCTGGACAGGTCATGGATACAATTCGCGATCCCCTCCTTACCCGTACCGCTATCTCCCAACACCAGCACCGAAGTATCCAGCGGGCCAACCTCCTTCACGAGCTCGAATACGCGAAGCATCTCCGGACTGCGGCCGATGATGCCATTCAATCCGGGCAGGCCATCAGTCTCACGTGAAGCCACACCCACAGTAGGTATCCCTCCCGCCGCAGCACGTTTCTTTGCCGGCGCTCCGACACTATCCTCACTCCCTCTCATTTGTTTCTTCAGATCATGCCGGTACCGCGCAATGTCCAGCGTTACCAGCAGGTCCTTCTCCCGGAATGGCTTCACGATAAAGCCGGAAGGCTGCGTCACCTTCGCCATCTCCAGGACACCCGTATTACAGTTCGCAGAAAGATAGACAAATGGAATATCCCGCTTATTCAGCTCACCCGCCAGATCGATCCCCGTCAGCTCCCCTTTCAAAAATATATCCAGCAGCACCAAACCCGGTGGCCTACCCGCTATGATCTCCATTGCAGAATGATACGACCGCGCTACACCACAGACGGTATAGCCAGCCCTTTCCAATGTCATCCGGATATCGCCGGCCACCACCAGCTCGTCTTCCACTATGAGGATCGATTGTTCCATGCATTTAACTGATTATCACAAAATAAACCATTTTTTACCCCATTTCCCTAACTTTAAGCAACCTTTCTTTATGCCAACAGTCCCGCTCGAAAGCTCCGCAGGCAGATGGGTCCTGATCGCAACCATCATGGCCTCCGCGATGGCCTTCATCGATGGCACTGCCCTCAACGTCGTCCTGCCTTCACTGCAAAAGAACCTCAACGCATCCGGGCCCGACCTCTTCTGGATACTCAACGCCTACCTCCTCATACTCGCAGCCCTGATCCTGGTCGGTGGCTCGCTCGGCGACCGCCTGGGACGAAAAAAGGTTTTCATGATCGGTATCCTCATCTTTATCCTCGGCTCAGCCGCCTGCGGTCTGGCGCCGGACGTAGTTTACCTCATCGCCTTCCGGATGATCCAGGGCATCGGCGGCGCACTGATGATCCCCGGCAGCCTTTCCCTGCTCTCCTCTTCCATCGACGAAAAGCAAAGGGGCAAAGCTATCGGCACCTGGTCGGCATTCACTACTGTCGTCACCATCGGCGGCCCGATCCTGGGCGGCGCACTGGCCGACGCCGGCCTCTGGCGCTATATCTTCTTTATCAACCTCCCCATCGGACTGGGCGCCCTGGTCATCCTTCGCAACAAGGTCGCCGAAAGCCGCAGCGACTCGCCGGCCGCCCCCATCGACATCCCCGGCGTGATCACTATCGCACTCGGTCTCGCCTGCCTCACCTTCGGCTTCCTTCGCATGCCCGCACTCGGCTTTGACAGCTGGCAGGTCTTGCTCACTCTCATCGCAGGCCTCGTGCTGCTGATCGCGTTTGTCGTCATCGAAAAGAAAAGCCCCTCCCCCATGATGCCGCTCCACCTCTTCGCCAACAGCAATTTCTCCGGCGCCAACCTCCTTACCCTCTTCCTCTATGCCGGCCTCGGCATAGCAATGCTCTTCCTCTCGCTCAATATGATCCAGATCCAGGGCTATACCCAGCTGCAATCCGGGCTCACCTTCCTGCCCTTCACCATCCTGATGATCACCATCGCCCGGCCCGCCGGGACCCTCGCCGATAAATTCGGACCGCGACTCCTGCTGATCCTCGGCCCCGCCACGGCCGGCGTCGGCCTTCTCACCCTTTCCTTCGTCGGGCAGACCAAAGGAGCATCAGATTATATGACCACCTTCCTCCCCGGCATCCTCGTCTTCGGCCTCGGCTTATCCTTCACAGTCGCACCTCTAACCACCACGGTCATGAAGTCCGTGAACGACGAATTTTCCGGCACCGCCTCCGGCATCAACAACGCCGTCAGCCGCATCGCCAATGTATTCGCCAACGCCGTCTTCGGCGCCCTCGCCGTAGTCTTCTTCTCCAACGCCCTGCAAAAACAGCTTCCCACAAGCTTCCCCGACCGCGCCGCCATTATCAAACAAACCGCCAACCTCGGCAACGCAAAACCGCCCGCAAGCCTCGACCCCACCTCAGCTACAACGGCCAGGCAGGCCTATCGCGAAGGCTTCATCGTAACCTACAGCAGGATCATGCGCTGCGCATCCACGCTCGCCTTCCTCGGCGCTTTGATGGCCATCCTTTTCATCCGCCGCCACCCGGGCCCAAAAATCACTTCCAATCGATTGGAAAATCCCTGAACTAAGCGTCTTCAGGGCAACATCCCAATAATCCTTGTTACCCTGCCCCTTCAACCCAACAATGTTTTGTAATTTTTTCTCATCGATCTCCCCCAGCCCCTCGGTCCTTAAAAGGCTCCTTCCACGGCGGCAATTACGCCACACCGCACGCAAAATTCTACGCCGGCACAGCAATAAAAGGCGAGAAGCTCAAAGCCCCCGATTTCCAGCGCGCAAAAGAAGGCTATCGCCAGCTCGCCCGCGAGCCCAAAGATCCACCATTCGATATCTATCTGATAGGCGTAATCCCGCAGCCAGATATGCATGGCCCCGCCACCGGTCCCCCAGTCAACCAGTCACAAGTCCTCGATCAACCCGCCACCACACCACAACATCCCAAATTCATGGTGACCAATAATTCCCCGACATCACGATCATACAAAGAAGCTTGATCGTATTTTCATAATACCCATATTCCTGCGCTCTAAACCGGCCACTAGGTATCAGCGGAGCCGATACTGTCAACGCCCATATCTTATTCAGCCAATGCCCATACGCCCGGTCAGCCATGGCCGATACCCCCAGTGGGGCAATAAAACTCAACATGAGTGTGTCGATCTCAGGCCCCCGCATCCCCCCCGCTTTGAGACTATACCCTGCATTTATACGAGCCGGATCGCCCTGAGTCGTATCGATGATCCATTGGTTCAAAGGCTCCAGCAGCCGCCGGGACCGCTCGTCACCGGACATCAGGTAGTCCAAACCAATTCGCCAGGGCAACCGGCATGCGTTATAATAGTATGCATCCGGAAAAATTTCATCTTTTCTACGCCGGCCCGGGACATAGGATTCGCCCACTCGTTTATAAAAATCAGCCAGCAGGTGCCGCGACGGGCTATATGCGTCCCGAAGACCGGCAAGCCGCGCATAATTGGAATCTACGACTCTGTTCCAGCGGGGATCACGACATACTTCGCCAAAAGCCTTGAGTTCTGAAGGAATGAAGTCCGAGGTTCGAAAATCGTGAAAATCGGGACTACCGTCGCTTTCGATCGCATTTGATTGAACAATGGTGTATCTAACGGTATCTATCTCCTGAGCAAATATAGAGTCGATTATCCGCACGGCCTCCTCCCTGTAATGCACCCGGCCGGCGGAGCCCCATTGACGCTCGGCCAGCAGCAAAGCAAAACCAATATCGATATCTCCGTCGCTCGCGGACGTCTTGTCGACATCCTGCATAATTTGACCATTTCTCTTCTGAGCGCTCGCCATGAGTATGGAGGAAACTTTCTGATATGTACCCGGCCTATCCCGTCTGCTTGGATGCGCCCGATAAAAATGGAACAACCCATCAAAGAGCGCATGGTTACGTTGATCAATAGCCGAATCACTCATCAGCACCAGGGCCATCATCCCATATCCCATGGCTTCCGACACGCAGTCCTCGGCCTTCGCCTCCCCCCTGATGCTCACGTAATATCCCTTCCCGTCCGGACTCCTCTTCAAATACCTCGCCGACCATGCCTTAAAAAAATCGCGAACAGCATCGTCCATCTGCGCCCGATTCACCGTATCAGGCAAAAAACCCGCCACATAAACACTATGCTGCGGAAAAGGCAAGGCAGGCGTCTGCGCACAAACCTTCCCCTCCATTAACAACCCGAGGATCAAAAGAGTCCACAATCCTGAATAGAAATATATACGAGAGAATGTACACGCCATACCTTGAAATTGAAGATCAGAAAATCACCACGACGATCGTGATAGCACAATATGCGCTTACAAGCTATTCAATTTCTTTTTAAGAATTTCATATTGCTCACGATGCTTATTCGGATTTTTATTTTTCAACTTTTGAAGGTTCTGCAATTTCCAGTTAATTGCCGTGGAACGCTGAAAATCATAGATGCTCCAATCCGGCCCGGTAATCTCGAAGAATTTCTAATGAATAGTTGATTTTTTTCTCATCCGTCATGTGACACCAATCCAATCATGCACAAGAGCAGGAACAAAACATTATGCATCATAATTCTTTGAACAGTTATAATTCAAGCTATTTTCTCGGTGGCCACGGCTTTCCCATCTTTGTTCCATAAAAACACAAATATGGAAAACGGAAAGAAAAAACCAAGCATCGTATTCTGTCATGGCATTTGGGCGGATGGCTCTTGTTGGAGCAAACTGATCCCTACCCTTCAGGAAGAAGGTTTCGAGGTTATTGCATGTCAATATACCCTCCAGACCGTTGCTGAAGACGTAGACATTGTAAGAGGCTCGCTGGGCAGGGTCAGCAGTCCCGCGATCCTTGTGGGCCACTCTTATGGGGGAAGCGTGATCACTGCGGCAGGTATCGACGACCGCGTCGCGGGCCTGATTTATATCGCTGCCCTTTGGCCGGACTCAGACGAGACGTCCCAGATGCAGCAGGACAAGTATCCCAGGACGAATATCTTTTCCAATATCGAGATAGCGGACGGACGTGTCTGGATGAAACACTCTGGTACTGAATTTTTCTGCGGCGATCTTTCGGCGAAAGAGCAGAATCTCGTCTGGGCAACTCATTTTGCACCCAATGTGAATCTGTTTAACACGACTGCGCATGGAACGGCCTGGAAGACGAAGCCGAGCTGGTATATCGTAGCCACCAATGACAATACGGTGCATCCGCAATTGCAGCGTGATGGTGCTAAGAAGATGGGGGCAACTACATTTGAAGTGGCCACTAGCCATGTTCCTATGATTTCGAAACCCGAGTTTGTATTGGATGTGATCCGCAAAGCCGCCAAAGCGGTGGAAAGTTCTCAAAAGTAGTTACAGACCCTCTTCCACCGAAGGGGGCTCATTTTTTAAGCAACTACGAAATCTCATATAATTTGCGGGATTCTGACTAAAAGGCGATTGGGGTCTGACTGTATTGGGCTAATATTCAGTATTTTGCGTTAGGAATGATTGTTGGAGGAGATAGGGGAACAATAAAGGCACTGGGCCGCCAGACACAGCATGAAAAAAAAGATACTCATTGTCGAGGATGGGATCGTAGAAGCGAATAATCTCCGTATTATAATGGAGAGCGCAGGATATGTGGTGTCCGGATTGGTGGACTCCTATGAGCAAGCCATTGCAAACCTGGATAAAGAAAGGCCCGACCTTGTTCTGCTCGATATTTTTCTGGCCGGACCTAAAACAGGAATAGATCTTGCATGGGTGTTGAAGGAAAGAAATATCGCTTTTATCTATTTGTCGGCCAACTCGAATAAAGACACGCTGGAATTGGCCAAGGTTACGGGACCGTATGGTTTTCTCGTGAAGCCTTTCCGAAAGAAAGATATTCTTATCGCTCTTGAGATCGCTAATTATCTGCATGAGCAAAAACAAACGATACGCGACCGGGAGACTTTCCTGGCCACTTTCGAAAAGCCGTCCACATTCCCGGGGATCATCGGAAACTCGCCCGAACTGCTGAAAATATTCCACCTCGTTAAGGTCGTTGCCCCCACAGATACCTCCGTATTGATCCTGGGAGAAAGCGGTACGGGAAAAGAAGGGATCGCCGAAAATATTCATGCTGCATCATCCAGGAAGTCCAAACCTCTTATAAAGGTCAATTGCGCCGCCCTGCCGGCAAGTCTTATCGAAAGCGAATTATTCGGGCATGAAAAAGCTGCGTTTACGGGTGCATTTGACCAACGGATCGGTAAATTCGAACAGGCCAACAAGGGCACCATTTTTCTGGACGAAATAGGCGACATGCCGATCGATCTCCAGGTCAAGCTACTTCGGGTGTTGCAGGAAAAGGAAATTGACCGCATCGGCGGAAGAGGTAGTATCAAGGTGGATATCCGCATTATTGCCGCGACAAATCGTGACTTGGAAAAAGAGGTCATGGAGGGACGGTTCCGAATGGATCTCTATTACAGGCTCAATGTTTTCCCGATCCTCATGCCACCGCTCAGAGATAGAAAGAAGGATATTCCGGCACTTGCCGGATATTTCATAGAGCGATTTTGTAAAAATAATAACCTGGGTGTCAAAACAGTTTCCAGGGAGGCCATGGATAGTCTTTTATCCTATCCCTGGCCCGGCAATATCAGAGAGTTGCAATATCTGATGGAAAGAACCGTGTTATTGACGCCTGGCGATACCATTAACGAATTCACATTGCCCAATACCGCTGCCGTTACGGCGAAGGCTACGACAACACCTGGCGTAAAGACGATCAGGGAAATGGAGATCGACCATATCAAAACGGTATTGGACCTTTGTAAAGGTAAGATCTATGGCCCAGGGGGCGCAGCGGAGATGCTGAAAATACCTTATAGCACGTTAATCTCCCGAATCAAGAAATTGGGTATAAAAATCGAAAAAAGCTATCGCTAATCATGAATCATTTCCTACACTCGCCGCTGCCTGACGATCCCGCTGCCAAGGTGAAACTTTCAAGGGCTGTAAAGGAATTCCTGGAACTTATGAATCAACAGGGGACATTTACAGAAAGCCAGTCCGTCGAGGAGGTTCGTAAGGCTTTTACTGCGGCTCAGGACCCGCTTGCAGTAGATCTTTCCGGCGTCGTCGAGACACAAAGATCGATTAGCCTGGATGGCCTGGACATCGTATTGAATATTGTAAAACCTGCCGGCACCTCCGGATCTCTGCCTGTTTTCCTGTTCATTTACGGAGGCGGTTGGGTCATGGGGGACTACCCGACACATAAAAGGATGGTGCGCGACCTCGTCCTGCTTACCGGCTTTGCCGGCGTGATCATCAGCTATACTCCTTCCCCCGAAGCAAAGTATCCGCAGGCGCTGCATGAAATTCACACTGCCGCCAAATGGCTATTGGAACATGGAGAAGAGATCCAGGTGAATGTCGATAAGATGGGTATAGTAGGCAACGACGTAGGCGCAACGATGTCGGCAGCTCTTTCGCTTATGGCGAAGGCAGACGGCGGACCGGAATTCAAGGTGCAGATACTTATGGGGCCGGCCATGAATGCGACAAGGATGAAATGGATGTGGGACCAGTATACGATGGATGAGGCGCAGCGGAAGGAGATCTATGCTTCTCCTTTGCTGGCGACCCCTCAGCAGCTTAAGGGGCTTCCACCTACGTTGATCCAGGTAGCGGAGAATGACATTTTCCGGGACGAAGGGGAGGCCTTTGGCCGGGCGCTCGACGACGCGGGTGTGGAAACGACAACGGTCGTCTACAATGGCGTGATCCACGACTTCGCCGTTTTCAACGGCCTGTCGGAGCTTCCACAAACCAAAAGCTGTTTGTTGCAGGCGGCCGCAGAATTGAAAAGATATCTAGGATAAAGTGGGGACTGCCTCGACGAAAACAGGTGCAGGCGCGAATTCGACGGTGACCGAGACCCCTTCGGCGCTGCTTTGGATGGCGAAGCTGCCGGCTAATTTTTGGCCTATGCTTTTCATGAGCGTCAATCCAAGGGATGGTTCACGGCTTGCCGAAGCGACAGGCATCCCAATCCCGTCATCCGCAATTTGAACCAATAACAACCCATTCGGCAGTTTTCGCATGGTGACTTCGACATGGCCGGTCCTTAGCGCTCTGCCATCGGTGTTGTCGGGAAAAGCATGTTTGATCGCGTTGGTGATAGCTTCGTTCAGAAGCAGCCCTATCGGCAAACCGACCGATATGTCTAGTTCAATCGGCTCGACGGAATGGGTTATCAGGATCCGCCGCTCACGCGCCCCCAGCGAACCGTCGAGAAAAGCGCACAATTCAGCGGTATAGGGGGCCATTTCAAGGGTAGTGACATTAGTGGACCAGTAAAGTTTTTGATGCAGGAGCGAGATGGTTTGTATCCGGTTCTGACTGTCCAGCAAGGCGCTACGGGCTGCCGGATCATTTAAATATGCCGTTTGCGATTCCAAAAGGCTCATAACGGTGTGCAGGTTATTCTTTACCCGGTGGTGCACCTCTTGCAGCAACAGGCTTTTTTCCGTCAGCAATTCGTTCTTTTCCTCAAGCAGCCTTTCCAGCGCAAGATTCTTATCGCTTATCTCGGTTCGTTGTTCAAGGAGCCGGCGGACATTCCGTTGTTTAGCTCGATAGGCGTAATACACCCAGGAGGTCACTGCCAGCAGTACGATGACCCCTCCAAACCCGATATTGCGGGCAAGAGATGCCTTATCGATCAGGGCGCGTTGACGTTCGCTCTCGCTTTTTAGCAGCTGGATGGACTGTTCCCTTTCTTTGGTCTGATACTGTACCTGTAAGGTCTGCAATTGCCGCACCTTTTGCGCATTCAACAGGGAGTCCTTGATCGCAGTATAACGTAGATAATGATCGATAGCAGATCTTAGGTCGCCGGTGGCGGAATCCGTTTTGTACAACAGCAGCTGCAGCTCACCTCCATCGGTAAAGCCTTTGTAGGGAAGCGTAGTAAGCAAGGCCCGCTCCAAAAAGGGCCTGGCTCGTTGATACTGGCCACAATGCACATAAAAACGGCCGGTGTAGACATGCACCAACCACGGATCCACACCAAACCTTCCGTAGATCGTGGAGTTCCTTTCATGCACTGCCGCGGTATCAAGATCGGCCAGTCTCTCGAACCAGGGCGCGGCTTTCGGGTAATCGCCAAGCGCATCATAGATAAGGCCATAATTATAGGCAATAGCCCCCTTCTGCGCAAGAGAAACCGGCGGATCCGCGGCGTTGAATTGCTGCAAATAGGTCAATGCCTTTGCCGGATTACCTTCCCTGATGAGGCCTTCGACGACAAAGCAGGTATAATAGTGCCGGTCGGGGTCATGAAAGCGCACCCCTTCCTCGACCAGCAGTCGGCCATAATTCAATTCTTCGGCATAAATACCCGTCAATTGATAAATAACGGCCATCGCCACGTGGATCCTCTTTTTTAAATCACCATTCCGTCCCACGCCCTGGAGCGCCCGGAACATATAGTCCAGTCCCCTGGCGGGATTGCCTCCTTCCGCGTAGACAAGGCCGACCCGAAAATTAGTGTAGGCGGAGGGGGTAATACCCAATTTTTCGGATTCCCGGAGAAATAGCAGGAACTCTTTTTCGGCTGAATCGTGCTGACCAACATACCGATGCCTGTTTGCAAGACTTCGGAGTGCATAAAGGGCGTTGATCTGATCCCCGGCCTCTGTGTAGGCGCGGATCGCCTCGCGGCACGCAAAAAAATGATACAGTGTGGCATTGTTGCTATAAGGCATAATTGAATCCATCTGGAGCCAGTAATGCCCTACGCCTTTTTTGTCTCCAAGGCTATCACAGCTGTTGATGATAGCCAGTATAGCATTCCTGCCCTTTTCCACGTCGCCATGTTGAAAAAAATACTTGGCCTGCTCCATCAGATATTCATGCCGCCATCGGGTGCTTCCCAGGGCATCGGTAAGGCGCTTCGCCCTGGCGAGATAAGGCGACACTTTTTCAACAACGCTGATCTCGACGGGCCTGCCAGACAGGATCCCGTCCGCGATGGTCAGCAGCAGCCGGACACGTTCAACGCCTTCGGTCATCGGCAATAACGCCTCGGCAGACGGGATCTGTCCCTTCAATACAAAAAGGAGGCATCGCCGGGCGAGCGCTTCATGGATCCCAGCAGTGTCGCGCATCGCACTGCTGAGGGCAAAGGCCTCCTGGACATACCCCAGGCTGGTGTCCAGGTTCCTGCTCCGGCCCTGCTCCAAATAGATCTGCGCCACTGCCAGCAACTGCCGGGCTTTTGAGATGCTGCCAGGAAGCGCCTCCGTCCGGCGAATGATCTCCGCTATCGGAACAGAATCAGGAAAGGATGGGAGGCCAAAGGAAGGGTCAGTAAATTGACCACGAGCAGACAAAAGGCTTGTCGTCAGGAGCAAACTGATGATGAATATTGAGTTTGGCGACGGCATGTTCTATTTTGATGCTTATGAAGTTACGAATATCGATTTGCAATTGCAGGATTTCGCAAATGAGCGGTATTCAACGGCGTTCTCCAGGCTGCATGATGCCCAAGTGATTGACTGTAAATTTCTTACCTGTTGGCACAAAATTAGGATTATCAAATGTCATTAATCAAAGCTATATGTTGAATCTGGAATGGTTTAGAACATTCAAAGCAATCTACGAGACCGGCAACCTGTCCAATGCGGCAAATAAGCTTTTCATATCTCAGCCTGGCGCCAGCCTTCACTTGAGTTCGCTCGAAGAGTATATCGGCCATCGCTTGTTTGAACGGGGCACAAGAAAAATGATAGCCACGGAGCAGGCAAGCGTCCTGTATAATTATATCGTCGATTCCATGAACACGCTCGTCGAGGCCGAGAACGCGTTTTGCCGGAATTCCATCGAGGTCAGGCCTACCCTTGTCCTTGGATTGGGCATCGAGACTTTCGAGCATAGCATAACCGAACACATTGCACAGCTGCCTTTCAATCTTACCGTAAGATTTGGCGAGGAGCGCGAGCTATTGCACGACCTGGACGCCGGAACGGTCGACCTGGTGCTGACATCCCAGGTAGCGCCACAGCCCAATCTCGAGTACACTTCATTCGCGAAACAGCGGATCATCCTGGTCTGCGGTGGTCTTACCGATACGGAGGAATTGGATCAGCTGATAGCCGCCGACCAGCGGTCAGCCATCCGCGAATGGCTGAAAAGGCAAAACTGGTATACAACAGCGGCGGACACAGGGTATCTAAAAAATTTCTGGCTGACAAATTTCAATTGCCTCCCCGACATCCGCCCCAACTACATCCTGCCCTACTTCGGCGCGATCCTTCGTTGTATCGACAACGGTAAAGGTTTTGCCATCATGCCGGATATCTTTTGCCGGACGGAATTGCAGCTCGGAACAGTCCGCCTGGTGTGGGGAGGTGATCCCTATGTCGAAAATATCCTTCATTTCGGCAAGCGCAAAAAGACCCGGCGTGAGGCCGAGATCCGGAAACTGCAGGAGATACTCACAAAAGGCTGGCACCGCCGGGAATCCGATTGCCTTACCGAATACAATCTATTCAATGGCTAATCTGCTGGTGATACCCAGCTTTTTCATTTTCGAGTTCAGCGTCGAAGCCGGAATGTCTAACAGCTCTGCCGCACCACCTTTCCCTGCTATTTTACCGCGGCATCTACGAATGATCTCAAGGATGTGCTGCTTCTCAACTTCGACAAGCGTTGTTGCAGCCGGCGCCTTTCGATCGGGCAGGTTTACCTTGTTTAAAACTCCGCCACCTGACAGAAGCACACTGCGCTCGATCATATTCTCCAACTCACGCACGTTGCCGGGCCAGTCATACATGGTAAGCTGCCGCATCGTACTTGCCGAAATGCCGGTGATATTACGTGAATGGGCCTTGTTATAGCGGGCCAGGAAATAATGCGCCAGCTGTGGGATATCTTCCCACCGTTCGCGAAGAGGCGGCAATAGGATAGGAAAGACATTTAGCCTGTGAAATAAATCCGATCGAAACCGCCCGGCGCCTACTTCCGATAAAAGTTCGCGGTTAGTGGCAGCAATGATCCGCACATCCACCTTGATGGTAATCTTTCCACCCAGTCTTTCGAATTCACGTTCCTGGATCACCCGTAACAGCTTTACCTGCAGCTCAAGGGGAAGCTCGCCGATCTCATCCAAAAAGATGATGCCCTTATCGGCAAGCTCGAATTTGCCAGCTCTTCGCTCCAACGCCCCCGTAAAAGCGCCCCGCTCATACCCGAAAAGCTCCGACTCGATGAGATGGGAAGGAAGGGCAGCGCAGTTGACCTTGACCATCGTCTTCCCTCTTCGCGCTGAGGCTTCATGAATGCCCCTGGCGATCAGCTCTTTCCCCGTACCCGTTTCCCCGCCGATCAGTACGGTGGCATTGGATGGAGCTACCAGTGACATCAGGTCGTACACTTTTTGCATGGGTTTGCTTGAGCCAATGATATTGCACATGGGATCTTTCATTCTGATCAATCCCAGACAAACGGCATGCCTGAATATATCCGATTAATAATAAGGTAAATAGCCAATCCCGGGCCGGGACTTTAGATGAAATTTCATCTACTCCTTCGTCAATTGAATGAAATTTCGAAGGTCGTCTTGCGGCGCCGGGATGCCATGAACCGGCGGCATCAGTACTTATGGGTAGCCGCTTCTTCGATCACTTTAAGGACTTCCATCGGATGCGACAGCATCATGACATGTGCGGAAGCGATCTCGAGAGTCTTGGCATTCATCCTTTTGGCCATAAAACGCTCCAGGTCGGGATGGATCGTCTTATCGTTCTTCGCTACTATGAACCAACTAGGCTTGGTCTTCCATGCGGGCTCGCCGCCTTTATCGTCAAACACAGTGTGCGCAGCCGGTACCTGCGTTGCATATAACAATGCCTGCTTTTGAGGGCTCTGATCGTCCGCAAACACCTTTTTTACTCCTTCTTCTGACATGAAAACAGATCCGCCCGATGGTACCAGGTACTTGGACAGTTCGGTCTGGGGCGCATTTGCCGATACGGTCAGCACTGACTCCCCTTTTTCAGGACCATAGGCGGCCAGGTAGACCAGGCCAACCACTTTAGGATCATTGCCCGCCTGCGTAATCACCATGCCTCCCCAGGAATGACCGACAAGTATTACCTTACCTTTGACCAGATCGATGGCCTTTTGTGTCTCGGCTACATCATCCGCCAGACCGGTTACCCCGTTTTGAACAGACATTACATGATAGCCTTTTGTCTGAAGTTGTTCTATCTGATGGGAAAAGCATGAGCCGTCGGCCCATATGCCATGTACAAAAATGATCGTTGGCTTTTCTCCATCGCCCGATTGTCCCGAAGCTTCGATGGCGAACATAGAACTTAAAAGCAAGAGTGTGTGTACTGTTTTCATGACTTTTTATTTTATAATGGAGGTTGTTAAAAACACTTCGCGTTCGTTGAGCAGGGGAATGATCCCGCCTGCTGCAAATTTTTTATAATGATCTGAGTTTACATGCGCTTGCTGCGCTGTGGAACTTGTGTAACCTTTAGACAGGAGCAATGTATCTGCATGAGTATTGTCCTGGCATACGGTATAAAAGAGGTTGCCTTCTTCAGCCCGCGTTTGTATATGGAGCGATATCAGCAGTTGCAATAGCTCCAGGCAGCAGATTTCCTGTACGACGGTTTTTAGGCCCGATTACACTGGTGCCGGAGACAACGAATAAGATCTTTTTCATAATTTGACAAATTGATTAGTGATGTATTAAAATTAGAGCCCTCCACGATCATTCGGAAATCACTCTATTAATAGATGGCATTAGAATACTGATAGGTATCTATCGGCGATATTGCGGTTGTGCCTGGCGACGTTCCGGTTGTAACTCGTCCCCGAACACCAGCATGGCGCAATACTGCCCGATCAGGAAAAAAAGGACGACAATAAAAGGCATGGTATATAAAACCAACTGTGCAGACGAGTTTGAAAAGTATTTTTCAAAGAACTAATAAAAAAAGCCTTGCAATCTATTGATCACAAGGCCTTGTGCGCGGAATGAGATTCGAATTTCTCTCGGCACCTTTTCGGTCACCTTTTGCATTGATATTTAATTTATTACGAATTTCATTTTCTTTTATTTCAGTCACCAATTTGGTCACTGTTTCGGTCATTGTTTTGCACTTCAAAGGTATATTTTTTCTTCTTGCGGTAGAAAAATGGCCTTCCATTTCCGGAATAATTATGATATTATGGGTTTGTAAACCTAAATAATTATAATTTTGTGGGAGTTGAAACCTAAAATATGATAATTCGAACATTGCAAATCACACTGCAAGAGAGGCTTTTTAAAGGCAAGGCCATTTTGCTTTTTGGCCCGCGCCAGTGTGGGAAATCCACTCTTGTTGAAACAATGTTGGGAAGTACGGATCATTACTATATGAACGGGGATGAAGCTGATGTGAGGGAAACACTTTCCAATACGACATCCACGACGTTGAAAGCCATTATTGGGAATAAAAAGGTTGTATTTATTGACGAGGCTCAACGTATTCCGAATGTAGGCTTGACGCTGAAACTTTTCACGGACCAAATAAAGGATGTTCAGGTTATTGCGACGGGTTCTTCGGCTTTCGAGTTGTCTAGCCAAGTCAATGAGCCATTAACAGGCCGCAAGTATGAATATATGCTTTTCCCGTTGAGCTTCGATGAGATGGTGCAGCATCATGGCTTGTTAACTGAAAAGAGACTTATCGAGCATCGTCTGATATATGGCTATTACCCTGAGATCGTCACAAAACAGGGAGAGGAAAAAGAACTATTGAAATTGCTGGCAGAAAGTTATTTGTATAAAGATTTGTTGATATTAGAGCAAATTAAAAGGCCTGCATTGCTTGAAAAGCTACTCAAAGCCCTGGCACTGCAAGTAGGTGGCGAAGTGAATTATCATGAAATAGCACAAACGATCGGTACGGACAATAAAACTGTTGACCGTTATGTCGACCTTCTTGAGAAGGCTTTTGTTGTGTTTCGTTTGCCTGCATTGAATCGGAACGTCCGTAACGAAATCAAAAAAGGAAAGAAGGTTTATTTTTATGACTGTGGTATTCGGAACGCCATCATTAATAATTTTAAGCCGTTGTCGAACAGGACTGATGTAGGCGCTCTGTGGGAGAATTTTGTCATTGCTGAACGGATGAAGTTTTTGCGCTATCAAAGCAAAGATGCTAAACAATATTTTTGGCGTACTGTGCAACAGCAAGAAATCGATTTAATCGAGGAGGTGGTGGATGATATGACTGCCTATGAAATAAAATGGAATCCAAAAGAACGCGTTCGGTTTTCGCAGACATTTACGGAGAATTACCCTACAGCAAAAACTGCCACTATTTCCCCTGGAAATATTGAAGAGTTTCTGATGAATAATGAAACTAAACAAGAGTAGTTTGTTTGAAATTTTGAACCAACTTTAATAATGGATTTTAAAATAGTTGAACAGCAATTGGCTGAGCTAAGCAAAAGAGATTGCGACATAAAAGAAATCGAGTCGCTGGTGCGCAGCTTTTTTTCAACAATGCCTATCCCTATTGTCACAATTACTCCACCCTTTCTGTGCCGTGCCAGAATCAATAAAGATGGTGAGATTTTTAATAATAAACGCCAATTATCCTACAATCCGGACGTATCAACAATACCCTTGCAACGTGGGAACTATGAGGGACAACAGGTTTTTTACGGAGCCATCCCCACCAATCAGTCACGCCACGATATCGGTCATTGTCAGAATACCGCGATGCTGGAAACTATTTGGGAGCATGTGACAGATATCAATATCAACCGTCAGTACCTTACCCTGTCGCGATGGCCCATAAAGCGACCCCTAAATGTCTGTATGCTTGCATTTGCTCCTGAAAGCCGGGAAAAAAATGAAGATTTTAAAAGGGCGGCTGAATTTCATACTGGGCTATTACACAAGGCTGGTGTAAACAAGGATGAATGCATTTTTAGAAGGTTTGGAATATATATCGTCTATATTCTGTAAGAAGGATGATAAAAAATCCTGCTATCGGATTTCGGCTGCATATTTCAATTTTATCCAGAAAGTGTTCAGCGTGAATAAGCAGCCTTTCGATGGCTTGGTATACGCAAGCGCGAATACCGGGGCTGCTGGAATGAACATCGTCTTAAAAAAAGATGTTGTAGACGATGGTAGCTTAGAATTAGATCGAGTGATAATGACTGTCATGCAACGAGATCCTGGCAACCCTAAACATATTATTTTTCCCCAAGCTAGCGATGAGCAAATTCCAGATAGCGAAGGGCGGTTTCATTTCAAGCATATTTGGTAAACCTACCACTCTTAAGAAAGGCATCATCCGAGCAATAAAAAAAGCCCTGTAACTAATTGATTACAAGGCTCTGAAGGTGCGCGGGATGAGATTCGAACTCACACGCCTCGCGGCGCTACCACCTCAAAGTAGTGCGTCTACCAATTTCGCCACCCACGCATCATTGGCCGGCTTCCCGGTACCAAATTTTGAAGTGGCTGCAAAACTACGGTTTTCAATCCAATATTTCAAAAGACCCGGCTAATTTTTCATATCCCCTTGAAGCCACGCCCCTATTTCTTCAACACGATCCTAAACGTCGTCCCCTTCCCCGGCTCGGAATTCTTTACATACAGCTGCCCCTTATGATACTGCTCAATAATCCGTTTCGACAGGCTAAGCCCCAGTCCCCACCCCCTCTTCTTGGTCGTAAACCCCGGCTTGAATACCTTCTGCAGATTCTTGGCCGCAATCCCTTTCCCAGTATCCGCAACATCGATCAGTATCTCCTTCTCATTCTCCTGTATCGTCACAGAGATGTTCCCCTTCCCGTCCATGGCGTCCAGCGCATTCTTCAGCAGATTCTCGATCACCCAGTCGAACAGCGGACCCGAGATCCGGGCATACAGCACGCCATCCCCCCGCCCCATCGGCACTAACCCTTCACCGGCACGCCCCCTGGCAACCACGCCCTCACCCGGCCGGCCCGGCCCCGCCAGGCTAAACTGTACCTTGCCCGCGGCCCTCTTCCGGATATACTCCATCATATTCCGAACCTGCACCACCAGGTCCTTCTCCTCCAGCTGCGGCTTACTCCCGATCTTTCCAAATCTGTCGGAGACCAGCTTCAATCTGTCCACATCCTTCTGTATCTCCACCACCGTCCTCGGGTCCAGATCGCTTTCCTTCAGCATCTCCACCCACCCCTCCAGGGAAGAGACAGGCGTCCCCAGCTGATGCGCAGTCTCCTTGGCCATACCCGCCCACAGCTGATTCTGCGTAGCCTTGTTTCGGATCGTAATAGAATACAATGTAAAAAAGATGAATAGCGCGACGATGAATAGCTGCACCAGCGGATAATAGCGGACCTCGTCGAGCAGCGTGGTGTGTCCATAATAATAACGGTTCGCGATATAAGGGGTGTCAGAAAGCTTCACGATCAGCGGCAGGTTCTCGTCCTTGAACTTCCGAAGCCTCCTGTACAAATAGTCTTTGTCATGTGCCGCCTTCGCCGTATCCAGATTGATAAACCCCGTGATGCTGTCCTTCTCATTGGTTTCGATAATGGGGATGGACTGCTGCCCGTTGCGGATAAGATTCGGCAGGGTCATATCCATACCCGGGTTGGTTAAGATCGCCTTGCTGGCTGCCACCCATATCTCTACCTTCTGCCGTTCATCCGCGGCAATCTTCCTCGCGAGATACTGTGAATAAAAAATAGTAGCGCTCACAATGACGATTGCCACAAGGGCAAGAAGGGATCTCCAGTTAAGCATTGACCGAATCATGGACCGAATTTATGCCTATTCCCTTATTTTTGGGTTCATGACGCCAACAATAGCTGTTGTTATCCTCAACTGGAACGGACGTAAATACCTGGAACGATTTCTACCCTTTGTCACGGCCAGCGCCGGTACAGGCGTCGAGGTCATTGTTGCGGACAACGCTTCCACAGACGATTCCATCGCCTTGCTGCAGGACAGTTTTCCCACCGTACGGATCATCCGCCTGGACCAGAATTATGGCTTCGCCGGCGGCTATAACGAGGCGTTAACACAGGTCAAAAGCGATTATTACGTACTGTTGAATTCAGACGTCGAGGTCGCGCCCGGCTGGATCGAACCGATCATCGAGCTGATGGAATGCAACCCGTCCATCGGCGCCTGTCAGCCGAAGATCCGCATGTATGCAGAGCGCGAGTCCTTCGAATACGCCGGCGCGGCGGGGGGATGGCTCGATCACCTGGGTTATCCGTTCGCAAAAGGACGCATATTCGACGTCTGCGAGAAGGACAACGGCCAGTACGACAAGGCCGAGCCGATCTTCTGGGCCAGTGGAGCTGCAATGTTCATCAGGGCCCGTCTCTATCACGAGCTCGGCGGACTGGATAGATATTTCTTTGCCCACCAGGAAGAGATCGATCTCTGCTGGCGTCTGCAGCTGGCCGGGTACAAGGTTTATAGCTGTCCCAAATCAACAGTCTTCCATGTCGGGGGCGGAACCCTCCCCAAGGGCAACGAGCGGAAGGTCAAGCTCAACTTCCGGAACAACCTCATCATGATGGCCAAAAATCTGCCGCCGGAGCAGTCCCTCTGGAAACTCCCCCTCCGCTTCCTGCTGGACTCTATATCTGCCTGGAAATCATTGTTTGCAGGAGAGGCGGTCTACTTCTGGGCCATCCTGGCGGCCCACCTGGCCTTCCTGCGATGGGCCCTCTTTCACCAAAAGAAAAGCGTTTTCCCCAAAAAAAGACGCGCGGCCTTACTGGGCTGGTACTCGGGGAGCGTTGTGTGGCAATATTTTGTAAGAGGAAAGAAAACTTTTACCGAAATAGTGCACCGCAGAGGTTGATTTTTTCAATCGAACCCCTACCTTTGCACAGTAATTAAATCGTTATGGATCAACAACTAGATCAGCCAATAGAGTTAAAAGACCCGAAATTAAAGGACTTTGCCAACAGCTGGGTGGATTCTTCTGTATTCCTGTTCTATCTTCAGGTATTTTGCGTGATCGCATTAGTGATTGGCGGTTCTTATGGTTTGTATCAGCATCGTTACAAGGGCAAGCCCCAGGTCAACGTTCCCGGCAACACGCTGTACACTCCTCAGTACAAATAGTTTAAAAAAAATTTTGCAGGAATTATACTTTCCCTATCTTCGCACCCCCAAACAGAATTGCAGCAGCGAACGGGTGTAAAAAAGGGGAAATAAGTACAGTTCTTTCTATAAAATTTTCAATGCGGAAGTAGCTCAGTTGGTAGAGCGCAACCTTGCCAAGGTTGAGGTCGCGGGTTCGAGCCTCGTCTTCCGCTCAAAAACCCGATCGGGTAAACCCCGGTCGGACATAAAAGAAGATTCCATCGGTTCCAAACTGGTGGAATTTTTTGTTTAGGCTTATCTTTGATAAGTCGCACGATTCAAGGCCAGATCTTACTGCTCTACGTTACCGAGGTGGCGGAACTGGTAGACGCGCCGGACTTAAAATCCTGTTCGCAGCAATGTGAGTACGGGTTCGATTCCCGTCCTCGGTACAACAGCGGGAATTTTCAACATCATCTTGAAAGTTCCCGTTTTCTTTTTCCTTATAACCAACCGACAAACAATCCCCTTCGCTTTTTCTCTATTACTGCCAGTTATTCCTAAATACATTATCCTGCCACGACTGCTCATCATTCAGGAAAGATCGCGTTCATCGCCATATTTAAAATCTGCCCCGATAGTTACAGGTTTCCATAACTCAAGCTCCTCGGACAACTCGGCCAGTTTTTTTGAAGCGCGGTTATAGGCATCATTCCCGAGAAACAGATGAATTGGCGGCTCCGGACTTTCGGCTAGTTCCATGAATATCGCCGCTGCACGGTCCGGATCGCCTCGCTGTTTTCCATCCGAAGATAAGTATCGGTCTTGGGTGCTTTTTACCGCTTCATAACCCTCAATCCTGGTGGGGACCAGCGCAAGCGAGCTTTTCGTCAAAAAACCGGTTCGAAAACCCGATGGTTCGGCTACAGTAACCTTAATTCCAAATTCTTTGACATCGAGCGCGATCGTTTCGGAAAAAGCAGCCAGCGCAGCTTTGGTAGCCGAATAAACGGACCAGCCCGGAGCCCCCATAAAACCGGCCACCGAACCTACATTGATAATGTAGCCCGAACGTTGCCGGCGCATTATCGGCAGGACACTTTTTACCACATCTATTGCAGCCAGCACGTTAACGCTAAAAATGCTCCGGATATCCTGCGCCGCTATATCTTCTATCGTTCCGGTCATTCCGTAGCCGGCATTGTTAACCACCACATCGATCCGCCCAAATGTTGCAAGTGTTTGCTGAACGGACTCTTCGATACAATCCAGGCTATTCAAATCCACAGCCAACGGGAGAAAACGGTCCTTATCTAACACTCCGACCGCCTGGCTGAGTGCATGCGCGTCGCGGGAACTTGCGGCTACCCTGTAGCCATTTTCAAGCAGCTTCTTTACGAGGATCAGCCCTAACCCCTTCGAAGCTCCCGTTACATACCATACCTTGGAAACATTCATAATATTTTTTTTAACCAGGTAGCCGCAATACGACTACCTGGCTCCCATAATTATTTGTAGGAGACACTTAAAGTAATCGGTACTTTCAGCGCGTTTGATACAATGCAATTGGTTTTAGCACCTTCCGCAATTTTATGAAAATCTTCGGCGGATACACCGTCGATCAACGACGCTTTCAAATCCAAATGGATGCCGGTGATCGAAAGAGTAGCCAAATCCACGTCGAGAACGGCTTCGGTATTCAGGTCCTTAGCTGCAAAGCCTGCACGCTCGAGCGTAGCACCGAAGGGTGCCACTCCAATAAGCGTTTGCTGTACGTTTCATATTGTTTATATTGGTTAATGCTAATTCAAATTGCGTCCGGCTCCCAAACCTCCATCTACATTGATAATTGCTCCGTTAACAAACTTACTCTTGGCGACCACGAACACCATTTCTGCTATATCTTCCACTTCGCCCACACGGTTCAGCAAATGCAAACCCGCGGCCTGATCGGCATTGCCGGCATGCATCGGGGTGCGGATCGTACCGGGTGCAACTGTATTCACCCTGATGTTATCCTTACCGAATTCACCCGCCAGCTGTATGGTCAGCGCATGTATCGCCCCCTTTGACGCCATTTGTGCAGTAATAGGTACTCCTGCAAGAGAATGATTGACCAGCGGTGTACCGATATTGATGACCACGCCGTCATGCTGCTTCTGCATTTGAGGGATAATGGCCTGGGTAGTAAAGAAAGTACCCTTCAGATTCGTATTCAGAAAGCGGTCGAGGTAAGCCTCATCCACTTCGAGAAAGGGCCTGGTTTCAAAGATGCCCGCGTTGTTGACCAAAACATCTGCGGAGCCAAATTTTTTTATGGCGGTTGCCAGGAGCCTCTCGCCAGTTATTTTATCCTTCACATCCCCAGCTACCATGGCCAGGTTTTTGTCACCTCCCAGTTCCTTATATACCCCTTCGAGTTTTTTTGCGTCTGAGGAATTGATTACTACATTATCGCCGTTGGCCAAAAAGTGGCGGGCCACTTCTTTACCGATGCCAGATGAGGCCCCGGTAACTATTATTGTCTGCTTTTTCATTTCGTTTGTTATTTTTAATGTCTGGCATGATTCATAAATTACGCTGCAACGGCTTCCCCGACAGCCTTGGCCGCAACAACTACATTTAGCTCAAAATCATTATAGATAAGCGTGTCGCCAAGATCTTTAAAGAAATTACCCGACCGGAATTTCATACCATACTTGGTACGATCGACTACCAGCTTACCGGCTGCAGTCAGCTGATCGTCAACAACGGTGACGGATACATCAAAACCAATAGGGCGTGTCACTCCTTTGATGGTCAAATTGGCTTCAACATGACTGCCAGAGACCGTAGTGATCTCCAGAACGGCTTCGGGAAATTTGTCGCTGGAGAAGAAATCATCAGAAGCAAGATGACCGAAGAACTGTGCATTCGTTGCAGGATCGGTAATATCCAGTATTTTGATGGAAGTGGTATCGATGACGAATCTACCACCTGTAAGTTTCCCATCATTTATAACAACCTCGCCTTCTTTAACAGCAATGGTACCATTATGTGCACCGGTTACCTTTTTTCCCACCCAGTCAATATTGCTTAGGGTGCTTACAACTTTGAATTTTTGAATTTTCATTTTTTTGTGTTTTAATTCCTACACAAAGTTGCACAGGAAATGCCAGATAGTTATGTGACATGCATCACATTCGAACAAGCGCAAAACTATGTGACCCGCATCACATCTATCAGGGAAAACAATCCATCATTTTGGGAATATTATCCATTACGGCAGGCATGCAACTGGAATACTTTTGAATACTAAAGGAGACGGCAACCGCCGATGCTCACCTTTTCCGTGAACTTAAAAAAATGATATCCGATAGGATCATAATGTAGGACGGGACCCTCTCCTGAATCTTATAGGAATTCGATAATGCAGATATTGTATAAAAGCTCCGGACCAAATGCAATTTTGCGGAGCTCCTCCATCCGCCAGACCATTTCACGGTCCCCCCACCCTACCTCTCCCTCACCAACAAAACCGCATCCGCCACCACCTTGCCATCCGCCCCCCTATTACCAATCCCCACATACCCCTCTCCCTTCTCCAACATATACCTCCCACAATCCACCCACTCCCCCGAAGTCTGCCCCTCCACCTGGAGCTTCCCCGTCGGCACAGCAGTATCCACCCCCTTTCCCGCGGAATTAACCGTCACACTAGTCACAGCACTCGCCCCCTGCAGCTTCGGTACATAGATATATAATTTATAGGCCCCGGTATCCCCAACCAAAAACCTGAACTTCACCTCACCAGCCCCTTGTCCGCTCACAAACCGCGAGAAACCATAACTGTCATGCTTCTCCCGCGTCCAATCTCCATCCACCGTCACCGCAGCACTGTCATCATTGTCTACCAGTATCTCCGGCGTACTTCCATCCGCCAGGGGATCACGGGCAAGCGAATCCCTGATCGCCGCAGCATCCACCTCCTGCACCGGTACACGCCGATCGATCGCAAGAGCGGCCGCTATTGCACAAGACTGCCCCAGCTCCATAAAGACAGGCTCCATTCGGATCGACCCATACGCAATATGACTCGCCGAAAGACAGACCGGCACCAGCAGATTACGACACTCCGAAGCCTTAGGCACCAGCGAAGAATAAGCAATAGGATAAGGCGGAAATCCCCCGACCTGCACATCACCCTCATTCTTCACCATCCCGTTCACGACTATTCGCTGACAATTATGCGAGTCCATCGTATATGCCGCCAACCCTACTCCATCCGTCACCACCGAACGCCCCTCACAATTCGCCTGCGTCATCACATATGCTCCCACCATCCTCCTCGCCTCCCGCACATACATCTGCGGAGTCCAGTGCCCGGTCTCCACATATTCATCCTTCGGATACCCCCATTCCAGCATCAGCTTCCTCAGCCCCTCCGGCATCCTCGGATCATGACCAATAAAATACAACAACCCCTTGGTATATTCAGTGTGCGCCAAACCAATCCGCCGACGAAGAGCATAACTACCCTCCGTATAGTCATAGTTCATCCCGATCATATCCGTCGAAAAAGCGCCATTGTTGTTGATATCCGTCTTATGATTCGGCAACAGATCAAACTTCAAAAACCCCCATAAATTACCCGCCGGCTTAGCAGCCAACAACCGCAACAACAGCTCATACCGCGTAGAATCATATCCCGCCGGCCGCGTAATAGCAATACGGTTAGCCGGGTCGTTGGTCAGACAGATCCTGTAGTTATAACTTTGCACTTTCTTATCTCCCGTTCCTTGCGGGTCCAATACCCCCGGACTAATCCCCCACAAAAGCCCGCTGGAAGGGTCCCCCGGCTTCTTATAAGGATCGACACCATCCGGGAACTGATGCTTCTCCCTCAGCTGAACGCCGTTATACGTCTCGCCATAAAGCGCATTAGCCTCACGCCCTACTGTATACGATACCCCGGCCCGGGCCATCAGATCACCCTCATAGCTGCAGTCGATAAACATCGAGGCCCGCACGACAAGTGACGGCTCCAACCGTACCGACCGGATCACTCCTGCCTCTTTAGAAACACTTACCACGCTATGCCCATAGACCACCTTCACCCTCCCCTCACTGATATACTGCCTAAAAACTTTCTCCGCCACGCTCGGCTCGAACACCCACTGCTCCAGCTTCCCATAATGCCTCCCCACCCGCCGGTAAAAATCCAGCGACAACCCCTTGATCGCATACTTATTGCCGATATCCGTATACCCCAGCCCTCCCGAACTCAGCCCCCCGAGACGCCCCCCCGGCTCGACAAGAAGCACCGTCTTATGCATCTTCGCAGCGGTATAAGCCGCAATGACACCAGCGGAAGTGCCGCCGTAAACACAAATGTCAACCCCCGTCTGAGCAAGCCCAACACTACGACCCGCCAGACCCAAAAACAAAAAACATATAATCGTTCTCATAATTAAAATTAATATCCCGGATTCTGATCCTTCGTCGGATCGATAGCTTTATTGTAATTGTATTCAGTAGTCGGTATCGGCCAAAGCAAATGCTTATCAGCCACGGTAAGACCTTTTATATTCAGTATCACCTGCTTCACGATGCCCATACGCTTGAGGTCCAGCCAGCGCTTGCCTTCTGAACAGTCCTCATACCCCCTCTCCCGCTGCACAAGATCGAGAAAAGCATCGGATGTACTATAATCCGCCAGTGCAAAATCCACCGTAGCATCCGCCACACCCGGGTCCTTCCCATACGCCCTTCTATGCACCATATTCAGCTTCTCCATCCCATCTGCCGTCGGCCCGCTATTGGCGCGGCATTCGGCTTCCGCATAGAACAACAACAGATCAGCATACCGGTACATCGGATAGTCATTACCCGCCGCCGTCACCGCCTGCCTGTCGGCAAACTTCCTGTTCAATACCGTCGTAGCCCCCAGCCCAAACGTCTGACTATACCAGTTATATGTATACCGAAGATCGCGCCGGTCCCAGTTCAGCAGCACCTTGTTATTGACAGAATCGCTATAGAACGTATAATAGCCCCCCGGCGGATAATAGCCCGAGTTGGGATAGAACGCATATATCGGATACTGCCATCCCTGACCCGGTGTGGTCCGCGAGAATTTCAAATAGAATATCTCTTCCGTAGACGTGACAACATCCGGTCCATATAATTTGTCAAAGTCCGAAACTACCCCCACCTTCACCAGCGAGAACTTACCCGAACCAACAACCGCCTTAGCCTCCACATCTGCATCGCTATACCTCCCCAGCCAAAGATAGACCTCGGACAGAACGGCCTTTGCAGACCATTTCGAAGGGGCACCCGCCAGCCTGCCTGCATCCAACAGATTCGCCTCCGCAAATAACAGATCGCTTACGACCAGGGCATAGACATCCGCCGCAGAACTTCGTTTCACATTGATCGAGTCCATATTCGCCTCCGTCCGCAGTGGCACCCCCGCCCAGTTACGGACCAGGTAAAAATAGTTCAGCGCCCGCAAAAATCTCGCCTCCGCCAGATACCGCGACTTATCAGCATCAGTGACAGAAGTAGCCAGCGGGATCTTCTGCACCATGATATTGGCATTCCGGATCGCCAGATAAAATAAGTTCCACATACCTGCTACCCTGCTGATATTGGTATTATCCAACCCCGTATAGGTGTTAAGCACAGCATGGCTGCCCCGCCCATAAAAATAATCTGCATAACATTCCAGCTGCGTTTGGTAAAGCGCCCCCAGACCACCGCCATCCCGCAACGGCGAATAGATCGCATTGAGCCCCGCCTCCACTTCCGCTGGCTTGTTATAAAAATTCTCCGCCGCAATCGATTCCGGATGTTCCTCCAGCGTCTTCTTACACGAGGAGATCACAAAAAGGCCCAACACCAAAATATATAGATATCGCATAAGTTAAATTTTATTGATCAAAAGCCACATCGGATACCGAACGTCACTGACTTGTACGTCGGATAGGTGTAATAGTCGATTCCCTGCATATACGAGCTGCTGCCGCCATAAGTATTGATATCCGGATCGTACCAGGAATACTTCGTCACCGTGATGAGATTCTGTCCGCTCACATACAGCTGCAGATTCCTGCACCAGGAAAGACGCCAGTTGCTCACCGGCAGATTATAGGCCAGTTGAATGTTCCTGAAACGTAAATAAGAACCATCCTCCACAAACCGGTTGGATATATTGCCCGAGAGACTCCTGCTGACCTTAGGATATTTCGTATTCGTATTGGTCGGCGTCCAGTGATTATAGAACTGATCCTGCGTCAGATTAAGCCCCATACCAAGGTCCAGCGAAGAAGCCTTATTCAGGTCATAGATATCGTTCCCTTGCGTTCCCTGAATAAATACAGTCAGTTCAAAACCTTTGTAACCAACCACGGAGTTTAGGCCATACGTAAACCTGGGATTAGGATTCCCGATATAGGTCTTGTCATCCGCCGTGATCTTCCCGTCCTTATTCCTGTCCTCGTATTGAATATCTCCCTTCGAAGTATAGCCGATCTCCTTATAGCCATAGAATACACCAAATGGCTGCCCTTCACGAAGCAGATTGACAAAATCGCTCAGACTCCCCGTATAGATCGTTCCTCCGTAAATATCCTGGTGTTGATAGAGCTTAACCACCTTATTCCGGTTGAAAGAGATATTCCCGGCTACCGTCCACTTCACCGGCCCCTTGAAGATATCCGACTCCACCCCGATCTCCAGCCCCTTGTTCTGTATCTCACCGACGTTCTGATAAGTCGTGGTATACCCCATCGACGAAGGTAGCGTAACCCTGTTCAGCAGGTTCTTTGTCTTTTTAACATAGACGTCCGCCGTCAATCGCAACCGGTTGTTCAAAAACCCCGCGTCTACACCGGCATCCCATTCATCAGTGGTCTCCCATTTCAGCCTCCCCGGCAGAACCGTACTGGGCGCATAGGTCGTATTCAGCGCATCCCCGAATATGGTATATCCCGATGACAGCTGATTCAGTGTCTGATAGGGGTTGACCGCAGTACTACCCGTAGCGCCATAGCTAACCCTCATTTTTAGATCTGAGACGAAATTCGAGCTTTTCAGCCACGGCTCGCTGGACATATGCCAGGCAAGCGCAGCAGAAGGGAAATTGCTCCATTTATCACCCTCGGAATAACGCGACGATCCATCACGACGATAGCTGACCGTAGCCAGGTACTTATCCGCGTAACTGTAGTTGATCCTCCCCAGCCAGGACAGCAGCGTCCATTTCTGATAGCTGCTCCCGGGAATGCCGGGCGTAGTAGCCGAGCCCAGACTACCGGTCTGTATCACATCACTGAGAAAACCCGTCCCCGATCCGCTGAGAGAAGTGATCACATAGTCCTGGTAAGTAAAGCCCCCGGTAAAAGAGAGCCGGTGATCGCCGATACTCTTCGAATAGGTAACGACGTTCTCGTTCAGGAAACTGGTAGCCTGCGTAGTGCTGATACTGGCGCCGCCCAAAGAATTGGTAGTCGGTTCGATAGCCGCATAGTAGTCGCTCCGGCTGTTCTCATTCTGAACGCCACCCGAGATCCGGATCGAAAGGTCCTTGATGGGCCGGATAGTAAGCGCCGCATTCGAGAATACCTGATCAGACTTTCCATTGTCCGTGATCCGGTAGAGGTTGACCATGGGATTGACGATAACATTCGAGATGAACGAATACGCCGTATTTAGCCGCCGCAGAGAGCCATCAGGCAGATAAGGGGTCAGCGTGGGAGGAGCCATCAGCATACCGGAAATAAGATCCTGACCGCGATTACTCGATCCGGAGTTCTGATGACGGCTGTCCAGCCGGGTAAGATACATATTATAGGACACGTTGAAGACCTTACTGATATCGTGACTCAGCGTTCCCCGCAACGTATACCGGTTATAGTCGCTGTTGCGGATGATACCGTCCTGCCTGAACACCCCGGCAGACATCGAGAACTTGGTTTTGTCGTTCCCCCCGCTGACATTCAGACTGGTCGTTAGCATAGGGGCGCTGTGCATGACCAGATGCTGCCAGTCGGTATTCGGCCCCTTGGCAAACGAATCCACCTGCTGCTGGGTAAAATACGGCGCGACACCATCATTGGTCGCCTGCTCATTATAAAACTGCGCGTACTGCTGCCCGTTCATGAGCTTGATGTATTTCATAGGGGTCTGAACGCTGTAACCCGTTTCCAGGTCGACAAGGGTCTTACCCGACCGGCCATTCCTGGTGGTGATGATAATCACCCCGTTCGCTCCTCTCGACCCGTAAATAGCTATAGATGATGCGTCCTTCAATATCTCGATGGACTCGATATCGCCATTCTGCAGAAAGACCGGATTACCCGAATAGGGAAAACCGTCAATGACATACAGCGGCTCATTTCCCCCCAAAATCGAGTTGGTGCCCCGGATACGTACACTGATACCCCCGCCGGGAGCACCGTTATTTTGTTGCACAACGACACCCGTCGCCCTTCCCTGCAATGCATTCACAATATTATTCGTGGGATAGCTCGTGACTTCTGCCGGCTTTACCTGCGAGACCGAGCCCGTCAGGTCGCGCTTGCGCACCATGCCATAACCAATGACGACGATCTCATTCAGATTCCGCGGATTGATCGACAGGGACAGGCTGATCTCATTACGCCCGTGGAGTGACACTTCCTCCGTCTTGTAACCCGTATAAGAAATGAGCAGCACGGCGTCTTTGCTAACCCCTTTCAGCAAAAAGCTCCCGTCTAAAGTGGTGGCGGTGCTCTGCGACCCGCCCTTTACCATAACAGTAGCCCCCAGAATGGGATTTCCCTTCTCATCCCTGATGACCCCTTTCACGTCGATGGGTGGCGGAAGGGCCAGCTCCGGCGTCGCCACTGGCGCCTGTTGTGGTTTCTCCTTGACAACGATCATCTTGTTCAGGATTGACCAGGTATAGACCTGGTTCGAAAAGCACACCGTCAGGACCTGATCCAGCGGCGCATTCTGCAGATGGACCGTAATGGGATTCGCCTTTTGTAAAAAGGTCTCCGTATAAACGAACTTATACCCCGTCTGCTTTTCAATAAGACTAAAAACTTTTTCCGGCGAGGCATTCCGCTCCGACAACGTCACTTTCTGGGCAAAGCCCCTGGCGTTTACCTGTAAGATCGTACATACTAATAAAGCCGCAGTCAGTTTCATTTTCAAGCAATTTGTAAATGGGTTGCCCCCTGCCTTTGACACTTGGCAAATAGCAATCAATACCATAACTTTGGATAGTTTGGGTTATTCAATCACTGCCCCCGCATCAGCGGAGATCAGTCTTGGACATAAGTTGAATCAATCCGATTTAGCCGGATCCTGATGGCGTCAGGGTCCGGTATTTTATTTTATAGGTCGGTCTCGCAGTTATTACCTCCTTTTTAATATTGAGTTTTATGGATAGACAGTCACTGTTCTTTCTCCTGTTTTAAAATGCACCTTTCCTGTCAGAGACAGGGCCTTCAACGCCTCTGACAAGGGCGCGCTCCGGGGTATCCTCGCATAGAAGTGCTCACCGACATCCTGGCTTTCATAATCCACCTTTATGTTATACCAGCGCGCAAGCTGCCGCATGATACTCCGGATATCCGCACGACGGAAATAGAATTCATCGTTCTTCCAGGCCACGACCTCCGAAGTATTGACATCGTTCATCACCTGCATATTCTTCCCGCTTACCTGTACCTGCTGCCCCGGCGCGAGCACGCTATGGTTGCTGCCACTCACCACCTTCACAGCCCCTTCGACCAGGGTAGTAGCCACAACCGATTCGTCAGTATATGCGTTAACATTAAAGGACGTTCCAAGGACCTGAACCTTGATATCATTGTAATGCACCATAAATGGCCTCTCCGCATCCGGCGCGATCTCGAAATAGGCTTCACCCGTGATCTCCACATTTCTCTCCCTGCTGCCAAAGTTGACCGGAAACTTTACCGACGACTCTGCATTCAGCCATATACGCGATCCATCCGGCAGGATCAGCCGGTATTGATTGCCCGCGTTGGTAGAAAGTGTATTATAGGCCAGCTCCGGCGAACTGCCAGCCGGGCCCGTGGCATTATAAGCAAGTGCTCCCTTCAGATTGACAACGGTGTTATTACCCTGCCGGCCGATAGTGCTGCTACCCGTGCTGTCCAATGCGATCTGCCGGCCGTCAGCAAGCGTAAGCATCGCCGCTTTCCTCCCCGGCGCCTGGTCATACTGCAACTCCGGACCCGCAGCAACCGGCAAAGAAGGATTCGTCACCCCTAAATGGATGAACCTCACGAGAAGAAAGATCACCACTGCGGCGGCAGCCGACCATCCGATCCGTAAAGACATTCGGCGGACCGGACGCCGGACCATCCGTGAATCATCAGCCTTAATGATATTCGAAAAGATCTCCTCCGCGCGTTCCTCACTCAAATGGACCTCCTCCGGGCGTTCTTCATCCACAAGCCTCACACGTCCTTCACCCGGAGAGCTCTCTCCCGGCCGCTCCGAACCAGCAATAGCTTCATCGATCAGCTGCTGCAAAGCCTCCTCATGCCCGCCGGCGCGGATGATCTCCATCAGCTCACGGCGCTCGTCTGCCGTAGCCTCCCCTGCCTGATGCCGCAGGAACAAGTATTTAATTCGTTGAAAAGAGGTGTCCATTCCCTACTAGACACACGAAAAGAAAAAAGGGGGTAGAAAAAAGAGAAAAAAAATCGCGCCCCCCGGACTCTGTCCGACGGCGCGGTTCAATTTAAAAAAAACAACAAAACCACCAGCTCCGGGATATGCTTGAACTGTCGCAGCTGCAGCCGAACCATACGCAGGGCCTCCGAAACATGCTTCTTGACCGTTTCACGCGATACATTCAGCTGCCGGGCAATATCCTCATGCTTCAGGCCTTCCATCCTGCTGAGCTCAAAGACCCGTTTCTGCTGGGGAGTAAGCGTATCGACCACCTTCTGCAGCGCCTCCCTCAGCTCCCGGTAGGAGATATCGTCCAGCGCCGTGCCCCGCAGGGAAGCCACTTGCAAAAGGAAAAGCCTTTCCAGCAACAGCTCCTCATAGGCCTGCTTCCGTAGCGTATTATATATATGGTTGCGGGTGATGGTATTCAGATAGGCGCTGAAAGATATGATCATCGGCAATTTCTCCCTCCCGATCCATATTTTCAGAAATACTTCCTGCAGGACATCTTCCGCAAGGCTGGCGGATTGCAGGAGTCGCAGCGCGATTCCGTAGACATGGGCCCGATGATGGGAATACAGCGTGTGGAAGGCCGTTTCATCACCCCGGGCAACAAGGGCAAGCAGGCTTTTCTCCTCATATGTGGAGTGATTCTTCACAAGCAATCTTCGCGGTTGTGAAGTAAAGATAATAAAAATTCATTCCCCGCCTACGGTCACACATCCCCTTTTAAAAGGGATGCACTACCTCACCTCAATCACAACCCCATCCCTCTTCTCCTCCAACCACCCGATCGACCGGCAACACTCCGCGGCCAGTCCACTATTTTTCAAAAATCCTTCAAATTCCAAAACCGCCGCTTCCTCCACAGCCACCAGCAATCCCCCGCTCGTCTGCGGATCGGCCAGCACATTTCGCTGCAGGTCAGTTACCTCTCCTATCTTATGCCCATAACTCTTCCAGTTCCTCACCGTCCCTCCGGGAATACACCCCTGCTCGAGGTAATACGGCAACGACCCGACGACCGGAACTTTGTCAAACTCCAGTACCGCCGAAACCCCACTGCCCTCACACATCTCCGCCAGATGCCCCAGCAATCCAAAACCCGTCACGTCCGTCATCGCCCTGACACCTTCCCTCTTACCAAACTCCTCTCCCAGAGAATTCAGCCGAACCATGCTTTCCAAAGCAACCAAAGCATCCGCAGGCCTCAGCACACCACGCTTCTGCGCCGTCGAAAGCACCCCCATTCCTAACGCCTTGGTCAGGTACAGACGACACCCGGCCACCGCCGTTGAATTTTGTTTCAGCTGCCCCAACCCCACCAACCCATTCACCGCCAGACCGAAAACAGGTTCCGGGCAGTCGATGCTATGCCCTCCAGCCAGCGCAATACCCGCCTCCGCACACACCGCCCGCGAACCTTCCAGCACACGCTGAGCCACTTCCGGCGCCAGCTTGTCGATCGGCCAGCCCAGGATCGCGATGGCAAGCACCGGCTTTCCACCCATCGCATATACATCACTGATAGCATTTGCAGAAGCGATCCTCCCAAAATCAAAAGCATCGTCTACGATCGGCATAAAAAAATCCGTCGTCGAGATCAGCCCCGTCCCATTACCCAGATCCAGCACAGCGGCGTCATCCCGCTTGTCATTTCCTACAACAAGCCGCGGGTCAACCACTCCGGGCACCGAACTATGCAATATCCTGTCCAGGATCGCCGGGCTTATCTTACAGCCGCAACCCGCCCCATGTGAGAACTGCGTCAATCTTATATCTTCCATAATCTAATTTATAAAGTTCACCGCACCCGCCGCCTCAGCCTCCGCCGCCGCCAGCACCAGCTCCGCATTCCGCGCCGCACCTCCTCCCGTCACCGGCACCTGCACCACACGACTCATATCCCTCCCCTTCAACCCCGTCCGATATGTCTTGTCATAATATACCAGCACCTCCCGGACAAAATCTTCCATCCGCCCATCCCGGATCGCAATCACTGCCCTCTTCGTCTGCTCCGGCCCCAGCCGCTTGCGGATACGCTCAGTACACTCCACCAGGAAATCCCGGTCCAGCGATCCATATTCATCGGCAAGATAGCCTACCCGAACTTCCACAGGGACCTGTACGTCGAACAACACGGCTGCCTGCATATTCTTCCAAAAGGTACGCGGCACCGATCGTTTGCCAATGGTAAGACTCTCATCTTCCACCCATATCCTCCGCTGCTGCTCTAATCCATTCAGCTGATACGCAAGATTATTCTCGAACTGTTCCTGAGATGGTTGCACCAGCCGGCCAAGCGTGCCATAGGTCGACCCCTGATGCTGTGCCAGCTCTTCGAGATCGATCACCTGTTCTCCCTTCTTCCTTAGTTCATGCAGGATCCTCGTCTTCCCCGAGCCCGTCATACCTCCCACTACAGACAGATTCCAGGTCTTTTCGAACTGATCCAGAACCCAGCGCCGGTAACGCTTATACCCGCCCTCTATAAGATAGACCTGGAAGCCATACAGATCCAGCGCCCAGGCCATCGCCCCGCTGCGCATCCCGCCCCTCCAGCAATGTACCGCGATCTTCTTCTCCGGCGCACGCTCGAGGGCAGTCCGGATAAACCCCGACCATTTCGACCCTACCAGGTCAAAACCCAGCAGGATCGCAGCTTCCCGGCTCTGTTGCTTATACGTGGTGCCCACAGACGCTCTTTCCTCATTGCTGAACAGAGGTAGATTAAAAGCGCCCGGGATATGTCCCTGCTCGAACTCCGCCGGCGTACGCACGTCAGCCACCGGGATACCGGCTTCCCTATCCTCTACAGCGATCTTGCGGATCATACATTGGTAAATTTTCGCCTCGCAATATAAAGGATCGTAACCATGTTGCGGGTCACCCGGCCGTTAAATTTGGTGCGGGCGATATGTTCCAGCTCGGCAAGGACTGCCTCGCGGTCGGGAAGAATATTTATATTGGAATACGTGGCATAAAGGGCCGCCACCTGCCGGGAGTCAAGAACCAGCTCCCAGGGCTCAGACAGGTACTCGATAACATCAAAAACCCCACTCCGGCGAAGCGCCCCCAGCCGGGCCACCGTATCCAGCGCAAAAGGCAAATGATCCCCGGCTCCCCTCGAAGGACTCGACGGACCATTGCCCACCAGCTCTTTAGTCGCCTCGTGAAAATCATCCACACGCCCCGGCTCGCCAAAAACATTCCAGACCATCGCCCACCAGCCACCGGGCCGCAGCAGCCGTGCCACCTTCCACAGTCCTTCATCCTCCTTCAGCCAGTGAAAAGCGGTAGCGCAGACACCAAGATCATAACCACCCTCTTTCAGCTCCACCTCTTCAAAAGATGAGACCACCACCTCCAGCGCCTCATCCACATTCCTCTCCCGCAGAAACCCGGCCAGCCGCTGATCCGGCTCAACGGCAACAAGCGACCCCACGCCCATATCCAACAACCGCCGCGTGGCAATACCCGTCCCCGCACCGATCTCAAATGCAGCCGTTCCCGGGCCACAACCACACCGCTCCCTGAGCACCTCGAATACCCATTCAGGATAGCCAGGACGGGCGGCATGATACCCCGTCGGATCGGCCCCAAAAGCCTGCCGCCCATACCCACGATCAATAATAGTATTACCTCCTTCCATTGAAGGCCCAAAATAACAAAAATTCCATCACCCCTTACCCTTCTCCATTTTCGTCAGCTGCCCCAGCGTATAAGCCCCTATCGCCATCACCAGATCACGCACAGCCACATCAAAATAATGCCCGCCGACGATCAGCTGCAACGCTATACAGATCAGCCAGATCATCACGATATAGGCGCCGATCAACGGCCGCACCAGCACAATGATACCCGCTATGATCTCGATAACCCCAACAATTTTCATGAATATCAGCGGGTCCAACGGGAGCATGCCCTTGTTATTGCCCAAATAATCAACCCATTGTGTCAATAAATTGGTGAACTTGTCCAATCCGGCCACTATCGGCACGAGGCCAAATGTGAGCTTTAAAGTGCCCTGAAGTTGTTTTACAGTTGCCATAAAACTAATTTTGTTTATAAGATTGGAGTAAGAAGCCTCCGAAAGGTTACAAAAAGATTCTTCCCTCAACCCGTAACCTTTTGTCCACTTGTTTATCCAATAGCCATGATAGGTCAGCTAAACGCCATATCGAACCAGACCCCGGACGAGGAGCTCATCAAAAAGATCCTCACAGGCGACAAACAACTCTTCGAGATCATCATCCGTCGCTATAACCAACGGCTCTACCGGATTGGAATGTCGATCCTCAACAACGACCTGGAAGTGGAAGAGGCCATGCAGGCCGCCTATATCAGCGCCTACGAGCATCTCTCCCAATTTGAATATCGGTCCGCATTCGGCACCTGGCTGACAAGAATTATGCTCAACGAATGCTACAAAGCCAGACGCGATCATATGCGGTCCGTCAATATCCCCCGGGACAGCCAAAATTTTATCAATATGAGAACGCCGGAAAACACAACGCCGGAAGCCGTCATCGCCAGCAAACAGCTGCAACAGGCACTTCAAAACGCGATCACCGGACTTCCCGAAAAATACCGCCTCATCTTCGTACTGCGCGAGATCGAAGACCTCTCCATACAGCAGACCGCCGACATAGCAGGCATCCAGACATCCAACGTAAAGGTTCGCCTCAACAGAGCAAAAACAATGCTGCGCCAGACCCTCAATGACCAGATGAAAGACTCGATCTACCCCTTCCACCTCACCCGCTGCGACAAGATCGTCGACCACGTCATGGCCCATATCAACTCTCAACCCTGACCCGCCTCCACTTCCCCTCCTTCTCAAAAAAATTTGCACACTTCAAAAAAATTACCAACCTTAGTGTCCTATTTCACTAGGACACCTGTCGCACACAATAAACCCACGACAGCAACAACTCATGATATCCATATCGAACCTTCATTTCTCCTATGGCCAAAGACCCGTCTTTGCCGGACTCGACCTCCGGCTCGGACCGGGAACGATCTGCGGACTCCTCGGCCGCAACGGCACAGGCAAATCCACCCTCCTCCGCAACATCGGAGGCTTCCTCTTCCCGCAAAAAGGTGAGATCTCGACCCTCGGCTTCCAGCCAGGACGCCGCCAGCCCGCCTTCCTCGAGCAGGTCATCCTCCTGCCCGAAACTTTCCAGCTACCCCCCATCACCATGCGCCAATGGCTAAAAAATAACGCCCCCTTCTATACCCGGTTCGATATCGACGCCTTCCATCGCTATGCAAAAGACTTCGACATCCCATCCACACCCCGCCTGACCGAGCTCAGCCACGGCCAGCAAAAAAAAGCATTGATCAGCTTCGCCCTCGCCACCAACGCACCCCTCCTCCTGATGGACGAACCTACCAACGGCCTCGACATCACAGGCAAAAGCCAATTTCGCAAGATCATCGCCGGCGCCATCGACGAATCCCGCGCCATCCTCATCAGCACCCACCAGGTAAAAGACCTCGAACAGCTGATCGACCGTATCCTCATCATCGACGAAGGAAAGATCATCTTCGACCAACCCCTCGCATCCGTCGCCGACAAGCTCCTGTTCAAGTTATCTTTCGACCCCGAAGAAGAAGAGCAGTCCCTCTACTGCGAAACATCCTTCAAAGGAAGCGCGCTGATCCTTCCAAATACAGAACAAAAGGAAAGCCGCCCCGACCTGGAAATGCTCTATAAAGCCATCACCACCGATCCCGTCACGATAAACGCCCAGTTCAAATGAATACCCTTTCCGATACCTTCAGTTTTCATCGCTGGCGGCTCCTGGTCACCAAACACTGGTCGGAGAACTACCGGCGCTACCTGCTCTTCCTCCTCGCCATAGCCGGCCTGCTTCTGGCCTGGTTCTCCTTTATTCTGATGATAAGCCAGCTGAACCTGATCGACCTCTTCATGCAGTTCACGGCATACTTTACCGGGCTCTACCTCGTCGGCTGTTTCTACGCCAGCTGGCTCTTCGCAGACCTCAATTCTTCACAAAGCGGCATCGGCTTCCTCGCGCTGCCCGCCTCCCACCTGGAAAAACTGCTCTGTGCCCTCTTCTTCGGCGTCGTCCTCTTCTTCATCGGATATACTCTCGTCTTCTACCTGGTCGATATTCCGATAGTCAGACTCAGCAACAGCATACTGCTGCGCTATCCGCGAAATTATTCGAATACTACTGTCCAGATACCGGCAAGTATGCTCTATAACGTGTTCAGCAACCAGGCCTTCATCCCGGAGACAAGGTTATTCCTGGCCGGCTTCTTCTCCTCCCAGGCGCTCTTCTTCCTCGGCTCCGTCTACTTCACCCGATGGACATTCATCAAATCCGTCATCGTCGGCCTGCTTTGCCTGCTGACATTCGTCGTGATCGATGCCAAACTGATCAATTTCTTCCTTCCATCCGGCTGGCACGACGTCTTCTTCCTATGGGTCCACAACGACGCCGACCAGCACCCAACCGAGTATATCACACTACCCCACACCACGGAAAAACTACTGAATATATTCATCGCTGTCTGCGCCCCCCTTATCCTCTGGATCATCACCTGGCAACGGCTCAAAGAAAAAGAAGTATAGCATGGAATTCAGAGAATCACAGCCAATATACCTGCAGATCGCAGACTTCGTCTGCGAGAAGATACTATTGCAGCAATGGCTGCCGGGCCAGCGCATACCCTCGGTACGCGAATTTGCCGTACAGCTGGAGGTCAACCCCAACACCGTCCTCCGTACCTACGAATTCCTCCAGCAGGAGTCGATCATCTTCAACCAGCGCGGCATTGGCCTGTTCACTTCGGAAGACGCCGTTGCCCAGGCTACCCGCTACCGGAAGACACAGTTCGTCGAAAAAGACTTGCCGCAGCTGCTGAGAAGCCTCTACCTGCTGGACATGGATACCGAAGAGCTCAAACCTATCTACGAAAAGTTCAAAAAACAAATGCTCCGCCAACGATCATAAAACAGGAAGCATATGAAAAAAAGCAATCAATTACTAATAGCCTTGTTCCTGCTGGCGCTCCTGGTCATCGGCTTTGCCAACCTTACCCTCTACAGCGAATACCGCCAGGGACATTTCACTTCCCGCGACCAGCTGATGGCCGGCAGCTGGAACACAACACAGCTTCCGCATCTCCAAACCGTGTCTCTCACGGGTGTCGTATGGGCGAATTTCATCCCCTCCGATTCCAACTACGTGGAATACCCCATAGTGGCCGATAAAACCACGGGCAACTACGTCCGGGAGATCCATCAGTCCGGCGATACACTCTACATCTCCGGCCCCTTCGGAATGCCAAACCACCGCGTCGGGGCCGACTGGCTCTACCGCCACAGCTTCGCACCCATCAATATCTACCTGAAGAACCTCCCAACGATCGACCTCACCAACAGCCAGATCTATGTCGTGGGAACAACTTCCCCGGCGCCTGGTACAATCCATATCAACGCAAAAGGCTCTTCAGTCTGGATAGGCGAATTCAAAGACCCGCTGGTAAAACGGGAGTCCCCAAAAGAATACTTCGACTCCCTGGACCTCCGGCTGGACAACACCTTCCTGCTGCTCAACAAACCGGCCGTGATCAGAGCACTCCACGCAAGACTCGACAACTATTCCGATATCAGCGACAAGGTCGCTACACTGGGCGCAGCAGACATCAGCCCCGGTCCCGACTCGCGTGTATCCATTACCGGTACCAACGTCCCAAAAACAACTATTAACGTCCACTAACTAAACTACATCCCATGCAACTCACCATTGATAGGTTATCCAAGACCTATCCCAACGGCGTACGCGCCTTACACAACGTATCCCTGACCCTCAGCAACGGCATGTTCGGCCTCCTGGGCCCCAACGGCGCAGGGAAATCTTCGCTCATGCGAACTATTGCGACCCTCCAGGAACCCGACTCCGGCAGCATCCGGCTCGACGACCTCGACGCGCCCCACAATCTCGACGTGCTCAACAACAAGACCGGCGTCCGCCAGCTGCTCGGCTACCTGCCCCAGGAGTTCGGCGTCTACCCCCGCATCTCCGCCCGCCAGATGCTCGACCACGTCGCCCGCCTCAAAGGCATCGAACGCAGCAACGAACGAAAAGACCTCGTCCTCGCCCTCCTCGAAAAAGTAAATCTGTATAAAGACCGCGATCGAAAATTAGGCACCTACTCCGGCGGCATGAAACAACGCTGGGGCATCGCCCAGGCCCTCATCGGCAATCCAAGACTCATCATCGTCGACGAACCCACCGCCGGCCTCGACCCCGCCGAACGCAACCGCTTCTACAACCTCCTCAGCCAGCTCGGCGAACAGACCATAGTGATCCTGTCTACCCATATCGTCGAAGACGTCAGCACGCTCTGCTCCCGGTTCGCCATCATCTGCCACGGAGAGGTTCTTTACCACGGCGAGCCAGAGAACGCCATTAAAAGCCTCGAGGGAAAAATATTCAGCAAGCGCATCCCGCAGAACGAAATAGAAAAATATCGCGCCGGCTACCCCATCATCAGCACACAGCTGAAAGCCGGACAGCTCTATATCCGGGTCAAGTCCGACGAACACCCCGACAACGGCTTCAGCCCCGCAGCCCCCGACCTGGAAGACGTCTATTTCACCCATATCTCCACAAAAATGGATATCAACACCATCTAACACCCTTCCTATGTTCAAAGAAATATTTGGCTTCGAGATCCGCTACCGGCTCCGCAGGCCCGCAGTCTACATTTACTTCTTCCTCGTTCTCATCTTCTCCGCCTTCTCCTTTGCAAAAGGAGACGTTCCCAGAGTAGAAAAAGAATGGATCGACTCCCCCGTCGTCCTCGCACAGTTCTCTGCAATAATGTCCCTCTTCCTCATGATCGCCAGCGCCTCCATCATGGGCATGGCGATATACAGAGACCTCGAATTCGGGACCAAAGAATACTATCTCTCTTATCCGATCAACAAACCAGGTTATTTCTGGGGACGCTACCTCGGCTCATTTGTATTCGTCGCCGCCATCGGAGCAGCGACCATGATCGGCGCCTGGCTCGGCACCCGCCTCGGCCCGGCCTTCGGCTGGCAGTCAAGGGACAACTACGGCAGTGCACAGCTGGCAAAATACCTGTACCCCTATCTTTCCCTAACTCTGCCTTCCCTGTTCTTCACCTCTTCTTTCTTCTTCGGACTGGTCTCCGCCTTCCGCAACGTAAAGGTGATCTACAGTAGCGGCACTCTCCTCTTCCTGGGCTACATGATCAGCAGCTTCTTCCTCCACAATTCTCATAACCAGACCATCATCTACCTGACGGACCCTTTCAACTTCAACGGGCTGCGAGCCGAAGTCGCCGGCTGGTCACCCGACCAGCACAACCACTCACTGGTTAGAATGCAGGGTCTGCTCCTCCAAAATCGCATCCTGTGGTCGTCTATCGCACTGACCGGCCTCGCGATCACCTGGTTCCGATTCAGCTTCGAACGCTTCTTCAGCGGCCGTCAACAACGAAGAGCAACACCTCTACCCGAACACGTTAGGCACCAGCCGCCCCGCCACCCTTATATCAATCTCAAAGGCAGCGGCTACAACCGTAAAAGCCTCTACACGCTCACCCGCATCGAACTACTCAATATCGTCCGTGACAGCTATCTCTGGATCATCCTCTCCGGCGGTCTGATCTTTATGTTCTTTCTCTCCTGGATGGGACCCGGACGATACGGTGTATCCGACTATCCGCGCACCACCTTCTTCATGGGCGTATTCATGGAAACCTTTCCCTTCTTCATCTTCCTCATCATCATCTTCTATACCGGCGAGACGGTACACCGCGAAAACCATACCCGGTACAACCTGATCAACGATACGCTGCCTCCTCCAACCTGGATATTCAATGCCGCAAAGCTGCTCAGCCTGCTCGCGCTTGCCACCGGCCTGGCCCTGGCGCCCACGCTGATTGGCCTCGCCGTACAGCTACTCAAAGGCTACCCCTACCTCAACCTCTCTCAATACGCCTCATCCGAGCTGGTAGCGATCCTTCCCAAATTGGCAGTGACAGTCCTCTTCTGCTACGCCATCCACATCACCATCGACAACAAATTCGCCGCACACGGTGTCGCGATCACCATCTGGTCCATACTCTTCGCGCTCACCACGTTCAATTACTTTGACTACCACCTCCTGCTCTATTCCTACACCCCTCAATTCTGGGCAAGCGACATCGACGGCATCGGCCATATGGTCCGTCCCGTTTTATGGTACCAGGCCTACTGGACAATTGCCGGCCTCCTCATGGTCCTCATCGGCTCGCTCTTCTATGCAAGAGGGACCAGAACCTCCCTGCGCGAGAAGGCCGTCCTCGCCCGGCAGCGCAATAGAGGATGGACAAGCGCCGGCATTATCGGAACGCTGCTGATCTTCCTCACCATCGGAGGCTATATCTATTATAATGTGAGCTATAAGAACGAATACCTCACCAACTGGGAGAAAGAAGAGCGAGCGGCGATCACCGAACGACAGCTGCGACGTTACGCCGACATCCCCCAACCCCGGACGACCCACATCAGCATGCAGCTCGACCTATACCCCGACATCCAGCAGGAGACAACAATGGCAATGGTCACCCTCGCCAACAATACCAACACAACGATCGACAGCCTCCTGGTCGACGGCGACGGCCTGGACTTCGAGGTCTATTCCAATACCAGGAAGCTCCCCTACACCTGCCCACTATACTTCCCCCGGGGACGTTTCGACTTCTTCAGACCAAAACAGGAACCCTCCGACTACCGCTGGTACAGGCTCGACAAGCCGCTAAAACCCGGCGACTCCGTCCAGCTCGGGGTCCGCTCCACCGTGGCCCACGAAGGCTTTGAGAACTCGCTGTACAACGCGAACCTGCTCCACAACATCCTGTTCACCGGCGGCAACCTGCCTGGCCTGGGATATGACAAAGGAGACGAGATCGGGAGAAATGATATTCGCAAAGAACACGGCCTGCCCAAAAAAGACCCCAACGAGCTCACCCACAGCAACCCCAATCTGATCACATTCGATATCACCGTCAGCACCTCCGCCGACCACGTCGCCCTCGTTCCCGGCCACCTCGAAAAAGAATGGACCGCCAACAACCGTCATTATTATCGATACACACAAAATGACACCGGTGTCTATTCACCCTTCGGCATCCTGTCCGCCCGTTACGCAACAACAACCTCCACTGTCACCCTGCCCGACGGCCGCCCCCTCAAGGTCGGCATATTCTATCAACCGATGAACGGCCTCAACCTCGCCCATTTCCAGTCCGTGCTGAAAGACGGCCTCGAATACTACTCCCGCAGTTTTGGCCCCTATCCCTTCTCCCGGCTTACACTAATGGAAACCCCGGTCTATGGCCCCTTTAGCGTCACCATGCAGGGGGAGATCGGGCTGATCGAGAACGTCGGCGGATGGAACGCCGACCTTAGAGGCAACAGCAAAGCCGACTACCCCTACTATAATACCGCCCTCATCCTGGCACAACAGTGGTGGGGACAGCAGGTGGCCCCCAACAACGCAAAAAGTTCCCCCGTCATCACCAAAGGGCTCGCGGTCTACTCCGCGCTGCAGCTGATGCGGCAATACCGCGGCAAGGACGCCGTAACCCCCTTCCTCGAAGACCTGCAACGCACATACGGCTGGGGACACCGCACCGACTTCGATGGCGAACACGACCTGCTGCACGCCAACAAGCCACACCTCTGGGATGCCAGGACACCCCTCGTCCTGTATAACCTTGCAGAACACATCGGCGCAGACAGCGTCAACGCCGCCCTCCGCGACTTCCTCCAACAGTGGAAATTCCGCAGCGACACCCCCTATGCAGGCGTCACAGACCTTTATAACTGTCTGAAACAACACACCCCTGACTCCGGGATAACTTACCTTAAAAATGCGTGGGAAACCTCAACACCAATAGCAGAACTAAAATATACACCGTCAACGGTAAAACCTACAACCCCTTCCACCTCACAATCTAAACCCATTACCCCACCAGCCAAACCTTCCACCTCACAATCTCAACCCATTACCTCACAACCCAAACCTACCCCTCACCCCAAACCCATTACCTCACAACAAAAACCCCCTAAAACAACAAGCCCTCTGTAGAAACAGAGGGCCGTAACCAAAACTAACTGCTTATGAGAAAAATTGTAACTTCTACTTGCTGATACAAAGATACGCCATCAACACTTCAGCAGAATGTTAAGAATTCCCTCCTATCGTTAAAAAATTCTAAAAATTCCCCTTCACTATGCTGCACCACCCTGCCGCCGCCTGGTCATCTCCCCATTCACCACGAGGTCACCCGCCATCCCGCCAGTGACCAGATCCATCACCACTGGTCACCCACCCTCCTCGCCCACAGCGACTCCACCTCACGCCAGATGCTCCTTCCTGATCCCCAATCTCTTCAGCTTCGAGCTCAGCGTCGAAGGCGGTATCCCCAACAGCTCGGCCGCCCCACCCCGCCCATTGATCCGGCTGCGGCAGATCCGCAGCACATAAAGGATATGATCCCTCTCATTCTCAGTGATCGTCTTGACCTGCCCACTCCCAGCCGTCTCCGCCATAGCCCTCCGCAGCATCCTGTCCTCCCGCTCCCACGGTACATCGACCTCCTCGATACGCGCACCCCTCGTCAGCAAAAGCGTCCGCTCCATAACATGCTCCAGCTCACGCACATTCCCGGGCCAGTCATAGCTCAGCAGATCATGTATCACCCGGTCCGAAACCCCATCAACGTCCTTGCCGATACAGACACTCAGCCTCCGGATGAAATGATCGACAAGCGCCGGTATATCCTCCTTCCGCTCACGCAGCGGCGGCAGCACGATCGGAAACACATTCAGCCGGTAATATAAGTCCCGCCTAAACCTTCCCTCCTGCACCTCTTCCCACAGATCCTTATTGGTGGCCGCGATCACCCGCACATCCACTTTTATCACCCTGTTACCCCCCAGCCGCTCGATCTCCCGCTCCTGCAAGGCCCTCAGCAGCTTGACCTGCATCTCAGCCGGCATATCGCCGATCTCATCGAGGAAAAGCGTGCCGCTGTTCGCCAGCTCGAATTTCCCGATCCGCCTGTCCAAAGCCCCGGTAAAACTCCCCCGCTCATGCCCGAAAAGCTCGCTCTCGCAGAGCTGCACCGGCAAGGCAGCACAATTCACCTTTACGATCACCTTATCCCTTCGCTCTGAAAGATCATGAATGCCCTGAGCCACCAGCTCCTTTCCCGTCCCCGTTTCACCCTGGATAAGGACCGTGGCATTCGACTTCGCCACCTGCTCAATGAGCTGGTAAACCTTTGTCATCTTTTTGCTATCGCCTATCATGGTCTGCAGACAATTCTCAGACCGGCGAATGGACGTTTTGATCATACAGTAAAATTTATAGCCGGATTAATACCCCGGGTTCTGAGATAGATTTGGATTAAGATTGATCTCCTGCTGCGGTATCGGCAACAACGCATCCGTGCTGGTCCACACTCCTCCCTTCGCCGGTGTAACTACTCCCATCACAGCATCCAGCGAATCCGTCCGCTTCAGGTCGAACCATCGGTCCCCCCATTCCGTGAACAGCTCCACCCGCCGCTCATGCGCAATAGCCGAAAGCATCTGCCCCAGGCTCGAAGCTCCAACCCCTGCAAGCCCCGCCCGCTCACGCAGCCTGTTCACATCCGCCGAAGCCCCCGCCAGATCCCCCAGCCTCGCCCTCGCCTCCGCCCTGACCAGGTATACCTCTGCCAGCCGCAACATCATAAAATACTCCGTCGCCACTGCCGTTCCCTGGTCCTTGTATTTGTACGGATAATAGTATGTCCCGAACGAGGTCACCGACTGCCCCACCCAATTCCTGCGCCGCCCATCCCCAACCTCAAAGGCACCGGCAAGCTCATCGCTCATCGCGACCGGAGTCCCGACAGCAGGCCCGCTTCCCGTAGCATCAACAAAGAACCGCGCATCCATCGTATTCGATCCCACCGCCCCACCCGGTTCCATCTGCCAGATCGCCTCAGCGCTACCCTTCAAAAACACCCGGTTAAGACTATCCTCCAGCACAACCGCGCCCCCTCCTCCCGTCCCGGTCCCGTCACCAATCACCGAGTCCGCCTGCGCCGCCGCCAAAGCCCATTCTTCCCTATATAGGTAAACCCTCGCGAGCAGCGCCATAGCAGCAACCCGGTTCGGCCGTTCCCGGTTATCCACCACTCTACCCCTTCCATCCAGCCAGCCCATCCCCAATAATCCACGAGCCTCCCTAAGATCAGCGACTATCTGATCATACACCGACGCCTGCGGACTCCGCCTCAGCGTATTATTACCAGCATGATCCGTCGTCAGCGCCAGCGGAACATCGCCATAAAGCTCAGTCGCGTACCACATTAAAAAAGCGCGAACGAACAACGCCTCCCCAACCGCCTGCCGGCGAAGCTCCGCAGCCCCACTCAGAACGCTCGCAGGCACGCTCCCGATCACAGCATTACAATCGTAAAGCCAGCTATATACCTGCGACCAGAAATAATAATTGGCCTTGGAAAAATTATTGGTATACGCGCCCGACAGCACCGCGTCAGGATAGTAGTCCTTCAGCTCATCCGCCGCCAATCCCATCACCACGCCCACACTGTTTTTGCCATCCGGCATCCCGCCGTTGATCAGCCCCGAATACATACCCGTGATCACGTCCAGCGTAGAAGTATCGTTCTTAAAGACCTTGTCATCGGTCAATAAGACCTCCGGGGAAGTGACGTCAAGCCCTTTTTTACAAGCCCCCAGCATAAAACACAACGCAACAAGAAACACCCTCATACGGATAAATATTTAAATCAAAAGGTCATCATCCCTCATAAAAATCGCATTGGTCCCTTTAAAAAACCGCCTTGATCCCCGCCACCAGCAATCGCGTGGGAGCGATATAGTACGATGTCTCCGGATCGAGATCGCGATACGGCGTCACCACAAAAAGATTCTCCCCCTTCACATAACAGGTAAGGTTATCCATATGAAATTTATTGATCGTCTGCTTCGGAAAAGAATAAGCCAGGTACAAATTCTTCAACCGTATATAATAGGTATTGACATACGCCTTGTCGCTGTATTGAGCGTACAAATAAGGCAGCACCGTTCGGAGATCCGTTCCAAACCGCTGCACATCCGTGACCTGTCCCGGCTCCCGCCACCGCCTGGCCGCCAAACTGGCCGGAATATTCAGAAGAGGTAGCCCCCCCGCCGGCAGTCCCATGAACTCCGGGTTGTAATCCACCTGCTTGCTGTACACGAACAACGCCTCCAGCGTCCAGTTCTTATAGGTAAATCTGTTCCCGATCGCTCCGAATAGCACCGGATCAAGACTGATCACCCTGGTCTGATCCCTCCCCAGCATCGGCAACGACGGATAGGAGATAAGCTTGCCACTGCTGTCGACGAATTGCATAAGTCCCGTCTGCGGATTGATCCCTCCCCACGGTATAGTCATCTTAATATTTACCGGCTGGCCGACGACCAGCGCACTGCTTGCAGTTACATTGCCCGGGAGACGGATCACCCTGTTGCGCGGACTCGTCAGCGTCCCATAGCTGCTCCAGCTAAAACGCCTCGTCCGGATATTGTTGCCCTGCACAGACAGCTCAAATCCGTTATTCCCGATTTCCGCCGACGTATTCTTGTCGACCTCTGAAAAACCGGTCACGACCGACACATTGTACGGTTGTATCAGGTTATAGGACTTCGACCGGTAATAGGTCATATTCACAAGTATTCTGTCCTTCAAAAAACCCAGGTCAAGACCAACCTCCCATTTCCGGTCCGACTCCCAGGAGATATCCGGGTTCGCAACCCGCGTAGCCGTAATCCCCCTTATTCCCTGGTACGTATACATAGCACTGTCATAGTTGGCCCGGTACAAATAATTGAGTATGCCGTCATTCCCGATAACGCCATAGGACGTCCTCAGCTTGCCAAAACTCAGCCACGAAAACTTTTTTTTTACCCAGGACTCAGCCGTGAAGATCCAGGCCCCGGCAACCGAACCAAAAAGATGATACCGTTTCTCCGGCCCAAATCTGCTGGTGCCATCATACCTCCCGCTCACGCTCGCCAGGTATTTATTATCCCAATTGTAATTCATCCTCCCGAACAAGGCCTGATACTTATATTCTATCTGCTCTTCCGGTGATACCACCACCTTCCCTGCCTTATCCGGATCAGACAGATCATCATCACTCTGAAATCCCGATTCAGTCACCCCGTGGTAATTCTCCTGGTCCCGCTGCCAGCTCCCGCCCGCAACCGCCGTCACAACTCCCTTTGCGACATGCCCCGAATAGCTGATTTGGGGATCGACCGTCCAGCACCGGTAGTTGTCATTCAGGTAGGTGCTTTGTCGTAACAAAGATGGGTCGGTGTAAATAGCCGGATTATACATGGAGGCTGGCGAACCAGTGAACTCTTTATACGCAAGATCATGATACCCTACATTCACCCGCAGATCAAGGCCCTTCGCCGCATGAAAACCCAGCTGTGCAGACATCAACAAATTGCGAAGGTCGTTCCGGTAACGCGAAGACAGATAAGCCAGTGGATTGAAGAATGTATTATTCGCAAAATTGTAGCTGCCGTCAGGATTGTATATTGGTGGCGCATCCGGAGCCGAATTGATCACCTCAGTGATCTGCTCCGACTGGATGGTATTGACACCCGCCACATAGGTTCCGGTCAGCCTCGCCGACAGCCTCCTGTCAGGCGACTCGCTAACAAAGCTCGCATGCGCCGACGCCTTCCTATTCTCTCCCCCGTCAGGAAAGATACTCGACTCACGATGATATCCCCCACCGGCAAAATATTGTATCCGGCTACCGCCTCCGGACAGCTGCAGCTGCGCGTCATCGACCCGCGTCGCCTTCCCCATTAAAAGTTTTGGCCAATTGGTATAGCGGGTCGAATCCCACACCCCATTGATATCATAATCCTTCGGGCCAACGCTAATGCCGTCATTCCTTTGCGCCTCATGCCGCATGGCAAGAAAGTCCGAAAGCCCCAAATATTTCGGGACCCTTGTCGCTTCCCCCACACCCGAATAGACATCGGCCGAAACCCTGACAGGTCCTTTTCTTCCCTTCTTCGTAGTGATCAGGATAACCCCATTCCCACCCTGCGATCCATAAATAGCCGTCGCATCGGCGTCCTTCAGCACATCGATGCTCTCGATATCCGCCGGATTGAACAGGTCTGTCACGCTCCCTCCAGCCAGATTCTGATTAGATTCGCTGAAAAGCAGCTTGAACTGCAGGCCAGCCATATAGGGTATGCCGTCGACAACATACACCGGCATGGTCCGGCTGGCAATGCTCCCGTACCCCCTCAGCGCAACTGAGTATGCGCCACCCTGCGCACCCGTCACCTGCTTGATCAGCAACCCAGGCACCAATCCCTGCATAGCGCTCAACGGATCACTCACCGGCTGCTTCGCGATATCGCTCCCCTTGATCGTCGTGACATTCCCGGTATTGAGACGGTTGCTGACCTTGCCATAGGCAATGGTCTGTATCTCATCCAGCGTCCCGCTGCCACGTTCCAGCAGAATATTAAGTATTAGATCATGAACCTCCACTTCTTTCGTCAGATATCCCGCATAAGACACCTGCAGCACGCTACCCTCCGCAACATCCTTAATGAAGAAACGACCCGAACTCCCAGTCATGACCCCGACATTCGTACCCTTGACCCACACAGACGCACCCGACAATGGCGTATTCCCATCCGCGGTATCCACGACAATGCCGGACACATCAATGCTTCCTCTCCCCGGCTCAACTACAATCCCCTTCTTCCTGTTGACCGGCCGCCTGACCCCTATGATCTTATTGCGGATCTCATAGGTAAACCCCTGCGGCTTCAGACACTTGTCCAACACTGCCGTAACCGGAACATCCTTCACATCCAGATCGACCCTGGCCGCCTTGTCAATATCATTCTGGTTGTATACAAAATCAAAACCGGTCTGCGCCTTGATCAGCTCAAACACCTTTTCCAGCGACATCCCCTTTCCCGAAATGCTTACCCGCTGGGAATATCCGCAGACACCCACCAGCAAGAACGCGATCACGAGACAAAAACAAACCTTTTTCATGACCAGCAGTTGATTGGTTACTAACGTGGTCCTGCAATTACCGTGATCTCCTTCCCCCTCACCGAAAAATGAACGTCCCCCGATATCTCCAGCCCATCCAGCAGCTCCTGCGGATCCTGCTTCCTCGTCATCACCCCCGAGAAAGGCGCCGGGCTGATAGATCCGCTATAGGTCACCGTTACATCATACCACCGCTGCAGCTGCCGCATGATGGATTCGATACCCTCCTTCTTGAACCGGAATTCCCCCTTCCGCCACGCCAGCACTTCTTCCATATTGGGCCTCACCACCTGCAACGCGCTATCTCCGCTCACCTGTTCTCCTGGTTGCAACACCACCTTCCCCCCTCCCACGACTACCCTAACCTCCCCCTCTACCAGCGTCGTCCTCATCTCTCGCTCGTCTCCATACGCCATGACGTCGAACGCGGTCCCCAACACCTCCACATCCACCCCCCTGCTCTTTAGATGAAAAGGCCTCGCCGCATCCTTACTGACCTCAAAATACCCCTCCCCTTCCAGCTCCACCACCCTGCTATCCTTCCCAAACACACTCGGATACCTCAGCGTACTATTGCTGTTCAGCCATACCCGGCTTCCATCCGGCAGAACGACCTGGAACATCCCCCCCTTATCCGTCGTCAGAGAATTTTCAGTATTGCCGGCGGCGCCGACCTGTCCACCAGCCGGGCCTTCATACACAAGCGTGCCGCTGTCCCGCTTGACGATGGCGCTCCCCCCATCCCTTGCTATCTCCCCCATCCCAGCCTTCCCCACAGCGATCTCCCTCCCATCCGACAGTCGCAGCAACGCCCCGGCGCTCAAAGGGAACACCCCTTCCACCCTGGGCTTCTCCTCCTTCCCCTGCATAAAGAAATAGCCCCCCACAAACACCAGCCCCGTCACTATCGCCGCCACCGCCAGCCCCATCAGCAACCGCACCGGCCTCGACACCAGCTGCCCTTCCCTCCGCGACAGCTTCGCCACCTGATCATCCAGCCAGCCTTTATTGCTAGCAAGCATCGCCGCATCCGTGTCCAGCCGCTGTTGTCGGCCGGTAAGCCACTCTTTATGCCACTCCTCCAGCTGCTCCAGCTCCTCGCGGGAAGCCCCCGCCTGCCAATCCAAAAAAGCACGAACCCGACCCTCCGGCTGGGACCAGCTCTCGCCCATATCCATCAAAAATTGCCTGGCTTCTGAAATATTCATGGGAAAAGATATCCTCCGCCCATATGGACGTAACAGTTCACCCCTTTTTCATTTTTTTTTGGAAATTTTTTTGCAAGCCTCTTATACCCACCAACAATCCCCCATTGGTGTCACTTTCCCGCTAATCCCACCAACAATAATAATGGATAAACATCTACCCCATGTCGGGCAAAATACTCCTTCATAAAGGAGACCGCCTTCCGAAGATTCTGGTGGACCCCCGATACCGAGATATCTAATAATGTCGCAATCTCTTCCAGCGACAGCTCCTGCACCGTACGAAGCTCAAATATCTCCCGGCGCCGCTCCGGCATCAGGTCCAGAGCCTTTTTTGCGAGAGCAAAATATTCCGAGGTAATAGTCTTTTCTTCAGCAGGGAACTGGGCGCCCGTCCAAAAGGAAGCCACCTCGTTCTCCCGGGTCTTCCCCGCCTCCCGGCTCCGGTAAAAGTCGGTCAGCGTATTACGGGTGACGATAAAAAGGAATTTCTCAAAACTCCGGACCGCGATCATCGCCTCCTTCCTCTTCCATATCTTCAAAAACACTTCCTGCGCCACCTCCTCAATGTCCGGCCGGCTAAAATTCAGGTATCGGGCCGTGTACTGATGAACGAGGGGCAAAAAGACCGTATACAGCTGCGCAAAGGCCGCCTGATCGCCATAAGCGACACGCTCCAGCAAAGCCCGCTCATCAATAACCGCCTCATTCATTGCAAATTGAACGTTTGGCATAAAAATAACCATTTATTTGACCCCTGCTGACATAAGGCTGTCACACCCCATAGTTTTCTTTGTATAACAAAACCATTTCAACCATGACAACAGCCACCACAGCATCCATCGCAACGCCCGTCGCCATCACCCCCGAAGCGCTCCTCGGAACCTGGCAGGGACACCGCCGCCTCACCCGCAAGGTGATCGAAACCTTTCCCGATGACAAGCTATTCACATATTCGCTAGGAGGAATGAGGCCCTTTTCCGAACTGGCCCTGGAGATGATCTACATGGCCGGCCCCGGCGTAGAAGGTGCCGCAACAGGCAAATGGGTCGGTTTCGACACGCTGGGACATCACAGCCCCGAGTCGCCAAAACCAGCCACGAAAGCAGCGCTTCTTGCTTATTGGGATGAAATTACAGAGATTATCGACTATACCTGGACGCAGTTTCCCGCCGGCCGGTTCCAGGAGATAGACAAATTCTTCAACGCCTATGATTGCCCCGTCTACGCCGGCATCCTCTATCTTATCGATAATGAAATTCACCACCGGGCCCAGGGCTATGTCTACCTCCGTAGCCTCGGTATAGAACCGCCCGCTTTCTGGGATAGATATTAATCGCTCAGGGCCACCACCCCGGTGGCCCTATTTTAATTCTTCATCAATTTCTTTTATTATCAATTCGCACTTGCGGAGCGCGATCTCATAGGCGTCGATATTTCCACTAAGCCCCTTCCCCTGCATATCCATCAACCTTATGATCGGCGCCCGCAACACCTCCTCCCAGTTTCCTCCCAGACCACTCGTGTCGATCTGTAGATGGTTGACAATATAAGGTATGATCAGCTGCTGCCGCGCAGAATTGAAATAATCATTCCTTCTCGTTATACGGGGAAAATCCTTTGTATACAGGTCGGTTATGTTCAGCAGCAGCTCCTTATTCTCGATGATCCCTAATTTACCGCTCGATTTCAGGGCTTCGTATCGGCTGATGCGTGGGTCGATCTGCGTATTGTCAAAAAAAACACCCTGGTACTTTTTAAGGCTGTCCCTGACCAGCGGCTGCCCCATATTCACCTTCACAAAATAGTCTGCCCCCCGCTGCCTCAACCTGTAGTCCGCCTCGTCATCCCTCATCTCCACCATATCCGCCTGCAGGTCTTTCTTCAGCCCCGCCAGGAATTCCCTCGCCTCGCTCCTGTCCTTCCGGCTCTCCGCCCAGTTATGGAACCAGATCGACAGACTCACCGCAAAAACAATGATCGCCACCTCCAGCGCTATCTCCCGTAATTTATGTTGCCACTTCATCGTCTTGTCCTTTACGACTTCGACAACCTTTTCAGTATGTTTGACAACTTCGAGCTCGGCCATAGAGTAAGTTAATGGTCAGCCCCAAATATACTTACCTTTACCCTTACTACCACACACGAATAAGCGGGCAATTCTACCTTCATTTCTTTCCCCTTCACACCCACCTGCTTCGTCACCGGCGCAACCATATCGGGGTGGTCAAGACTGTTCCTGTCCCCCGGATCATTCCCCGCCAGCACCGTCACCGCCGCGCCACCCTGGAACTTCCCATCCGCCAGCTTCACCGTTCTGCTTTTGACCTTATCCGAAAGATTCACCAGCTTGACGATCAGCTCCCCCTTCGGTTGATCCAGACAGGCCGTTCCCCAGCAGCTGTCCTGCCCCGTCAGCGAAGCCCCGCCCGCCAGCAGCGGCACCACCGCCGTACCCCTGTTTGTCGAGAATAGCTGCTGGATATAATAGTTCGGCGTTGCATAGCTGCGGGTATTATCGAACCATATCAGATCAGGCGTCCATTGCCAGCCCGTGACATGCGCAAACAAAGGCGCATAGGACGCCATCGTCACCACATCGGCATTCCGCTCGAGCCCCGTCATAAATGCGGCTTCCGCCAGCGCGGTTCGAAGATTGTTCTCATTCTTCAGACTACCGATGCGGTCGCTCTGCGCAGCATATTCCCCGACAAAGATCTTTGGTCCCTGCCGGTCATAGTTGTCATAGCGGACGGCATTCTGCAGGAACCACTCCGGCGGATTGTAGAAATGCTCGTCGATAATATCCACATGCCTGCTCCGCAAGACAGAATCGATATACTGGAATTCCTGCTTCTGCGGCGTATAGCCCGAACTACAGACCAGCTTCATATAGGGATATCGCTGCTTTATCGCCCGGGAGAACACCGCCAGCCGCTCGGCATACTGTGGTCCCCAGTTCTCGTTCCCCACACCCAGTAGCTTCAGGTCGAACGGTGCCGGATGTCCCAGCGCCGCCCGCTTCGCCCCCCAGGAGGTCGTAGAGGCGTCCCCATTGGCGAACTCGATCAGATCCAGCGCATCTTTGATATAGGGATCGAGCTCGTCCATCGGCACCACTTCCGCCGCATCGAACTGACAGGAAAGCCCGCAGTTCACGATCGGCAACGGCGCCGCCCCGATATCGGCACACAGCTGAAAATACTCATAGAATCCCAGCCCAAAACTTTCAAAATAATCCGGCGTCTGCCGCTGCGGCACATCGTCATTCCATATGCTCATGATCAGCTGCCGATCCTCCATCGGCCCGATGGTCTTCTTCCACTGATAACGATGTACTATATCCTTACCCTCTACGATACACCCGCCAGGGAAACGTAAAAAGCCCGGATGCAGATCGGCTAACAGCTGAGCCAGATCACTACGCAGTCCCCCCGGCCGCGCCTTCCAGGTCTCGGAAGGGAACAACGACACCCGGTCTATATCGAGCTGACCGCTACCCTGAAAACGCAGCAGCAGCCTGCCCGCCCCCGCCGTATCGGAAGAAGTAATACTAAAATGCTGCTCATGCCAGCTCGTATCTCCGGCGCTGATATCGATGGCCGCCTCCCCAAGAACATTTCCTTTGCTGTTCATGATCTCCGCAGTAACACCCACTCCGCTCCCCGCTGCTTTTCTGTATCTCAACATACCTTCATACTTCACCCCTTTTTTAAACCCCATCCCCTCATCAAACCCCTCATTGATCAATCCCACTTTATCCGTCGCCACCAGGTTCACCCGCATCAGCTTCGGATCAGCCACATTCACCTGTTCCTGGTTGATCACCATAAAGATCCCCGTCCTCACCCGCGCCGGCTGCGTCACCCATCCCATCATCGGCTTGGGAAAATCGAACGACGCATTCTTTACCATCTCCGCATACAATCCCCCATCCGCACCTCGGTTGATATCCTCAAAAAACAGCCCCCACATCGTAGGGGATATTGACGCCTTGATCTGACGGGCGCTTACTGTATATACATCCTGTGCACCGGCCCGGACAACGAGCCCAACACTCAGGATAACGGCAAGAAATCGTTGGTAGTACATACCTAAATTTACCAAATGCCCGAACATATAACTGTAAGATTTACATTTATAGGACATACCCGTTTATCCACCCAACCAACGCATCCTGCCGGCGGACAAACCCCTCACCTTCTCCATCGTCTCCCCGCGACCCTTCCCCCCTTTTCCCCATCCCCCCTCTCCCATTTTCCCCATCCTCCCTCTCCCATTTTCCCCTTCACCCCCATCCACCATTTTCCAAAAATTACCTAACTTCCACTATCAAGCTTGTCATATGATCTCCAATACCACCATGGCAACCGCCCTTTTCACCACCTGGTCCCCACTCTTCAATGGAAAAGATCTATCGGGCTGGACGCATGTCGGCCCCCGCAACATGAGCATCATCGTATTTTTCAAAGAAATCTCCGTACGTTATGCCAGATAATTCACCACAACCCAACTCTTCTAATTCTCCCCAACCCAATTCTTCCTACGATGCAATAGTCATCGGCTCCGGCATCAGCGGCGGCTGGGCAGCCAAGGAGCTCTGCGAGCTGGGTCTCAAAACCCTCGTACTCGAACGCGGCCGCAACGTCGTCCACAACAAAGACTACCCCACCGCCACCATGGCCCCCTGGGAATTTCCGCACCGCAAACAAATGCCGGAAAAATTCGTCAAAGAGAACCCGCTAATCACCACCGCGGCTGGCTTCGGCGAAGACACCGCCCACTTCTTTATAAAAGACCAGGACCACCCCTACGTCCAGGACAAACCCTTTGACTGGATACGCGGCTACCAGGTAGGCGGCAAATCCCTTATCTGGGGTCGCGCCTGCCCGAGATGGAGCCACTATGATTTCACAGCGCCCGCACGCTATGGCTACGGGATCGAATGGCCCATCAGCTACGAAGAGATCGCCCCCTGGTACTCGCACGTCGAACGCTTCTCCGGCATCTGCGGCAACAAGGACGGCCTCGAGGCCATGCCCGACGGTGAATACTTGCCGCCCTTCGAGTTCACCTGCGTCGAAAAACACCTCCAGCAGGAGATCAGCAAACACTACACCGACCGCTTCATGATCCAGGGCCGCTGGGCACAGCTGACAAAACCAAATCCCATCCACCTCCAGCAGGGCCGCTCCCAATGCCAGGCCCGCGACATGTGCATGCGCGGCTGCCCCTTCGGCGGGTACTTTAGCTCGGTCTCCTCCACACTGCCCTGGGCTGCAGCCACCGGCAACCTCACCATCCGTCCATTCTCCGTCGTCCACTCGATCATCTATGACGAGAAAAAGAACAAGGCCACCGGCGTCCGCATCATCGACACCAACACCAAAGAAGTATACGATTATTTCGCAAAAGTCATTTTCCTCAACGCATCCGCCCTCAACAGCAATCTGGTATTGCTTCATTCCACCAGCAACCGCTTCCCCAACGGACTGGGCAACGACAACGGACTCCTTGGAAAATACGTCGCGTTTCAGAACTACCGGGGATCCATGAACGGAACCATCGACGGCTTCCTCGACAAGTACTACTATGGTCGTCGCCCCTCGGAAGCGATGATGGCCAACTTCCGCAACCTGAAGAAGAACGACATGCCATTCGTCGGCGGCTATATGGCCTTCATGGGCGCCTGGCGCGGCTCACCCGACGGACACGGGCTGCCCGAACAGATCGGCGCCGATTACAAGAACGCCATGTCAGAACCCGGCGGCTGGGGAGTATATATGTATATGCAGGGAGAGACCATCCCGAAGGAGACAAATACCGTAAGCCTCAGCAAGACCGAAAAAGACCAGTGGGGCATCCCCCTCCTCGTCACCAACGTCAGCTACGACAACAACGACGAGCTCCTCCTCAAAGACTTTCTTACGCAAGGCCAGGAAATGCTCGACAAGGCAGGAGTAAAAAATATTACCACCAACGACAACCACTGGGCGCCCGGCAGGGATATCCACGAAATGGGTGGCTGCAGAATGGGCAAAGACCCCAAAACATCTTTACTAAATAATTATAACCAGCTGCATCACTGCAGGAACGTCTTTGTCACAGACGGAGCCTGCATGACCAGCACCGGCAACGCGAGCCCATCCATACTCTATATGGCTCTCACCGCCAGAGCCGCCAACTTCGCCTTCGCCCAATTAAAAAAAGGAGAGCTATAGTTTCACACCCAACCCACACTCCCGTCATCCTGACGATATTTCGTCATTTGACAATACCATGGTCGCAATTTCGCCATATCATACCCATCATCCCATATAACCATCTAAAAATGAGTCAGTTAAATTCAGGCACGTAATTAGACTAACAAAAGGAAATTTAGGAGCCATGAAAAAAACCGACTGCCTCACACTTTCATATTCTTCCAGAAACTCCAACACAAGCCCTTCCTTCGAAATAAAGACCCTCGAATCCATCACCGGGTACAGCGAGTCTGCCGGCACACCCGCATTCAGCCAGCACAATTTCCAGATCATCTGGTTCACCCGCGGCTCCGGCATCTTCCACGTAGACCTTCAACAATTCAACATCCTGTCAAGTCAGCTGTTCTGCATTCTCCCCGGCGAGGTACACCTCATCGAATCAGGAGAAGAGCTGGAAGGCTATGTCATCTCCTTTACCAAAAATTTCCTCAGCTCCGGCGACATCGATCCGGATATGCTCCACCACCCCGGTGGCATCACCCAGCTATTCGAACACTGCAAAGCCATCCAGGCCAGAAAAGATTCAATACCCGACATGGCGCTCATCATGGAAAGACTGCTCAAGGAATACAACAGCTCGGACGCCTTCCGGCTCGAGCTTCTCAAACGATATTTCAAGATATTTCTCATCTACCTCTCAAGACAGCTTGATACCAATGGTCCCCTGGCCAGCCACACCCGCACCGTCGGCCTCGTCCAGAAATTCATGGACCTGCTGAACAACAACTTCAAGGAAATGCGCATGGTCGCCGACTACGCCCGCGAGCTGGCCGTTACCCCCAACTACCTCAACGAAAGCATCAAAAAATCGACGGGCTACCCCGCATCCTACCACATCCGGCAACGCATCGCCCTGGAAGCCAAAAGACAGGCCGCCTACTCCGACGTCTGCATGAAAGAGATCGCCTACTACCTGGGCTTCTCCGACTCTGCCCACTTCAGCAAATTCTTCAAGAACACGACCGGAATGAATTTCACCGACTTCAAAAAAGAAAAATTCGCGATCCCCATGGCCTCCTGACCAACCCACCCCTCAACCCAGGGCGACCCACCAGTCACCTCCAACCCTCACCCTGGGGCGACTCACCCGTCACCTCTAACCCCCACCCCGGGGCGACCCACCCGTCCCCATCGGTCCCCCCACCAGGTCCCCTCATAATATACTCGTCACCTTCAGCGAAAGCATCACCAGATCACCGCTTTCCCGCTGCACCAGCACCTTGACCTTGGGGCCAATCGTCCTAAGCATCGCCTGGTAAGTCTGAAGATCCTGCTTCGCATCCTTATTGATCGCGATCACAACATCCCCCTCCCTGAACCCCGCCTTCTCCCCCGGAGACTCGGCCATGACGTCGGTAACAATGATCTTCCCCCCGATAAGGGCTATCGAGATCCCGCTATAGCTATAGTCGAACGGCTGACTAAAAGCCTCATTCGGCAGAATATAAATTTCCGAGCGGTCATAGTTCAGTATCAGGTTGAACCTCCGCAACAGATCATTCCCGATCAACCCCGCCAGCTGCGGATAGCTCGTCACATCATAGGCGTCTTCGAAAATATAGGTGGGTATCTGCCGAAAACGGAACGGGCCCAGGGAAAAATTTCTCAGCGTCGTCAGCTGCATCTCCGTCTTTCCCCCCAAACCCGCTCCTTCGATACGCACAGGCTTCTTCCGCTTGGGACTGAACACAGCACTATCCGTCGCAAAATTGGAAGAGAACAGCAGGCACAACCCAGCCCCCGTATCGAAATAAAAACGGCTTCTGACATCTCTCGCATCCGCCACCTGCCCCTCCAGCATCGGTAGCCCAAAAACCCGTGGTTTCAACAGATACCCACCCTTCGGGTAAGTGACAGGTCCCTTGGTATAAAGATCCATCCGTTGTTTGTCATAGTCCACCTTCACCAGGTACCGCGAGAACAGCGTATACCCAATGATCCCATCGATCTTCTCCCCATAAATGCTGCTCAGGATATCATAGTCGCAGACCTGCATGGAAAGACTGTCGATGGTAATGTCGCCAAGATGCAGCGACTGACTGTCTGCCAGGCGCTGCGGACACACGCCGGCCACTCCGTGAATAAAAGCCGACCCCTGCCGTACAGCCAGCCCAAAACGGACCGCCGTCACCGAATCCAGCGAGACACTCCCGCATCCCGTATCGAAAATAAAATTGAGGCTATCGGGAAAGCCATCGATCCTCGCCTTCCCGATGATGATCCCCCCAAAAAGTACCCGAAAATGGATACTCGTCAGATAACGGCTCGCCGGTGATCCATCGTCGCCCCGCTGCTCAGATCGGAATTCTGTAACAAACGCGACATCATCCTGCGCAGCCACCGGCCGGAACACGCCGGCCGACAGTAAAAGAACAATGAGTATAAGCAATCGCATAGCATGGCGTTTTCAAATTAACCATTCCCTTCCTCACACCACCAATTCACATAAAATGTTGACAGTCAAAGACAATCTCAATTCCGGGAGAATTTGCGGAATTTTGTATAAAATTGAGCAACAGAGTGGACAAAAGCGATTCACCCGCTATTCATGTTGGTACAAGTTGGTACAAGTCCATCAGGCGCACGAACAACGCTAATTTTACGTGACCATTATTCTCAATTACTATGCACACCGATGAAACACTGATCCCACATGTAATACGACTCTACGAGGAAAAAACAGGCTGGGGCGACAGCGCGGGCTGGACCAACCAGGACTTCCTTCGCCTCAGCGACCTCATCCGCGAACACACTGGCGTCACCCTCAGTCACGTCACGCTGAAAAGGGTCTGGGGAAAGGTCAAATACGACAGCCTGCCCAATACCCACACGCTCAATACCCTGGTCCAGTTCCTCGGCTACGGCAGCTGGCGCGATTTCTCGGTCCGCAACGCCCTGCCATCGCCCCCAACCCCGATCGAAACGCAGCCGACACCTACAATACCACCAACTCCATCGGAGCCACCAACTCCATCGGAGCCACCAACCCCACTAACGCCATCGAAGCCACCAACCCCGCCAACCCCATCAAACCCATCGGAGCCACCGACCCCACAACCGGCAAAACCGGCCCTCCTTCCCAACCGTCCGATCCTTAAAAAAGTCTGGATATTCATACCCATCTTTATACTCCTCCCGCTGCTGTTGGTTTTACTACGCGGCCAGCAGCCCTCACCACAACCCCGTGACTACGCCTTCAGCAGTAAAAAGGCCATCACCTCCGGCCTGCCCAACTCGGTCGTCTTCGACTATGACGCCACCCGCTCACCCGACGACTCAGTCGTCATCCAGCAGTCCTGGGATACCACCCGCCGCGTAAAAGTTTCGAAGACCGATCACCAGCATACTTCAGTTTATTACTACCCCGACTTCTACCACGCCACCCTCCAGGTGCACAACCACGTCGTCAAGACCCACAACATCCTCATCGGCTCCAACGGCTGGCTGCCCCTGGTCGAACAGGACCCGGTCCCGGTCTATTTCAAAAAAGAAGAGGCCATCCACGACGGTAAGATCAGCCTCTCGATAGACCAGATCAAACAAAAGAATATCCAGCTCCAGCCCTCACCCCCCACCGTTATGATCACCAACGTCCGCGACTTCGGTGATATCTATACCGACCACTTCACCTTCGAGACCTCCTTCAGGAACGACTACTCCGAAGGCTCCGCCGCCTGCCAGCTCAGCCGCATCTACCTCCTCTGCGAAGGCACCGCCATCTGGATACCCGTCTGCTCCAAAGGCTGCATCTCCACCGTCGACCTCTTCTTCACTTATTATTATACCTCCGGCAAACGCGAAGACCTATCCGCTTTCGGCGTCCCCAACCCCAACGACTACGTCAAGCTCCGCATCGAATCCGACAGCGGCCAGGCAAAGATCCTCGTCAACGACAAGCTCGCCTATACGGTCAAACGCCATATCATCCGAAGCAGGATCATCGGCATCATGTACCGCTTCCAGGGCACCGGCTCGATCGACTACGTCTCCCTGTCCAGCGGCAAAGCCTCCTATCGGGATGACTTCAACTAACCCCACCAACCACCACTATCAATTCTCCCACCAACCTCCACTATCAACTAAACCCGCCAACCTCCATTATCAATTCCCCCACCAACCTCCACTATTAACTAATAAACAAATAGTTACAATAATATTTAATCATTTGATTAAAAAACTTGTTTAAATCAATCCGCCACTCTACCTTTGTCTTGTGAAAGCACAAAAACAAAGAGCACGCCGGTCCTCAAAAGCCGACCCCATCCAACAGGCCTCAACAGAAGAAAAGATCAAAGAGGCCGCCCGAAAACTCTTTACACACAAGGGCTTCGCCGCCACCCGTACCCGCGACATCGCCGACGAAGCCGGCATCAACCTTGCCCTGCTGAACTATTATTTCCGAAGCAAACAAAAACTGTTCGACATCATTATGATGGAGAACTTCCGACACTTCATCAAAGGCATCTCATTCAGCTTCCTCGCAGAATCCATCCCCCTGGAACAACGACTGAGCAAGGTCGTGAACATGTACATCGACTTCCTTACCGAAAACCCCGACCTGCCCCTGTTCATTCTCAACGAACTGCGCAACAACCCCGACCAGCTGGCAGCCGGCATCGAAAGCGAGATAGGACCCAGCCGCGCCCAATTCTTCGGCCAGCTCAAACAAGCTGCAGCCAACGGCCTCATCGGCATCAACCCCGTCCACCTTATGGCAAACCTCGTAGGCCTCACCGTATTCCCTTTCGTCGCCCGCCCCATCCTGCAAAAAGTGGCAGACGTCGATGACACCCAGTTCAACGAGCTCATGCAACAACGGAAAGAGCTCATCCCCCTATGGCTAAAAGGCATGCTCCAAACACCCCAACCACCTCAATCCAAACCTCAAACACCCCCGTCACCCCAATCCCAACCACCTCAATCCAAACCTCAAACACCCCCGCCACCCCAATCCCAGCCCAACACCCAACAACCCGAAACACCTAAATAAATTCCCGCGGGTCACCACCCCCGCACCGACTCAATTTTTTTTGCCCAAAAATTAATCAAATGATTAAATCAAATGTTTTACTGCTGCTGCTCTTCGCTTACCACGCAAGCACAGCCCAGGATACGACCCGATCCACCAGCCCGGGAGCCACCCCCACCAGCCTTACCCTCTCCCAGTGCTACACCCTCGCGGAAGCCAACTACCCCCTCACCCGCCAGCGCGCCCTCATCCAAAAAACAAAGGAATACTCAATAGAGAACATCGCCAAAGGCATCTACCCCCAGTTCGCCGTCAACGGCTCCGCGACCTATCAGTCGGACGTGACGAAGATCGCCATCCCGCCAGCGGCCGGCATCAACCTCAACATCCCCACCGTATCAAAAGATCAGTACAAACTCTACGGCGAGGTCTCCCAGACACTCACCGACTTCGGCATCAACAAACAACGCCGGGCCATCAGCCGCACAGACGGCGACCTGCAGGAACAGAACCTCGACGCCCAACTCTACCAGCTGAAAGACCGCATCAACCAGCTCTTCTTCGGCATCATCCTCATCGACGGACAGCTGCAGCAAAACAAGCTCGCCGAAAAAGACGTCCAGACCGGCATCAACAATACCCAGGCCGCCATCGCCAACGGGACCGCCTACAACAGCAGCCTCAACAAGCTCAGGGCCGAGCTGCTGAAAACCAACCAGCAGGCCATCGAACTAAAAGCCTCCAGGAAAGCCTATACCGATATGCTTTCTCTCTTCATCAACCAGCCCATAACAGAAACAACTACCATCATACGACCGGCCGCACCCACGCTTACCGACTCCATCCGTCGACCAGAACTGAGAGCCTATGACCTGCAGCTGCAATCCTACGCCCAGCAGAGCAAGCTCACACGACTGAACACATACCCCCAGCTGAACGCCTTCTTCCAGGGCGGCATGGGCAAACCAAACCCGGTCAACTTCCTGTCTACCCAGCTCAGTGGTTATTACCTCACCGGCATCCGGTTGACATGGAACTTCGGCAATATCTATACGTCCAGGAAAGAACAGCTCATCAACAGGAACAACCAGGAAATGACCCGCGCCGAACGAAGCACCTTCTTATTCAATACGCAACAAACGTTGAAACAACAGAACGCAGACATCGATAAATACCAACAGCTCATCACCAACGACAACGAGATCGTCGACCTGAGAGAGTCCGTGAGCAAGACCTCCGCCGTCCAGCTGCAGAACGGCGCCCTTACCGCCAACGACTACCTCCTCGACATCAACGCCGCAGCCCAGGCCCGGCAGGACCGCCTCGTCCACGAGATACAGCTGCTGCTTTCCCAATACAACCATCAAACAACTTCCGGCAATCAATAACCGCCCCCGGACCAAAAAACAAAAAGCCAGTCACAATACACCAAACGATATATCATGAAAAAGATACTGACAACAACCCTCCCCTTCCTTATCTTGTTAAATACCGCCTGCAATAACAACAAGATCCAGACAGACGCCTCCGGTGTATTCGAATCGGACGAGGTCATCGTCTCGGCTGAACAGAACGGTAAGCTGCTCTCTTTCCCCATCCGGGAAGGCGACACCCTCGCCAAAGGCGCCATCATCGGCCAGATCGACATGTCCAACACGCAGCTGCAAAAACAACAGATAGAAGCCTCCATCGCTGCCCTCCGCCAAAAAACAACCAACCCCACACCCCAGATCGACCTCATCCGACGCCAGCTCGCCGTCCAGCAATCCCAGCTCGACCAGCAGCTGCGCGAAAAGACCCGTACCGAGAACCTCCTCAAGGCCGACGCCGCCACGCAAAAACAATTAGACGACATCAACTCCTCCATCGACCAGCTCCAAAAACAGATCGCCGTCAGCAAACAACAGATCGCCCTCGATAACTCCAATATATCCACGCAGAACCGGACGATCTACAGCGAACAGGGTCCCCTCGAAAAATCCGCCGCCCAGATACAGGACCTCATCGACAAAGGCCGCGTCATCAATCCTCTCAAGGGCACAGTCCTTATTAAATATGCGCTCCAGGGTGAGATGACCACCACTGGCAAAGCGCTTTACAAAATAGCCAACCTCGACACGCTCACGCTGCGGGCCTACGTCACCGGCTCACAGCTTACCCAGGTCCGCCTCGGCCAGCCCGTCAAAGTCTACACCGACCAGGGCTCCGACAAATACAAAGAATACCCCGGCGAAGTTTTCTGGATCAGCGATAAATCCGAGTTTACCCCCAAGACCATCCAGACCCGCGACGAACGCGCCAACCTCGTCTACGCCGTCAAGATCCGCGTCAAAAACGACGGGTATCTCAAGCTGGGCATGTACGGCGAAGCCAAATTCTAACCCAACCACCGTCAACCGATCAACCAACCCCGTGGACAACGTAACCACATCACCGGTGAACCAAACACTCCACACCATGATCAATCTAACCAACATAAAAAAATCCTATAACAAAGGTCGGGTCCCCGCGGTCAGCAACATCAATCTCTCGGTCGATCGCGGCGAACTGTTCGGCCTCATCGGCCCCGACGGAGCAGGCAAAACAACCCTCTTCCGCATCCTCACCACCCTCCTCCTCCCAGATGAAGGCACAGCCACCGTCGACGGCCTCGATGTGGTGAAGGATTATGCACAGATACGCAACCGCGTCGGCTACATGCCCGGCCGCTTCAGCCTCTACCAGGACCTCACCATCGAAGAGAACCTCAACTTCTTCGCCACCGTCTTCGGCACCACCATCAAAGAGAATTATCACCTGATAGAAGATATATACAAACAGATCGAACCGTTCAGGGACCGCAGGGCAGGCAAACTATCAGGAGGCATGAAACAAAAGCTTGCCCTCTGCTGCGCCCTGATCCACAAGCCCACGGTCCTGTTCCTCGACGAACCCACCACCGGCGTAGACGTAGTCTCCCGCAAAGAGTTCTGGGACATGCTCCAGCGGCTCAAGCGGGAAGGCATCACCATCCTCGTATCCACCCCCTATATGGACGAGGCCAATCGCTGCGACCGCATAGCCCTCATACAAAAAGGCACCATCCTTTCCATCGATACCCCCAAAGGCATCGTAGACGCCTTCCCCCAAAACCTCTTCGCCGTCCGCTCAACAAAGACACACCAGCTGCTGAGAGACGTGAGAGACTTCCCCGATACCGATACCTGCTTCGCCTTCGGGGAATCCCTCCATGTCACCTTCAAAGGCGACCCCCAGCCGCTGATACCCTATTTAAAAGAAAAAGGCCAGACCGACGCGACAATGGAAGAGATCACCCCCGGCATCGAAGACTGTTTCATCCATCTATTAAAAAACTAGTACTATGGCTCCAGTCATTTCCACCAACCAACTTACAAAGCGCTTCGGCCAGTTCATTGCCGCAAATGCCCTTACGTTCGAAGTTGACAAAGGAGAAATATTCGGTTTCCTCGGCGCCAACGGCGCCGGCAAGACCACAGCCATGCGCATGCTCTGCGGCCTCTCCATCCCTTCCTCCGGAAAAGCCACCGTCGCAGGCTTCGACGTGTATACACAGACTGAAAAGATCAAACAGAACATCGGCTACATGAGCCAGAAATTCTCCCTCTACGACGACCTCACCGTAGCCGAGAACATCCGTTTCTACGCCGGCATCTACGGCATGAGCACCCCCGCCATCAAGGCCAAGACCAACGAGCTCCTGCAGGAGCTGCAGCTCGAAAAAGAAGCAAAGACCCTCGTCAGAGCGCTCCCCCTCGGCTGGAAACAAAAACTCGCCTTCTCCGTCGCCATCGTCCACGAACCCGACATCGTCTTCCTCGACGAACCCACAGGCGGAGTAGACCCCGTCACCCGCCGCCAGTTCTGGGACCTCATCTACGCCGCTTCCGACAAAGGCGTCACGGTCTTCGTCACCACCCACTATATGGACGAGGCCGAATACTGCAACCGCGTCTCCATCATGGTGGACGGCGTCATCGCAGCCCTCGACAGCCCGGCAAACCTCAAACAACAATTTAGCGCGAACAATATGGAAGACGTCTTCTATGAGCTCGCCCGCAACGCCAAACGTAAAGCCGATTAATAGGACGCAAACTCCGCGAATGTCTCCAATGAAATAATTACCTTGATATGCGCCAACTCATCACCTTCATCCGAAAAGAATTCCTGCACGTCTTCCGCGACCGCAAGACCCTGCTCATGCTCTTCGGACTACCCATCGCCCAGATCGTCCTCTTCGGATTCGCCCTCTCCAACGAGATAAAGAACTCCCGCATCGCCGTCGTGGACTACAGCAAAGACGCCTCAACCACCCGCCTCATCAGCAAGATCGCCGCAAGCGACTATTTCGACATCCAGCGCAGTCTGGCCGGCGCTGAACAGCTGCAGGCCGCATTCAAAAAGGGAGATATAAAAATGGCCGTCATCTTCCCTGCGAACTTTGGCGACGACCTCATGCATACCGGGAAGGCGACCATGCAGGTCATCGCCGACGCCTCCGACCCTAACCAGGCCACGACGATCACCAACTACCTCAGCCAGATCGTCACCGACTATAACACCGAGCTGGCAAAGGACGCCGGCCAGCCCATGCAGATCAACCCCGAGACGCAGATGCTCTATAACCCCGAGCTGCGCGGCGCCCCCAACTTCGTCCCCGGCGTAATGGCCCTCGTTCTTATGCTGGTCTGTACCATGATGACATCCGTCGCCATCGTAAAGGAGAAAGAGCTCGGAACAATGGAAATACTCCTGGTCTCCCCCTTCAAACCTGTTTATATCATTATCTCCAAGCTGGCGCCCAACCTCCTCATCTCCGTACTGAATCTTTTTATTATCCTTTTGCTAAGCTGGCTCTTCCTCGACCTGCCGGTAAAGGGAAGTCTTCTTTTACTCGTGACATCCAGCATCCTCTTCATCCTTACCTCACTTTCTATAGGCCTGCTCCTGTCTATCAACGCTAAGACACAACAAGCAGCCATGATGGGCTCGCTGATGGGCATGATGCTCCCGACGATGCTGCTCACCGGCTTCCTGTTCCCGATAGAGAACATGCCCCTCGCCCTTCAGATACTGTCCAACCTCGTGCCTTCCCGATGGTACTTCATCATCGTCAAGCGCGTAATGCTGAAAGGCCTCGGCATCACCGCCGTCTGGAGAGAGATGCTGATCCTCACGGGCATGTGCCTCCTTCTTTTCACAATAAGTCTCAGGAAATTCAAGATCCGGTTACAATAACAACTATACCAACAATGCGAACGCTCATCTTCCTTCTCGAAAAAGAATTCCGCCAGATACTGCGCAACCCGCAGATACTCCGGACACTGCTGATCGCCCCGGTGATCCAGCTGATCCTCCTTCCCCTCGCCGCCGACTATTCGGTAAAAAATATTTCCCTGGCCGTCGTAGACAACGACCACTCCCCATTCTCCCAACGACTGATCAACAAGATCACCGCCTCCGGCCACTTCCGGCTCACCGGCTATGCACCCTCCTACCCCGAGGCCCTCAAAATGGTCGAAGAGGATAAGGCCGATATCGCACTCCAGATACCGATCCACTTCGAACGCGACCTCGTACGCGAGAACAACAAACAGCTCTACATCGCCATCAACGCCATCGAAGGCACCAAGGCCAACCTCGGCGGCGCCTACCTGGCGACCATCATCCGCGACTACAACTCCGACATCCGCCTGCGCTGGCAGTCCGCGCCTACCCAACCTGCCCCACCCCAACCTGCCTCACCCCAACCTGCCTCCCAAACCACCTCCACCCCCTCACAGTCGGAACCCCCTCAAATCGACGCCGTCTCCTCCAACTGGTACAACCCCCTCCTCAACTTCAAGCTCTACATGGTCCCCGCCATCCTGGTCGTCCTCGTCACCGCCATGGCCGCCATGCAGTCCGCCTTCAATATCGTACAGGAAAAAGAGAGCGGCACCATCGAACAGATCAATGTCACCCCTATCAAAAAACATATTTTCATTCTCGGAAAAATGATCCCCTTCCTCGTCCTCGGCATCATCCTCTTCACACTGGGACTCCTGGTAGGCTGGATATTCTATGGAGTAGTGCCCGTAGGCAGTCTTTGGGTTCTCTACGCCTCCCTCATCGTCTACCTGTTCGCCATGCTCGGCCTCGGTCTCCTCCTCGCGACCTATTCCGCCACACAACAACAGTCAATGTCCCTCGCCTTCTTCTTCATCAATATCTTCAACATGATGAGCGGAGTGTTCACCGCCGTGGACAGCATGCCCGGCTGGGCCCAGGCCATCGTATCCACCTTCCCCCCCAGCCACTTCATAAAGATTATGCGCATGGTCGTCCTCAAAGGCAGCGGCTTCAACGACATCATCTGGCCCCTCACCGCCATGGCCCTCATCGGACTCTTCCTCAATACCTGGGCCGTCCTCAATTACCGAAAAACCTCCTAAAACCAGTGCGGCCGCCAAACCCTCCCCCAAAAAAAACGGCCCCGAAAGGGGCCGCACCATTTATAAGCTCACACCCCTCTTCCAGGGTATAAAATCGTCCTGCACATGCCGCACGGCCGCCACCTGCGTCTCCCCGCTCGCCACACCGATCACATAATCCAGTATCCGCGCACCGGCCTCCTGTATCGTCTCCTTACCCTCGATGATCGTACCCGTATTGATATCCATGATATCCCGCATCCGGTCAAAAAGCGCCGTATTCGTCGCGATCTTTACCACCGGAGCCACAGGATTCCCCGTCGGCGTCCCCAGACCCGTCGTGAACAGTACGATATTCGCACCGCTGGCCACTTCCGCCGTAGTCGACTCCACATCATTGCCCGGAGTGCACAACAAATTCAATCCCGGCTTGGTCACCTTTTCCGGATAATCCAGCACCGCCGTCACCGGTGATGTGCCGCCCTTCTTCGCCGCACCCGCCGACTTGATCGCATCCGTGATCAGCCCGTCCCGGATATTCCCCGGCGAAGGATTCATATCAAAACCAGAGCCCACCGCCTTAGCCCGTTCATTATAGGTCCGCATCAGGCTCGAAAACCGTTCCGCCGTCTCTACATCCATACAACGGTCGCTCAGGTTCTGCTCCACACCACACAGCTCGGGGAATTCCGACAGGATCACCGATCCTCCCAACGCCACCAGCAGGTCCGACGTATAACCTATAGCCGGATTCGCCGATATACCCGAGAACCCATCCGATCCGCCACACTCCAGTCCGATACACAGCTTGCTCAGCGGCGCCGGCTGCCTGCTCTGCTGATTGGCCAGGATAACACCAGCAAAGGTCTGCTTTATCGCTTCCGACAAAAGCGCCGACTCCTTTCCAATTTTCTGCTGCTCGAGTATATACAGCGGCTTGGCAAACTGCGGCGACCTCTTCTTGATCTCCTCTTCCAGCATGCTTACCTGCGCATTCTGACAGCCCAGGCTCAATACTGTCGCCCCAGCCACATTCGGATGGGTAATATACCCGGCCAGCAGCCCGCACAGCGCCTGCGCATCCTGCCTCGTTCCACCGCACCCGCCGCTATGATTCAAAAATTTTATCCCATCCACATTCGGGAATAACCGCTGGTTCTCATTACCGGCATAGTCGGCCTGCAGATCAGCTTTCAGTATCTCCTCCACGCTCTTCCCTGCCCGATATAATTCCACCAGCTGCTTCGACTGCCGCTGATAGCTCCTGTTCCTTCCATATCCCAGATCAGTGACCAGCGCCTGCTGCAACACATCCAGGTTCCTGTTCTCACAGAATACCATCGGTATCACCACCCAGTAATTCGCCGTTCCCACGCTGCCGTCCGCACGATGATACCCGTTAAAGGTCCTGCCCTTAAATGCCGATGTATCCGGTGTAGCCCAGTTCGTATGCCTGTCCCCGATAGTAAAATCATTGGCCGCATGCTTCACATTGGCCGTGCTGATCAATCCCCCCTTCTTTATCGCCTGCTGCGCTTTTCCCACCAGTACGCCGTACATGATGATCGAGTCGCCCGCCGCCAGATCCGTCGTAGCAAACTTATGCTTCGCCTTCACCAGCTCCTGTATAACATATTCCTGACCTTCGTAGTTAACGGTCATCCCTTTTTCAAGATTGACCAACGCCACCAGCACATTGTCTGCCGGATGGACCTTTAGAATAATTTGAGCACCCATAAACTTATTTTTTTAGATTCAGTTGAGCCAGCGCCGCCGCCGCCCCTTTATTCATCAATGCATCGAGAGCCTCCCTGACCGCCTCTTCAAATCCCGGCACATCCGTCAGGTCAGCCCCCCAAAGCCCCTGATCGCTCAAAGCCGTGTTCACCACTTCCGAAGGTTCCTTCAACCACAGGTCTTTGAAATAACCCGCCCTGTCATCCGTCACCGGACCCGGCTGGCCCCGCATGAAAAGCAGGTAGGCGGCAAAACCGAGCACCATATGGGGCGGAGGCGTCGGCTGATAGTGTTTCAGCAACACCGGTACCACCCGCATCCGGATCTTCGAAGTATACTGCATCGTAATGCTGATCCACTGATGTTGTATATGCGGATTGCGGAATCGATCCAGCACCTTCAGCCCAAAATCCCTCGCTTCCGAAAGCGGCAGCTCATACGGAATATTCGGAGCGATCTCCTTCAGCATCAGATCAGATACGAAACCAGAAAACGCCTGGTCATCCATCGCACTCTTCACCGTCGGGAAACCCGCCAGCACGGCCAGCCCGCAGCTCAGCGTGTGCGTCCCGTTAAGCAACCGCAGCTTCAGCTCCCGGTATATCTCGATGTCCGGGGCGATGATCACCCCTGCATCCGCGCCCGCAAACGAAAGTACCTGCTTCACCTTCTCATCCCCCTCGATCGCCCAGAGACGATACACCTCCGATATGGAAAGCAGATCATCTTTATAACCCAGATCGCGCTCCAATTGTTGCAGCGTCGCAGCATCAGGCTTGCCGGGAACGATCCTGTCCACCAGCGAGCTGCACCACCGGCACTGCTCGTCCATCCAGGCCAGGAATCCCTCCTCCAGCTGATTGAAGTTCGCCAGCTGTTTCACGATGCCAGCCAGCTTCTTCCCGTTATCGACGATCAGTTCGGTAGGTATGATCACCATCCCGCTGTCCGCGCTTCCGGAAAAGGCCTTATAGCGCTCATAAAGAAAAGCCAGCAGCTTCCCCGGAAAAGACGCCGGCACCCGCTCTTCTATCTTTTCTTCCACCAGCTGTATGCCCACCTCCGTCGTGTTGCTGACGACGATCTGCATCTCCGGTCTGTGCGCCAGCTTCAAAATATCGGACCACCCATCCCGGGCCGATAACACCCGGCTGATGGCGCTGCAAATGATATTCTCCTCCACCTTCTTCCCTTCTTCGATACCGCGAACACACAGCGTATAAAGGCCGTCCTGCCGGTCAAAAGCGCCCGCATCACCGGAATCCGTCGACTTCACCACCACGACCCGGCCGCCAAAAAGCCCCTGCCGGTTGGCCTTATCGATAAAATAATCCGGCAATCCCCGCAGCAGCACTCCGGTACCAAATTGCAATACTTTCTCAGGCAGAGCAAATATCTCCGCCGAAGGCTTGACAATACCCGGCGCCTTTATCGACGCCAGCGTCTCTTTTGAAAGATTCATTATCCTTTATTATTTTCTTTTAAAAACCCGCCACCCGGCAGCAACCTCACCTACCTCGCCCCGGCCTCACGCAATACCTCACGCGCGATCTTCAACGCCTTCAGCGTATTCTCATACAACAATTCATAATTCTCATTCTTCAGAACATCCTTGCTGATCAGCTTACTCCCCAGTCCAACAGCACAAACCCCTGCCTTTACCCATGCCCGGATATTGTTCTCGTCGATCTCCACCCCACCCGTCGGTATGAACAGCTGGTCCTGAAATAATTCACGGATAGAGCTCACGAATTCCGGTCCGAGAATATTCGCCGGAAATATCTTGATCAGTGCCGCCTTATGCCGCTGCGCCATATAGATCTCGCTCGGCGTCATACAACCCGGCACCCACAGCAATCCTGCCTCATCAGCCACCGCCGCCACCTCCGGATTCACGATCGGAGCCACGATAAAGTCCGCACCCGCAGCAATAAACGCCCGGGCCTCATCGGCTGATTTTATGGTCCCGATTCCCAGGTACAGATCGGGCGCCTCGCTCGCCAGCGCCTTCTTCAACATCGAAAAATTATCCAGCGCAGCTACCCCTCTGTTGGTATATTCCACCGCCCGCACACCCGCCTTATACAAAGTCCGCATCACTGCCAGACATACCGAAGGACTCTCCCAATAGAACAGCGGCAGGATCCCCTGCCCAAGAATACTCTGTAAAATGACTTTCTTATCGTTCATAAGCTGACATAAATTTTTTAACGTCCGCAGCAGGCATATCCGTAGCGTCGCTCGGAATATATAATTTCTGATAGGCCGCCGCCGTAGCGAATTCCAGCGTATCCTGCACCGGCTCACCGTTATAAAGACCCCGGATCAGCCCGGCCATATAACAATCTCCGCTACCCACCTTGTCCAGTATCTTCTCCGAAACATACTCCACGCTGTTGTACAGCTTCCCGCCCGTATAAAGAGCCGTGTAATATTGTATGCCACCCGCACCCTGGTCAAATCGGAACGTATTGGCCACATATTTTACCCTCGGGAACTGCTCCATAATTCGCTGGCTGCTCATCAGCGCGTGCGGCAGATAATCGCCCGCAGCAACAAGCTCTTCGTCTACAGGTATCCCCAGCATCTTCTCCGCCGCCCAGAGATTGCCCATCACCAGGTCGCAGTGCTGCACCAGCCCCGGCATCACCTCCACCGGCGCAACTCCATACTGCCACAGCTTGGCCCGGTAGTTCAGGTCAACCGAGATCGTCAGCCCCTTCCGCGCAGAAGCAGCCTCCAGCAATTCCTTGCATACAGAAGCCAGCTCTGCGCTCAACGCCGGTGAAATGGCGCTGAAATGAAGCCAGCCCACATCCTCCAGCACAGCATCCCAATCCACTGCCCCCGGCCGGAGAGCCGCAAAAGCCGAATGCGCACGATCATAAATGACACTCGCATTCTTCAGGTCCTTCCCCTTCGGCAAAAAATACAAACCCAGCCTGTCCCCCTGGTAAAGAATGCGCGAGGTATCAACCCCCTTCTCCTCCAGGTAAGCCGCCAGCTGACGACACAATAAATTATCCGGTAAAGCGGTGAAATAGGCCGAAGGCACCCCCCAGAGCGCCAGCGCCGTTGCCACATTGGCCTCCGCCCCACCTACATAAAAAGGCAATACATTCTCCTTTACCCAAAGACCATCCGCATCCGGACAGATCCGCAACAACAGCTCACCAAAACACAGAACTTTTTTACTCACAGGTCAGTCATGTTTTATAATACAACAATTGCCCGGCCGGTCACCACCGTCCGGATCTCACAATTCAACCATAGCTTTTATCACCCCATTCGCAGGGTCCAGCCATCCGGCAAACTCATCCTTCACCCTGTCAAACCCTACCCGATGCGTTATATAGGTCGTCGGATCGATCAACCCCCGCTTCATCGAATCGATCACCTTATCAAAATCTTCCCGTGTCGCATTCCGGCTACTCATCAGCGTGGCTTCCCGTTTGTGAAATTCCGGATGGCTAAAACTTATCTCTCCCTTCTGCAGTCCCACCAGCACATACCTGGCGCCATGCGCCATATATTGAAAGGCGTCATTGATGGCCTTCCGGCTACCCGTGGCGTCGATCACCACCGTAGGCATATCCCCACGCGTGATCCGCCTCAGCTGCTCGAGGGGTTCCGAAGAAGACGCATTTACCGTATGCAATACGCCCAGCCGCTCGCGACAGAACTCCAGCCGCGCATCATTAATATCCATTGCAATAACCTCTCCACCGGCGATCCGCGCAGACTCCATTGTCCCCAGTCCTATAGGCCCCGCGCCCACAACCAGCACGAATTCTCCCGGCTGGATCCCCGCACGGCGAACCGCATGCGCACCGATCGCCAGCGGCTCCACCAGCGCCAGCTGATCATGATTCAATCCATTGCCATGCACCAGGAACTCCGATGGCACCGACAAGTATTCCACCATTCCCCCGTTAACATGCACGCCACAAACCTTAATGGTAACACAACAATTGGGCTTGCCGTTCCTGCAGGCGATACAATGTCCACAGTTAAAATAAGGGATGATCGTCACCGCCTCTCCTATCACAAATCCATGCGCCTGGTCCATATCCACCAGGTCCCCCGCCAGCTCATGTCCCAGTATCCTCGGATATTCAAAAAAAGGCTGTGTTCCCTCGAACGCATGCAGGTCAGTCCCGCAAATCCCGATCCTCCTGATCTTCAATATCGAATGCCCGGGCTTCCCGATCGGCGCATCCCCCTCCTGGTACTCAAACACGCCGGGCTTTATACAAACTAATGTCTTCATTCCTTTTAAAATTAAATTTTACCCACACCCTACCCCAAAACCCTCACCTCCCGTTCCCCCGCAACGGTCACTCGGTCCACCCACTACGCATTGGCAAGAGCCCTGTCCAAATGCACATACCCCCCATCCACATGTATCAGCTGCCCCGTCGTATGACTCGACGCCTCCGACAACAGGAACACCGTCATATTCGCAATCTCCTCCGAGGTCGTCATCCTGCTTCCAAGCGGTATCTTCGCCTCTATCTCCTTTAGCTTCCCACCCGGATCAGGCAGCGTCTTGATCCACTTCTCATACAATGGCGTCCAGCATTCCGCGACTACGATAGCATTCACCCGTATCCCATACTTCAATAATTCCACCGCCCACTCCCGCGTCAGCGCATTCCTCCCGCCATTAGCAGCAGCATAAGCAGAAGTCCCACCCTGTCCCGTCTCAGCGGTCTTGCTGCTGATATTCACGATAGCCCCCTTCGAAACCTTCAGCGCCGGCAACGCATGATGCGCCAGCAGATAGTAATGCACGAGGCTCTTGTGCAGACTGGCCATGAAAGCCTCATAGCTACCATTCTCCAGCCCCACTCCATCATTCACCCCGGCATTGTTCACGAGCCCGTCGATGCGTCCGCACCTGTCCATGATCGTCTTTATCGCCGCAGCACACTCCTCCGGCCTCGTCAGCTCGGCCACTACCTGCATCGCCTTCCCGCCGGTAGCCGCCACCGCAGCCTTATTATCCTCCTCATTGCGACCGATGATAAAAGGAATAGCCCCCTCAGCGGCCAGCAGCTTCACAATCCCCTCACCGATCCCTTTGGCGCCACCCGAGACAACGATCACCTTATCCTTCAATCCTAAATTCATAAATTATAAAATTTTGTAGCGTTGCCCCCAAAGAAGGCAGCCTGCTCTGTTTCTGAAAAAGAAGAAAAATAGTCCCGGACGATCTGGAATACCTGCTGATAGCTCGCCGCCACCAGGCAGACCGGCCAGTCAGAACCATACATGATCCTGTCCGTTCCAAAAGCGCTAACCACCGTATCCATATACACCCGGAAATGCTCCGGCTTCCAGTGTTTCCAGTCCGCCTCGGTCACCATCCCCGATATCTTACACTGGACATTGGGATGGGCCGCCACCGCATGTATGGCGTCCTTCCATTCATTGGTGATATAACGGTCCTTGATATGCGGTTTGGCGATATGATCCACCACGAATGGCTGATCGGGGAACGCCGCGACAAAGTCTTTGGTATATCCCAGCTGATCCGGGTAGATCAGGATATCATAGGTGTAGCCAAACGACCGCAACAGACCGATCCCCCGTTTGAAATCGGGACTCAGCATCATCGCCCTGTCCTTCTCCCCCTGCAGCACATGCCTGAAACCCTTCATCTTCGGATGACGTTTAAAATACGTCAGCCGGTCACCCACACTCGGGCTACGAAGATCGACCCAGCCCACAACCCCTTTTACAAAGGAGTGAGCCTCCGCATTAGCCAGCTGGAAATCGTTCTCATCCTCCGACGAATCGGACTGAACGACCACACACCCATCGATGCCCGCCTCCTGAAGTATCGGCAACAGGTCGCCGGGCATAAAATCCCGCTGAATAACAGCCATATCCGGCCCTATCCAGCTGTCCCGAATGGGATCGAATTTCCAGAAATGCTGATGCGCGTCGATTTTAAGCATAAGCCTGTACTTTTTGCCGGGCCTGTCCCAGCCGGTCAATTCCAAGTTCGACAACATCCCCCGGCTGCAGATAGACATTCGGGGTCATACCCAACCCCACTCCCGCCGGCGTACCTGTAGAGATAACGTCCCCGGGCAGCAAGGTCATGAACTGGCTCGTATAAGATATGAGAAAAGGAATATTGAAGATAAAATTAGCCGTCGTACCGTCCTGCATCTTCTTGCCGTTAACAGTCAGCCACAACCGCAGATTGTGAACATCGCCCATCTCGTCGGGCGTTGCCATCCAGGGACCCATCGGCGCAAACGTATCACAGCCCTTACCCTTATCCCACTGACCGCTGCGCTCGATCTGAAATTCCCGCTCGCTGACATCGTTGTGCAGACAATAGCCCGCCACATAGGACATCGCCTCGGCTTCAGACACATAGCTGGCCCTGCGCCCGATCACTACAGCAAGCTCCACTTCCCAGTCGGTTTTCTTGGAATTCTTCGGGATCACAATATTATCGTTAGGGCCAACCAGCGCCGTAGTAGCCTTCATAAAGATCACCGGCTCCGGCGGCGGCGTAGCACCCGTCTCCCGCGCATGGTCGACATAGTTCAACCCGATACAAACTATCTTCGAAGGACGCGCTATCGGCGACCCCAGCCTGACACCTTCCTGAAGAGCCGGCAACGCCCCCAGATTCCTCATCACCCAGGCCTTCAGCCTTTCCAATCCATTGGTCTCGAAAAATTTCTCGTTGTAGTCCTCTCCAAATGCCGACGTATCATAAGATATATTGTCCAGTATGATCCCTGTCTTTTCGTTATTGAGCTCTCCGTGTCTGATTAGTTTCATAGTCTTTTAATTATTCAATTTTAGAAATCCACCGTCTATCGGGTAATCGCAACCGGTAATAAAGGAAGCCTCATCGCTGCACAGGTACAGGATAAGACCCGCCACTTCATCCGGCTTGGCCATCCGACCTATCGGCTGGGTCTTCGACAGCTTCTCGAACATCTCCTGCTCTTTTCCCGGATAGTTCTTCTTCAGAAATCCGTCTACAAAAGGCGTGTGCACACGCGCCGGCGACACACAGTTACACCTGATCTTATCCTTCAGATAGTCCTTCGCCGCAGAAAGGGTCATGGAATACACCGCCCCCTTCGTCATCGAATAGGCAAAACGGTCAGGTATGCCAACCGTGGCCGCGATCGAACACATATTGACAACCACGCCGCCACCAGCCTTTCTCAGCAGGGGTATCGCGGACCGCAGACAGTTGTATACACCTTTTACATTTACACGGTACAGCCGGTCAAAATCTTCCTCTGACGTCGACTCCGCCGTCCCGATATGCGACACCCCGGCGCTGTTCACGAGTATATCCAGCCGCGCCAGGCCCCCAAAGGCAGCCTCCACATTTGGCTGGCTCGAGACGTCCAGCACCTTAGCCTCCGCCATTCCCCCCGCTGCAGTAATCTCTTTAACTACTTCATTCGCCTGCTCCAAATTAATATCCGTAACATAGACGGTAGCTCCCTGCTTTGCCAGCAACAAGGCCACCGCCTTTCCTATCCCGCTGCCTGCACCGGTCACCACCGCATGTTTATTCAACAAACTGAACATACTATTGATTTACGTTAATGATTGTGAACTTCATGACCCAACACCGTTGGGTCCCTCGTTCGGGGACTTCGGTACCCTCGTCCCCAGACGATTCTCCTCCGGGGCCTCCTGCAATGAAAATATCTTATCCATCAACCGCCACTTCTCTCCCGGCTTACCCCCGGGGATGGCTACCTGGTACTTCCACATCAGCTCTTCCCAGCGTTGTACCGCCGGATTAGCCGCATCCATCGCCGCCTTTCGTTCCCAACTAAAATCCGGCCCCACCTCCATGATCATGAACAGCCTGTTCTCCAGCCTGTAGATCTCCATATTCGTAATGCCGCTGTCCAGAATGCTCTTTCTGATCTCCGGCCAGACAGCCTTATGCCACTCCTCATATTCCGCGATCAGGGCCGCATCCGACGGCATGTCCAGCGCTAAACAGTATCCCATTCGTATCGATCTTTTGGATTTGCAATTTTATGACCCTTCACCCCGAAGAACAGGATGTAGACAAAACAGATCAGCGGAACGATATAAGCCACCTGTATGCTGCCCGTCGCATCCGAGATCGCTCCCATCACCAGCGGCGCCACGGCCCCGCCAATGATCGCCATGACCAGGAACGACGCCGCCATCTTTGTCTCCTCGCCCATATCCTTGATCCCCAACGCGAAGATGGTCGGGAACATGATCGACATAAAGAACGGCGTCACCATGATCGCATATACCGCAATATGGCCCTTCGCCACCACACCTATCGTCACAAGCACAACATTGATCACGGCATATAAGGTCAACAGCCGCGCGGGCTTCACATACCCCATTATAAATGTGCCCAGGAACCGCCCGACCATAAAACCGGCCATGGCTATGAACCATTTCTGACCCGCTTCCCTTTCAGGTATATCCGCCACATACCGGCAATATTTTACGAAAAAACTCCCCAGGCCCACCTGCGATCCCACATAAAAGAACTCGCCGAACACCGCCCATTTCACATGCGGGAAGCGAAATACCTTCCAGGAGAATTTCGTACCATGCACGTCCGCATCAGGCTCTTTTATTTCCGGCAATTTCGTGAACACAAAGAAGATGGTCACCAGTACCACCACCGATGCGATCACCAGGTAGGGCGGCTTTACCGTATTCGCCTCCGACTGCAGGTAAGCGTCCAAAAGGCCATTGGCCTTCATCGTCGTCAGCTCCTGCGGCGTATGCTCGATGCCCGATAAAATGAATTGCGCCCCCACCAGCGGTGCAACCATCGCCCCCAGCCCGTTGAACGACTGCGCCAGATTGAGCCGCTGCTCCGACCGGGACGGCTCGCCTAAGTTCGCGATATAGGGATTGGCCACCGTCTCAAGGAACGCCGCCCCACTCCCGCTCACGAACAATGCAAAGATAAAGAAGGGGAAACTCCGCTCCGAAGCCGCCGGAATGAACAACAGCGCCCCCAGGGCATACAGGATCAACCCAAAAATGATCCCCCTCTTATATCCGTATTTGTGCATGAACAGACCCGCCGGTATCGCCATCACGCAATACGCCAGGTAGATCGGAAAATCCACCAGCGAAGACTGCTTATCGTTCAGCTGACAGGCCTTTCTAAGGTGAGGGATCAGTATCGGATTCAGATTGTGAAGGAATGCCCATAAAAAGAAAAGAGAAGTGACCAGGGCGAACGGTAGAAGATATTTGTTTTTTGACATCGGACTCGTATGGTTAAGAAATCGCTGAAAGTCCAAAGAAAACGTATTTCGGCGGAGAACGGACATACTAAGTTATCAGACTATTAAGTTATTTTAACATAATTAGAGCTAAAATACTGATTTTTAGGAATAAGATACGTCCCGTCCACGCTTTTTACTTCCAACCCTGCCCAAGCGCTTTCACATTTTAATTCTTAACATACGATCCGCAAAATCCATATACTGCTGCCAGTCATACAGCGTAACATCGTGCTTCCCGCTTCGGATATGATACCGGACCACATCCCCCACCGGATGCCCAACCGCCGGCATCTCCCCATTCCCAACACTCTTCTTCCCATACAAACCATAAACTGCCCCCGCACCCTGCGCCCCCAGATACTCCCCCTTCGGATCAGAGTTCAGATCCTCCGCCGCGCTCGCCACATACAAAGGCCTCGGCGCCATCAACCCCAGCAGCATATGCTGATCCACCGGTAGCAAAGCCACATTGCTTCCATAGCTTTTATAAACAGGACTGAACCACCACGGGAATTTGACATTGATGATCCCTACCGTCTCCCCAAAATCCCGTTTCGACAAGGCCGCTCCACCTTCCCCCGATTCATTCGATATGACCAGCGCCCAGCGGGGGTCCGAAGCCGCCGCCCACAACGCCGTCTTCCCCAGCCGCGAATGACCAAATACCATCAGCCGATGACCATCCACGCCTTTATCGGTCTGCAGATAATCCGCGATCCTGTTCAGCCCCCAGGCCCAGGCGCCAATAGCCCCCCACTCGGAAGGTTCTATATGCAGTTCCCCCGCCAACCTCGTCCTGATCCCCTTTTGCCAACCATCATTCCTGTCCGGCTCGAGATCCCCGTACCAGGCACTGGCCACACCATACCCCCTCGATAATATCTCCTTCAACGGCCATTGCGGCGACTCCTTGACCGTCTCATTGCCACCAAAATTATACCCGACAAACACCGGCACTGCCTTTTTCGCCTTCAGCGGAAGATATAGCACCACCCGCAGCATTGCCCCCGTGTCCGACACTTCTCCACCTGTTCCAAGCGCCGAATAATAGATCATCACTACCTTCCGGATCCCTACCCCTTCCACCCCCAATGAGTCCACCGAATCCACCCCACTGGTCACCTGCACAGTATCCACTGGCATACGACCGTATACGTTATGTTCAAAAAGCCCATATATATAAGGCCGCTGCACCTTCTCCCATTCCTTGGCGGTCCTCACGATATGCCCATCTGCCGCCTGCAGCACATTGGGCTCCCGGTAAGGCGGCACCTTCGCCTCGTCCAGATTCTCCTTGGCTCCCGATGCGATCTGGTAGACCTCCGTCCCCGCCAGCAAAAAACACCCCAGTCCATAGTCTTCAAAATCCGGGATCTTATCATAGGTGACCGGCTGCCCATCCTTGGGCTCCTTCCCCGTCCCCTGCACCCATCCTAAAAGACCATTGGGATGCAGTGATTCCTTCACCATCGCGTCCCATGACTTCACCACCACCGGCAGATAGGCCTTCTTGTCCAGATACCCCATCTTTATGCCCCAGGCGATACCGTAAGTGAACAGCGCCGTACCCGTCAGCTCCTTCCCGCCAAAATGCGTAGAATCATGAAGACTGGCACTCCAGTATCCATCCGCCCGCTGACATGGCACGAGAGCATGCACCATATCCAGATAATCCTGCGTATACTCGGCCCTGTGAGGGTCGTTCAACGGTAACAGGGACAACACCCGTACCAGCGCCGCCAATACCCAGCCGTTCCCCCGGCTCCAGTAACAATTCTGCCCGTTCGGCTCCTTATACGGCGGCACAAAATCCTTGTCCCTCCACCACAGATGTTCCTGCTGGTTATACAAGCCATTCCCCCCATGATTGTATTTGGTGTAACGATACAGGTCATACATCTTCCGGAAATACGCCGTATCATGATACAGGACTCCCAGCCGCGTGAACACCGGCATCGCCATCTGGATCGCATCGATCCAATGCCAGTCGTCGCACTTATCCGCCTTCACTTTGTCATCTCCACCTTTCACCTCATCGTCCCCGGAACCGATCATTCCACCCTTCACCATATTATCAATGGTCTTCTTGATCGCCGCCACGCGTTCAGGCTTCGGATCTATATTATATAGGTCGATGTAAGTCTGCCCGCAGCACTGGTCATCCGCATTCCGCACGCTGGTCCCGTTGCGCGGGGTCCATTGATGCTTCACACCCCAGTCCACCGCATAGTCGTAATACGCCGGATTCCTGTCTATCGAATACAACGCCATCAGTCCCTCATAATACACCGCCCTGGTCCAGATATGACTGGGTCGCGCAATATTGGTCACGATCTGTACACCCGGATCGGGCCACTTCTTCATAAAATAATCATTGGCCTGCCGCATCGCCTGCAACACCTCCGGCTGCGGAGGCAGCTTCTGCGCAAAAGCAACAGGCCCCAATAATACCATACCAATCCACAAAAAATACTTTCTATAATGCATAACAAACGTTTCAAGGCGCTGGCTTCAACCCCTCCCACCGGACCTTCCACTTCCCGTTCTTGGGTATACCCGGCTCTGCACCGCTGCCATCATAACCCGCACACATCAACGCAATCGCCGACAGAAGTCCACCATTTCCCGGCAGATAACAACGTAACCGCTCATCCTGGTAATTATGCCCATCCCTAAGATAGACATTCTTTTGAACCGGCATCAGCAACGCATCGATCGCCTTCTCCGGCATTCCCAGCCGCGTAGCCGACATCGCCACCAGCGGAAAATCCCATCCCCAGGTGTCCTTCCAGCTCCAGTTCGCCTGGATCCAGTCAAAGGTCCGCCGCATTACCACCGTATCAATCCTTTCCCCCCCAGGTAAAAAACCATAGGTCGCCAGTACCGCCGGATGATCCCCCCGGTACCTCGGATTAGTATAGGCATCCCCGGCACTCTCCGTCGGAAAATATAGTTCCTCTCCCCCAACCTGACCTTTCGGCAACTCCGACAACCCCTGTATCACCTTCTCCCACTTACTATCCGGTGCAAGCCCCAACCTCCTCCTCCACTCCTGCGCCACACCCAGCGCCCATCTCCAATACGCCAGCTCAAAACAAGGGTTGAATGTACTGTCTTCCTTAAATCGCTCCTGCGCCGGTATCACACCCGGCCCAAGAATATACCTCCTCGTAGCACTGTCCCACCATACATACGAAGCCATCATATCAGCAGTCGCAAACACCAGGTCCTTATATCTCTTCAACACACTCTTATCCCCCCCTCTATAACACAACTCACTCAAATAAATAAAATGAGGCTGCTGCCATATCAAAAACGCCCCCACCGAAGAGGGACTCTCCCTTCCATCCGGGTCCGTCATCTTCTGCCACCGCACACCTTCATATCCCTGCCGTTGCGCGATCTCCCGAGCACCCCCAACTACTTTGCCATACCAATCCAGCGACCGCTCCAACAATTCCGGATGTCCCCACAACGCATAATGCGCCGCATGCCACCAATGCATCTCCAGGTGCGGCTTCCCAAACCAGCTGTTATAGGTAAGTCCCGTCTCCTGCGGCGGCATATCCCCCGCCTCCTGCACCCGCAACAGGTACTGCGACAGCACCACCCTCCTCTCCAGCTCAAAAGCCCGCGGGTCTGTACTCCCCGAAAAGTCAACCACCGCCCCCTTCATCCAGTAATCTTTCCACGCCTCCGCCGACGACGACGCCACTCCATCATAACCCGCAACCCCACCGCCACCCGGCCGCCGCGAGAATTCAACCGAAAACTCAAACTCCTTTACCCTACCCGGACTCACCAAAAAATAATGTCTCCCCCTTTCCTCAATACTCCCCCCACCACCCCACTTCATATTCAAAAAATAGCTCTTCGTGTCCAGATCATGCCGGATCACCGCCCCCAGATCACCCCTCGCCACAATCCTACTCTCATGCGCCCCGGCCTGCGCCCAATTATCCCCGTCATCCGCAAACCCTCCCGTCGGATAGGGCAGACGCACCCGGACCTTCAGCCTGCCCTGCGACAACAAACCAGAACTCACCTTCACCGACACGCCATCCCGCGCAGGGTCCCCAACAGTCCATACATCGATGGTATCCCCCTCCAAAACAAAATGACTCGTCACTTCCCCCGTCCAGCAATTCAATTCCTGGTGAATATCCTTCAGATCATCCATCGTCGCTTTCGAACCGTCCTTCTTCGTCAGCTCAAATCCTATATTACCCAGCTGCAGCCGGTGCAGATTCTGTCTGAACCAGTCCGCCGCCTTCTTATTCCGTTCGGGCCCAGGCGTAGACCACTGCACCGCATACGGCACCTTCCTCCCATGAATAGTGTACTCCTTTAGCGTCTCTGAAAATTTATACCCCACCGTGTCGACGTAACTGTGCCAACCCCACTCCGATTCAGTCCCCAGCGGAACACCCTTGTCATACGCCTCGGGGAACGACTGCAAACCCGTCGCATCCACCGTCATCGCAAACCGCCCGTTCCCCACCGTAACCGCTCCCATCGGGTCAAAAGCTGTATTGACCACTTTATGCCTCTCCACCAGCGCTTTTCGGTCAATGGAAAACAATCCCCTAACCACCTCAACATCCACCTTCCCCCCAGGCTTAAAAAGCCCCGACCCCATATACCTCATTATACTATGATACAGCTGCCTCGCCGCCGGCCTGTCCTCACCAACATCCGGCCCCAGATCGGCCGAGCTGACCACTAACCGTCCCTTCCCAACCCTCGACTCAAAGATCAACCCCAGCCTGCGATTCATAAACCAGGTATCTATCGGCTGCACAACCGGCCTGAACCCCGCCGGGAAATCTTCCAGGTGCATCACCTGCGCCTTTCTGATGATGTCCCACCATTGCAGGTCACTCCAGCTCCGCGTCGGAAATTCCCCAAACATGGCGCTGGCGGAGTCGATCAATAACCCCAGTGTATGCGGTGGACGCATCTTAAACCATGACGTATTCCAAAACACTGGCGTGAACTGCATCACCACCTCTTTCCCCTTCACCACCTTCCCCGCCGCATTCAAAAACACCTTCCCTCCGGCATCCAACACGGCCGCAGCCTTATCATCCAGTTCCCTCGTATAATAAACATCCTTCATCCCCAGCCGACGCTCATCGCGGTTCACATCCCCCGGATACACCCAACAATCCCAGTCATTAAATATCTTCGTTCCCCTTACCCCCACCTCCAATCGCAACCGCGACGGCCGTGCAACACCAGTCAATCCCACCTTCACCTCCCCAACAGAAAAACAATTCCCGATCGGCACATCCCGCGGCTCAAATTCCCCCGAACCAACCACCCGCACCCCATCCCTCAACACCCAATAAACAACCGCCCCATGCAACGGCGCCCGGCCAAAATGATACATCTCCACTTTCGCCGTCAATTCCTCATTATTCATAAACACAAACTTCGACATCCGCACCAGCGGCACCGTCGGCCCGCAAAACCGCGAGAATTCCTTCGCCTCAATATATCCCTTCTCACCCCACAACGCATTCAGCACCCCCACGAGTGCCGTACCCTGTCCCGTATAATCGTTGAGACATAACAGCTGAAAACCCGCCGCACCCGGCGTACGCAGCGACTTCTCGATCTCCAGCTTATAACACAGAGCCTGCAGCTTCCCCGAGGCGGCCAGGAAACGTTTTGCCTCGTCCCCCATCCCCTGCTCCCGCAACACCTCGCGGAACAATTCAAAATTCTTCTCCTTATATACACCCGTATATTTCGGTATCTCCGAGAAATCAGGATAGGCACACCACTGACCCATCTCATGCGTAACATAGGGCACAGTGAACGCACCAACTACCGATCCATAGTCATCCATGGATCCCGGCAGCGAATCCCAGCTCAATCCCCTCGGACCCGACTTTACCATATAGTCATTGTCCGGCACCAGCGGCCAGCTCATCCCAACCGAAGCACCCGTATAAACCCGGCGCCCATCCCTCTCCTTCCAATATCGCACAAACTTCCCCAGCCACTCCGCCTGATGCCCACCCCTCGGCTCATTCCCATATGCCATCATACAGAATGAAGGATGATTGCCATAAGCCACGGACATCCGCTCCGTCTCGGTATAAATAAATTGATCGATAGGCTTGCCATCCCCCAGCGACGATCCGTGATTCGCCCAGCTCGGGCCCTCCGGCTGCAGATAGAACCCAACCCTGTCCGCCGCCGCAAAAGCCGCCTCCGGCGGACAATAAGAATGAAACCGCATATGATTCAATCCCCACGACCTCGCGATCCGGAAGATCCGCTCCCAGCTGGCCTCATCCATCGGGGGATACCCCGTCAGCGGAAAGACACAGTTCTCCACCGTTCCCCGCAAATGCACCGGACGTCCATTCACTTCAAACCTCGTCCCCCTCACCCTAAACTCCCGCATCCCAAACTCCACTATCCGCTCGTCCCCACCCGAAAGCCGAACCCTCAACTTATACAACCCCGGATCAAACTCATCCCACAACACCATCTTCTCCCCCATCGGCAACTCCGCCACCACCGAATCAACACCATACCTCAAATTATATTTCACCCTCACAACACCCGTACTCGCCCCCACGTTACAATTAAAACTTTTCGCCGACAACTCAACCACCCCCGCCCCATCACCACCTGCCGACCTGACCACCACCTTCACACGCGCCCGCTTCCCCGCAACATCCGGGAACACCTGCACATCCTCCACCCGAACCGGCGCCATCGCCGTCAACAAGAGTCGGCCAACTACCCCATTCCAGTTGCCCTGCGTCTGATCCGTCAGACTATGCGAATCCTGACCAACATTGATTTCCTTTATCCGGTTGTCGATACACAACGTGATCCGATGCTTCCCCGGCTCCAAAGACCCGAGCTCGAACACCTGCCCCGTACAAAAACCAAATTCGCTTCCCACCCTTACATCATCGACCCACACCGTCGTCTCACTATGCGGCCGCTCCAGAAATAACCTTACCGGATGCCCCTTCCACCCACCAGGAACAACCACCTCCCGCTGATACCACGCAGCTCCCACATAATGCTTCGCGGGCGTCAGCCAGAAAGGCAGCTTCAGATGACCAGGCTCCCGGTACTTCGCCATCCGCGGATCAAAGAACCACGAGCTGTCATAGATACTCGCCGTCCACTGCGTATTCACCGTCACGTCATCCCCTTTTCCATTCTCCGCCATCGACCCCGGCAGCCTCACCGTCCCGGATATCCTCACGGTCCCGGGCAACCACGCCCCAAACCATCTTTCCTCAATCCCCTTATCCATCGGATCAGTACGAAAACGCCATTCCCCCGCCAGCGACAACGTGTCCCCGGCAACAGCCCAGCCCCACACTAACACCAACAAAAGAAACAATCCACCTCGAAGCATATCTATTTTAAATATTCGTAAAAACTGCCAGCAGGCTCCTGATAAATATAGACATGACCCTTAGTTAAAATTTACACCCGTAGAATGCTGAACCACTACTTTCGACCCGTCCTTCGACGTAATGGCCGCCCCCCTGACCTCCCAGTCCCGGGCATAGCTGATCTCCCCCGCCGTACCCGCATTTATCGTCATATTATCAATATGCACTCCATTGATCATTGACTGATCAAGACCGGTAGACGCGATCGCCCGTTTGGCGCTCCGCACCTTCATACCCGAAATATAGATATCCCTGAAATGCGGGATCCCCTTCTCCGCCGGCTCGACCTTTTGCAACATGGTCTTCCAGTGCTGCGGTACTGAGTCAGGATTGTATCCCGCCGGTAAGGTCGAATAGCTATAAGCAGGATTCCAGTTCATGGTAAAAAGTATCGCATTCCCGACGCTGTCCATGGTAAAATTGCGGATATGGATGTCTTCTACTGTTCCCCCGCGGGTAGTAGCCGACTTGATATGAAACCCATTACCCGTCCCCTTTGCCGTCAGGTCTGTAGCCAGCACATGCCTAATGCCGCCCGAAGTCTCGCTGCCGATAGTCAGCAGCCCGCCCCCCTTCCTTGCCGTACAGTTGCGGATGACTACATATTCTGTAGGACGATTGACCCGCAACCCATCCCAGTCCCTCCCGGCCTTCAAACAAAAATCGTCGTCATTGCAGTCGATATCGCAGTTCTCCACGAGCACCCAGCTGCTGCTGTCGATATCTACCCCATCCGTGCTCGGCCCATGCCCATCCTCATTATTACGTACTGTAATGCCATCCACGGTCACATACTTTGAATATAAGACCTGCACGGTCCAAAAACCCGCGTCGACAAAACGAACGCCCTTCACCGTGATATCAGCCGCATCCTGGATAAGCAACGTCCTCACCCGCTTGGCGTCATAGTCCACGATCCAGCGCAGCCCCTTGGGATCATACTCCTTCCGCATCGCCCAGTACTTATCCCAGCAGAACTTCCCCTGCGCATTCACCGTCCCTTCTCCCGTAACCCCCGCCCTCTTCACGCCGATGACATTCAGCAGAGCCGCCGGCCACTTCATCTCGATACCCGCGATACGGGTTGGTATCTCCGGATAGTCCTCAAAATGCTGGCTTCCCCTCAGCTCGACACCCTTGCCGATCCGCAGCTCGACCCCCTCTTTCAAAAAGACGGAACCCGTCAGATAAACCCCCGGCTGAAACACAACGACCCCTCCACCCTTCTTCGAACAGTCTTCAATAGCAGATTGTATCGCCTTCGTCGAAAGAATACTCCCATCCTTCGCCGCACCATAGTCATTGACAGCAACCACAACCTTCCCCACCGGCGCCACCCTCGCCCCAACTTCCTTCGTCCACGCCGGATCACCTGCCACTCCACTCGCGGTCGCCTGTCCCATCGCACCACCCGCTACCACTTTCACCGGCACCAACCTCACCGGCCCCATCAACCCGGCCTCCTCCAATGGTAATTTCGTCGCGTCAAACAACCCATCGGCTCCCCGGTCACCCCTGTCATGCGCCGGGAAATTCGTATTGTAGAACTTCTTCCAGACCACTCCCCTCCTGTCCAGGTCCTCCACCCGATCGAGCATGCCGCCCGACACCCGGACCTCCAATTTATTCGTACTACGCATATCCGAAGCCGGTATAACAACGGTATAAACCGGCCCGATCATCGCTGCGATCTTCTTCCCGTTTAAATAGACCTCCGCCACCTGCCTCACCTTCCCCAGATCAAGCTCCCAGGCAGCATAGCTTCCCGCCGGCCGCGCAAACGAACTCGCATACAGCACAGTCCCCGAAAAAGCCGGCATCCCCAGCTTCACCCAGGACTGCAAATTCCCCACCTTCATCGGCACAGGAATAGTCGGCCCCCCACTCTCAAACACCAGCTTCCAGTCACCCCCCACGGTCACAGCATTCCCCGCCGACTGATAGTACCGGTAAGCCGGCACACCCGGCACCCTGGGCAACGTCTGCACAATACAGCTCTCCCCCGGCCGCAGCCGCAGATACTCGCCGCTACCATATTCCCCACTCATCGGATTATAGACAACAGCCCCCGTCCCAGAACTTCGGCGGAGCTTCGTTCCTCGCTCCGTCCTCGTTCGTAACCTTCGGTCCCCTCGGTTATCTCTCAACACCACCCGCCCTGCAAAAGTCCTCGACCCATGATTGACGATAAAATAAACCTTCCCCTCTCCATAACTCCTCCGAACACAATCGAGACTATCATCCACCATCGGTTCACGCAAACTATCCGCCAACAACTTCCCCAGATCACTCCCCACTACAAAATGCCGATCCCCAGGCAGCGACCAGGATTGCCTCAAGTACCCCGGCGGCCCAACCGGCAGCCTCCTGTAAAAAAGAACCGGCACCCCGGCCCTTGCCAACTCATCCAGCTTCTTCATCGCTTCCACAGACAAATAGGTACAGCCCGGAACCAAAACAACCTTATACCGCACGCCACCGCCCGTTACCACCCCACCGCCGGTCGCCGAAAGCGCACGCACCTGCTTATCAGAAATATAGTCAAACCCATACCCCTTCTTTGCCATCCACTCAGCACATTCCTCAAACCCCGTCCCCTTGAACTCCGGATCCATCCGGTCATAATGCTTCAACAACTCCTTTCCTCCATCCGTTACCCCACCTTTAGCTCCCTCCATCCAACTATCATAAAAAGGCGCATACAACAACACATCATTATCCGGCTCACCCTGCTGCAAAAAAGACTGAACCCTCGCCACATAACTATTCAACACCCCAACATCCCTCCACGCCGGATCATTCGGCGTAAAATGCACAGAAGCATAGAACAGCCACCCAGGCCAGGGATCATCCTTCGGCGTATAAGCCGTCCCGTGATAAAAAATATGATTAACCCCACCCAGCCAGTAATTGTCCAGCGCCTTCTTCACATCCGCATAGCTGCTCAGAAAATGCTCGTCCAGCCAGGTCACCGTCTCCGCCGACGCCAGCCGCTTCCCCGTCACATGCGCAGCAGAGGTCCCAAACTTATACCTCAGCAAGTCCCCACCCTCCGTCTCCGGAATATCGCTCGCCGCATACAGATCCAATATATTCGCCGGCGATCCATGCGCCTGATTCCGGATCGAAGCCCCTCGACCCCGGGCCCAATCCCCCCAGGGCCGGGTAAAATCATCCAACAACAGATCGGATATCGTTTCCCGGTAGTCGCACAGCACTCTCCCATCCCCTTTCAACAATTCCGGCAGATGCAGCCTCAGATCATATCCCCTGCGATTAAGAAATTCCGCAAAAAAATTCGGGGTCCAGTTACCCTGTCCCCGCGCATCATCCACCTCATACGAATCGTTAAAGAAACAACGCAGACCGCTCAGATCATGACCGCCGAACGCCGTATCGAACCGGCTCAGATATTTCTTCAACGCCACAGCAGAAAAATGATCGATCACATTCCCCTCCGCCCCCGGCGCCGCCCGCTCTACCATCTTCCCATGCATCCCCTGGAATACCCCATACAAGGTCCATCTACCCCCATGAGAAGGCGCCGTCCATTCCAAAAGCCCACCCCCGCCTACCTTCGAAGTCACATCCAACACCTCACCACTATCAGCCCGGGCGATCAGCGCCTGCAGCGGCAGCCAGCGGGCAAACCGCACCTGGAACAACGCCAGCCCCTGCAGATCCTTATTCGCAAACACCGGCTCCACAAGACGATCGATCGTCACAGCCCGCCCATCCGTATGGACATACGGCTCCTGCATATACCGTATCGTGTCCGATAGCCGATGCCCCCCTTCTACAGTCCAGGTCTTAAAGAAGAGCTCCTTGCACGCATACGTGCTATCGATCAACGGCCCTCCGCCAAAAGGCCAGCCCGTACCGGTCGACATATCAAGCCCCAGCCCCAGCCGCCGCGACTCACGCAGCGTATATTCCAACATCCGCATCCAGTCCGGCGAGAGATAATCGATAAACTTATTTTCATAACCCTTCACTCCATATATCGGCGTCAGCTCCATCCCCCCAAAACCCGCAGCCTTATACTGCTCCAAATTCCAGGTCAGACCAGCCTGATCCACCGCACACCCCATCCACCACCACCTCGTCCACGGCTTCGCCGTCGCCGTAATTGCTGGCCATCCCACCTGCCCTTTCGCCGCGAGTCCACAACAAATAAAAATTAAAATTTTAAGACCTTTTACATTCCACCGCATATACTTCCTCCTTGCCTTCAAAGTTAGCCCGGAAGATAACCCACTTTCCGTCCGGGGAAAAATGCACATTCGGTTCCAATTTATAATACTGATCCTTCATATTCACCAGCCGCTCAGCCACAAAATGATCCCCATCCGGATGGAACAGGTATATCCATCGCCCATCCTTCGCATGCGCCACCTGCCCGGCATCACCCCCATCCCCGCAAAACTCGCTCTCATCAGCAGCGACATTAAAATGGATAGACCATTCATCCCTCGTCATCGCATACTTCCTCTCCCGCCCGGTCGCCACATCCACCGCCCCAAGAAAAAAAGTCTGCCCCTTCGGTATCTGCCAGTCAAAATAGATCGTCTTCCCATCCGGGCTGAAGAACTCATGCCCCGCGATCTCATTCTCGACCGTGCGCTTATGCATCAGCCGCACCTCACCCGACTTCATCCGGATCGTCCAGATACGATCTACCTTATGCCAGGGTCCCTCATGACAGAACATCAGCAGATCGGGGTCCGTCGGAGAATACTGCACATGCCCCAGCCAGGTGTTCTCCGTATGTATCTGCCGCAGCTCCCCCGTCTTCGTATTGATCGTGAACAGTGTATTCGGCAGATGCGCGTCAAAGATCCTGTCGAAATAATCGTGCTTCTCCGGATACTTCCGCAATATCTCCCGCTGCTCCTCACTGGCCATGACTCCCGCCAGCAAGGTCTCATCCGCATTCAGCGTTGTTATACTCCCCTTAAAATCAGAAGGGAAAACATAGACCAGACGCGTCTTCCCATCCGCAACCCCCGTCGCAAAGACGCTGTCATGCGATTGATAGTAGACACTATTGCTCTTATGCCCCACGATCTCGCCATTCGCTCCACCCATTCCCACCTGCCGCAACGCCAGCGTCTTCAGGTCCACCGTATACAAATGCTTTCCGCTCGCATCGGTACTGTAGAAAATCATCTGGTTCCCGATGAACGGATTATTGTGGAAATAAAAGCTTAGATTGTCCCCCTCCTTCCTCGACAGCCGCACCACCTTATGATGCGTATCCTGATCGATCCACTCCGGAGGCATCTCCTTCTTTGGCCCCGTCTCCGCCAGCGGCTGCGCCCGGATGACCAATTGCAATAACATACAGAAGGCAGGCAAAGCCGCACGAATGGTCAATGATCTGTAGTTCATGTGGTTTACTTTTATAAGGACAATTAGTAGCCGGGGTTTTGGGTATATAGGCCCGGCGCAGCATCCAATTGCGATTGAGGCACCGGGTAAATAATATAATTGGCTATCACCTGATTGATCCTCTTCTGGACATCTTCCGCAGCGATCCAGTTATTCATGACCGTGAGTAAATTGCCACTCCGCTGCAGGTCGAACCACCGGGAACCTTCATCGGCAAACTCCTTTCTGCGCTCGTCATACAGTTGCGCCAGGGTAAACCCGGATTTGGAAGCCAGACCTGCCCTGTTCCTCACCTGGTTGATGATCCCATCCACATCGCTTTGCGAACCGGGCGCCCCATTCAGGATACACTCCGCCTTCATCATCAGGATATCCGTATACCGGAGGGCGATAAAGTTGATGCCCCAGTCAAATCGACTTGCGCTGGGTATCTTCGTAATATCCACCCACTTCTTATAGAAAGGTCTTGTCTCCGTGCTTCCGGCACTGGTGTACCCCGCCGTATATACGGTGGCCGCCAGCCGGAGGTCGCCGGACTCATAATCTTTCACCAGGTCGTTCGACACCGGGATGATCTCGAGGCTTCCATTTGACTTCGTATCCTTCAGCGACAGGAAATATCCGCTCGGGGTCAGTTGCCAGGGATAGTCGGCGCCGTAAGTTCCCACCAGGGAAGTGGTCGTGCCGCTGATGCCGGAGAGATACATGACATCGAATATGGCCTCCTTATTTCCCGTCGCAACAGGACTTTGGTTGGCATAAGAGAATATATTCGCATAGCTGGAGCTAAAGGCAAACTGACCACTGCCGATGATATCCTGTATCAAAGGTAACGCCTGCGACCATTCGTTGGACGCCAGCCCCGGGCCGCTGATGCCGTAGTTCGGTCCCGAACGGGCCATATAGACCTGCGCCAGGATACCCTCCGCAGCATACTTGGTAGCCCGGCCCACATCCACTCCCGTATAGGCAGCGGGCAGATTGGCAATGGCATACTGCAGATCGGAAATGATCAGCTTGTATACGTCGGCAACAGAACCCTGCTTGATCTTATTGGCATCCTCTACCGTCACAGGATGATCGATGACCGGCAGCTTTCCGAAATACCTGACCAGGTCAAAGTAATAAAAGGCACGGAGGAAGGTGGCCTCGGCCTGGAGACGGGTTGCCAGGCTCGCCGACCCGACATTGGTGCCATTCTTCGCCAATTGATCCAAAACCGTATTGGCCCGGAAGATACCATTGAAATCCGTATTCCAGGCTTCCTCCACATAAGTATTGGAAGCGATGCCAGGAGAGAAATCATTTATCGGGTCCCAGTCCCTGACCGTCACCGACACCCCATAGATATTATCCGACCGTACTTCACCGAGAAATTGCACTCGGTCAGGATATCCGCGCAGATCTGCATAGACGGCATTGACACCTTGAATGAAATCACTGGGAGACTTATAGAATGTCTGGGTCGTGCCCGATGAGATAGGTGTCTGGCTCAGCTGCTTGTTACAGGCAGTCCCCACGAGGATCAGCGCAATGACAATCAGAATGTGGGACAAAAAATTTTGACCAAAAATAATTTTTTGTCCCAAACCATAATGTCTGCACACTTCGGCCTGAGGCCTCGTGTGCGAACCGGACTCCGTCCGGTTATTGAATATCTTTTTCATTGTTTACTCGATTTTGTAATGATGATCAAAAGGTGACGTTTAGGCCAACGATCAGCGATTTTGCCAGTGGCAGACCACCATAATCCCCCGCCTCGGGATAAGCCGAATTAGTGCTGAGGGTCGTATTGGCCGCCTCCGGATTCAGGCCGCCTTTGTATTTATCATACCCAAAAAAATTCTCGGCGGTGGCATAGATCCGCATGCTCTGAATGGTGCTGATCTTGATCACCCTCCGTAAGTTATAGCCCAGCGTAATATTTCTCACCCGTATATAATCAGACCAGTACAGCCAGTCGGTATTGGCGACAAATCCAAATGTCGAATACGCCTTGCTCACACGCCCCGCCCCGGGATTGGAAGGAGACTCCCATCGATGAGTGTAGAATTCAGGGGCATTGTCCGTAAAACCCTGACCGGTACGGGTGATAGCCCGGCCCAGCAACGAATAAATATTTCCCCCCTGCTGCCCCTGCACCAGGATGCTCAGGTCAAAACCCTTGTACCGGAACGTATTCGTCATGCCAAACGTATAGTTGGGATTCGGATGACCCACTATCTGCTTGTCCGCCTCCGTGATAACGCCATCACCGTTGATATCCTGGTATTTGGGATCGCCAACCGTCTCGCCCGTGCCATACAACGCTACTTTCTTGTTAATATCGTCCTGGGTAAGGATACCTGTCTGCCGCACGACATAGATGCTGTTCAGCGGACTTCCGACACGCAGGATATTGTCCGTCACGTCAAAGCTGTTGGGAATGATGATCTGCTTCTGGTTGCCGTACAAGGCGACGATCTTATTACCGTTATGGCCCACATTGATGCTGGTGCTCCATTCGAAAGCCCCTACCAGGTTCCGGGTCGTCACTTCCAGTTCTTCCCCTATATTCCGTACAGATCCCGCATTACGCAAGGCAGACTGCTGACCCGTCACCTCCGGCACCGGCACATTCAATAAAAGTTGAGTATTCAGCTTATTATAATAGTCAAAGGATCCCGTGATCCTGTTCCCCAGCAATCCGAAATCGACGCCAATGTCATAGGTCTGCGATCTCTCCCACTTCAGATCAGGATTGGCGATCACGTTCGGAGCCTGACCTATCGCCGCGGCAGGGGTCGAACCCAACACATAACCATAAGATCCCAGGGTGGGGACATCGTAATCACCAATATTATTATTGCCGTTCACGCCATAGCTGGCCCGCAGCTTTAAGTCGCTGACCACCTGCGCCTTCTTCATGAAATTCTCCTCGATCACCCTCCATCCCAGCGAAGCTGACGGGAATACCCCGTACCGGTTGTTGACACCAAAGCGTGACGACCCATCCGTGCGCAGGCTGGCCGTCAGCAGGTATTTACTCTTATAGGCATACTGCGCGCGGCTGAAATAGGAAACCAGCACATTCTGAGTCGAGCCGTTGGTGCCCGTGAGCGCAGTCCCGGCCACAGAACCCTGCGTGATCGTCTGGATCGAGCTGCTGGTAAATCCACCCACCGACGTGATCCCGAACTGGTCCAGGCGATCGATATTGTAGGCCTGTCCCGCCAGCAGGTTCAGGCTATGATCGTCATGGATCACCATATTATAGGTCAGGGTATTCTCATTGACAAAGGTCAGCCTCCTGTAATTGCTGTACGTACCGGAAGTAGCGGACGTCAGGTTGGAATTGGTAGCCGCATTAAAGGTCCGGCTGGCCTGGGTGCCCGTCGTGATATAAGGTACATAAGTGCTCGTATTGCTGTTCGTGTTGTCGAGATTTACCGTACTCCTTAACGTCAGCCCTTTGATGAGCTGAACCTCTCCATACAGACTGCTCAGGATACGGGACCGTTTGGTCTGACCGATATTGTATTGCAGCTTCCCCATGGGAGCATTGGTACTATTGCTCCAAAGATACTGTGCGTTCTTACCGATATTGGGATAATCACCCACCGAGTCTTCCTGGACAGGCGACATGCTCAGGGCCTGGTGGAAGATATTGTCCTTTCCCTCGACACCCGGGTCATTCCCAATGGAATAGGACGGCGCTGCCGCAATTCCGAACTTCAGAACCTTGCTGGCATTGATGTCCACATTCGCCCTCGCCGAATACATCGTATAATCCAACCCCTTTACAAAACCTTCCTGCCGCGCGTAATTCCCGGAAACATAATACCGCACCGCATCGCTCCCACCGCTGACGGCAATCTCTCCATTCTGCATCATCCCCTTCCGCTCGATCACATCCTGCCAGTCTTTGAATTCCAAACCGGGATGCCCCGACTGCGCCCACCGCGGATCGATCATATATTGTACGTTGACCTGCCCGGGAGCCAGCCCGATGAGTGCAGCACGGGTCGCAGCAGCATCACCCGCCGTTGCGCCGGAAGGTCCATATTTGAGCACATAGGCCGCATTGATCATCTCCGTAGCCCGGTCGATCCACTGCTGCCCGTTCAGCATTTCCAACTTTTTTGCGGCCTGGTTGTAACCGTTATAACCATTCACGCTGATCCTCGGCTTGCCGCTCTGGCCGTGCCTGGTCGTGATCAGAACGACGCCATTCGACGCCCTGGACCCATAAATGGCCGCCGCAGCCGCATCTTTCAACACCTGCACGCTTTCAATGTCATTCGGATTAATATTATCAAGGGGATTGCCGCCCGTGAAAGACCCATTACCCGTGTTGGAAGAATTATTGGTCAGGGGCATACCGTCGATCACGTACAAAGGCTCATTACCCGCACTGATAGAACCCGAACCCCTTACCTGAATACTAAACGCCTTACCCGGCACCCCCGTCGTTTGCTTGACCGTTACACCCGCCAGCTGGCCGACAAGAGCCTGGTCTACCCGCGTAATAGGCCGCTCATCGAAATGCTCGTTCTTCAGCAGCGCCGTAGCGCCGGTAACATTCGCCCGTTTCTGGGTACCGTATCCAACCACCACGATGTCCCCGAGCGAAGCGTTGGTCAGCTTCATCGACACGTCTATCTGGTGACGGGATGCCAGCCTCACCTCCTGTGTTTCATACCCGATAAAACTAAACAAAATGGTAACATTTCCGGAAGCGGCGTCCAACGCAAACGCCCCGTCAGCGCCGGTAGTAGTGGCGGAACGGACTCCCTTTACCTGAACGGTGACATTGGAAAATGGCGCACCCGCCTGATCCGTTACCTTCCCGGTGACATGGAAACCTCCCTGGGAAAAAGAAAAAAATGGAAAGACTAGCAGCAATGTCGCTATGCACACTGCCACTGGGAGAATGGACTTTTTCATACAGCAAAGCAGTTATTAAATTAATTCAGACCGCATAAAAGTAGACAAACGCCTACCTGAACTATCCTGCCTCATCCTGCTTTTAAGGTGGAATCTACGCAATCGATGTCGGAACTGTAAGAATGACATTTATAAAAACCCAAGCTCCAGCTTGGCTTCTTCCGTCATCATCTCCTTGGTCCAGGGGGGATCGAAAGTGAGTTGAACATGACAATCCACAACCCCTTCAATTGCTTCTATCTTTTGTTGTACGTCCTGTACAATATCACCGGCCACGGGACAGGCCGGCGCAGTAAGTGTCATCGTGATCTTTATTTTTCCACCCTCATCGATCCGTATCTCGTATACCAATCCCAGATCAAAAATATTCACCGGTATCTCCGGATCAAATACCGTCCGCAACGCCGCCTCCACGAGGTCACGCAAATTATCCCCACCCTGGCTATCTCCACCTGGCGCTGCGGAACTTCCACCCACCATCCCGGCTGCGGTCTCATTTATTTCGCTCATTGCTGAACCGATTTAGCCATGTACCCCACGGCATATAACTTAATTTGTTTAACCATCGACAGCAGCCCGTTCGACCTCGTCGGCGAAAGATGGCTGCTCAACCCAATTGCATCGATAAAGGTAATTTCCGCCTCCGCGATCTCCTTTGGCGTATGTCCCGAAAGGACCTTGATAACAAGACTGATCAGCCCCTTGGTGATCACCGCATCGCTATCCGCAGTGAACTCCAGCTTTCCGTCCCTGTAGTCCACATGCAGCCAAACCCTCGACTGACAGCCCCGGATAAGATTCTCATCCGTTTTATATTGGTCTTTGATAAGAGGTAGTTCTTTCCCAAGCTGGATAATATACTCGTACTTATCCATCCACTCGCCAAACAATTCAAAATCGGCAATGATCTCTTCCTGTTGTTCCTTGATCGTCATAATTATTTTACTCCAACATCATTTGCTCTACCCCAACATCATCGAGGCTTTCTTAATCCCCACACCCAATCGGTCAATATCCTCCCTCGACGTATAAACCGCCATCGAAGCCCTCACCGTCCCCGGTATACAATACCTGTCCATCACAGGCTGCGCACAGTGGTGACCCGTCCGCACCGCAATCCCCTGCTTGTCCAGCAGCTCACCAAGATCGAACGGGTGAATATTTCCAACCAGGAACGAGATAACTCCGGCCCTGTGCGATGCATCCGTCCTTCCCACAAACCGCAGCTCATCGATATCTCCCAATACACCCAGCGCATACTCCATCAGCTCGTGCTCTGCGCGCTGGATATTCTGGATGCCCAACCCGCGGACATAGTCGATAGCAGCGCCAAGACCGACCGAACCGGCCATATCCGGCGTGCCCGCTTCAAATTTATACGGAAGATCATTGTATGTCGTCTTCTCAAAGCTCACGGTCTTGATCATCTCTCCTCCACCCTGGTAAGGCGGCAGCTGATTCAGCCACTCCTCCTTGCCATACAGGATACCAAAACCGGTAGGCCCATACAGCTTATGCGAAGAGAAAGCCAGAAAATCCACGTCCAGCTGCTGCACATCCACTTCCATATGCTGCACCGCCTGCGCCGCATCCAGCAGAACAGGGATACCCTGCCTGTGCGCCGCCGCTATGATCGTCGCAACCGGGTTGATCGTCCCCAGCGCATTGCTTACATAATTGAACGCCACGATCTTCACCCCATCGAGCAAACTCTCCAATTCATCGAGTATCAACTCCCCATTATCATCGATCGGGATCACCTTCAATGTTGCGCCGCGCTCCTCCACCGCCAGCTGCCAGGGCACGATATTCGAGTGATGCTCCATGCCGCTGACGAGAATGGCGTCTCCTTCCTTCAGGAACTTCTTCCCGAAGCTCGCCGCAACCAGGTTGATGGACTCCGTCGTACCCTTCGTAAAGATCACCTCATGGGTATGACGCGCATTGATATACTCTGCTACCTTCCGGCGTCCGTCCTCGTAGGCGTCCGTAGCCAGCTGGCTCAGATGATGCACACCGCGGTGAACATTGCTGTTGATGGTAGTATAATAATCGTCCATCGCTTTCAGTACGGAGACGGGCTTCTGCGTCGTCGCCGCATTATCCAGATAGACCAGGGGATGGCCAAATACCGTCTGTTCGAGGATCGGGAAATCCTTCCTGATCTTCGCAATATCCAACGCACGTGTCCCCTTTAAGGTCATTATCTCGCTCATCGTATTATGCTTGTGTTTGACTGGGAATATGCTGACTGATCAGCTCATTCACATATGCCTCTACCGCTGAATTCTTCAATTTTTCCGTCACGTCAAATGCAAACGCGTTTATCAGCAAAGCCTTCGCCGTCTCCTCTCCAATGCCCCTGGCCCGGAGGTAGAACAAAGCCTCTTCGCTGAACTGCCCCACAGTCGAACCATGGCTGCACTTCACGTCGTCTGCATAGATCTCCAGCTCCGGCTTGCTATCGATCGTAGCCTGCTTGCTGATGACCAGGTTATTGTTTTGCTGAAAAGCATTCGTCTTCTGCGCGTCCTGGTGCACATAAACCTTCCCGTTGAACACGCCCGTCGACTTCTCCAGCAGAACACCTTTGTACAGCTCGTTGCTGAAACACTGCGGCTTCTGGTGATCCACGAGCGTATGATTGTCTATCAGCTGTCCGCCGGCCGCCAGGTACAGACCATATAGATGCGTCTCAGTATGATCCTCCTCGAGTCGGGCCTGCAGATCATTCCGCACCAGCTCAGCACCCGGAAGGGTAAAAGTATAGTTGTTGTATAAGCTCTGCTTCCGCTGCCGGACAGTCGTATGCTGCACCATCCTGACGCCCGCACTCGCCGTCTGCAAAACGACATGATCCAGCTTCGAGTCCGTCTGCGCAAATATCTCCGTAAGACTGTTCACCCACAGCTTCACCTCACCCGCGACGCCGGCACCATCCCCCGATACCACCGATTCAACCACCGAAGCCTCGGCATTACGCCCGGCAACAATTACATGTCTGGGCTGTATCAGCAGATTACGATCAGCCGTAAAAACATTCACCACATGCAGCGGCTTCTCAACCGCAGCCCCATCCTTCACCCGGATAAAAAGACCATCCTTGAACAATGCCGTATTCAGATAAGCAAAATGCTGATTCCCCCATTTCCCATTTCCAAAATACGCGGCAAACTGCGGATCATTCAGCACCTGCGACACTTTAAATAATTCGATCCCCTTCGGCAATGCCCCCTTGACCTTCCCATCCCATACACCGTTGACCAATACGACCTGGCAGGCATCGAGCCCCGGGATCGTAGCCTTCGCTACCAGATCAGCAGGCGCAGACACAGCCGCCACCGGCTCATCACCAGCCACCAGCCCGTTCAGTGCAAACTCATCTTTTAGATAGCGGGTAATATTGGTATACTTCCAGTCCTCATTCTTTATCGAAGGGAAACCCAACAGCCTGAACTGATCAAAAGCCGTCTGCCGCGCGCGACGAACGCCTTCCGTATCCGCACCAGCGGTCGACAATGTTTGATAGCCCTTGACGACAGCATCGTACAAGGGAATAACCGGTTCTTGTATTAAGCTCATGATTTTTTTCGCTCTTTAAATTGTACCTACTTCTTCTTTTTCCGTGTCCTTCAGCCAGTCATAGCCCTTCTCTTCCAATTCCAGGGCCAGCTCCTTCGTACCGGATTTCACGATACGTCCGTCGTACAGTACATGTACAAAGTCGGGAACGATATATTCGAGCAATCGCTGATAGTGCGTGATGATCATAAACGCATTCTTTGGCGAACGCAGCTTGTTGACACCCTTGCTGACGATACGCAGCGCATCGATATCCAGACCCGAATCCGTCTCGTCCAGGATAGACAGCGAAGGCTCCAGCATAGCCAGCTGGAAGATCTCATTCCTTTTCTTCTCGCCACCGGAAAACCCTTCATTGAGCGAACGGTTGACCAGCTTCGCATCGAACTCGACCAGCTTCTGCTTCTCCTTCGACAGCTGCAGGAAAGCCTTTGCATCCAGCGGAGGCAGATTCCGGTAAGCCCTTATCTCGCCGAGCGCCGTCTTCAGAAAATTGATATTCGAAACACCCGGGATCTCCACCGGGTACTGAAACGCCAGGAACACACCCTCACGAGCCCTGTCCTCCGGAGCCATCTCCAGCAGATTCTTCCCTTCAAACCATACTTCTCCTTCCGTTACCTCATAATTCTCCCGGCCTGCAAGCACAGAAGCCAGCGAGCTCTTACCCGCCCCATTCGGCCCCATGATCGCGTGCACTTCCCCCGCATTGACCGTCAGATTCAATCCTTTCAAAATCTGCTTCCCTTCAACTTCAGCATGTAAATTTTTAATGATCAGCATCTCTTATATATAGTTTTAACTAGCCAACACTACCTTCTAATGTAATTGATAATAACTTCTGCGCTTCCACAGCAAACTCCATCGGCAGCTGATTCAACACTTCCTTCGCATATCCGTTGATGATCAGCGCTACCGCCTTCTCCGAATCGATCCCCCGCTGGTTCAGGTAGAATATCTGATCCTCGCCGATCTTCGAGGTCGTCGCCTCATGCTCGATCGTCGCCGTATTGTTCTTCGATTCGATATAAGGGAAAGTATGTGCTCCACAACGGTCCCCGATCAACAGGGAGTCGCACTGCGTAAAATTCCTTGCATTATCAGCCTTCGGCCCCATCTGCACCAGCCCGCGATAGCTGTTCTGTCCATGGCCCGCCGAGATACCCTTCGAAATGATCCGGCTCTTCGTATTGCGGCCGATATGGTGCATCTTCGTTCCCGTATCCGCGATCTGCTTGTTCTTCGTTACAGCTACCGAATAGAACTCCCCGGTGGAATTGTCGCCCTGCAGGATCACGCTGGGGTATTTCCAGGTGATGGAAGAACCCGTCTCTACCTGCGTCCAGGATATCTTCGAGTTGGCGCCCTTGCAGATGCCCCTCTTCGTCACAAAATTGTAGATACCTCCCTTCCCGTCCTTGTCGCCGGGATACCAGTTCTGCACGGTAGAATATTTTATCTCCGCATTCTCCATCGCGATCAGCTCGACTACCGCCGCGTGCAGCTGGTTCTCATCCCGCATCGGCGCGGTACAGCCTTCCAGGTAGCTAACATAGCTGCCCTCATCGGCAATGATCAGCGTCCGCTCGAACTGCCCCGTATTCTCCGTATTGATCCGGAAATAGGTCGACAGCTCCATGGGACAACGCACCCCCTTCGGAATATAGACAAAGGATCCGTCCGAAAAAGCAGCCGCATTCAGCGCCGCGAATATGTTATCGGAATGAGGCACCACTGAACCCACATACTTCTTCACCAGCTCAGGATGCTCCCTGACGGCCTCCCCGAAGGAGCAGAAGATGATTCCCAGCTCCTTCAGCTTCTCCTTGTACGTGGTTGCAACGGAAACGCTGTCAAAGACCACATCCACAGCAACCCCGGCCAGCGCCTTCTGCTCGTTCAGCGGGATGCCCAGCTTCTCGAACGTCGCCAGCAGCTCGGGATCCACCTGGTCCAGGCTGTCGTATTTCTTCTTGCTCTTGGGCGCAGCGTAATACGAGATCTTCTGGAAGTCGATCGGCGGCATCTCAAAATTCTGCCAGGCCGGCAGCTTCTGTTTCCCAAAAGCCTGCAAACCCTTCAACCTCCACTCCAACAGCCACTCGGGTTCATTCTTCTTGCCAGAGATATAGCGGATCGTTTCCTCATTCAGCCCAGCCGGCGCCACATCCATCTCAATGTCCGTGACAAAACCAAACTCGTACTCCTTGTTGGCTATATTGTCAATTATTTCGTTGTCGTTGGCCATAATTATTTCGTACTTCTTGTATACTAAAAAAATCCTATCCCCACGGTTCACCCCAATTCATCACCCGGTCTTCCGGGCGGTCCACCTAAACCGAGAAACTTTCCCCGCAGCTACAGGTCCTCGAAGCATTCGGATTGTTAAAGGTCAACCCCTTCCCATTCAACCCGCCGGAATAATCCAGCTCCGTCCCATACAGATAGAGCAGACTCTTCATATCTACAACCACCTTCACCCCCTTATCCTCGAATACCTGGTCCCCCTCCTTCTGAACGGTGTCAAAATCCAGCTTGTATTCCAGACCCGAGCACCCCCCGCTCTTCACCCCTACCCGAACAAAGGTCTCCTGCGTCGCATGCTGAGCGCTCATCAGCTGGTCTATATAATCTTTCGCGTTGTCAGATACTGTAATCATAATTTTCCCTTTTCTATTATAACAAATTACCAACCTAACGGTTAAGCAAGTCGCTATTAAAATCAGAAATTCGTTTCCGAATTCAGAAATTTGCCCTTTCCGGCTAATCTCTAACAGCAAAAGTCCGGCAAATACCCCATAATTCCATATGATTTCAGCCTTTTTACCGCTTTCGTAAACGGAAAAAGCCCCCCGTAAGCCGGGAGGCCCAATCCTGTATATATTCTGTAGGAATACCCAACAACCAGAAGCCCCGACAACCCGGCCTCCTCAAATCCCCCCTTGGTCCCCCCTATTTCTTTAAAACCTCCGTAATCGGCTTCCCAACACACCCATTCGGCATCTGAATATGCAGCATAGCCGCCATAGTCGGCGCAATATCAGTCATATAGACCGTCCTGTTGGTATGCCCCGGCTTAACCCCCCATCCCATGAACAACAGGGGTATATGCGTATCATACGGATTCCAGGTCCCGTGCGAAGTCCCCGTCTTTCCCCTTCCTTCAAACCATGCCGCATTGGGAATCAACTGAATAGCCCCGCTACGCTTGGAATAATAGCCATTCATGACCATGCTCCTCACCGGCTCGGCCACCGGCGACTCCCCGACATTCGCCATATCGATCGCATAAGTGATCCCCGGCTGCAGCCTCAGCCATTCCGCCGCCGCCTTCCGGATCGCCCCAAAGTCCAGCTTCTTCTCCCTGATCGTCTTCATAGAAAAGCTGACCTGGTAGTTCGAGATCGTATCCACCAGACCCTGTACCCCAAAATCCCTGCCCAGCACATGGTTCAAACTATCCGTCAAGATATTCAGCGGATTGAAATAGTCCGCCGGAATATCATGATTCTGAGAATACCACACCGCATGCGCAGCCCCGTGATCCGCCGTCAGGAACACGGTATATTCATCCTTGCCCACCGTCTCATCCAAAAAGGAGAAGAAAGCCTCGAGCTCCTTGTCCAGCCGGAGATAGGTATCCTCGGTCTCGATGGCGTTGATCCCAAACTGATGTCCGACATAATCCGTTGATGCACAATTTATCGTGAGAAAATCCGTAAACTCGTCCTGCCCCAGCTGATACCCCTTCACAGCCTCCTTCGCAAAATCCAGCGTCAGCTCATTCCCAAAAGGCGTGCTCCGAAAACTGGCCTTTGAAACCTTATAAGACGAATCCAGATTATGCGGAAAGGCCGTCGTGCTGTCCCCCTTGAACTTCCCCTCATACGGCTGATCATCAGTATCGCTCTGACCATAAGTATTCTTCGCATACAAAGTCGTCCAGGGATGGCTCATATATTGTTTCACATAGCCTTTCTTGTTAAAAGAATCTGCCCACGCCGGCAGCTGTGTCATATAATAATTGCTGGTAATAAAATGGCCGGTAGAATCCTCCATCCAGAAAGCACCCGTCGCGGTATGCCCCGTCGGCAGAATAGCAGCCCGATCCTTCAGCGAGACCCCCACGATCTTAGATCTAAAATTGTCAGCCATCATCAGCTCATCGGTGATAGAAGTGACCAGCATATTCCGCGGAGACATCTTCCCTTCCTTCGATTCCGGATCCTGCGCTCCTACCCCCTTCACGGTGCTGTCTTCTGTACAATACATCCGCTGCCCGGTCGTCTGCTCGACCCAGTCATTCCCCGCAATACCGCTGAACGCCGGCACGCTCCCCGTGAACACACAGGAATGCCCCACCGCCGTGAAAGCGGGCAGATAAGGGATCATCGTATTGTCACAGCTGAAACCATGACGCATCAGGCGCTTAAACCCGCCCTCGGTGTAACGGTCATAATACCTATACAAAAAATCCCAGCGCATCTGGTCCACCACTATACCAACGACAAGCTTGGGACGTTTCACAGTACCGGCATGCTTGGGCTTACACGCCGCAAACGAAAGTAGCAGGAACAAACACAGGTAAAGCCTACGGTTCATAAAAATGAAAATTGCATTAAAATTTAAAAAGAATTCGTCCTCACTCCCAAAACCAACAGCGGATTTTGGCGTCCAACCATTCGCCGCGCAAGATATTGGATTGGGCGCAACGTCAAATGCGTTATTTTTGCGCCAGTGTCAACTTTAATAATTTCATAATATGGCAGATATCTTTGAAAAATTAGTCAAGCACAACGGACCGATAGGTCAACACAGAGAAAGAGCGCACGGATATTTTGCCTTCCCCAAACTGGAAGGTGAAATAGGTAGCCGTATGAATTTCCGCGGAAAAGAAAAAATAGTTTGGAGTCTTAACAATTATCTTGGACTCGCCAACCACCCTGAGATCAGAAAGGTTGACGCCGAAGCCGCCGCCCGCTTCGGCATGGCCGCCCCCATGGGCGCCCGCATGATGAGCGGCAATACTAACTACCACGAACAGCTGGAAAGAGAGCTCGCAGAATTTGTAGGGAAAGAAGACGCCACGCTCTTCAATTACGGATACCAGGGCATCATGAGCGCCATCGACGCCATCTGCGGCCGCCACGACATCATCGTCTACGACGCCGAAAGCCACGCCTGCATCATCGACGGCCTCCGCCTCCACCCCGGCAAACGCTATGTCTTTAAGCACAACGACATCGAAGACTGCGAAAAACAACTGCAGCGCGCAACCGCCCTCCTCGACAAACAGACCGGCGGCGGCATCATCGTCATCTCCGAAGGCGTATTCGGCATGGCCGGCGACCAGGGTAAGCTCAAAGAAATAGTCGCCCTCAAATCCCAGTACGAATTCCGCCTCCTCGTCGACGACGCACACGGCTTCGGCACCCTCGGCAAGACCGGCGCCGGCGCTGGTGAAGAGCAAGGCGTCCAGGACCAGATCGATCTCTATTTCTCCACCTTCGCCAAATCCATGGCCTCCATCGGCGGCTTCATGGCCGGCGACAGGGCGATCATCGACTATATCCGCTACAACACCCGCTCGCAGATATTTGCCAAAAGCCTGCCCCTGCCCATCACCATCGGCAACCTCAAAAGACTCGACCTGCTGAGAACCCAGCCCCAGCTGCGCAAAAAACTCTGGGATGTGGTCAACAAGCTGCAGAAAGGCCTCAAGGACAGCGGATTCGACATCGGCCAGACCAACTCATGCGTAACCCCCGTCTACATGAAAGGGGACGTTCCTGAAGCCACCGCCATGGTCATGGACCTGCGCGAGAACTATAATATCTTCTGCTCCATCGTCGTCTACCCCGTCATCCCCAAAGGACATATCATCTACCGCCTGGTGCCGACGGCCGTACACACCGACGAGGACATCGCACTGACAGTCGAAGCCTTCCGCGAAACCAAAAAGAAGCTGGACGCCGGAGACTATAAAGTACAGGCAATCCCCGATATGGCAGAAGCCTAAAACTCGTTTATTAAATAATGGTAACCATTCGCCCCGGGTCCTGAAAAGCCCGGGGTTTTTACTTAGATTACAGTAAGTTGGCGGGCATGCTCTAACATAAAAAGAGCCCCGCTGACGCGGGGCTGCACTAATCAAATACCATTAACCATTAAACCTTATCCTATGAAAAAACAAAGGTAGTATCTTCACATTAAAATAGAAGCATTACCCCTTAATTTTTTTTACCCAGTTACCATTATCTTGATTTTGATCAAGCGATTCGCCTACAGATAACCCTTTAGAGGCAGTTTGCCCGACCGCAAAGGCTAAAACGTTATAGTGGATGGTCTCTTCCACACCCAACTCTTACCACGTTCCCTTAAAACTTTTCTGGTACTGGTCAAAAGATTTAGACCGGTAAACCCCCTCCCCAAAATACTTAACCAATAACTCCAGGTCCTTTGGCTCCAGGTAACCCGGAATAGCCTGCGGCTCCTCCCCCGGCGGGATAATGATCGTCGTCGGGAATTCCAGCTGACCGCGCGTCAGATACATCGCAAACTCATTCACCCGGTACTTCGGGCTAAAGGCATAAACCTTCCCCATCCAATTCACCGTAGCATGCGTCTCCGCATCCATCTTCACCGTATAGAACTTGTCCTGCAGATACGCCGCCACCTGCTTATTCGAGTAGGTTTTTTTATCCATCTGCTTACACCATCCGCACCAGGTCGTATACAGATCGATGATGACCGGCTTCTTTGTCTCCTTCAGTTTTCCCTCCGCCTGCTCGATCGTCATCCACGAAATCTCCCCCCTGGCCCGGTCAGCAACCTTCCACCCAACAATAACCGTCAACAAAAACGCGCCACCCAATAATAATGCTCCTTTCATAGTATTTTTGTTATTCCCGGAAGGCCCTCAAGGGCCTTCCAGATATTAGCGTTTTGCCGGAGATGCGCTAATTTTTGGAAAGTGCATCTCCGGCATATTTAAAAACGCTCCCATCATGCACAAAATTGTCGTTGCCATCACCGGCGCCAGCGGCTCCATATATGCCAGACTCCTCCTCGAAAAGCTCGCCGCGCTCCAGGCCCAGTGGTCAGCCGTTTCCGTCGTCATGACCGAGAACGCCCGCGAAGTATGGCGCACCGAGCTCGGCAACGATTCCTATTCCCAGCTGACCTTCCCCGTCTTCTCCCAGCGCGACTTCCACGCCCCATTTGCCTCAGGCTCCGGCAAATACGATACCATGATCATTGTCCCCTGCTCCATGGGCACCCTCGGTCGCATCGCCTCCGGAGCCTCCACCGACCTCATTACCCGTGCCGCCGACGTCGTCCTCAAAGAACGCCGCCGACTGATCTGCGTCATCCGCGACACCCCCTACAACCTCATCCATATCCGCAACATGGAGACCGTAACCCTGGCCGGCGGCATCATCTGCCCCGCCACACCCTCCTTCTACAGCCTGCCCAAAACCATCGATGAGGTCGCCGCCACCGTCGTCGACCGCGTCCTCGACCTCGCCGGCCTCGACATCTCCACCTTCCGCTGGGGAGGACGCGCCACAGGCGCGGCGCCCGAAGGGCAATCCTAGGCCCCGCCAGGTGCCGCAGGCACCGGTACAGGGCAACCACCCTCCCATACATAAAGAACCCGGCCATCAAGACCGGGTCACTAAAAAATATCTTAAATCAATTAATTCCTCAAATCCACTTCCTCCGCCCCCGGAAACTTCGCCTTATTATACGCCAATTGCGCATCCGTCACCGCCGCATTCCCATTCAGCTTGCTCGTCTCCAGCGTATACCTGTTTCCTCCCTTGTCAAACCACTTGATGCTGACCAGCGTATGCTGCACCTTGTCGATATACAGCAGAGCCTTGAAAAAATTCTTGGTCTTATCCGTCGGCGTCAGCTCAACCTCCTGGACCGTCTTCGTCCCGATCTTGCTCTCGCCATTCAATTTATACAGAAAGTCCTTGTCATAAAAGTTCGTAAAGATCTTGTCCGGGCTGATCGTCTGCGTACCGGGATCGGCCTTCGTGATCGTCACCTCGTTCGACCCCTTGTCATAGGTCCAGATATCCTTCCCATCGCTGAAAATATCCTGTCCACCCACAACATTCACATGATACCTGCTCCCCTTCAGATAGATCGTACCGGTCTTGCTGCCCTGCAGCTTCCCCTTCGAATCCTCCACCTTCAACGTAAAGCTCGACTGTACCGCCTTAAAAGACTTCAGCTTCGCGCTCAGCCCATCCAATACCTTCTTCGCGTCAGGGTCATTCTTACCAAGACTATTGTTCTGCGCCTGCGCCAAAAAAACGCACAGCCCCAGCACCACACTCATAAACATCGACTTTCTGCTTACTTTCATTTGTTTTATTTTAGGTCAGTATTTGAAACACCTTCAACCCTTCGACGGTCGATCCGCCGCAAATATCGGCTCTCCTGAATTAAAACTGTCTTAAAATTGATCGGAAATCCGCAAAAATCGCCCCCCGGCTACGGATTCAAATACTGATCCAGTTCCATATCTGTCTTGATCAGCACATCCCTGGGCTTACTCCCCTGCCCCGGCCCCACCACACCAGCCGCTTCCAGCTGGTCCATCAGCCGTCCCGCCCGGTTATACCCCAGCTTCATCTTACGCTGCAATAGTGAAGTAGAACCCAATTGATTGGCGACGATCAGCCGCGCCGCCTCCTCGAATAGCGGATCCCGGTCCCCCAGATCAAAATCCTTCGCTTCCATCTCCTTCTCATCCACATACTCCGGCAATTTATATGCCTCAGGATAGCCCCGCTGCTTACCGATGAACTGCGTGATCGCCTCCACCTCCGGCGTATCCACAAAAGCGCACTGCAATCGCGTGATCTCGCCGTTGAAGGAGATCAGCATATCCCCCTTCCCGATCAGCTGATCCGCGCCACCCGCATCCAGTATCGTACGCGAGTCGATCTTCGAAGACACCTTGAATCCGATACGCGCAGGGAAGTTCGCCTTGATCGTACCGGTAATGATATTCACAGAAGGCCGCTGGGTCGCAATGATCAGGTGTATCCCCACCGCACGCGCCAGCTGCGCCAGCCGCGCAATCGGCATCTCCACCTCTTTTCCCGCCGTCATGATCAGATCCGCAAATTCGTCCACCACCAGCACGATGAACGGCAGATACTGATGCCCCTTCTGCGGATTCAGCCGCCGCTTGATGAACTTCTCGTTGTATTCCTTGATATTCCTCGCATTGGCCTCCTTCAGCAGGTCATACCGGTTATCCATCTCGATACACAACGCATTCAGCGTGTGAACCACCTTCTTCGTATCCGTAATGATCGCCTCTTCCTCTCCCGGCAGCTTGGCCAGAAAATGCTTCTCGATGATCCGGTAGATGCTCAGCTCCACCTTCTTCGGATCCACCAGCACCAGCTTTAGCTGAGAAGGATGCTTCTTGTACAACAATGATACCAGGATGGCATTCAAACCCACCGACTTACCCTGACCCGTAGCCCCCGCCATCAGCAGGTGAGGCATCGCAGACAGGTCCACGATAAAGTTCTCGTTGTCGATCTTCTTCCCGACGGCTATCGGCAGATTGAACTGGCTGTTCTGGAATTTCTCCGACGCCAGCAGCGTCCGCATGCTCACCACCGTTTTCTTCACGTTGGGAACCTCAATACCAATCGTTCCCTTGCCCGGTATCGGCGCAATGATACGTATACCCAGCGCCGCCAGGCTCAGCGCGATATCATCCTCCAGGTTCTTGATCCTCGAGATACGCACCCCCGCGGCCGGGACGATCTCATAAAGCGTGACCGTCGGCCCTACCGTAGCGCTGATCTTCGAAATAGAGATATCGTAGTTCTTCAGCGTATTGATGATCTGGTTCTTGTTGGCCTCCAGCTCCGACGGGTCCTGGACGATCTTGTCGCTGCCATGCGCCTCCAGCAAGTCCAGCGAGGGATATTTATAATCCCGCAGATCAAGCGTCGGCTCGTAGTCAGGCATATTCTCATGTACCAGCGGTCCATTAACATCGGACTCGATATCCGCATCATCCCCCCCTTCCGGCGCCTGGGGGCCAGTCTTTATTTCCAGCTCCAGCTCTCCCGGCACAGGCTTCTTCACCAGCGGCGGCACCGGCGGGATCTCCATCGGTGCATCGTCCTCCTCCTCCTCCTCCTCTTCCTCTTCCACTTCTTCTTCTTGTTCCCAGGGGGGAGCCACTTCTTCCTCAGATGCTTTTTCAGTTATAGTAAACTCAATTTTATCTTCCTCCTCTACCGGCGGCGGAGCCAACGCGACTACCCCATGATCCTCCTTCAGCACATTCCCCTTGCCATGACTGAACTCCTCATCTATAAATAACTTTGCTCCTTCCTTGGATTCCTCGTCGGCCTTCTTCCCCTTCCTGCCCTTCTTCGGCTTCTCTTCCGGCACAACAACAGGCGCTACCTCCTCCACGGGCTCAGGCACCGCCGCCGCCCTGGCCGGCCGCGCAGGCACCTTGAACACAGGATTGAACCGCCAGATAAAATAGGCAAGACCCGCCACCAGCAGCAAGGCCGCCGTGCCAATGAATCCTAAAAACCGCGTTAACCACTCGCTGATCATATCTCCCACGGCGCCGCCCCACGGAAAACCACTCCCCTGTGTAATAAAGGCAAAAGCCACCGAAAAGAACAGCAGCCCCGTCAGCACATACCGAAGATTACGCGGAATAGAAAATATACGACGCTTGAACAACAGGTTTACCCCTACTATAAAAAAGAAGGAACAGAACAAATAGGACGCAAGCCCGAAGCCCTTGTAAAAAAATTCGTGTGATATCAGCGCCCCCAGATTCCCCAGCAGATTCGCCACCTTGATGTGCGAACCGGGCCATAGGATCGACGCCCCCTGGAAGACCTTGTCCTGGTCTTCCTTCCAGGTAAAAAGATAGGAAGTGAATGCAATGAAAAGAAAGACGGCCATTAAGAGGAATACAGCTCCCGTGATCTTGTGGGTACGTTCGTCTTTGACGATCTGCTTTACTGTCACCTGGGTCTCTTTTTCAGGCTTCAGCTTATTCGATTCAGGCGCCTGGCTCTTCTTTGACTTAAGTCGGTTTGCCATGGATACAAAGATAATGTGTCCAAATTATTAAAAATATTTACTTT